>SCPO01001238.1_pt1 | contig 396770 bp, 484 predicted proteins | sample 6106821 | NCBI WGS metagenome assembly SCPO01 (sample SAMN10720448, study PRJNA508395) | human gut metagenome | isolation source: Participant 2 stool, 0 month | host: Homo sapiens | collected 2017
GGATCAATCCCATGAACTTCCTTAGGGATGATGCGCGGTTCGCGCTGCGGCTCCACGTTGGCCGAAGTACCTAAAAAAGAGCGGACGCGGCTAACGATTGAATCAAACATGGGGATTCCTTTTTTCTTATTTTCGAAACACCGAAGCCACCTCCCATCCGCGCTCCAGCGCCAAACGCGCGAGCTGCGGATCAGGATTTGCGGCAACGGCCCGGCCGTGCGGCTGAAAGCCCGCGGCGAATTCTAAAAGAGGCTTGTCGTTGATGGAATCACTCCATCCTTCAAATGCCTCAAAACCGCCGCTCGGCGCATGGTTCGCCATCCAGTTTTTGATCAGCGCAAGTTTGCCTTCGCCATAGCTGTCGAGCCCCACGAGTTCACCCGTGAATTCACCGTCAGAGCCAATCTCCGGTGTTGCGGCAATAAGATGCTGAATGCCAAAGAGCGCTGCAATAGGCGCCGTAACGAAACGATGTGTTCCGGTAGCGAGCACCACCTCGTATCCTGCCAGTCACCGCTGAGCAACAAGTTGCAACGCCCGGACGCACCGCGGGACGAATCACTTCGTCAATAAAGGATGCCCGCCAGGCTTCCAAATCTTGGCGCTTTGTGCGGCGAGCAGTCCAAACTGAAAGCGAATGAAGCTCAGCGGAACAAAATGACCCGTTCGATACGCTTGCGCATAAGCCTCAATCTGAGCACCGATCTTCTCTTCATCCAGACCGGCTTTCCGCACCAGCCAATGCGACCAGGCATCGCCGGAATCAATCGGCAAAAGCGTATGGTCCAAATCAAAAACACAGCAAGCTTCATTACGTCATCAATGACCTGTACCGAAGAGCGCAGTCGGCGCTTCACCCTGCTGCGCAATGCTTTCATCCTCAGCCATACCGGCCGCACGGGCAGCTTCCCGGATCACCTGCAGCGTCACCTTGCGCTGTGCATGCAGTGCAATCTGATTGGCAACATCCATTACCCGGGTGAGTGAACGCATATCGCGCGCAGATGCGCAGAAATCCACTGCCCGATGTCGGGCGTGAGCAGTATGCCGCGAAGCGCCGCTTGTCGAGCCAGCTCCCTGAATGCGATCTTCCTCATTGAGCGGCTCTACCGCATAGCAGAGACCGCCCAAAAGGCTGATGACGCCGGCAGGAAGCTTAAGCTCCTTCGGGGCAGCCTGCCGGCACAAACCAGACGTGCGTCAGGATCAACATAGACAGCGTTTTGCAGCTGCAGCAGCTGCCGCGCATAGCCTTCGTCTAAGGCGTCAATGTCGTCCACTGCATAACGTTTTACGCCCGGCTGGTAAATCGGTACGGGATAGAGCGCCGCGGCCGTTCCCGGCAGATAGGCCTCCAGGAGATGCGAAAGTCCTGCGCCGCGAGGACCATACAGATACAGGAACTTCGGTCCCTCATCAGCCGCCATGCGTGCGAGCGCAGCGGCAGCTTCGCTGTTGCTGCCAACCACGAAGTTTTCGAAGGTCGGCCGATCCCGTCCCTGCAGTTCCGGCAGATCGAGAAGGTATTGATCGGGATTTTGAGCGATCGGTTGCACGAGTGAAGAAAACGCGTCAGCTGATGAGTAAAGGGGCGGGGGAAATTCGGGGCGGATGGAAGTTTAATGTTTTTCGTCAGCATTCTCGAGCCGTTCGTCGGTTTCAATGCATCCATATCTTTGTGCGTCAGCGCAACTTCATAAGGCTTCTGATAGGTATTCAAGAAGGCGCGTGTCTTATACTCACGCCCAACGTTTTTCACCTGCTCCTGCGCCCTTCGTTTCCCCGGAGCCTGCAGTGCTTTTCGGCTTCCCGGCCGACCTGCTTTGCGCACGAGCGTTTTTCCTTTTGGATGAGCCCTCATGAGCCAACTCTCCTACGCGGCTGCCGGCGTTTCAATCGACGCTGGCGATGAACTCGTTGAACGCATCAAGCCCGCTGCCAAACGCACGCTGATCCCCGGCGTGCTCGGATCGATCGGCGGCTTCGGCGCCCTTTTCGAAGTAAGCCGTGACTACCGCAACCCGGTTCTCGTCACCGGCACCGACGGCGTCGGCACGAAGCTCATGCTCGCCTTTCAACTTGGCCGTCACGACACTGTCGGTCAGGACCTCGTAGCAATGAGCGTAAATGACATTCTCGTGCAGGGTGCCAAGAGCCTCTTCTTCCTCGACTACTATGCCTGCGGCAAGCTCGACGTGGATGTCGCCGAACGAGTCGTCAAAGGTGTGGCCAAGGGCTGCGAACTCGCGGGATGCGCACTGATCGGCGGCGAAACTGCCGAAATGCCGGGCATGTATCCCGAAGGCGAATACGATCTCGCCGGCTTTGCAGTGGGCGTTGTTGAAAAGGACGAAATCATCGACGGCACGACGATTAAACCGGGCGACGTTGTGCTCGGTCTTGCTTCAAGCGGCCCGCACAGCAACGGCTTCTCGCTGCTGCGCAAGGTCGTGGAAGTTGCCGGAGCCGACTGGTCGATGCCCTTTGACGGTGCGACCCTTGCCGACCGTGCGATGGAACCCACCCGCATCTACGTCAAGCAAGTGCTCTCTGTCATGAAGAAGGTGCAAATTAAGGGCATGGCCCACATCACCGGCGGCGGCCTGATTGAAAACGTACCCCGTGTTCTTCCTGAAGGCGTTCAGTGCTGCATTGACGGCAGCTCTTGGACCCGCCCGGCGATCTTCGAGTGGCTTGAAGAAAAGGTCAGATTGACAGTCACGAGATGTACCGCGTCTTCAATAACGGCATCGGTCTCGTCGTCATCGTTTCCGCTGAAGACGCTGACCGCGCTATGGAAGCCTTCAAAGCCGAAGGTGAAAAGGCATTCCGCATCGGTGAAATCTCGACGCTTCCGGCGGGCGAAGCCCCTGCGTCGTGCTCTGATCGGCCGCACCTCTGAACGGCATGCGTTTCAAAAGCGCTCCGACCTTTACAGTCGGAGCGCTTTTTGTTTGATGAGCGGTCAGCCTGCCGGCACCAGCGGCTGCGCGAGCTTTAGGAGCGTCTCAAAAGCGTCCGGTGCAAAGGGTTCAATTTTGATAACGTCGGGCATTGAACGCAGCCATGTCAGCTGGCGTTTAGCGAGCTGACGCGTAGCGGCGATGCCGGCCAAACGAAATGCCGCATAGTTCGTGCGGCCTTCCAAAAATTGAACAGCCTGTCGGTACCCCACTGCCCGCATGGCAGGAATTGGCATCAAACCCCGGCTCCGCCATCAGCTGCCGGACTTCATCGAGCAGTCCTGCGGCGAGCATTGCGTCAAACCGCTCTTCAATGCGCTCATGCAGCGCAGCCCGATCTTCAGGCACCAATGCCGCAGTAAGCATCGGGAAAGCGGGATGCGGCGCTTTGCGATGAAAGTGTGAAAGGGCTTTCCCGTCATGCGAAAGACTTCCAAAGCGCGGCCGATCCGCTGTTTATCATTTGGAGCCAATCGTTCTGCAGCGGCCGGATCAATCTTGGCGAGCTCCGCGTGCATCGCAGGCCACCCTTGGCAGCACCTTCTGCAGCGACGGCGCTGCGAACCTCTGGAGAGGTAGAAGGCATTTCGTCAATACCCTCACGAATGGCCTTGGCGTAGAGCATTGTGCCGCCCACAATCAGCGGCAATCGGCCGCGAGCACGAATTTCACGAACAAGCCGGGAAGCATCCGCCACAAAATCTGCGGCGCTGTAAGGTTCGTTGATTGCGCGAATATCGATCAAATGGTGCGGCGCGGCTTGAAGCTCTACGGATGTCGGCTTTGCACTTCCAATATCCATGCCTCGATAAACCAGCGCAGAATCGATTGAAATGATTTCCACCGGCAGCAAACGGGCGAGCTCAAGTGCGAGCGCGGACTTCCCGAAGCCGTCGGCCCCAAAAGCAAGAACGCCTGAGGCGCAGCTGCTTGACCCATGTTCATCGGCTGATCAGTCATCAGCGGCCCCGCATAAACAGTCGATCGAGATCCGTCATGGAAAGCGTTGTCCATGTCGGCCTGCCGTGATTGCATTGATCTGCGCGCTCCGTTTTTCCATGTCGCGCAAAAGCGCGTCCATTTCCGGCAGCGAAAGTTTGCGGTTGGCCCGGAAAGCATTGTGACAAGCCATGGTGGAGAGAATGCGGTTTTTCAGCACATCCATCGCTTCTGAAGCACCAAATTCTGCGAGATCGTCGAGTACCTCTCGAAGGAGTGCTTCCAGTTCGCCCAACGGGGCCTCAGCGATCATGGCCGGCACGCCGCGAAGCGCCACAGCCCCTTCATCTGCGCCCGTGCAGATCAGGCCCAGAGCCGGAAAAACTTCTCCCTTTTCAAATTCCTCAAATGCCGCGTACTGTGCCGGCGTCACCCGCACAACCAGCGGCATCAAGAGCTCCTGTACCGCAAGCTTTGACTCCGCCATGGCCCGCTTCATTCGTTCATAAAGCACGCGTTCGGCAGCCGCATGCATGTCCACGATGACAAGACCAGAAGCGTTTTCGGCCAAGATATAAACACCGGCTACCTGCGCCAATGCACGCCCAAGGAATCCCCTGCCGTCTGACTGTGCCTGAAGCGGCGTAAAAAGCGCTGGATGCTCCTCTTGCTCCATTTGCGGCAGTTTCTGGGGCTCCAAAGATTTCGGTTCGGGTGCTTCCTCTGAAGACGAATTGGGGTCATAAAACTTCATGGCTGCCGCTACGGCAACGGGCGAAGGGTTTTGGACGCTCTCCATAAGCAGCGGGAAAACGCTGCAGCACCGGTTTGCCGGAAGCAGCCGACGCCGGACGCTCAGAATCAGCACGCTCAAATCCAGTGCCGGTTGGCGGAGCTCCCCAAAGCGCATTGGGATGGTCCGCAGGTACTTTTGTCGCAATGGCTTCTTGCGGTTCGGCGAGTGAAGAACGGCCAAAAGCGCTGCTTCGCGGCGCGCTGGAACTGAGCCCAGAGACGCATCGGCGAGCGGGACAACGGCTGCTCCGCCGGCCGCTCAGGTGCGAGGGCGGCGCAAGCGCCGCCTCAACCGCATGCAGAATGAAGCTGTGCACGCGGCTCGAATCCCGAAAGCGCACCTCTGTCTTTGTCGGATGCACGTTTGAATCCACCTCTTCGGGCGGAATGGTCAGAAAAGGCAGTAAAGCGGCTGAGCCTGACCATGAAGCACATCAGCATAGGCTGCCCGCACCGCATGGTTCATCACTCGATCGCGAATGAAGCGGCCGTTGACAAATAGGTATTGACCGTCCGCGCGCGTACGAGAAATGGTGGAAGCCCCACCAATCCCGTGAGCTTCCAACCGTCCGACTCAGCCGATACCGGACGACAAGCCTCTTTGAAATCCTTGGGCATCAGCGCCTTGATGCGGTCTTCCGCAGACTCGGCCTCGCTGCATGGCTCGTCGCCCATTGGCATAAAGCGAAAAAGCGGCCTGCGGATTGGCTAGCGCGATGCGTTCCATCTGCGCCGTCACATGCGCCGTTTCCGTACTTTCGACTTCATGAATTTGCGCCGCGCAGGGTCTTGTAAAAGATCCGTCACTTCTACACGCGTTCCGCCGGTCATCCCGCCCGCCGGCTCGACGGCTCCGCGCTGAATGCGCCAGGCTTCGCCCGCACCCGCGGCTTTTGACTCAATGATGAGTTCCGCAACGGGTCGACCGATGCCAGTGCTTCCCCGCGAAAACCCAGCGTCGTTGCTGCTTCCAGATCAGCGAGTGTGGCCACTTTGCTCGTCGCGTGGCGTTTCACCGCCAGCGGCAATTCCGCTTTAGGAATACCGCAGCCGTTGTCGCTCACCAGAATCCGTGAAAGCCCGCCCCCGTCGATGCGCACTTCAATGCGGTCTGCTCCGGCATCCACTGCATTTTCAACAAGTTCCTTGACGACGGACGCCGGCCGTTCAATCACCTCACCCGCGGCGATTTGACTGATGAGCTGACTCGAAAGTTCTGCAATTGGACGATTTGGCTGCATGAGAAAAACGTATGCAAGTATTGCCGTCTTGGTCAGAACGGCAGAAGTCTGCGATATTCAAAGAGACGTCAGCCTATCAGAGTTAGTTGAAGCAAACGGCTATCATTGTCTGCCTACTTCTGATCTGCTCGAATCGCTGCGGTTCAACTCCCCTTAAGCCGCCTCCGCAGACAGCATCGAGTCCCTTCGACTCTTTCGCACAAAACAAAATTGTACTTTCAAGATCATGGACCTCTTCGGACTCATCGTCGAGCTCTTTACCAACGCCGACCACTTTCTAGTGTCAATCGCCACTGACTACGGCACGCTTATCTACATCGCAATGTTCGTGATCTTTTCCTGGAGACCGGCATCGTTGTCATGTCGTTTCTGCCGGGAGATTCGCTTCTTTGTGGCAGGCACCGTTGCGGCAGCCGGCACAGCCAGCCCATGGCTCATCATGCTGGCAGTGATTTTGGGGGCAATCTTCGGGAATTCCCTAGGTTATGCGACTGGCAAATGGCTCGGCAACCGAATTTATGACGGCAGTATTCATTGGATTGATGCCAAGAGCTCGAGCACGCCCACAGTTTCTATCTCTCACGGCGGGAAAACAGTAGTTCTTGCCCGATTCGTTCCCATCGTGCGCGCTTTCGCGCCTCGTGCCGGCGCAGCCGCATGGATGGTCTGCGCTTTGAACTCTTCAGCGGCTTCGGCGCCATTCTCTGGGCGGTATCGATCGTTGGTGCAGGCTACCTTTTCGGCAACATCCCTTTCATTCAGCAGAATCTTTCAAAATCCTCATTCTCGGAGTCGTTGCTGCCGCTATGGGCCCCATTCTTGTGGGCTACGTCTGGAAGACGTATCAGAAGATGCACGAAAAGCGCGAACACAAATTCTGAGACACTGACCTCACCGATCTTCAAAAGCCGTCATGGAGCGCTGCCAGCGCTCCCATGTGCTATTGGCCAAAGCGTTTAATGAGGTCTTTCCCTCTCTCTCGGACGCACTGCCGGTCTTCTCAAGATATGTCAGAGACTGCAGGTTCATCGTTTTGAAATGGTGCGCGCTTAGAATAGATGAGACCTGCTTTCATTCCCGGTGAAAACATTCGATGTCAGACAAACCAACCCTTAGCCGCAAAGCTGCTTCCGCACTCCAGACCGAGGGTGCAGAAACCGCAGCCAAAGAGTCGACAGCAAGGACCGACAAGCCTGCAGCTGTCCAGCCCGCAGGAATAGACGCCAAACCTGCCGAAGCTGAAGTGAAAAGCGAACACACTGCAGTCAAAAAGACCGCAGTCCGCCGCAGCACGGCGTCTAAAAAGACAATCACGAAGACGGTCAAAAGCGCGAAAAGCGTAAAAACAGTCAAAGCGGTCAAAGTTTCCGCTTCCAGTACGGCTTCGCTCGAATCTGCGCCGCCCCCGCTGCCGCCCGTAGAAGGCGTGCCAGACCTCTCCGATCCGCTGCTCTACATTAACCGTGAGCTCAATTGGATTGAATTCGACCGCAAGGTGCTCGAAGAAGCCTGCGATCTGAGCGTGCCGCTGCTTGAACAGCTCAAGTTCCTCGCCATTTTCCACAACAATCTTGACGAATTCTTCATGGTCCGCGTGGCCAACATTATTCGTCAGTACAAGATGGGAGCGGCGTCGACTTCGGCTGACGGCCTGCCGCCCGTGAAGCAGCTCGCCGAAATTCGGCGCCGCGTGCTCGGAATGCTCGCGAGAGCGCAGAACCACTGGAAAAACAAGCTTGCGCCAGAGCTTGCTAAAAAAGACATCGCCATCCGGCGGTGGAAGAATCTCTCGGCAAAGCAGAAGACCTTCCTTGAAGGATACTTTGACAACGAGATTTATCCCATTCTCACGCCGCAGGCCATCGATGCGGGGCACCCGTTCCCGACCATTTCCAATCTGTCGCTCAACTTTATTGTTGAGCTCGAAGCCGCTGACGGCAGCATGCGTTATGCGCGCCTCAAGTGCCCCAACAACATGCCGCGTTTCATCTTCGTGCCCCGCACGAAAGAATCTGCCTATGCTGAACTGGGCTTCAACTCCTCCGGGCGCGATGACGACATCATCCTGCTCGAAGACTTAATTCGCGAACATCTCGGCAAGCTCTTCCCCGGGCACAAAGTCGTCAAGTCGGGCGTTTTCCGCATCACCCGCAATACCGACATCGAAATTGAAGAGGATGAAGCTGACGACCTCTTAGCCGCCGTCAAGGACTTCGTTGACCAACGCCGCTTCGGCGATGTGATCCGTCTTGAAATTGAAGCCGGCACCGATGCTGCGCTGACCAACTTCCTGATGGATAAGCTCGAACTTTTGCCTTTCCAGCTCTTTCGCATCAAAGGCCCAATGGCCATGTCGGAATTCATGGCTTTGAGCGGTCTCGATCGTCCTGCCCTGAAGGATGCGCCGTATAAGGGACTTGAACCGCTGCTCTTTTCCGAGGGCGACATCTTCGGCACTATCAAAACCCGAGACGTGTTCCTCTACCATCCCTATGAAAGCTTCAGCGGCGTACTCGACTTTATTCGCCGCGCCGCTGCGGATCCTCAGGTGGTCGCCATCAAACAGACGCTCTATCGATGCGGCAGCAACAGTCCGATTGTCGCCGCACTAATCGATGCACGACGCCGCGGCAAACAAGTGACGGCCGTCGTTGAACTCAAAGCCCGCTTTGACGAAGAACGCAACATCAACTGGGCCGAGGAAATGGAAAAGGCCGGCGTCAACATCGTCTACGGCTTTGCCGGTCTCAAGATTCACGCCAAACTCTGCCTTGTCGTGCGCCGCGAGGCCGACGGCATGACTCGGTACGTTCACATCTCAACGGGCAACTACAACCCTTCCACCGCGAAGATTTATACAGACTATGCGCTCTTTACGGCCAATGCGGCCATCTGTGCTGACGTCTCCGACCTCTTCAACGTGATGACGGGCTACTCGGATCAGACGACATACCGCCGTCTAGTCGTTTCGCCTCACAGTACCCGCAGTTCCATTGTTGCTGCGATTGAGCGCGAGGCGGCAGAACACCAGAAAACCGGCAAGGGCGAAATCATCTTTAAGTGCAATCAGCTCGTTGACCGCGCCGTCATTCAGGCGCTCTATGCAGCAAGTCAAGCCGGCGTGAAGATTTCTCTGATCGTCCGCGGCATCTGCTGCCTGCGCCCGAATATTCCGGGCATCAGCGACAATATTCAAGTCGTCAGCATCGTCGGGCGCTTCTTGGAGCATGCTCGAGCCTACTGGTTCCGCAACAACGATGATCCGTTCCTGCTCATCGGCTCAGCCGACCTGATGCCGCGCAATCTCGACGGCCGCATTGAAGTGCTCGTACCGGTGCTCGATCCCGCCATCCGAAGCCGCATCAAGGCCACACTTGACCTGCAGCTTGCCGACAATGTGCAGAGCTGGAAGCTCCAGAGTGACGGCACCTATGTGCGGCTCGCTCCGCCCAGACACGGCAAAGCTGTGGACTCGCAGGAAGTGCTTGCCAAGCACTACGGACGAGTGGAATAGCGCGTCATAAAAAAATAGAGCGGGCGGCCTGAGCAAATCAAGCCGCCCGTTCTTTTAAAGCGAAACGGTCAATTACTTCGTCACGCCAGCGGCGAGTTCAACAAGCCTCAGCGTCACCGCAAGGCTCTTTAGCCACGAAGACATGGGCATGAACTCACAGGCACTGTGGAAATTGTGTGCGCCCGTGAAGTAATTCGGCGTCGGAATACCCTGCGTGGAAATGAAGGAACCATCCGTGCCTCCGCGCATGGCAATGTCCTTTGCCGTCACCTGTTCAATTTCCATCGCGCGGCGCAGCATGTCAATGCAGGCACTGTTCTCGGGTTTGATAGCGTCGGCAATATTGCCGTAGACATCCTCGATCGTCAGATTGATCTTCGCGCGCGGATAGCGCACGCGCAGGCAGTCGACGATGGCGCGGATAAGCGTCTTTTTTTCTTCATAGCGCTTGAGGCTGTGATCGCGGATCTTCAGCGACACGCGGCATTTGGCAGGACCGCCCTGAATGCCGTTCACCCATACAAACCCTTCAGTTTTCTCAGTAAATTCCGGCGTCTGACCGCGGTCAAGCATGCCGATGAAGTCGTGCGCGACCAGAATCGGATTCAAAAGCTGTCCCTTCGAAGACATCGGATGTGCGGTAATGCCCTGAATATCCACCCAGGCACTGCCGGCATTGAAGGTCTGCCAAACGATTTCACCGAGTTCGCAGCTGTCAATCGTGTAGGCAAAATCGACCGGGAACTTTGAAAAGTCAATTTTCTTCGCGCCGCAAAGACCAATTTCTTCATCCGGCACAAAAGCAACATAAATATCACCGTGAGGACGACCTTCCTCAACGATGATGTGGAGTGCCGTCATGATGTTGGCAATGGCAGACTTATTGTCTGCGCCGAGCACTGACGTGCCGTCGGAAAGAATCAGATCGTCGCCTACGTAGCGTTCCGCTTCAGGATGTTCAGCCACGCGAAGCCAAAGGTTCTTCTCTGCATTAAGGCAGATGTCACCCCCTTGATAGTTCTTCACAACCTGCGGATGAATGTCCGGGGAAAGTCCGGCGTCGACCGTATCCAGATGTGCGCACCAACCCACCTTAGGCGCTTGGGTCCCTGCCGGAAGGTTGGAGGGCAGCCGGCCAGTGACGACAGCATATTCGGAAACTTCGACATCCGAGAGCCCGAGCGCTTTAAGTTCTTCGGCAAGCATCTGTGCGAGCACGCGCTGTCCCGCCGTGCTCGGCACAGTTTTTGCACCCGCTTCGCTCTGGGTTGTAACGGCTGCGTAGCGCATAAAGCGCTCGAGCAATTCATTTGCACGATTAATCATAGGGTCCTCACTTCTGCTGGTGGTCCTGCACATTTTTTCTGCCGCAACAACAACCCGCTTCTCAGCTCCAAAGCCTCGTCAAACCCGCCAATGGTTTGTCTTGGCATCAAAGGGAGTCGGAGCTGAGCAGCGGGGCGTCGAGCGAATTATTGGTCTGCTCGTTCTTCGAGAACGGCGATGGCCGGGAGCGTCTTGCCTTCCAGGAACTCGAGGAAAGCGCCGCCGCCCGTGGAGATATAGGAAATGCGGTCTTCCACACCGAAGGCGTTGACGGCCGAGACCGTATCACCGCCGCCGGCGATGGAGAAGGCCCCCTTATCGGTCGCCTCGGCAATCGCATAGGCGAGCGCTTCCGTTCCCTTGGCAAAGGGCTTCATCTCAAAGACCCCCACCGGACCATTCCACACGATCGTTCCGGCAGAGCGCAGTTCGTGTGCGAGATGTTCTGCGGTCTTCGGACCCACATCCAGAATCATCTCGTCATCGGCCACTTCATCAACACTGCAAACGCGGTACGGTGCATCAGCCGCAAAAGCCTTGGCCGCCACGACATCGACGGGCATCGGCAGCTTTGCACCCTTCTTTTCAAGAATCTCGAGCACCTTGCGGCATTCATCCACCAGGTCCGGTTCAGCGAGCGACTTGCCGATCGGACGGCCGGCTGCGAGCAAGAACGTATTGAGGATGCCGCCGCCCACGATAAGGCGATCCACTTTCTCGGCGAGATTCGAGAGAATCGTGAGCTTGGTCGACACCTTTGAGCCGGCAACAATCGCGGCGAGCGGGCGAGAGGGGCTGCCGAGCGCCTTGGAGAGTGCTTCGATTTCCTTGGCCATCAAGGGACCCGCGCAAGCAATCGGAGCGTACTTCGCCACGCCGACCGTGGTCGCCTCTGCGCGGTGAGCCGTACCGAAAGCATCATTGACATAAACGTCACAAAGCGCAGCGTATTTCTTTGAAAGCGCCTCATCGCACTTCTTTTCACCCACATTGCAGCGGCAGTTTTCCAGCACCACCAGCTCGCCGGGCTTCACCTCAACGCCGTCGACCCAATCCTGAACAACCGGTACTCTCGCCCAAGCAGTTCCCCAAGCGATCGGCAACGACCTGCAGAGAATCTTCCGGGCGCAAAACGCCTTCCTTAGGACGGCCCAGATGACTCGTCACCATCACGGCCGCACCCGCGAGCAGCGCGGTCTTAATGGCCGGAAGACTCGCCACAATGCGAGCGTCATTGGTGATCGCGCCTTCATCATTGCGGGGCACATTCAGATCACTGCGGATCAGAACGCGCTTATCCTTCAAAACGCCCGAGGCGGCCAGGGAATCCAGAGTCTTCACTTGCATGGAAACTGCTCCTTTGCATTAAAATACGTTGGATCTTCTTTAGACCGTGAGTCAAAGAAAACCGCCTCGCGGGAGCATCCGGCATTCGGACGCTTCCGCGGGCGGCAGATATTGCTTCAGCCAATAAAATTGGGCTTCACTTTACGTCTGATTTTTCAGAGCTTACTTGGCGGCCATCATCGCGCAGGCCGTGTCGAGCATACGGCAGGAGAAGCCCCACTCATTGTCGTACCAGGCCATCACCTTGACGAGGCGGTCGCCAGACATCTTCGTGAGCGTCGAATCGTAGATCGAGCTGCGCGGATCATGGTTGAAATCAATCGACACCAGCGGCTCATCGTTGTAGCCGAGAATGCCCTTGAGTTCGCCCTCGCTCGCCTCTTTCAGGATCGCATTGATTTCTTCGATCGAGGTCGCGCGTTCTGCCATGAACGTCAGGTCGACAAAGCTCACATTAATCGTCGGCACGCGGACCGCAAAGCCGTCCAGACGGCCCTTCAGCTGCGGCAGCACCAGCCCCACGGCGGCAGCACCCGTCTTCGTCGGGATCATCGAGTGCGTCGCAGCGCGGGCTCGGCGCAGATCCTTGTGGTAGACGTCGGTGAGCACCTGATCGTTCGTGTACGAATGAATCGTCGTCATCAAACCGTGCTCGATGCCAATTTTGTCCTGCAGGGGCTTGACGAGCGGCGCCAGGCCGTTGGTCGTGCAGGAGGCGTTGGAAACCACAAGATCCGTGGCCTTAAGCACATCCTGATTCACGCCGTAGACCACCGTCGCGTCCGCGGTCTTGCCAGGGGCCGAAAGCAGCACTTTCTTCGCACCGGATTCGATATGCACCATCGAGGCTTCTTTCGAATTGAAGGCTCCCGTGCACTCCATCACCAGATCGACGCCGAGGTCAGCCCAGGGCAGTTCACGGGGATCACGCGTCTTGAAGACGTGAATGCGATCCCCGCCGACGATCATATCTTTGCCGTCCGTTTCAACAGGCGTAGCGAAGCGGCCGTGCACCGTGTCGTACTTCAGGAGATGGGCGTTCACTGCAAGGTCGCCCGGAGAATTGATGGCGACGATTTCAACGTCGTGCTGCTTGGCATACTCGTAATGAGCGCGGAGCACGTTGCGGCCGATGCGGCCGAACCCATTGATGGCAACACGGATGGTCATGTCGGAAACTTCCTAGATATTGAAGAAAGGGATGGGTAAAAACAAAGGGATTTACTGGAGGAGCGCCTCAACCTTGGCGACGACATTGTCGACCGTAAAGCCGAACTTGATCCAAAGATCCTTGGCCGGCGCGCTCTCACCGAAGCTGTCGACGCCAAGCACGTCGCCGCGCCCGTAAAGTACTTCCACCAAAGATCAGTCTTTGATGCTTCAATGGCGAGCACCGGCAGTCCCGGCGGGAGCACCGACTGACGATACTCCGTCGACTGGCGGTCAAAACGGTTCGTGCAAGGCATCGATACCACACGGGCATTGATGTTGAGCGCGGCGAGCTTAGCGCGCGCATCCATCGCAAGCCCCACCTCCGTACCGGTCGCGAGCAGCACGACCTGCGCCTCGCCTTCACCCAGGGAGCTTCGGCGGCGACATAGCCGCCCATAGCGATCGCATCCGCATCTACTTCGTCACGGTCGATGAAGGCTGCGTTCTGACGCGAGAAAATCAGGCAGGAAGCGCCGTCTCGGCGCTCGATGGCACTCGCCCAAGCCACAACGGCCTCAACCGTATCGCAGGGACGCCAGACATCCATGCCCGGGATAAGACGCAGCGAGGGAATGTGTTCAACCGACTGATGTGTCGGACCGTCTTCACCGAGCCCGATGGAATCGTGCGTGAAGACGTTGATGGCGCGCAGATTCATCAGCGCGACATGCGCAGGGCATTGCGCGAATAATCCGAGAAAGTCAAGAACGTCGCGCCGTAGGGAATGAATCCGCCGTAAAGCGCAATGCCGTTCAGAATGGCCGACATGCCGAATTCGCGCACGCCGTAGCTGATGTGACGTGCATGGAAGTCGCCCGTATTCAGGCTCGTCGAGCCCGACCAGTTGGTCAGGTTTGACCCGGTCAAATCAGCCGAACCGCCAAGGAGCTCCGGAAGGACAGGGGCCAGCGCATTAAGCGCCTTTTGACTGGCCTTGCGGGTGGCCACCGTTTCGGCCGCCTCGGCAGCCTGGCAAACGGCATCCATGACGGCGGCATCCCATTGGTCAGGAAGATCGCCCGCCAGCCGGCGCTCGAGTTCCTTGGCCAGTTCCGGGTAAGCGGCTTTATAACCCGCATACGTCTGCTGCCATTCTTTTTCGACCTTCGCCCCTTCAGCGCGATGATCCCATGCTGCATAAACATCCTGCGGAATCTCAAAAGGACCGTAAGTCCAGCCGAGAGCGGCCTTCGTCGCGGCGATCTCTTCGTCGCCGAGCGCTTCGCCATGCACCTTGGCCGTGCCTTGACGGTTGGGAGAACCCTTGCCGATTGTCGTGCGGCAGATGATAAGCGTCGGTTTCTCTGCGGATTCCTTCAGCTTGAGCGATCGCCTGATCAACGGCGTTGATGTCGTGTCCGTCGACCGGACCAATCACATTCCAGCCATAGGCCTCGAATCGGCCGCGGGTGTCATCGCGGAACCAGCCGCGTACATCACCGTCAATCGAAATACCATTGTCATCGTAAAGCGCGATGAGCTTATTGAGCTTCCAGACGCCCGCCAGTGAGCAGACCTCATGGCTGATGCCTTCCATCAGGCAGCCGTCGCCCAAAAACACATACGTACGATTGTCGACGACCGGGAAGCCATCTCGATTGAATTCAGCGGCCAACAGTTTCTCTGCGAGCGCCATGCCGACACCGTTGGCGATACCTTGTCCGAGCGGGCCGGTCGTCGTTTCCACCCCCGGCGTGATATCCACTTCCGGATGTCCCGGCGTGCGGCTGCCAAGCTGGCGGAAAGCCTTCAGATCATCCATTGACAGATCAAAGCCCGTCAGATGAAGCAGTGCGTACTGCAGCATCGAACCGTGGCCGTTGGACAAAATAAAGCGGTCGCGGCCCGACCACTTGGGATCCTGCGGATTGAAGCGCAGATGACGCGTCCAGAGCGCCGTGGCGATGTCTGCCATGCCCATCGGCATGCCGGGGTGGCCGGACTTCGCTTTTTGAACAGCATCCATCGCGAGCGCGCGGATCGCGTTCGCCATCGTCTGGGGGGAGACCTGTGACATGTGTCTTGCTTTTGTGGAAGAGAGAAGGTGAGAGCTTGAGCGGGGAATACTCCGTCTTTAAGGAGCCCCTGCTGAAACTAAAGATTTTATCATTTAAGGGTGGTCGATTCGATGCTTAAAACAAACATGACGACCGAAGCCAATCCGGCTCAAACCATCTGACTCCGTGTCGGACCGTCCATTTCCCTCGTTCCTTCCGCTGTACTCCCCCATGCCGACGCCGCGCTTTTTCATCGACGCCCCTACTGACGCCTTCCAACTGGGCGGACGCTTTGAACTGCCTCCCAAAACCGCTCGTCATGCCGGTCGATCGCTCAGACTGGCCGCGGGTGAGATCGTTGAACTCTTTAACGGTACGGGAGCTGCCTGGTCGGGGCCCGTCGGTTTTTCGGACGCCTCGGCCTGGGTGGAGCTAGAGCACCGCACGGACCGCACAGCAGAGTCTCCCCTGGCGATAACGCTCCTTCAAAGCCTCGTTGCACCGGAAAAAGCGGACTGGATCGTCGAAAAAGCTGTTGAAGCCGGCATCTCTGAAATTATCTTCATGCCGGCCGAACGCAGCGTGACGAAGCTTGCCGGGGAACGCTTGGAAAAACGTCTGGCCCGTCTCACCGACATTGCCCGCTCGGCGGCTGAACAGTGCGGCCGCAATGTCGTGCCCCTCGTTCGGGCAGTCCCCTCTCTTGAAGCCGGCTTTAAGACTGTTTCTGGAGACGTCAAATTTGTTCTGGCGCCCGGTGCCGATGCCTCTGCGGCTTCGAGCATGCTGCCGGGGCTCCTCTCCGTCGCCTTTGCCGTCGGACCCGAGGGCGGGTTCTCTGCTCGCGAAATCGAGCTCGCCGCCGCTCACGGCTGGCGGCCTCAGCTTCTGGGGCCGCGTGTTCTGCGCACGGAAACCGCAGGACTGGCCGCGGCTATTTGGGCTCAGACACTTGTCGGTGATCTTCCTCGTGCCTGTTGAGGCCCATCAGGAAAAAGAGCGCCGCATTCTGCTGCAGACACGCTCTTCTTCGTTTCAATATCAGCCGATAAAGCAGCTTTCAGTACTGCTGCCTTCAGCTGAATCTGACGACCGGCGGTTTTCCGCCACTGCATCGCTCTCGGGCGCGAGGCGTTTCACACTGCCGCCCTGCTGCGCACGCGTTTCCAAGAGCTGCATCCATTCACCGTAGCCAAGATTGCGGGGACGATGTTTCGCGTTGTATGCGGGCCCCGTCCGATTGGCTCGCGAGAGCTCCACCGCACGGTCCGAGTCACCGGCTGCAGCGACCTGCAGACGGCTGCGTTCTTTAAACACCTTAGCGGCGTAACCGTTGTCGCTCGACTGATTGCCCGCGCCGTAGTAATGCTTGAGGCCCTGCGAAACGCTGCCTGTTCGGTCAATGAGACGCGCGAGAATGGAAGCGCCCACCACCATGTTGGGATAGGGTTCCATTGCGGCCTTTGCACCGCCGAAGGCTTTGAATTTCTCTGTATGCACGCTGGTCATGACCTGCATGAGCCCTTCTGCGCCAGAGCCGTTTTTGGCCTTAGGATTAAAACTCGATTCGGTAGCCGCTACCGAAAGAATAAGCAGCGGATCAACATCAAAGCCCTGTCCGATTTCCAACGCCCATGCCGTCAGCTGTCTGGCCTCTTCGAGCGGAACGCGGTAGCTGCGGTTGATATAAGCCGCCACGGACTCCTCTGAAGCATCGCCCGCCTCACTCAAGCTCGCCTCCGAAGCTGGAGACTTGCGTTCCCAATCCTCGACCAACGCTACAGCGTTCGCTTCTCTTCCAAAACCGATTGAGCGACTCATGTACATCGGCCTCTTCAATCGCGACAATTTCTGTCTGCGTAGCCGCTTGGACGCCGGCCGGCCCCGCCAAACCAACAGCAGTAAGCCATACTGCAGCAGCCACTGCTGCCGAGCCCACTGCACCCATGGGCCAGAATCTCCCGTTTGTAATGCTTGCAGAAGCTTCCCGGGAGTCTTTGAAGGCGTCAGGGGCGATACGGTAGGGGCAGAAATATCGACGTCTTGAAGATGCATTGAAACGAGCACAAGCCGTCCCGAAATCAAACAAGCCCTGCTAGGGTTGTCTGAGCTGCTGCTGCGGCTGTAATTTAAAATTTGATGTTTTCTGGACCGACAGCGTTAAAGCTTTGGGGTTAACGCGCACATTCGGCTATTGATTGGTTTGCAGATTAACAGATCTTCCACCAGGATGCGAGTACCCGCTCATTGCGAAAACGCTTGAAGACAATAAAATTTTGCTTTTGTTTTTGCTTTGTTTCAAAAATTGCAGTGAAACCATCTCACTATTGCGTCAGTATTCAACTCAGCCGACCTCTTGGCCACGTTTGTTAAATGCAATCTGTCCGCCATCGCGATAGGTAGAATCTAACCATCATTTGTCGTGCGCCTAGTTCCGCCGGCAACTTTCTAAAAAATCATCTTCAGAACGCTGTTGAAGCTTTAAAAGAGGCATTCAGATGAAGCGCATTCCTATCCACCGCGGCGGCATCACTTCCGCCGGCTATGACCGCACCCGCCGCTGGCTTGATGTGGAGTTCGACACCAAACGGGTGCTGCGTGCCGAAAATGTGGGGTCAGAAATTGCGGACCGTTTTCTTCATTCCAGCGCGCCGCACGAATACTGGAAAGAAGAAATCGAAGATGTCTACACCGTGCGTGAAATTTCCGCCAAGGAAAGCGACGAGGAGAAGCCCGCAGCCAAGAAATCTATTGACGACCTGAAGCGTCTCTTCGGTGATCTTTAGCCGTCGCTAATCGCACCTATCAGATGGAATAAGGCCGCCCGGTGAACACGGGCGATCTTTTTTTCTCTCGTCAGCGGAAGAAAATGGTCGCGAGCCCGAGGAAGATCAGGAACCCGCCCGAATCGGTCGTAAAGGTCAGCAGCACAGAACCGCCCATGGCCGGATCGCGCCCCATCTTATTCAGAATGAGCGGCACAGCAAGTCCGACAGCCGCTCCCTGGACGATGTTGAGGAACATCGCAAGCGCCATGACCAGACCGAGCGTATGCCCCTGCGGCGAATCCCAATAAAGCGCCCAAGCACAGAGGCCGGCAATGGCGCCCCAGAGAAGGCCGTTGACAACCGCTACGGCAAGTTCCTTCTTCCAAATATCGATAGTATTGGCCAGCGTCACCTGTCCGGTGGCAAGCGAGCGCACCAAAAGCGTCAGCGTTTGATTGCCGGAATTGCCGGCCATGCCCGCTACGATGGGCATCAAAGCCGCAAGTGCCACCACGCGCTCAATGGTGCCGTCAAAGGCTGAAATCACGCGCGAAGCAAAGAAAGCCGTACAGAGGTTGACGCCCAGCCAGAGCCAGCGGCTTTTGGCCGCTCCCCAAACGCTGCCGAACAAGTCCTGTTCGTCATCCAGACCTACTGCACTGAAAGCGTCTTCGTCGCTTTCCTCTCGAATGACGTCAACCACTTCATTGACTGTCAGACGGCCCACTAATCGACCAGCCTCATCAACGACTGCCGCACTCACCAAGTCGTAGCGCTCGAAGGCCTGTGCCGCATCACTCGCATCATCGAGCGGGTTGAGCGTGAAGGTCTCGGTCTGCATGATGCGCCGCACCTGTTTGGCTGGATCGGACGTCAGAATCTGAGCGACAGCAAGCGCTCCCTTTAAACGGCCCAGTCGATCAACGACAAAGATCTGGTCCATATGATCAGGGAGCTCTTTGAAGCGGCGCAGGTATCTGAGCACCATGTCGATCGTCACTTCCTCGCGGATCGACACCATTTCAAAGTCCATGCGCGCACCGACCGAGTCTTCGGGGTACGACATGGCCGCGCGCAGCTGAGCACGCTCTTCGTGCGAAAGGCCTTCCTGAACCTCCGCCATCACATCTGGCGGCAGGTCATCGACCAAGTCAGCGATCTGGTCGGTATCGAGCGTTTCAACCGCGTCGACGAGTTCGTCGCGGTCCATCGCTTCGATCAGGGTCTCACGAACGCCCTCGTTGACTTCGAGCAGAATATCGCCGTCAGACTCACTCTGGACTTGATTCCAGACAGCAAGACGGTCGTCAAGCGGCAGGGCTTCGAGTACCCAAGCAATGTCGGCAGGATGGAGGGGCTCCAGAATGTCACGCAGCTGCTGCGCGGCTTCCGGCGTCAGCGGACGCGCTTCATCATCCTTGTCATCCTCATCGGGCTTTTCACTGCCCCCCGATTTTGCGCGAGCGGCTTTTTCGGCCTTTTCACGAGCTTTTTCCAAAGCTCGAGCCCGATCCTCATCGGAATCGAGAACCTGCTGCACCCGCGCAAGCGCGCGGCTGGCTTCGTCCGAATCGAGCGTCGGAGCGCCTGCGATCTCCTCGTTGGGCGCTTCTGTTTGGTCCTCGCGGTTCACGGCGCAGTACCTCTCTCAGCTCAAGGATTGGACGGGACAGAAGGAAAAAAATTCCTCCCGGACGAAGCTCTGCGGCTGCTGCAAATAAAAACCTTCAGCCGCAATCGCCCGTGAGGCTAGCACGATTTAAGACCGTCCGCTTCTTCCAGAGTGCCGGATCAGGAAAAGAAGCGGCAGCGAACATCCCAAACATGCGGTCGATTTCGCCCAAGCGAATCGACCTTTTCCCATGTTTGACGTTTTAAATTAATTGGACGCACTCAGAACTTGAGCAGCATCGGCCTGTGCGGCATGTTCAGCCGCTTTGGCCTCCTTCACCTCTTCGGCTGCCTCCGCAGCTTCAGACGCTTCGTTGAGGGACTCTTCAAGCGCGGCTTCCTCTTCGGGCGTAATCGCCTCGTCAAGCACCTTAACGAGTCTTGCATCCATGACAAGATCGACGAGGTCGCACCCCAGAATACGAAGCTCCACTTTGCGTCCGCGCGGAAGATCTTCGGTGAGTCCCGGCACCCGCTGCATGAAAGGCAGTCCGTCGATGCGAACGAGATCGCCCTTGACGACAATCGCCTCAATGGACGTGAGTTTTTCCTGCAGAATCCAGCGCAGCGACCAGTAACGCTCCATTCGAGTCTGGAAGTCGGAATAGAGACCGTAAATCGCTTCAAACTGACTCACAATCGTGAAAAGGTCGACATCGGTGCGGCCGTAAGGCGCAGTTTCACCGCGAAGCACCGCAATCATCTGACGCTGATTCACGAGGTCCACATAACGGCGCAGCGGCGACGTGCTCCAGGCATAGCGCTCCACCCCCAAACCATCATGCGGTCCCGGTGACGTACTCATGCGCACACGCCCCATGCGCTGCGAACGATAAATGCCCGGGGTGCCATGCTCTTCGAGCCAAAGGCCCCAAGTGCTGTTGGCGAAAATCATCAGTTCAGCAACCAGCAGATCGAGCGGCGCGCGCGGCGGCCTTTGACGTGAATAACCGCATCCTCGCCATCGCCCTCAAGCGCAAAATACCAATCCACGCGTCCCGTCGGTTCGGGACGTCCGCGCACCTCTTCACGGCCGTGCTGCAGACGTTTGGCAAAATGCCACAGCCAAGCGATTTCGTGCGCATACGGGATGGTGAGCGCATCAGCCGCAATCGCTTCCTCGGTGACCAGATCATCGATTTTGTCGTAGCGCAGATTTGCCTTCAGTGCGATCCGCTCCAGACGTGTCTCAGTGCGCTCGACGGCAAATGTGTCGTCCTTTACCCACACATAAAGTGAAATGCAGGGTACGAGGTGCCCTTCATCGAGCGACGAAGCTTTAATCCAGTTTTCCGGCAGCATCGTCGTCTTCAGACCCGGAGCATAAACCGTGCTCATGCGCGTCTTGGCTACCGTGTCGAGCGGCGAATCCTTCTGGATCATCAGCGCCGGTGCGGCAATGTGGATGCCTACGCGGGTGATGCCGCCCTCAAGATGCTCGATGCTCGCCGCATCGTCAACTTCCGTCGTCGTTGAATCGTCAATCGAGAAGGCGTCAACGTCGGCAATGGGGAGCTCCTCCCACGTGTCAGCCGGGGGCTCCGGGAGGCCGGCAGGGAAACCGCGGCCATGCGGGAAATTCGCCGTATAGAAGCTGTCAACATGCCAGCGCCAAGGCGAAGCAATGCCGCCCAATGCGAGCATCAGACGCAGCGGCGTCTGCCGCGTTTCCGCAGCAGCATCCGAGAGCGCCTTCCATTCGATTCCGTTCTTATCGGGCGAAAGCAGAAGCGTCAGGGCCTGACGGCCGATCGCCTCAGGGAGCTTCCCTTCAACCATTTCAGCCGTCCAGGCCTTCTTTTGCTCTTCCATGCGGCGCTTGCGCTCAAGCGCTTCCAGCGCTTTGGAGAGGATTTCCGCCGGCGCTTTGCGGTAAACGCCTCGGCCTTTGCGGTAGAAGTAAACCGGATTGGCATGCAGTACCGTCAGCAGTGCCGCGAGCTCTACGGGCGAAGGCTTCTCACCCCAGTATTCCTGAGCGAGATCCTTAAAGGAAAATTCCTCTGCCGGCGCGGCTTCCCAGAGAAAAGCCGGATCAAGCTCTGCAGCAGCCTCCGGAATACGCGCGATAAGTTCTGAAGCGCTCGGTGTCTCAAAGGGAAAAAAGACATGAGAGGCCTTGATTTTGCTCCGCCGCCCCGTAGTCAGCTCTACCTGATAGGCGCTCCCAGCCTGCGAAAGCACTGTTCCCGCCTTGAAGGCTCCGTCGTCTTCGAAATATAGATACATCGCGTTCTGCTTCAACTGCGTTCGCGCAAAGCGCGAACTGTCCGATGGTTGTTCGGTGTTTTCCTCAAGGCCGCTATTTTGCACTATCGCGCGTCGAATGCAGGCACAATCTTGCGCCGCATAAAAAATCCGCGTACGGCGGGCAAGCACTCAGCAAAGCGCTGCATTCGATGATCATCCTCGGTGGAAAGCACTTTGGGAGAGTCGCGCAGCGCTCGATCCGCAATATGCCAGTCAAGCGTCTCGTCTGCCGTTGAAAGCAGCACCAACGCATCGGCGGGATCCAGCGGTGCTGCCGGCATTTCGGCAGCAAGTTCGCGAAATTCGTCGGCAAACCCAGGCTTCACCATAATCGTTCGATTGGTGCCAAAAATAGTTTGGAGTCCCACTTGCTGCGGCACAAAATCCCAAGGCATCAGGCAGGGGTTGACGACCGCCGTCGGACAGCCGTATGCCCGCGCCGCACGAAGTGCGTAAAAACCGCCCAGACTTGACCCCACCAGAAGCGTGCACCGTCGTGCTTGGGCAGAGAGCGGCGAGAGCAGACTGCCTACGAGCGCATCGGCTTCCCGCGGCGAAAGGTTCAGATCCGGCGCAGAAAAATCGGCATTCCATTCTGCTGCGGCCGCAGCGAGCTCGCGGCCTTTTGCCGAAGCCGGTGAGGAACGAAAGCCGTGCAGGTAAACGACACGGTCAACAGCGGATCGCTCCATGCTTAAGCTCCCGCACGGGACTCAGCCTTGGCCTTGAGTCCGGCTAAGAGCTTCCCATGAATGCCGCCGAACCCCCCGTTGCTCATGCAGAGGATAACGTCACCCGGACGAGCAGCATTCACGACCTGCGTCACCAAAGCATCAAAGTCGTGCGTTGCCCAAGCGTGACTGCCCAGAGCCTTCAGAGCCTCTTCGGGCGACCAGGCAACACCCGGGCCGGCATAACAAAGACCGCATCGGCATCAGCCAGTGCGCCGGCCAGCCGATCCTTCATCGTGCCGAGCTTCATCGTATTGCTGCGCGGTTCAGCACCGCTAGCAGCCGACGTCCCGGCCAGCGGCCGCGCACGCCGTCGATCGTTTCATGAATGGCCGTGGGGTGATGCGCAAAATCATCAATGACGAGGCACCCGTCGGCTTCGCCTTTCACTTCCTGCCGACGATGAACGCCGGGGAAACTTTCGAGCGCCTTCAGAGCTGCCTGAGGAAGGACGCCCGCCGCACGCGCAGCGCAACCGCTGCCAGAGCATTGAGGCTCGTTGTAGCGTCAGGCATATGAATCTTTACCGCACCGAAGACCTCTGCGCCGAGCGATGCCGAACCGTCTTCGGCAAGCGTCCATCCGTCCGGCGTGCCAAAGGGCGTGTCAAATCGCTCAAGCTTTGACCAACAGCCGCGTGCCAACACACGGTCCAGCGCCGGCGCTTTGGCATTGGCGATGATGGTTCCTTCCGAAGGCATCGTCCGCACAAGATGGTGAAACTGCGTTTCTATGGCCTGGAGATTTTCAAAATATCCGCGTGGTCGTACTCTAGATTATTCAAAATCGCGATGCGCGGACGATAGTGGACAAACTTACTGCGCTTATCGAAAACGCGGTGTCATATTCGTCAGCTTCAATCACAAAAGGCGCCTGAGGATCGCCCAAAGCAGCCGACTGCTCCCCAACAGGGACGCCGCCGATCAGAAATCCAGGATGGAGTCCAGCTTCGCGCAGGATCAAGTGAGCATGGAAGTGGTCGTCTTGCCGTGCGTTCCTGCAACAGCAAGCACCGTCCGAGCCTTCTTCCCGGTAAGAATGTTTTCACTCAGCCATTGCGGGCCCGAGGTATAAGGAAGGCCGGCATTGAGAATGGCCTCAAAGCGGATTGCCGCGGGAGACAGCATTGCCGATCACCCAAAGATCAGGAGCGACAGCAAGCTGCTCGGCACCGTACCCTTCAGTGATGGTTATACCGTTGGCGCGCAGCGCATCGCTCATCGGGGGATAGACGTTTTGTCACACCCGGTCACCTGGTGGCCGGCTTCGCGGGCGATCTGAGCGATGCCGCCCATGAAAGTGCCGCAGATGCCGAGAATATGGATATGCATCGAAAGATTCCTCGCATTGGGTAGGAGCCCCAGGAGCGCATCGCGGCGCTTGGGATTTCATTGACCGAAATTGTCGCAAAACTGCTGACATCTCGGCCGCTCTAGAATTCTTCAGATGCATTTTTCTTCTCTGGGAGGCGCAGCATGCGCCACACGACAGGAACAAGAAGCCGCCGCCGTCGCCGCCAAGCTGATCGCCGCCGAAGGTCGCACTTGGGCACGCGCCTTTCGCGATGCCCAGCGCTCGGTGGGGATCCGCCCGACCCCAATCTCACTGCGAGTGAGATTCGCCGGTGGTTTGCACTCTTTTGCGCCTCATGAACATCAGGCGCTGCTCGCGGCCAAACGGCATGCTGCACTCCACGTTATGCGCAGCGTCCGGAACTCAACTGCCGCCTGATCGGCGTTGTCCTGTCCGGCGCGGCTGTCGAGACTTCCCGGCAGAACTTGTCGCCATCGGCACGGGTGAAAAGAAGCCTTCTTGCGCTGCTCAATGCCGGGTTTTGCCCGAACCGCTCGATGCTCCCTACCCCACCGCCTTTGCCCGCCGCGTCGGCGAAATGTTTGGACTCTCTGCTGCTTGACGTGCGCGGCGAACCCGTTCTTGTGCGAATCGTTCCCGAGCACACGCCGCTCCCGGCACTCACCCGGCCCGACGAATTTCAAGCCGAGTGGGAAGCGGCCGGGGCACTCCCTTCGGATGCACTCGCCCAAGTTCTCTCAGACACCCTCTAAACCGCAGCCATAACCAGCATCATCCGTCTGCCGTATTGCTACCCGTTGAGGGCATACCGAGGGCATCGGCTGCTCTACACTCTGCAGTTTATTTGCAATGGCCTTCAGAGCGTCGTTTTACGCCAATACTTAGGGAATACCCTAGTGTTGAAGCAGATTTTCTTTGACAAGAAATAGGCAGAATGCGCAAAATTGCGCTGAGTTATCTGCTTTTCAGTGCTCTTTTAAAGAAAATGACGCTCCTAAGCAGCCTTTGCGGCTCTCTGTGCCGTCCGCGCCGTGCGGCTCCCTGCACCTGCGGCCCAGACGTCAGGAGCCCACTTTGACACATTCATTGCTGAAACAAAATGGACCTTCGCAAACTCAAGACATTGATCGACCTCGTGAGCGAAAGCGGCGTTGCCGAACTTGAAATCACGGAAGGCGAAGACCACGTTCGCATCGTCAACCGCCCGACCGTTTCTGCAGCCCCGTCGTGCAAGCGCCCGCTGCGGTAACCGTTGCGGCCGTGCCGCAGGCAGCGCCTGCTCCGGCAGCCGCACCCGCGGCGGCCCCGGCTCCCGCTCAGGATGCTGCTCAGGCCGCCCTGCCAACCATCACGAGCCCGATGTGGGCACTTTACCGTGCGCCGTCGCCCGGCGCAGCGCCTTCATTGAGGTGGGCGACACCGTGAAGAAAGGGCAGTGATCGGCATTATCGAAGCCATGAAGCCCTCAATGAAGTTGAAGCTGACAAGGACGGCGTCGTTCAGGCCTTTGCCGCGGAAAACGGCCAGCCCGTCGAATACGGTCAGCCGCTCGTCATTCTTGGTTGAGCCCAACTCAGGAACCTTCATGTTCGGAAAGTCCTCATCGCCAACCGAGGCGAAATTGCACTGCGCATTCAGCGCCTGCCGCGAGCTCGGCATTAAAACAGTGGTCGTGCATTCCACGGCGGACGCCGATGCTAAGTACGTGCGTCTGGCCGATGAAAGCGTGTGCATTGGGCCTGCCGCCTCGTCTCATTCCTACCTCAATATTCCAGCCATCATTTCAGCTGCGGAAGTAACGGATGCTGAAGCGATTCACCGGGCTACGGCTTCCTTTCGGAAAATGCCGATTTTGCCGAACAGGTGGAAAGCTCGGGCTTCGCCTTCATTGGGCCGCGCCCCGAGAGCATCCGTCTGATGGGCGACAAGGTGAGCGCTAAGCAGGCCATGCGCGACGCGGGCGTCCCTTGCGTGCCCGGCTCTGACGGAGCACTCTCCGAAGACCCGCAGGAAATCATCCAGACAGCCCGTAAGATCGGCTACCCTGATTATCATCAAAGCTTTCCGGCGGCGGCGGCATGCGTGTGGTGCGCACCGAAGCGGCGCTCCTCACGTCTGTCAATATGACCCGTGAAGAAGCGCGCGTTGCCTTTGGCAATCCGACCGTCTACATGGAGAAGTTCCTCGAGAACCCGCGCCACATTGAAATTCAGGTGCTCTCCGACAACTTCCAGAATGCGGTGTATTTGGGCGAGCGTGACTGCTCAATGCAGCGCCGCAATCAGAAAGTCATTGAGAGGCCCCGGCTTTCGGCATTCCGCGCCGGGCCATTGAGAAGCAGCCGCTGCGTGGAAGCGTGCCGCCGAATCGGCTACCGCGGTGCCGGCACGTTCGAATTCCTCTACGAAAACGGTGAGTTCTACTTCATTGAAATGAACACCCGCGTACAGGTCGAGCATCCGGTGACAGAATTCATCACCGGGGTTGATATCGTGGCCGAACAGATCCGCATCGCGGCCGGCGAGCGTCTTTCCTTCAAGCAGCGCGATATCGAAATCCGCGGTCATGCCATTGAATGCCGCATCAATGCAGAGGACCCCTTCACCTTTGTGCCTTGTCCGGGCAAAGTGACTGCTTGGCATCTGCCGGGCGGCCCCGGCATCCGCATCGATTCGCACGTCTTGCGGGCTATACGGTTCCGCCCTATTACGACAGTATGATCGGTAAGCTCATCGCCTACGGTGATACACGCGAACAGGCACTTGCACGCATGCGCGTAGCGCTTACTGAATTCGCCTGCGAAGGCATCAAGACTAACGTCAAGCTCCATCGCCTGCTTCTCTCTGACGAGCGGTTCGCACGCGGCGGCACGAGCATTCACTACCTTGAGGAAAAGCTCCATTCGCATTCATCCTCGGGTGTGAACTAATCAAACTCCTCCCAACGGCTACAATCCACAGGAAGCGGAACTCAAAACGGAGTCCCGCTTCTTTCTCTACCTTTTCCTTTTGCCGCCACCATGCGTGAATACCGAATCCTCGCCGACGAACGCAGTGCTGAAGATCTAAGCGATCTCTTCCTCGGAAGGGCGCTTGCTGCCTCTTGAAGATGCCGATGCCGACAGTACCGACGAAGCACCGCTTTACGGCGAACCGGGATTGGAACCGAAACCTGCGCCTGGCCGCGTTCCATCATCTCGGTACTCACCGCCGACGACTGTCACTTCAAAAACCTGCTTGATGACTGCGTCAAAGAACTGGGCTGCGAAGCGCCAGAATTGCTTTCGGTGAGCGACGTTGAAGATCAGGACTGGGTACGCATCACGCAGGCGCAGTTCCAGCCTTCGCATGTCTCGCCCCGGCTCTGGATTGTGCCGTCATGGAGTGAACCCCCTGTGGCCGACGCCTTGAATGTTCGCCTGGATCCGGGCGTAGCCTTCGGCACGGGTTCTCATCCCACTACGCGCTTATGCCTCAATTGGCTTGACGAAAACATCAAGTCCGCCGATCGCGTTCTTGATTACGGGTGCGGCACCGGCATTCTGGCTATCGGAGCCAAGAAGCTCGGTGCAGCTGAAGTCTGCGGCACCGACATTGACCCTCAGGCCGTTGAGGCGGCCCGCGACAACGCCATTCGAAATGATGTCGAAGCTCAGTTCTGGCTGCCGGCCGACATGCCTGAAGGCACATTCTCAATCGTGGTCGCCAACATTCTGGCCAATCCGCTGAAGCTTTTGGCGCCTGCGCTGCTCGGCCGCGTAGCGGCGCACGGCGCATTGGTGCTCTCAGGGGTGCTTGCCCGTCAAGCCGACGAAGTGATCGCCGTCTATAAGGCCGCCGATCCGACGCTTGTACTCTCGGTCTGGCGTGAAGAGGACGGCTGGGTGTGCCTGGCTGGCCGCCGCGCCTGATGTTTCGTATTCCACAACAATCTGCCCAAAGGACTGATCACCATGGCCCGCATTATTCGCTGTCCCAGCTGCGGGGCGCTCTGGCGCCTTGAGGGAGCTGCTGAAGAAAATTATCTCTGCAGCGCCTGCGGCCGCGAATTCTCCGCCGCTTCAGCGCAAACCGTAGAGGTCGACGACCAAGCGCTTGACGCCGCTCTTGCAGAATTGAAGGCGAAAAAGTCTGAGGCCGCGCAGGCAGCTCCTCGGCAGCCGATGACTGAACCGCGCTTTGCTACCAAAGTCGCCCAGGAGCTCAATACCCCGACGACGGCTGAAAAAAACGAACCGCCCGCACAATTTGACGAAAAAGAAGCTGGCCGAGGCGCTCCGATGCCGGCCATCTACCGCACGAAGAAGTCTGGCTTAGGGAGCTTCCTCCTCTTTGTCTGCATTCTGCTCTGTGCTGCGGTCGGCGCCGCCTGTGCATTCCTGATGATGCATCAGTTTGTGCTCTCTCAGGCCCCCTACGTTCGCCCTGTCTATGAAAAGGTTTGCCGCAGTCTCCCATGTCCGGGCTTTGTCTGGGCAGATGCTTCGGCCTTCAAGGCAAAGGCAACGCTTGCGCCTGATGAAACTTTGGGGCTCGCTAAGCCCACGGCAGTTGTTGAACTCACCAATACGTCCGAGTACCCGCAGATGCTTCCCGTGATCGAACTCAAGTATCTTGATCCGGCGGGCAGCACGCTCCTGCAGCGCGTATTGGAACCTGCCGACTACGGCTTCCCGCAAAAACCGGCCATACTGCCGGCCGGTGAATCGCTTACCGCTCAAATCAAGATGGAAGGAACGCTCTCCTTTGCCGCCACGGCTGCACAGGTTAAACCTGTTGTAGATGCCGGCCGCTAAGACGAGCCTCACCTGCCGCCAGCCCGAAGCGTTCGCCAGAAGCTTCGGGCTTTTTCTTAAATTTCGGCTTCAAACCCCAAAACCAACCCCATGAGTGTTCTCATCACCGGCTCCATCGCCTACGACGCAGTCTTCTCCTTCGCCGGAGCCTTCGGCGAGCAAATAACGCGCCCTGTTGAGCCAGGGTTCAACACCACATTTCACGCGCCATGCGCCGAGATTTCGGCGGCTGTGCCGGCAACATCGCCGTCGCCATGAAGCGCATGGGCGGCGAACCGCTGATTTGGGGCGCTGTCGGCCGTGACGGCGGCGATTACCTTGAACATTTCGGCAGAGAAGGCATTCGCACCGACGGCATCGGCGTTTTCAGCAATGCTTATACCGCACAGTGTCTGATCATCACGGATCACACGGGAGCTCAAATTGCAGCCTTTCATCCCGGGGCGGCTGAGCGTACGCCGGAGGTCCGCTGGCCCACAGATGCGGATGGAAAGAAGCACAGCCCGCCATCGCGATCCTTTCGCCCGGCGGACGCGAAACGACGCTTTTGCAGCTCAAGCCTGCAGAGCTCGCGAAATACCCTATTTCTTCGACGTCGGTCAGGAGCTTCCGCTCTTTTCGGCTGAAGAACTCCTTGACCTTGCGCACCATGCCGTCGGGATCATCTATTCAGACTCTGAGGCAGAGGCTTTTGAGCAAAACCCAACAAAGTGATGCCGACCTCGCCGAGAGCGGACTCATCGTCGTCCGTACGCTCGGGAGCCGCGGCGCACGAGTCTGGCTCCCCGGCGAGCGTCATGCGGCTTTCGTGCCGACCGTGCCGATTCAAAAGGTTCGCAGCCCCGTCGGAGCGGGAGACGCCTTCCGCGGCGGCTTTCTTTATGCACTTGAGCGCGGTTTTTCACCCGTTGAAGCCGCGCAATGGGGGGCTGTAGCTGCCGGCCGAAAGTGGCCGGCGCAGGCGCTCAGGACTACGAACTCACACCGCAGGCTGCTCAGCTCGATTTTGATCAATGGTTTGGGAAACAATCGCGAAAATAACGCGTTTGCTCACAAAATGATGAATCCTCGCGAGAAAGGCACAATGACGATGAGCAGAAGATTCGTGATCAGAATCAGCACCAACGGCGAAAAATCAATGCCCCGGAACGTAGGCAGCACACGGCGGATGGGGCGCATAAACGGATCCAGAAGCACTGCGAGCGTATAAGTCATAGGACTCTCGCGATTCACCCAGGAAAGCACGGCCCAGATGATGGCGCCCCAAGAAATCATTTCAAGCGCCCAACGGGCCATCATTGCAAAGGAGCAATGATGAGGCCAATCGGGGTCGCCGGCAGATGCCCGATCGTGCGGTGCACCAAGACGGCCACAACTGCGACGGCCAGGGCGGAAAGCAGCGCCGACCAATGTACGCCGCCCCTCGGGAACGACGCGGCTGATGGGGACGACCAGCCAATCGGTTATGCGGCGCACGAACTCACACAAGGGATGCCGGGGCGAAAGCGCCCAATAGTGCAGCCAAGCCCGCAAAAGCAGGATGGCCCCAAAGCAGCTGAAGATGATCCCAAGAATGTATTGCAGAAGATGGAGCATGAGCGGCCTCAAAATATCTGCGCTCATTATGCCAACCTCATGCGTCTGCGTCTCGCCTCTCTTTACGTTTGAGGCGTTCCGGTTCGTTTCAGTTGGAGTGTTCCGCCATTCGGCGAGCGAGCGCTTCACGGTCGCAGTCGGTTTCATCAATGGCTAAAGCAACACCGGCCGGCAGCAGCTGCGCGGTACGGCCCCAATCAAAGAAAGGACCCGGATCACTTTTTCGTCCAGGCGCAATAAATTCGTGCCCTGTCACCCACTTCACCGGATGCCGACGGCAGATGGCCGGGAGAAGCTCGCCCAACGCTTGGTACTGTGCTGCTGTAAACGGTACCTCACCGGTTCCTTCGAGTTCAATCCCGACCGAAAAATCATTGCAGGCGTTGCGTCCGCGGAAGTTTGAAAGTCCCGCGTGCCATGCCCGTTTCACCGTCGGAACATACTGAATCACCTCACCGTTGCGGCGAATAAAGAAATGGGTAGAAACGTGCAGCCCCTTGAGCGTTTTCAAGGGCTCCCAAGCAGGATCTTGAGGCCAATCTCGGCGATCGGGATTGAGCGTGCCCATAAAGAGCCGATCGACGGCGTCGCCGCCGAATGTTCCGGCAGGGAGCGAAATAAAGTGCAGCACAATCAGGTCTACCGGATCTCCGGCGGCACCCGACTTCGTCAACTGCGGCCGCTCATCCCAATACGGACTCGGGTGAAAGGACGACGAATAAAGAGGCGAAGAAGGGACGCCCTTCAGACGTCCCTCCTGCGTGATGAAAGTGTCTTCGCTCACGATTTGTCTGCATCTCGGCATTCGGCCGAACAGTATGACTTTCCGCCCCGATGCACGGCATCGCGCTTAGGAAAATACGTCCCGCAGTGTGCGCAGCGCTCCATCGGCTCTCCCACCGCAGCGGGCGTGCGCCTTTTGTGTGCGGCGAAGCTCCTCGAGTTCGTCGCGCTCTTTAATGGTGAGTTCAGACCGTCGGCGGCTGATTGACCAAGCCACCGCAATGACGATGAATATGCCGAGAAAGAAAAGAATGCGGCTCATCGAAAGGCCTCAAAACACTTCAAGAACGAAGCTGTAGACAAAATAGGCAACCGCAAAGACAACAAATCCCGCCCAGAAAGACGCAGAGCCGTCTTGGCGCGCCAGCCCCAAACCGTACGGCCGAGGAGCAAAACACCGAACACCAGCCAAGAAATCCAGGTGAGGACTGCTTTGTGGTCGAAAGGAAGTAGACGCCCTGAAGCTCCTTCGTGACAACCGCCCCAGAATCAGCACCAGCGTCAGGCAGAAAAAGCCCGTAGCGACAATGCGGAAAAAGACGCTCCATCACGACCAAGCCGGGGAGCGAATCGAGCAAGTCGTCATTGGCCGAAAGCCCCTTGGCTCGCAGACGCGTATTCTGCAGCATCATCAAAACAGCCTGCACAAAGGCAATCATCATGAAGCTGTAGGCGGCCAGCGCGAAGACAAGATGCCAGCGGAAGGCAAGCGTCCAGTCGGCGGCCGGCACCACTTGTCCCTGGAAGAAAACCGGAAAAGAGCGCCAAAGGCTGCGGCAATCAGGATGATGCCGAAAGGGCATGAATGCGGTGCACCCAAGATTCAATCAAGAGTGTCACGACCGCAAAGAAGAACATCACGGAGACGGCATACCCGAACCCGAAGTGCACGGCTTCGGCCGTGAACATCTCCTGTCCGACGGCATACCCGTGAAGAACGAGACCGAGAAGCACGGGCCAGCGCAGAAGGCTGGAAGCCTTGGCTTCCGCCCCCTTCTTCATCGCGCTCATGATGGCGATGCCGCTCACAAGGTAGAGGAGCGCAGCAAATCCGGTGGAGATGAGGAGAACTGACATTGGAAATGGACGCCCGAGACTGGCTTCTTCTTTGGAGAAACTATCCCGGCAACGGCTTTGGTTAAAATAATGGATTCACGTCCGCAGTCTGCAGCCGCACTTCTCTGTTGAAGCGATGCTTCAACGAGAAATCCGGCCGGCCATTTCCGCGGCCGTCGTGAATCTCATTGTATAGTCGCGCCTTCTTACTAGGTGCTGAACAACCCGAACCCGCTGCCTCTGGTCCGCATCGACGGACGCCCGCGCCAAGCCGGTTCCTCAGGCTCATAGCTCATGCTCGACAATCTCAGCCAGCGTCTCTCGAAAATCGTCAAGACCATGCGCGGCCAAGCGCGCCTCACGGAAGCCAACACCAAGGAGATGCTACGCGAAGTGCGCCTTGCGCTTCTGGAAGCCGACGTTGCACTTCCCGTAGTGAAAGAGGTCCTCAGCCGCATCAAGGAAAAAGCGATGGGCGAGGAAGTGGTCGGGAATCTCAACCCCGGTCAGGCGCTCGTCGGTGTGGTGCAGCGCGAACTCACCGCTATCATCGGCGGCGACTTGCCCCCTGAAGAGCGCAGCCTCAATTTCCGTGTGCAGCCTCCGGCAGTGATTCTGCTTGCCGGTCTGCAGGGCGCCGGCAAAACAACCACTGCCGGCAAACTCGCCCGCTGGCTGGTCCACGACGAAAAGAAGAAAGTACTTACCGTTTCCTGCGACGTGTACCGTCCGGCGGCTATTGATCAGCTCAAAGCCGTCACCGAACAGGCCGGCGCGGATTGGTTTCCCAGTCATACTGGCGAAAAGCCGCTTGACATCGCTGCCGCCGCAGTGAGCGAAGCTCGTCGTCGTTTTTATGATGTGCTGATCGTCGACACGGCCGGTCGTCTTGCCATCGACGAAGTGATGATGCAGGAAGTTGCCGACCTTAACACCTTCCTCAAGCCCGCCGAAACACTCTTCGTGATTGACGCGATGCTCGGTCAGGATGCGGTCAATACGGCCAAAGCTTTCAACGATCGGCTGCCGCTTACCGGCATTGTGCTCACCAAAGCCGATGGCGACAGCCGAGGCGGCGCATCGCTCTCGGTTCGCTATGTGACAGGCAAGCCGATCAAATTCATCGGTACGGGTGAAAAACTGGGCGGCTTTGAGCCCTTTGATCCCGAAGCCATGGCTTCGCGCATTCTCGGCATGGGCGACATTGTCGGCCTAGTGAAGGACGTCACGAAGTCCATCGACATGGCCGAAGCGGCCAAGCTCGCTGAAAAAATCCGTACCGGGGACAAATTCGACTTGACGGACTTCCGAGCACAGCTTCAGCAGATGGCCGGCTTTGGGAGCTTCTCCTCGCTCATGGAAAAAATGCCCGCACAGCTTCAGCAAGCTGCGAGCAAAGTGAGCGACGAGGACGTGCAGAAGAATCTGCGCCGCACGCTGGGCATCATCGATTCGATGACGCTGCAGGAACGCCGCAAGCCTGAGCTCATTAAAGCGAGCCGCAAAAAACGCATCGCCGCCGGTGCGGGCGTACCTGTGCAGGAGGTCAACCGTCTGCTCAAACAGTTTGAACAGACGCAGGACATGATGAAGCGCATGAAACGCGGCGGCCTCTCCAAGATGATGCGCATGCTCGGCGGCATGAAGCTTCCTGGCATGGGCGGCGGCTTTCCGGGCGGCTTCCCCCCGGGCGGTTTCCCCGGCATGCCTCGCTGATTCAACCGACTGAAGGTTTTGGCAACGCATGGCTGCCGCAGTGCGCATTCTCGGACTCGACCCCGGTCTCAATCACACCGGCTGGGGCATCATTGACACGACGGGCGCCAAATCCATTTGGGTTGCGTCGGGCGTCTTTGACATCCCCAAGGGTGAGACTGCAGCGAGATTGGCGCATATCGCCCGCGAAATCGAAGCGGTCATCAAGACACATCTGCCGACAGTTGCCGCCTGCGAGCGTGTGTTCGTGAATGTCAACCCTCAAAGCACATTGCTTCTTGGACACGCCCGAGGCGCTGCAATCTGCGCGGCCAGTCTCGCCGGTCTTGCGGTTGAAGAATTTACGCCAAGCGAAATCAAACAGGCCGTTACGGGATCGGGCAGCGCCGACAAAAAAATGATCCAAGCCATGGTGGAGCGTCTCCTTCCCATACCGCATCATCCGCGTACTGACGAGGCTGATGCTCTCGCCTGTGCACTTTGTCTGGCCAGTTCCTTAAAACTCCGGGCGCTGGAAAAGTCCGGCGGCACGAACCGAACCTACGCCACGGCAAGACGCGGCCTTGGCAGTTACGGCCGAGGGGCTCGAAGCGCCTGGACAGCCTTGGTTGAAAAAAAGGATCCTAAAAAATGATCGGACGACTGCACGGCAAACTGCTTGAAAAAAATCCGCCGCAAATTCTGATTGACGTTTCCGGCGTCGGCTACGAAGTCGACGTCCCAATGTCAACATTTTGCAATCTCCCGGAAGTCGGCGGAGAGCTCACGCTCCACACGCACTTCGTCGTGCGTGAAGATGCTCAGCTTCTTTACGGCTTTGCCACACTCGCCGAACGCGCTGTGTTCCGTGCGCTCATCAAGATTTCCGGCGTCGGTCCAAAAATTGCGCTGGCACTCCTTTCGGGCATCACGGTCGATCAGCTTAAAGACGCTGTCGATCGGGGAGAGACCGGACTCCTTACCAAAGTCCCCGGCATCGGCAAAAAGACTGCAGAACGATTGGTGTTGGAGCTCAAAGGTAAGCTCGCAGGCACCGGCGCAGCGACAGCGGCAGCGGCAGTGCCGACCTCCGGCGCACGTGCCGACGTTGCGGCCGCGCTCATCGCCTTGGGGTATTCCGAACGCGAAGCCGCTGCCGCGACGAAGAAGCTCCCCGAGGACTGCACGGTGAACGACGGCCTGCGTCTGGCACTCAAGTCACTCACGCATTAAGTCTTACCGGAGTAAGTGCACCGCGCCGCTGCGCTATGCTCATCCTCACGACAGCATTTTCATTTTCTCCAAGATGTCCGAAGACTCCTCCGACCGCCTGATTGCCGGCGGCTGCGCCAATCCCAATGAAGAGAACGTCGACCGCGCACTGCGGCCGACGCGGCTTGCCGACTATGTCGGGCAAAAAGCGGTGCGCGAACAGCTGCAGATCTTCATTGAAGCTGCGCGGCGCCGAGGCGATCCGCTCGACCATCTGCTCCTTTTCGGGCCGCCCGGTTTAGGCAAAACCACGCTCGCGCACATCGTCGCAGAGGAAATGGGCGTGAACCTGCGTCAAACCTCGGGCCCCGTACTGGAGCGCCCGGGGGACCTCGCTGCCATCCTGACGAATCTCGAAAAGAACGATGTGCTCTTCATCGATGAAATTCACCGGCTTTCGCCCGTCGTGGAAGAGATTCTTTACCCGGCGCTCGAGGACTATCAGATCGACATCATGATCGGTGAGGGTCCGGCAGCGCGCTCCATCAAGCTTGACCTGCCGCCCTTCACACTCATCGGCGCGACTACGCGAGCGGGTTCCCTAACCAACCCGCTGCGTGCCCGCTTTGGCATCGTCAATCAGCTCCAGTTCTACACCACGGAGGAGCTGATCACGATCGTGCGCCGTTCGGCCAGACTGCTCGGCGTCTCCATCGATCCCGAAGGCGCAGCAGAAATTGCGAGCAGAAGCCGGGGCACGCCTCGCGTGGCCAACCGACTGCTGCGACGCGTACGCGACTATGCGGAAGTTCGCCACGACGGCACCATTACTCGGGAAGTTGCCTCCGCCGCATTAACCATGCTTGACGTAGACCCTGTCGGTCTCGACTTCATCGACCGGCGCTTTCTGCTCACTATCCTTGAAAAATTTTCCGGCGGGCCTGTCGGCATTGACAATCTGGCCGCCGCTATCGGTGAAGACCGAGACACGCTCGAGGATGTAGTGGAGCCCTACCTCATTCAGCAAGGATTCCTGCAGCGCACACCGCGCGGCCGCATGGCTGCACACCGTGCCTGGGAGCACTTCAAGCTCACGCCGCCGGCGAATCAAGGCGGCGCAGTCATGCGCGACGCCACGCTCTTTTAAACCGCATCGCTCAAGCATAAGTTCCGCCAGACCTTTGCGTTCTTAACCGTCTGCGAAGCTTTGCTTCATCTGCTCCAAGGACAAGCGGTTCACAACGTTTCCCGCTATGCGGATGGTCTGGATTTTTGCTAAGCGTCTCTATCGCGGATTGAAGGCTCTAAATCACCCTGCCCAAGCGAAAGCCTTTTTTTGCGGCCGCCCTTTGATGTGTATTGTTCAATCCACCGACGAACGCTCACGGCGGAAGCGCCCGTTTCATTCTGAATAGCGCGCCAAGTATGCCCTGTCAGGCGCATGCGGACTGCCTTTTCCCGCACCTCGTCATCGTAGCGGTAAAGATGCTTTGAAATGTCTTCGGTAAATTTGCCCGCTTTCCAGGCTTTGGCCCAGTCGCGCAGAGTATTGACGGGCAGATCAAGAATTCGAGAGGCTTTGGTATAGCCAATGCCCGCAGCAAATAATTCTGCGGCTGCACGGCGTTTTTGCCTTGATGCACATTCCTTCGGCCGATAGCGGCCTTCCGCAATGACTTCCGTCTGCTCTTCATGATCCGGTTGGGTCATCGGCGACTCCCAGAAGAACTCATCGGAGAGAAAAAAAGACCCGTCCCCGCTCTTGCGGCAAACGGGTTCTCAAACGAAACAGGGAGAAGAAAGCAGAGTTGCGAAAGCAAACGAACTCAGCGCTTCTCGAAAAAGCTTTAGTTATCCCAGGCGCTTCTTCCCGCCCTTGGAGTACGGCAGGAAGAAGCTCTGGGGGAGTTCTTAGGGAGCGCCTCGAGCTGCTCCCTAAACAGCTTTAGTCTTTAGAACGAGTAACGGAGGTTGGCGTTGAAGGCATTGTTCATGCGATCGTCGCCGCCGGCCGTCAGACCGTAGTTGAGACCAAACGTCCAGGCGCCGTTCTGAGCGGAGACGCCCAGCGTGGCCTGAATCGGGTTGGTATCCACAACGCGGGTGACGCTCTGGATGCCGCCCGTGTAGGTTGCAACCGCATCCTTGTCGCCGAAGGCGGGGACAACGGAGAGGTCAACCATCGGAGCGAGCTTCCAGCCGTTCACGTCGAAGTTGCCCGAGAAGGCAACACCCAACGGGAGCTGGTAGACCGTCATCGCGTCGTAGTCAGCACCGTACTTGGAGTCGTCCATGTCGATACGGCTCAGGCGGATGCCGGCATGCGGCGTCACGTTGAGCGCGCCGAACTTGGCGAGGTACTCAGTGCCGAGGCCGAACGTGAAGACATTGGCGTCAAGCGATTCCTTGTAGGAGCCGAGGACGTTGTTCGTCGACAGGTCGTTGGAAACCTGGGTGTAGCCCAAGTCAGCCTTGACGTTGAAGTCGCCGAAGGTCTGTGCACCGTAGAGGCTCACGCCATAGAAGTCGGCATCGTTGTCAACCTTGGCGCCCGAACCGACGGAGTTGCCGTCCGCCTGACCGACGTTGAAGGCAACGCCCAGCGTACCGCCGCAGGCAGCGGTGTAGTCAAAGCCCAGAACAGCACCGTAGATGTCGGCTTCATAGCCGGCACCGTTGCCGTAGAGGCGCTTGGCTTCGTTGGTCGTGCCGAAGACGTCCACCGGGGTGAAGCCTTCCACGCGCTGCGCGGAAGTGCGGCGGCTGACGGCAGCCGTGACCTGATCATTGATGTCGAGCGCCGTCGTGAACGCGCCGCCCAGAGCCGCCATGTTCGTGGCTGCGTGCTCAGCCTTCACGAGTTCCGCAACATAGGAGCATAGAACTCTTGCTCGAGTTTGTACCGAGCAACTGCATCATCCTCGAGGTCCCCGTCGGATACTTACCGGCTTTCTGAAGTTCCTCACGGTACTTGTCGTAAGCTTCATCAGCAGCAAGCAGATAAGCGTTCTTTCTCACACTGCCGTACAGATCAAAGATCACCGTATCCGCGATTTCGTTCTGACCGAACTCAAGGTTGCGAACAGCCGATTCGACAGCGCCGAAGCTGTTGAGGCCGAGTGCCTTCACTTCTTTAACGGTATCTTCGTCAACCACAAAGTAAGCGTTTCCGTTGATGACGTTTGCAGCGCTTTCCTGATAGAACTCGGTACCAAAATCAACTCGCGTACTGACGGCCGTACCAACATTCAGGAAATACTGCTCACGATAGTCGTTGTAGCCGAGCGTATCCTTGCTCACCTGCTGAAGGTTAGCGAGAACCAGCTTCTCGGGAGTAACGGTCAATCCCGTAATCACAGCTTTGTCAGAGTGCGTGTAGCCGCTCTGAGCCAAGGCAGCGAGATCGATGGCAACAGTCTTTTCGCCGGGCACACCGTCACGACCATTCAAGTGCCAGAGGCATTCTGCTGAGCAGAATGAAACGCTGCCATTGAACTTGACAGCCTGTCCCACCCAGAGAGTGTTGTCAAGGTGGTGCGCAGCCTGGTAAACCTGAGCAGCCTGTTCATCATCAGCCGTTCCGACTACAAAGAGTGCGCCGTTCTGAGCTGTAGAATTCCCTTCTTCAGCACCGCCAATCGTGACATTAGCGGCCACCTGCTGACCAAATTCACCCTTCTTCGGATCCGCAGCCGTGCCGGCCAGAACCAGCGTGCCGCTTTCCTGAACCGTGGTGACTTCATTAGCCTTAGACGTGATGTCCTTTGCTGCCATACGGCCGGCGACCGTGATAAAACCGCCATCGAGCTCAACGGCATCGAACGTGAAATCGTCGTAAACGGTAACGCCTGTCTTGGCGATAACCTTATTCGTCACAACACCGACGTTGTCGTAGTCACCTTCATCGCCGAATGCGAACGATCCCTTGCTGTCTGTAGATTCATTTTCCAGGGTGACGGCAACCGGCTTGCCGTCCTTATCAAGAGCGCCAATGAAGACCTGCTGGTCGGCGTCGCTGAGAAGCGAAACCGTCTTACCCGAACCAGCTTTGATCGAGACGCTGTCGAGATTGCCGGTGTAGCCGTCAGCCTTCGTAAATTCGATCGAACCAACCGTCAAATCTTTTCCACTGACCGTCGCTGCGGCTGCCGCCTGGCCGTACTTCCAAAGTACAGCACTCTTACCGGTATAGCCGACCGTTTGAGCTTCGTTGAACGAAGCCTTAGCGGTTACGCCGTCGTCACCGGTTGCACTCACCAGCGTGCCGTAAAGAAGGACGAGATCCGTGCTGGAACCCAATTCAGCTTTAACCGTCTGCCAATCGGAAAGCGTGTACTGAATCGCTTTGCCGTTGTAGGTTTCATCAACGAGAACGAGTTCGCCGCCAGTGAACGAATCCGTCGTAAGCCCGTCTTTGAGCGAGAGCTTCTCGGCGAGCGTCGTCTTCGTGTTATCCACCGTGAAGATCTGGTCACCGGTCGTTTCCAACGTGCCGCTCGTCAGAGTAAACGTTCCTGCAGCCTTGTTATTGGTCGTATCAGCCTTCGCCACAGAAAGCTTTTCAACCATCGCGTAGGAACCGTTCACCGTGAAAGAACCGCCGTTGCCGACCGTAAGATTGGTGATCGTCAAATCTTTGTCACGAGACGAAGCAGTGACTGTACCGTTTGCATTGACAACGAGGTTGGCAATGGCGGCGTTCTCACCAGCAAGCGTAACCGCGGCAGTCTTATTGGCCGCGCTGCCCGCAACGGTCAGGGTGTCGGTAACGTTAAGTTTGGCCGTGCTAGTAACTGAAAGAACACCAAAGTCGCCGATAGATGCGGTCTTCAGCGTCGTGACGCCGCCCGTCAGCGCGAGAGTAGCCGTTCCATCAGTGGAGGCCGATTCATTTTTAACGGCATTGCCCTTCACCGTCAGCGTATCGCTCACATCGAGCGTGCCGGCCGCAACTGTAATCTTGGCGGCAGTCGGAGTAGTCGCAGCAGCATCGCCGATCGTCAGTTTGCCGAAGGTTTCCGTACCGGAGAAGCTGTGTTGAGTGCCTGTCTTAACAATCGCTTCGGAGACATTCAAGGAGCCAGCGGCCTTTGCATTTTCACCCGTTACAGCTGCAGTGGTGCTAAGCGTGCTGTCCTTAGAAATCGTCAGCTTGTCAGCCGCAAAGGCAGCACCGGCACCCACAGTAACATCACCGGTGAAGACCTGCTTGGCATCTTTAGCAGCCGTAGCCGCGTCAGCCATTTCAACGACAGAACCCGTGAAGTTCTTGGAGAGCGTCGTTGCGCCGTCAAATACCGTCGTACCGGCATTCGTCGAGTCATCGAAGTCGGAGTCGAGAGCGATCTGAGAACCCTTAAGCGTCAGCTTGCCGGCGTTGGCAAACGCAGCGTTCGTGAGCTTGATGACATCAGTACTCTTAACCGTAGCCGTGACGTCCTTGGCAACATTGATGGCCACAGCCGTTGCGGCATTTTCCTTATCAGCCGCTTTGCCGAGCGTAATGGCTCCGCCCGAAATCAATGAGCCAGTACCCGTCTTCGCGTCTCCTGCGATCGTGAAGTTGAGAGAACCTTCTTCAATAGTGACGGTCGACTGAGCTTCCAAGGCTGCAGCAGCAGTGGTACCGGCAAGAGTGATATCCGCCTTCTTAAGAGTAAGCGCACCGCCAGTCCCGTCGCTATTCTTATTCAAGAAAAGCTTGGCAGCCTTGGTGCCGGCTGTAACAGCAATGGTACCGTTGCCCGTAACGGAGCCCTTACCCATCGTGAAATCTTGGCTGTCGGTATAACCCGTCGCATCAACAACGATCTTGCCGCCGTCAAGCGTCACCGTCGTAGTACCCGTATGGTTATATTTATCGGCATCCCACTTGTCCGTCTTGATATTGCTACCATCTTTATATGTAACGGTAGCCGTACCGGTCACTACCGCCGTCACATTGGTGCTGTCCTTAACGAGGGCACCGTCCGCACCAAGCTTGATGTCATCTACAGGTGTCTTCGCAGCGATCGCCGCGCCTGCCACGAGAGAAGCCACAGCAGCTGCGACTACGGTCTTGACGGCCTTGCCCTGATAGGAGGAGGCCTTTTCGCTTGTGACCACGACGCCGCGTGTGAGCGACTTAGCCACCTTAAATGTACGATTCATTGTTTTACTCCAAGATTGATCTTGTATACCCATGCCAAGTGGAACTGCACTCGAGCCGGGCTGTGCGCAAACACAACGGACATCGTAAAAATCAAGAATATTAGGGGATACCCTTAGATGACCACAGTCGCTTTTGTTGGCCTGAAATCGCGTGTTTATCGATATGTGTGATGTAAACCCTATATCGACATCTTGTTGCTTACAGGAACATTCCTCTTTTGGGTGTGGTAGTAACCCTTGCTTCATGTAGACGCCTCCGTCAGCGTCCAATCGCTTGATGGCCGGATGCAGCCGCAGTGAAGAAACTGTGAAGACGCTCACAACCAAGAAGTCTCCAAGACGATCACGCTGCCCCGCCCAAGCTCCCGAGCCTATGACGACTGCGGACGGAACCGTTCCGGCCAGAGCTTCTCTCGTTCTGCAAACGAGTCTTCGAGCAGACCCATCCTCCGATCAGCAAAGCCAAAGTCATTGCCGGCTTCACGCTGCAATCAGCCCAAAACGCATTCGAAACCGGACCGGCACAGCAAGCAAATCTGGGAATCATCGGCAGCCCCGGATTCCAATGCCGTTCGAATCATCATGTTTGCCGAATATCCGGCGGAGGAGCCGCTGGCTGAAAATCCTCCCAAACGACTGTCCGCGCAAGCCCTTCTGCCTCTTCGCGTTAAGCCGCACCGTGCTCTTCAGAGCGCCTTGGATCTTCTTCGTTCTTTGGGAGAATCACGGCAGTCGATTTTCCGACAAACGGGTGACAATGGCGGTCTGTCCTGCTGACAAACGGTATGGCTTTTATGCGTTCTTTGAGGTCTTCAGCAAAAGTTGCGCATTGACACTCATAATCAGGCGGCTATGTCTTTCTTTCGTCTTTGTTTCCCGATCCCGCGGCATTTGCCGAATCATCGATACCGACCAATGCTCATCACCCGCAGGCTCCATAAAGACGATTCGAATGTCTGCGGATGAAAGCGCCATACCCGTCAGCCTGAAAAGGCCAGCCAATTTCATCGTCAAGACAACGATCGGCAGTAGGTCGTCACCGTGTCGATAGCGCCGAAGCGGCAAGACGTTTTAGAAGGCATTGCATGGTTCTTAACTCGCTCCGCTAGAGCCGCGGCACACTCGCCAGCAGCCGCTTTGTATAAGCCGCCTTGGGATGCGTCAGCACCGCTGCTGCAGCACCTTCTTCAACGATTCGTCCGCCCTGCATAACCGCCACGCGGTGGGCAGCGTGCTCCACCACGGCAAAGTTATGCGTGATGAGCAGATAAGCCAAACCGCGCTCGCGCTGCAGACTGCCGAGCAAATTGAGAATTTGCGCCTGTACGGAAACGTCCAAAGCGGAAGTTGGTTCATCGAGCACAATCACTTCAGGCTCAACCGAGAGTGCTCGGGCAATGGCAATGCGTTGACGCTGACCGCCCGAAAATTCATGCGGCAGACACTCCAGACTTTCGGGAGCGAGTCCAGTCTCCTTCAAAAGCGCCTGCATGCGGAGAAGTCGCTCTGCAGGCGTCAAGTCCGGTCTGAGCGAAACGAGCGCCTCTTCCAAAATCTGCCCCACTGTCATGCGCGGATCAAGCGAAGAAAAGGGATCCTGAAAAACAATCTGTACCTTTCTTCTGAAAACCGGGCTGCGAGGCCCTGCAACCGGCATTGAAATACCGCCGCAGCGCACAGTACCCTCAGCGAGCAGTCCGTTTCCTAAAAGCCCTAAAGCAGTCAAGGCGGCCGTCGTCTTGCCGCTTCCCGATTCACCGACGAGCGCAAGCGTCTCTGCGCGATGAAGCCTCAGCGTGCAGTCCGGCAAAATAGTGCGGCCGACCGCACGGCCGACAAAAGCCGCGAGCGACTGCGTAAAGCCTTTGGGTGCCGTACGTACTGCCGCATGTTGGAGTTCCAGCACGGGCTCTCCGTCTATGGCCGCCGCTTCGGGCGCAGCGAACGTCCTGCATTCGGCGGTCGTCTTGTCGCCCGCGAAGATGCACCGCACAGTGCCCAGCCCATCGCGCCGAGACTGAGGAGCAGGCGCATGTTCAAAGCACTTTGACTTGGCCCGTGCACAGCGCGGCGCAAAAGCGCAGCCCTTGAGCGGCCCCAAAGATTCGGCACCGAGCCTTCCACCGGCTGGAGCGGAGCACCGTCCGGCCGCGGCAGCGCACCCAGGAGCGCCTGCGCATAAGGATGCTCCGGATGGGCAAGAAATGCTTCTGTCGGCGCCATTTCGACAATTTCACCCGCATACATCAGTGCAACGCGATCAGCGATCCCTGGCAGCAGCGCAAGGTCATGAGTGATGAAAATGAGCGTCAAACCGCGTTCGCGCTTTAAGTCATTGAGAAGCTCGAGAACCTGACGCGCTACAGTGACATCAAAGCCGTGGTCGGCTCATCCGCCACCACCACTTTGGGATCTGCCGAGAGTGCCATGGCGATCATCGCACGCTGCTTCAGACCGCCCGACAACTCATGCGGATAAGCGTCATATGCTTCTTCTGGGCGAGGAATGCCGACTCGGCGCAGCCACTCGACGGCACGCGCTCTTGCCTCCGTGCGTCCGCACGTCAAATGCGTGCGGATCATTTCCGCCACCTGATCGCCCACCGTCATCACGGGGTTAAAGCTCGTTGCCGGTTCCTGAAAAATCACGGCAATGCCTGCCCCGCGAACGCGCTCCATTTCTTTCTCGGTGAGTGACAAGAGCTCTCGTCCCTCGAGCGTCACCGTCCCCGAAGGCACTTGAGCATCCTCGGGCAGCAGCCGCATCAGCGCCATCGCAGTAAGGCTTTTGCCGCAGCCCGATTCCCCACAAGCGCCAGCGCTTCACCGCGGCGTACGGTGAAACTCACGCCGCGCACAGGGTGAAGCACGCCGCCCGAGAGCGGCAGATCTATCGTCAGGCGGTCGACCGATAACAGCGACGGTTCACTTTGGATATTCATCAGCACCCTCCATCAAGCGTGGCCACGGCCCGCGGCACGGGATCAAAGGCATCTCGAACGGCAGAAGCAAAATATTGGCCGAGAGCACCAGCGTCACAAGGAAGAGAAAGCTGGCGAGAAGATTCCACCAAATCATGGGAGAGCGCGACAGTTCGCTGCGGGCTGAATTAATCATGGTGCCGAAGGAATGCATGGTGGGATCCACCCGACGCCGACATAAGAAAGCACGGCCTCATAGAGCACAATGCCCGAAAAGTCGAGCACCGTAACGATCAGAACGATGTGCATCACATTGGGCAGAATATGGCGCCGCATCACCGCAAAAGGCTTCACGCCCAAGGCTTTAGCCGCTGACACGAAGTCGAGCGTGGAGAGTTTCATCGTTTCAGCCCGCAAAAGCCGCGCGAGCGTAGCCCAGCCAGTCATGCCGATGATGACCGCGAGCAGCATCAGCCGCAGATCCGCGCGTTCGAGACTGGTTTGATAGAGCTCTGGGTGCTTATCGAGGAACACCTGCACCATCAGTACGGATGCCGCGATGAGGAGCACGCTTGGAATAGAGGAGATCGTCGTATAAACATACTGAATGACATCGTCCACCCACCCGCGGAAATAGCCTGCGGCAATTCCGAGCGTCAGCGCAAACGGCAGCGTCGCGAGCGTTGCGAGCGAACCGATCACCACCGCCGTTCGAACACTTTTGACCGCTTCATAAAGCACGTCGTTGCCAACCGCATCCGTACCGAAAACGTGCCAGTTGGGCCAAATCAGGATAAGCCAGACCATCAGCAGCCAAGCGACTGTAAAACAAGCATGGCCGGTCTCCATGGGAAACGCCCGTCTCGGTTCCGCATCACCATCAAGGTCTGCGTGAAGGTCGCGTTTCGCCGGCGGGCTATCGCCAAAGCCGTGAAAATCCACGCGAGAAGGCTGTAACACCGCCCGCGATTGCGGCAATCAGCGTTCCCTTTACCAATTCAAATGTCCTTGTACGGTGCCCAAAGAGTTTCCCGCATTTTGAGCGGCTGGAAATCACGTACGGCATGTCCGTCTTTAAAACCGTCGTCTTGTCGAATTCGCGAAGCAAAAGGCATGGAATAGCTGCGCTCATCCCCTGCCGCTTTAAGGCGCTCCAGTATCACAACATCAAAGGGACTTCACCTCCGGAGTACGCCTGCACGGCACTTGCGGCGTCTGAGGCATCCGCCGGCGGCAGTGCGTCGCGCCAATGAATGGAGTCCATGAGCGCCGTCAGCAGAAAAATCGCCAGTACGGCAGCCGAGGCTGCTGCAGAGGCCTCGCAAAACCATGCGCCAGCGGCGTGCCAATTCCGGCGATCGGCGAACATGACGGACGGCCAATATGAGGAGGACGAAAAGCCCCACGCAACAAAGTCAGTCGGAAGGAAAACAGGAAGCATGACGAATTGAGCGGTGTTCTGACGAGTCCTGAGAGCCTTGAGCGCATCAAGCGAGTCGGATGCGCGGATCCCCAGGCATAAACGATATCGGTAGCAATCAAAGCCGATGATGTAGGCGAAGGTGCCGAGAAAAACCATCGTGCGTACGACGGAAAAGTCCTGTGCCCCAAAGCGTCGATCGTATAGCTCCCCAGACCGGGAATGCCGAAGAAGCTTTCCATAATGAGGCTTCCCATAAAAGCATTGGAATCACCGCTTCCGACGAGGTGATGATGGGAAGCGCAGCATTTCGGACACATGACGCCGCAGTACTGCGCCTTCAGATAACCCTTGGCGCGTGCCGTACGAACATAGTCGCGGCCGATTTCCTCGAGAAACATCGCTCGATAAAGGGCGTATCGCTGCCCAAACGCGAAAAGAGCGCAATCAGCACCGGCAGCACCAAGAATGCCGTGCATCCCCAGCCGTCCGCCCATCCTGAAATGGGGAAAAGCCGCATCAGCTTTGAAAAGAGCCACTGGCCCACAATGATGTAAAAGAGCGAGGAAATGGACATCAGAAGACAGAGAGCCCAATGGCTGCCGCCTCCACCCTCGTTCGGCGAAAAGCACCACCAAAGCGACCAGGCCACCATCACGATGAGGCCGAGCAGAAAAGTCGGTACGGCAAGCGCCAGAGGGCCACATGCGGGTTGAAATTTCGTAGCCGATATCGCGGCCCGAGTCGCTGCGGCCGAAATCAAAGAAAGGAGCGGCACGCTTCGCTCAAAAGAAAACCGTGTCCGTTATTTTTGCACACCCTCGGCCGCTGTGTTGATGAAGAGCGGTTTGTCGAGACCGCGCGCCGCTTTCAAGCCTCAATGGCATCAGCCGTCACGCGGCGGCCGCCCAAATTGAGCCGCGCCATGTCGTCGGGCGTATTGACGGCAAAAGAGCACGAACGTGATGAGATTGACGCCAAGCAGAATCAAAATGCCGTAGACCACGCGGCGAAGCAAATAGTTGATCATCAGCGGCTCCTTCCATTCGACTTCAGCGGCCGCAGGCGCCATGGCCTGTCGGCGAGCGAGCACTGCAAGAGCTCCCCAAACGAGGAGTCCGATCCCAAGCGCAAGAACGGCAAGCGGCCAAAGCACAGGACGATTCCATTCCCGAATTTTCGCCAGCCGAAGATCTGCATCAACGTCGTAGTACTGCAGCGCGTTCTGTACCAATCCGGAAGGCTTGGCATTTTCAACCCAGGACTGATAAGCCGCTGCGGCCGGCGGGAAATAGCCAAAGAGAATGGGGGCATCCTGCTGCAGAATCTCAACCATTCGGTCGATGAGCGCAGCCTTCTGCGGCCCGTCTTCTAAGAGCCGCATTTCACGGAAAGCCTGGTCAAATGCCGGATTCTCATAGTTGGCCGCATTCTCTCCCTCATGCGCCACCTTGCCATTGGGACCGTAAAAGAGAAAAAGGAAATTTTCCGCATCCGGATAATCGGCGTTCCATCCCCAGAAGAAGATTTGCGCGGCCCCCTTGCTCATTTTTTCTTGGAAGCGGTTGTAATCGGTGGCACGGATCTCAAGCTGAATACCGAGTTTTTTAAACTGCCGCTGGTACCACTCCAGATAGGCGCTCGACCCCTGCGCGGCATTCTGATAGTCAAAAAAGAGCACTAAAGGCTCACCCGTCTGAGCATTGCGCCCGTCAGGCCACCCGGCTTTGGCAAGCAGCTCTTTGGCCCGTTCAATCGGCTTTCTGATCACCTGCTGATTGTGCTTTTCATACACCACAGGATTAAAAGCTTCCGGACCGTCAGCCCGCCAGCCAAAGAGACCGGGCGGAATCGGTCCATGTGCCGGCATGCCTTGGTTTTTCTGGAAGATGGCAATATTTTCCTCCCAATCGACCGCGATAGAAATCGCCTGGCGCAGCGCGCGATGCCGCTCAGCTTCTTCCGGGGTTGATCCGCCGCCCACAACGGGATCGAGCCAATTAAATCCTAGATACCAAAGTCCTGCCATCACGGTTTTAGGAAACTTCAGTCCGCGGCCGCCGTAAAGCGCCGCCTTGTCCGGATCGTCATCCATTGCGACCAAATAGCCGAGCCCCGTATCGACACGATCGATAAACGGACTGTCGTAATACCCCGCCAAAATTTCGACTGCAGCGGCATGGCTTCTTTTCCACTTCAAAACCACGCGGTCAACGAGCGGCAGAGGTTTGCCGCAGTCCTTTAGGAGGCCTTTTTCTCATCGTCGGGCTCACCGTGCAGGGATAAAACCGTGCTTATAAAGCGGATTCCGTTCGAGCACATGCAGGCGATTTTCGCGGAAGGTCTGCATACGAAGGCTCCGGTGCCGACAGGCCAGGTATCGAGCGATACGTTGTTGGCTCGCAATCCCGCCTGTGCATAAAAGCGCTCTGCTTCCTGTGGCATCGGCGCGAAAAGGTCATTGCGAGCCAATAGGCAAATTGGGGTCTTTGCCGTGAATGCGGATTTCCAATGTATGGTCGTCAATGACCTGTACCCCTCAAGGGTTCTGCCATCAGATCAAAAATGTCTCTTCAGAGGCGCCGGCCTCACGCATGGCCCGCCACTTGGCGTCAAGCCGCTTTTAAAATCGGGAAAACCCACAATGCGTGAACTCATCGTGCCGTAAATCGGGCTCACCACCTGAGGACTTGCAATACGGCGAATGCCGTTGGCGTAGTCTGCAGCCGTGAGCTCTCGTTAGTGCCCGCTTCAGGCAGATCAAAGGACTGCGCACGCGGGCTGCCAAGTCCGCATCCAGATGGTGGTAGCGAAAAGCGCCCTTTTCATCTTTGGCAAAGGCCGGATGCGGCGCATAAAAAATGCCTCGGCGGATCTTAAGCACATAGCGGGACTCCGCCACCGCTTCCGGATCGGCATCCGCCGGCAGCTCCTTTCCGCTTTTGTCGAAGTACTTTGGCTCGGCTACCTTTTCAACCGTGCGGGGCTCGAGCTCATAGGGCCGCTTCAGATAGGCGTACTGGTAAGGCGGCTCATAGATGGAATAGGTATAGGCCGTTTCATCACTCGAATATGACCGCTGTGGATCAAGCGTCCGCGGACTTCTGCCGCCAAAAGCTGTAAAAGCGTCTTTTCGCCGTACTCAGCAAGCGGCCGCGGATTGTTGGTAACATCCGGAAGCGTAAAAAGCAACGCCGCAAACACGAGCACTGCGGCAGCAGCCGCCCAAACGGCACGTCGACTGAAAAGACTGTGCGCAGGATCGGTCTTAGCCGTCAACGCGGACGCATAATCGCTTATCGATCTCCGGCCTTGGGTCAATTTGTGTTCTCCTATCCATCTGAAACAGACTTTCGCAGACCTGCTTCAGTACAGCAATCTTTTGCGATTTTTTGCCGTCGACGCTCCTACAGGTCAACAGCTGCTGAAGAGCACCTATACTACGGGATCACTCGAACGACGGCGGGATAAATGCACTGTGGAACACGATTTGAAGCGCTTCCGCTGATGCTGCTCGTATGGTCTTCGAATCCAAATTTTCCGCTCCAGCAGTCCGAATGCCCGCAAATGCCTTCTGCCAGACTGGAGCCTTCGAAACGCATTTCTCCTCATGCCAGAATTCACAGCCGAATTCCCTGTTGAGGTTTACTGGGAAGACACCGATGCCGGCGGCATCGTCTATCACAGCAACTACCTCAAATTCATGGAGCGCGCCCGCTCGAACCTCCTCAAGGAGCTCAAAGTCGCGCAGGCGAATTCGCTCCCGATCCCGACGGCGTCCTTTTGTTGCCGTAAGTGTGGCCATCCGCTACCGTCGAGCCGCCAAGCTCGAAGACCACCTGACCGTGCGCACGCGCATCAAGACACTGCGGCGCGCCTCGATCGTCTTTGAGCAAAATGTTTATCGAGGCAGCGAACTCATTACTGAAGGCGAAGTGCGCGTCGGCGCTGTGAGCCGCCGCACGATGGCGCCGGCTGCAATGCCGGAGTCGCTCTACGAAAAAATCCGCGCGCTGCTCGACCTTGCCGACTAAATTCCAGTTCATTCATTCCGACAAAGCTTTCCATTATGAACACCACTGCCGATCTTTCGATCCTCACGCTCATCGCCAACGCGAGTCTGGTCGTGAAGGCCGTTCTCGCTATTCTGATCGTGCTTTCGCTTGCCAGCTGGACGGTCATCTTCCAGAAATTCTTCGTCGTGCGCCGCGCCATGCGTCAAACCGACGATTTCGAGTCGCGTTTTTGGAGCGGCACGGAACTCACGAAACTGCTCGACACGGCCAACCGCTCCCGCGACACTTCCGGCATGGAAGAGCGCATCTTTGCCGCCGGCATGAACGAATTCATGAAACAGCGTCAAACGGCCGGAGCTGCCGATACGGTCAACAGCGTCTCCCGCGCTATGCGGGCAGTCTTTACCCGTGAGATGGACCGGCTTGAAAACGGTCTGCCGATGCTTGCCTCCATCGGTTCCACTTCACCCTACATCGGTCTTTTCGGCACGGTTTGGGGCATCATGAACGCTTTCACGGGGCTCTCGAGCCTTGAAAACGCAAGTCTCGCCGTTGTTGCGCCGGGCATTGCCGAGGCGCTGGTAGCCACTGCCATCGGCCTCTTTGCCGCCATTCCTGCAGTCGCCGCCTACAACTACTACAACAACCGCGTTGGCCGTCTCTCCAACCGCGTTGACGGCTTCAGCGAAGAATTCCTCAACATTCTCGAGCGCCAATCGCGCTGATTCCGGAGGAACTCTCAATGGCTCTCAGCAGCAAAGCCGCCGCCGCGGCCTGATGGCCGAGATCAACGTCGTTCCCTACATCGACGTGATGCTCGTGCTCGTCGTCATCCTGATGGTTGCCGCCCTTTGTGTCCGAGCGTCGTCAACCTGCCATCCGTCAACAAAGCGTCGAAAGCACCTGAAGTGGTCGAAGTCGTCGTTTATCCCGACGGCCGTCTGTCGCTTCGCGCAGGCAAGGAAATGCAGCCGACTGACATGCCTGGACTGGTTGCCGCCGTTCGTTCTGCGCAGGCCGGGGATGCAAAAGTTCCAGTGGTGATTGCCGCCGATAAAGATGTGCGGTACGAAGATGTCGTGAACGTCATGAAACTTTTACAGAGCGCAGAAGTTGAGCGCGTCGGACTTTCGCTCAAGGTTGAGCGGCCTACGGCCGCCCGCTGATGCCCATTGAAGGATCTTTTCTATGAGCATCAAGCCACCCATCAGCGGTTTTAATCGAGAGCATCAGGCGGATCGCCGGGACATGTTTCCCGCCGCACTCCCTTTCGGTTGCCGTGCACGGCGCGCTCTTTAGTGGGTCTCTTTACTGCGTTCCAATGGAATACGTCCGAGGAGGCCGTTTATGCGGAACTTTGGGCGCCGGAAGAAATTTCCGGCGGCAACGATCCGTCCGGCGTTGCTGAAAAGCTTCCGGAAGTTAAGAGCAAAGACACCGAAGAGCAGCAGGAGCAGAAAGCTGCGGCTCCAGAACCCAACCCGCCCGCAGAGCCTCCGCCCACTGCCCAGCCTGAACCCGCCCAGCCCTCCTGAGACATCGCTCGCGAGAAAGCCCAGAAGCTCAGCGCATTGAAGAGGAGCAGATCGCCCGCGCAGCTCAGGAGGAACGAAGCCCGCCGCCAAGAAGCCGAACGTATTGCGCAGGAGCGCGCCCGCGCCGAAGAGATTGAGCGCATGCGTCAGGAAGCTATCGAGGCCGAGCAGCGTCGTCTAGCCGAAGAGGCTCGCCGCGAAGAAGAAGAGCGCATCGCTCAGGAACGTCTTGCCGAGCAGGCAAAACGAGCGGAAGAACGTCAGGCCGAAGAAGCCCGTCGTCAGGAAGCCGCGCGTCTGGCCGAAGAAGCACGTAAAGCTGAGGAAGCCAAAAGGCCGAAGAAGAGCGCCGTGCCGCTGAAGCCGAAGCAAAGCGAATCGCTGAAGAGTTAAAGCGCGAAGAAGCCGAACGCCAAGCACAGGAAGCCGCTCAAAGGCTGCGGCGGAACGGCAGGCTCGAGAAGCCGAACAAGCCAAACGCCGCATTGCTCAGCAAGCGCGTGAACGCGAACTCGCTCGTCTTGCAGCCAAGATTGACCCGAATGCGCAGCGCTCGGGCACCACTCGAGGTGATCAGCGCAACTTCCGCCGAAGCCTCACCGGCTCCGCACTGGCCACCTGGTCCAACAGGTGCGTGCCTGCATCCGCCCGAACATCTTGTTCGACGTTCCGGTCAATACGCCTCGCGGACGTTATGTCGCGGAATATCAAGTGCGCCTGCAGTCCGACGGCAAACAAATCGGCTCGCCCGAACTCAAAAGAGCTCTGGGCTCTCCGCTTACGATACCAATGTCCTGCGTGCCATTCGCTTGTGTAATCCGTTCCCGCAGCCTGGCGGCGAAGCTATTCAAGCGTGCTGACCATTACGTTCGATCCGGTGGACGATACTGCCGGCAAGTGACGGCTGCCCGTTGGCTGCGCAAAATCAATCGGCCTGCAGAATCCAAATCTGCAGGCCGATTGATTGGCTGCTCGCTCAGTATGCGCCGATCACATCGGCGCATCATCTGCGTTTTAGTCGCGCTTGATACGGCCGACAATGAAGGCTGCCGCATCGGCAACCGGAACCATCGTCTTTCGGCCAAATTCGTACGCTCAGCGTATTCGATTTCGCCGTTCTTCAGACCGCGGTCCCGATCACCACGCGGTGCGGCACGCCGATGAGCTCCCATTCCGCAAACATCACGCCCGGACGCATGTCACGGTCATCGAGAATCACGTCAACACCGCGCGCCTTCAGGTCTTCGTAAAGCGCATCAGCCGCCTTGCGAACATCTTCACTCTTGGCGTAGTTCATCGGACAGATGACCACTTCAAACGGCGCGATGGCGTCGGGCCACTGGATGCCTTTGTCGTCATGTCGCTGCTCGATCGCCGCCCCGCCACGCGGGTAACGCCAATGCCGTAGCAACCCATCTGCATGGGCTTCGGCTGGCCGTTTTCATCGAGGAAAGTGGCGTGCATCGGTTCGCTGTAGCGCGTGCCGAGGAAGAACACATGACCGACTTCAATGCCGCGCTGCAGACGCAGAACGCCCTTGCCGTCGGGAGACTTGTCGCCTTCGACCACATTGCGCAGATCCATGACGACGGGCTCGGGCAGATCTCGCCCAAAGTTGACGCCCGAATAGTGGAAGCCTTCCTCGTTCGCACCGCAGCAGAAATCAGACATGTCGGCAGCCGTCTTATCAGCATACACAGCGATATCGCTCTTCACGCCGACCGGCCCAAGGTAGCCCGGCTTGGAACCAAATGCGGCAAGAATTTCCGCGTCAGTGGCAAACCGGAAGCCGTCCTGAGTTCCGGAATATGGCCAGCCTTCACTTCGTTGAGTTCATGGTCAGCACGAAGCAGCACAAGCACAATCTTTGCCGGAAGCGGTTCGCCCTTTTCATTGGTACGGTCCGCAGCAAGCACGACGCTCTTGATGCAGCTCAGGAGCGGCAGGCCCAGATATTCCGCCACGAGCTCGCATTTTTCCTTGCCCGGCGTAGCGCGCTTTTCCAAAGCGGCTGTCGGCGCTTTGCGGCCGTCAAGGACGGATGATGCGTCGGCCAGTTCAATGTTGGCGGCGTAGTCCGAATCCGGGCAGTAGGCAATGACGTCCTCACCGGCATTGGCGATCACCTGGAATTCATGCGAACGCGAGCCGCCGATAGAGCCCGTATCGGCGCGCACCGCACGGAAAACAAGACCAATACGGGTAAAGATGCGCTGATAGGCCGCATACATCTTGTCGTAAGAGAGGCCGGCACCGGCTTCATCACGGTCAAACGAATAGGCGTCCTTCATCGTGAATTCACGACCGCGCATCACTCCGAAACGCGGACGGCGCTCGTCGCGGAATTTCGTCTGAATGTGGAAGAAATTCACCGGCAGCTGACGCCAGCTCTTGATTTCCTGGCGGGCGACATCGGTGATGACCTCTTCGGACGTCGGCTGCAGCACGAAGTCGCGCATATGACGATCTTTGATGCGCAGGAGTTCGGGACCGTACTTCTCCCAGCGCCCGGTTTCCTGCCAGAGTTCTGCAGGCTGCACCATCGGCATGAGCAATTCAATCGATCCGGCACGAACCATTTCGTCGCGGATAATGTTTTCAATTTTGCGGATGACGCGAAGGCCAAGCGGCATGTAGGTATATACGCCGGCGGCAAGCTTCTTGATCATGCCGGAGCGAATCATGTACTGCTGGCTGATGACGTCGGCATCGGCCGGCGCTTCTTTGAGAGTCGAAATGAAAAAGGAACGGGCTCGCATATCAAATGGAGGCACCCGCCGCGGCGTCTTCCGCCAGGGTGCTTAAAAAAAAGGAATGCCGCTCCGGAATTTCAAAACGCGGGGAGCGGCTGAGAATCAACGCGTTATTGTACTTTTTCGCACCTTCAGAGGACGACCAAGTTGTCGCGATGGATCATTTCGGGCGCATCCATGCTGCCCAAAATCTGCATGACCTCATCGGTATGGGCACGGCAGATGCGGCGGGCTTCAGTGCTTGAGTACCCCACCAGACCGCGAGCAATCTCGCAGCCGGCTTCGTCAACGCACACCACCATTTCTCCGCGCTTGAATTCGCCTTCCACGGCTTTCACGCCGACCGGAAGGAGCGACGTGTGATCTCGCTTAAGTGCTCTCACGGCACCCGAATCCAGGACGAGCCTGCCAGCCGCCCGCAGATGGTCGGCAATCCACTGCTTCTTGGCATGGAGCACTGAAGAAGCGGGGCTCAGGTGCGTGCCGATCGCTTCGCCCTGGGCGAGCCGTACGAGCACGTTTTCTTCTCGGCCGGAAGCAATGATGGTGCCCGCGCCCGAACGTGCTGCGCGTTTGGCGGCCAGAATCTTCGTGATCATGCCGCCCTTGGAGAGCGTGCTTGCTGCGCCCCCAGCCATCTTTTCCAAAGCCGGATCACCGGCTTGAGCAAATTGGACGAACTCCGCATCCGGATTGGATCGGGGATCCGCCGTGAAAAGACCTCGCTGATCCGTCAGAATCACGAGCACATCAGCTTCCACAAGGTTCGTCACCAAAGCGCCCAGCGTATCGTTGTCGCCCACTTTGATTTCTTCGGTCACCACGGTGTCATTCTCATTGATAACGGGAACGATGCCGAGCCCCAGCAGTTCAATGAGCGTCATGCGGGCATTCAAATACTGCTCTCGGTCCGCCAGATTGGCGTGGGTAAGGAGCACCTGAGCGGTCTTGATGCCGTGACGGCCGAAATGTTCTTCATAGGCCTGCGCAAGCCCCATTTGTCCCACCGCGGCGGCGGCCTGAAGCTCACAAACGCGAGTCGGTCGAGTTTCCCAGCCGATACGAAGCACGCCCTCGGCAATAGCGCCAGAGCTCACCAGGAGCACTTCGCGGCCCATCGCGCGGAGCGCGGCAATTTGACCGGCCCAGCGCTCGATCGCACGAACATCAAGACCGCGTCCGTCATTGGTAACCAATGCGCTCCCAACCTTGACAACAATGCGACGCGCCTCTTTAAGAAGCGATTCCTGACCGACCATGGCGTCTTCTCCTATGGAAATTGCACGACAGGAAAGCCGCTCACACATGATTCGAAGCGGCTTTCGGGCTTAAAACTGATGTTTCAAATCAATGCGCTGCCGGATCGTACGGTTCGGCGTTCTCGCGCTCCTCATCAAAACGCTCATCGTCGAAACGCGCGTTCGGCGCGGCGATCTTCGTCGACCTTCTGAGCAAGCGCATTGAGGAGTGTGGTCAAACCTTCACGTGTTGCAGCTGACACCGCAAACACCGGTTCGCCTTCACGGGCGAAGGCCGAGCGGAACTTCTCAACCAATGCGTCGCGCTCTTCCTCGGGCACGAGATCCATCTTGTTGAGCACTACCCAGCGAGGCTTGGCGGCAAGTTCCGGATCGTACTTTTCGAGTTCAGCCACGAGTGCATGCGCCTGTTCGAAGGGATCGACCGTATCGTCCAAAGGCGCTGCATCGATAACGTGCAGCAGCACTTTCGTGCGGGAAAGGTGGCGCAGGAACAAATGTCCGAGACCGGCACCCTCCGCAGCGCCTTCGATCAGTCCGGGAACGTCGGCCAATACAAAACTCTGCTCGGGCCCACACGAACGACGCCCAGATGGGGGTGCAGCGTGGTAAAGGGATAGTCGGCGATCTTAGGCCGAGCATTGGAGACCGCTGTAATGAGCGTGGACTTGCCGGCATTAGGCATACCGAGGAGGCCTACATCAGCGAGCACCTTCAGCTCCAGTTCGAGTGAGCGGTACTGACCCGGTTCTCCCGGCGTAAATTGACGCGGCGCGCGGTTCACTGAGCTCTTGAAATGAAGATTGCCGAGTCCACCTTTGCCGCCTGCGGCGAGGAGCTGACGTGCGCCATGCACGTTAAGATCGGCCACAATCTCACCCGTATCGGTATCGCGGATGATGGTACCCACCGGCATGCGCAGGACAACGTCCTTGCCGCCCGCACCGTAGCAGTCCGCCCTCGGCCGTTTTCACCGTTAGGCGCAAAAACTTACGGGTGTACTGATAATCCACCAGCGTATTGATGTTGCGGTCGGCTTCAGCCCAGACCGAGCCGCCGCGGCCGCCGTCGCCGCCGTCAGGACCGCCCTTCGGAATGAACTTCTCGCGGCGGAAGCTAGCGGCACCATTGCCGCCTTTGCCGCCCTGAACTTCGATATTGGCTTCGTCGACGAATTTCACGTTGAACCTCGAAAAGTCGGGGTAAAAATCAAATAATCAGAATAACAAAAGCCCAGCCGGGAGATCCGCGCTGGGCTTTGTTTTCCGGACCAAGCTTCCCTTGGCGGGAAGCCTCTGGTGCTGCCGGCCTCGCTGATCTCTAATTTAGGATCAGAGAGCGGTCGGTTCGACGTGAACGTAGTGGCGGCCGAAGGCGCCCTTCACTTCGAACTTGACGGTGCCGTCAACGAGGGCGTAGAGCGTGTAGTCCTTGCCCGTGCCGACGTTGTTGCCGGCGTGGAACTGCGTGCCGCGCTGACGAACGATGATGCTGCCAGCGTTGATGGCTGCATTGCCGAAAACCTTCACGCCAAGACGCTTCGCCTTGGAGTCACGACCGTTGCGGGTGGAGCCGCCGCCTTTCTTGTGTGCCATTTTCTATGCTCTGCTGAAAAACTGGGTTGAAGGATGAATCAAGCGTTGATCGCGTCGATACGCACTTCGGCGAAGTGCTGGCGATGACCGCCGGACTTCATGGAGTGCTTACGACGACGGAACTTGAAGATGCGGACCTTGTCGTGGCGGCCGAGCGCAACGATGGTGCCCGTCACGGTAGCGCCCTCAACGAGGGGAGCGCCGACCTTGAGGCCTTCTTCGCCGGAGACAGCGAGAACTTCGCTGAAAGTAACCTGAGAGCCGGCGTCCTGGCCGAGGAGCTCGACCTTGAGCGTGTCGCCGACGTTGACGCGGTACTGCTTACCGCCCGTCTTGATGATCGCGTACATGTAATAAAACCTCGCCGTCCCGCTTCAGTCTGCTTGCAGCAAACCTGCGCGAAACCTTTTTGTACTCGACGAACCTCGAACGCCCGGAGAATTCCGAATGCCGCCCGATAAGTGCGTCCATTGCGTGGAAAGGTGCGCATTATTTCATTGCGGAAACTTCTTCGTCAAGCGAAAAGCTTGGATTTCTTGCGAAACTCAGGCATACACACTCAGCATTGCGCACTTGCCGCGCGGTCTGCTGCCGCAGGCTCGATATACTTTGCTCACAATTCTTTTTGCCCGCGGATGTCATGCATCCCGCAGTTCGCATTTTTCTTCCTGAGGCTATATGACCCAGACCGCATCCTCAACCGACCCCAAGGTGCTTGTCCAGCGCCTGCTCGCCCCTATTGCGGACGACATGAAGGCGGTTGACGACTATATCCGCGCTGAGCTTGCAAGCGACGTGAGCCGCATGCATGAAATCAGCGAATACATCACCAGCGCCGGCGGAAAGCGCATGCGTCCTGCGCTCCTTATTCTCATCAGCCGAGCGCTGGGGTATAAGGGCGACCTCTGCTGCTATCTCGGCGCAACCATTGAGCTCCTGCATACCGCCACACTGATGCATGACGATGTGGTTGATGAAAGCAATCTTCGCCGAGGCCGCCCTACTGCCAATGCCCGATGGGGCAACGGCGCAGCCGTTCTTGTCGGCGACTTCCTCTATACCCGCTCCTTCCAAATGATGGTGCGGGCGGGCAATCTTCGCGTCATGCAGGCGCTCGCCGATGCCGCCAACCGCCTCTCCGAGGGTGAGGTTGTGCAGATGGTCAATGCTCATGACCCGTCGGTTGACGAAACCCGATACTTCCGAGTGATTGAACGCAAGACGGCCTGTCTCTTTGAGGCCGGTGCCCGAATGGCTGCTGCCATTGCCGAATGCAGCAAAGAGCAGGAAGAAGCCGTTGCGCAATATGCTCTGGCGCTCGGCAACGCTTTCCAGATTGCCGATGACATTCTCGACTACACGGGCGTTGCCGCCGATATTGGCAAGAACCTCGGCGCAGATCTTCGCGAAGGGAAAATGACGCTCCCGCTCATCTATACGCGTGAACTCACAACGCCCGAAGGCCGAGCACTCATCGACGAGGCTGTTCGGAAAGGCGATGGCCCCTTTGACAAAATCACAAAGCTTGTAGTAGACTGCGGGGCTCTTGACCGATGCAGTCTTCGAGCGGAAGCCGAGTTAGAGAGAGGCCGTCAGGCTCTTGCAAAACTTCCTCCTTCCATTTTCAACGAAAGTCTGCTAGAATTACTGTCCTTCACTGTTAGACGTGATCGATAACGTCAAATCGGTAAAGACCTCGGGGTGTAGCTCAGCCTGGTAGAGTACTACGTTCGGGACGTAGGAGTCGGAGGTTCGAATCCTCTCACCCCGACCAGGTTTCTTAAAAAGGTCGTCGCAAGACGGCCTTTTTTGTTGTGTCTAACTCTACGGACCCCTGCTGCTCTAGGGAAGACAATCGGCATTCTGGTGCGTCACGGCTCGTCAGCCACTCCTAAACCCCGTGTACAGCTCTTGACGGATGTCCACCAAGATGTACACCATAGAAGCACGATGCCCGGTGAAAGCGATTTCCGGCCGGATTTTTTGTGTACATCAGGAAAGGAGCCTGCTGAGATGCCCAGAGTTGCAGAGAGGATGACAGAAAAGCGCCTGCGGAGCCTGACGAAAGGTTGCTCCTGCGGCGTCGTTCCCGGCCTTGAGGTGCGCGTGCGCACTCTGGGCGACGGGAGCACGGCAAAGTACTTTTTGCTTCGTGACCGTGCGACGGGTAAGGCGTACCAGATCGGACAATATCCGAAGGTCTCGCTCTCTGAAGCATTCAAGACTGCGGCCGAGTGGCGCGAAAAGATTAAGGCGGGGATTGATCCGGTTGCTGAGAGAAAGGCGCTGCGCATGTCTCTTCAGTCTGAGGAGCCCGCGCCGGCTGTTCTGACCGTCCGGGAGATGGTCTACGGGTGGATTCGGTTCAATGAGGAGCGGGGGAGATGGAAGAACGCTCGCAAGCCGAAGGAGCGAGTGTGGGATGGGTACTGCAGCAACCACTTCGCGCCGGACTTTCTTTCGATGCCGGCGAAGGACGTGACTGCTGAGCTTCTATACGACGAGTTGGGGGAGAAGTGGCGCACCATGATCGATACGCCGGAGAGGATTCTGAGCGATATGCGTAATGCCTACGACTGGGCAATGCGGCAGGAGATGATTCCCGTAATGATGAATCCGGCCCGTGTAGCCGGAGGGAAGCTCGGCGATATGCTGTCCCTCGCTCGTCCCGAGGGCGGCCATGAGCCCGCGCTGCCGCCTAAGCGCATGCCGGCTTTCTTTGCTGAGCTGATGAAGCTCGTGCCGCGCAGTCAGTCTGCGCGCTGTCTGGCCTTCGCCATTCTCACGTCGGCCCGCAATTCAACCGCCAGAGAGGCCACGTGGGATGAGATTCAGCAGGACGATGAGGGACAGTGGTTCCACGTCATCCCGCGCGAGCGGATGAAAATGAAGTCAGACAAGATTCCTTTTGACCGGAAAACGCCGCTCTGCGCTCCGGCGAAAAGTCTTCTGGACACCGCGCCGCGCTTTCCGGGCGAAGGCCGCAACTTCATCTTCCCGAATATCAATCAGGGGAACATGTCGCCCTTCTCGCTCGATGCGGTTCGCTCGTTACTGAAGAGAATGCACGACAGGCAGCGCGCGAAGGATGGCATAGGGTGGGTCGATCCGGAGCAAAAGGCGAAGGACGGTAAGCCGAGGATTGTCACCCTTCACGGTCTAGCGCGGGCCACGTTCAACACGTGGGCGAAGGACGCGAAGGGCTACGGCCATAAGTCCTTCTCCCGTGACCTGCGGGAAAGCTGTCTCGATCACCGCAATGAATCGTACCAATGCGCCTATGACCGTGAACAGGCGTTGGGCGACATGAGAGAGGTTTATGACGCTTGGGGAAAATATTGTTGTGCAATGTTGACAATAACTCCAAAAGTGATATGATTTCACCTAATCAGTGAATTCGCTGATTCAAAGAGGAAAACAAGATGAAGATTAGTGAGTATGGCAAGCTTGTCCGAAAAGGTCGGATAGATGCTGGTGTCACCATGCTCGATATGGCTCGAAGCATTGGTGTTGCTCCTTCGTATCTCAGTGCTACGGAAGTTGGTTCGAAGAAAATATCTCCGAATTTTCTCGAGAAGGTTGAAAAATTCTTCGCTACACGGGGGATGACTATTTCAGGTCTTCATGAGGCGGCAGACGTTTCAAATCGATCAGTGTCTCTTGAAGGCCTGTCGACAGCTCAACAATTCCTTGTTGCAGGTTTTGCCCGCGTAGATATGTCACAAGAAAAGCTTGAAGAATTTGCCCAGCTTTTGGCTGGATCAAAGCAAAGGGGGCGTGAATGAATTTCTGTCGGGGTTATAAAGTTCCTCCGCGATCGATCCTAAACATCCGACAAATCGCAGAGCATGTTCGAGAGGTAGTGGGTGACCCGAAAAACGCCATGGGGCAGATTCTCGAAGAGTTGCTTTATAGCGGAACTCTCGACGTTGTGCCAAACGACGATCCTCGCCTTGCTAGAGGTGTTGAAGCTGTGTACATTCCTGAAGACAAATGCATTCGTCTTCGAGATTGTGATTATGAGGCGTGCATTTTAGGAACTCGAACACGTTCAATGTTTACATTCTGGCACGAATTCGGGCATCTGATTTTGGGACATGAACGATCTTTCAGTCGAGAAGAGTCGCAAGAGCACAAGGCATATGAGGACTCGGAGTGGCAGGCCAATACTTTTGCTGGTGAGCTCTTGATGCCGTTTGCCATCATTGAAGCAGAGGGTTTGATTTTGCCTGAAGAACTAACAGAAAGATTCGGAGTTTCGTTTGAGGCAGCGAGAATCAGATTAAAGCAATTAAAACGGATATGAGAAAGGCGTTGAAGAAATTGCAATTCTTCAACGCCTGGAGGGTGGTCGCGAGCGAGTCACCCATTGATGTCGGTTTCAAGACTCCATCATTATGAGTTCGGTGGAGAACGATGTCAAGCTCATAGCTCGCTCGTGGAGATTTGCCATATGGCTCATCCCACGAAGAAGGCCCGAAAGGGCGTAATGAAGCTCGTGTTTTGCACTGTTTATCGTCATTGGCGTACAGGGAAGTTAATGCGAGCTTCTGATTATGGCTACAAGGCTTGGCCGTTTAAGGTTAGAGTCCCTGTAGTTTAACCGCAATAACCCCGCCAGCACGACGCTGAGCGGGGTTTTGCTTACGCAGTTTCTTTCACTTGCTCCGTATGGTTGCCTATCAGTGGAGTGGTGGCGGGTTCAAGGTTTGCAACCCACTTTTGGATGTCTTCAGCTTTGAATCGAGCAACCTTAGGACCAAAGTAAACCGGTCGCGGGAAGGTGCCCAGCTTTACTAGTTTCCAGACGGTTGATGTTCCGATCCCACAGGAGGCTGCTACTTGTTTGACATCAAGCATCAATACCCCAATGGGAGATATGTCAGTAGTATTCCTAGCTCTCATTTTGTGATCTCCTTTTGTTCGTAGCAGCAAGATGAGCTTTCAGTGCCCTCATCTTCGAGCTCTTTGATTCGTCTTTCAATTAACACGATGAATGCAATGGTGTTTTGAAGGGCTTCGCCTTCTTCGATCAGTTCTTCAGCCCGTTCTCTACATACCTCGATGTCCGAGTAAGGCAGGCACAAACGTAGCCTGCTTCCTTGTTCTCTCAGTTCGTCGATGGTGAGTTCATTAAAGTCCATCGTTCTTCTCCGACTATTTCTTCAAAGCTCAGGTTTCTTCTTGTTTCCGCGCTTTCTATCAAGCTCACGCCGATAGAGCTCGGTTGCAGCGATTGCGATAGAACGTGCGCAGCTCTTTCGTGAAACCTCACGCCGGTGATCTCCTTCATGGATGAAGATCGCCATTCGAGTGAGCATCTCTGCAAGGATCGTCCAGAGGCCAGTATCGGCAGTCTTTTTTCCTCGCACCGCAGCTTTCATTTGCAAGACACTAAATTCCGTCACCAACAGCATTGCGTACATGTATTCACGCAATGCATCAGACTGGCTTGTCTCAGCGTCTTTTGCATACTGCGTTAGGGTTCTCAACGATGAGAGGGGGTAGTTGCTACTCACTTTAAAAATCTCCGTATAGCTTCCTGCCCTACACCCTAGGAAGTCATTACGTTCGCCTCAGAGTGCAGGGCAGGAAAAGCGGTACGATCAGACGTCTAAATATTTCTGAAGGAGGTTTTTGACGTCATCATCAATGATTGGTTCTGGGGGTACGCCTGCTCGGACATGCTTCATCCAAAAGTCGAAGCACCGAGTAGCGATCATTTGAATGATCGATTCATTCCGGTCGACTGCGTAGATGCGAAAGTCTTGGCCGCCGATCAATACAGCGACATAACAAAGCTTTGCGGCAGTGACTGCCATGTACCACTGAACTTGTGTTTCGTAATAGAGCGGGATCTTGTGTTTGGAGGTGATCTCCCTCTTGATGATCTCTGCTTCTTGCGAAAGTCCCCAGTGTTCAGCCATCAAGGCATTCGCAGTCTTGCATTCGAGCAAGGTGTCTGTTGTCAGCATCAATTTTTGGACATTCCAGATTGACGCAGGATTTGTGAGGCGAACATCGGCAGAAATCCGGTGATTGATCACTGCTCTGTCGATGTTTGCTAGCGCCCACTGAGTTGGAGTGCTAGTACCTATGTAGTGATCGAGGTTAGAAGCAAGCTGGTGGTAGACGCGCTGAATCATGAATCCAGTTCGTTTTGAAAATTCTTGAGCCACGATGCTCTCAAGTTGAGTCCCCCAGTAAGCAGCCTCGCTAGGTGCTCGGTCCTCGGTGATTTCTGTGGTTTTCTCTCTGTAGATGTCAAGAGGAGTGCGGTATGGATTGATACCGAGAATTGCAGCAACATCAGATCCACCGATACCTTTTTGTCGAGCCTTAAGCCATTCAATCCGATTAGTCACGGTGCGCTCCGATGAAGGCAAAGAGAATCCAGGTGATGAGGTTTCTGAGCATGGTTGTTCTTAGCTTTGATGCGCCAATCAGGCAATAGAAGGAAGGAGTGAAGTCGCCACCGATTGCCGCAGGCACGCATAGTTCTCAGGTAATAGTGTTCGGCGCCGTCAGTCCAGAGATCCAAGCAGCGAGTGTTCGTCACTGGGTGAAGTCTCTTGGCCAGTTCCTTGGCGCGAGTGCCGAAGAAGTAGACGGGCTTCATGCGGCATTCCTTTGAAAGAAAGCGAGGATGCGAGCGATGAAGGTCTTTGAATGCGTCGGCGGCTGCGCAGCTTTTCTAGCTTTCTTTGCACGTGCTGACCGCGTTTTGATTGCTCTACGTGCATCACGACTCAATTCGTGCTTAGGGCGCCGATGTGGGTGGGAGGGAATACTCATCATGCAGGCTCCTCATTACGCCCCGCGGGACTTGTAGAAATTGTGCCAATCCTGAACGAGTTGGCTGAATTCCTTGGTCTTGCTGATTTTTTTACTTAGCCACGATTCAAAATCCTCAAGTGAAGGATCTTTGACGCAGCGGCTGTACCATTGGTAAACGATAATTGCCTCACGTCCGCGGGCTGCGATTGCTTCTTGGGTCGCTAATTCGAGGCTTGCGCCCAGAGCAACATTCAAAGCGGCGCCGCCAACTAAGTGTTGCAGCGCGGTGGTGATGACTTTGACGTTCATTGGCTGAACTCCTAAAAAAGTACGTAACCATTAAGAACTGCCCACTGCATGAGCAGGCAGAGTGAGATACCGAGAGCGCTGATACCGGCGCCAGTCAGAAAGGCGCAGAAGATGATTGCGGTATCGCTGAACCCAGTACGTTCGTTGTGGCCGAGAAGTTTTTTCAACGTCATGTCGTTCTCGGAAAAAAGAAAAGCCCCGACGCGTGAGCGTCGAGGCTGTTGGTTAGAAATAGGTATCAGTTACGCGGCCTGATGGCTCAGCCAGTGTTTGTAGCAAGGAAGCTCCTTGACGCTGTAGCCGATCTTGTCGAGAGAGGATTCAAGGTTCAGCCAGTTGAAGTCGTGAACGGCTTCCCACATGGATGCAGCGTAGGGCGAATCAACGCTCCGCAGGAATTCGACGTAGCGTTCAATGTTTGCTCGGTGCAGGTATCTCCACGTATAGACGAGAGAAAGAAGCTTCTCCATGAAGTCAGCTCTCACGGTGTAGACCTTCGGCGGGATCTGCTCATCGTGGTATGTGGTGCTTTCGATGCGCTTGATTTCTTCCTGTTCGTGTTTGACCCACTCAGCGCGGGTTTTGACGGGCACTGTCTGGATGAAAGCGAGTGCGGCTTCGAAGTCCTTCTTCTGCAGGCAGGTGTACCGCGGGATGCGGAAATGGTCCTTGAGGGCGGAGTAGATCACGCGGAAGTTCTTCGGCGCTCCGGATGCACGGCGTCCGACGGCTTTCTGGATCTCGCGCTGTTGAGCTTCGTCGATGTAGTCGGGGCCGCCCTCGCCTGAGAGCGCCTTTTCCATCCGGTCGAACTCATCGATATACGCCCACTTGAAGCGGTCAGCCTTCTCGCCGGTAAAGCCCATGGCGAGGAACGTGAAGCCTGCTTTCGTGAGGGCATACGCTTTGTACTTGACGATGCCCTTTCCGAGGTTGGAAGGGCGCTCAAGCTCTACGGGGATGAAGTTCCCGCGACGATCTTCCGGCGTGCGCTGGATAATGTCTTCGACGTCGCGAAGGACGTGACGATGATTCTTTTCAAAGACGGCTGAGATGTTCGTCGTAAGGACGGTAGCAAGGCCGTTGCAGACAGTGATAGCGGGCGCAGTGGTGCGCGTTTTGACAGCGTTCATGCTTGTCTCCTTGAGAGGTTTAAGAACCTCGCTCCCACTTTCGACGGTGGTGGGCGAGGCATCGCGGGGTCGAAAACCGATCTCAAGGTATCGGCCACCCGAAGGTGCCCGCGAGCCTCTCCCATAAAGGAGACTTTCACGCAAGTCTGTGATTTTCTCTAGAAGCCCAAAATTGGGCACCTAAGAAAAAAAGCCGCTTCCAACGGTCGGCGGCTTTCTTGCGCCTTGAGATCAGTCGGGTTTCGACGCCCGTCCCCGTCGCTTTCACGGGGCAGGGTTATTCTGCCCGATCTTAGGCGCTGTGTCAAAATGAACATTACTTGTTGGACATCGGAGAAGAAGATGACGGAATCTGTTGACTCCAATACTGAGATCGAAATCCTTGAGACCTGTAGCCATCAAAATGGCAGACGTTATTGGCTCGCCAAGGAGTTCATGCATCGTTTGGGGTATAGCTCATGGGAGACCTTCAGAAAGGTCATAAATAGGGCCATGGTATCGTGTGCAAAGCTTGATCTGGACGTCTCCGAAGCGTTTGAGCAAGTTCGAGGTGAAGATGGCCGCCTGGTGGACTTTAAGCTGAATAGGTTCGCCTGTTTTCTGATTTCCACCTTTGCAGACGATAAAAAGCCTGAGGTGCAGAGGGTAAAGATAGCGCTGTCGGCATTTGCGGAAGCGATCATTCAGTCTGCAATCGATTCAACCAGCGTGCTCCGTATCGAAACTCGCGAAGATCTCAAATCGGCCGAGAAACTGCTGAGTTCCGCCGCGAAAGAGGCGGGGGTCCAGCCATCAGAATTTGGCATCTTTAAAGATGCAGGCTTTCGAGGCATGTACAACATGCCGTTAGCGGAATTTCGCTCCTACAAGGGGGTGTATAGGGCGGCTCTACTACTCCGGTCTTATATGACTTTATGGGCATAACCGAACTCGCAGGCAACCTGTTTCGCGACACTCAGACTGCCGAGCGCATTCGAAGTAAAGGAGTGAAGGGCTCAGGGATGCCGCTGCATCTGCCAAGGCTGTCGGAAAAGAGGTGCGAGAAATGATGTTCCGGAACAGCGGAACGAATCCCGAGGATTTGCCCATTGAAGAGGACGTGCGAAAGGTCAAGTCTCGACTCAAGAAGGCCAGCCGAACCATGATCAAACATGACAAAAATGAGAGGACTCTTTGCCGCCCATGTCATTTTGATGCCGTCTGCCTAAGCGCGCATCCACGTGGGAGGCGGTTTCACGTTTTCCATGACAGGCGGCATCAAGATGAAGCCCCAGGTGGGCTGTTGGTTATGGGCGTGGAGTTGCGGTGGTTGGCTCTGAGCTTCCTGCTGGGGCTTGTCGCTCTTGTAGCTCATCTGGAAGCCGAGGCCGAAGTACGTGACCAAGAGGACAAGGAGGGGCGTGAAGAACCCATCCGCAAGCCTTGTCACGATCAGCCACACGATGGCGACTGTCCCGGCGATGCGCCCGAGGACGCTGACGATGACCATCGCCAGTTCAAAGTACTTGAAGGCCATTACCACTGCCCATCCATGTCCTTGAGACGCTGATGCAGGTGCTCGATCTCGTCGAGCTTCTGGCGAATGGTCTCAACGACTTTGAGCACGGCCTCCTCATCGGGAAGCCGCAGAGCACCGATTCCCGAGAGCCCGCGAAAGTCAGATCGAAAATCGGATGCTCCATGCCCGCGCTCCTTACGAGATGACGACTGACTGGCGGTCTTCGAGGGCCGCGCCGGGGATGTCCTCACCGGCCTTGAGGGCCTTCTTGAGGGCAACCTTGTCCGGATCGACCTTGGTCACGACGCGCTTGAATGCGTCCGGCAGCGCGTCGATGTCGAAGACGGTGACGGACTGAGTTTTGAAATGCGCAGTGACGCCATGACGCCCTTAACCTTTCCGCCCATAGCTTCGAGCGCGGGCATCATGTAGGCCTTCAGGCGCTCGGACTTGTTCTCCAGTGCCTTACGGCGCTTTGCAAGACGCTCTTCTTCAGCCTTGATAGCTTCGGCTTCGGCCTTGAGTTCGCGGCAGTAGCAAGCCGTCCCTTCGAGCTTTTCAGCTGCTGCGGTGGTGTACTCCGCGTAGGCGGCAGGGCTTCGCCATCGACCTCACCCGTATCGGGATCGGCGTCGAGGCGGTCGAGAAGTTCGCGCAGCGCGCCGGGGATTTCGTAAATTTTTCATTTTGAGTGCTCGCAAAAAGCCCCGGTGGTTGACCGGGGCTGAATGGTTGTTAGAAGGGCATGTCGTCATCGACTGGCGGAACAGGCGGCATAGAAGCTGCGCTGGAGGTCTGTGCCTGCGTTCCTCCGTCAAGCTTGCGCACCGCCTTAGGATGCTCCTTCAGGTTCTTAAGAAGCGCGGGGATAGCCGTGGCTTCAGTCGCGCCCGAATCGATCTCCTTAGCGGTTCGACCGGTGGCCGGATCGAATGCGCGTCGGATCGTCATGTCGTTGGCGATCTTTACCTCCCCTAGATAGAGGTATTCGCGGGGCTCTGCTTCAAGGACGAGGCCGATTGGCTTTCCTTCGATCGCCTTTCCGCGATAGCCCTTCACGATCTCGCCTTTCATGGTGCGTACCTTGCCTTCGACCCATTCGACCGACTCGGTTTTGGAGCAAAAAAGCATGGACTGGAAGATACCCATACCAAAAGCCTTTTCGCCGTCGCTTTTGACGATGCAAAGCGAGAGCCACGCCGTGGCTCCATCATTCGATTCGAAGTAAAACCGGAGCATCGCGGCTCCGTTCTTCGTTTCGTACTGCTCTGCCTGCAGGATCTTTCCTTTGTAAGCCCCAGTTTCAAAGATGCGGGCCGGGGTTTCGCTCCTGATGGCAGATACCTTGTCGGCCTTGATAGTTCCGATGATCATTTAGATTCCTTTGCCGATTCTTCGGCGGGTGTTGAAATTCCGTAGTACTCGCAGATGGCCTTGTCGACCTCTGCAAGGTCGTTGTCGATCTCGTCTTCTTCGAACATCCCAAGAGGAGATTTCACGGTGTCGAAGCCTGAGTTGTGAGTGCGAAAGAGGTACTTGCCCTGATCGACCGCTGTTCGAAGGACGGTTGTGAACATCCCTTCAATGACGATCTTTTCGTCCAGCATCTGCCCGATCGTTTTGATGCGCGTCACGCCATCCTTGACCACCGTGTGCGCAAGGAGATAGACGCGTTTTGCATCGTCGAGCTCTGAAGCGGTCTTGGCGAGATCGAACCCGCAGCCGCCGATCTGATTCCACTTGTCATAGCCGCCGACGTTCCGCAACTCCATCATTCTGAAGGATAGGAAGTACTGCCAATCGTCGATGACGATGATCTCCTTTGAGGTCTCCTTCATGGACTGAAGGATGAAGGGGACGTTGGACGTGCAGAGGATGTTGCCGCCACTCAGGCGTGTGAGCTCTTCTCGCTCTCGCTTGTTCTCGACAACTTTTTTAGTTCCGAGCTGAACAAACTTCCAGCCAGTTGACCTGAAAGGAAGCGGTTTTTTGACCGGTTGGATGATTAGCGTTTTGGTTGGATCGATATTGCGAAGGGAGCAAGTCTTGCCTGACCCACTTTCGCCCAAAACAAGCGTTCCGTAGCTCATGTATGATTCTCCGTGTGGTTAAAACGCGAAGACTTCATCGAACTCTTTTCGCATGCGCTCGATGTCGTCTTCGTCTTGCCCGGACATAGGGAGGTTTGCGGAGGCCTGTTCGGCTTCCCAAACCTCTTTTTCTTTCTGGTCATTCGGTGTCATTTGAACCACCTTTCCAAGATGTAGCGAATGAGGTCGAAAAAGCCCGCCTGTTTGGGGGCGGGCTGTGCGGTTGTTCGCAGCTGTTCGGCCGCTCTTGGTCGTCTGGCGGCCCCGGCGCGCTTCTGCTTCCGGCTGCTTGAGCCATTCGGCCCGGTCTGCTGAGTCGGTTGTCATCGGAAAAATCTCCCTAGTAAAAAGGCGAGCCCCTGGAGGAAGCTCGCCTTGGTGTGTTTCGTTGCTTTGGTCTTGCGCTCTCTCGCTCGGGCGTTGCGCGCTGCGCATGCCCTGCGCTGGCGCTTGCTGAGCTGAGAGCGATGCCGGTGCGGGTGCTGGGGGATGGTCATTGCGGTTCCTTCTCTGAGCGGGTGAGGTCACTCCAAAGCGTGAAGAGTGCGAGACGCTTTGCGCCTAGCTTGGCGTCCAGTTCACCTATCAGGCGATGAACTTCATCTTCCTTGCCCTCCTCGTAGCGCTCTCGGATGATCGCGAGCTCTCCGGTCTCGTCCTTAGACCAAGCGTGAGACTCGCGGAGCTTCTTGAAGATCTGAATGAGCTCCTTTTTGGTGCGCCTGTTCATGCGGCCTCCCGATGGCGCTTGGCTTCCTCGTACTCGTACTTAGACCATTCCTTGCAGGCCTTGTCGGCCTTGTGCAGGATGCGGTCGATGATGTCGAAGAACTCACCGCCCTTGGCAGCCTCGCGGTCGAACGCTTCGCGGAAGCCCTCGACGTTGTACAGGGAGCGCTCTAGGACGCGGCGTGCGCGGGTCTCGCGGTCATAGCTGGAGAGGAGCGCCCACCACACCCCAAGTTCGTAGAGATCGCGGTAGAAGTCGATCTCGAGCTCAGCCGCGCCGGAAAGGCAGCGCGGAGTGAATTCGGTTTCGTTCATGATGAAGCCTCAGTTGGTAGCGAGGTATTTGAGGAGGTATGAGCCGCCGTAGATGACAAGGCACATCGTCGCGAAGAAGATGACCCCGCCGATGACGCCGATCATCTGGGCTTGATGCTCTCTGGCGAGCTCAGCCGGGGTGAAGCCCTTTGCCGGGGAACCCGTCAGGGCGTCGAGAATGAAGGTCTTGATTGACATGGCGTGCTCATGAAAAAGGCCCCGGGGCGCGAAGCCTCGAGGCCGTTGGGTATTCAGGTTCAAGCCGTCTCTCGGAGACGTGCCTTGCATGGGGGCGCGGCATTCTTGGAATAAATGCCGGGGAAGCGGCCTGAAGCTGGGCTCTCATAGGAGAGCATGAAAAAGCCCCCGCACCTTTCGATGCGAGGGCCTGATTGTTCGTGTCAGCGATTAGTGCCGATGGTTCGGGGGAAGACCGCGAAGTAGGTACAGGGCGAATGCCGCACCGATTACGCCGAAGATGGCTACTAGCGTCCATAAGTCCATGTTCATCGCTCCAAAAGGTATGTGAGTAAGAGGCTGACCGTCAAGAACCCCAGTCCAATCAACGTCCCTTGGAAGTTGTACTGGAAAAGCCCTAAGGCCAGACCTGCAACACCTACTTTCTCATAGATGTCGGCGATCCTTTTCACTAGAGCGCGTTTTTGATTGTCAGTAAGTGTCACGTCGTGTCCCCGTGTGTCTCTTCAATCCATTATACGAAAAGTCAACCTCAGACCACTCTTGCGAACAGGCTGAAGTTGGGATCTCCCTCTGGGGTAAGCTGAACTTGTCGCGGCTCTCACAGTGCGACTTTGTTCAACTACCTCAGAGGAGAAAACATGAGTGTTTATGACGTGCTTGCTCAAGCGATTGAGGAGCGCCGGGTGGTGACATTCACATACGATGGATTCCTGCGCGTCGTTGAGCCTTTCTTGCTCGGCACCACCACGGCAGGGCGGCCTGCATTGCGTGGCTACCAAACAAAAGGCGGTAGCAAATCAGGTACCGTACCCGGCTGGCATTTGTTTTCGCTAGACAAAATCGGCGGAATAGCCATGATCCAAGAATCGTTCGCAGGCGAGCGGACTTGGTACAACCCCGTTGATAAAGCCATGTCAACCATCGGCCCTCACGTCTAGCTTCTAGGCCGCAGTTGCAACGCCCGGCAGGATATGCCGGTTCGTTGTTTACTGCACAGTCGCTGTCGTGGCAATCGTTCATTAATCTCTCCGTAAAAGACCCACAGAAGCGCTCTCAAAAGAAAGCGCTTCAATTGGCCTTTCTCTCTGCCCGATGGTCTGAACCAACTCCCGGACAGAGAGATTCACTGCTCCGGTCTGCCCGTGTGCGTTTTTGTCCGCTCGGCGGGAGGTACTAGCTCCGCGCCTTGAGGCTTTCCTTCGCCCGTCTGACTAATCATCATCCGGTGCCCGCCGGGCTTTCGGCCCTTTGGGGAGGTTCGGTTGCTCATCAACAATGAACATCCTGTAAAGCGAACATTAACAGATAATGAACAAAAGTGCAAATCATCGGTGTGCATAGATGCTAATTTCCTGTTTATGTATCCATTGACCTCAAACAAACAGGCAATAAAAAACCCCGCTTGAGGCGGGGTTTGTGGTCGGAGCGGCACGGGTTAGAGCTTCTTGATGTGCAGGCCAGCGTATGCGCGCCCGATGATTTCGAGGTTGTCGCCCTCGCATACGGACATGGGTTGATATAGGGGATTGTCAGATAGGAGAACTAGGCCCTTCAAAGTGATCTGGAACCGCTTCACCATGACTTGCCCGGCAATGCGCACTGCATAGATGCCGTCTTCGAGAACGCTCTTTTGGGACACGTCGATGACGACAGTATCTCCCCGGAAAAGCGTGGGCTCCATCGAATCGCCCGTCGCCGTGATGATGTGAATCGATTTCTTGGCGGCAGTTGGACAGTACTTGTTTGCCCATTCAGGCGTTACGCCCATGAACTCAATCAACTCAACCCCTGCTCCCGATGACTGGGCGTTTGTGTCATTAGGGTGCCGCAGTGCGCTTCCGCAGAAAGACGCGGAATCATGATTGTCCGTCGTCGAGCTCAATGGTCTGCCCTCCGGCGCAGTGGCATCGCCATAACGAACCCATGCGGGCGTGACGGAAAAGAACTCGCAGAGCGCTAAAAGCCCCTCTTCACTCGGCTCTGTTTCCCCTCGCATCCAGTTCGACAGGGAAACGTTGCTAACACCGAGATGCTTCGCGAGCTGTCGAATTGACATGTCGCTGCTTTTGACCATAGACGTGATCCGGTCGGACATCGAAGACATAGCAAACCTCCTTGCAGATCAATCAACTGTAAAAGAACTATTAACAGTTGGATGCAAACCAAAATGTGCAGTATGCTAATATTTGCTTTACAAATGAGAAGCATGGCTTAATACTGCACATTGGGAAACAACATGACAACAACGACCAGTAAGCAGGACTTCATCACCAACGTCGTCCGCGAATTCGGCGAGAAGGCCGGATCACGGGGCAATGGTGAATCGGCCCTCGCCAAGGCGTGCGGGGTCTCGCGCATCACCGTGCGCAACTGGAAGAAAAAGAATTCAGTCAGCGCCGCCTATGCGGACAAAGTGGCTGAGCTGACGGGCGTCCCTGCCTATCGCCTCAACGCGGAACAGAGACTCGGCGTCGAGGCCGTTGTCTCGAACCTCGGTCTTGTCTGAGAGCGGGTGACGACATGAGCTTGAAAGCGATCAATTGGATGGCGAAGCAGACGACTGGCGACGACAAGATGAAGTCGGCGCTGTTCTGGCTTGCCTTCCATCTCAATGACGAGACCGGGGAGTGCTTCCCGTCCATCTCGACGCTTCAGGCCGAAATGGAGGTGAAGTCCGACAACACGGTGCGCGGAGCCCTTCGGCGTCTGCGCGAAGCTGGGTTCATTTCGTGGGAACGCGAAACGAAGGACGGGCTCACAGTCAAGACCAACTATCACCTGCACATGAATGGATCAATGGCTGAAGGTACTTCAGTCAGTAATGGTACTTCAACCATTGCAGTACCTCAACCATTGATGGAGGGTACTTCAACTGTTGAGGGGGGTACTTCAACCATTGCGGGAGGGGTACTTCAGCCAGTGCGTACGAACAGGGAAATAGAACAAGGAATTAACAGGGAAAGGAACAGGGAAGTTATGTGCGCGTCCGCTTCGCAGACGCTTCCCGCCGACCTTCCGGACGTTCCTTTCGACGAGTCCTTGTACGAGGAAGCCCGCTCGATGGGGTCAGAACCCAACACCGTGAAGGCCGAAGCTCCGAAGCGCAGGACTACCACGCCGCGCAAAAAGCCCGCTACCCGATGCCCGTTTGGGCCTGATGCCTCAATCCCGCCCGAATACCTCGAAATTGCGCAAAAGGCCGGTATCGGGGACCCTCAGCAGGTCTTCTCCGCATTCGTCAATCACGCAATCGCACACGATCGAAGCCTAGTGATCTGGCCTGCAGGTTTCCGAACGTGGTGCTCCAACGAGCTCCGATACCACCCCAACCAAACACCCAAGCCGAAGCCTCTCCACCAACGAACCGCTGCCGATTACGACTGGTAAAACCCTATGCCCGAACTTCAAAAAGCTTTCTCAAAACAAGCCCTGCAGCCGATATTCACGCAGATTGAAGCCGTGCGTGTTGCAAACCCGCCTCCACGAGCTCTCCCCAAAAAGTCCGAGCGCGAGCTAAAGGCGGACGAACTCAGTTCGCGCTTCAGCGAACTTCACGTCTCTCTGTCCCGCTGCCTCTCGTGGCTTCGGCAGCCGACCGCAGAAACCTTCTCGAACTTTCAGCTCGACGCGGCCGAAAAGGATCAGGCCAAGGCGCTCGCCATCTCGAAGCGCTTCTCCGAACGCCTCATGACGCGCTTCCTTGATGAGTCTCACCCCGAGGCCGGAATCCTTTTCCTTGGGTTCACAGGAACCGGCAAAACGCACCTCGCTAAGGCCATCCTCACCGACCTCGCGGCGCGCAAGGCTCCCGGATTCTTCATCCCGGCAAGCGAGTACTTCGACCTTTACACGCCCGCCTACGCGGCGAAGCTCGATCAGCCGCTCTGGAAGATTCGCCAGTGGCTCGCTTCAACTTCCTGCCTCGTCATCGACGAAGTGGGAACGAGCGCATGGACCGACGCCCGCAAAGATCGCCTTCAGCAGATCATCGATCTGCGCACTGCAAACCGCCTGCCGACCATCGTCACAACCAACCTAGCACAGGCCGACTTCGATGCCGCTGGTGCTGAGCGCATCGCCTCACGCTTCAATCAGGTCCTTTACCCCGTCAAATGCACCTGGTCGGACTTCCGCAAGCGCTCTGCCCTCAAAAACCTCAAACCCGAGGAGGTGTTCTGATGACTGGCACAGAAAAAAGCACGGCCCGTCCCTCTCCTCAATCGGGATTCGAGATCGAGCTGATCCCTTATCCCGATTGCATAGAGGTTCAGACCTTAAAAGTCACTTCCCTTGACAACGGTACATGCATCGAGATCGATGGATGCTGCCTTCGCGGCGTATTGAAGGCCTTCAGAGACCTAACGCCAGAAGACATCCGGCAGGGAAAAAGAATCCGCGTTCAGTTCTTTTACCCGCCTACGAAAGAACGCGCAGCTGAAAGCCGTACGCACCTTCTCCCGGAGCACTCAGCATGAGATCCAAAACTTGCCGCGGCTTCAATGCATGTTCCGGAATCTTTATCTCCGGGCGCTTATGGAATGAGGCGATCACTTTGGTGTTCGAAAACATCACACGCTCTTCGCCACTTTCAGTCTTGAGTTCGTAAACCGATTGATCGTTTTCAGGTACTTCAATTTTCAACATGAAACCCTCCGTGAGGTGGTTGATCGGTGTTCTGGGGAGAACGTCCTTTCAATCATCTCACGGGGAGCCAAGAGGTAAATCAACTGTGAGCATCAAAGAAAAACTCAAACAATTGCTGAGCGAACTGGGCCCATACCTGGTTACAGCCTTCGCGTGCGTCAATGCCGCTTTCGTCGGAATCGTTCTCTTCGGGAATGAAGGCGCTTCAGGCCTGATTCGCTTCTTCCAGTTCGTGTGTTTTGTGTTCGCCCTCGGATGTGCGCTCTTCTGCCTCGTTCAGACCGTCGTCCACTGCTTCATCCACGCCTTCTCACGGTGGATCATCCGGACGGCCTTCATCCTGAGGGAGCGACATGAGTGAGTGCCTCCGATGCCGCAACTGCGCACCGCTCGAGCCGCTGCCGAAAGGCGATCCGCTTCGCCTCCACAGAGGCCAGTGGGGGATGCTCGCCAGAGGCCTCGTCTACTGCTCTCTCCCCGGGGAGATCAGCGGATACAAGCGATTTCGCTCCGTCGAGTCCGTGGACTACTGCGAGCACTTCGAGCCCGAGCCCGATGCCGACCGCATAGCACGCCGCTTTGAAACCGTCCGAATCCTCCGCGCCGCTTTCGACCAATGGCGCAAAGAACTTCAATCAAAGGCCAAAACGAAATGACGCTCAAGAAAGTCACCCGTCTCATGTCCATCGATCCGCCTTCCAAGGAACACACGCCGAAGCGCCCGCCTTTCACTTTCACTGAGGTGGACATCGACGACATCTCCACCTATCCGCCTGAAGGTGCCGCGCTCTTCTTCGTCCTAAAAGAAGGAGCCTGGGATCGCTTCTACGGCGAACGACGCGGTTTTACGATCTTCGCTGACCTCTATGGGCTGACGTTCAAACTCGATCAGATCAAAGCATGGAGCCCAGCCGGCTTTACGAAGTATGAAGAACGCATTCGAGAGGAGAAGAAAGTCCGTGGTTAAGCTCAACATTCCCGGTACGCCTCAGGGCAAGGCACGTCGCGCGCTTCTCTCGCACCGGCCACGCCTATACGCCCGATGAAACCCGTCGCTACGAGGCCCGTGTAGCCGTTCTTGGCAAGTACGCGATGTGCAACCGAGACATCATGCGCAGGGCAGTCAAGATTTCTATCCTCGCTGCTTTCCCTGTGCCTGCTTCGTACTCGCAGAAACGCCGCGCAGCATGCCTGCAGGGCTGCGAACGACCTGCCAAGAAGCCGGATATGGACAACATCATCAAAATCATCTGCGATGGACTCAACGGCATCGCGTGGAAGGATGACGCTCAAGTCGTTGAGGTCTCTGCTGCCAAAACGTACGCAGAGTTCCCATCCGTCACCGTCTACATCGAGGAGCTTTCATGATCGATCCGATATTCTCCAAACGCTTGCAAAACTGGAGTCGGTGCATTCGAGCTCGCAGGAAATCATTACCTTCGCCGACAGCTCAGGTATTAAACGAACTCCGCCTGAAGTATGGCCCTCCAGCTATTGAGGAGTACCGGAACGAACCTCCAATCTCGAGTGCTGATATGGCTGATGCGGAAAAGCTATCTGCTGCCTATGGGGGACCCTGGCTAACTCCACAGGAAAGCGCGTGCTTCAAATGGTCTATGGAGAAGGGAGGCACGTCGGTTTGTGCGCTAGGGAACTCCGCGTGACGTATCGCGGTTTCTTGCGTGCATTTGATGGCGTGTGTCAGAAGTTCCAGAGAATCATCAAAACGTACTTTGACAACGATGGTTGAGGTATATATACTGAACATACAATTTTTAGCCGACTTCCATTGCGATTTCGAGAGTTTTGCCACGGGGCAGCCTTTTTGCACCCGAAAGAAACGTAAGCCCAGTCAGAGATGACCGGGCTTTTTGATGCCGGAATAAGTAGCGTCGAAATACATAACATTTGCAAAAATGCTAACCTCATGGTAGAATATTCACGTGTTCAACCAATAGAGGAGATCATGAAGCAAAGTGAATTTCTTCGGTGGCTTAAGTCGAGAGGCGTTGAGGTCACCCACGGAACCAGACACCTTCGCCTGAGAGTCCGGGAACCCAAAACGCAAACCATGCCTCGACACCCCGGCGCAGAGATGAATGAAAGTATCCGCAAGGACATCATTCGCGATCTTGGCCTGAAGGAAGTCTCTAAGAAATAAAACACACCCCGCCTTAGCCGGCGGGGCTTGCTGCATGATCGTATGTCTGACAAATGTCAAATTTCGATTTTCCATGCCGCTTTGAAAAGCTTAAGGACGGCACTGAGATTGTTCGTTGCCGGGATCTGCCCGAACTTCTGTCATATTCCGTGGATGGCGAGCCTCTTGAAAATTGGGCCCGTTATGCCGTCGAGTTGTGTCGAGTTCCGTATTAAAGATGGAGAACTTATTCCGGAGGCGTCACCTGCGCTTCCCGGTGAATATGTTGTTCATCTGAGCGCAAATCAGGTTGCAAAATTCTGCTTTCAAATGCGATGGCGCGCGATGGTGTTTCTCGCGTCGAACTCGCTAAGAAGGCCGAACTGAAGCTTCCTGAAGTGACGCGGATTCTCGACGTTCGCCATCCTACGAAGATCGACCGTATTGAGGCCACTCTTCGGTCACTCGGCCATAGGCTTCAGCTGTCGATTGCCTAAAATCAAACCAGGACCGAACCAGCTTTTCACTTTGCTTCACTGGTTCCGGGTCCTGAGCACAAGGGCTTCTCTCGGAGAGGCCCTTTTCTTTTGGGGTAGGACGATGCCTGAAGTTCCACAAAGAAAAGGAGGTGCTATGGCATCAAAACCGAACGCCTCAAGGGCGGAAGACCATCAACCTATACGCCGGGCTTGCGGAGAATCTGTGATTTGATTCGTGAAGGGCAAGTCAGAGCGTCAGATTTGCAAGATGCCTGGCATGCCGGATGCGGTAACTCTTCGCAGATGGAAAGACACCAATCCAGAGTTTTGCACTCAGTCCGCGCGCGCGCGCGAAGCAAGCGCCGAGAAGTTCAACGATGAATTGCTTGAGCTTCAAGCAAATTTGAACAATGAACTGCAGACGCGATTGCTGAACGGCGATGACTTTCCGAAGGGAACTGTTGAAGCCTTCAAGGTGCTGATGCAGGAGAAGGCTCGCCAGATTTCGTGGCGTGATGATTCGCGCTACGGCGATCGCAAGACCGTGAAGATTCAGAGCGACACGCCTGATCTTTCCACGATCGACATGGAAAAGCTCAAGGCCGCAAGAGAGTTGCTGTATGACGAGACTCCCGACACTGATCGAACTTGATCAGGAGATTGCGCGGCGCAGCCTGTCAGAGTTCTGCAAGATGGCATGGCACGTGCTCGAGCCTGCTACACCGATCAAGTGGGGATGGGCGCTCGATGCAATGTGCGAGCATAAAGCGCCTTCTGATGAACGTTCCGCCGGGCATGATGAAATCACTGCTCACTGGCGTCTTCTTTCCTGCTTGGGAATGGGGCGCAGGCGGAAATCCTTCTCTGCGATATCTGACAACTGCGCATAAGGAAGACCTCGCAATCCGAGACAACCTGAAGTGTCGACGCGATCTCCTCCGATTGGTATCAGGCGATGGAGCGTCGAACTGTGCGGCGACCAGAACGCAAAGAAGAAGTTCGAAAACACGGCTACTGGCTTTCGTGAGTCTATGGCTTTCCGAAGCCTCACTGGCTCTCGGGCGACCGCATCATCATCGACGACCCGCTGTCTGTCGACGATGCGTTCTCGCAGGCCGCGCTCCTCTCCGCAGAGACAACCTTCCTCGGGCTGTTCCGTCTCGAGTGAACAACTCGGACTCGGCGATCATCGTGATCATGCAGAGATTGCACGAACGCGATACGTCGGGCGTGATCCTCGCGAAGGAGCTGGGTTATGACCACTTGATGTTGCCGATGCGCTTCGAGGAAAGTCGCAGGTGCAAGACCAGCATCGGCTTCACCGACCCTCGCCAGAAAGAAGGTGAGCTGCTCTTTCCCGAGCGCTTTACCGCCGCTCAGGTGGATGAAATGGAAAGGTCATGGGCGGCTATGCTGTTGCAGGTCAGTTCCAACAGCGCCCGGTGCCTCGGGCGGCGGGCTTTTCAAGTGACTGGGTGCAGTACTGGGACACTTTGCCCGAGCGCTTCGATGCGAGTGCGATCTCGTGGGACATGACTTTCAAAGACTCGAAAGCGTCCGACTTTGTTGTCGGGCAGGTTTGGGGCAGAAAGGACGGCTGTTTCTATCTCATCGACCAATTCCGCGGTCAGTGGGACTTCGTTAAGACGCTCGAGCAGTTCGTCGCGGCCGCGAGGAAGTACCCGCGGATCACCCGAAAGCTCATCGAGGACAAGGCGAACGGCCCGGCGATCATCAGCGCGCTCAAAGAAAGTGACCGGCATCATCCCGATCACTCAAAGAGAGCAAAGGAAGCCCGAGCGAACGCGGTAACGACGCTCTGGGAGGCCCGGAACGTCTACCTACCGCCTCCGGACCGCTATCCGTGGGTGGCGCAGGACTTCATTCCTGAGCTCCTCGCTTTCCCGTCTGGCGCTCACGATGACGGGGTCGACGCGATGACCCAGGCATTGAATGACCTGAATCGCCACTCTGGGCTGCACATCGACCCGACAAATCTCGCCTACCTTGCCCAGCGCTAGGGAAACAAAGCCCCGCGCGCGTTCCGCGCCAGGGGCTTCAATGATTGGACAAGCTACGTATGGCAAAGACCAAGAAAAAGGCGAAGACTGAGGCCCGGGCCGAGAAGCGATCCGGCATCCTCGATCAGGCTCGCCGCGCCGCTCTTATGGAAGAGCTCGGCGCCCAGCTTTACGCCCCTCCGCCAGCTGCCAAGGTCTTCGAGACCGAAGAAAAGGTCCGCGAGCGCTTCGCCCTCCCGGTTACGCTCGGCACGACCGAAGAGGTCCGGCTGGCGCAGGACGCTGAGCTTGCCGATACCGGGCTGTACTCGACGATTTACAAGTCCCTGCAGCAGCACGGCTATGAGCTCGGACAGTATCCGACGACGTCGTTCATCGGCTACGGCGCCCTACAGCAGATCGCTCAAAATGGCATGATCCGCGCCTGCGTGCAGACCGTCTCCGACGACATCACGCGCGAGTGGATCCAGATCACCGGCTCCGACGATGGCGAGAAGGTGGACGAGCTTCAGAAGCTTCAGGAGAAAAAGTATCACCTCCGGGGGCTCTTTCACGAGGCCGCAACGATCACCGGGTACATGGGCGGCGCCTTCATCTTTATCGATACCGGCGAAGAGAAGACTGAAATTCCTCTCCGCATCAATGACGCCTCGGCCGAGCTGGTGAAGGGCGGAACGCTCCGCTTCGTCGTGGTCGATCCGGTCAGCGTGTCGCCCGGCGACTACAACTCCTCCAATCCGCTTAAGGCCGATTACATGAGGCCGCAGTGGTATTGGGTGCTCGGCCAGCGCGTCCATGCTTCGCGCATGATCCCGCTCTACGACAACCCCCCGCCGACGCTTCTCCGGCCCGCATACAACTTCCTTGGAATCCCGCAGGCGCAGATTCTCTGGGACTACGTGATGCACTGGAACCAATGCAGGGTGTACACGGCGGACCTCGTCAGGAAGGTCTCGCTTCTGGTCTTTCAGACGAGCACGGACGACATCTTCAACTCGCCGAACGGCCTGCAGCTCTTCGACATCCGCATGAAGGCCCTGCAAAGGTATCGCGACAACTCCTCCGTCTTCGTCTGCGACAAGGACGCGGAGGCCGTGATGAACGTCCAGACGTCCATCGCCGGATGCACGGACGTTGTCCGGCAGTCGCTCGAGATGATCGCGGCGCTCAATCGGACCCCGGCCGTCAAGCTCTTGGGCATCAGCCCGAGCGGCTTCAACGCGACCGGCGAGTCGGATATCCGCAACTACTACGACTACATCAAATCGAAGCAGGAACTCCGGCGCGACGCGATCATGACATGCCTGAAGGCGATCGAGCTCGTCGAGTTCGGCGCCATCGATGCGGACCTCTCCTTCGACTTCAATCCGCTTGGCAAGGAAGACGAGAACGCTGCCGCGATGACGGCTCAGTCTAGGGCTGGCACGCTGGCGACGCTCGCGCAGATGCAAGCTATCAGCGCTGAAGAGGTGCGAGAGGCCGTCAAGACCGAGCCTGTCATGCACTTGGGCTTTCTCTCTGATGAGCCCCCGGACGGCGATCCAGAGGACTTCCAAGGCCTTCTCGACTCGCTCCAGAGCGCGACGGCGGCGATCAAAGCGCCAGAGGCGCCGCAGGCGAATCCGCCCGACGAGTCTCGACAGCTTCTGCAGTCGCTAGGGGGTGTAAGTGGCTAAGCCGAAGACGATCGCGGCCATCGAGCCGAATGCGGGGCTCCGGGCGGCGCTTCAGAAGAAGATCGCAAAGCTCGTCCGGGCCCGCACGCGGGCCGCGGCGGCGGAGATCTTCGAGGACCTCATCGCCTCCGGCCTGGTGGGCGAAGAAAGCCGCCTCGCGCAGGATGCGAAACCCACGGTCAAGGACTTCAAGGCCGTCGATCTGGAGAAGGCCCCGAAGCGTGCCGACACTGCGTATGCAGAGCGACTCGCTCGTTGGATGATCCACACGGGCGAGGACGCAAAGGCGGTTTCTAAATGGTTTGTCCGCACGACGGCGCAGCGCATTACCGCGAGCCAGCGCCGTGCGCTGATTCGTGCGGGCATCTCCCCTGAGCTCATCAAGAACCGCTGGACGGTTCCGGTCGTCAAGAACCGGTACATCTCTCCAGCGGCCGCGCAGGAGATGCCGAAGCTCATCGACGACATGACGGGCCTCATCACGAAGATGCAGGCCGACGATCTGGAGCGCCTTCGCGGGGCCCTTGACGCGGGGCTGAGCGGCGGAAAGACGATCGGAGACATCGAAGAGATACTTCGGCAGTCGGACGGCTTCACGGAAGCCCGGGCCAAGCGTGTAGCACTCGACCAGTCCGTAAAGGTGAATCAGGGGCTCCAGCGGGCCAACGCGCAGAGCCTCGGTGCCAAAACCGGCATCTGGGTTCACGTGCCCGGCATGTACAGCTCGCGCAAGACGCACAAGGCGATGGACGGAAAGCGCTTCAATCTCGACGAGGGGCTCTACGACGAGGCTGTCGGGAAGAAGGTTCTACCCGGCGTTCTTCCGTTCTGCCGATGCGTGTTCAGACTCGATATTGACGAATTGCTGAAATGATTCATGAAAGACTTGCTCTAGACGCGCAAAGCGTGCGCCGGTACGACAATAACGGCAACCTTCACGTCGCGGTCTCGCACCTCACGAAAGCGCAAGTTCGGCCCTACTACGGGTCCGAGATCATCGGGTGGCAGAGGCTCAAGCTCGAGCCGACCAAGGTTTACTACGGCTACGCGCCGCCCGAAGAGCTTTCGAAGCCAGAGACGGTCGAGAGCACGAATGGCATCCCGATCCAGCTCGATCATCACCCGGACTACGCGGACGACCCTCAGCTCAAGACGAGGGTCGGTAGCACCGGGACGGACGGCGCCTTCCGCGAGCCGTATCTGGACAACTCTCTGCATATCACCGTGGAGAACGCCATCCGGCGGATCCTAGACGGATCAATGCGTGAGCTATCCCTCGCGTACTCCTACACCCCCGACTTCACCTCGGGGAAGACGCCTGATGGCGATCCGTACGATTTTATTATGCGCGACATTTCCGCCAACCACGTCGCGCTAGTGGAGCAGGGACGCGCTGGGCGCGATGTGTTGGTGCAAGATAGTCAACTTAAAGAGGTAGGTCCTATGGACGACAAGGAAAAGACGACCCCCGCCACTGATGGCGATCCGGCCGTCGAAAAGAAGGAAGTGGCCCTCGCGCGAGCCATCGGCGAAGCAGCGAAGGGGATCGAAGACCTGCACACGCAGGATCAGGAGGGAAACGTGATCGACAAGCCCGCAGAAGACGAGCCCGTCGCTGAAGATGAGGACAAGGACGCCGCCATCAGGCGCATCCTTGACGACATGGTCGAAAAGGGGCTCAAGCCCGAAGACGCGAGGTCGTTCCTCGGTGCTCTCAAGGACCTCGCCTACAACCCGGACGAGGCTCAGGACGGCGATGAGGACATGGCGGAAGGCGCCGACGACGAGCTCGAACAGGCCGATGGTGCCGAGCCGGACGACTGCGAGCAGATCGTTCAGGACGGGCTCAAGGCTTGCGGCTACGACGCCGAGCCGGAAGAGCTTCAGCGCGCTTTTGCTGAGGGCGTCCGCTACGGCGAAAAGAAGGAGAAGACCGAGCCTGAGAAGCTCGACCGCGAGCACGAGCGCGAAGGCGAAGAGCGCGACGCCGAGGGTTCGGCCAAGCGCATCGAGCGCCGCATCATGAATCGCTTCGCGGCGATGGACGAGTGCGCCAAAACGCTTGGCAAGGTCCGCGCGAACGCGTACGACTCCGCCGAGAGCGTCTACCTGGCCGCCCTCCGGCAGGAAGGCGTGAACACGAAGGGCGTCTCCCCGCAGGCCGCCCGCGCCGCTTACCGCGCGTTCATGGCGGGCAAGAGTCGCGCTCGCAAGGGCTCTTTCGCTCAGGACTCCGCGTCCCGACAGAAGAGCAACCTCCTCGTCACCAAGCTCTCTCAGATTAAGAAGGGGTACTAATCATGGGCTTTCAGGCAGCTGTTAAGACTGATCCGGCCATCGGCATTCCGGGGCAGGAGGTCAATCCTCGTCAGGCCGTCTACACGGCCTTCAACTACGTCTCGGACGGCACGGTCCCGGCGGGCGGCTTCGCTTTCGCCGTAGCTCTGAACGGCACCTCCCAGACCGAGCAGAACGTCCTCTCGGCCAAGGCTGAGGCCGGTGCGAAGCCGGTCGGATTCGTGGAGCGCGACGTCATCGCGACGATCCCGGCGCCTACCGACGACGCAACGCAGGTCTACCCGAAGGGCACGTGCCCCCCGGTCGCCATTCGCGGCCAGTTCTACGCCATCGCGACGGGCGCGGCTACGGAGGGCCAGTCGGTCCTCTGCGACCCGACGACGGGCAAGGTCACCTATGGCACGGCTGGTGCGACGAATGACACCGGCTGGACGGTCGTCTTCCCCGCGGCGTCAAGACGATCGCCGAGGGCGACACGGTGATCTATCAGAACTTCGGCGTGGACAAGGCCGCCTAACTTGGAGAGATAAATGAGTTTTGATCTTGACTTTGCAAAGTCGCGCGGCATCTCTGCTCCGCATGCCGTCGGCTTTATGCCTTTCGAGGAAAAGGACGGGCACATCGTCCTTAAGGACATTGACCTCCGCCAGCTCGCGCAGGACGCGGCGCTCTCGACGCAGCCGAACGTGGGCGCCCCGCGGCTCTTTATACGTACCTCGACCCGCGCATCATCGAGGTGCTCTTCGGCGTCACGAACGCGACGCGCTTCTTCACGAAGACCCTCGTTGGCTCGTGGACGCAGGACTATGCAGACTTCGCGGTTGAAAGGTCGCCGGTCAGGTCTCGCCTTACAACGACTTCGCCAACGGGACGACGACGGACGTGAATTACAACTTCCCCGTCCGCCAGAACTTCCGCTACCAGACGACGATTAAGTACGGCGAGCCTCGAGACGGCCAAGCTTGCGGAGGCGAAGGTCAATCTGCCCGCTCGTAAGCAGAATGCCGCCGCCCAGATCCTCGCCCGTGCTGAGAACAAGTTCCAGCTCTACGGCGTGGCCGGGATGGAGATCTACGGCATGCTCAATGACCCGAATATCCCGTCCACGATCGCTCCGATCTCCGTGAATGGGAATTCCACCTGGGCGACGAAGGTTGCGGCCGATCCGAACAACGCGGCAACGCTCGTCTTCAACGACGTCAACAAGCTTTGGCAGCAGCTGACGGCGCAGAACGGCGGCCATCTCGACATTGACGCTCCGATCGTCCTCGGTATCTCTAATAAGATGATCGGCTACCTCACGCAGCCGAACTCTTTCGGCAAGACGGCCAAGGCGATGCTGCTCGAGAACTACCCGAACATGGAGATCGTGCAGCTCCCCGAGCTGTCGACTGCTGCTGGCGAGATGCTCTATATGACGGTCCGCGAGCTGTACGGCGACGAGACCGGATGGGCGGCCTTCTCTATGGCTTATCAGCTCGGTCGCCTTGTGCCGCACGAGTCGTCCTTCACTCAGAAGGCCTCGGCTGGCACGTGGGGATGCGTCATCCGTAGGCCGAGCCTTGTGGCAACCCTTACGGGCATTTGACGATCTAGAGCAAAGAAAGGTAAGGGCTGCTAACCGCGGCTTTTTCTCTGCTCGGGGGGGCTTCGGCCTCCCTCCTCTTTTGGGAACGAATACTATGGCTCGCAAAACCACTAAGACCGCTACGAATACGCTTGGCATCGTCGCCGATACCTCAGAACAGGAAGTCGCGAGGCCTCCGGCGCCTCGGGGACGACGTCATCTATATCGCGTGCGGCATGCCTCTCGGCATCATCTTCGACGATGTGGACAATGGGAACGGCGGCACGAAGGTCGTTGAATTTCCGGGCGTGAACCACGCCCTCCGCGGAAAGACGAAGGGCATTCTCCTCGGCCGCGGCAATGCCGTCCTCGTCTCCGTCGCGCGCAAGGACTGGGAAGACATCAAGCGCAAGCACGGAAAGGAGCGCGCCTTCACTGCCATGCCGCCGCCCTTTGGGAGATGAGGTCTGAGAAGGACTTCAAGGCGCGGCGCGACGAGATCGCAGAAATGAAGACTGGCGTTGAGCCGGTCGATCCGAAGAGCGTTGGCGTTGAAGAAGTGAAGCGAAGCGAGGTCTAGAGATGGACGTAGAGCTTGACATTGAAGAGTTTCGTAAGTGGTTCCCGGGTTGACGGAAGAGGCCATTTCCGATGCCGTGCTTGACGTGCTTTGGCAGCAGGTGTGCGCGCTCCTCGGAAACACGGACGCGACGAGCTTCGCGCCGTACGCCCCGGACGCGACGCCGCCAGTGCTCGAGCGCAAGGTCTTGCTCTACTACGCGCTCTGCCACTTCGCCACGCTCGCGACCGGGCGATCAGCCGGGCCGCGTCGCAAGCGCATCCGAAGGCTCCGTCTCGACGAGCTTCGACCTAATCAAGAGCGACTCGCAGACGGCGCAGTGGTGGACGCAGACTCCTGCGGTGCGACCTATTGGATGATGACGATGAAGTACCGCCGAGGCGGCCGTCTTTACTTCTCCTCGCACTACCACCCCTGGGGCTGACATGGGCATGAAGCTGAATGCCGCGGGGCTCACGGCGCGCTTGGGCAAGCGCTATGCGGGCTCGTCAACCCTGGCGTGAGCCACGTCGAGGTGGGCGTCGCCGACGCCAGCATCGCACCATATGCAACGTACGTCGAGTACGGCTGGGTGCAGCGCGTGACGGGGAAGCAGTCGCTTTTCTGAGCAATGCGATCGGCAAGCCCGTCCCCCGTCGAGAAGACGGGAAGCCCAACTTTCAGGCGGCCGCCATCAAGCCGGGCATGGCGCTCGTCAATCCTCCCAGGCCTTTCCTGCGAGGCACGATGGCCGCCGAGGCGCCGAAGTGGCGCGAGACGGCGAAGAAGGCTCTGCACAAGACGCTGGACAAGGAAAAGGCGCTCGCCATTCTCGGCAGGCAGGCCGCAGATGACGTCCGCATGACGATCACGAGCGGCGGGACTAGCAAAGAAAAGTTCCCAGAGCGCTCGTCGCTCACGCTGGAGCTCTACCGGCAGAGGGCGGAATCCAAGGGCCGTAAGAGCAAGGGCGGCGGGAACCTTTCGACAGCGAAACCGCTCGTCTTGACGGGCAAGCTCCTCAACTCTATCGGGTATGAAGTGAAATGAGTTCAGACGCAGGATCTCTAGGAATGGCCTTCCGGTGCGGCGTCGCGTTTGCCGCCGGGGCCCGATTTTCAGTGGGGCTCCGCTTCGTTAGTGAAGACGAGGACCTGAAATACCGAACGGCAGACAACGGAAACGTCATCGCGATCAAGGATGGCGAGGTTGTCGGAGGCGCGGGGGCTAGCGTCGGGCCGGACAAGATCCCGTCCTTCGAGTTCTTCTCCGCATCGGAAGAGCAAAAAGGCGAAGGGTTCACCAAGAGGGTCCGACAGTATGTCGAGACCTACGTCAGGGACAAGGTGGAGGCACAGCGGCATCCGAAAGGAATGCCGGACGACTGCGAGCGCATAGTCATGGGGCCGAAGCAAATCCGAGAGCTGACGTCGTTGAAGACGCGAGCCCCTTCTATGAGCTTCTTGAAGTTCGGGTCTCGTAGATACAAAGAAGCCCCGCAGCGACGTCCCTGCTCCCGAAGCAGGGGCCTTGCGGGGCCATCAACGGAGGCTCAACACCATCCGGCTATCTTTGTTGAGAACAACTTACATCAAAAGATCACTTGAGTAAAGAGGTTTCCGGCATGGGACTGAATCTTCATCGCATCGTACGGGGCGCGATCAACGCCGCGCACCCGGATGAGGAGGTGCAGATCATGCACTCCGAAGGGTCCGTCCCGGACGAGCAAGGCTTTGCCAGGCCGCTGTTCTCCCGCATCACGGGGGTTATGGCTCAGGTGCAGAGCGAGGGAGACGCCGCGCTCTTCCACGCGGACAAGGCGGGCGCGAACTCGATTGTTAGGAGGTTCTACCTCTTCACTCCGAAGGCCTTCGCCGATCAGCCGGCCGGCATCTTCCGGCCGCTATCTCGCGCGGGTGACTACATCATCCGCAAGGACGGGACGGTCTGGGCTGTCGACGCGGTCATTGACAACTTCGCGGGTGTGAACTGGTTGTGCGTCCGCGCGACGCTACAGGTCCAGCCGCCAAAGGGGATTGAATGGGCATGATGATGCAAAGCCCGCCGACGACTGCGGAGCTTCTCTCGTATGCGTCCGTCTACAAAGCGGTCCGCGACTTTGAGATCCTCGTCATGCAGCCGCCGATCGAAGCTAGCCATGTGCTAGCGGGTAATCAGAATAACATTACTCTGCCGCCCGACCGAGAGTACGTAATCAACTCAGTCGTGAGTCATCGAGAGATCGGCACGCCCGTCGAGTCATACGAGTGGGATGAGGAGGCGCAGGCGATGCGCGTCGTGATCTCCCGCCTGGTCGAGATGGTGATGCAGGTCGACGCCTACAGCGATGCAGTGGAGACGGCCCGCATGAGGGCGGAGTGTGTGGCGACGGTGGCAAGGTCCACGCCAGCGTGCGACTTCTTCCGGAAGTACGGCATTTCGTCGCTCTATGCGGACGACGTGAGGAATACAACGACTGTTGTCGACGAGGATCAGTTTGTCCAGCGCTGGACGACGTCACTGCACTTGACCTACACGCACAAGGTCCGGCTCGACGTGGATAGCATCAGCGCGGTCACCGTCGGCGTGCAGAACGTCGACGTCCGTTTCCCGCAAAACTAACTTTTTTACGGACCGCCATGCGCGGCCATCATTGGAGGAATCATGTCACTTCCTGCTTCGCGGATCGTCCAGGTGAGTCCGCGCGTCATCAGCGGCGGCGCCAAAGATCTGGAAACGAACGGCTTGCTCTTCACGAAGAGCGCGCTCCTTCCGGCCGACCAGCTCGCCATGGCCTTCTCTTCGGCTTCTGCGGTCTCCGCGCTCTTCGGCCCCGAAGCTGAGGAGACGAAGTTCGCTCAGCAGTATTTCACCGGCGTGCAGAATCAGCAGTCGACGCCGAAGAGCCTCGTCATCGCCCGCCGCGTCGACGAAGCGGTTGCGGCGTGGATCCGCGGTGGCAAGCTGGGCGTCACGCTCGCAAAGCTCAAGGCCGTCACTGACGGCGCGCTCAAGATCACGGTTGACGGCGGCGAGAAGACGGCGGCGGCCGTTGACCTCTCCGGAGCTACCTCGCTTTCCGCTGTCGCGCAGACGGTCGCGACGGCCATTACGGGCGTGACCGGATCCTACGATAGCAACACGAACTCCTTTACCTTCACGTCTTCGACGACGGGTGCGGACTCGACGATCGGCTACGCCTCCGCGGGCGACAGCGGCACGGATCTCAGCGCGATGCTTGGCCTCACGCAGGCTGGCGGAGCGGTGCTCTCTCAGGGCGCCGCCGCCATGAACGAAAAGGCGAATCTCGACGCGGTCTGCGAAGTCACGCGGAACTGGGTCGGCTTCACGACGCTCTGGCAGGGGGATCTCGAAGAGATCGAGGCCCTCGCCGCGTGGGCGGACGTCTATGACGACTTCGTCTACTTCCCCTGGTCGAGCGACGAAAAGCTCACGAACGCCCTAACGGCGTCCTCGAGCCCGCTCGCGCAGATCGTGGACAAGTATGACGTGGTCGCTCCGCTCTACTCCCCCGACTGGCGCCTCGCCGCTATGGCGATGGCCTGCGGCGCCTCCATCGCGTGGACCAGAACTCAGGGCATGAAGACGTGGTTCGCCAAGTACGCCTCCGGAATCGCGCCGAACGTCTTGGACGAAGCCTCCGCCGACGCCCTCGAAGCGAACCGCATCAACTTCGTCGGCAAGTACGCGACGCGGAACGATAATTTCCAGTTCTTCAACCGCGGCACGCTCTCGAGCGACTATTACGGCTTTGTTGACGTGCTATACGGAAGCATTTTTCTGCGCTCTGCAATCCAGACGAGCTGCATGAGCGGCTTCAAGAGCATCAATCGCGTCCCGTACAACGCCCGCGGCGAGGCGCTGATCCGTGCGTGGTGCCAGGATCCGATCAATCGGTGCCTTGACAGCGGCGTCATCGATGCGGGGCTCGAGCTCAATGAGTCTCAGCAGGCGCAGATCATGCAGGAGCTCGGTGACGACGGGCAGGACGCTATTCAGGCCATCGTTTCGAAGGGCTACTGGATCGGCGTGGACCTCCCGGACGCGGCCGGTCGCGCGAATCGCGAGGCGCCGAATGTGACGATCCTGTATGCGTACGCAGGCGCTGTCCAGAGTCTGCAGTGCGCCGCGACCACCGTGATCTAATGTCGCGAAATCGGTGAAAATTCATAGGCCCCGGCTTCGGTCGGGGTCTATCTTTTGAGAGTGAAAAATGGCAACTTCAAACTTCGACGTGACCTCTGCGAATGCGCAGCTCGTCTTGACGGTCGATCAGCTCTTCCCGAGCGGCATCGAGCTTCAGCACTTCAGCGCAGACGGCGTCTTCTCGAGCGACGCGATCGAGATGACGGAAACCCGCCGCTCGGTGGACGGCCGCATGGTCGCGGGCGTCATCAAGAACATCTCGAGCGTCTCGATCGTGCTCGAAGCGGCTTCGCCTTCGGTCGCTAGTCTCGAGTACCTGCGCGACTGCATGGAAGCGAACAACACGCCGTACGAATGCACGCTGACGTGCTTCATCCCGTCGCTCGGCGTCACGCGAACCTTCGTCAAGGGCGTGCTCAAGAGCGCGCCTCCGATCAGCGCCGCCCAGCGCACCATGCAGCCCACGCAGTGGGGCTTCGACTTCGAGCGCGTGCAGTAAGGAGCTGAGATGGACGAGATCAAGATCCAAGACGGCGCGACCGAAAAGCGCTTCACCATCACGAAGATGAGCGCGTATCAGGCGGAGCAGTGGCTCTACCGCGCGGCTTTCGCACTTGGGCGCGGTGTGGACGACATCCAGCAGGTTTTCAGCGGCGATTCGCAGACGCTTCTGCGCTCGATCCTGAGCGTGCCCTATGAGAGTGCAAAGCCGCTCCTCGACGACCTGCTCTCCTGCTGCACCCTTGTGCAGGGCAACGCCCTTCGTCGGCTGACGTCGGCTGAGGCGTGCTCGGCGATCGAGAGCCCGCTCACGCTCACGAAACTCCGTGTTGAATCCCTGAAGGCCAACTTCGGTTTTTTCTTCGATGGAGACGCCTTGAGCTCCCTTATGCCGCAAAGTACCGAAACGCCTGCCTAAAAGTAACTGGCGTTGCGGGCTTTGCCAATGTCCCGCGGGTCTGCGGCGCGCTCATCGCCGCGGACCTCGCGAGCATGGTGGATCTTAAGGAGCGGCTGACGCTCGAGGAGGCCTATGAGCTTCTGGAGGTCTTGGAAGTCCGCAATTACCACTCGTGGCTCGCCGCCCAGAGGCTAGAGAAAGAAAATGGTTAACGCTATCGACAAACTTGTTATCTCGCTAGGCTTTGACAGCGTCGAGCTCAACGAAGGCCTGCGCAAGGCCTCCGGCGCGATCGCCGACTTCGGCAAGCGCGTGGAGCTCGACGGCCGCGCGCTGGACCGCCTCGCGGCGACGGCTTCGAAGACGGGCCTGATGATGGGCGGCGTCTCGGACGAGGTGGCTGAGCGCGTCATGTCGATCGGCACGGCCGGACAAAAGACCTCGCTTGTCATGGGCCGGGCGATGGACGGCATCTCCGCTCGTGTCGGCAAGGTTGGGGCGCTTCTGAAGACCGCCCTGGGGCCCGTGCTCGCAGTCTTCGCGGGCGGGAAGATCTTCAGCGGCCTCTCGCAGATGGGCGAGAGCCTCGACGTGCTGAGCGAGCGCACGGGCGTCGCCGTGGACAAAATCGACGCATGGGCCAAGGCGAACCGGGACGCAGGTGGCTCTGAGGAGGCTTTCAAGTCCGCGCTCGAGAACTGGACGGTCGAGAAGGGCCGCTCTGCAGACGACTTCTTCCGCATGGGTGAGGCCGTCAAGGGCATGAGCCAGCAGCAGGCCGCCTACTTTATGCGGGCGATGGGCCTGAGCCAAGACGCCGCGGCGGTCTTCACGAAGTTCACGGACAAGGCGTCGTCCGCCGCCAAGGCCTACGAAGGCATGGCGATGACCAGCGAGCAGGCCAAGGCCGCGCGCGAGATGAACATCCGCTGGCGCCAGTTCACCGATCAGGCGCAGGCCCTCGGGAATGTGCTTGGGGTGACGGTACTCCCGGTCGTGAACCGCGTTCTCAAGGTGCTCGGCGACGGCGTGGCCTTCCTGAGGGAGCACAGCAAGGGCGTGAAGCTGATCCTCGCCGGTCTGGGGGCGGTGCTCGCCGTCACTTACGGCCGGTCGATCATCCAGGCGATCGCGACAACCTCGACTTTCTTCAAGACGCTGAAGGCCGGTCAAGGCGTCATGGCGGCGCTCAATGCGACGATGCTCGCGAATCCCGTCGCGGCGCTCGTGGCAGGCGTCCTCGCGCTCTGCCTTGCCCTCGACGACCTGCTCGCCTTCCTTGACGGCGGGAACTCCCTTCTCGGGAAGTTCCTGAGCTTCATCGGCTTTTCTGATAAGCAGATCGACGCCTTCCGAAAGAGCCTGCTGAACTTCTTGCAAGTGCTCGGCGGCATCCCGGAGAAGATCGTCGGGGCGATCCAGTCCGCTTGGGACGGCGTCAAGGATTTCGGCAAGTGGGTCGGCGGCCTCTTTGACGGCGTCGACTTTTCGGGGGTCGGCAAGGCCCTTTCGGTGGGGATCCTGCTGCCGCTGAAGGTGATCGGGAAAGGCATCGTCGCGGTATTCGACGGCCTGGAGGTCTTCTTTACCGATCTGCCAACGAAGATAGCTAAGGGCATCCCCAAGGCGCTATCTTCGCTTTCCGGGCTTTCTGATGAAGTCGGCGCCGCCTTTATCAGGGCCTTCCACTCGGCCATCGATTGGGCGAAGAAGGCGTTTAAGGCGCTTGTTGGTTTGATCGGCAAGTGGGTCGCGAATGCACTCAATATCGGCGGCAAAGTGAAAGGGGTCGTAAGCGGAGCTGTTGATAGCGTTACGGACGGCGTGAAAAACGCCATGGGCGGTATCGCGGACATTTTAGGCTTCGACGCAAAAGGAAAGCCGAAAGAGGCATCAGCTCCGGCGCAGGACCCCAGCGGGAAGCCTGCGCCGGATGGTGGAGCCGCGGACGGCATCAAGGACCGTGTGAAGGGCGTCTTTGGCGGCATCGCGAGCTTCTTCAGGGGTGGCGACGAAGCCAAGGCGCCCGCGGCGGATGCGTGGGACTGGGGCCGATACGCCTCTGCGCCGACTCAGGCGGCGGCGGGGGCTATCGCGGCATCGCAGGCGAAGACCTCGCAGGCTCCGGCCGTGGCGAATCAAATGGAAATGAACGTCGTGAACAACATCCAGACGAACGGCAGTCCGGAAGACGTGGGCAAGGCCGTCGGCGGGGCGATGGACAACGCCCTTAGCCGCCGCAACAGGATGCTGGTCGCGGCGCAGTCCGGCGTGATTTCAAAGTGAGGTGAGGATGGCTGAAGTGTGGGCTGTCATCGATGACAGCGGAAACCCATTCTGCGGATATACGGCGCTCGACGGGTTCGAGGACAACTCGGCCGCCACGGTGCCGACGGAACCGCAGGAAAACGGGGCGCTCTACGCCTACGACAAGGTGCCGAACCCTTCCGAGTGCTCGGTGAGCCTTCTCTTCTCGGGGGACTTCCTCGCGCAGCAGGAGGCCGTGACGAAGCTTGAGGCGTACCGTCTCGGCACGCAGCTCTTCCGCATCCTAACGCCGAGCAAGGTCTACTCCCGCATGGCGCTTGTCTCCTACGGCTACTCTCGATCCGCGGTGAATGGCGCGAACGCGCTCGAAATTCACTGCGACTTCCGCGAGATCGTGTCGGCGCAGGTTGGCGGCGCGACGGTCGTCTGGTCTCCGAAGAGCGCGAATGACGCGGGGAAGACTCAGACCGGGAAAGTGCAAGGGGAAAAAAGACAAGGCATTGTCGCCGACTTGGTGAGTCCGAAATGATTGAAATTCCTCTTCAGAAACTGCCCCATCAGGAGTTCTCGATCGTGCTCGATGGGCAGAACTGCGTGCTCGAGCTCCGGCAGATGGGCTCCTTTCTGTACCTCACGCTGACGGCGGATGAGGTGAAGATCTGCGACTCGCACGCATGCCAGTCCGGGGAGCCGATCCCGGTGTGGAATACCCCGCTCTTCTCCGGGCGGCTCTTCTTTCAGGACGGCAACGGCAAGCTCAAGGCGCCGCAGTACGACGGACTCAGCGATCGATACACTCTCTACTACGTGACGGCAGAAGAATGGCAGGAACTTACAGCCTAAGGACATCAGGGTTTCGATCACGCTAGACAAGGGTGGCGCTAATAATCAATTCGTCTTTCAGGGCTTCGCGACGAACGTCAGCCTCTCGAAGACGGGCGGCGTGGACTTTGCGACGGCCCAGGTCGAGATCTATGGCCTCACGCTTCCGGTCATGGGCCAGCTCACAACGCTTGCCTTCAAGCCCCTGGATCGCCTCTGGAATGCAATCGAGATCGCGGCTGGGGAGCGGGCAGTGACCTCCCGGTGATCTTCCGCGGGTGCGTGACGGTGGCCTATGCGGACCTCAACGGATCGTCCCCGGTGCTCAAGATCGAGGCGCAGGTTGGCGCCTATCCGCTACTCGAGCCGGCATCTACGGTGAGCATCAAGGGCACTCAGGACGCGGCGACCTTCATCCAGTCGCAAAGCGCGCAAGCGGGCTTTGACTTTCAAAATGACGGCGTGAAGGGGACGCTCTCGGACACGACGATCTACGGCGACCCGATCACGAAGATCAGGACGGCTACCAACGCCATCGGGGCGGATGTCATCTTTGATGACGATAAGACGGTTCTGATCCCGAAGGACGGCGTGCGGCGCGCAGAGGGCGGCATCCCGCTCGTCTCAGCGGCGACTGGCATGATCGGGTATCCGGTCTTCACGAGCCAGGGCATCCAGTGCAAGACCTTCTTCCGGCCGGAGCTCCGCGTAGCCGCGGTCGTGAAGGTCGAGTCGATCGTCCCGCACGCGAGCGGAACGTGGAAGATCACGCAGCTCACGCACACCTTGAGCGCGCACAACCCGGGCTCGAGCACGTGGGAAACTTCTTTGATGGCATGTGGCAGGGGACTGATGACAGAAGAACTCAGCCGCAAGGCGCCTTCGTATCTGGATCTCAGCTGAACGTCCTCGACTTTTGATTCGGTCGATCGTCAAGGGCATGATAAATACGGCGATTCCGGTGCGAGTTGACGCAATCGAAAGGCCGGGCGATGGATCGGGCGCGGGTATCTCTCCGCGACGCCTCTCGTGAAAATGCGGAGCGCGTCGGGCGAGGCCCTGGAGCCCGTCTCCATCCCGAAGCTGAGGTGGTTCCGGCTCCAGCATGGGACGGCGGCTCTCATCTGCGACCCGAAGCCGGGCGATGTCGGACTGGCGGTCTTCGCTCAGCAGGACGTCTCGACGCTCACGGGGGGCCTCGCCGCAACAGCCGGGGAGCTTCCGATGCTACGACATGAGCGATGGCTTCTACCTCGGGGCTTCTGGGGCAGACGCCGACGACTTTCGTGCGCATCGAGGACTCGGGAGATATCACGATCACGGCGCCGGAGACGGTCGTCGTGAACACGAACGCGAAGACGATCAACGCGACGTCGTCCTGCGACATAAACACTCAGCAGGCGACGATCAACACTCCCCAGACACACATCACGGGGAACGTGCAGATCGACGGGAACCTCTCCGTGAAGGGGCACATCTCCGGCTTGTCCGGGCTCTCGGTGAGCGGGGCGGCGGCGCAAGCGTGACGGGTAGCCTCACGACGACCGGGGACGTTACGGCCGGAGGCATCAGCCTGCAAGGGCACGTGCATACCTGCCCAGACGGCGAGACGGGCACGCCTCACTAGGAGAAAGCATGACGCATACGGCCTACACGGCGGAGCTATCAGACGACTGGGATCTCACTCTGGACGGCAACGGGATCTTTCGATGATCCGGGGCGCGCAGGCGATCTGTCAGAATGTCTGCAACGAAGGACGCCTCTTCTATCATGACGCGGTCTTCCGATGGGATCAGGGTATAAAGTGGTTTGAGGACCAGATCGCCCAGCCGATTCAGGAGGCCGTCACGACCGAGGATCTGCGCACGGCGGCGTCAAGCGTCCCGGGCGTGCTCACGTGAACTCGGTGACGCTTAAGAAGCTGGATCCGGCGACAAGAACGTTGAGCGCAGAGATCGAAATCACTACAGAAGAGGGCACGAATGGCCGAGCTGAAATTTGATCCACGGTCCGGCGTAGTCGTGCCGACGACCCAAGAGGTCCGCGACGATATCGCGTCTGGCCTGCAGGAGGCTTTCAAGACCAAAGACGGCGATCCCCTGCTGAACGTCGATCCGTCCTCCCCGATGGGGCAGGTCGCGGACATCATCACGACCGAGGCGGCGGCGAAGAACTCCGAAGTGGCCTTTCTGGCGAACCAATTGAACCCGCGCACGGCAACGGGCATCTGGCTCGACGCGCTCGCGGCGCTCTACGGCCTCACGCGGCACGTCTCCGAGCCGACCGTCGTCGTCTGCACCTGCACGGGCCTCCGGGGGACGGTGATCCCATACGGGGCGATCGTGCAGGATACTCAGGGCCATCAGCTCCGGCACAGCGTTGGCGGTGGCGTGACGATCCCGGACTCCGGCTCCGTCGAGACGACCTTTTCGGCCGTCGAGCACGGAGCTATCGAGATCGGACCGGGCACGGTGACGCAGATCGTAACCGTGATAGCGGGCTGGGATAGCGTGACGAACGCCGCCGCGGGCGTCACGGGCCGCGTCGCAGAGCCGGACGGCGAGCTGCTGAATCGCATGATCGAGAGCTATGCAGTCAACGCCAACGGGACCGTAGCGAACGTCCAGGCGAACCTCTCTGAGCTCGACGGCGTCCTCGACTGCGTGGTCCTCGAAAACTACACGAACCAGCCGCAACAGCAGTACGGCATCACCTTGACGGCGCACAGCATCGCGGTATGCATCGTGGGCGGCGACGACGAGGCCATCGCCGAGACGATCTTCCAGCGCAAGAGCGCCGGATGCGGGACGGTCGGAACGACGCAGGTGAACTACGTGGACACGGAGCACTTCAACGCCTCATACACGTACAACATCGTGAGGCCGACGGCGGTTGCTCTCAAGATCCAGGTGACTTTCTTCGCCGATAGTATGGACGCTGAGACTCAGTCGAAGGTCAAGAAAGCGCTCATCTCGGACTTCCTCGGCGAGCTCTCGAATCCGCGCGTGAAGCTGGCGACTACGGTCTACGCGAGCCGCTTCTATCGATGCATCCAGAGCGTCACGGACAGCCCGATCAATCAAATACTCCTCGGACTCAATAACAGGGGGCTGGCGACGTCCATCGATGTGCCCGCGGACGAAAGTCCTACGCTCAGCGAGGAGACCATTTCGCTAGTCTTCGGAGGCCGACATGGCTGATACTCAGACTTGGCAAGACATCCTCGACGTCGATGACGTGCGCGACGAGGCCGACTTCGCGGACATGACGACGGACGCCATTCAGTCTCAGTACGCGCACGCGAAGCGCATCCGTGGCGTCGCGGAGAAGGTTCGGCAGGAGATCGACGCAACACAAGATATGGTGGATTTGCACGGCATGGTCGCGGACATGCAGACCGCGCAGGGCGTCTATCTTGATTGGTGGGGTCAGCGCGTCGGCGTGGACCGGCTTCTGAAAGTCAAGGGCGAGTGGTGCCGCTTCGATGATGATTACTACCGCTTTCTGCTCCTCTATCGAGCGCGATGCAACCTCGCCAACGCAACGGTCTCGACGATGAACAACATGCTGTCGCAACTGACAGATACTCGGGTATTCGTAGTCGACTATCAGAACATGTCGATTCAAAGCATCGTCGTTATCGGCGCCATCAGCGATCTCCAAGCGCAGATCCTTCAAACCTACGGACTGCTGAACCGGCCCGCTGGCGTGCTGACGAACTTTCTTATCATTTACCCGGACGAGAAGATCTTCGGCTTCGCCGGGCAGGATCTGCAACCCTTTGACTTTGGGGTATTTAACCCCGGGCGAACGATTGAAACGTGATTCACTCAGCGCGAAGCCACGTAGCGAGAAAAAAGCAAACCCCGCAAGGTTCGCGGCCTTAGCGGGGTTTTTCTTGACCACCTTCTGGACAGGTGCTCAATGGAACCAATTTTAGAGCTAGTGAGGGCCCCCTATATGGCTCAAGAACTACCTTTCTCGATATACGTTATCGCTTATGCGGTGGCGATCTTGGTAACCGCAAAGGCGGTTAGGGCTATCAAAGAGCTTTGGAAAAAGTAAACCCCACAGGTGTAGCGGCCTGCGGGGTTGTTTGTACCTCAACTCACCTGAGGACATATGGATATTTTACCTTCATTTGACTTGGTGAGACTTATGACGAGACGCCTGATCTTCCGCTCTACGGTCAGCTTTTCGCCTATGGCATCGGGCTTGCCGGAATCGGTATCGGCCTCAAACAAATAGTCGGAGCTATCTCGCAGATTCTTGAGTGGTTTCGGAAATAGCAAACCCCGCTGACGTGCAGGCCAAGCGGGGCTTTTATTGATCACCTTCGCTGCGGGCGATCCATAGAAACAATTTTACTTCAGGTAATTGGCGTGCTGATTTTGTGCGGCATTGCCGGTTTTACGGCTTTGACTGCTGGTCTTGCCGTTCTCGTTTGGAAGAGAGTGTTCAAAGAATGAGCAAATATCCACCTCATCTTTTGTCGTGCCCAATTGCCCAAAACGGCGACAAGGCCGCGGTCCCTGTGACGGCTCAAGAAGCCGGTGCAGGGCGACTCAGTCAAGAAGAAGGCTGGGGCATGGAACTCCCGCCCTATCGGTGAGGGCGGCATCCCGCCGAAACGCGAAGACTTTAACTCCGTACTGAATTTGCTTTCGTCCTTTTTGGTTTACTACCAGCAAGGCGGGGTCATGAAGTACTCCGCCTCGCTTGACTATGAGCCGGGCAATGAAATCTTCTCCGCCACGGGTACAAAGTGCCGGTGCCTCGTAGCGAACGGCCCCAACACCGCCAAGGGTGTAGTCGCTCCCGGATCGGATAAGACTGTATGGAAGAACCTTGATGCGCCATCCGTTATCGCGGGTCAGATCACGCCCTTCTATAACTGTCGGCTCGGCGGCTCTGACGGTCGCCGCTTGATCCCGTGGGGTGAGAGCGTCGCCGACGAGCGGTACGTACTTTGCGACGGCGGCACAGACGGCTTGGCGGGAACGTCCGAACCTGATGGATAAGTTCCTCCTGCCGAGCACGGTCGCGCAGGCGGGACAGACGGGAGGTAGCCTCAACCTTTCAATCCCGGGCGTGACCGTCAACGGCACGGTCGGGGAGACGGTGCTTACGGTCGAGCAGATGCCCGCGCACACGCACACAGGCAGTTCATCGACTGCGGGCGCGCATACGCACACTCGCGGCACGATGGAGATTACAGGCGCGATCCCCGTGGACGATCACAAGATCCGCTATGTCGAGGGGGCCTTTATCAAAACGGGAACTATTCCAACTGCGACAACCGCGACTCAGAAAACGGCTCTCCTCGCGCGTCCTTTGCGGCTTCGAGAACGTGGTCCGGGGAAACGTCGTCTGGCGGCTCGCACTCGCACACGATGAATCTAAACTCGACCGGTGGCGGGCAGGGGCATACGCACACAATCACGAGCTCATCCGAAGCGCAGACGCTCACGCTAGACCGTCCGCCTTTCTATCGTCTCGCTTATTTTGTCAAACTGCCGGAGTAGTAAGGCATGGCATCAAAAGAATTTCATTTCCATTACGTCAAAACGCCGACCGGAGCAATAAGTGGGCAGTCTGTCCTTACGCAGACAGAGGACGCGATCAATGACCTCGGCGACTATATGTTCGAGGCTACGGGCGACGCGACCGAGGCGTTGAATAAGGCTACTGAAGCGCTCAACACGGCGAATACGGCTCAGCAAAATGCGGCCGAGGCGCTCTCTACTGCGAATTCTGCGATTGGTAAGGTCAACACCTTAACCGCGACCGTCAATTCGTTTGATGGTCGCATCAAAAGGCTGAGAGCAACGCGGCTAATGCCGTCACTGCGGCGACTGAGGCATCTAATAATGCCTCTCAGGCAGTCACAACGGCCAATTCTGCGCTTAATACGGCTCAGCAGGCCGTCACGACGGCCAATGCCGCGAAGACGATGGCTCAGAATGCAAGCACTGCGGCTACTCAGGCCGTGGGCACGGCCGGCGCGGCGAATGCGACGGCGGAAGAGGCGAAGAAGATTGCTCGGCAGGCCGTGACCGACACGGACGGCATCCGCGAAGAAATCAATCAGAACATGGCCGTGATGACCCAAAAGGTAACCGAGGCCACGACGCAAGCGCAGAACTCCGCGTCCTCCGCCGCCCAATCACAGGCCAATAGTGACCTTTCTAAGCGGTGGGCGACATGGACGACGGGCGTAGAGACCGAAGGCGGCACGGACTACACCGTCGCCGATGACGGCTATTCGTCCAAGTGGAATGCTCAGCTCGCTCAGGCGTGGGCGGTGAAGACTGACGGCAAGGTGAAGGAAAACAACCTGCCCGATGGAGCTGAGATCGACTACTCGGCAAAGTACTACGCTCAGCAGTCGCAGGCTAAGCGCAACAGCGGCGGACGCCTCTGAAGCCTCTGCACTCTCTTCGAAGACCGCGGCGGCATCGAGTGCGGCGGCGGCCAAGACGTCTGAGACAAATGCCGCCAATTCTGCATCTGCGGCTAATACTTCAAAGACAGCGGCGGCAGGCAGTGCTACTACTGCAAGCACGAAGGCAACGGAGTCGTCTGCTTCTGCGCAAAAAGCGAAGGACTGGGCTTCAAAAGAGGGCGGCCCGGTTGAAGGCGAAGGCGCTACAGCAGAGTATTCTGCGAAGTATTACGCGCAACAAGCGAATCAGAGCAATAGCGTGAAGTACGTTGCTCAGACGCTTACGACTGAAGAGCAGTTGCAGGCTCGAACGAACATCGGAATGACGACACTAAGTAATTCCGAAATCGATGCCTTGTTTAGCGCCTAAGTTGAAGCTCCCCCGTTTAAAAACGGAGGATTCACCATGACACTCTCAAGGTTGTTTTCAGGGGGCAAAGCCGCCTGAGCGTCACCCAATCAATTGCACAAAAAAGCAAACCCCGCAAGGTTCTCAAGAGGAAAAGACATGGCTGGATATTTGGATGCGTCGGGTCTCAAACATTTCAAGAGGAAAAACGACGCTACATATCTTGGCAAGCAGGAGAAGGCGGCTTCGGCGAAGGTCGCAGACTCAGTCGTTTGGGAGAACGTTTCCGGGAGGCCGGATCTATCTGCATTAATTCCGCCCGGCACCATCATCCACTACGCCGGGCGCACGGTCCCGAGCGGCTGGCTCATCTGCAACGGCGCGAATGTGAGCCGAACCGACTACGCGGCCCTTTTCGCGGCTATCGGTACGATCTACGGTGCCGGCAACGGGTCGACAACCTTTGGCCTGCCGAATTTGAACGGTCGCTTCTTCGAAGGCACAACGTACACTGGTTCTGTCGGCACTTACCACTCAGCTGGGTTACCGAATATAAGTGGAGAATATCAGGGTGGGGACGGTCTTAACTTGTATTCTTCCGGCGCCTTTGGATTCGTAAAAGAATCCGGTTCTCAAATAACCGGTGGCAGTTATAAGTTAGATATTGGTGATTTCAAAGCTTCTAGAAGCTCATCTGTATTCGGCTCGTCTAGTGGAGTTCAACCCCCGTCTATGGCGCTCCTTCCATGTATCAAATTTTGATACACGCAAGTAACGCCATGCTTGGCGGCTGAACCGACGAAGAAGAACCGTAAATCGAAGATGATTTAGCCGCATTTATGTACATGTTGGTGCCGTTGTCCGCTCCGCCCCCAGGCCCCCTTGTAGTTTCGCTTTTGTACAAAGCTCCGGCTTCAGCAAGGCCTCCCCACGCGTAAGCCATATTGATGTTACCTGTGATATTCGGTCTGCCCGAATATCAGCGGAAATGGTGGTGCGCTTATCTACTATCAAGATGGTGACGGAGGCTTTATCTACAGAGGAGATCTTGCAGATAACAGCCGCACAGGAGCTACCGGTAATATGGTTTACTGGCTTCGATATAACGCTTCCAGAGCTTCATCAACTTACGGCTCTTCTTCTACCGTTCAGCCCCCCGCAATGGCTTTGTTGCCATGCATCAAAATTTAACGCATGGCAGAAGCGCCATCGCAGGCGGTTGAACACCAGAAGATCGTCCAAAAGTTGAATCTGACGACGAAGCACTAAAAGAGAATTGGTGCGCAGAGCTTTGACTGCCAGCAGCCCCATTCAAGTAGCCGGTGCTTGAAAACGCACCTGAAATAGTCTGATTGTCAGCCTTGGAAGCGCCGAACTTACCAGTTATATTCGGGCAGACCGAATATAAGCGGTACAAATTTTGGGAAAGTTCAAACGGAAAACTCTGTAAGCGGAGCGGCGACGAAGGGAAATGCTGAGTCTTATGCTGGCTATTTCTCTTCCTCGGGTAATTTCACCAACCTCAATGCTTCCCGCTCTAACTCAACTTACGGGAATTCTTCAACTGTGCAACCTCCGTCGATGGCATTGCTTCCTTGTATCAAATTTTGATGCAAGGGAGTAGTGCGAGGCTTGGAGGCTGTACTGTAGAGCTGTTGCCATAAATGGACGAAAAGCTCGCAGCTTCGCTGGTGGCAGAGCTTCGAGTGGTGCGATTTGCATACGTCCCCGCTGCCAGTTTTAAGTCTGACGAGCCATCAGCGTTGTAATAGCCGGTACCTAGAGCAAAATTGTGACGGTGACTGATATTCGGTCTGCCCGAATATCACAGGATCATTCAATGCACGTCAATATTCAGGGCCGGAACGTTACGGACCTCTTTTAGACTGTGTTGGATTTATGTATGAATCCTCGAATGATCAAAGTTCAGGCGCCGCTATAACGTGTACTACAACCTATGGCGGCCAGCGCTATTACAAAATGTCGGCCTCAAGATCTTCGTCTACTTTTGGCTCTTCTTCAGGCGTTCAACCACCAAGCATTGCCCTGATACCTTGTATCAAAATTTGATACAGGGGAGTAGCGCCATCGATGGAGGTTGAACGGTTGTACTGTTGCCGAAGATTTCGTTAGCACCAGAAGCGTCTAATTCCAAACGGAAATTTGAACCATTGCTATTACCACCATAAGCTTTATCACCTACATTAACGGGCTTGAGCGCCCCATTTTGTTCATAAAGTAAGCCAGTCCAAGGCGTAGGCAATTTATTGATTTGACCCGTTATATTCGGTCATCAAAAGCACGTTTCTAGACCTGCGTTTTATAGCTGTAGAACATAGGGCTAGGCACATGCTTCTCGATCGATTAGATCGGCTCTAGTGCTTTGCAGGATCAAGGATCTCGTCGACTAGACAGGCTTTTCGGGCACAGTCCTCGATGAAAGCGCTCCAACGCGTCATTACAGGCGTCCTTGCGGCCAAGTAGTCACTGCGCTGATATGCGCGCGATACGGCTGTTCCTGAGACGTGCGAAAGGCACGCTTCTGCGACCTCAAAGGGCGTTTCGTGGTCAGCGAGCCATGAACGCGCGATTGAGCGCAGACCGTGCGCTACAAGCTTTCCGGAAAGGTCTGTTGAGTGCAGATGCTTCGCTAGAGCTTGCGCGCTGACGTGCTTACCAGTCTGCTTGGCTGCAAAGATGAAATCTGAGCGCGGGTGCGGAGAGAGCCTCTGTTCTGCGTTAATGAGCGTTTGCATGAAAGCCGTGATCGGCACGCGATGAGCGCGACCTTTTTTCATCTCGACAGCTGGGATCGTGAGCACGTCCGCCTCGATCCACGACTTGCGAAGCTTTGCGTTTTCGCCTGGTCGAAGCATCGAGCAGAGTGAGAAAAGAAAGAGCACGCGCATGCGTGCGGGAGCGTCCTTCATCGTCTCCATGACGAGCAGGAGTTCGCGCCACGGCGGTGCCGGCATAGGTTTAACGATGGGCGCCGCAAAGACGCGGCTTACTCGATCGATAGGGTTGTGCTGGATGTATCCGGCGCAGACAGCTAAATCCATGATCTCTCGCGTTCGCATTAGAACCCGCTTGAGTGTGGCTTGATGGCCTTCGGCTTCGATGTGCCGGACGGTGGCAATGACAAGAGGAGCGGTGATCTCATCGAGCTGACGGCGACCGAGAGGGGGGAGATGACATAACGCTCAAGGCGGCGCTTTTCGTCCATGTAGGACGCGATCCTGCCGCGCTTCAAGTTGCACCACAGGCGGAAGGCGTCTGAAAGGACGTATCCACGGGGCGGCTCCTGCCCTAACTCCTTCCGCTTTCTGCGGGCCAGTTGCCGGGCCTGCATCAGAGAGACCTCGGGCCATCGTCCGAGGCTCAGATCAGTAACCCTGCCTCCGTAGGAAATGCGGAGACACCAACTTTTGACCCCCGAGGGGTAAACCCGAAGGGTGAGGCCGTGGCTATCTGTCACGGTGTAACGCTTTTCACGCGGTCGCAAGGCCGCAATTTTTCTTGTAGAGAGGTTTTTCGACATGAAGCCCAATGAGATCAAAGAAATCCCGCACGTCGATGAGGACGGCTACTTTGATGGCATGGTGACCTGCATGGCCGACGCGAAGGGCTCGCTGATGCTCGGTGCGGACTGCTATGACATCGCCGCCCCCGAAGACGATGGGAAGCACTTTTTCAAGCTGTCTGCCGACAAAAATGGCTGGGTGGCGGAAGCTATTCCGCAAACAGTCGAGGAATGCGTCGGCATCGTGCTCGATCATCACAAACAGACGGAAAGAATTCACAAACTCCGCACGGCTTTCGATGAGCTCACGAAGAACTCGACGACCTATCGCCTGGTCCAAGACCCGGAAACGAATGCCCGCTCGATCGAAAAGATTCCGGAACAGACTGTTGAGGAAGCGCGCTCCGAGAAGATGCGGGCCCTCGACTCTGCCTTTACGTCTTGGTATGAGGACGGCGCGACACTAAAGTCTTCTCTGGGCTTCGAAGCCGACTCGGACTCCCGCGCCATGCAGGACGTGAACGGCCTAGTCACGGCGGCGGAATCTTCGGCCGCCTTCGTGGACACGGAGAGCGGGGGCGGTCTGATCTTCATGGACGCTAACAACGTTGGGCATCAAGTCAGTATTGACCAGCTCAAGACTCTGCAGCTCGAAATTATTCAGGCTGGACAGGCAGCTTATCTGGAAAAGTGGAAGTTGCGCGACGCGATTGAAAAGGCGAAGACGAAAGAGGAGCTGGGAAAGATCGTCATCGCCTTCCATCCGGTTGACTTCTCTACGAAGTAATGTGGCGCTATCTGAAGCAGGTGCTCATCGCCTTTGATCAGCTCATCAATGCGCTCCTTGGCGGGTGGGCCGACGAAAGCCTATCGGCGCATGCGTGGAGGCAGCATCTGGAAGGAAAGCGTGATTGGCCGTACCAACTCATCGACACGCTCCTCTTCTTCGACGACAACCACTGCCGGGAGAGCTACGAGAGCGAGATCGAACGAAATCAACTGCCGCCCAGCATGCGGGGCTAGGTATAATCGCCGCCAGCACGAAGCAAGGACGTGGCACATAGCCTGTTCCTGCCTATCCACACCTACCGACGGTCGAGGCAAGGAATTCCCGGCGTATCGCCGGAGGATAGGCCCCGCTAGGTGTAGAACGACAAAGCCCAGTGCGCTAACACCGGGCTGAGTCAATGATGCAAGGGTGGTTATGCATGCCTTCACTCTTGCTTCGTGTCAGATTATGCCACACGACATCGTTGTGGTGACGGGCGACATCAATATTGATGGGCTCGTCATTGCCGTCATTATTGCGGCGTGGCTGATCGGCAAGAGGCGTTAAGCCGCAGGGGTCGTTCTTCTTCGGGAGTTCGGCCCCTCTTGCTATCTGTCTGCTCAGGCCCGCCAATGCGCGGGCTTTTATGGGTGAATTGATGCTCTATGTGAAATGGATATGTCTGTTGCCGCTGAGCTTCGTCATGGCGGTCGTTGGGAGCTGCTCGCGCCGATCCTGCCGTTCTTCGCGAAGTCAGACGGCTATCTGCCCTCGTGGCTTTCGTGGTTTCAGACGCCTGACAACCCTCTTGATGGCGACAAAGGCCATTGGGAGCGCTGGCCGGGTACCTCGGCGTGGGCCACCTACAGACGACGGGTTGCCTGGCTTCTCCGGAACGTCTGCTACGGCTTCGATATCTCGGTGCTCGGACAGAAGACCTATCCGGGAGACCGGCTGGAAATGCTCGGCGAGGAGGGCGTCTCGGATCAGCCTTACGGAAGGTCCGGCTACTGGGTTAAACGCGTCTATCACGGCGAAAAGCTGGTCTGCTGGCACCTCTATGTCATCCGGCAGTGGAGCTTACTGCCGTCGAAGTGCCTGCGCATTTCAATGGGATGGAAGCTCTTCAGCTTTGACGGCTTGAAAGAGGAGACGCATCAGCTCACCTGCTATTGCAACCCGTTAAAAACTTTCAAACAGTAAGGAGGTCGTTATGACTAAGGAAGAAGTTCTCGCCAAGCTCAAGGAGCTCGGTCTCGACGTGAACGGCGCAACGGAAGAAGTGATCCAGAAGGCGCAGGCGTGGCTTGAAGACCAGAAGGCACAGCTCGATACCGAGACGCGCCGCAAGGTCAGAGCCGCGTGGATCGCGATCTCGGTCGTTGCTCTCGTCGTCGGACTTGCGGTCGGCTGGTACGGCCGCATCCTGCTCGGGTGACGCAATGCACTCGCTTCTACCGGTAGGGACTGAGGCGGCGTGGATAAAGATAGGTGCGGTATTGGGGGTGATCTGGGGGGCGACGTTAGAGAGCGTTGCCCCCTTGGTCTATTGGTATCTGGCCTTCATGGCGGCCGACCTTCTCACCGGGATATGGGCCGCCTGCCGGACCGGGACTTTCAGCTCAAAGCGCCTTAGCTTTGGGATGGCGAAGAAGGGACTTGCCTTTTTCATCATCACTCTTGCGCACGGGATCGACGTGAGCTTCTGGTTCGTGCTCCACGACATGCCACTTTTTCAAAGCGTGACGCTCTGCGCCTATGCCTGCGGCGAATTCGGCTCGATCGTCGAAAACATAGAGCGGGCAGGTTTCGGAGATGCACTTCCTCCAGTCCTTAAGAAGCTTTTCTTGTCGCTTGAGAAGCGCCTTGAGAACGCCGTGGACTCCAAGCTCGATCAGATAGGGCTTGATGACGAGGAGAAAGACAAGAAGACCAAATAGCAAAAGCCGCTCGGGAGCGAACCGGGCGGCTTTTTTTTGTTCTTTACGAACTCAACTAACAAGAGGATTGTACCAATGAACATTGAAGAGCGCATAGCTCGCCTGGAAGGTTTTATGAACAAGTTTGAGGAAGAGCGTATTCGAAGTGAAGAGCGAACTCGCATAGAAATCGAACTTGCGGAGGCGCGACTAAAGAAGATGCGTCGCATGTGGGAGTTCTTCAAGGTAGTACTGAGCCCGATCATTGCCGCCGTTGTGACGGCAATAGTCATGCAGTACATACAAAAATGAAAATCAGAATACGCAAAAGCCGCTCGGAGGCGAACCGGGCGGCTTTTTTATAGGCAATTGTTTCGAGGGCCTATGGGAGACATTTTAAATGCTTTGAAGATCGGAGAGCTCATGACTGCAGATGATTTGACATGGCAGGCGACGGCCATCCTGGTCGTCCTCATCGCTTTCGGTGTTGCCGTCGTCGCGTGCGTCGCCGGGAAGGCCGTGAAGATTTGGCGTGATGCTCTGAAGTGAGGGACTATGACCGCTCGAGGAATTCGGAACAACAACCCGGGGAATCTCCGGCACGGGGAAGACTGGCTCGGACTTGCTCCGGTGCAGGATGATCAGAATTTCTGCACATTTACAGAAATGCACTTTGGTGTGAGGGCGCTCCTGAAAACCCTTCGCACCTACGTAGAGAAGCGAGGATGCGACACCGTGAGCAAAATCATCACCCGATGGGCTCCGGAAAATGAAAACGATACGGCCTCATATGTGCTTCATGTCGCGACGGCCTGCCGCCGTGATCCGGATGAAGGTCTGAACTTCGAGGCCGACCCGCTCCTCTATCTGGACATCGCGAAGGCGATCGCCCGACATGAGTGCGGCGTCGATGCTGAAGCGATCACGGATGATGCGTGGGAAGTGGGCCTCAAGGAGGCCGGGCTGTGACCTATCTGAAGATCGCGGGCGCACTGCTTGCGGTGCTTCTGGCTTTCGGAGGCGGCTATCGCTATGCCGCCGCGCTCTACGAAAAGGACGCGGCCGAGCTTCGGGAAGCCGAGGCCGTGGCTCGTGCCGATATGGGGAGGAAGCAATATGCGAAGATGGTTGAAGCGCTGGACGCTCTTGCCGGCCTGCGCGGTGAGCTGCCGATGCTCGCGCTGATGCTGAGCGGTGCGCCGGGCCGCCGAGGTACGTGAGCGAAGAGCCAGCGCCTCTGCCTGCGGTGCTGAGCGAGCCGCAGTCTCCGCGTGCGAAGGACTTCTCAGAGAAAGTGTCGGACTTCTCGCGGAGGGTCGAGGACTACTTCAGGAAACAGCCGGAGTTCACGACGCCGCAATAGGTGAAGTAGCTCTATACTTTTTTGGGCGGATGTTTCCTGCCGAAACAGTCCTAGCAACTGTCCTAAGTACACCAAGAAGTACACCACCGTGACAGGTGCATTTTGAAATCGGTGTGAGAGAAGCTATCTTGAATCCTCTCACCCGACCAGGATTTTGAAAGGCGCTGTTCCATCAGGGACGGCGCCTTTTTCTTTATCCTTTCGGCCAACAGGCAATCAAACCTTAGAGATGCAAATGTGCTGGATTTTGGGCTTAACGGGCGGAGCTGGCTCCGGAAAGAGCACCGCTGCAGACATCTTTCGTGAACTAGGACACCCCATCATTGATGCGGACCGCATTTCGCGTGCTGTAACTGCCGCCGGGGGCGCTGCTGTGCCCGCCATCCGCCAAGCCTTTGGCCCAGAGATGATTGAAATCTCGGGCGCTATGAACAGGGCCCGCATGCGTGAACTCGTCTTTCGAGACCCTGAAGCCCGCAAAAAACTCGAGGCCATTGTCCATAGCGCCATGAAGCAGGTGCTTGATGATGAATTTGCTTGCGCCAAACGCTCCGGCGCCCCATTTGCGGTTTATGACTGTCCGCTTTTAATCGAAAGTCCTCAAGCACGAGCCCGCGTTGACCGCATCCTGGTCATTGATGTGCCTGAATACCTGCAAGTTGAGCGTCTTGGAACCCGCTCCGGACTAGCGCCGGATGCAGCGCTTCGCCTCATTCGTGCGCAGACTTCCCGCCGCAATCGTCTGCAAGCGGCGGACGATGTGCTTGTCAATGCCGGGACTCGCGAGGATTTTGCCTGCCGAGTCCGTCATTACGCCTTGCGTCTCTGGGGAGCCGCAGAGAAACACCTTCTCTGAAACCTCTTGTCGCTTTTACCTCTTTTCGTAAAGAACTTCGTCGGATAAGATCAGAAGGTGTGCGCAGTCTTTTCGAGACTGCGTCTTTTCAGGAACGTCTAATTCGCCAACTCGACGCATGCCTGACACTGGACTGATTCTCTATGAGTTCCCCTGCAGCGAGAAGATTCGCTTTTACCTGCGGCTGGAAGCGCTCAAGCAGCGTCTGGACTGGTTCCTGACGCTCGATGGCAAAGCTGCTCACCAAGCGGCAATCAACGCACTTTTCGATCTTTCGGACGTTGCTGCCCGATCGGACCTGAAAAACGAACTCCTTAAAGCGCTCTTGCAGCAGCGCCGCGACATTGAAGCGCTTCCCGCAAACGCTACGGTGGATGGTCAGCCGGCTAAAACGGTACTGGCCCTTGTATCTGAAGCTGCTAATTCCGTCTCGGCAGCTGTGGGCCGCACCAGCCAAATCCTGCGCGACAACGAGTGGCTGCAGCTCATTCGAAACCGCCAGCGCCTGCCCGGCGGTACCTGTGAATTTGACCTTCCTCAGCTTCACTATTGGCTCTCTCAGCCGGCTGAAATTCGTCGCCAAGAACTCCTGTCACTCGCGCAGACCCTTTTGCCGATTACCAACGCGGCTCAGCTCATTCTCGACCATCTGCGGGCGCAGACCATCATTTCTGATGCTGTTGCCGAGCACGGGACAATGCAGATTCCCACATCAGGCAGTCCCTATCAACTCGCACGCATCTGGATGCCTCAGGAAAGTCAATGCATTCCTGACATGAGTGCAAACCGTCATACGCTCTGGCTGCGTTTTTCAACGCCTGACGCCAAACACCGCCTCCATGCGGTGCATGAAACGCTATCCTTCCGTCTTGGGCTCTGTATTTAAGAGCAGCTTCACACCGCCCCCCATCTCTATATTCGGCCGGCCGGCACTTTGCCGTCGCCGGCATTGCGCATCATGAAAGTTCCCTGTCCGGTCTGCCACACGCTTACTGAATATTCCTCAGCCAATCCCTGGCGGCCGTTTTGCAGCGAGCGCTGCAAAATGATTGACCTGGGCGAATGGGCTAATGACGGCTACCGAATTGAGGGAGAACCGGGTTCTGCTGACCGCATGAGCCCAGAAGAACTCGACGCCGCCGCCGATCGTGCGCGCGAACTCGAGGAGCGTCAGCGCTCCGCCAAAACCAACGGCGCCCGCAGGCGCCGTTGAGATCCGCATGCAAAGCGGTTCCAGCTTCACCGTTTTTTAAATCAACGGTTTAACGCCGTGAGCCCCCTTGGCCTGCCACGTCTCAAGATCGGCCGCGGCAGCGCCGTCGACATACATCGGCAGACGCGGTTCTCCGTTAAGCAGGAGACTCTCAAACTTCTCGGGCGGCACGATCACGAAGTCGTAGTCCATGGCGACACACTTAAGCACCTCATCCATGGTTTCCGCGCGGGCACCTACCCAACGATAGCGGCGGTCACGAACGACTGTTGCGGCCAATGCCTCACGCGTCAGTGTTAAGAGATTATCAGACTCCTCAAACACTTCCGGCAGTTCGACACGATTCACAATAACCTGGTCCACCGGGAGCATTAAACCCGGCGTGCGTTCGTCAGCCGCATAGAACCCGCACTGCTGACCTTCCTTAGGTACCGGCGTGCCGGCAAAGTCATGCGAGCGGCGAAAGTGCAGACGCACATGCGCATGAGGATAGCGGTGCTCCTTCACAAACCACGGCGTCGAGTAAGAAACCGCCAGACCGAGTTCTTCATTGAGTTCGCGCGCGAGCGCCTGATGAACGGTTTCACCCTTTTCAAGCTTGCCGCCCGGAATTCCCAGTAACCCGCATAGGGCTTGCCTTCGGGGCGGAACTCAACAGCATCCTGCCGTCTTCACGAATAAGCACGCCGACGGCCACTTCAACAATGTTGTCGCTCACAGAAAATCTCCAATAGTTCGCGCGCGGTTCCCGCGCACGCAACTTGTTAATTGTCCTCCATCACGCCGATTTATGCTTGACTGCCGAACAGGATCGCTGAGCAGATCGCGCCTGTCTCAGCGAAAATCCGTAGACAGCGATATTTTTTTTATGGGTTCACCTTATCAACCACTGCACAGGCATTGAGTGTTCGCGGGAAGCCAAGGTAGACAACAGCGCACTGAAGTGCATCGATCAGATTGTCCTTCGTGTTCCCGCAGCGAAGATTTGCCGCAGCATGAGCACTAAGCTGTGCCTCACAGCCTCCGAGCGCCGCAATCGTGCAAAAAGTAGCCAGTTCGCGTTCGGCAATCGAAAGACCTTTGCGGGTATAGAAATCGCCGAAACACCAACCGGAAAGATCATCAATCATCAGACTGCGGCGCTCTGCCGGCGTCGTCTGATGCATGCGGGTAATTTGCTCACCAAAAATTTCTGTCTGTACTGCAATCCCCTTTTGCAGACGATTCTCATCACTGACGACAGTCCGACTTTCAAGCGGCAGCGCAATACCCGCCGCCGTCATGGCAGTATGAACGCCGGCCAACACTGCTCGAGTTCGCGCCATGCCGGCATAGGGAGAAGCATGAAAGACCGCCTCCTCAATGTCGCCGGGCGCCAATCCATCGGCGAGTGCGGCTGCCGCAGTGCGCTCGCCAAGATCCTCAAACCCCAAACCGGCGGCGACGGACAACACAGCCAAATGCTTCTGTCGAATTGAAAGTGAAGCACCGCGCTTCGTCAGAAGCGTCATACGGTCTTCAATCGCATCAAAGTCGGGCGCGTTTACCTTTGAATTTGAATCCGCTGCATATGCCGCACCGGCAGCGCCGGCTCCGACGACAGAAGCCGCCATCGGCAGCGAAAGCACTTGCCTGCGGGAAAAGTTCGTCATTTCCGCCTCCATTGGGATGTTTGAATGAAGCATCAAATGCAATGCATACATTCTGACAACGCCACGGATCCGCGTATCTGCTGATTCTGCCTAAAAATCAGATGAAGCCGCTCTCACTGCGTCCGGCAATTTCATGCCCAAAAGCGAAATCCCAAACGACCGCGCCCTAAATGGATGGAGAGCTCTTCTGAACCCTCCAGCCAAGCGTGAACCGCTTCAATATTGGCGCCTGACTGCTCGGGCTGACGCAGACCCTCATAAAGCAGTGCATTGGCAATCCGCACCGAAACAGGCGTACGTTCAAAACCCGCTATGCCTGTTGTGAGGAGCACCGAACGAAGAAATTCGCTCAGGACTCTCGGCCGATCACTTTCGGCAAGCTCCAACAATTCACAACGAAAAACAACCAATGCCGGAGCAAGCCGTCGCGCAGCATGCACCGCCTCCTGAGCAGAATCAGCACCTTCGAGCACGCAGGGCAGCGCTCCTATCGCGGCACCGGCTCGACGGGCCAGAACCCCTAATGCAGCTGAGAGAGCCGCCTCTAAGGGCGCTCGCCGCGGGTCCTCCCAGCGCATGACAGGATTGTCATGATGGGCAGCCGTCGAAAAAAGCAGCAGCACGTCACCTGGTACTGGTCCCGTACGAGCGCGAAGTGCTTCAGGTCCCGCGAGCCAAAGCGGTCTGGCCATATCTTCGAGTACGGGGCGGCCAACATCCGCGTCAATGCCGGCCATCCACACCATGCTGCCAAATCCTGGGTTCGGCGCAAAAAAGCGTGCCGCAGAGACTGCAACCGCCCCGTCCGTCAAACGAAACGGGATAGAAACGGAATCAGCACCTGGGCCCTCTGGGGAGATCGTTTTTTGCGCAGACATCGCTCGCTCAAGCCGACGGAGCTCTTCTCCCACAGGGAAATGCATAAAGACGGGGCCTGCCGACGCAAATAGGAGATTAGATTCGGCAATGCCCAGCCGCTCCGCAGCCGCATGTGCAAACCCCTGCGCGGCTGCTGTTGAAAGATCTCCGCGGCCTGCGCAGCCTGAGCCCGCAGTAATCAGCAGTCTGGACCCTGCACCAGTCCAAACTTTTTGAGCGGCTTGTACAAGTCTTTCTGCGGCGCCGTCATCCGGATAGGCAGAACCGAGCATTGCGCCGGTCGCGACGGTCCATCGTGCCGGCGGCGTAAATTCTGCGCACCAAAAATCTCCGGCACTTCGCCAGACCGCTCCGGGAAGCGCAAAACGCGGCAGTTGATGATGGGATGCAGCAGAGTTCATGCTAATTTGGAAAAAGAAACGTTCACCCAAAGCATACCGCCCGGCAGCTTTTCTATCGAAAAACAATTCCGGGCGGTGAACTCCACCGCCCCCTCAGGAGGGGGCCGCGGTCATCAAGGTTCAGAAAGCAATCAACGCAAACGGCCGTGGCAGTCCTTGAACTTCTTCCCGGAACCGCAGGGGCACGGGTCGTTGCGGCCGCAATGACGGAAAGCCGCCTGCAAGCGAGCGTTCTCGTCTGCGCTCAGCTGATCCAGAGAACTGCCCTGATCATTCGGCGCATTGAGTCCCTGTGAAGCGTCGGCGTCAGCGAGATGCGATGCATCGGCACGAGCCTCGCCGCGGGCAAGATTGTCTTGCGCAGCAGCCTGCGCCTCTTCAGGCTGTTTGATCTCAACGCGCATGAGTACCGTGGTCGTCGTTTCACGGATCGAGTCGAGCAGCTGCTCAAACATCGTGAAGGCCTCGCGCTTATATTCCTGCTTAGGCTGCTTCTGGCGTAACCGCGCAGGTAGATGCCCTGACGCAAGGCGTCAAAGCGGCAATGTGCTGGCGCCAGAGCTGGTCGATCTGCAGGAGCACCGAACGGCCAAAAGCAGCGAAAGCGTCATGGCCAACCAGTTTCCTTTGGCTTCATAGACTCGTTGGTTACGCACGGTCAATAAGCGCCTTCAAAGATCTTCATCCGTCGTCGCAGTGTCCGCGTCGAGCATCTTCTTGAAGTCGATTTCAATGCCAAACCGCTTCCTTGAGTTTGTCGTTGAGCGCATCAAGATCCCACTGTCTTCAACGGTATCCGCCGGCAAAGCTGCGGAACAAATCGGTGAAAACCCCTCACGCAGATTCTTGATGAGCCTCACTGCAGTCGGTCGCTTCAAGAATCTCATTGCGTAAGCCAGATCTCATGGCGCTGATCGTTCTGACATCGTCAAACCCAGAAGCTGCTTGCGGATGTCGTAGTTGCGGCCTTCCACTTTGCGCTGTGCGGATTCGATCATGCGAGTCAGCATCTTCGACTCATCGCAACGCCCGGCTGCTTGAGCCGATCGGCGATGGCGCGCATACGGTCGCCGCCGAAAATGCGCAGCAGCTGATCTTCCATCGACAGATAAAAGCACGATGAACCCGGGTCACTCCTGACGTCCCTGCGCGGCCGCGCAGCTGATTATCGATACGGCGGGATTCATGACGTTCGGCTGCCGATGATGCGCAGGCCGCCGGCTGCCACGAGCCTCGTCATGCTTTTGCCACTGCGACTTCACTCTCAGCGATGCGCTGCGCTTTTCTTCTGCGGAAAGCGTTTCGTCAGCTTCAATCGCACCCAGCTTGTTGATGCCGCCGCCGAGCACAATGTCGGTACCGCGGCCAGCCATATTGGTAGCGATCGTCACCATGCCGGGACGACCGGCATCCAGCACGATCTGCGCTTCGCGTTCATGCTGCTTGGCGTTGAGCACATTGTGCTCAATACCCTCTTTCGTCAGCAGCTGCGAGAGCAGTTCGGAGTTTTCAATCGAGGTCGTGCCGAGCAAAACCGGCTGTCCCTTCGCGTGACATGCCTTGACGTCCTCAACGATGGCCTGATATTTCTCCGCCACCGTACGGTAGACCTTGTCTTGCTCGTCGATTCGGATCATCTTGCGATGTGTCGGAATAACGACAGTTTCAAGGCCATAAATGTCCTGGAACTCGTACGCTTCAGTATCCGCCGTACCCGTCATGCCGGAGAGCTTCTCGTACATGCGGAAGTAGTTCTGGAAGGTAATCGACGCCATCGTCTGATTTTCGTGCTGAATGCGCACGCCTTCCTTAGCTTCGACGGCCGGTGAATACCTTCGCTCCAGCGACGTCCCGGCATCAAACGGCCCGTGAAATTCGTCCACGATGACGATTTCACCGTCCTCCTGCACCACATACTGCTGATCGCGCTTTGAAGAGCGTATGAGCCTTCAGGAGGCCATCAGGTGATGCATCAAAATGATGTTCTTCGGCGAGTAAAGCGAGCCGGGACCGACAAGACCGCGTTCTGCGAGGATCTTTCGAGCTTCACATGGCCGGACTCGGAGATATAGACCTGATGGGCTTTTTCATCTACCCAATAGTCGCCTTCGCCCTTTTCCTCCTGCTGGCGCGTGAGGAGCGGCGGAATTTCGTTGATTCGGAGGTAAAGATCCGTATTGTCATCGGCCGGCCCCGAAATGATGAGCGGCGTACGCGCCTCGTCAATCAGAATGGAGTCCACTTCGTCGACAATCGCAAAGTAGAGACCGCGCTGACGGCGCGCGGAGACGTCGTACTCCATGTTGTCGCGCAGATAGTCAAAGCCGAACTCATTATTCGTGCCGTACGTAATGTCGGCCGCATAGGCTTCTTTCTTAACCGCAGTGTCCTGCTGCGAAAGAATCTTGCCGACGGAAAGCCCGAGCCAGTTATAAAGCCGTCCCATCCAGTCCGCATCGCGCGAAGCCAGATAGTCGTTGACGGTCACGACATGCACGCCTTTGCCGGCCAAAGCATTTAAATAGACAGCAAGCGTAGCGGTAAGGGTTTTGCCTTCACCAGTGCGCATTTCAGCAATCTTGCCGTCATTGAGCACCATGCCGCCAATCAGCTGCACATCGAAGTGGCGCATACCGAGCAGCGCTTAGAGGCTTCGCGCACAACCGCGAAGGCTTCCGTCAGCAATTCGTCCGTGGTCGCACCCTTGGCAATACGGTCGCGGAATTCTGAGTCTTGGCCTGCGTTCGGCGTCCGAAAGCGCCTCCATGGCGGGTTCGAGCTTGTTGATCGCAGCCACTTGGCGGCGGTACTGCTTAATGAGCCGCTCGTTGCGGCTGCCGCAAAAATCTTGGAAAGTTCGTCAAACATGTTTTCGCTGGAATTCTGCGTCGCGGCGTCTGCTGTCACGGCAGGCGTCTGCTTGGGTTTTAGGTCTGCCTCGAGAATAGAGCCGTCAAAAGCGGAAGTCTTATCAATAAGACTGCTGCATTACATCCTAAGGTAGAAAACGCATCCATGCGCCTCAACCCATAAAGCATCGGGCACCATCCGAGTAGACTTCTCCAAGAAGGGCTAGGCGCTCCGGCATGCTGATGGAAAACCGTCCAAGACGGCCATATTCCCCAGAGAGCCGAGCACAATTGAAGGATTATCGCATTTTGCGATCCTGCAATGCCGCCACTGAGCCCGAATTCATTGCGGAATAATGCTTTCCGCTGCAGATTGTCCGGAGACCCTTTTCGTGCCTAGGCTTCGCTCGCTTCCTGCCGGCTTTACGCTCAGAAACCGCGGCTTCCGCTCTCGGAAAAGTCACTCGCCGAATCGAGTGCCAGCGGAAAGCTTTTGCCGAATACGAACTGGCCTGCCGCGCCGGCAAAGCCATCATGCCGCTTATTGACCAGCTGCGGCTGCCGCTCGACTTTTCATCCGGACGCGGTGTCCGGATCAACACTCAAGGCACCATTACCTTCATCACCGACAGCGCTGCTCAGCAAAGTCGGTTAAGAAATCTTTCTAAACGAATTCTTGAAAATCTCATTACGGCAGGCGTCCCTGTTGTTGCGGTTGACTTCCGTAACCGCGGACGCCGCCCACACTCAATGAAGCTGAAAAACCTGAGCCGATCCGAACCCCTTCACTCATTGCCGCTGCAGAACTTGAATCCTCTGCAGCCCGACTGATCAATCCTGACCTCAAACACCAGATACTCGCACTCGCAGCAGTGCTTCGCCCTCGGCCCGAAGAAATGCCGCTGGCCGTTGAAACGGCTCTGGAAGGCACGATTGAACGCATTGATCGACTGATCGGGCGTACCGATCGAATCAAAACACTGCTGCCGAGTGCTCCGGACGCCAAACTGATTCCCGATGAAGCCTCTGCCAAGGCGAACCCCGTACTGGCCGCCGTTCGCTCACGTCAGCGCGCACGGCTCGCTCGGCGTACGCTCGCAGAAACCGAAACGAATCAGATCGCCGAAGAAGCCCGGCAAGCGCTGGCGCTGCTGAAGACTGCACGTGAAAAATTGATGCCGCCCGCAGCAGAGGAGGCCGCAGCGGAGCTGCCGTTCGAACTTTCTTCCAAAGTACTCGACGATGCCGGCCAAAGCGCCGTCAGCGCCGCACTTAAGATCGCAGGATGGACGGCAAGACTCAACCAAGTGGAGGATCGCCTCACACTGCCTCTGGAAGAAGCCGTACAAACGCTTGCCGCCAAGGGAACACCGCCAGCCGCCGCCAGCCCCTCACTTCCGAACGCCGGAACGCCGGAGGAGCTTTCGCCGGCAGTGCTTCGCAGCGAGCTCAAGCGAAAAATAAAAGTCCTGCAAAGCAAACTCTCCGAAACGCTTTCGCAGATAAGACATATCGGCGTGCGCATGCCCGAGCTGCCCGATATTCTCGCCGCCGACAGTCGGCTGGCCCAGGAAGCCGCAGATCTCGCACGAGCACGCGAAAAAGGCGACTCGCAGGCTTTGGCTGTTGCGCTCTCGGCAGAAAGCTCCCGCAAACTCCTCTCGTGGGAGTCGCGTCTGGAAGTGAAAAGCCGACTCGACACGCTCGAGCAAACTCTGGCAGCCATGTCCAAGCGTTTTCTGGCCGACCGGCCTTGGCTGCTCGCGCCTCGGTCCAAATACGCCGACGAGCGTCCTGAGACAATGGAAACGCTGCGGAAAATCGATCGACGGCTGATCAATGAAGAAGAGGCGCTCTCAAGCATGTCCGCAGAGATTGAGACATTGGCAGAAAAAGTCGAAATTCTCCGCGGGGATCTCCCTGACGACGCCCTGAGCGGCATCAACCCCTTGGAAGGTGCGCTTCTTGAATCGCTCAAAATCGTTTTTGCCCGTCTGCGCAGTCTGGAAGCTGTCCTTGGCGGACGTCTCAATGAATCCATCATTCCCTCGGAAGCAGAGGCCGAAGCAGACCCACAGCTCGCCGCCATCCGCGCGCGTCAACTCGCACGGCTTAAAACCTGGGATAACCGTGCCGCACTCCTTGCCGCCGCCGAGCAGTCGGCAGCCGCTGTTGATCGAGTGCTCACCGCGCCGCGCGGAGAGGGATTGTCCCCTGAACTCGCCGCTATGCTCGAGCGGGCGGCCGCAGAAGTGGTCGAACGTTTCGAAGCAGCTCGTGCTGCCATAGACCCCGACGCCAAGCCCCTTGAGCTGCCCGATCTTTTCGGCGCGCCTATACCGGCCGACGAAAAATCGGAGTCTGCCGCCCCGCACGCCAGTCAAACCGCTCGAGCAGCGGAAGATGCCGTACAGGCAGCGGCCGAGGCAGAGGAGGCCCAACAGCTGGAACTTCGCACCAAGCTCGAGGAGCTGCTAACCATTATTCCAATATGGGCCGACCGTCTGCCGCGCATGCCGGACCCCAAACTCATCCCGAATGAAGCAGAGTGCGCCGGCAATCCGCAGCTCTCTGAACTGCGAAGCCGTATGCTCAGCCGGCGCAGTCGTCGTGAAGATCTGCAGGCACGTCTCAGCAGTCTGCACGAAGCTGCGCTTAAGCTGCGCGAACGCCTGGGCAATCCTCTCGCCGACGCTGCCGAAACGGGCCGTTATGCTGCCGCACTGATGCGTGACGCCGACCGTTTTTCGGCAGACCTTGGCAAATAAAAAGCCGCTGGCAGCAGCATACAGCCCGCGGCTTTGCGTTTTCCGTCGGAAAATGCACAGTTAGAACGGCAGCTTCCCGTCATCGGGCGCTTCAGGACGAACCGCGGCAGGCTGAGGCCAAAAATCAACCGGACAGTCCTTAGCATGTTCGAATGTTACGGTTTCAAAGGCTGAAGGATCCGCTAAAAGTGCACGCAGCAGCTGGTTGTTGAGGCCATGCCCCGATTTTTCTGCAATGTAATGCGCAAGCAGCGGCGCGCCGAGCACATAAAGATCCCCCATTGCGTCCAGGATCTTATGCTTCACAAATTCACCTTGTTCGCGCAGCCCTCCGGGATTGAGCACCCGGAATTCATCCATGACGATGGCGTTGGACAGTGAGCCGCCTTGCGCAAGACCAATTTTGCGAAGCATTTCCACATCCTGAACGAACCCGAATGTCCGGCACCGCGATACGGCCTGTTCATAGTTGACTTTGGAAAAGTCAATGTCAGCATATTGATCCGTAGCGTCGATCGCCGGATGACCGAAGGCAATGCGAAACGACAGCCGGAAGCCTTCGTGAGGTTCCAGCCGAGCCAGTTTGCTGCCTTCGCGCACCTCAACGGGCTTCAGAATACGCACGAAGCGCCGCGGCGCCTTCTGCTCAACAAGCCCGGCGCTGTGAATGAGATAGACGAAGGCTGCTCCGGATCCATCCATGACGGGGATTTCCGGCGCATTGACTTCAACGAGACAATTGTCCACGCCAAGTCCGAAAGCACTCATCAAATGTTCAATCGTCGCCACCGCCGCACGCCCGACGTTCACGGTCGTTGCCATGCGCGTGTCGTTCACATTCATGGGCGCAGCAGGAATATCGACAGGCGGATTAAGGTCAACGCGGCGAAAGACAATACCGGAATCTTCTGGTGCCGGATGAAGCACCAGACGGATTTTGCGGCCGCTGTGCAGACCGATGCCGACAGCGGCTACAGACTCGGCGAGCGTGCACTGGCAGAACATGACTCAATACGCCTCAGCTCAAATACTTCGGAATGCTGAATTTCGGCGCCCCTGTCTGCGCGGCTTCCTCATCGGTCTTCTTCTCCGTCTTCGGCGTGCCAAAGATCGTCGGCGGTTCGTCAGACGAAGGCTGCGAAGCTTCAGCAGCAGATGCGGGCTGACCAATTGCCGGCGCAGCGGCGGGTGACGTTAGTGTCAACGGTCGTCGTCGGATCAATCGGGCGATCGAGACCGGTTGCGACTACCGTAACACGCACTTCATCCCCATTTCCTCAGACATAGCCGAGCCGAAGATGACGTTGGCCTGTTTGGTGACAAAGGTATTGAGTACGCCCATCGCCTCGCGAATTTCCGCGAGCGTGAGACTTTCATTGCCAGTGAAGTAAACAAGCATGCCGCGCGCCCCTGAAGGTTGGCGCCTTCGAGCAGCGGACAAGCGATGGCCGCTTCCGCAGCTTTGCGGGCACGATCGGGACCGGATGCCGTCGCCAGGCCGATGATGGCGCTGCCGCGCTCGCTCATGACGGTCTTCAAATCTTCAAAGTCGACATTGATCGTGCCGGGCGTATGAATGATTTCCGCGATGCCGACGCAGGCTTTGTAGAGCACTTCGTTGGAGGTTTCAAAGCATTCTTTCATCGTGGCGTTCGGCGGGCATTCTTCTTCGAGCTTCTCGTTCAGGATGACGATCATCGAATCGACTTTGCTCTTGAGATTTTCAATGCCTTGTTCGGCCGTACGCATACGGCGAGCGCCTTCAAAACTGAAGGGCTTCGTCACCACGGCCACCGTGAGAATGCCCAATTCCTTCGCAATCTCAGCAATCACCGGCGCAGCGCCCGTTCCCGTACCGCCGCCCATGCCGGCCGTAATAAAGAGCAGATTGGCTCCGCGGATCGCTTCCGCCACCTGTTCGCGCTTTTCCTGTGCGGCAGCCGCACCGATTTCCGGACGCGCTCCCGCACCCAGTCCGGTGCTGCCGAGCTGGATGTTGACGTGAGCCTTGGAGCGCTGCAGTGCCTGATGGTCCGTATTGGCAGCGATGAACTCAATGCTCTTGGCGCCGTGGGTAATCATGTGCTCGACGGCATTTCCGCCGCCGCCGCCCACGCCGATCACCTTGATCACGGTTTTGAGCGGGTCAAATTCAGGAAGAACTTCAAAAGGCATGTCAACCTCGTTAATGGAATTGGTGAATTATCCGTTCTTTTTGGCCATTCTGCGGACAGAGAAAGCGTTGGACACGTCAATAGTCGCCAATGAAGAATGTCTTCAGGCGCTCACGGAATCCCTGCCGACGCCTGACGCCCCATGCATTCTCTACACCGAGCGCACCGGCGTCGATAGCACACTGCACTAAGCCAGCAGCCACTACCGAATCAGGCCGCTGCAGCAGCGCCGACTCGCCTTCTGCGCGCCGGGGCAGTCCAATACGCACACGTTTGCCCATTTCCGCCGCAGCCGCATCAGCGATGCCCGGGAGCATGGCTCCGCCGCCGGTGAGCACCACGAGTTCGACATGGTCAAAAGCTCTTGCATCAATAAGCAGCTGTCGGTAGAGATGGAAATATTCTTGTGCGCGCGCCGCAAGAGTCTTCACGAGCAGATCCCGGGAATAAAAAAGCGCACCGTGAGATTCAAACTGTACAACTTCACCGGCAATAACCTGCGACAGACGGCACCCGAATTGCGCTTTAATTCCTCGGCTTCCTCAAGACTGATGCCGAGAACCATAGCCAAATCGCGGGTGAAAATTTCAGCGCCCCAAGGACGCACGTCAGTGAACTGTACGCGTCCCTCAGCCATCACAATGATTGATGTCGTCTGCGCACCGATATCGATTACCGCTGCGCCGCATGTTTTCGGTTTCGGAGAGAACGGCCTGAGCCGCTGCCCAGGGATGCGGCTCATAGTTGATGACCTCCACTCCGGCGCGCTGAATACAGCGCTTCAGATTGTCGGCATTGGTTTTGGAGCCGTAAAGTGCATGCACATAAGCCTCAAGCTTAGGCCCCACCAATCCGATGGGACGGGCAGTCATCACGTCGCCGCAGCGGAACCCCTGCGGAATCAGTTTGATGACAGTGCTGCCTTTGCCTTCGCGCATGGCGGCGAGCCGAGCATTTGATTCGGCCTGTTCAACGTCTTCCCGAGAAACCTCTTGCCCGCGAAGCACCGTTTGTCCAACACAGTTGGCACTCTGCAGGTACTTGCCGCCGATGGCCGCCCACACACCGGAAAGCTGAACTTCGGCCGTGTACTGCGCTTCCTGCACAGCCTTGCGAATCGATTGAACAGCTTCTTGTACATCAACGACGCACCCTTCCTGTACGCCCGAAGAGCGTGCATTCCCCATGCCGATCACCCGCATGGAACCCGGTTCTGCGCCAGGTCGCGCGACGATGCAAAGCACTTTATCCGTGCCGATGTCGAGGGCGGCAAAGAACTCGCGGCCGTGATCCTGAGACTTCATGAGAGCAATGGATGGGAAAGGAAGGATTCGAAAGAAGGATATTGTAGGACGTCATATGACGCAGTGAGCATTTAGCGGGCAGCTGCACCGCCTTCAGTCTCATGCGACTCGCTCGATGCCGCATCCGCGGCATCATCCGCAGCCGATGCTGCCTCAATATCGTCCACTGAGTCTTTGCTTGACGACGCTTCCGCTTCTGCCGCCGCATCCGCCGCGCCATCGGCATCCCCAAGCGATGGACGAGCACTGCTCTGAGCGGACACAGCCTGCACGGATGCCAAATATTCCGCCACCTGTTCGCGATTGACCTTACCGGCTGCAATCGCCCGACGATAGCGGGCATCGAGCGAGGCCGGCGGTCCGCCCATAATTTCCACAATTCGCGGATACGCTTCCACCATGACGCAGACGCTCCTCAACGGCTGCGCCGTTAGCATCGCGTCCGAGTTCAATCTTTGTGGGGAATCGTCGGACTTTCTATCGTAAGCGTCCAGCTGCCTCGGTCTGAAAGCTCCAGTTCGGTAATCTTGGCGGGAATATGTTCCGTCAGTCCGCTGAATCGGCGCCAGCGGCGAAGCATTTCCGGTACGGCCTGAGCCTCCCGCGAAACGTTGGAGCCCCGGCCGTTTCCGATCCTTCATCAGGATTGGCCGAAAAGCTGACCTTCACCGCTGACGAGCCGGCCGTCTTCATAGACAGCCGCGGCTTCGTATACCGTCACATCAATCATCAGCGCGTCGGGCCAAACACGGCGCACTGCGGCGTACTGCACCCAGGGCACCGTTTCGGCGGCATCTCTGACGGCCTTCAAATCAACCGTAAAAAAGGTTTTACCTGCAGCAGCGGGCTCCACTGCTTCCTTTAACCTCGCCAACGGCACCTTCTGGACGTCCCCGGTCATCTCCAGCCGCTGAAGCATGAAGATCCGCCCATCAGCGGCCTCTCGCACGACAAGCGCGCCCAGTATGAGCACAGTCAGGAGTCCCGCCACTCGCGCCGCAGGAAGCCCCCATCGCCGAAGACCGTAACGCATGCGTTCGGCCGCACCGAGACGTTCGCGCGGCACAGGAGGAAGTTCATCCGCAAATTCAGGCGTGCGGCTCCCTACATGCAGATTGTCCGCAGCAGCCCGCTTTCCTCTGGCAGCAAGCGTCGGCTCCTGCCGCCCCAGACTGTCCTGAGGCAGGGGATCTGTCGCAAAGGATTGCCGGCAGCGTCGGTCCGTTCAGTTTGCGGTACGTCCATCTTCGGTCAAAGCGCAGATCAGATCAAGCAATGTCCGTGCGGGCGAGTCCGAGCACTCTGAGGCAGAGGTCGGCATAGGACAGCCCTACAGCACGAGCCGCCATCGGCACGAGCGAGTGCGGGTCATGCCCGGCGACGTATTGATTTCGAGCAGTGCAAATGTTCCGTCAGCACGTTCAAGCGCGTCGACTCTCGACCATCCGCGGCAGCCGAGCACTGCGAAGGCTTTCTCGCAAGCAGCAGCAAGCGCTTTCGCCGAAGCCTCTGGAAGCTTTGCCGGACACTCGTAGCGCACCACATCCGTGTAGTACTTATTCTGAAAATCGTAACTGCCTTCAGGAGCACAGATCTCAATCACGGGGAGCGCCTTGCCATCCAGAATGGCCACCGTAAACTCGCGCCCGTGAATGTACTCCTCCACCAACACCTCTGCGGCATCACGCTCAGCAGCTGCATTGAGCGCAGCTCGCAGCGAATGAAGGGAAAGCGCATCGCGATCGAGCTTGGTAACACCAATCGAGGAGCCGTCATGACCGGGCTTAACGACAACGCCGTCAGCACCAAACTCGGCAATGGCACGCTCGAGCTCAGCATCCGATGCGGCTGCCGTCAAACGCACGCCCGCAGGCACGGAAATGCCGTTGGCACGCCAAATGTTCTTCGTAAGCTCCTTATCCATCGCAATCGCCGAAGCCGTCACGCCAGGACCGGTATAGGGAAGACCTATGCAATTGAGGAGTCCCTGTACGGAGCCGTCCTCGCCCAAGGTCCCGTGAAGCGCAATAAAGGCGGCATCATATGCGCCCTCTTCCAGACCGCCCACGCTGTCAACAGCCGGATCCCAGCTTTCAACCTCCAGGCCCTTTGAAGCCAGCGCCTCCTTTACGCCGCGCCCCGATAGAAGCGAAACCTCACGCTCAGAGGAAATGCCTCCCTCGAGCACTACAACGCGTTCAAGACGCGGTTCTTCTGCTTGGGTCATTTGCAGACTCCTATTTTTTATTCCATCAGAGACGACCGGCGAGTTTCGGCGCCGCACGGCCAATTGAGCCCGCACCCATCGTTACGACAACGTCACCGGGCTCTACGAGCGAGCGCACGGCATCGGGCACTTGATCAACATCCACCACAACGGGTTCACTGCGGCCAGAGGCTTTGATGGCCTCGGCAAGATGGTGACTGTCTGCACCGGGGATGGGGGCTTCCCCCGCAGGATAAACATTGGCCAACACGACGCCGTCGACATCCTCAAGGACCTTCACAAAATCATTGAAGCAGTCGCGCGTACGAGTGTAGCGGTGCGGCTGGAAAGCAACGACAATGCGGCGGCCGGGCCACGCACCGCGTACTGCCGCGAGGGTTGCCGCCATTTCGTGCGGATGATGACCATAGTCATCAATCAGTGTGAAGGTTCCCGTGATGCGGCCATCCGCATCCTGAATAGGAATATCACCCCACTGTGCAAAGCGCCGGCCTACGCCCTTAAATTCTGCCAAGCCGCGCTTGATGTCTTCGTCCTTAACGCCCGCCAAGGTCGCGATTGCGACCGCCGCCAAGGCATTGCGCACATTATGTACGCCCGGCAGGTTCAGTACGACGGGCAGCGGCGGATGATCAGGGCGTAGAACCGTAAAACGCATGCGCGTGCCATCGGCCGTCACATCAATTGCGCGAACGGTAGCGTCATGAGAAAGACCGTACCCAATCACGGGTTTCGTTACGCGCGGACGAATCGAGCGAACGTTATCGTCGTCCATGCAGAGCACGGCTACGCCGTAAAAGGCAGACGTCCGAGAAAGTCCACAAAAGCACTCTTTAGTTTCTCAAAGTCGTGCCCATAGGTATCCATGTGGTCTTCGTCAATGTTGGTAACGGCAGCAATAACCGGCGTGAGATTCAGAAACGACGCATCAGATTCATCGGCTTCGGCCACCAGAAATTCGCCCGTTCCCAAGCGAGCATTCGCGCCTGCGCTATTGAGTTTTCCGCCGATGACAAAAGTCGGATCCAGCCGCCTGCGGCGAGCAGTGATGCGGTAAGCGAGGTGGTCGTCGTTTTCCCATGAGCGCCTGCAATTGCAATGCCGCGGCGCAGCCGCATTAATTCAGCAAGCATCACCGCGCGCGGGACGACTGGAATATCGAGTTCACGAGCAGCGGTAACTTCTGGGTTGTCAGCCTTTACGGCCGAAGAAACGATCACTGCATCCGCGCCGCGGATGTTCTTCTTGTCGTGTCGAGCGAAATGCGCGCCCCAAAGACTGCAGACGTTCAGTCACGGGCGACGCAGCGATATCCGAGCCGCTGACGACATAACCTAAATTGAGGAGCACTTCGGCGATGCCGCTCATGCCAGCACCGCCGATCCCGACGAAATGCAGATGATTGACCAGAAACTTCAAGGTGGTTCTCCGTAAAGGGCAAATATTCGCGTGCGAGCGTCAGGCCTTCGGGATCTTCGGCGCCCGACGTGCGACGACTTCTTCAATCAAGTCAGCGACTTTAGCCGCCGCATCCGGCGCGGCAATGGCGCGTGCTGCTTGAGCATGCTCGAGCAGCGACTCACGCGTCATGCCTGAAATGAGCTTGGCCACAGCCTGCGGGTAAAGTCCGCTTGATTCACCAACCAGGCCGCCCCCGATCCGCAAGATATTTGGCATTGCCGAGCTGGTGCTTAGTGGTTTTGGCAATAAAAGGCACCAACACTGCAGCGGCGCCCGCTGCGCACAATTCCGAACAGCTCGTTGCACCCGATCGGCACAGCACCAGGTCACTTTCGCGGTAGCGCGCTGCCATATCGTCAATGAAAGGCACGACTTCAGCCGCAACGCCTGCCTTGGCATACGCTTCGCGCACAGCCGCATCACGATCGCGCCCAGTCTGATGAAGGACAATAGGACGCTCACTCTCAGGAATCATTGCCAAAGCCTGCGGCAGCACGTCGTTGAGTACCTGAGCGCCCAGCGAACCGCCGAAAATAAAGAGTTTTAGCGGCCCCGTACGCCCGGCAAAACGCTCTGCGGGCGCCGGCAGCGCCGCGATTTCGGCGCGCACGGGATTCCCTGTCGTATGCCCTTTGATGCCTGCAAACGTGCGGGCACCGCCCGCAAACCCGCAGGCCAGCGCATCGCAAAAAGGCAGCACAGTATTGGTGGACATCAAGAGGTCAGCGTCGCAATTCATCAGCACAATGGGACGCTTGAGATTCTGCGCCGCAAAGCATACCGGCACAGCGATGTAGCCGCCCGTGGAAAACACTGCCGTCGGACGAAGTTTTTTAAGCAGCTTGCGGGCATCCCAGATAGCCTTGAGCATCTTGATGCCGCCCGTAATCATCCCTGTAATGCCGCGTCCGCGCATGCCTTGGAAGTTAAGCGGATGGAATTCGATCCCCTGACGCTCTACAAGCCCTTTTTCCATGCCGGTGGTCGTGCCAATCCAAACGATCTTCCATCCTCGATCGGCCATTACGCGAGCGACGGCCAGACCAGGCATCACATGTCCGCCAGTCCCTGCAGCGGCGATGACGAGCGTGCGGCCGTCGGCCGCAGTTTGTTGTTTGTTGTCAGCGGTCACACCTGACCTCCTCGCATCAAAATTTTGTTTTCTCGGTCTACTCTTAAAAGCAGTCCAATGGCGATCATGGATGAGAGCATGGAGGATCCCCCAAAGCTCACAAACGGAAGCGTGAGCCCTTTCGTCGGAAACGCCCCGGAAGCTACGCCAATATTGATAATCGCCTGAACTCCGAACCAAAGTCCCACACCTTGCGCCAGCAAGCCCGGGAAAAAGCGCTCCAGCTTGATCGCCTGCCGACCGATTTCGAATGTGCGGCGAATGAGCCAGTAAAAAATAAAGAGGATGAGGATAACACCGACCAGTCCGGTTTCCTCCGCCACTACAGCCATGATGAAGTCGGTATGAGCCTCGGGCAGGTAGTTGAGCTTCTCGACGGAACCGCCGAGCCCTACGCCGAAGAGTTCACCGCGGCCGAAGGCGATGAGCGAATGTGAAAGCTGGTAGGCCTGCCCCAGAACATACTCATCGGACCATGGATCCAAATACGCCAATACGCGCGAGAGGCGCCACGGCGTCATAAAAATCATCAGTGCCACGAAAGCGACGATCACCGTGCCGACGGCAAGAAAGATCTTCATCGACAGACCGCCCAGAAAGAGCACGCCCATGATGACTACCGATACCACCACCGTCGCCCCTAGGTCGGGCTGCTGCATCAGCATGAAGGCGATGATCACCATGACAATCGCCATGGGGAAGAACCCCTTTGAAAAGGAGTGCATGTACTCCTGACGCTTCACGGTAAAGGCTGCGGCATAAATCAGAGCGCAGAGCTTCACCATTTCCGAAGCCTGAATCGAAAGGGGCCCGAGCTGCAGCCATCGGCGAGCGCCGTTGACGCTCTTGCCGATAACGGGAAGAAACACACTGGCAAGGAGCAGCAAACCGACCGGCAGCAGCCAGGTGGAGTGACGATACCAAAAGTTCATCGGCACGCGGTAAACCACCGCTGCGGCGCATAGCGCAAGGAGAATGCTCATCAAGTGGCGCTTGACTTCGCCGAAATTGGCAGAATCTCCCAACCCGCCCGCGCCCATGGAGGACGTGGCCGAAAAGACCATGACCGTTCCAAAACAGACGAGCGCGGTGGTACAGATGATCACTTCCCAGTTAAGGCCGGGCGATGAACGTTGATCTGCACCCCAGTCGGAATCTAAACGCCTCACAGAAAACCTCTCTTACGCCATCAGCCCTGTACGGCTTCATCGGCCTTCGGAACAACATGATCCGCGATTTTGGCGGCCTCAGCCTTGAATCGTTCACTGCGTTCGGCATAGTCACGGAACATATCCCATGAAGCGCAAGCCGGTGACAAAAGTATCTGATCACCCGGACGGCTCTTTTCCCAAAGCCAGTCCTCCGCGGCCTCAAGCGTCTTAAAAGTTTCTGTTGCAACACCGGCGGGCGAAACGGCTTCGCGGATTTTGGCTGCATCACGCCCAATCAAGGCCGCAAACGCCACTCGCCCTTTAAGCTCTTTGGCAAGCGGCGTGAAGTCCTGCCCTTTGCCGTCGCCGCCCATCAAAATCAGAATTCGGCGTCCCTGAGCAGCAAGTCCGCACACGGCGGCAGCCACTGCGCCGACATTGGTCCCCTTGGAATCGTCAATGAAATCGCGGCCTTCAATCGTGCGTACGAGTTCCACACGATGCGGCTCCCCTCGATAAGTACGGAGCACGCCAATCGCAGGCCGAGTTTCAATGCCGGCGCCTGTAATAAGTCCCAAAGCTGCGAGTGCGTTCATGGCATTGTGCCGGCCGCGGATGAGGAGCTCGAATTCCGGCAGAAACAGCACGTCGACCTCCATCTGATCGCGAAGTCCCAGCCAGTAGCCCTGTGAGGCATGGGCCGCCATCATCAGACCAAGTTCACCCTCTTTCTGCGGCTTCGTCGCGCCGAATGTGAAGCATCGAGCCGCTGAGTGCTCACGATCATCCACTTTTTCAAGTTCAGCCATGACGAGCGGATCTTCACGATTGACGACGCGTACGGTATCGGGTGCAAAAATACGCCCTTTGGCGTGCGCATAGGCCTCTATAGAACCGTGCCAGTCAAGGTGATCCTCGGTGATGTTCAAAAGGGCAGCTGACGTACAGTTGAGCGTATGCGTTGTTTCCAGCTGAAAGCTCGAGAGCTCAAGCACCCAAATGTCAGGGAGCGCTCCGGCCGCTTCGGCTTTACTGAGCTCCGCGACGGCATTAGGTCCGATGTTGCCCGCAGCAACTGCGTACAGTCCTGCTGCCGCAGCCATTTTGGTGGTAAGCGTTGTCGTCGTCGTTTTGCCGTTTGTGCCGGTAATGCCGATGACTTTGGGAGCATATCCCTGCGTACGCTTCAGATAGGCGAGCTCCTGCGCAAAAAGCTCAATCTCGCCGACGATAGGAATGCCCGCTTTGCGCGCTGAAGCACAGACGGAGGCTGCCGCACCAAAGTAAGGCGAAACGCCCGGCGACATCACCACAAGTTCTACGCCGGGCGCCGTCGTTTCAGGAAAGCCGCCCAGCGTCATCTCGCAGCCCGGAACCGCCTTGCAAAAAGCGTCAAGGCCCGCAGGCGCCTCACGCGTATCAAAAGCATGAACGCGCCAACCATGGTCATTGAGGTATTGAGCGGCAGCACGTCCAGAAGCGCCAAGCCCGAGTACCCAGGCACTGCGGCCAGCCCCTTCGGCGGCATTCAATGTAATGAAGGATTTGTCTTCAGCTTCAAGCATTTTTTGACTAACCTGCGAAAACCGCTGTTTTTCAGCGAACGTCTCACTCAGTGAAGCGCAAGCACCGAAAGACCAAGCGCTGTCAGAATAAAAGTAATGATCCAGAATCGAACCACGACCTGAGTTTCCTGCCACCCCTTGAGTTCAAAGTGATGATGAATGGGCGCCATCAGAAAATTCGCTTGCCGTGAGAAAAACGGAAATAGGTCGTCTGAATCATGACGGAAAGCGTCTCCACCACGAAAATACCGCCCATAACGGCGAGGATAAGCTCCACCCGCGCGACAACCGCCATCGTGCCCAAACAGCCGCCAAGCGCAAGAGCTCCCACGTCGCCCATAAAAACTTGTGCCGGATGAGCGTTGAACCACAGAAAGGCCAGTCCCGCGCCAGCCAAAGCCGCCGCGAGAACTGCAAGCTCTTCAGCGCCAGGAATATGAGGCGCAGCCGCTGCATAGGCAGCGCCGGCAAAATCAGGATTACCCGCCGCATAGGCATAGAGCCCGAGCGCAGAGCCGACCAGCACCGTGGGCAGAATGGCCAGGCCATCCAACCCATCGGTGAGGTTCACCGCATTGCTCGATCCGACGATCACGATGTAGACGAAGACAATGAAGCCGATCAGCCCCAGCGGGAAAGCCCAGTCAGTCCAAAGCGGCAAGTAGAGGTGAATATTGGCCGTTACGTCCAGCGGAAAACGAGCGTCGTACCAAGCGCCAATCGCTTCAGCAAATGTTCCGCCTGGCTCAACGGCAAGCGCCAAGGCAAGATAAAAAGCTGCCGCCAAACCAATCACGGACTGCCAGGAGAACTTTTCACGAGCGCTCATACCGTGTGGATCGTGGTGCACGATCTTGCGGTAATCATCGATCCAGCCAATGGCGCCGTAGCCCAACGTAACAAAAGCACCACCCAAATAAAGCGATTCCCAAGATCTGCCCAGCAAAGCGTTGAAAGGGTGATGGCAGCAAGAATCAGTGCCCCGCCCATTGTCGGCGTACCGTCCTTAGCCAGATGCGTTTTAGGACCGTCCGTGCGAACGGCCTGACCGAAATGAAGCTTCTTTAGTTCTCTAATGAGGGCTGGACCGCAGGCCAGTCCAATCACGAGTGCTGTCAAAACGCCTGCGCGCAGCGCCAGCGAATCGGCAGGAGAAGAAAAAGGAAGTTGAGCATGATGCGAAAAGTCGGGCAGAAGCTCGTGAAAAAAAAAAGAAAAATCAGAACGCTGGGAAATGCTTCAGCGTCTCAACAACCTTCCCAAAGCCTGACGAGTGGCTTGCTTTGACGGCCACCGTTGCGCCTTTGAGCGGCAGTTCTGGCAGATGCGCAATCAATTCATCCCGATCGGCAAACCACCGTCCTCTAACGCCGTCAATGCCGAACGCTTCTGCCGCGTGCTTAGAGAGCGGTCCTGCCGCCCAGAAATAGTCGATGCCCAGCGTCTTCGCGGCACCGCCCACTTCAGCATGCCAAAGCTCAGCATCACGACCGAGCTCACCCATGTCGCCAAAAAGGAAAATGCGTGCGGGCTTTTCCTCTGCGAGCATCGCGATCGACGCGATAGCACTGTCGGGATTGCAGTTGTATGCATCATCAATCAGCGTGAAGCCCGCAGGAGACGCCATGCGGGCTCTCGCCCGGGAGCGCCTTTAAAGGCGGCCAGACCTTCGGCGATGGCGTCGACATCAATTTGCTGCGCCAGTGCAGCAGCAGCCAGCCTACGGCGTTGTGAATGTTGTGCGCGCCTTGAACCTGCAGCCCGATGACACGGTCAATGCCGTAGGCAAGAAGCCGCAGCCCCTTGCCCGGCACCAGTTCGCCGCGGACATCGGCCGCCACCCCTTCAGCGGTAGCGTAGGTAAGCGTACGCACACCGCGGGCAAGCGCATAGGAAGCCCAGACGTCGGCACAGGGATCGTCAGCGGGATACACTGCAACCCCGTCGTTCGGGAGCGCAGCAATTAAAAGGCCGTTTTCAAAAGCCGCTTCAGCCACAGTTTCTAAATACGCCTGATGCTCGCGCTGCGCATTAGTCATCAGCACGACCGTCGGGCGAATCCAGTCAGCCAGCCGGGCCATTTCACCGCGGTGATTCATCCCGGCTTCCACAACGGCAGCCCGACAGCCGCAATGAAGACCGAGCAGCGTATGCGGCACGCCGACGTCGTTGTTGAAATTGCCTTCCGTAGCATGGATGTTTTGCACACCCCAATGAGCTGCGAGAATCGCCTTCATCATCTGCGTGGTCGTTGTTTTGCCGTTGCTGCCGCCCACCGCTGTGAGCGCAATACCGAAACGGCGGCGCCAAGCCCGTGCAATCAGTCCGTAAGCCCGACGGCTGTTTTCCACCACAAGCTGAGGAACGTTCAGTCCAGTCTCTACGTGTTCGACCACCAAGCAGAATGCGCCTGACTCGGCAGCCTGTAAAAGATAGCGGTGCCCGTCGGTGCGCTCTCCAGAGAGCGCGACAAAACATCGCCCGCTCGGACGATGCGGCTGTCGGTAACGACACGGATCCACGATGCGTCTTCATTCGCGGGATCTCCGTGAACTTCAACCAATTGTCGCACAAGGCTTCAAGAAGCCACTTAAAGGACTCGTGTTCGGACGGGATTACTTCGGTTTCTGCCTGCATGGTTTCTATTGTTTGTCATCAAGAAGCAAAGTGTCTGACTGACCTTTAGGCCAGAACGCCTTTGCAATCAATTGGGTATTTCTTTTACTTCCGGCTGCGGACTGCGCGGCATTCATTAAAAGCCTCGCGAAGCACCTCTCCGTCAACGAAATGGTGCGGCCCGTCATTGAGGATCTGTTCGCATTCATGCCCTTTGCCGGCAACGAGGATGATGTCTTTAGCGTCAGCGGCAAAAACGGCACGATGAATCGCCTCGCGGCGGTCAACAACGGCCATTGTCCGCTGATCAGCACCCGGTACAGCCTGTACGCCCTGCATGATCGCATCGACAATTGCCTGAGGATTTTCCGTCCGAGGATTGTCACTCGTAACGATGACTTGATCGGAAAGCCGTGCGGCAATTTCGCCCATGATCGGCCGCTTGCCGGCATCGCGGTCACCGCCGCAGCCGAAAACCGTCCATAGCCGTCCGCCCCGAGCACGCGCATTGGGAATGAGGCACTCAATGGCCTTTTCCAACGCATCCGGCGTGTGGCCGAAATCCACAACTCCGAGCGGCATTCCATCGGACTCAAAAATCTGCATGCGGCCTGGAGGCGGAGTGAGGGCTTCCAAAGCCCGCACGACTTTTTCGATGGGATGGCCGCAAGCGGCTGCAGCCGCAGCCGCTTCAAGCGCATTATCAACATTGAAAGTGCCGAGCGCATGCAGCTCAACAGGAAATTCGCGCTTGTCACAGACCAGCGTGAAACGCATGCCGCGGTGCGACGGCTCAATCTGCTTAGCTTCAAGCACGTGAGCAGCGCCGAATGCCTGCCCGAAAGAGGCTGCCTCACCCTCCAATCCAGTCACCCAGATCTCGGAGCCGTTCTTTTGAGCAGCATCAGCGTACTTCCGGCTCCAGGCATCCGAGGCATTCAACACGGCAGCCTTCAGACCCGGCCAAGCAAAAAGAAGTCCTTTGGCCTCGCCGTACGCTTCCATCGTCTGGTGGTAATCCAGATGATCACGAGACAAATTGGTGAATACACCCACTTTAAAGTGCGTTCCCTTCATGCGCCCCTGATCGAGCCCAACGGAACTCGCTTCCATCACAAAACTCTTGGCACCGGTCTCTTCAAGATCCTTGAGGATCCCCTGCAAAGAGGCTGCATCCGGCGTTGTCAGATGCGGAGCAGGGATTTGCCGTCCGGCGAAGAAGACACCGACTGTACCGATGATGCCGGACGGAGAGCCCAGAGCGGTCAAAAGCGAGGCCGTCCAGAACGTAGTGGTCGTCTTGCCGTTTGTGCCAGTCACGGCCACGCCTGTCATGTGAGCCGAGGGTTCATCGTAAAAGCGCGCGGCGATTTCGCCGAGCCGCTCGCGCAGGTGCTCCACAGGCTTAGCGGGCAACGGATAGTGTTCAGGACGCTGGCTCGTTTCAGCCTCATAGATCACGCCCGCCGCTCCCCGGGCAGCTGCTACACGGATAAAAGTGCGGCCGTCGACCTTTTCACCCGGTACGGCGCAGAAGATATCGCCCGGCTTCACCTCTCGGCTGTCGAGCCGAAGATGTGCACCCGGATGTGCGAGATCTTTGAGCCACGCCACCGAATCTTTGATCGTCTGATCCATGAGTAATCTCCGTCCTTTTTGCTTCAATAAGGTTCAATTGCGAATTTTCGCCAGGAAGCCGCCGCCCGAAACGGACTCTCGGTCAGGACTCACCATCAACATGCGCAGCGTACTTTCAGCAATTTCGCTAAACACCGGACCAGCCGCACGCCCGCCGAAACGACTGCCTTTTTTAGGCTCGTCGATCATCACAGCCACAATGAATCTTGGGTTGACAGCCGGAACAATGCCTACGATGCTCGCCACCGTATCGTTTGTATAGCGCCCGTTCTTAACCTTGTTGGCCGTACCGGTCTTGCCGGCCACGGTATAGCCCGCCACCTTAATAGTGCTTGCCGTTCCCCCGGCAGCCATCGTCTTCATCATCATGGCGCGGATAAGCCGCACAGTCTCCGGTCGATAAACCTGCTCGCCCTTGGGCAGTTCGCCTTCCGGACGCTTATAGAGCGTCAAGTCAATAACGTCACCCGTTCGGGCCAGCGCGGTATAAGCGCGCACAAGCTGCATGAGCGACACGCTGATGCCGTGTCCGTAAGCAATAGTGGCCTGTTCAATCGGCCGCCAGGTTTTTGCCGGACGAAGACGTCCGGATGCCGCGCCTGGGAAGCCCATTGCAGGAGCGCGCCCGAAACCTAAAGCGGTGTACATGTCCCACAATGTCTGCGGGGACATTTCAAGCGCGATCTTCACCGTACCAATATTGGACGACTTTGCCACGATCTCGGACACTGTCAGCAGTCCATAGTCATGGGTATCGCCGATGGTGCGGTCACCGATGGTGAGCTTTCCCGGCGCCGTCTGAATGGTCGTCTTCGGACCGACAATTCCCATATCGAGCGCCTTGGCGATGGCAAAGGGCTTTAAAGTGGATCCTGGCTCAAACTGGTCGGTGAGCACACGGTTGCGCATCTGTTCAAAGAGCATCGTGGAGCGGTCGTTCGGGTCATAGGACGGAACGTTGACGAGCGCAATTATCTCCCCGGTCTGTACGTCAGCCACTACCGCGGCACCAGCCAATGCCTCAGACTTCTCGACCTGTGCTTTCAAAGCCTGAAACGCAAGAAACTGTACGCGGGAGTCGATGGACAGCACCACATCATGTCCCGGCACGGCTTCCTTTTGCCAGATATCGTCAATGATCCGGCCGCGAGCATCGCGGATCACTCGGCGCGCCCCGGGCACCCCGGTCAAATCCTTGTCTCGGGCCAGTTCAATACCTTCTTGACCATGATCGCTGCGGCCGGTAAATCCCACAACGTGAGCGACAGCCGGGCCATCGGGATATTCACGCAGCACTTCTGGCGAAACACCGATGCCGGGAAGCTTCAAAAGCCTCACGGCCTCTGCTGTCCGCACGTCTTGAGTACGGGCAAGATATGTAAAGTTCTTTGACTTAGCCTTGAAAATCTTGTCACGAACTTCCTTTGGCTTCATCTGCAGGACATCGGCCAACTTCTTAAAGTCATCGGCTGAAAGTTTTTTGGCGAATGCGGGATCCGCCCAGATGCTGCGCACAGGCTGACTGGCCGCAAGCACCACGCCATTGCGGTCCAGAATTTCCCCGCGCTCACCGGCAATGGTGAGCGTCCGGGCATAACGCGCCTCGCCTTGATCCTGAAGAAAATCCGTCGTCACTGCCTGCAGCCAAACCGCACGACAAACGAGTCCGAGAAAAAAGACCGTAATGAAGGCAAGTGCAAAGTACGTGCGCCATTTCGGAATCGGAATGACGATGAGCGGACTTTCGGCGCTTTTGGGTTTGGCCTCTTGTGCAGCCCGATCTCGCTGCATGAGCTCGAGGAGCTTATCGACCACTGCGTCAGCGCGCGCTTCATGAAGTTTGTCATGACCGGCCTCCAGCCCCAGCACCGCGAACCGAAGGCTGAGCATTCTTTGGATCAGCCTTACTCTTCTGAGCATCCCCATTCGTCGTCAGCGCATCAAGTTCGCGGCGCACTTCCGGCAAAAGTCGATTCGTCCGTCCGGCGCCTCCACGAGCGTCACCGTATCCGCACCCGTTGCCCCGGACAAGTCGAGCATGGCCGCACCTGCTGAGATGCTCCCGGAAGCGAAGCCCGGCGAACTTTCATTTCCAGCTCGGCCTGGTCGTCGAGCAGTCGGCGATGAACATCCATTTCATGCTCGTGAGCCACAAAGAGCTGACGCATTTGGAAATGAAGGTCTACCAGACAAAACGCGCTGCCCACCAGGACGATGCCTAAAACGACCGTCCACAGCAGTTCCGCACGCGTGACGGGACGCATGGCCTAATCCTCCCAGAGACGCGCAGTACGCGTGCCAACACGGAGTACGGAAGAGCGTGCACGCGGATTGGACTCTGCTTCGCTCTTGGTCGGCAGAATACGAATCACATCGCAGAACCACGGCTGCGCATTGAAACCCGCCGGCATCGGGAGCCGCGGATCGAGATCTCGGTCAGGATGAAGGCGCTTTTCGAAAAAGCGCTTGACAATGCGGTCTTCAAGCGAATGGAAGCTGATGACGGCCAATCGACCGGCCGGCGCCAAAAGAGCCCCAGCACTTTCCAGAGTGGTCTTGAGTTCATCGAGCTCGTGGTTGACCTGAATACGCACCGCCTGGAACGTACGCGTCGCCGGATGCTGAGCAGCATCGCGGCGATTCTTCGGCACTGCCGCTTCTACGAGCTTTGCAAGCGCCCCGGTTGTAGTGATTGGCGCACGAGATCTCGCTTCAACAATTGCCCGTGCAATGCGGTGTGCAAAGCGCTCTTCACCGAAATCCGCAAGCACTTCGGCAATTTCCTCGGCCGATGCTCGGGCAAGCCACTCCGCTGCGGTTTCGCCGCAGCTCGTGTCCATGCGCATATCGAGGGGCCCCTCGAAGCGGAAGGAAAAACCGCGGGAGGGATCGTCAATCTGCGGCGACGATACGCCGATGTCGAGAAAGATCCCATCGACCTGTCGAATACCGAGATCTCCCAAACGTTCTTTCATAGCGGAAAACGGCGCATGGACAATCTGAAAGCGAGGATCTTTAATGGCAGCTGCCGCCGCCACTGCCTCTGGATCGCGATCGAAAGCAATCAACCGCCCTTGCTGCGCAAGCCGCTCAAGAATGAGTCGACTATGGCCGCCGCGGCCAAAAGTACCGTCCACGTAGAGTCCATCTGGACGAGCAACCAAAGCTTCAGGTGCTTCGCGGCTCAGAACGGGAAGATGGACGAAGGCGGACATGGCTTGTTTCTTTTTCTGCTGTCAAGCAGCGCCGCTGCGGACGACGCGCCTGGGAAGCACTGTGCAGGCCTCCCAAAATTTTGGAAATATTTTCTTTGGCAGAAAGCGGGTTCAGAACGTGAAGTCGAGATCCTCAACGGTCTGCGCGACGGCCTGCGCCTCGGCAGCAGTCAGGCGTGCACGATCCCAGAGCTCGAAATGATCACCCCAGCCGACAAGAGCTGCTTCGCGTTCAAGTCCAGCGAGTTCACGCAGCCCCGCGGGGATGAGTACGCGCCCGGCACGATCAACCTTCAGTTCCTCAGCACTCCCCAGCACTAAACGGACAAAACCGCGTGCGGAGAAAGGAAGCTTCAGGAGAGCATCGCGCTTAGGAGCCCAGGCAGAAGGGGGATAAAGCACCAGGCACCCGTCCGGATGACGCGCAGCAACGATCACGCCGTCAGCGGCCGCTTCATCACGCGCACGCTTAGGAAGCGCAAGCCGCCCCTTGTCGTCGAGCGTGATGAGCGTAGTGCCTTGAAACACTTTCCTATCCTCAAACTGTCTTCAATCCTTCATTCCCGTTGGGCCAGCGTCCCGCAGAGACGCTCCCACCAATTCCCACATTTTCCCACAGTTGCCAATAATCAGATCATGAAAATCAGTACCAAATAGGCAAAAGATCTTGTCTAAAGCGTAAAAATCCAATGAAGCTTGAATCAACCGCAGACCTGTTTAGGAGTCTGCGGGAACGCATAAGAAAAAACCCGCATGAGCGGGTCTGGGTGTATGTACTGTCCAACAAGGATAGGGACAGCGGAAGCTGTTGCTGCAATTCGGCGGAAGTTCTCTTGTAAGCCGGATTCTGTCGCGCGAAGTCCTATAGGACCTCGGCGGCGGTCATTCATCTAGGACGACGCTCACGCGTCGCCTCAAGCCATCTACCCGCAGCCGGACGGGGCCCGCCCATTGGCTGCCTATTTGATGTTGCTCCCCGTAGAGATTGCCCGTTTCACCCGGCCCGAAGCCGGCTCGTCTCTGTTGCTCTAATCCGCGCCTTACGGCGGAGAGGCGTTACCTCCTACGGCGCCCTGCGGAGTCCGGACTTTCCTCCCGCGGCCTAAAACCGCCGACGACCGCCCGGAAAACTTCTCGTCGAACTGCAGCGAGGCGCTACTTTACCGACTATGCGTCAGCGTGGCAAGCCGGATTCCGAAGGTTTTCACCCAACCGCATTCAGCAAAACTTTTGTCGGCAGGTCTAATTGCACATAGACATCTGCGCCTTGTGGGACAATGTCGGCTTTCGGCTCTATCCATCTCGCTCGACCGCCACGCAGGAAAGGCCTCTCGGCTGCTTAGCCGCAAACACAGGTCTCTGCCGGCGGAGCAAATTGAGCGCTTTCGTCGCTCCCTCTCATTGTCATGCAACACCCTCAACTCTTTCGTCCCACGTTTCTGGCCCGCGCAGTCTTTGCCGCAGCCGTTTCGTTTGCGTGCACTGCTCAGGCAGACCTCTGGGAAGCCGTAGTAGACACGACGCCGGCAGGTTACGCCCGTCAGTCGTCTGAACGTCCGGGCGATTGGGCCTCTTTTTGGAGTGACACCAAGGAAGGAACCAAGCGTATCTTTGAGGAAGGCAACTCGGTCTGGATCGTTCCGACCTATACCAACCATCCCACCTGGGCTTGGAAAAAACGGCATGAAGAAAACGGTTATCCCTTCGGCATGGGCTACGCACGGCAAGTGATTGACAATCGCGGCAATGAACGCCTGCTTTTCGCCGTTAACTTTGTGGATTCCAACTACCGCATAGAGCCGATGGTGGGCTACTCCTGGCTCGCTCGATGGCCGATCGGCTCTACCGGACTCCATGTAGGGGCGGGCTATCTCGCAGGCATCACGATGCGCGGCGACTATATGTGGGCGCCGCTGCCTCTGCCGCTGCCTGTCGCTAAGATCGGCACCGATACAGTGTCCTTCTATGGCACCTACATTCCTTTCACCAACGTCTTCTTTTACTCGACGATTACCGTCGACGACGCGAAAGGCCGCAAGATGCCGCTCGCATCTGACAGTCCTTGGGTGAAGTCGCCTAATCTGCTCTACGGGTCCTATGGCTGGCAGTATGTCGACAATGGGGAAGAGTATTCCAAGAGCCTGATGAAGAACGATACGATTTGGAATGTTGGTCTGCGCCGTTACTCTGGGCGCAGCTGGCAGACGGATCTCAAATATTCTCGGGCTCAGCACGATGTCGCCTATGCCGACGGCTCAGGCAAACAGTCCATCGATTTCCGCACCTATACACTCACCATCTCCTACAACATCGACGTGACTAAATCACTGCGCCTATTTGCCGGCGCCGGTGTGGGCTACGGCAAAGCCGAAGGTCCCTACAACTCTGACACCAGCATCTTCCCTGCGCTCACGCTCGGCGGTACCTGGGCCCTTACAGACCACTTCTGGCTCACCGGTTCGATGGACACGAACTTCCCACGCTACAAAGGCGTGCTTGCCGACCGCGACAGCGAATATGTATTGAAGTCCATGCCGACCGCCTTCACACTCGGCCTCGGTTTCGCGTTCTGACGAACGGCCGCGCTTTCAGCACCGTCTACAAACCGTCTGGAATCACATTTCCAGACGGTTTCTTTTTCCGGCTTAACACTTAGAAAGGCCAACTCCATACAATTCACTCTGACCCAATTTAATGGGCGCCCTGCAAAGCCTGCGGCGGCGCCTTTGCGTTGTGCCCGGAAGCGCTCTCTGATCCAAAACGGATGAGCGTTTTCCGCACTTCGGCTTCACCCACATTTCATTTCCCAAAGGACAAGCAGTCATGGATCTCAATCAAGCGCTCATCGAACGCGCCCAACACGTCATTCCGGGCGGCGTCAACTCCCTGTACGAGCTTTCGGCTCTGTCGGCGGCGCTCCGCGCTTTATCGAGCGCGCCAAGGGCCCTTATATGTGGGATGTGACGGACAAGCGCTTCACGGACTATGTCTGCTCCTGGGGCCGATGATTCTCGGCCACAATGATCCGGAAGTCGTTGAGGCGGTTCATGCAGCAGTGGATCGCGGCCTTTCTTTCGGCGCTGCCACGCGTGCTGAGGTTGAAATCGCCGAAATGATCACGAACATTCTTCCTGCTATGGAAGAAGTTCGTCTCGTCTCCTCCGGCACGGAGGCCGGCATGTCGGCGATTCGTCTTGCCCGCGGGTACACCGGCCGCAACCGCATCATCAAGTTTGAGGGCTGTTACCACGGTCATTCCGATGCACTTCTGGTGAAGGCCGGCTCGGGTCTGCTCACCTTCGGCAATCCTTCATCTGCGGGCGTTCCGGCTTCAGTGACCGAACACACAATGGTGCTCGAATACAACAACCCCGAACAGCTTGAAGATGCTTTTGCCAAGTACGGCGACGAAATCGCCTGCGTCATCGTTGAAGCATTCGCAGGCAACATGAACCTCGTTCGCGGCACACAAGAATTCATTGATACGATGCGCCGCCTCTGCACGAAGCACGGAGCGCTCCTCATCGTTGACGAAGTCATGACAGGCTTCCGGGTCGCTTTGAAGGGAGCTCAGTCGCTCTTCAACGTCACGCCCGACATCACCATGCTCGGCAAGGTAATCGGCGGCGGCATGCCGGTCGCCGCCTTTGGCGGACGTCGTGAAATCATGGAAAGATTGCGCCCTGCGGCCCGGTCTATCAAGCCGGCACACTGTCGGGCAACCCTGTTGCCGTCGCCTGCGGCATGGCGACCCTGAAGAAAATTCAGGCGCCTGGCTTCTACGATCGTCTCGGCGCTCAGACCAAGCGTCTGGTCGAGGGACTTCAGGCTGCCGCTCAGGCCGCCGGCGTGCCCTTCACCGCCGACAGTGTCGGAGGTATGTTTGGTCTCTACTTCCTGCCGCAGCGTCCTCAGGGCTTTGCAGACGTAATGAAGGCCGACAAAATGCCTTCAACACGTTCTTTCACGGCATGCTCGACCGCGGCCATTACTTTGCGCCGTCCACTTTTGAGGCGGGCTTCGTCTCTATCACACACACGGATGAAGTGATCGACAAGACGATCGCCGACGCCCGCGAAGTCTTCACTTCAATGGCGAAATAAAATATCGCTGCTTCGCACCGTTTGGTTCTGCGTGCACTGACAAAGCGTCAAGCCGCAGAACCAAAGAGAGGGAATGCTTCCACTTATTCGATCCCATCTTGTCAATCCGTCCCATGTCCCTGCTGTCCGCATTCCTGAAACATGCCAAATTTTCTGTTGCCTTTGGGCGTCTGGGAACTGCGTTCGTTATCGCCGCCGCACTTTCTGCCGGAGCGCTGACATCGAACTGCGCCCTTGCAGCAAGCGATGACGGCTGGTTCTCCGCCATTGACGCCGGCCGCGGAGAAAAGAAAGCCGGTCCGCATGTCACGGTTGACATCATTGCCGAAAAAACCTCATTGACACCGCAGGCGGTCAACCGCTTTGCAGTTCGTTTCCGTCATCAAGAGGGCTGGCATACCTACTGGAAGATGCCGGGGATGCCGGGCTGCCGCCAGAATTTACCTTCACGCTCTCACCGAGTGAACTGAAAGCCTCAGCACCGCTATTCCGCTGCCAGAGCGAACAGTAACCTCCGGGCTCATCACCTTTGGCTATGGCGGCGAAACGCTTTTCCCCTTTAATGTGGAATTGCCGCGCGGTGCATCCGCGCTCAAATCGCGCTGCACGTCGAATATTTGGCCTGTAAGGACATGTGCGTTCCTGAGTCGGCCGACGTCAAGTTCTCCATTCCAATTGACATCAAAGGAAAAGATTCAGATGACGCAGCGGCCGTTGCTGCTGCTGTACGCGCCATCCCTGAACGTGTTCAAAACGACGGCAGCATCAAGGCGACCATTGACGGCAATCGAATTCGCATTGATGTTGCGGGGAACGCGATTGTCGGCAGGTCGCTTGATTTTCTTCCGTCCGAAAAAAATGTAATCGATCTGCGTCAGGCCCCGCAAACCGCTGTTGGCATCACGCAAGGCAACGAACCGCCTTCTGCCTCACTCTGGCTTGCCGCAACTGAACGATTTGCCAAAACACCCCAGCCTGCACTCGAAGGCGTCCTGGTCGCTGACGGCGGTCCAGCCAAAGGCGGTTGGGCGATTGACACGTCCGTGCCGCTGCAAACCGGATCGGTAGCACCGCCTCCGGCAGTCAATCCTGCAGCCGCTTCGTCCCAGGCCGACGCGGTATCGGCCGCTGCCGACCTGAATAACAGCAGCCAGATGACGGCAGGAACCGGCGCCGCGCTTCTCTTTGCATTTTTGGGCGGTCTGATCCTCAATCTGATGCCCTGCGTCTTTCCTGTTCTTTCGCTCAAACTCCTCGACCTCGTCCAAGGTGCCCACCAGTCGCAGCGTCTCGTTGGGCACGGTCTGGCTTTCACGGGAGGCGTATTGCTCTCTATGGTGCTTCTTTCAGGCACCTTGATGGCGCTTCGCACTGCCGGTCACGCCGTAGGCTGGGGATTTCAGCTGCAGTCGCCTTGGGTGGTTGCGGCCTTGATTCTCTTATTCGGAGCCATCACCTGCAACCTTCTGGGACTTTATGAATTCACCTTCGGAAGCCGTGCCGCAGATCTCAAAGTCGTGCGCAGCCTGCCGCAGTCCGGAATCACTTCGTCCTTTTTCTCCGGCATTTTGGCGGTCATTGTGGCAAGTCCCTGCACCGCTCCTTTCATGGGGGCCGGGATCGGCTATGCACTCACCCAGCCCGCCGCAGAAGCAATGCTCGTCTTCCTCTCGCTGGGTCTCGGCATGGCAACGCCTTGGCTGCTTTTGTGCCTGTTCCCCGCCTGGGCCAAAAAGCTCCCCAAACCGGGACCTTGGATGAACACCTTCAAGAAGGTGATGGCTGTCCCCATGCTGCTCGCACTCCTTTGGCTCGCCTGGGTGCTTACCAAGCAGGTTGACTATCGCGGTCTCTTGATCGTACTTCTGGGACTCGCCGCGCTTGCCGCCTTTTGCTGGTTATTAGGAAGACGTCAGTTTGGACGGTCCTCGAGCACCATTGTTATGGCCGCACTCGGAACACTTACGGCAGCTTCACTGGCGCTGACAGCTTGCGGCATTTTCGACCGCCACTCCGTTTCAACAGAGGAGGGGTGGAGTACGTGGAGTGCCGAAGCCGTACAGAGTGCTTCCTCAGCAGGCCGCCCTGTTTTCATCGACTTTACTGCTGCCTGGTGCATTACCTGTCAAGCCAATAAGCTTGCTGTGCTCGACCGTGAGGAAGTCGTTTCACGAATGAGTGCACTCGGCTACGTTCGTTTTCTCGCCGACTGGACTAATAAGGATCCTGCTATCACCAAGGAACTGGCCAAGTATGGCCGCACCGGCGTACCGCTCTACGTTCTTATTTATAAGGACGGCACGGTCAAAGTGCTCCCTGAACTCCTCACAACCGGCACGGTCTTGGATGCACTGAAATAAATCAACTGCCACCGCAGTTCGGCGTATGCCAAAAGATTAATTAATAAGATCCATCGGGCCTGCCGAAGCGTTTCTTCTGCAGGCCCGATTCTTATTTATCGCATCTTGTTTTCGGAATAGTCGTAGACCCAATCGATAACGATGTTTAGGAAGGGAATCCCGTTGGGCACGTTTTTAGCGCCCCGCACACTTGCGTAGACAGCATAGCGCTGACCGTTTTGCGCTTGAATAAATCCGCCGATGCTTCGCACATCAGAGAGGAACCCCGTCTTGATGCGGCCGCGTTCCTCTGCCACCTTGCGTTTGGCCATGGTCCCATCTCTGCCGCTAATCGGCATTGAAGCCAAATATTCCGGCATGTAGGGACCGGACCACCCGGCCGCCAGAAGTTGGGTCATTGCTCGGCCGGTCACACGGGTTTCACGCGAGAGTCCCGATCCGTTGTCAATCCATATCTCCTGAGACGTGATGCCTTTCGACTGCAGCCATTCGTCGAGCGCCGCACGCGCATCTTCAAGGGTTGCGCCTCTTGGGAAAACCAATTCCGCCCGTGTGGCAGCCTTTCCCGCGGACTTAAGCTTTCCTGTCGAAGGCTCATTCTTTTGCGCTTCATTAAAAGCCTCTCGAACCCGATCAGCCCCTAAGGAAAGGAAGATATGCCGCGCCATTAAGTTGTTAGACCACTTATTGGTGAGCGCCACCACTTCGCCCAAAGGCTGCGAAACACGGGAAAAACGCCGTTGAGCATCTTTGGGTACGTTTCCTGACACCACATGCCCCGTCCAGGTGCGGCCGTCGCGCTCCCAGAGCGCACGAAAGAGCCGCTCGAGGTATTCGTTGGGTTCTAAGGCGATGACATTGAAATTTTTCGGCCCGCAAGCTGCCGGAAGCTTGCCGGTAAAGGTCACACGCTTGCGGCCTTTGCCCAGATCCTTCAGCTGGAAACCAATTGACGTCTTCCAATCACCGCATCCGCCTCGACCGAGCAGGATTGTCTCTGGGAAAGAAATACCAGCCAGTTTTGGCACAGTCACGATGCGGGCCGTTTGGGTCTCCTTGTCGGGGATAAATTCGAAGCTTAGATTTCGAAAATTGATGAGCGCCGGATCGGGCTGCAAGTTGTAAGGACGAGAGCTACGGCCGTCAAACGCTCCTGGATCCACCTGAGGAATATTGAAGTAGGAACGGTCAATGACGATGTTGCCTTCAATCCGCTTGATGCCGGTCTGAGCGAGTTTGTCTACCGCCATGGAAAAATCCTCAACCACGAAGGAGGGGTCACCGCCTCCGCGAATAAAGAGACCGCCCTTCAAAAGCCCCTTTGTGGTTGGTTCTCCCAGCGTATAAAAACCCGTATACCAATGATAATTAGCCCCCAGCGTTTCGAGCGCAGCCAGAGTCGTCACAACTTTGGCCACCGAGGCCGGTCGATCAATGCGGTGGTCATTCCAAGCGAGGACAGCGGTCTTCGGCGATTCAACCGGCACTACTGAAATCACAATATCGTCAGGATTGATTCTCAGCCGCTTGGCCGCTGCTGCGAGCGGAGCCGGCAACTGCGACTGCGAGGCAGTTCGGCCCGCAGCCGAAGTTGCCGCAGACGCCGTTGGCAGCGCAATCGTAAACGAAAGCAGTGCTGCAGCCGTCAGCGCTTTTGCAGCAAACAGCTGCACCCGGCGATTCAGCGTCAACTTCGCGCTTTCACTCAAGCATTTCCCTGCACACATCAATGGATCCTCGCAGCGGATGAAAAATTTTTATCTCCAGCCCTTGAAATCGAAAGAGCCGTCCCCATATAGGCAAGTAATGGTAGCGGATGTGCCTCTAAGGACATTCCGCCCGTATGAATTGTTGCATGCCGAGCTCTCCGCCATCAATTAGGCAGTGCGATTTGAGCACGGCATCCAAGCTTTCAAAGAATCTTTGGAGATTTCCCAGATGCAGATCCGTCCTTTGCATGACCGCGTCATCATCAAGCGCCTTGAGGCCGAAACGACGACCGCCTTCGGCATCGTCATTCCTGACACGGCCGGCGAAAAGCCTGATCAGGGCGAAGTGATCGCCGTCGGTCCCGGCAAACGTGATGAAGCCGGCCACTTGTGGCGATGGACGTTAAGGTCGGCGACCGCGTCCTCTTCGGCAAGTACTCCGGCCAGACCGTCAAGGTCGACGGCGAAGAGCTCCTCGTGATGCGCGAGGAAGACATCATGGGCGTGCTCGAATAAGCCGCCCCCGAAAGCACTCCACGTACAGATTTCTAAATAATTAAGGAATTACAAAATGGCTGCTAAGCAGGTTCTTTTCGGTGATGATGCCCGCACGAAAATGGTTCGCGGTATCAACGTTCTCGCCAATGCTGTCAAGGTAACGCTCGGCCCGAAGGGTCGCAACGTTGTGCTTGAACGCTCTTTCGGCGGCCCGACGGTCACGAAGGATGGCGTGTCTGTCGCCAAAGAAATTGAACTCAAAGATAAATTTGAAAACATGGGTGCCGCCATGGTCCGCGAAGTCGCCTCGAAGACGAGCGACAACGCCGGTGACGGTACGACCACTGCTACGGTTCTCGCGCAGGCCATCGTTGATGAAGGCATGAAGTTCGTTGCCGCCGGCATGAACCCGATGGACCTTAAGCGCGGCATCGACAAGGCTGTTGCCGCCGCCATCACTGAGCTCAAGAAGCTTTCCAAGCCCCTACGACCAACAAAGGAAATCGCTCAGGTTGGCGCCATTTCGGCCAACTCCGATGAAGAAATCGGTCAGATCATTTCCGAAGCCATGGATAAGGTCGGCAAGGAAGGCGTGATTACGGTTGAAGACGGTAAGAGCCTCAAGAACGAACTCGAAGTCGTCGAAGGCATGCAGTTCGACCGCGGCTATCTCTCGCCCTACTTCATTAACCAGCCTGAAAAGCAGGCTGCAGTTCTTGAGAACCCGTTCATCCTGCTCCACGACAAGAAGATCAGCAACATTCGCGAACTTCTGCCGGTGCTTGAACAGGTCGCTAAGGCTGCTCGTCCGCTCATCATCATCGCTGAAGACATCGACGGCGAGGCCCTTGCCACGTTGGTCGTCAATTCCATCCGCGGCATCCTGAAGGTTGTGGCCGTCAAGGCTCCGGGCTTCGGCGATCGCCGTAGCGCCATGCTCGAAGACATCGCAGTCCTTACGGGCGGTACGGTTATTTCGAGCAACGTCGGCCTTTCGCTCGATAAGGCTACGCTTGCCCAGCTCGGCAGTGCCAAGAAAGTCGAAGTCACGAAAGAAAATACGACCATCATTGACGGTGCCGGTGATGCCGCGGCCATTGAAAACCGCGTCAAGAACATCCGCACGCAGATCGAAGGCGCCTCGAGCGATTACGATCGTGAAAAACTTCAGGAACGCGTGGCTAAGCTCGCCGGCGGCGTTGCACTGATCAAGGTCGGTGCCGCAACTGAAGTTGAAATGAAGGAAAAGAAGGCCCGTGTGGAAGACGCTCTGCACGCCACTCGCGCTGCCGTTGAAGAAGGCATCGTCCCGGGCGGCGGCGTCGCGCTCATCCGCGCCAAACTCGCCATCAAGGACATCAAGGGCGACAATGACGAACAGAACGCTGGTATCCGCATCGTTCTGCGCGCCATGGAAGAGCCGCTGCGTCAGATCGTCGCCAATGCCGGCGATGAACCGAGCGTCGTGGTGAACACCGTCGCTCAGGGCGAAGGCAACTTCGGCTACAACGCTCAGTCCGCCAAGTACGGCGATATGGTTGAAATGGGCGTGCTCGATCCGACGAAGGTGACCCGCACGGCACTTCAGAACGCAGCATCTGTCGCTTCGCTGATCCTCACGACCGACTGCATGGTTGCCGACCTTCCGGCCGACGACAAGGCTGTCCCCGCCGGCATGGACGGCATGGGCGGCATGCCCGGCATGATGTAATCGACTGCAGAATGCCCTGACACGTTTGGGCGGCTGAACAAACCGCTCAAACGTGACCGCAGACAATGCAAAAATCCTCCGCAGCGTGCACGGCTGCGGAGGATTTTTTATTCAGGATCGTGCAAAAACGACGCTGCATTCAAAAACACAGCGTCGATTGGATATCCGTTTCTTCGTTATTCGGGCTTCAGCCCCGAAAGTTTGGCAAACTCTTCCGTGGTCACCTGAGGCACCGGGATATAGCGTCCATCGGTGGTCTTCAGGACGCCGAAGGGCACCGAGATGCCGCACGCACGGCGAAAAGCTTTGGAGTAGTCCCAGACCTTCTTTCGCGCATCAAAGGGCAATTCGACATTGCGGACATCGAGCCCTCGGAAATCCTTGTCGTGGAAATGCGCTTCATGCTCCAGGAACTTCGCTTTGCGGTCCTTAGCAGAGAGAATTGCTGCGCCCTGAAGCTCACTCCAGGGGTTGAGCACCGCGACCGGATGCCAGATAAAGGTCACCTGCTTAAGGAAAGGCTTAAGCTGTTCATACTGCCAGACGCACCACGGGCACTGCGTGTCAAATGCCAGACGAACCACCGGTCCGTTTTTCGGTCCTTGGAAAACAACACCGTCACCGGCATCCTGAAGCTCAACAAAGCAGCGTTCGGCATTGAAGTCCGTCGGCACTGTCGGCATGTCGGGCCAGGTACGCTTAGCCGGCTTACTCGTCTTACCGTCAGCTGCATGGGCGGCGGTGATTGACGAAACGGCGGCGGCGCCGGCGATCGTCAAAAGTGTGCGGCGGCTGCAGAGTCCAGTCATAAATGTTCCTCCTGTCTCTTTTCCTTTTTTACTGATCGAGGGTCAACAACCCGCGAAGTCCATTTTCCATCCTACGCCACCGCAACCGATGTGCTTGAACAGCAAAGCGCAGAAAAAATGTTTCGACACACTTGTTGAGCATTTATTTTGCGGTATTGCCATCATTGAGACGATATCCGAGCGATGAATTGAGCCAAGCTTCTTGTTTCTGTGCCTTTGTCGGCAAGATTCCTTGACCGCCCGCACGCCGGCAAGGACAATGTTGTCTATTCCTTGATTACCGCCCGGCGGCGCCCAAAGCTATGATTTCACGGACGTCTGCCGGCCTCTCTAAAGAAAACTGAGTTGACATGAAGTTCACCGAGATGCTGCGCGCCCGCTGGCGCAATGCCGACACGCTTCTGTGCGTCGGTCTCGACCCCGATCTGGCACGCCTTCCTGAAGAACTAGCCGGCAAACCCGATGCCATCTATTCCTTTTGTACCGGCATCGTTGATGCAACAGCAGACCTTGTCTGTGCCTTTAAGCCTCAGATTGCCTACTTCGCATCCGAAGGCGCGGAAGACGCACTGAACCGCGTCGTCGCCTACATTCATGCCAATCATCCTGGCATTCCTGTCATCCTTGATGCCAAGCGCGGCGATATTGGTTCGACAGCCAAGCACTACGCCGAAGAAGCTTTTGATCGTTATGGTGCCGATTGTGTGACGCTCTCTCCCTATATGGGCGGCGATACGCTGGATCCATATCTGGCATATACCGAAAAGGCGCTTTCGTTCTCTGCCGCACTTCGAATAAGGGCGGCGATGATCTGCAAATGATCGACCTCGGCGGCGGCGAACGCCTTTTGAACGCGTAGCCCGCTTGGTCTCACATGAGTGGAACCGTACGGGCGAGCTTGGCCTCGTTGTCGGCGCAACCCCCGATGAGCTTGCTGCGGTACGCCGCATTGCGCCGGATATCCCGCTCCTTGTGCCCGGCATCGGCGCCCAGGAGGCGACATTAATGCTGCGGTCAAAGCCGGTATGGACACGGAAGGGGCCGGTATGGTCATCAATTCCGGCCGCGCAACTTTACGCCAGCAGCGGTGCCGACTGGCGCGAAGCAGCCCGCCGTTCAGCGATTGCCACACGCGACGCTATCAACAGCGCCCGCGAACTCTAATTTTGGGGCTGCTTGACTCAGCGGGCGCGGAGCTCCACTTCGCGCCCGCCGCTTTGATGACCGCCTGAAGTGCTGTCTCATCCACGGCCCCAACTCCACCAAATCTCGGCTTGGCGCATTTCCGCCTATGCGAAAGAGGCAAAGATTTCCCCACGGAACGTAGTAGGCGAATGTACCTCTTACCGGTGACTTGACGACAGGATCGCGTCCCACATCGAGCCGCTCAGAAAGTCTTGCAATTCGCTCAAGCTTTCCAAAATCCTCCCACACCACCTTCATCGGCAGGCGTTTGGCGAAATTTTCGGCTGCTGCGCTGGCATTCAGTTCAATGGCATAAATTGCACCGTCGACAACCATGTCGATGGTTTGTGCGGCTGGACTCCCTGCTGTGGCGACGATACTGACCGCAGCGACAGCAAGATGTTTGACCGGCTTGTGCATCTGAATTCTCCGAAAAATATTGAGTCCATTTCATTTTCTATGATGTACTCGCCGAAAAATGTGCTGATCCGCTCAAATATCTGCCGTTTTCGTTAAAAAGCGGTCCGAATCTTTAATCGAACCGCTTTCTATCAAAGTCTTTGCTGCAGCCTCAGAAGAGACTCAATAGTGCAATCGGATTCCCTTTGTAATTCCCATTCACAAAGCAGGCATTCTCAAAAATTTCGAGTTTAGATTGGTAAACGCCGTCAATGAGCCGAAGATCACCCGACGCTGTATAAACAGCTGCTGTCTGTTTGGCAATCAAAGCTTGCGGAATAGCCAGTTCAAAAGTGCCCCAGCTTGCTCCTCGAGCGAGCTCCTGACCCTGCGCATTCGGATCCGCCGCCTTGTAAGCAAAAGCCCCCTTCAAATGCGCCGCATCCTTTCCCCGCACATATCTTGCATCGGTCAGATTCAACGCAATGCCGTCCTTCATAAAAGCTCGGCTCCAAATACCGAGAACCCGGAAAGCAGCGTCCGGATTCACTGCCGTCTCTTGCGTGGCCGTTTGGAGGTCCGTCAGGAATGCTTCCGAAAGATTCGTGATCGTCAAATCCAAACCAATTTCAGAGGCAGACTCCCCACCCGTTTTCGGGTTCGTGACGGAAAGCTCAACCCGCTCATCCCAGCGCTGAGCCGCTTTCCCGTCCTTATCCTCTGACGCCGGTCCGGCCGACCGTGCTGAGATAAATGCCGCACGCGTTCCGTCACCGGAGAGCTCCCCGCTCACAAAAGGCCCGCTCGTGAAAGTAAAGTCCGCAATGGGCTTCTCACCCACGCGAATTTCAGCCCGTAAATCTTTCATGGATTCCGTTGAGGGAGCGTTTGCCGCAATTTCTTCCGCCGTTCGGCAGCTCCAGCCGCCCAGAACGAAGCGAGCGACAATATCTTGACCGCTTTTTTCGCCCGTAATGCTCGCCGCCTCAGCCTGACAAACAAATGCGTTTTCGGGAGCGCGATAGGTGATTGGATTCAGCCGCCACACCACAGGTTTGACGGTTCCTGTAATTGAAGTTTCAATCACGAGCTCGTCGCCGAACCCTTCCACACTCTTATCGGCCGCAATCTGTGCTCCGATCCCCTGCGTAAGATCAAGCGACGCCTTCGTTTTGGTGCCTAATCCAAATTCAGCACCGCCCTGCCAGACCATTTTGAGGCCATTGAGGAGTTCCACCTCCACCGTAAAGGCGCGCGTTCTCCACGTGCGAGCCGTCTCCGTAAAAATGACCGTCTTTACCGGAGCCTCCTTGTAACTTGCGAGATCCTGAGCGTGTTCGTCCCAAACACGTCCCTCCCAAGTGACGATGCCCGCACCTGCAGCTGCGGCAGCCGCAATCACGACTGCGGCTGTACTCCACACTTTTGCTCCCATGCCTTCCTTCCTGCTTTAATTAGAAGTGATTGAATTTATTTTGAATGCTCACAATACCGTGAGCACCCATGCCGCTTTTTCTAAAGTTGTTCACAAGTGTGCCGCAGCGGCCTATTAGTTGCCAACAGACTTATCCACAGGCTTAATCGTCTTAGAATCCGCACCATCATGCGGATTGTCGACCACTACCCTCTCAATTTGAGGGCTCGGCTCCTCCCCCTTGGGGACAACTTCTGCCATGCCGTGTGCAGCGCGTAAGCGCGAAGCGAGCACCTTATCGACTCGCCGACCGTCCATATCGACAATCTCAAAACGCCACCCTAGCCACTCGACCGCATCACCCTCTTTGGGCAACCTCCCCAGAAGGAGCATCACCATGCCTGCAAGCGTGCTGTATCGGCCGGCTTCCTCTTCAGGAACGTGCTTGAGAGAAAGCACATCCTTCATTTCGGGAATCGGAATGATGCCGTCGAGCAGCCAGGAACCATCCTCGCGTCGAGTGGCCCAGCTGTCATCGGGCTGCTCGGGCTTAAATTCACCGGCAATAGCCTCCAGTACGTCACGCGGCGTCACCAGGCCGAGCACTTCGCCGTATTCATCCACGACAAGCGCGAGCGGCACGTCGGTTTTACGGAAATGCTCCAGAAGCTCCATCCCGGTAAGCGACTCTGGCACATAAGAAACCGGCATCAGATTGTTGGCGAAGTCCGGTTTGCCCGAATCCAAAATCTGCTGCAGAAGCATTTTGGTGGAGCAGACGCCCTTCACATTGTCCAGACTGCCAACGCAGACCGGCAGCCGCGATCGCTTTGACGTTCGGATCAGTTCAATATTTTCCTCATCCGGCGCTTCAAGATCGATCCAAGAAATATTGGAGCGCGGCGTCATCAAAGAGGCAACCTGCCGATCATCAAGACGAAAGACGTTGCGCACCATATCGCGCTCTGCCGTTTCGATAACGCCGGATTCCTGCCCTTCTTCAATCATGGCGTGAATCTCTTCTTCCGTCACGGAACTCCCCTGTGTTTCCGAAATGCCCAAACGCTTCAAAAGCAGGTGCGTCGAGGCCGACAGGAGTTTGACAAAAGGAGCGGCAATAATGGAAAGACAGTGAATAGGAGGCGCGAGACGACAGGCAATGCGCTCGGGCGAAATCTGCCCGATGCGCTTGGGGACCAGTTCGCCCATCACAATCGAAAAGTAGGTGATCAGCACAACAACAACAAACAAACCGATAGCCTTAGCGGTTTCCGGCGACAGTCCAACCATCACCAGAAACGCCTCCATCGGTCGGGCGAGCGCCGACTCACCCACAATGCCCGAAAGAATGCCGATGGACGTAATACCCACCTGAATCGTTGAAAGCGCACGGTTCGGATCCGCATTGAGCTCACGAGCACGCTCTGCTCCAGCAACCTTGTCATCAATAAGACGCTGGAGCCGAGCACGACGGCTCGTAACGAGCGAAATTTCACTCATGGCGAAAACGCCGTTCAAAACGATCAGAACGGCGAGAAGCGCCACATCTAACCAACTGGACATAAAAAATCTGAAAGGGGTCAAAAAAATGAAATGAGCGATCTGCAGCCGCAGATCGCCAGATAATCCGACTTAGTAAAAAAGTCAGAAGAATTTTTTATTATCACATGCGGGACCAGTCGCAGTTTGAATAGGCCGGCCTAAACTGCATGAATGCGAAAGATTGCATCAGTCAAAGGGCGACGGCATTCTCATCGGATCGCCGCCACGAATGAGGGCGATCAGACCTTGGAGCGCCGTTAAAGAAGCAGCCAGCCGCACTGTTCGGCGATCACCGGTGACGTGAATGGTACGCACACTTGTTGCGATCGCTCCGGAAGGATCGCGTTCTGCCCACCCAATACAAACCGTGCCGACCGGCGTTTGCGCAGTGCCGCCGGACGGCCCTGCAACCCCCGTAAGGGCGACAGACAAATCCGCATGGCTGCAGGCGAGTGCACCGCGCGCCATGGCTTCAGCAACGGGTTCACTCACAACGCCGAATTCTGCAATAACTTCTGCCGGCACGTCGATCATCTCTTCTTTGCCGGAGATTTGATAGGTCACATAACCGCGGTCAAACCATGCCGACGATCCGGCGACACTCGTAATGAGTTCACTCACCATGCCGCCCGTCAGACTTTCTGCCGTGCAGACAATACGTCCGTTTTCATGTGCGGCAGCCCCAAGCAGATCCGCTGCCAATTCAGCTTGCTCAAGCAGTGTGCTCATGAGAATTCCTCACCCATCAATATTCTTCGTTAGGCCCACCGTTGCCAGGCTGCTGACAGCAAAACGATGAGTGCCCAAGCATAGACCGCAGCGGCGATATCGTCGAGCATCACCCCCAAACCCGACTTCATCCTGCGGTCGAACCAGGAGCCTGGCCAAATTTTCACAATATCGAAAAGTCGAAACGCAAGGAATGCGGCCAACCACCAGCCCCAGCCGGCGGGCAGCATGATGCATACGGCCCAAACAGCTACGACCTCATCAATGACAAAACCGCCGTGATCGACAACGCCGATGTCGCGGCCCGAACGTTCGCACGCCCATGCGCCAAGCATAAAAAGAGCGGCAGTGAGTGCTACCCAGCCTTCGCGCGTCATGAAGGGATCGAGCAGCCCGTAGACGATCACTCCCGCAAGCGTTCCCCATGTACCGGGAGCAGGCCGCAGAGCACCGACGCCGAAAAACGTGGCAATCCAGTGCGCAGGATGAGAAAGAACAAAGTTTCGAGTGATGCGCACGCGATTGGCGGGCGCATCTGGAGCGTATTTTTCAAACATGTCGTCCTAAGGCGAATGAATCTTCGCGCGGCTGCACTGCAGCCGCCAGACAGACTCCATTATTCTGGATCTTCCGCGTTGAAATGATCGTAACCAGTGCTCGGCACTGCAACAGGCAGGCCGTCTGCCGTGCGCACCACAACAGCCGTTTCTTTCTTTCTAAAATACGGCCGATGCGGGAAACGGGCGTATTGGAGAGCAGTCCGGCCTCAAAGATGCGCTCGGCTGCCGCTGGAGGCGCCGTAAAAATCAGTTCGTAGTCGTCACCGCCGGCAAGCGCTGCCTCATGCTGGCGTGCAACGGTGAGCGTCGACAATACTGGGGAGAGCGGTATACGCTCCCATTCGATTTCTGCGGAAACACAGCTTCTCGTCAGGATGTGATCCAGATCGGCAAGGAGACCGTCTGAAATATCCGCACAGGCTGTCGCTGCGCCCAGAAGCGCCTGACCGAGCGCGATACGCGGTGTCGGCCGATCCATCCGAGCAAAGAGCCGAGGTTCCGCATCGGGCATCACCTGCCAGCGACCCCACCGGCACATCAAAGCCGCATAAGCGTCGCCCACCGTACCAGACACCCAGATATCGTCACCGGGCTGAGCGCCGCTTCTTGTCAGCCCCATTCCGGCCGGCAAGTCGCCCATCGCCGTAATGCTGATCGTTGCAGGAGCATGTCTGCCGTCAATCTCTGGCGTCCGTGTCGTATCTCCCCCAAGCAGCGCGCAGCCCGATTCATGTGCAAGCGCCATCAGACCGCGGGAGAAATCAGCCAGCCATCCGTCGTCTCGACGCGGCAGGCCGATGGACAGGAAAAAGGCTCGCGGAACGGCTCCCGCTGCTGCCAGATCCGAAAGATTCACAGCGAGCGCCTTATAGCCCACATCTTCCGGATCGGCATCGGGAAAGAAATGCGTGCCTAATGCAGTCATGTCGCAGGTCACCGCGAGACGCCCCGCACCGGTATCAATGATGGCGCAGTCGTCACCCACCCCTGACTCTTCCAGGCTCCGAACGACGGATACGTGAAGAACTGCTCAATGATTTGAAATTCACCAGCCTCAGACACAACACACCTCCTTGATGTCTCTGCGCTTCATAAAGAAGCCTCCATTTTGCGAATTATCCTGTGCAGCGCTCCCAACGAACGCGCCTAACTTTGCCTTCAAGCACAAGATTTCAAGATCCTCACTGCACTTTGCACCAAAGCATGCAGAGGATGTCTAAACACGCATCCTGTTTTCTTAAAGTCCTGCAAAAGAGCCGCCCAGAGTTTCCTCACAAGCGGCTCGATCCAACAGCTGCAACAAAACTGCTGCTGATTAGGCTTTCTTCTGGGCGTGATCCGCTGCAAACTCAGCTGCGCGCACCTTAGCGGCCACGCGTTCGAGAACAGCATTAGTGAACCGGTAGCCGCTGCCGAAATGTTTGGCCAACTCAATCGTCTCGTTGAGAACGACGCGGTACGGCGTCTGCGGGCAGCGCAGCAGCTCATACGTCCCGATGAAAGAATCGCACGCTCAACGAGCGATACGCGCTTCAGGTCGCGGTCGACAAAGGCGAAAACTCAGCTTCAAGCGCAGCGTGCTCGCCGATCGCTCCAGAAAGCAGTGTCGTGAGCAGCTCACGGTCGCAGCGCACCCAGTCTTCAGACGTAAGACCGAGATCTTCAACGGGCGTGCCTTCCTCATCATCGGCAAGGAGCGCAGGAAGATTTTCTTCAATTTTCTGGGCTTTAAGCGTCGGATCTGCGATCCACTGATAGAAGCCGAGCAGCGCAAAGACGCGGGCGAGATGCCGCGGTGCATGCGCCTGGCGGCCGGGCTTATGGGCTTCAGTCATAGTTGTCCTGTCCGCTCTCTATAAAGAGAGCCTGATATTGAGAAACCCAAGCGGCGCACGCCGCCTGGATGCTCTTATTTGTTCAGAGTAATCAGAAAAGGCGCGCATTCTAGCGCGCCTTTTCATCCTCTGCCTTGACCGACCGGAATTAGTCTTCTGGATTTTCCTCAAAATCGTCAGCCGAAACGAATTCCTTGGCGAGGTTGGCCATCTCAACAGCGCAGCGAGCGCAGTCGCGGGCTTTCATCTCAATACGTTCCTGACACTGCTCGTCATTTTCCGTCGTAAGCACACCATTGGCGATCGGAATTTCATAGTCAAGACCAATACGGGTAATGCCGGCACCGGACTCATTCGAGACGAGTTCAAAGTGATAGGTTTCACCGCGGATAACAGCGCCGAGCGCAATCAGGGCATCGTATTCCTCGGTCTGTGCAAGCTTCATCAGCGCGAACGGAATTTCAAGCGCGCCGGGAACGGAGACCTTTGTCACATCCTCATCCATCACGCCGAGCTTGCGAAGTTCATCCATGCAGGCCTCGAATCGCCGCGGCCGGCGTATTCATTGAAGCGGGATACGACGATGCCGATGCGCAGATCCGTGCCGTCGGTAGAGGTCGGGATGATGTCAACTGCCATTTGCTTAGCTCCTTGGTACTGGGCAGAACGAGAAAGCGGTTCGGCCGCTGCTCATCTATGAGGGCGGCGTCCGAATCTCCCTTCTAAATCTTGAAGGGATCATTTTAGCGCATCAACGTGTCCAAACTTCAGCTCTTTGCGAACGGGCATTTACGGAAAATCTTCTTCACTCATGACAGGCTTGCCTTTTCTTCACCAACGCCGTTTTCAGGGCATCTCAAAGGCACGAGCCGCCGCCCTTCTTTAAAACTGACGTCCGCTTCACCAAAACGTCATACAACTGACATCACTTTGCCGCAGCCGCGTTGCAAACCCGTCACATGTACTTCCTAGACTGCTCCGCAGCGGCCGAAAGGAATCCTCACCTTTCCGTCCGCCATTTGTCCATTTATTTGTAGACGCACTCTCACGCGCCAATTTCTCCCCACAGGAACACCACATCACCATGCAGAAATTCATATTGAGCACCGCATCCACCGCACTGGCTGCCGTCGGCGTTCTCAGTGCACTCGCTGCCGCACCGGTCTCTGCCGCGCAGATCTATCCTGTCGATCAGGCACGTTTCATGACCAATGCCAAATTCGACTTCAAGATTGAACTTGACAAGAAGGCCGACCGCAAGAACGTCGTCGTCGAAATCAACGGCGCCGACTATAAGAAAGTGCTCAAGGGTTCGGAAATCTGGGTTCCCGAAGAAATCGATTCCGAAGGCTCCGCACTCATCATGCGTGACGTCGAAATCAAGAAGCCCGGCAAGTACACCGTTGTAGTGAAGTCGCCCGAAGGTGAAATGCGCGCAGATTGGGATCTTTACTCTACGCCCAAGAAAGCCGCGGCCAAGAACGTGATCATTCTGCTCGCCGACGGTCTTTCCGTCGGACACCGCACAGCAGCCCGCATTCTCTCCAAGGGCGTAAAGAACGGCATGTATCAGGCGCCGCTTGCCATGGACAATATGCCGCACATGGCGCTCCTCGGCACGAGTTCGGTTGACACGATCGCCGCCGACAGTGCGAATACAGCTTCGGCCTATATGACCGGCCACAAGTCTTCCGTTAATGCGCTCGGCGTCTACGCAGACCGCACCAAGGCCAGCCAAGACGATCCGCGTCAGGAAACGATTGCCGAACTGCTCCGCCGCAAGACCGGCAAAGCCATCGGTGTCGTGTCCGATGCTGAAATTGAAGATGCAACACCCGCTTCTGTCGTCGCGCATACCCGTCGCCGCTCCGACAAGGCCGATATCGTCGGCATGTTCTACGAAGTTCGTCCGGAAGTGATTTTGGGCGGTGGCTCTGCCTATTTCCTCCCGCAGGGTACGCCTGGCAGCAAGCGCAAGGATTCAACCAACTATCTTGAACTCTTCCAGAAGGACGGTTACAAGTTCGTCTCTGACCGTACCGAACTGCTTGCCGCCGTTGACGGCAAGGCGCCGCAAAAGCTCCTTGGACTCTTCCATACCGGCAATATGGACGGCTGGATTGACCGCCACCAGTGGAAGGGCAACACGGTGAAGAAGTTCCCGAATCAGCCCGACCTGACGGATGCGTTTGATGCTGCCGTCAAAGTGCTCGGCCAGAACAAGGAAGGCTTCTTCCTGATGCTTGAAGCCGGCTTGGTCGACAAGTTCTCGCACCCGCTCGACTGGACGCGCTCCGTCGGCGACACGATTGCCTTCGATAAGGTGGTTGAACGTGCTCAGAAGTATGTCGACGAACATCCCGATACGCTTCTGATCGTAACGGGTGACCACACGCACTCCATCTCGGTTGCCGGTACGGTCGACGACAATAAGCCCGGCAAGGACATGCGTGAGAAAGTGGGCGTTTATGCCGACGCGGGTTATCCCAACTACGTTGATGCGGACAAGGACGGCTTCCCGGATGACTTCGCGCCTTCCAAGCGTCTGGCCGTCTTCTTCGGTGCACACCCGGATTATTACGAAACCTATCGCGCCTACCCGGATAAAACCTTCAATCCGGCCGTTAAGAACGAAAAGGGCGAGTATGTGGCTGACGAAACCTACAAGTCGGTCGAGGGCGGTCACTTCGTCGAAGGAAACCTGCCACGCAATGAAAGCCAGGGCGTTCACACCGTCGATGACCTGGTCGTTACTGCTCGCGGGCCGAAGTCTGAAGAAATCAAAGGCTTCATGAATTCGACTGAAATCTTCCGCGTCATGGCTGAAGCACTCGCGCTTGGCCACTAAGCGAATTGACCGCAGGACTTCTCTCTGACACCTGCGATCCGCCTGCAAAGGACGTCTTCCCCTCCAAGGGAAGACGCCCTTTTAAGTTTTCCTTATTTGCCACCAGGCTTGAGCTCTCATGCATCGCAGAACGGTACTTACTGCCGGAATACTTTTCCCGACGCTTTATTCCCTTGCCTCATCGGCAGCCCTGGCTGCGGATCTTCCGCAGCTTGCCTTTCCCGAAATGTACTCGGGCGTTTCCGTCCTCGGACTCACCTTTTCCGACAAACTCAAGTCGCTCGCCGGGAAAAGGGTTCGCATGCAGGGTTTCATGGCGCCGCCACTAAAAGCCGATGCCCATTTCTTCGTCCTCACGGAATCTCCGGTAAGTCTCTGTCCGTTCTGCAGCACGGATGCTGACTGGCCAGACAACATTGTCGTCGTCTTTCTCAGCGACAAACAGGAGTTCGTACAGGCCAACCGCCTCATTGAAGTGGTCGGTACGCTCGAAGTCGGCAGCCGTATGGATGAGGAAACCGGATTCGTCAGTCTCGTACGAATCGTAAACGCCCGTTTTGAGGTTGTGTGAGCTGACCTGCGGGCCGGATGCATCGTGCATTAACTCTTTTTTCACCGCATTTCTCATTTCCCGGTTGGAGAACCCGTCGTCATGAACTCTGCTTCCCCCACTGCCGATGTTGGACGCAAATGCAGCAGTGATACCGGCTGCTGCGCGGATCCTCAGCCTTTCGATTTATCACTGGAAACCGTCAGACTCGATGTTCCTGATGGCACAGGCGTGAGAACAATCTTCTCGTGCTTTGACTTCAAGCTGCCTCAAGGCGCCATGCTTGGCATCCGCGGCCCCTCAGGCGCTGGGAAAACGTCTTTTTTGAAATGTCTTTCGGGAATCATCACGCCCACAGAAGGTGTTGTGCGCTGGGGCACACTTGCTCTTTCGCAGTGCACGGAATCGGTTCGCGACCGCTGGCGAGGACAGCATTGCGGCTTTCTTTTTCAAGACTTTCGGCTTTTTGAAGACCTTACAGCACTCGACAATGTTCTGCTGCCGCTCACCTTCCGCGGCACCATTGCCGCGCATGACCGCGAAACCGCCCGCGAAATGCTTGCTGCTCGCGGCATCCGCACCAATACCCGTGCAGGAGACCTCTCACGCGGCGAGATGCAGCGCACTGCACTCGTGCGAGTTCTGATGGGCCGTCCTGCCGTCATTCTGGCCGATGAACCTACTGCCAATCTTGACGAAGCTCGCGGTGACATCGTGGTTGATGACCTGATGTCAGCCGCACAAAGTCTTTCGGCATCACTCATTCTCGTCAGCCACAGCGACCGCGTCCTCAAACGCCTGCCGCTCACCGCAGAAATCCGCGCGGGACGCTTTATCACGCCGGACGAACTCACCCCTTCACGATCCATCCCTTGATTGGAGCTGCGCCATGAATATTGCACTGCTGCTGAAGAGCGAACTCAGACGCTCCGCCGGCATCCTGGCCGGAATGGCGCTCATCATTGCGCTGGCACTCTCGATCGCTGTTGCTGCCGGCATCTGCGAACGAATGGTAAAGGCTTCCGCTGCACAGTCTGCCGACGATTTCGATCTGTTGATCGGTGCTCGCGGATCCAGTTCGGCGCTCCTGCTCGGCACGGTTTTCTTGCGCGATGAAATGCTGCCGATCGTGCCGGCATCCGCTTGGGCGAATATCCGAGAGGCTCAAACGGCTAAAAGCAGCATCCGCTGGGCTGCTCCAGTTGCTTTCGGCGACCGCACACCCTCCGGCCGCACGATTGTCGGCACAACACGCTCCTTTTTAGACCGCGGCAAGAGCCGCGAACCCGCTGCCGGACGATTTTTCACAAAGCCGACTGAAGCCGTTGCGGGCGCCTCCTCAGGCTATGTCATCGGAGACAAATTTTCCCCTATGCATGGCCGAGTTCATGGCGCTGGCCACGCACATGAGGGCATTGCTTACGAAGTAGTCGGCATCCTGCCGCCCACCGGAACGCCATGGGACCGTGCGGTAATGGTACCGATCGAAAGTGTCTGGGCAGCACATGCAGATGCGCACGGCGATCACGATCATGACCACGAAGCCGAGGAAGCACATGACCGTGAGCAGCCATCCGCGCATTTGTTTGAATCCTGGATGCTGTCCAACAAAACACATCTTGAAGAACTGCCGGGCTTTTCCGCTGTCATTGTGAAACCCGCCTCAGTCTCCTCGGCCTATCGACTGCGTCAGCGCTTCAATGAGATCGATGCTGCAGGTCATGACGGCAAGATCGTGCCGCTCATGGGCGTCTTTTCTGCTGAGGTGCTCGTTAATCTCTACGCCGCTTTTGGCGGCGCATCGCAGGCGCTCGCCTTTGTATGTCTGCTCACGAGCATCGTCGCGCTCGCTGCGGTGCTTTTGGCGAGCGTTCTGCTCGGCCGCCTGAGACTGCCAACGATTTTGCTGCTGCGCACACTGGGAGCTCCTCGCCGCTATGCAGCAGCACTCACCTGGTCTATTGTCATGACAGCGGCAACTGCCGGCATCTTGGGCAGTCTAATCCTTGGATGGGGTGCTGCCGAACTCTGCGCCGGAGCCCTGGAACTCGAAACCGGAGCGCGCATCACGCCGAGCTTTTCCATGCGAGAAATCTGGCTCGCATTGACGGCACTTGCCGCCGGAGCGGTCTGCGCATTGCTCCCGGCCTGGCTGGCCGGCCGCATGAAACTCAGTTAGCTGCTGAGGATTGCCAACAGCCAAAAAAGGAATCCCTGAAACGGTGAACTGCTCACTATTTCAGGGATTTTTCTATGCCATCCGCAACACTTGCGCTCAATAGCTTAAGCCTCGCAGATACTGCGGCGGCACGACAAGCTTCGGCACCTTCTCAACATGCAGCCGGTTAGCTGCATGCCATCCCCAATGCGGATCATCGATCATTGCGCGGCCAATATCGATCACATCTGCCGCACCTTCGCGCAGCAGAGTTTCCGCCTGCCAAGCATCACGGATAAGTCCAACAGCAAAGTCGTCATACCCGTTTCAGCCTTCACGCGTGAGGCGAACGGAACCTGATAACCAGGCCCGACGGGGATAGGCGCATCCGGCGTGTTGCCGCCCGTCGATACATCGACAAACGTACAGCCTTCTTTCTTAGCCAGATTAACGAGATGAATGGTGTCTTCAATCGACCAGCCTTCAGGTACCCAATCAGTGGCGGAAACGCGAAGGCCCACTGCGACATTAGCCGGAACAGCGGCTTTCACGGCATTCATCACTTCCTTGGCAAAGCGGCAGCGATTGTCGAGCGCACCGCCATACTCATCAATTCGATGGTTCGAGAGCGGCGACAAAATTGATGAATGAGGTAGCCATGAGCCATATGGATTTCCACCGCATCCACACCGGCACGCGCAGCACGAGCAGCGGCAGCTCCAAAATCCTCAGCAATCTGCCGGCAATCCTCAAACTCAATTTCACGCGGCGTCGTGTAGGTGTCCGAGAACGGTATCGGACTCGGCGCACGCACACGCCATCCGCCTTCCATCGGCGGCAGCGTGCGGGCAGGCCCGCGCCACGGACGCACCGAGCTTGCCTTGCGGCCAGCATGATTAAGCTGCACCATCACCCGACATTCCGGTTCGATCTCATGCATGAGGTCGACGAGCTCCTGAGCCCTTGTTCACACTCATCGGACCAGAGGCCCAAGTCGTAGTTGGTAATGCGGCCGTCCGGCGACACAGCGGTCGATTCGATGCAGACGAGGCCGGCGCCGGAAGCGGCAAGGTGACCATAGTGCATCTTGTGAAAAAGCTGCACCACGCCGCTACGCGCACTGTACATAGCCATCGGCGGCACAGCGATGCGGTTAGGCAGTTCTACGGGGCCGATCGAAATCGGCGTAAAGAGCATCGTGTTCATTGTTGAAAATTTCCTGCTCAAAAGCTCCTCAAGACTACACCGACAATGCTCAGCAGCATCTTTGATCCGTCAAGAAAGGCCTGCGGATTCTTTTCTCCGGCAGGCCTTCAGGGGAGCGGGCGTTCTCAGAAGAGCGAGTCTTCGTTCTTGAGCGACATTATGCGCTCGACATAGCGAGCAATCGTGTCAATTTCGACGTTAACGTAGGACTGCGCTTTGAGATGCTTCAAGGTGGTCACTTCAAGCGTATGAGGAATGAGATTAATGGTAACAAGTGTATCGAGCGCCGTATCCTCGACCTTGTTGATCGTGAGGGATACACCGTTGATGGTGATGGAGCCTTTGTAGGCGACATAGGGAGAAAGCACGCGCGGCACACGCACCACCAAACGCCAGGACTCCGCCACAGGCTCCATTGACTCAACCTGTCCAACACCGTCGACATGGCCGCTCACGATGTGCCCGTCAATGCGGTCGGAAAGGCGCATAGCCTTTTCCAAATTCACTTCACCAAAGGTGTCGAGTCCCGTTGTTTTCGAGAGACTTTCGGCTGAAACGTCAATCTTGAATTCACGCTCGCCCACCTCAATTACCGTCATGCAGGCGCCATTGACAGCGATCGAGTCACCCACCTTTACTTCGTTTAAGCCAAGGTCGGGAGCAAGAATCGTCAGACGAACGCCATTGCCGAGCTTCTCCGGTTCACGAACCTTGCCGACGGCCTGCACAATGCCAGTAAACATAAACTATCTCCTCAAAAGAACTCGAAAGTCGCCGCCGATCTGGTCAAGCGACTGAAGGCGCCAGCGGTATGCCGCACCCGGTTCGGCCGGAAGCGGCACAGCCGCTGGCCCCATCCCCGCACCAAAAAGGCAGGGGGCATAGTAGAAAAGCATCTCGTCAATCAACCCTGCAGCAAGCAGTGCACCTGAAAGCCGCGGACCTGCTTCAACATGAACTTCGTTCACCTCACGCTTGGCAAGTTCACGCATCAGTTCGCGAAGATCTACCCGCCCGGGCACTGCCGCATCAGGGAGCACCCATACCTCTGCGCCAGCGGCTTCCAGAGCAGCTCGGCGGGTCGGATACTCGGCCGCCGCCGCAATGAATACCTTCCCGCCCTTCGACGTCAAGAGTTTTCCTGCGGGCGGCGTTTCCATGCGCGGATCAATTACGATGCGCAGCGGCTGACGTTCCTGATCAGGAAGCCGCACATTCATCTGCGGATCATCGGCCAAAACCGTTCCAATACCGGTCAGTACTGCGCCGGCTCGACCGCGCCAAAACTGCACATCGGCACGAGCCGCTTCACCGGTAATCCACTGAGAGCGTCCGTCTGGAAATGCTGTACGGCCGTCGAGCGTCACGGCCGTTTTCATCCGTACCCACGGCGTCCCCGCGTCATCCGCGTTAAAAAAGCAATATTGACCTCTCGGGCCTCTGCTTCTCGGACACCAAGCTCGGCCGGAATTCCGGCATCAAGGAGCATACGAATGCCGCGGCCGTGTACTTTAGGATTCGGATCTCCGACGGCGGCCACCACACGTCCGACTTTGGATTGAATGAGTGCAAGAGCGCAAGGCGGAGTACGGCCATAATGCGAGCAGGGCTCCAGTGTCACATATACGGTGGCGCCCTCAACAGATAAGCTGCGCTCGAAGGCACTTCTCAAAGCCATCACTTCCGCGTGCGGTCCGCCGGTACGCTGCGTATGACCCGCACCAACCAGCCGGCCGTTGCGCACAATCACCGCCCCCACTGACGGATTAGGCGGCGAAATCCGCCAGGCCTTCCGCGCTTGAGCGAGCGCAAGATCCATCCACGCGTCGTCTGCTGCGGAACGTGCCGCTTCTGAGTCCGAGACTGCAGCGCGAGCTTCGAGTTTCTGCGCGCAGGCAAGGCGTTCCGGGTCAACCTGCGTTTCAATGGCCGGCAGCACAGACGAAGTATTCTGAGCGTTGTCTTCGCTCAAAGAGGATGCAGATGCCGTCATCAGCGATACTTCCGGATGTATCCGTCGGGATCACTGAAGCAAGCTGTCCCTTAGGATCAGAGTCATCGCTCAGTTCGATCGGCGAATCCGCCACTTCGACGGATTCGTCGGTTTCAGGAACACCGTAAAACTCTCCGGTTTCCAATCCTGCAGCATCCTCATCTGCGGCAGCAGGGGCTTCGCGCAGTGCTTGCTCAATCATCTCGGCAAACGCCTTCGGATCATTGATGTTGAGATAAACAGACGCAAAACGGATCCACGCGATCGTATCCATGCCGCGCAGGGCTTCGAGCACAAGTTCGCCCAATTTTGAAGAACGCACTTCGCGTTCGCCCATGGCAGAAATATGTTCAATAGCTCCTACTGCGGCATCTATACGCTCAGAAGAAACCGGCCGCTTTCTCAGCGCGAGCTGCATAGAGCCGCGAAGCTTTGCCCGGTTGTACTCCACACGACCGCCGCCGCGCTTGATGATCCAAGGCATAGCAATGGCTACACGCTCGAAGGTCGTAAAGCGCTTGCCACAGGCTGGACACTGCCGACGGCGGCGGATGACGAAACCGGGCTTTGGGCGCGTGAATCAACGACACTCGTCGAGGGTGACGGCAGAAGGGGCAGCGCATCGACGGCTGTTCTCAATAGATTGATGAGTGGAGATGATTTTAGCCGATCTCTGGTATGCACCACGGTCTGGTGAACTGTGTACGCCAAACGAGAAAAATAGTCAGCAGCCGAATAACAAAGCAAAGGGTCTGCATCTTTGGCTGCAGACCCTTTGCTTTATGTTGAGCACCCAAGGCATCGATTAAAGGATTGCCTTGAGGGATTAAGCCTTAATCGTGAACGTAGACGGGGAATTTAGCGGTGAGCTTCGCGACTTCGCCGCGAACGCGGTCAAAACCGCCTGATCTTCAGGCGCCTCAAAACGTCAACAATCAGATTGGCCGTGAGACGGGCTTCATCTTCCTTGAAACCGCGTGTCGTCATTGCCGGCGAGCCGAGACGGATACCCGACGTGACAAACGGCTTCTCGGATCGTGCGGGATGGCGTTCTTGTTAACGGTGATGCCGACCGAATGAAGCACGGTCTCAGCGGTCTTGCCGGTGATCTTCAGGGGACGAAGATCGACGAGCATGACGTGGCTTTCCGTACGGCCGGAAACGATGCGCAGACCGCGCGCCATCAGCTGCTCGGCCATCACATGCGCATTCTTCATCACCTGTTCCTGATAGGTCTTGTATTCCGGCTGCAGCGCTTCGCCGAGCGCCACGGCCTTTGGCGGCGATGACGTGCATAAGCGACCGCCCTGCATCCCCGGAAGACGGCAGAGTTAATTGCCTTTCAAGATCCGGACGCACAAAGATCATGCCGCCGCGCGGACCACGCAGGGTCTTATGGGTAGTTGTCGTCACAATGTCAGCGTGGCCAAAGGGCGACGGATAGACACCCGCAGCGATCAAGCCGGCATAGTGAGCCATGTCGACCATCAAAAGCGCGCCGACAGAGTGGGCAATTTCAGCAAAACGCTTGAAATCGATCTTAAGCGAATAGGCAGAAGCGCCGGTGACGATGAGTTTCGGCTTATTTTCCTTGGCAAGGCGTTCGACTTCGTCATAGTCAATCTCTTCCTTGTCATTGAGGCCGTATGGAACACAGTGGAAATACTTGCCTGAGAAGTTCAGATGCATGCCGTGGGTCAAATGCCCGCCGTCAGCAAGCGACAATCCCATGAAAGTATCACCGGGCTTAAGAACCGCAAAGAACACGGCCGAGTTAGCCTGCGCACCCGAATGAGGCTGCACATTAACCGCCATTTCAACACCGGCTGGCTCGCAAAAGAGCTTCTTGGCTCGTTCAATGGCAAGACGTTCAACTTCGTCAACAAATTCGCAGCCGCCGTAGTAGCGCTTGCCCGGATAGCCTTCGGCATATTTGTTGGTGAGGCAGCTCCCCTGAGCAGCCATCACTGCCGGCGAAGCATAATTTTCGCTCGCAATCAGCTCGATGTTCTGCTCCTGGCGCTTAGCCTCGGCATCAATCCACTGCCAGAGTTCTGGGTCGCGCTTGGCGGGGCATTCGGACAAATTGAACATGGGTTGTTTCCTTCTGTCGTGAAGAATACTTATAGGGAAGAGTCTGCTGTGACACGTACTAGCCACAGACAGTCATGCCGGAGCGCCGGCAGTCTTTTCTCCTTGTAAAAGAAGCAAAGACCGCGCCAACGCATTAAAGAAATTTTTAGGAAGCGGAGCCTCTGAGTGCTGCTGCATTATGCGCTCCGCAGGCGAGGATTCAGTGTATAGCGGCCGACTACTTCAGCGGTTGTCAGCACATGTCCTTTCGCTGTTTTCTCAAAATCTTCCAAGGTAAAGTGCTTATCGAGATCCAGCGTTTCTAAATCGAGCGCCAATACTTGATAGCGATAGTAATGCCGACGGGCATCAAAAAAAGGCGGGCATGGACCGTCATAACCCAGTCCCGTACCATCGGCTTCGGGCTTTCCTGCGCCGCGGCAGTAGTCATTCAATCCTGGCCGACCGTAAGCTGCCGGTACATTCTTCTGCGCAAAAACACCTTCAGGGAAATTCGATACGTCAGCAGCCACCTCAATCTGCACCCAGTGCACAAAGCGGCGGCGGGGCTGATCAACAGGGAGTTCGCCCGAAGCATCCCGCGCTTTCAGATCCGTCGGCACATCGTCATCGATGCAGAGCACCGCGAATGATTTTGTGCCTGCCGGGGCGCCCGACCACGAAAGCTCCGGGGAGAGGTTGGCAGAACGAACCGTCTGTCCGCCTTCGCCCATGCGCCCGTAGGCGCAGCGTTCAGGAATCATTTCTCCTTCAGAAAACGTACGTGATGAAATGTCCATCGTTGAACCTCCTACCTCATTGATGAAAGAGCCGTCAACGCATGCATTCCGGCTCCAGCAAAAATGTCAAACCCTTAAAACTTCAGCCAGAAAGTTGCCGGACCGTCATTCGTAAGCCGCACGTGCATGTGTGCGCCGAATGACCCCGTTTCAACTTTCAGCCCTTCGGCGCGAAGCGCCTCAACGTAGGCAAGATAGGCCTTTTGTGCCTCCGCGGGGGATGCGCCGTTTGAAAAACTCGGACGACTCCCGCTCGTACAGTCTGCTGCGAGCGTGAACTGCGACACGACAAGGACACCACCGCCAATATCTGCTGCCGACAAGTTCATGCGGCCGTTCTCATCTTCAAAGATCCGCAGACGAGCCGTTTTGCGTGCCGCTTTAGCGATCACTGCAGCGCTGTCGCCCGGTTCAGCACAGACAAAGGCCAGCAGTCCTCGTCCGACTGCCCCAAGAGGCTCCTCGGCTTGCCCGCCTTCGGCTCGTCGCACGACCTGCGCCTCCAGGACGCGTTGGAGCAGAACAATCATTACGCGGTCACCTTAACGCGCGCCCAACGGCGCTTGCCTACCTGCAGCACAAACTCGGCGCCCGCCTGGATCTTAAGCATGCGGTCACGCACCGATTCGCCGTCAATGCGTACACCGCCCTGATCTATGTTGCGGCCAGCCTCAGCATTGGAAGGTGCAAGCCCAGCGGCCTTGATGAGCTGCATGATGCCAATTTCACCCGTCGGAGCAGCAACGGTCACATCCTTGATGTCATTGGGCACGGCTCCCTTCTGAAACCGTGCATTGAATTCCGCTTCGGCTGCATCTGCGGCAGCTTTGTCATGGAAACGTTCGATGATTTCGCGGGCAAGCAGCACCTTTGCATCACGCGGATTTCGACCTTCAGCGCACTCCTTCTTAAGCTGCGCGATTTCGGCATTGCTGCGCAGGCTCAAAAGGTCGTACCAATTCCACATCAGATCATCCGTAATAGACATCACTTTGCCAAACATATCGTTGGCCGGATCCGTAATGCCGATGTAGTTCTTCTTGCTCTTGCTCATCTTCTGTACGCCGTCAAGCCCCACCAGAAGCGGCATCGTCAGAATGCACTGCGGTTCCTGACCATACTGACGCTGCAGTTCACGCCCGACGAGCAGATTAAAGCGCTGATCGGATCCGCCGAGTTCCAGATCAGCCTTCAGGGCGACCGAATCGTAGCCCTGCATGAGCGGGTACAGGAGTTCGTGCATCGCGATCGGCAGTTCTTCCTTGAAGCGCTTGGCAAAATCATCGCGCTCCAAGAGACGGGCGAGCGTGTAGCGGCTCGCGAGCTGAATGAGACCGGTCGCACCCAGCGCATTGCTCCACTCAGAGTTGTAGCGAACTTCCGTCTTGTCCAAATCAAGCACCATGCCGGCTTGGTTCAGGTAAGTCTGAGCATTGGCTTCAATCTGTTCGCGCGTCAGGGGCGGACGGGTGGTGTTGCGGCCAGAAGGATCCCCAATGGCAGCAGTAAAGTCACCCACCAGAAAGATTACGGTATGGCCGAGATCTTGAAGCTGGCGAAGCTTATTGAGTACTACCGTGTGACCAATATGAATGTCCGGCGCCGTCGGGTCAAGCCCGAGTTTGCAGCGAAGCGGTTCACCGGTAGCCTTGGAACGCGCGAGCTTTTGTTCAAACTCGGATTGAATGAGGAACGTGTCGGTTCCGCGTGCGATAAGTGCCATGGCTTCGCGAATATCGTCGGTCACGGGAAATTGTTTCTGAGCCTCTGCGGCCTGTGAGTTGTTTTGCGTCATTGGAAATGATTGAAGTGCTATGCAGTAAAACGACAGGTGCATCAAGGAGCCCCGCCCGCCTGTCGGCGGCGAACTTCAACATCATCCGGAGTTCTGCAAAAAACGAAAGTGGAAAGTGTGAAGTACCCGGGCAGCGGGAGCGTCTGATGCCGCGGCCGGCGGGAGCATTGTCTCGGCGCCGCGCCGAATTTGGAATAAGTTCAAGGGGGAAACTTTAACATGCAGGGTTGCCGCGAGCCTAAAATAAGGGGTTTTCGAAAAAAACTTTCCGGTTTTTACTGATTCTTTGCATCCATGCCGGCACAAACACTCGTTGCGGGCGCACTTGCCCGACTTGGCCGTGCAGCACTCACCTTCGCTCGAAGTATTGCTGTGCGCCTTGGTCTTAAACCTGAAGCCGTCCGCTCCAGAGCCCTTGCCGCCGGTCTGCTGACCGTTGGAACAGCGCTTTCTGTGAGTCTTCTCGCCGCCCTCGGTCCAGCCCTTGCGCCTCACACTGTAGAGGCACATCCCATGGAAATTGCAGTTGCCGCTCCCGATCTCTCCAGTGAAATCGGCGCTGTATCCAGACTCGGTACCTATACACCGAAACACTACGAAATATCGTCAAGCGACACAATCTTCTCGCTTTTTGCAAAACTCGGCATTCATGACGATCAAGCCCCGACTACATATTCACTCAGCAGCGTCTGACACCGTTCCTTGCTCCGCAGCCGGGACAGCATGTAACGGCAGGCGTTTCAATGCTGGACAACTCGAATACATGCGGCTCTATCTCGACGGCGCACGCGAGGATAATTCCCGCACAATTGAAGTTTCGCGCATCGGCCGAGAACTCATCAGCAATGTGCTTCCCTTTACTTTTCGACCATGGAGACGCTCGTTTCGGGAGACGCCGTTGGGAATCTTGACGCAACCGCCCGCGAGCTTCACATTCCTGAAAGCGTCACAGATCAGCTTCGCGCAGTTTGGGTCGGTGCCGACGATCCGTTGAACATCTCACTGCAGGCAGTTCTTTGCGGCTGGTCTATGAGAAAAAGTATGCCGACGGTCGATTCGTCCGCAATGGACAGCTCCTTGCCGCACAAATCGTCGATGCCTCCGGTGTTCACGAGGCCTTTTGGTTTTCCGATGGACGAGGTGCGGGCAGTTTTATACGCTTGACGGACGTTCCGCCTCTCAAACCTTTTTACGCGTTCCGCTTGATTTCAAAGACGTCAGTTCAGAATTTGCGCCGCTTCGCCGCCACCCCGTCACTGGCGTACTGCGCCCCACAACGGCACCGACTTCCGTGCGCCATCGGGATCGCGTATTCTTGCCGCCGCTGACGGACGCGTCACGCGCGTTGCCTATGAAGCACGAGGCTACGGGCACTACGTGCAGATCGACCACGGCCTCAATCGCACTACGCTTTACGCACATGCGCCGTGTTGCGAAGGGCATTCGCCCGGGCGTTATCGTCAAGAAAGGCGATGAGATCGGTTATGTCGGCATGACGGGCTCGCCACGGGACCGCACCTCCATTACGAGCTGCAAATCGACGGCGTGCAAATTAACCCGGCTACGGCTGATCTCCCTGATACAGAAAATCTTTCCGCGTATCAGCTCGCGCAGCTACGAGCCTCGGCACAGCCGCTCATTGAGCGGTTCGAACGCGCTGCGCTCGACGAGGGACGTCCCCCCGCAGGCACTCTTGGCCAAGCAGGCTCAAAAGAGTGCCGCTGAGCGCGATGAGGAGGCCGATCAAGCAGCGAACGCCGCCGGTCGCGTGCGTCTGCGTCCAGTAAAATCGGTGATCTGACTGACTCCAGCACTCAAGAAGTTGGACGTGCCTCCATCGTACGAACCGGAGGTCATTCGTGATTGTCGCGGGCGTGATGTCCGGCACCAGCCTCGATGGTATTGACGCCGTCGCCGTAGACTTTGCCGACGACGGCGGCATGCGCGTAGTCGGCCAGGCCTCCCTGCCAATGCCATCCGTCCTTCGCAGCGAACTACTTGCGCTTGCTCTTGGCACTGACCATGAAATTGAACGCATGGGTGATGCGTCTGTTGCACTCGCGCATCTTTATGCGTGGACGCTCCAAGATTTGCAGCAACGGCTTAGCGAGCCTATTGCTGCAGCCGGTGTTCACGGTCAAACTATTCGCCATCGCCCGGAACGCGGCTTTACGCTGCAGCTCAATCACCCTGCACTTGTTGCCGAACTCTCCGGCATTGACATCATTGCCGACTTCCGCTCACGCGATGTTGCCGCCGGTGGCGAAGGCGCACCGCTCGTGCCGGCCTTTCATGCTGCCTGCTTTCGCAGCGCCAAGTGCAGTACAGCAGTACTCAATATCGGCGGTATCGCTAACTTCACATTGATTCCGCAGGACTTCGCCGCTGATGTGCTGGGGTTTGATTGCGGTCCAGGGAACATGCTCCTCGATCATTGGATGCAGACCGCGCAAGGACTCCCTACGATTCCGACGGCAGCTATGCGCGCAGCGGCTCAATCGATCAAGCGCTTCTCGCGCTGATGCTTACTGATCCATATTTCGATCGCCCCATTCCCAAATCGACTGGACGAGAATACTTTTCACCCTCATGGCTTGATGAGAAGCTTCATGCTTCGGGGAATTCCGCCGTGCTGCGGACATGCCTGATGAACGGCGGCGCAGTATCGCCGCTACACTCACGGAACTGACGGCGCGGTCAGCCGTCGACGCCCTCATTCGGTGGCTGCCTGATGTACAACGGCTTTATTTGTGCGGAGGCGGTGCCTTAAACAGCTTTCTTTGTGAACGCATCCGCATCGCACTCGATGCAGCAGGCGCTCATACCGTAGCGCTCTGCTCTACTGCTGCATGCGGGATCGACCCTATGGCTGTGGAAGGCGCAGCCTTTGCCTGGCTTGCCCATCAGTGGTTCCTCAGGCAGCCGGGGAACCTGCCGGCAGCAACCCATGCCGCAGGCCCTCGTCGATTAGGATGTCTCTACCCTGCCAGCTGATTTCAATCGGTTTTAACCAGCAAAAGGCCGCGCACTCTCATATGCGCGGCCTTTTGCTTGCGGCGCCATCGACGCCGCGGCTATCGAGCCCTTCAGGCAGCTTAGACCGAGAAAGATGATCCGCAGCCGCAGGTTGTCACAGCGTTGGGATTGTCAATCACAAACTGTTCGCCTGAAAGACCTTCCTTATAGTCGATCTTCGCGCCCACCAGGTACTGGTAGCTCATCGAGTCAATCAGCAGAGTCACACCGCCCTTTTGCATCACGGCATCATCATCGTTTTGCGTTTCATCGAATGTGAATCCGTATTGGAAGCCAGCACACCCGCCGCCCTGAACAAAAACACGAAGTTTCAGGTCAGGATTACCTTCTTCGTCCATCAGGCTCTTCACCTTAGCCACCGCAGCATCGGTAAAAGTAATGGGATCGGGCATCAGCTCGGGAACAGCTTCATTCTTCGTCTCAACAGGAGCCGTCGTAGTCGCTTCAGTCATGACTAAAAATCCTTTTTTCTTTCTGGAATTCTGCCGCGCACGCGGGGCCCCGGCGGGGAACCTGCTCCGGGTAGACGTACGCTCATCGCATTCATTTTTGAAGCGATCATCCTACACCAGAAGCGCCGAAATGCAAGGGATTTCCTTAATATCTTTCCTAATTAACAGTTCTCAGGCATGAAAAAACCGCCCGGATGCCGTAAAGCACCACAGGGCGGTCTGCCTGACCCCCGCCAAACCGGCGGACTTCTCTGAAGCCGCCGGTACACGGGAATCTTTCTGCTTCGCAGTATTAGCGCTTGCTGAACTGCTTGGCGCGGCGGGCCTTGCGAAGGCCAACCTTCTTACGTTCGACTTCGCGAGCATCGCGAGTGACGAGACCGGCGTTCGAAAGAACACTCTTGAGGCCTTCATCGTAGTCGATCAGGGCGCGGGTGATACCGTGACGGACAGCGCCAGCCTGACCAGATTCACCGCCGCCGACGACGTTGACCATAATGTCAAACGTTTCGACATTTTCGGTGAGCTGCAGCGGCTGCATGACGATCATGCGGCCCGTTTCACGCTGGAAATACTGGTCGAGCGGACGGCCATTGATAACGATCTTGCCCGTGCCGCGCTTAATGAAGACGCGAGCGACGGAGCTCTTGCGACGGCCGGTGCCGTAATTGTAGTTGCCGATCATCTTTGTCACACCTTATTAGAGGTCAAGAACCTTGGGCTGCTGAGCCGTATGCGGATGTTCGGCGCCGGCGTAGATCTTGAGCTTCTTGATCATTGCGTAGCCGAGGGGGCCCTTCGGAAGCATGCCCTTGACGGCGATTTCGAGAGCGCGTCCCGGATGCTTTTCCTGCATCTGAGCAAACGTCGTTTCGATGATGCCGCCGGGGTAGCCGGTGTGACGATAGTACGTCTTCTTGCCCGCTTTTTCAGCGGAGAGAACGAGCTTGTCGGCGTTGATCACGACGATAAAATCGCCCGTGTCGACGTGCGGCGTGAATTCGGGCTTGTGCTTACCGCGCAGGCGCAGCGCGATTTCGCTGGCCAGACGGCCGAGCACCTTATCACTGGCATCGACCACGAACCAGTCGCGCTTAACCTCAAGCGGCTTGGCCGAGAAGGTCTTCATTGCGTTCACCTAATGGTTACTGCGAGCTCAGCTCATGCCCTTAAAGCACACGTTCCGCCGGATGGCGCCGACGGCAGACTTCGTCCGCCGTCTTACGGGCGAACGCGGTGCAATCGCTGCTGCTCAGAATAAAAATAGAATCGGGCGGCGCGGATTCCCCGAACCGCCTCGCACTTAAAACTCAACCGAAAAGCGCTTTTTAGGGCGGCGCCAGTGGAAACGATGGGGTAAGCAAACCGCCGACACTTTCCAGTCAAGGAAGCGGATTTTACGCATTTTGCCGAACTTCGTCCACTAAAAAGTCAAAATTTCTTTCGATTCAGTGCGGCAGTTTGGCCAAAAATGCCTCCACCCCGCCCAAGAACATCTGCGTGGCCATCATTGCCAGAAGAAGTCCTGTTAAGCGCTCAAAAGCGAGCGTGAGCTTTTCCCCCATATGTCGCTCCAACCAGTCGGCGGAAGCCAGCACAAAGAAACTCACCACGCAGGTGATTACAACAACCGCGCCCCACTCAAAAAGTCTGTTGGGCTCGCTCGCAGCAAGCATCATGATGGTAGCGAGCGTTGAAGGGCCGGCAATCGCTGGTATGGCTATGGGAACAATGTATGGCTCTCCGCCAGGCGTTTGACCAAAGACACCTTCTTGAGTCGGAAAGACCATACGAATCGCCATCAGCATGACGATCACGGATCCGCCGATGCTCAATGCCGCATCGGAAAGTCCAATGGCAGCCAAGAAGGGTCTGCCGAAAAACATCGCCAACAGAAGCATCCCCATTGCGATCATGCACTCTCGAAAGAGTACAAAGGTCCGCCGCTTATTCGGCACATTCTTCATGCAGGATATGGTGATCGGGATGTTGCCGAGAGGATCTGCCATCAGCACCATCAGCATGAGTCCACCCCAAAAACTGTATTCCATAAAGGGAGCCTTGTTTTCGCGTATTTCAGAATTAAGGAACCGGCACGGTACTTAACGCTCCATGCCGGCTGTGGTTATTTGCGCCGCGGTTCTTGCCGTCAAGCGCCATTTTTCATAAAGAGTGTTAGCGATGCCAGAACCGTTTTGACTTCCGATTCGAAGACGGCTCTGCAAGTACCTCTGCGTCCGCATCTGCCGACTTTACAACTTCTTCGGCCGCCGTCGGCGTTTTCTGCGCCTTCACCGAGACCTTGGGTTTTTCACTCTTCGAGGACGGCTCCGCAAGCACCTCTGCATCTGCGTCCGCAGACTTTACAACTTCTGCGTCCGCTTCAGCTGACTTGACAACTTCTTCAGCAGCCGTCGGCGTTTCCAGCGCTTTCACCGAGACCTCAGGTGTTTCACTCTTCGAGGATGGTTCCGCAAGCACCTCTGCGTCCGCTTCAGCTGACTTGACAACTTCTTCGGCCGTCGTCGGCGTTTCCAGCGCTTTCACCGAGACCTCAGGTGTTTCACTCTTCGAGGATGGTTCCGCAAGCACCTCTGCGTCCGCTTCAGCTGACTTGACAACTTCTTCAGCAGCCGTCGGCGTTTCCAGCGCTTCCGCCGAGACCTCGGGCTTTACACTCTTCGAAGACGGTTCCGTCGACACTTCTGCCACCTCATCCGCCGCTTTTCCCGAACACTGCACAGCAGCCTCTTCAGCATGCGTTTCAGCCTCATTGGCAACTGATGCGGCAGGTGCAGCATATTCCCGACCTTCTAGCGCCGCAGCCACTTTAGGAAGCAGTTCCTGAGCGCGGGCAGCATTGAGAACACCTACACGCAAACGGCGCCAAAGAATATCCTCGGCAGTACAGGCTCCTTCAAAGTCACGTGCATAGAGTGCATATTCAATCACCTTGGCATCATTCTCAGGCCCCTGACAAGCAGCTTCTTCAATGACTTCGGGATTAAACGTTTCGTCCACGAGAATCGGCAGATCCTTAGTGATGCAAAGCCGAGGCTCAATAAGATGACGCAGCGTCGCCTCGAGCATGGCATCCTCGGCCATTCGACGGTACGACGTCCACTTGCCGCCGGCAATCGTGATCATATTGCCGAATTCCGAAATGACGGAATGGCTTCGCGAAGCCTGAGCGGTTGAGGATTGACCTGCCGGCACCCGCAGAAGCGGACGCAGACCAGCAAAAGCAGCAAGCACGTCGCTGCGATAAAGAGGCTTTGCCAGATACCCAGAAGCCGTCTCGAGAATAAAGGCAATCTCGTCTTCTGACGGCTGCGGATCGAACTCTGCCTCGCGGACCTCAACATCTGTGGTGCCGAGAAGTACTGCGTTGTGCCAAGGAATAGCAAACAACACGCGGCCATCCCGTGTTTTCGGGATCAGCATGCCTGCATCTCCCGGCAGGAATGAACGGTCGACGACAACATGAGTCCCGCGGGAGAACCGCAGAAGCTGCGCAGCCTGCGGATCTGCGAGACGACGAATCTGATCCGCCCAGACACCGGCACAATTGAAAACCATCTTGGTGCGGATGCGGTGCGATTCACCGGTGTGCTTATCTTCGACCGTCACCGACTGAATCAGACCGCCGATCCGTTCAAGTCCGACCACCGGCATGTAATTGAGGCAAACGGCTCCGTGTGTGGCTGCTGTACGAATGAGCGCTATGTTGAGGCGCGCGTCATCGAATTGAGCATCGAAAAACTCCACGCCGCCTAAGAGCCCCTCGGTTTTGACGCCGGGGAGCACTTTTTCAGCTTCTTCGGGCTTAAGCATCCGCGTACGGCCAATCTGATCCTTCCCAGCCATTGCGCCGTAAAAACCAAGACCGGCCATGTAGATCTCACGCTCCCACTTTTTAAAGCAGGGCAGCACAAAAGGTTCGGCATGCACGAGCTGCGGGCAGTTGTCAATCAGACGCTTGCGTTCAACCAGCGCATCGTGCACCAATCCCCAGTCTCTGGGATTTTTTAAATAACGCACGCCTCCGTGGATCAGCTTTGTCGAGCGCGACGAGGTTCCTGCGGAAAAATCCTGCGCTTCCAGAAGCAGCGTTTTGAGCCCGCGCGAAGCAGCATCAAGCGCAACGCCGGCGCCGGTAGCGCCGCCGCCTACAACCACGACGTCCCAAACGGGGTCCTGCATAATCGATGCCAGAGCTTCTGTGCGGTTGAGCCCTTTGACGGTCGGTTTTACTTCTGCTGCTGCCATATCACTGGTTCCATTTGCGGGCACGGCCGACGGCTCGAGCCCATTGGTTCATCAAAAATCCTCTCTGATCTTCATTCATCACAGGTTCAAAGACCCGCTCAGCCCGCCAGAGTGAGGCAATTTCGTCGGTACTTTGCCAAAAGCCCGACGCCAGTCCAGCCAAAAACGCGGCTCCTAATGCCGTCGTTTCCGTCTGAGCCGGTCGAATAACAGGGACGCCGGCAATGTCAGCCTGCATCTGCATGAGGAGATCATTTCTTGCTGCGCCCCCATCAACGCGAAGTTCCCGCACTGGGCGTGTTGCATCCTTGGCCATAGCCGTGAGCACTTCAGCGCTTTGAAAAGCAATCGCCTCTAATGCTGCCCGAGCAATATGTGCCCGATTGGTTCCGCGAGTGAGACCAATAAGCATGCCTCGAGCATCCGGATCCCAATAAGGGGCGCCCAGGCCAACAAACGCCGGGACAAACCATACACCGCCCGAGTCAGGCACTTCGCGGGCAAGGGCTTCGATTTCCGAAGCGGATTCAATAAAGCCCATTTGGTCGCGAAGCCATTGCACGACTGCACCGGCAATAAAAACACTGCCTTCGAGCGCATATTGAGTCGGTGCGCAGCCAAGCTTCCAGGCAGCGGTGGTAATCAGCCTATTTTCACTTGGGCGAGGCTCCCCGCCGACATTCATCAGCAGGAATCCACCGGTGCCGTAGGTGTTTTTCACGGATCCCGGTGCAAAACAGGCTTCGCCAAAGGCCGCAGCCTGCTGATCTCCGGCAACGCCTGCAATCGGGACAGCGGCACCGAAAAGCGATGGATGCGTACAGCCGACCACACCGGAACTCGGTTCGATGCGCGGCAGCATGGCTCGAGGAATACGAAAGATGTCGAGCAATTCGTCATCCCACTGACCGCTGCGGAGGTCGCACAACAGCGTTCTGGAAGCATTGGTCGTATCGGTGACGTGCTCCGCACCGCGCGTTAAATTCCAAATGAGCCAGCTGTCCATCGTGCCAAAAAGGATTTCGCCTTTCTCCGCTCGCTGGCGGGCACCTGACACATGATCGAGCAGCCATTCGATTTTCGTGGCAGAGAAGTAAGCGTCCAACCTTAAGCCGGTCTTGCCGCTCACCAAAGGACCAAGCCCCTGAGCCTCCAGAGCTTCAACGCGTTCGGCCGTTCGACGATCCTGCCAAACAATCGCAGGGGCAATGGGTTCTCCCGTAAAGCGATCCCACAGAACTGTTGTTTCACGCTGGTTGGTAATAGCGATTGCCGCAACACTCTTAACATCCACGCCGGCATGCTCAAGCGCCCTGCGGGCAACAGCATACTGTGCAGACCAAATTTCACGTGCATCATGCTCGACCCATCCCGGTCGAGGATAGCTCTGCCGGAACTCCTGCTGCGCAAGGGCAGCCACCTCACCCGCAGCATCAAATAACAGTGCGCGGGAGCTGGTGGTACCTTGATCGAGCGCAAGAATGTACTGAGGCATGTAAATGGAGCGAAAAACAGAAAGCCCCGAGAGATCCCGGGGCTTCCTTGGAATAAACGGGACAATACGTATCCCATTTTAAGAGTGATTAGGGCCGCCGCCCCTTAAGAACTTTTCCGACGTAATGGAAAGCTGCTTTAAGCATTAACGGGCACTTCAGCCAAAATCCAACCGACAAAACTTACTTGTCGGCTTTGTCCTCTTCCACAGACACTTCATCGCAGCCTTCCACGTCGGCATCATCGGCACTGTCGGCCGCGCCGTCACCGTATTCGGAGTCTTCTACATCGTCGTCATCGATATCGGTCTCGCCAAAGATTTGAGCGGCAGTAGCGGGTTCGAGCTCTGCGTTCGGCGTCTCTGCGGCGGCCTGCGGGAATTTCACAGTGCGAGCAGCATCGATCAAGAGGCGCAGAGCCTGGTTGACCGCTTCGGGACTGCCAAAGAAATCGGCGATGTCCGAATCAATCTTGACCATGGCATTGCGGGCAAATTCAGAGCGTTCGGCAAAGCGGCGCGTATCGTAGGCACGGGCGCGCGGTCCCGAACGGGTGCCGAAATCCTGACGCGGTCCGTCAAAGCGATTGCGGAAAGGCTTCTTGTTGTCAAAACGCGGACGGTCGCCAAAATCGCGGCGCGGACGATCGCCGAAGTCGCGCCGTTCAGAGCGGTCAAAGCGGTCGCTGCGATCCGAGCGATCAAAGCGATCAAAACGCGGACGGTCGCCAAAAGGCTTACGGTCACCAAAGTCGCGGCGCGGACGATCACCGAACTCGCGGCGATCGGAGCGTTCTTCACGATCGAAGCGATCGAAACGACCAAAGCGGCGGCGTTCCCCGCCCTCATCGCCATCAAAAGAACGGCGCAGACCTTTGTCCTGCCAGGGCTTACGATCCATCATGTTTTTCCTTTAAATATCAATAAAAATTCGCGCTTTCCATTCAATAGCATGCCGGTCAAAGCGCATTTAGGGTTTCAAAAATCAGCGTCTTATTGCTCAGGCTGGACAGGTCGGTTTCGCGGGTGATTGCACTGCGTGCTGCAACTGCGTTTAAAAACTCGACGCCTCAAAACGACAAGGCCGTCGAAAGAGTGGAAACGAATAAATCCACGTGCACCATTCATTATTCAGGCACACGCTGCCTCAGGTTCATCCGGGCATTCAATCAAAACAATCTGGCTGGCGGAGACCGGCCGAAGAACCATTAGAAATGCTACGCACTGCTAATGAACATCGGCAACGCACGAATCAAAATCTTCAACGACGGCTCAGAGCATCTTTAGTATGCATTTGAAAAGTTGTCTCTTAGCCGTCATCAACGGTCAACCCGCATAAACAGGCCGCATGCTTGGCCTATCGTGCGCGAGCGCTATTTTACCCGATTGCACTTGACCATACATGGAATATTCGGCCACCTGTCGACTTGGGATAAGCTCAATCATCCGCCTGTCTCAGAGCAGGCGGAAAACTATACACTTAAAGCAAGAGGAAGGAACGCATTACACAAGCAATACGATTCCATCTTCTGCAGAAAACAATAACCAAAAGCGAGGTTCCTATATGACCGCTCAGATCGTCTTTCATGGCATCAATCGCTCTGCCGCCGTTGAAGCGGCTGTGAATGAAAAGCTCGAAGGGCTCGCAAAGTTCGACAACCAAATCGGACCTTGCAAGGTTACGGTGACACAGGAAGGGCACCAAACGATGGGACCTTTCACCATCCGTGTGGATCTCGTCGCATCCGGGCGCAATTTGATCGTTACACGCACGAATCAGGACGTCATGGCCGCCCTTACGGAATCGTTTGATACGATCCGCCGCAGCGTAGTTGAGGAAGCCGACAAGCGCCGTCAGCATTGATTAAGCGGCGCAGCAGAAATAGCGGCCGGTAAAGCCGCTTGCAGCCGATCTTGCCGCACGAACGAGTACGTGCGGGGGATCGGCTTTATTTTGTGTAATCTATTAATGCGGCAGTAACGAAAAAGCCCGCAGCAACACTCCTGCGGGCTTTGGGCGTCATATTGGCGTCCCCACGGGGATTCGAACCCCGGTACCGACCGTGAAAGGGTCGTGTCCTAGGCCTCTAGACGATAGGGACCCTAGAAACTTGGTGGAGGATAGCGGGATCGAACCGCTGACCTCTTGCATGCCATGCAAGCGCTCTCCCAGCTGAGCTAATCCCCCAAGAGAGGGTTCGGATAATATCAGAATTCTTTCGAGACTGTGGCGTCCCCACGGGGATTCGAACCCCGGTACCGACCGTGAAAGGGTCGTGTCCTAGGCCTCTAGACGATAGGGACCTCGAAATTGGTGGAGGATAGCGGGATCGAACCGCTGACCTCTTGCATGCCATGCAAGCGCTCTCCCAGCTGAGCTAATCCCCCGGGAATTCTAATTTTCCGATTGGGTTGGAAAACCAACCCCTTCATAAATAGCCAAGCCCGCATAAAGCGGGCTTTAACTGTGGCGTCCCCACGGGGATTCGAACCCCGGTACCGACCGTGAAAGGGTCGTGTCCTAGGCCTCTAGACGATAGGGACCCTAGAAACTTGGTGGAGGATAGCGGGATCGAACCGCTGACCTCTTGCATGCCATGCAAGCGCTCTCCCAGCTGAGCTAATCCCCCCTGAATTGAGAAAAGAGATTATGCCGATGGAATCTATTTTTAGCAAGAAAAATAATGCATAAATTTACAATTTGTTTCATACATCTATTAACAGCCCTTCCACGACCTCTCGCACAGAGAGCTGTCGGATTCGCTACGCTTGTCACTGCATATTGATGCGCAGACAGATGAAGGAATCATGCCGCAGCAGACCTCAAAACCAGCCGTCCCGCCGACAACCGCAGCAGCAGCCGATGCCGCACCGGCCATCCGTATTCGCGGCGCCGCGCAAAACAACCTCAAGCACCTCAATCTCGATATTCCTATCGGCAGCTTCACGGTAGTCACCGGTCTCTCGGGCTCCGGGAAATCATCGCTTGTCTTTGACACGCTTTATGCAGAAGGACAAAGACGCTACGTTGAAACTTTCAGCCCCTACGCCCGACAATTCCTCGACCGCATGGACCGGCCGAAAGTCGATGCCATAGATGGTGTCCCGCCCGCTATCGCTATTGATCAAAACGCTGTTATCCGCACATCACGCTCGACCGTCGGCACGATGACAGAGATCAATGATCGCTTGAAGCTTCTGTTTGCCCAAAAGGCAGAGGTTTATTGCCCTCACGACGGTGCACATGTTGCGAATTTCACACCGGCGAAAATTTGGGAAGACTTTAGGAACCGAATAAACGCCGAGGGGCTTTTGGAAGCCAAAGCCGCGGTAGCTTTTGAACGCCGCGTACCGCACTCCATGCCGCTGGAGGAAGCCCTCGCCGCCCTTTCTGCGCAGGGTTTCACACGCATCCTCGCACAAAAAGAAACCCCCGACGCGGTAACGCTTACCGTTGCCGCCGATCGCTTCCGCCCGAGCACTGTCGAACGAGCGCGGGCCATGGAAGCGCTTGAAACCGCTCTGGAGAAGGGAGCGGGCGAAGTCATTTTTTGGGTTGAAAAAGAAGGAATCTGGACGCCTGTTGGACGCTGGCGTCGCGGACGCATCTGCCCGGAATGCGGTGAAAAATTCCATGCTCCCCGTCCTTCGGATTTCAGTTTCAATTCCCCCGTCGGGGCCTGTCCCGTTTGCCGCGGATTCGGCCGAGTGATCACCACCGACCTGAATCTCGTCATCCCAGACCGTACCAAGAGCTTACTCGAAGACGCCGTCAAGCCTTTTTCCACGCCGACCTTCCGCGAATGCAAGGAAGAGATGCTCAACGCCTGCCGGCTAAACAACATACCGCTCACTCAAGCCTACGAAGATTTGTCTGAAGATGCGCGCCGCTTCATTGAAGAAGGAGACCCGCACTGGTCGGGGGACTGGCAGCATCAGTGGTACGGTATTCGCCGTTTTTTTGAATGGTTAGAAACCAAAAACTACAAAATGCATGTTCGCGTGCTGCTCGCCCGTTACCGCAGCTACCACACCTGTGAAGCCTGCGGCGGCGCACGCCTACTTCCAGAAGCATTGGTCTGGCGATTAGGCACGATTGACGATCGTCAGAATGCTGCCGCCGCCCTCGGCAGCGATATGCCTTCCGTGGAACCCATCGTGACTGGCCAACAGCTTTCCCCAGCTGCTTACAAACGCCTTCCGGGTTTCAATTTCCACGAGCTTATGCTTTTGCCTGTCAGCGAACTGAGACATTTCTTGGAACGTCTTGCCGGCAGACCACACGATGAGGCTGAAGATCTCGTGCTGCGCGAAGCTCTCTCGCGAACACAGTTCCTTTGTGATGTAGGTCTGGGTTATCTAACGCTCAATCGGCAGGGGCGTACGCTTTCCGGCGGCGAAGTACAGCGCGTAAACCTTACGACGGCTCTGGGCACCAATCTCGTCAACACGCTCTTTATCCTCGATGAACCCAGTATTGGTCTCCACCCTCGAGATATGGACCGTGTCAACGCAATCTTGCGGCGCCTGACATCGGCCGGCAATACACTCGTAGTGGTTGAACACGACCCTCAAGTGATGCTTGCCGGCGAGCGACTCATTGATTTAGGTCCCGGGGCTGGAGCTAATGGCGGTCAAATCATTTATGAGGGATCGACCCGCGGCGTACTCTGCGCCGCTACAGAAACCGGCGCTTATCTTTCGGGGAAAAAACGCATTAGCCGCAAAGCGCTTCCCATTGACGATCAGACGCCTTTTTTCTGTATTGCCCACGCCAAGCTCAACAATTTGAAGGACATCTCTGTACGTTTCCCTGTTGGGCGGCTGATTGCTGTCGCCGGCGTCTCCGGATCCGGGAAGTCATCGCTCATCGCTGAAACGCTTGTTCCCCTTATGGCTCGCACACTGGGAACAGCCAACAGTGCCGCGAGCAGCGCCGGCGAAGACGCGGGCGATATTTCTTCCGCCGTTCTTTCCGGTGATCTGCCGTCCTCCGTGGAATTCGTTGACCAGAGCTCGCTCGGTCGTACAGCTCGCGGCAATCCAGCCAGCTACACAGGCGTATTCACATCGATACGCGAATTTTTCGGCACCAGTTCAGAGGCCGCAGAGGCTGGAGCCTCGCCCGCAGACTTTTCCTTCAATTCCGGCAAAGGACGATGCCCGCACTGTGCGGGAACGGGATGGGAGCACGTTGAGATGCAGTTCCTGTCCGACATTTACCTTCCCTGCCCCGTCTGCCGCGGCCGTCGTTGGCAGGACTGGATCCTTGCCGTTCGTCCGGAGCTTGACGACGGGGTACGGCGTTCGATTGACGAAGTGCTCGATCTTACGGTTGAAGAAGCCGCTGCTGCCTTCGCCAATCATCCGGCCATTATTAAGTCTCTGTCGCTGCTGTCACTCACTGGATTGGGATATCTCAAGCTCGGGCAGCCGCTCTCCACCTTGTCTGGCGGTGAAAGACAACGCCTCAAGCTTGCTGCGCGTATTGCCGAAGGCATCCCGCAAAAACATCGCCGTTCAGATGCAGCATGGAACGGACCGCTTTTTGTTTTTGATGAACCGACGACGGGGCTGCATTTTGCCGATACGGCGAAGTTGGTCGACATCTTTGACCGACTGACGCATTTAGGTGCCACCGTTATTGTGATCGAGCACAATCTTGACGTGATCGGCGCAGCCGATTGGGTAATTGAACTCGGCCCCGACGGCGGCGCAGCCGGAGGCAGCCTTATTTTTGCCGGAACCCCCGCCGACATGACCGCTCAGGGAACTCTCACAGGAAAGGCCTTGTCTGCCTGGCGAAGAGCACAAAACGGCGATCAATCGCGTGAAGATTTTTTCAACTTGCCGCCGCTCAATCCGACCCGGAACGCCGATACGCTGGCAAGAGAAGCCAGCGCCATCGTTATTGAAGGCGCTAAAGAACACAATCTGAAGAATCTTTCCGTAGACATCCCTCGCGATGTCTTTACGGTCATTACAGGTCCTTCAGGATCGGGCAAATCCACGCTCGCCTTCGATATCGTTTTTGCGGAGGGCCAGCGCCGATATCTTGAAAGCTTGAATGCCTACGCACGTTCCATGGTGCAGCCGCCCCCAGAACCCGATGTTTCCAGCATTCGGGGTATTCCGCCCACTGTAGCCATTGAACAGCGCACAACACGCGGAGGACTGCGCTCTACCGTCGCTACGATGACGGAGATTTATCATTTTCTTCGGCTTCTCTATGTCAAACTGGGCACCGAATATTGCCCGAACTGCGGTATTCCTGTTGAGACACAAACGCCCGGATTGATCGCCTCTCGACTAAAAACGCAGTTCCGCGAGGGACGAGTTGCACTCCTCACGCCGATAGTGGAGTCCCGCAAGGGCATTTTCCAAAAAGAGCTTCTGACACTGCGCCAGAAGGGCGTAACGACCGTTCGCGCGGACGGCCGATTTCTAACGCTCGATCCCGAGTTGCCGAAACTCGCCCGCAACAGCCTCCACACCATTGAAGCGCTTGCCGGCTTTGTGGATGCAGCCGCCCCGGCCGCCGACATTGAAGAAACACTCCAGTCAGCGCTTAACCTTGTCGGAGCAACGCATCTTTGCGTCGTGCGTGCAGAACTGGTCGCACCAACACCGGCGGGTGCTCCCGCACTCACTATCCCTGCCGCGGACACTGCTTTCTATTCGCTCGATCGGGCTTGTCCGAAATGCGGACTCAGTCTTCCCGAACTCGACCCCCGGCTCTTCTCCTACAACTCTGAAATGGGCGCCTGTCCCAAGTGTTCCGGTTACGGCATCATCACCGATGCCATTCGAAAGGCCATTCGCAAGGGAGAGGCAATGGGAAGCGAAATGCACGCCGCTGACGAGACAGAAATCATCTGCCGCGCTTGCGGAGGTACGCGCCTCAACCCCATCGCGCGGAATGTCCGCTGGGCCGGCAAAACCATTCCAGAGGTCTGCGCCATGACAGCTCAAGAAGCATCGTCATGGTTTAAGAATCTAGAGCTCGACGACCGCAGCCGAACCATTGCCAATGATGCACTGCTTGAAATACGTTCCCGGCTCAATTTCTTGACTGAAGTCGGACTCGAATATTTGACGCTTGACCGCAGCGCTCCCACGCTTTCGGGCGGCGAAACACAGCGCATTCACCTGGCCAGCCAGCTGGGTACGAATCTCCGCGGGGTCTGCTATGTCTTGGATGAACCGACGATTGGCCTGCATCCTCGCGACAACGCGATGCTCCTTTCTGCCATTGAACGATTAACCCAGAAAGGCAACACGCTTTTAGTGGTTGAACACGATGAAGAGACCATCCGCCGTGCAGATCACATCATTGACATTGGCCCTGGTGCCGGCATTCGCGGCGGGCGTCTGATGGGCCAAGGCACGGTTGAAGACCTCGAAGCCAACCCCGATTCACCCACCGGGCGAATGCTGGCACATCCGTTGCCCCATACCGGCACTCCCCAAAGACGCGTGAAGTTAAACGATCCAGAATTGAAAACTCTCGTCTTCCGCGGTGTCCATGCTCGTAATCTGCAAATTGATGAAATCACCGTGCCGCTGCAGCGCTTCACGGTAGTTACCGGAGTATCCGGCTCAGGAAAATCTACCTTCTGCCGTGAAGTCCTTTTCGCGAATCTAAGCCGCCGCCTTAAAGATGCCCAGGCTCCGTTGGTGGGCACCGATCAGCTGACTGGATTCGAAAATGTCGGTCGCGTATTAGAGGTTGACCAAACGCCAATCGGAAAAAACTCTCGCTCCTGCCCTGCTACTTATGTCGGCATCATGACGGCAATTCGCGATCTGTATGCTGCCACCAATGAAGCTCAGGCTCGAGGTTACGATGCCTCACGTTTCAGCTTCAACAAGGCTGTCGGCGCGTGTCCTGTTTGCGCCGGACAGGGACTGAGAACCGTGGAGATGAACTTTCTCCCTGACGTCAAAGTACTTTGTGAAGCCTGTGCAGGGAAGCGATTCAATCCGGAAACGCTGGAAGTGCTGTGGCGCGGCAAATCCATCGGAGACGTATTGGAAATGGAAATTGACGAAGCTGTAGATTTTTTTGCTTCAATGCCGTCAATTGCCTATCCGCTCAAGTTAATGCAGGACGTTGGACTGGGTTATCTAACCCTAGGGCAGCCTTCGCCCACCCTTTCTGGCGGTGAAGCTCAGCGACTCAAGCTCGTCACTGAACTAGCCAAAGTTCGTACAGACGGATCGTTTGCTGCACGTGCGCCGCACACGCTCTATGTCCTTGATGAGCCCACGGTCGGACTGCATATGACTGATGTGGATCGGCTCTCAAAGTACTTTCACGACTTGTAGATGCCGGCAGTACTGTTGTCGTCATCGAACACAATCTCGACATAGCGGCTGACGCCGACTGGATCATCGACCTGGGCCCTGAAGGCGGCGCCAAAGGCGGTAAGGTGGTCGCTCAAGGATCGCCGAAAATGGTTGCCCGAAAAACACCGCTACCGGCATTGTTCTAAAGGCTTTCCTTGCCGAGCATAAGCCAGTCAAATCGGCATAGCCTGTCAGGCGCTGGCAGACGAACCGCCTATTGCCCAGATGGCAATAGGCGGTTCACAAAAGCTTCTGAATCAGCGGCGCTCAAGCCACCAAAGTGAAAGCGCTGCGGCAAAACACATCAATATAGAAGGCAGAGCTGCCATCAGCGCAGGCGGCATGCTGGATAGAACACTCAGGTACAGGAAAATGTTGTTGAGCGCGTAAAACGCAATACCTACAAGTACGCCGCAGAAGATCTTTACGGCCATACCACCCGAACGCGCGTTCATATAAGCAAACGGCATAGCCACCGCGAGCATCACGAGACAGATGAATGGATAAAAGGCTTTAGACCAGAAAACGGAAACATAGTGCTCAGTGTCCTGATGCACCTGATCAAGATGCTCAATAAAGCGGTTAAGTTCATCCATTGACATGCGATCAGGCTTTGTCGTCATCACGCTGAGAATATCGGGATTAACGGTAGATGTCAGCTTCAGCGCGTCGACGTGTTCTGTCGTCACACTTCCCTGCTGAGGCGCATCCTTCGTTGCCGTCACCGCAGGGTAGTGAATGATCACTGCGTTGGTAAGCTCCCAGCCCGTACCCGTCCAACGACCGCTTTCGGCACGAACCAAGCGGAGCAGCCGGCCATCGTCACGATTGAATTCAAACATACGCCAGGCCCCGTCAGCTGCCGATCAGAGGCTGAGAGGTTGCGTACGTTGATATAGCGTTCAACCCGACCGTCCTCGGGCGAATTAATAACGTCTCGTACCCAAGCACCAGATGCAAATCCGCGGATCGACAATGATGCATTGGTTCCCGAACGTACTTCTTGAGCAAAACGCTGAGCTGCAGGGGCTACGATCTCGCCCAATCCATATGTCGCCAGCACGCAAATAACCCCGGAATAAAGGACCGTGCAAGGCGCCACGGAGAGCATCCGGATGCGCGAAGAACAGTGAATTCTGAAGTGGATGCCCACGACATCGTATAAACCGATGCAAGCAAAACCGCGAGCGGCATCACTTCATAAGCACGCGACGGCAGCGTGAGTGATGTCGTCAGAAAGGCTCGGCCAATGGTGTAGTCCGCGCCCAAATCATCCAATTGCCCAATCAGATCGAAAACGCAAAAAGTGCAATAAGTACGATCAGTACAAAGATCGTTGAAAGCAAGATGTCTTTGGCAAACTGCCGAGAAATGACGCTCATGCTTCACCTCCCTTGGAGCGGTGAGCCAGCATTTCACTAAGCCGCCAAGCAGAGCACCAGCTCGGCAGCCAACGAGTCATCCAAGTACGGCGTATAAAAAGAACGACCGTCAAAATCAAGAGACTTCCGTTCAGTACTGTATAACCGCTCCAGAAAGTCAGCGCCTGCTGCTCAATCTTTGTTTCGACAATAGAAAGTGCATTCAAATAGAGAATAAAAACTAGCGCAGCCATCAACAGATTCAGACTGCGTCCTGCCCGCGGTGAAGTACAAGAAAGCGGAATAGCGAGAAGTGCAAGCAAAAGTGCGGCTGCGGGCCATGAGAAACGCCAAAGCAGTTCTGCTTGATGGTCTGGTGTCGGAGATGCGATTAAAAGCGCAATCGGCATGGAACTGGTTTTGGTAGAGGCAAATGCACGATCAATGCGAATATCCAGACGCACACCGTAACTGCCAAACTCAACAATTCGTGTTTTGCCAGAGTCAGTTTGGGCCTCATAACGACGACCATTGCCAAGAACGACGTAGCGATCCCCTCCGCATTCACCTCAATAGTGCCTTTTCGGCAGTAACGACGGATTCTTTCCCCCAATCGCCTTCAGCCATAAAGACATTTCGGACTTGATTTCCGCCTTCCTCGGCGGACTCTACGAAGAAGACGCGTTTGCCGCCCATGGCTTCAATAAAGCGTCCAGGCGCAATAGCATTCACATCTTCACGTGCAGATACGCTGTTGCGCAGCCGATCGGTTTCAGCCCGAGCCCAAGGCGAAATAACAATCGAGAGCAGTGCAATAACAACAACGATCGGAAGCGCAAACTTAACCGTCGGTTCAATCCAAGACAGAATAGAACGGCCTCCAGATGAAAACCAGACGACCATTTCATTGTCTTGCCAAGAACGCATCAGAGTCATCAGCGTCGCAATGAAGAGCGAAGCTGCAAGCAGCGGAGGCAAATTCACTAATGCGTTGTAAAGCACTAGCTGCACAACCGTTCCATGCTCAATAGAGCCGCCAGCGGCCATATTGAGAAATCTAACCATGGCGACAGCAAGCACGATCGTGAAGAGCACCGTGAATACGGCTCCGGCGAGGTTGGCTAATTCAGCAATCAAGGAGCGCTTGAAAATCATCTCGTCTACTTCACCATCAGCGCACTATAAATACATGAATCCAGCATCCGACAATTATGAACGCCGATTCAAGCAAAGATATTGATTGTATAGAGCTTCCCTGCAGAACGAAAGTCTGACAGTACCCTCTTGACAATACGTTTCTTAAATCCATAGCGAAAACCCCCTGCAGACCGAAATCTGCGGGGGTTCATATAGGGAGCCTGGCGATGACCTACTTTCACTGGAAATACAACCAACTATCATCGGCGCAGAGGCGTTTCACTGTCCTGTTCGGAATGGGAAGGAGTGGGACCGCCACGCTATGGTCACCAGGCTTAAAAAGGGCGGAAAAGTAAAGCACTCTTCTTTTCGGGCTGCGATGCAGTCACTATCCAATTCGCTTGAAGTCTTCTCTGAACTTTTCTGTTCAAGGCTTCACGGTTATAGGATCAAGCTTCACGAGCAATTAGTATTGGTCAGCTCAACGCCTCACAGCGCTTGCACATCCAACCTATCAACGTCCTGGTCTCGAACGACTCTTCAGGGAGGTCAAAGCCTCCAGGAAGACTTATCTTCAGGCAGGTTTCCCGCTTAGATGCTTTCAGCGGTTATCCTTTCCCCACATAGCTACCCGGCGATGCCACTGGCGTGACAACCGGTACACCAGAGGTGAGTCCACTCCGGTCCTCTCGTACTAGGAGCAGCCCCCGTCAATCTTCCAACGCCCACGGCAGATAGGGACAAAACTGTCTCACGACGTTTTAAACCCAGCTCACGTACCTCTTTAAATGGCGAACAGCCATACCCTTGGGACCGGCTACAGCCCCAGGATGAGATGAGCCGACATCGAGGTGCCAAACACCGCCGTCGATATGAACTCTTGGGCGGTATCAGCCTGTTATCCCCAGAGTACCTTTTATCCGTTGAGCGATGGCCCTTCCATGCAGAGCCACCGGATCACTATGACCTACTTTCGTATCTGCTCGACTTGTCGGTCTCGCAGTCAAGCACGCTTTTGCCATTGCACTATCAGCACGATTTCCGACCGTACCTAGCGTACCTTCGCACTCCTCCGTTACCCTTTAGGAGGAGACCGCCCCAGTCAAACTGCCTACCATGCACGGTCCCCGAAGCGGATTACGCTCCTAGGTTAGAACCTCAAACAAATCAGGGTGGTATTTCAAGGTTGGCTCCGCTAAGACTGGCGTCCTAGCTTCACTGCCTCCCACCTATCCTACACAGATCGGTTCAAAGTCCAATGCAAAGCTGCAGTAAAGGTTCATGGGGTCTTTCCGTCTAGCCGCGGGGAGATTGCATCATCACAAACATTTCAACTTCACTGAGTCTCAGGAGGAGACAGTGTGGCCATCATTATGCCATTCGTGCAGGTCGGAACTTGCCCGACAAGGAATTTCGCTACCTTAGGACCGTTATAGTTACGGCCGCCGTTTACTGGGACTTCGATCAGGAGCTTGCACCCCATCAATTAATCTTCCAGCACCGGGCAGGCATCACACCCTATACGTCGACTTTCATCTTTGCAGAGTGCTGTGTTTTTAGTAAACAGTTGCAGCCACCGATTCTCTGAGGCCTCTTCATGCTCGGGGTGTTTCTCCCTTCACACTACAAAGGCACACCTTATCCCGAAGTTACGGTGTCAATTTGCCGAGTTCCTTCTCCTGAGTTCTCTCAAGCGCCTGAGCATATTCAGCTCGCCCACCAGTGTCGGTTTGCGGTACGGTCAATTCCAAGCTGATGCTTAGAGGCTTTTCCTGGAAGCCCATTCAGTCACTTCAGTTGATCTCTCAACCTCGATCCTTCGCCTTGGAGATCCGTTGACGGATTTGCCTGTCAACCTCCTACGCTCGTAAACCGGGATGTCCAACACCCGGATGACCTTCAGGACTCCGTCCCCCCTTCGCACTTGAAATCGGTGCTGGAATATTAACCAGCTTCCCATCAGCTACGCTTCTCAGCCTGACCTTAGGGGCCGACTCACCCTGCTCCGATGAACGTAGAGCAGGAAACCTTGGGCTTGCGGCGAGCGGGCTTTTCACCCGCTTTAACGTTACTCATGTCAGCATTCGCACTTCTGATACCTCCAGCGGTCCTCACGGATCCGCCTTCGCAGGCTTACAGAACGCTCCCCTACCACTCGCATTGCTGCGAATCCGCGGCTTCGGTTATTGACTTAGCCCCGTTACATCTTCCGCGCAGGAAGACTCGATCAGTGAGCTATTACGCTTTCTTTGAAGGATGGCTGCTTCTAAGCCAACTTCCTGACTGTCTTAGCCTTCCCACTTCGTTTTCCACTTAGTCAATATTAGGGACCTTAGCCGGCGGTCTGGGTTGTTTCCCTTTTGAGTCCGGACGTTAGCACCCGGTGCTCTGTCTCCCGTGCTCAGACTTCCAAGTATTCGGAGTTTGCCATGGTTTGGTAAGACGCCATGTCCCCCTAGCCATAACAGTGCTCTACCCCCTGGAGCCATACACGAGGCACTACCTCAATAGTTTTCGGGGAGAACCAGCTATCTCCAGATTTGTTTAGCCTTTCACCCCTATCCACAGCTCATCCGCTAATTTTGCAACACTAGTCGGTTCGGCCCTCCAGTGTGTGTTACCACACCTTCAGCCTGGCCATGGATAGATCATCTGGTTTCGGGTCTACGCCCAACGACTCATGTCGCCCTGTTCGGACTCGCTTTCGCTGCGCCTCCCCTACTCGGTTAAGCTTGCCATTGAACGTAAGTCGCTGACCCATTATGCAAAAGGTACGCAGTCACCCTTGCGGGCTCCTACTGTTTGTATGTATGCGGTTTCAGGTTCTATTTCACTCCCCTCCCTCACCGGGGTTCTTTTCGCCTTTCCTTCACAGTACTGGTTCACTATCGGTCAATCAGGAGTATTTAGCCTTGGAGGATGGTCCCCCCATCTTCAAACAGGATATCACGTGTCCCGCCCTACTTCTCGCAAGCTCAGTACCTTGAACCCAATTTCCCGTACGGGGCTGTCACCCTCTGTAGCCGGACTTTCCAGACCGTTCCAGTATCGAATTCAATATCACTTGCAGGCTCTTCCATTTCGCTCGCCGCTACTAACGAAATCTCGGTTGATTTCTTTTCCTGCAGCTACTTGATGTTTCTCGCTTTTCTTCTAGATACCCCTTGCGGGTGAGTTCCCTCATTCGGACATCCGTGGATCAGTGCTCGCTTGCCAGCTCCCCACGGCTTTTCGCAGGCTGCGACGTCCTTCATCGCCTGTAATCGCCAAGGCATCCACCACATACACTTAGTCGCTTGATCCTATAACTCTGAAGCCTTTTGTCTTCAAAGTACAAGACGACCTATAACGCTGTATTCTCTTGAATCATGTCGGTTCTTGAAGAACTTCAATGAATCGGTTCGTGAATGCAATCACAACCCTGAAGCTGCCTTTTTGTGCCTTCAAAGAGCATCTCAACTCTTCGAATGCAGCAGCTTCTGTTGCTTTACTTTTCCAAATTTTTAAAGAACTTGCGCATTGTTCGAGAGAACAACGCCGTATGCAAAGACACAAATTCTTATGCACTTGCATACGGCGCCGCTTCAGGATGATTGGTGGGTCTTGATGGATTTGAACCATCGACCCCCGCCTTATCAAGACGATGCTCTAACCAGCTGAGCTAAAGACCCAATCCTTGCGCGTCAAAATCCAACGACACCGATAAGTGTGAACGCCGAAAGTTCTTGTCGGAGCCTTTTTAAGGCCGACTCTCTTTAAAGGAGGTGATCCAGCCGCACCTTCCGGTACGGCTACCTTGTTACGACTTCACCCCAGTCATGAAGCCCACCGTGGACGCCGCCTTCCTTTCGGTTGGGCAAACGTCTTCTGGTGAACCCCACTCCCATGGTGTGACGGGCGGTGTGTACAAGACCCGGGAACGTATTCACCGCGGCATGCTGATCCGCGATTACTAGCGATTCCGACTTCATGCAGTCGAGTTGCAGACTGCAATCCGGACTACGATCGGTTTTCTGGGATTGGCTTCACCTCGCGGCTTCGCTTCCCTCTGTTCCGACCATTGTATGACGTGTGAGGCCCTAGCCATAAGGGCCATGAGGACTTGACGTCATCCCCACCTTCCTCCGGTTTGTCACCGGCAGTCTCATTAGAGTGCCCTTTCGTAGCAACTAATGACAAGGGTTGCGCTCGTTGCGGGACTTAACCCAACATCTCACGACACGAGCTGACGACAGCCATGCAGCACCTGTGTCCAGATTCCCTTGCGGGCACGGCCTGATCTCTCAGGCCTTCCTGGCATGTCAAGGCTAGGTAAGGTTTTTCGCGTTGCATCGAATTAATCCACATCATCCACCGCTTGTGCGGGTCCCGTCAATTCCTTTGAGTTTTAATCTTGCGACCGTACTCCCCAGGCGGTCTACTTCACGCGTTAGCTGCGTTACCAAGGACTATCGTCCCCAACAACTAGTAGACATCGTTTAGGGCGTGGACTACCAGGGTATCTAATCCTGTTTGCTCCCCACGCTTTCGTGCATGAGCGTCAGTCATGTCCCAGAGGGCTGCCTTCGCCATCGGTGTTCTTCCACATATCTACGCATTTCACTGCTACGTGGAATTCCACCCTCCTCTGACAAACTCAAGTCCTGCAGTCATATATGCAATTCCCAGGTTGAGCCCGGGGATTTCACATCTATCTTACAGAACCGCCTGCGCACGCTTTACGCCCAGTAATTCCGATTAACGCTTGCACCCTACGTATTACCGCGGCTGCTGGCACGTAGTTAGCCGGTGCTTATTCTTCAGGTACCGTCAGCGGAATGCGGTGTTATCGCATCCCTTTTCGTCCCTGACAAAAGCAGTTTACAATCCGAAGACCTTCATCCTGCACGCGGCATGGCTGGATCAGGGTTGCCCCCATTGTCCAAAATTCCCCACTGCTGCCTCCCGTAGGAGTCTGGGCCGTGTCTCAGTCCCAGTGTGGCTGGTCGTCCTCTCAGACCAGCTACCGATCGTCGCCTTGGTGAGCCTTTACCTCACCAACTAGCTAATCGGACATCGGCCGCTCTTCCAGCGCGAGGTCTTGCGATCCCCCACTTTCACCCTCAGGTCTCATGCGGTATTAGCTGCCCTTTCGGGCAGTTATCCCCCACTAGAAGACACGTTCCGATGTATTACTCACCCGTGCGCCACTCGCCGCCAGGGAGCAAGCTCCCCGCGCTGCCGTTCGACTTGCATGTGTAAAGCATGCCGCCAGCGTTCAATCTGAGCCAGGATCAAACTCTTTAGTTCAATCACTGTTTGTTCGCTCTTCGCCGGAATTGAAAGATTTGATTTGATCTCTTCTTTCGGCTTTCGAGAAGTGCAAACTTCGTAAAATTTTTGAGTCTCCGGATCGTGAAATCCGGCGCCTCTTTCGAGACTCCTCAAGTTTCCGACGTTCACACTTATCGGTTCGTTGAATCTGATTTTTAAAGAACTTCGCTGAAGAATTTCATTCAGCGCAGAAAAAGAAGTTTATCCGAACTTTTTCTTCTTGTCAAGGACAATCTTAAACTTTTTGTCGTTCGTTTATTGTCAGCTATGACATGTTTCCCGCCCCGTTTTCGGAGCAGGATGCGAATTATGCAGAGTTCACTCTTGTTTGTCAAGCATCACGAAAAATCGTTCTAGACTCCTATTCGCCTCATTCATTAGCAGGAAGTTCCATGCTTCACTATCTCATCACACCTCATGTTAACCGCCACCGCTACAGCGTTCAGCTCGTTCTTCCTGTTCCTTACGACAACTTGCTCAAGCTTGAATTGCCAACGTGGACGCCAGGAAGCTATGTATTAAGGGAATATGCCGGACGCCTCACAAATCTCCGCGCATACTGGGAAGAAAATGAACTTCCCGTACGCCAAGTCAGCAAAGCTCAATGGGTTGTAGACGCCGCTGAAGCTCCCGTCTCCGCCACATTGCGAATCGAGTGGGAAGTCTTTGCCTACTCTGTTGGAATTCATGATGCGTACCTGGACGATGACCGAGGCTTCATCAATCCCAGCACTCTGTTTCTGCATCCCTTCAATACAAACGAACCTGCCGAGGTGTTTTTTGATGCTCCCGGCTGGAATGTTCAATGTGCACTTCCGCTCAGAGCCAATGCTTGGCAGGCTCGCAACCTTGATGAGCTCCTTGACAGTCCCTACACGCTGACGCCTAAAGATGGCCATAGGGCTCATATCTGGACCGTAGAGGCCTGCGGCGTTTCGCATCAAATCGTCATCACCGGGTCAAACTCATTAAATCGCGACCGTGTGAGTTCCGATTTACGGAAGATTTTTGAAACAACGATTGCCTTTTGGGACCCAGACGAGAAGAAGCCTCCTTTCGAGCGTTATCTGCTGCAAATGCACCTTGGTGCCGGTCTCTACGGCGGCCTGGAACATGCTGCCGGCACTATGCTTCTTGAGGATCCCAAAGTGCTTCCCGCTGAAGGTGAAGCAACGCCTCCAAAGGATTACATCGAGTTCCTCACCCTGGCGGCGCATGAATATTTCCATGCCTGGCTCGTCAAACGCCTGAAACCCTCTTGTTTTCTCCCTTACGATTTATCTAAGGAAGTTTATTCTCACGACCTTTGGATCTTCGAAGGCTTCACTTCACTTTACGAGTCAATCATTCCGCTGCGGGCGGGCCTGATTGATGAAGCCGCCTATTGGGAACAATTTGGTCGACGATTCAACAATGCACTCAGTCGGGAAGGATTCGATCAAATGACGCTCGCCGAATCCAGTTTCAATGCCTGGATAAAGCTCTATCGACAGACAAAGGACTCCCCTTACTCACAAACTTCTTACTACGCCAAAGGGGCTCTGGCTGCGTTTTTAATCAGTGATGCGCTCGAACAGCGCTCCAATGGAGAATGGACTCTCGAGCATGTTCTGCAAAGTTGGTTCCGCACCGTTCGAAGCAAGATTACTGACCGTACCTGGTCCGGTCTGCCTGATGGTGGCTTTGCCGAATTGGTATTTGAACTTACTGGCCTTTCTATTGCTGACGTCATTGAGCACTGGGTGAGCAAGCCCAATGTTGACCGCTGCGAATGGATTGCCGCCTTCAGCACTGCTTTAGAGCACCGCGGGAAAAAACTCACCCTTGACGCAAACCAAAATCAGGCTTACGCACTCTCTGGACTGAAGCTTCGCCGTTCCGGTGCAGACCTTGAGCTCGACTACGTACCGTCCGCATCTCCGGCGTTTGAAGCCGGTCTTTTTGCCGGAGATGTGCCGATTGCCCTTGACGGCATGCGAATAACTTTTGAACGGTTTGACCGCATGGTGGAAGCTTGTGCTGGCCGAATTGTCGAAATCGCATTCTTTCGCGGAGACCGACTTACCATTCGTCAATTAGATCTTGCATCCCCTCGATCAAATGCATTCTTAATGCTGCTTCCGCAGCGCGTGATTGACCTCAGTTAAAAGAGAACCGGTTGCTGCGCGGCGCCCATCCAGTCAATGGGCGCCTCACCGCGAGCCTCAAGCCATGCATTGGCTTTATGGAAACAGTCGGACTTCATAAAGGCATCATCGCCTCGAGTCGCCGATAAGGGGGATGGGTGACTCGATGCAAGCACCAAGTGGCGGCGTTCATCGATCATCGGCCGAAGACGCTGTGCTGGTTTGCCCCACAGGAAAAAAACAAGTCCATTTCGTCCTGAAGAAAGTTGAGTAACGAGCCGGTCGGTCAAAGTCTCCCACCCCCATCCAGCATGAGCCAGAGGTTTTCCCGCTTCCACCGTCAAAATCGTATTGAGGAGCAATACGCCCGCCGCAGCCCAATCGGAAAGATCGCCTCGCGTGCGACGTATTTCATTCGACGCAGCCATTACTTTGAAAATATTTTTCAAGGAAGGCGGCAGTTTTTCTCCGCCGGCACAGAAAAGCTAACCACAAGCCTTACCGGGCGTGTGATACGGATCCTGACCGAAAATGACCGCACGAACTTGTTCAAAGGCGTCTCTTCAAGCGCTCGGAACGGATGAGGAGGGAAACGTCAGCAGTACAGCTGGAGATGCGGTCAACAAGATTTTGTCCTTCCGAAGCCAGTGAAATGCTCCACCGTAGTCCGCCAAACGCCTGTAAGAGATTCCGTTGAAAAATCAGGTTTCATCAATGGCGCGCTTCCGTCAAATGACGATTCGTAAGAATGCTCGTTCTGAGTCGATACCAATTGATTTGACAAGCAAGCTCGGCATTATCTTCAACCAGCCGACTGCCTTTCGTCACCGTGCTCACGAAGTCACATTCACGCTTTACGAATGTATCAAAGCTCTGACCAGATACGATGAACTTATTCCAACGAGTACGCCCTCCAGACGGCTTGTCCCACGCTTTTGCAAGCGAAGCGACCTGCTCAGTAACGGTCTTGTACTCACTCTGGGCATACGCAAGATCGAGCTTGAGGCAGCTGTTCTCCTTCGAAGGATCTCCATCCGCTTTCGCCCAACAGGCCTCAACATCTGCTGCTGTCGGTGGCTCTGATTTCGCTGCTGCAGCATAAGCTCCGGACGCGACAAAGGAAAAACGACTGCCGTCAGTAAGTATGAGTATGTCAATCTCCGCATTTGCGGCTTCCTTTGTTGAGCGAGGAGCTCCTCGCAAACTTCTTTACGGACGGAAAGACTTCATTGAAGCCAGCAGTCCGAGCCCATTCCTTCAGCGGAACACCTTCGTTATAGCCAGACTCAACCAGCATCGCACGAATGCCGGCCGCACGAGCTGCAAGTGCATCATTACGACTGTCGCCGACCATCACTGCTTCCGATGCCTCTGCACCAGCACTGGTTATGGCCTTAATCAGCATGTCAGGCGCAGGTTTGGGATGCGCGCAATCGCCGGCGGCAACCAATCCATTAAAGAGTGCATCAATGCCTCGCTCGCGCAAGAACGCTTCCGTCAGTCCGCGCTCTTTTGTTCGTCACAAGCCAGACTGAAATACCAGCTTCCTTCAGACTCTGAACACCAGCAAAAGCACCTGGGATTTCGAATCAAGTCGCCAGGCATACCAGACCAGATCGCGACCAAACGCTGAAGCGTTGATTCAAAATCCGGCAACTCCTTCGCACCCGCTCCTTGCCACCAGAGAAAGAGACGGTCAATCAACACTGAACTCCGCCGCCGATCATGTCGCCGACAACCGCCTCGGGCGGCACTGGAGCTCCGAGCTCTCGCGACAGCATCTCGACACCTTTGGCAAGCTCTGGGAGAGAGCTAACTAGCGTACCGTCCAAATCAAATAGCGCGGCGCGGATCATGCAAGTACCGCCACGGCTGACTTCATGCTGCGAATGACTTCAGCATAACCCTGAGCAGATCCCGCTCCAAAGACAGCCGACCCTGCGACGAAGGTATCAGCTCCGGCTGCTGCGATACGTGCAATATTTGCTGGTTTCACACCACCGTCAACCTCCAGAGCGATTTCGCGTCCGGTCTGAGCTTTATACGCATCAAGTTTTTCGCGAACACGCGCGAGTTTTTCTATCGTTGACTCAATAAAACTCTGCCCGCCGAACCCAGGATTGACACTCATCAGAAGCACCACATCAATCTGATCAAGTTCGTAATCGAGATAGTCGAGCGGCGTTGCAGGATTAAATACCAACCCGGCTTTGACGCCGCCTTTACGGATCAGCTGCAACGTGCGATCAACGTGCTTCGTCGCTTCACAATGAAAAGTAATGATATCGGCGCCGGCTTCAATAAAACTAGGCACCAGTGCATCAACCGGCTCAATCATCAAATGCACGTCGATCGGAATCGACACATACGGACGAATAGCTTTCAATACCAACGGCCCAACCGTTAGATTGGAGACGTAATGATTGTCCATTACATCAAAATGAATCCAATCAGCGCCGGCAGCGGCAACGTCCCGCACCTCCTCGCCCAAGCGAGCAAAATCGGCGGAAAGAATGGATGGTGCTATGCGGCAGGTTCGCATGGTAGATCTCTTCAAGAAACCGTGAACAAGTTGAATATTGAGCCTCAGTATATCGACCTAGCCTGAGGAAACCACGCTACTGCATTGAGACGTCTAGACTTGAAGTCAATTTTCTCTTCAGCGACACTTCTATGATCCCCGCACAGTACCTCTTTGCTCGCAAGATCGCCGGCGCCGCACTTGCGACTGTCGTAGCTCTGCTTACAGCCTGTACGACAACGCCGCCTCCAAGTGAACCAATACCGCCTCCCGCAAAGAAAGGAATTACGTTTACTCGCTCGGATTATGCCAACCTGCCTGCTGTTGATGGCCATCGGTGGGAGGCTGCGCTGACAGCTTTTCGACAAAGCTGCTCAAGAATACGTATTGACGCAGTTTGGAGCGGTTTATGCAGCACGGCGCTATCTCTGCCTAACAGCGCTCCTGCCGCCGAGAGTTTCTTTCGCTCGAATTTCACCCCATGGGGAGTGGAAATTCCTGCGAAAAAAGGGCGCACTTCGACGGGACTCATGACCGGCTACTATGAACCGCTGCTCTACGGAAGCCGTGTTCGACAGCCGCCCTATGTTCACCCTATCTACGGCATCCCTGACAATCTACTTACGATTGATCTCGGAGAGCTCTATCCCGACTTGAAGGGGCGTCGCCTGCGCGGAAAGCTTGACGGTCGCCGCGTCGTCCCTTACGACAAACGCGGCGCCATTCAGGAGAAAGAAGCGGAGATGGCTCGATGGGCCATCGCATGGGTGAGCGACCCCGTAGACGCATTTTTCCTGCATGTACAAGGTTCAGGTCGAATTGTGCTTCCCGACGGAAGCTTCATGCGAGTGGGCTTTGCGGATCAAAATGGCTGGCGATACCACTCCATCGGTCAGTGGCTGATAACGCATGGACACCTGTCCGCGCATGAGCTTTCGATGCAGCGCATTCGCTCCTGGGCAAAGGCCAATCCGTCTAAGGTGAAGGCTGCCCTCGCGCAAAACCCAAGCTACATCTTTTTTGAGGAACGCAAAAGCGACACCGAACTCGGCCCCATCGGTGCCGCCGGTGTGCCGCTTACTCCTGAAGCCTCCGTCGCCGTTGATCAAAAATACTGGAAACTCGGTACACCTTTCATTGTTTCCATCTCTCAAGAGCGGCCTGCATTGGTGTTTACCCAACCGGTGATTGCTCAGGACACTGGTGGTGCCATCCAAGGCGCTCTTCGCTTTGACTACTTCTGGGGATTCGGCGATGACGCCGGCGCTGCAGCTGGACGGCAAAAGAGCGCTGTTGCTGCCTGGCTTCTGGTGCCCAATGGTCTGGCTCCCGAGGAAGTGCTCCCCAACGGCGCCCATGCACCACGTTAAACCCTCCGTAAACAATGCGCCGCTCAGAATTATTCCCTGGCGGCGCTTTTTGAGAGATTTAGATCGATCAACTTCCGTTCGTCGGTTGTTCGGCTAGGATGCCTTCAAATTGTTCAGCCGAAACAGCTCCCGTCATGCGGTCGCCGGTTGGGAAAAAAAATGTCGGTGCGCCGCCGATGCTGTAGCGCCCGGCAAGCTTGAGATTTCGCGTCAAAACGGAACTGTCGCAATTCTGCGGTGCAGCTGGCGGCGTAATGCCGCGCCGCATCCAGTCGGCCCAAGCCTTAGAGGGATCCTTGGCACAAACGATCTCATAGTTGTTTTGCTCGCCGCGGATGAGCGGCGTAATAAACGTCCACACCGTCAAATTCCCAACGGTTTCAAACACCCGCTCCATTGAACGACAGTACGTGCAGTTAGCATCTGAGAAAACAATCACCTCGCGCTGACCTTTTCCAAACACTTGCTTAACCGCATCTTGGCGAGGCCACTTTGACCAATTCTCACGAGCAAATTCGCGCAGACGTTCCTGTGTTTGGTTCGTTTTTGTCTTGGTATCAATAATCGATCCCGAGAAGACATAACCCACTTTGTCATCGACATAGAAAAGCCGATCCTGAATAAAGACCTCCCAGAGTCCAGGAATCGGCGACGGCTGTACGCTTTCAGCTTTAAGTCCTGTGTTTTTCATGAGCGCTTCGCGCACAGCTTCAGCATCAATGGCGGCCGCCTGTACCTGTGCGGCAGCGATAGTTAAAAGCGGAAGCGCGGTGGCGGCAAGTGCGCGCAGACTAGAAATTGCGGCCATGGTGTGGCGGAGCCTCTTTTAAAGAAGTTGGGAAGATCGATTATCGCGGCTTCAGCTTGCGGATAGATGAATTCCTTCACCATCCAATACCGCATACACGGTATTTTAATATTGAACAAAGCACGAGAGGTCAACGGTTTCTTGCAAACCAACGAATGGCTCTATACAATCCGTGCTTCGACCTTTCAGGGCGGCTAGGTAGCTCAGTTGGTAGAGCAGCGGATTGAAAATCCGCGTGTCGGCGGTTCGATTCCGTCCCTAGCCACCATTCAGATCCGCCGGGAAAAATTGATAGCGGAAATTTGACGCCGTTTCCCCTATGCGTTGTTCTGAAGTACTGATTAGACGAATGGCTAGGTAGCTCAGTTGGTAGAGCAGCGGATTGAAAATCCGCGTGTCGGCGGTTCGATTCCGTCCCTAGCCACCACAGATTTTTCTGGGTTTGTACTCACACAAAGCCAGGCATTAATGCCCGCCAGCCTCATTAAACAGCTTGCGGGCATTTTTTATGTTCATTCCCCAAACTCCCGGGGATGCACCTAGTCCCGGAACACCAGCGGGGGCAAGGGCAAACCTAAGAGGGTAAAGAGATCTCGGATTTTCTTCGGGATCTCTTTTGTTTTCCAAGCGTTGCGAATTTGGGGTTTGCGCAACCACCCATTGCGTCAAACAACTGTTGATGCGTCGGCGAAACGAGCATGCTCACTCCAGGACGCCCAGCCCTGAGCCCGCAATTTACACGCCGGACATTCTCCGCAACCGTATCCCCAAACATGACGATGCTGGTGGTCACCCATGTAGCAGGTATGAGTATCGTTTCGCACTAGTTCGACAAACGGATCCCCGCCGACATGCTCGGCAAGAGCCCACGTCTCAGCCTTGCTGAGCCGCATCAGAGGCGTTTCAATAATAAACGGCATATCAAGTCCAAGATCGAGCGTAACCTGAAGACTTTTGAGCGTATTGTCGCGGCAGTCCGGATACCCCGAATAATCCGTCTCACACATGCCTCCCACGAGCACCCGAAGCCCCCGTCGATATGCGAGCGAAGCGGCAAGCGTAAAAAAGAGGAGATTTCGCCCTGGGACGAACGTATTAGGCAAACCTGACGCTTCAAAAGCAATGCGGCGCTCATCTGTGAGCGCACAGTCAGCAATTTCCCCCAACACCGGAAGCTTGAGGAGATGATCATCTCCGAGTCGTTCTCCCCATTGCGGCTTAAGCTGCGCCATTTTTTCGCGCACGCGTACGCGACACTCCAATTCCGCCTGATGCCGCTGTCCATAGTCAACACCAATCGTTTCCACTCGTCCAAAACGCTCAAGCGCCCAGCCGAGGCAGGTAGTCGAATCTTGTCCTCCCGAAAAAAGGACAAGGGCGGCCATTTCTCGGCCAACTGATGCATATTCAGTAAATTGCGTCATGGTATTTCAGATGATAATGGTGCCGTCAGCAATGCACGCACCTGCTCCCGAACACGCAGACATTCCGCGATGTGAGCATCTCCCAAGCGTACTACTGCCCAGAAGGAAAGCGCTGCAGCAGCGCCCTGACCGGCAATAGGCACCCACTTTGCTGCACGCCCCGCCGCCCAGCGAGCCCCAAGCTGTTTGACGGCTGTAAGCACCACTGCATTGGTCACATAGCGGCCGGCAAAACTGCACCCACTTGAGAAAGCGCCGAGAGCATAGCGATCCGCTCATCAGTATGCAGACGCTCGATCTGCCCCGGAGAAAGCGCAAAGCTGCGGTTGATTTGATTGAGCATATCGGCAAATGCGGCCAAATCCACAGCAATATCAAGTCCCGGTATTGGCAACACCGCCGCGGCCGCAGAAAGCGCCGCTCGCCGGCGAACCAGACGTCGAGCTTCACGAGCTCGTCGAGCAAGACTCAATGCAGTTTCAGCGGCAATATCACCGGAAGCAGCTGGCTTATTCATGCTGGGAAAAGGAATCAATCGCAAAACTCTTGGCAGATCAGAGACCTGCCGCTCTTAAGGCTTAGGAAACAATCCGCAACCTATAATTCGCAAGCCTATAAAGAATAACCTTTTCCGTCCCGGTGCCCCCGGACTCGGGCTCTCACCTTTAGTCTGCTCAGTCCCGCCCGTGACGGATGCCCCATTTGCAATGCAGCTTCTCGCCTTAGGTCTCAACCACACGACCGCTCCGCTTGCCGTGCGCGAACGCGTCGCCTTCAGTCCGGATGAAATCACCGATACCATCGCGCATCTGCTTGAGCGATGCGGCGCAGCGTCCCAGGGCGGCATCCATGAGGCTGCGGTGCTCTCGACCTGCAACCGAACTGAACTCTACACGGCCTGTGAGGATCCCGCCGCAGCTCGTGCCTCAGTGCTCTCATACATCGCTAACAAAAGGGGTTCCGCTCTCGGAACTCGAACCGCATATCTACGCTTTCCAACAGGAAGAAGCTGCCCGCCACACTTTCCGCGTCGCCTCGGGCCTTGATTCGATGGTGCTTGGCGAAACTCAGATCGTCGGCCAAATGAAGAAGGCCGAGAAGCTCGCACACGACTGCCGCGGACTCGGCGTGATGCTCAACCACCTTTTCAGTCGACGTTCACCGTCGCTAAAGAGGTTCGCACGGCAACTGCCATTGGCGCCAACTCCGTTAGTCTTGCCGCGGCAGCCGTTCGTTTAGCGCTCCGTCTTTATGGCAATCTCAAAGATGAAAACGTTCTCTTTGTCGGTGCCGGCGAAATGATTGAACTCTGTGCGGCGCATTTTGCTGCCCAGTCTCCTAAGAGCATTACTATTGCCAACCGCACAATGGAAAAGGGCAGACGCTGGCGCGGACCGTCCATGCTGAAGCCATTCGTTTGGCGGACCTCCGGAAACTATCGGCCGCTACGATATTGTCATTTCCTGTACGGCCTCGGCGCTACCGATCATTGGTTTGGGCATGATCGAACGAGCCATTGCAGAACGCCGTCACCGTCCGATGTTCATCGTTGACCTTGCAGTGCCCCGTGACGTTGAACCTGAAGTTGATCGTTTGACGACGTTTATGTCTATACCGTCGACGACCTCGGCAAAGTTGTGAGCGAAGGCAAACAGTCACGTCAAGCTGCCATCAGTCAGGCTGAAACCATTATCAGCCTGCGCGTAGGCGACTTCGTCGACTGGCTACGCCTACGTGCAGCTGTACCGACTATTCAGTCACTGCGTGATAGAGCAAATTTCATCCGCGATGATGAACTCTCGAGGGCACTGCGTCACCTGCATCATGGCGACAAACCTGAAGAAGTGCTTGAAATGCTCGCCCATGGGCTTACCAATAAACTTCTCCATGATCCAACCATTCTGCTGCGCAACGGAGAAGGTCTTTCAAACGATGACCGTGATCTGGTAGGCCGCATGCTCGACCGCTTCTATCGACGTCACGATCGATAAAAATTACTAATTCCTAACGCAAACGGGATCCATGCACAACGCAAGGATCCCGTTTGCTTATGAATACCTTCCGGCACGGACGGACTGCACAAAACCCGCTATCCTCTAATGCTTATCCAAGCAGTCATGTATTCCTGCTGCCTTTTGCAAAACAACACTCAAATGCTTACCGACAACGTCCGCTCGAAACTCTCTGCGCTCTCGCGCAGACTTGAAGAAATCGACCGCATGCTTGCCGCGCCGGAAACGGCCGCCGACATGAATCTCTTTCGTGATCTTTCGCGTGAACGCGGCGAAATTGAACCTATTGTCGGCCGTCTCCATGCTTATGAACGTGCTGAAAGCGATCTTGCAGCCGCACAGGAACTTGCTGCTGATCCGGAGATGAAGGCATTTGCTGCGGAGGAAAGTGCTGCGGCAACTCATGAATTGGAACGAATTGAGCAGGAACTTCGTATAGCGCTTCTGCCCAAAGATCCCAACGATGACCGCAACATATTTTTGGAAATTCGCGCCGGCACGGGCGGAGACGAATCAGCACTCTTTGCGGGTGACCTGCTGCGCATGTATCTGCGCTATGCCGAAGGGCACGGTTGGCAAACGGAAATCGTCTCCAAGAACGAAAGCGAGCTAGGCGGATACAAAGAAGTTATCGTGCGCATTATCGGCCGAGGCGCTTATTCAAAACTCAAATTCGAGTCTGGCGGCCATCGCGTGCAGCGCGTCCCGGCTACTGAGTCGCAAGGGCGTATTCACACTTCAGCCTGCACAGTAGCGGTACTTCCTGAACTCGATGAAATCGAAGAAGTTAAGCTCAACCCCGCTGATCTTCGCATTGATGTCTTCCGTGCTTCCGGCGCAGGCGGTCAGCATATTCAAAAAACCGACTCAGCTGTTCGTATTACACACCTTCCTACCGGCATGGTAGTGGAGTGTCAGGACGAACGCAGTCAAACGCAAAATAAAGCACGCGCAATGGCAGTGCTGGCAAGCCGCCTCTATGCACAGCAAGTAGCTGAACAACACGAAAGAGAAGCAAGTGAACGCAAAAATCTCATCGGTTCGGGAGACCGATCAGAGCGGATTCGAACCTACAACTATCCGCAAGGCCGCGTTACCGATCATCGCATTAACCTCACCCTCTATCGACTCGAAGCGATCATGAACGGCGATCTCGAAGAAATCATTACAGCGCTCACCACCGAACATCAGGCTGCAGCACTCGCCGAGCTTGCCTAAACTGACTTAATCACTATTCGAGGAGACGCATAGACCATGGCTGACGTGCAAATCGGCCCCAGCATCCGCGCCCAACTCGGTAAAGCTTCCCCCGTCATTGGTCGATTCGAGGCAATGATTCTGCTTGGCTTTGTCATTGGCAAACCTCGCGAATATCTGATAGCCCATGACGAAGCAGAACTCACTGAGGACCAAATTCTTCAATTCGACATGCTCGTAGACATGCGTGCCGCGGGAACACCCGTACCGTATCTCACAGGGAGTCAGGAGTTTTTTGGTCGTCACTTCCATGTCACAGATGCCGTGCTCATACCGCGCCCGGACACGGAGGTTCTCGTCGAACAGGCGCTTCTTGTTGTGGCCGGAAATCCAAAAGTGCTTGACCTAGGTACTGGAAGCGGCTGCATTGGCATTACGTTGGCTTTGGAAATTCCAGGCGCCCAAGTGACTGCCACAGATGCATCAGAGGCTGCGCTTGAAATTGCGCGCGGCAATGCCGCCGAACTTGCTGCCAAGGTAGAGTTTCGCGAAGGATTTTGGTGGGATGCACTTGTACCGAACAGTCAGTTTGACCTTATCGTCAGCAATCCGCCATACATTCGCCCAGATGACGATCATCTGCGCAATCTCGAGTATGAACCGCTTCAGGCCTTGACCGACGGTATTAATGGACTCGAATGTCTGCAGGCAATTGCAGACGGTGCCATTGCCCATCTGACTCCGGGCGGATGGCTTCTTCTTGAGCATGGCTATGACCAGGGTGCTGAAGTTCGAGCAATGCTCGAACAGGCTGGATTCGCTGCGGTCCGCACTAAAAAAGACTATGGCGGCAATGATCGCGTAACGATGGGAAGACGGGCAAAGTAGCCGCCTTTTTCGTCAAGCTTGCAGCGTATGCCTCAATTGCAAGTTCCAAACCTTGCCCCCAGAGAGTGAGATGACTTTCTGGGGATTTCCATATCCAAAATGATCTTGGCAAATCAAGTCTGGACGTTGCCTGCACAGGGAGCACGCTCCCGTACTCCGGCGAACCACTCAGGCGTCAGATTTTAGATAACCATATGAAATATAAAAAATCCCGAACCGCTAAAAACGGCTCGGGACTGAAATTTGGTGCCCCTTAACTGACTCGAACAGTTGACCTACCGCTTACAAGGCGGTTGCTCTACCAACTGAGCTAAAGAGGCGAAAGAGTGCGGATTATACCGAAATTTATTACTTAATGCGCATCGGGCGATGAGGCTGTGGCGCAGAAACTGTTTCTGCAGGCTTTTCCTCACCAAGAATTTCCGCGCGCAAATCCGGATGCGTGGGTTTCACCATGAAGGAAGCACCTTCTTCCGGCGTTTCCGCCGGGGCCGCATGCACAATTCGATTAAGCGGAACGACCACCTGCATCGGCTCGACTGAATCACCAAATCGAGCTTCAAAGGTGAGGAGCTCATCAGTAAGTTCAAGTCCTCGCACGGCCTCATCGTCCACATCCAGAATGATCATGCCTTCTGTCACATATTCGAACGGCACTAAGCAGGCGTCATCAACGTCTACCCAGATGTACGGGCGAAGGAAGTGCTCAGCGCAATATTCGCGGACGGATTCGATGAGTTTGGCACGAATCGAACGAAGGGGCTGGGTCATGAAAAATCTCGCTCTCAAGAAAAAGGGGATACGTCCGGGCTCACACTCCCGCCCCAAACGTTACTGGCGCATCGAACGCTCAGCAGGCGTCATCGAATCGATAAAGGACTGACGAGCGAAAAGACGCTGCGCATAAATTTCAAGCTTAGCCGCCGTAGACGGAAGCTCAATGCCCCAGAAAGGCACACGCCACAGAATCGGAGCAAGCACCACATCAACCATTCCGAATTCGTCGGAAAGGAGGAACTTCGTATCGCCCACTCGATAGGCAAGAACGCCCAGACTTTCGCTCAGGCGCTTGCGAGCATGTGCTTTTTTCTCAGCAGGTGCCGCCGAATTTTCCAGTGTACGTACATGCGGGAAAAGTTCACGGGCGAGTACGTGCAAAAAGAGTCGTGTGCGAGCACGTCCAACCGGATCCGACGGCATCAGTTGCGGATGTGGGAATCGCTCGTCAATGTATTCGTTGACGACATAGACGTCGTAAAGGAAAAGGTCGCGCTCCGTAAGAACCGGAAGCTCCCCATAGGGACTCATCTTCACAACGGCAAGATCGGCCTCACTGGGGCCAACGCCTTCGTAATCGATGGACTTGATTTCAAATTCGCATCCCTTCTCATTGAGAACGATGCGGCTCATGTGGGAGAACGGGCAGCTCGGGCCCGAGTAAAGAATCATCATGGAGTGAGCGTAGCCTTCTGTGACGGGTCCATTTGCACTGCATGCGCAGTGAATTGCCCGTGACGTCTGAGTGGAACACTGGGGCGACCAGAGAAAAAATCCGCCCCAGCACAAGCCGGTATGGCGGAGACGCGTCAGTGACAATTTAGAATTTTACATCAGCGTCAGTATGTTACATTTAATAAAAACAACAAGGATCCTGTCTTTTACTCTGCGAGAATCAATTCAGTGTTTGTTTCAATATGTTTTGCGACTTAATAAGCCGCACTATTGTCAAACAGGATTATCCTGCGGCACATATTCAATCTCAAGGCCAGGGAAAACCTTCTGCAAGTGACGTCCTAATGCTTGAATGCCGAACTGCTCTGTTGCCGTATGGCCGGCAGCTAGATATGGAACGCCCGATTCTATGGCCTCAAAAGTGGTATGTTCACGAATTTCTCCGGAAAGGTAGAGATCACACCCTAAGGCGGCAGCAGCCGCGAGTTCATCTTGGGCAGCCCCAGAGCACCATCCGATGCGCCTGACAATTTTTTGCGCATCGCCAACAAGAAGCGGGGCTCGACCAAGCGCTGCATTAACTCGTTGGGCAAAATCGGCTGCCAGCATCGCTCCCGAAATGATCTCTCCAACATGTAGGAGTCCATACTCACCATGACGGCTTTCAATCGTAAGACCGAGTACGCGAGCGAGTTCTGCGTTGTTGCCGACCGTTTCATGCGCATCAAGCGGCAGGTGATATCCCACAAGATGCATGCCGGACTGCATCAAATGTCTGATTCGACAACCCTTAACACCAGCAATTCGTGGTGACTCACCCTTCCAAAACCAACCGTGGTGTACCAACACAACATCGGCGCCACGGCGTGCAGCTTCATCAATAAGCCCTAACGAAGCAGAAACACCGAGCACGATGTGTTTAACCTCCCGAGTACCCTCAACTTGCAGGCCGTTCGGGGCATAATCATGAAACTCTCCAGCACGCAGATACGTGTCAAGATATTCCGTTAATTCCTGAATCCGCATCTCATCTCCTCAGTCGTCATTTTTAAAAAATGGCCATCCCTGCTCAAGAAGCATCCGTCACACAGTCGACAAAGCAGAATCATCCCGGTACTCTCCGCCGCCTTTGGCTCCTTTTTGCCCAAACAGCAACGGTTATTATGGGGGTCGCCCTAGGCCTCAAAGCCGCCGGCATTCTGCCCGATGACGCTTCACAAAAAGTGGATCCGCTTTTCCTGGAGCTCTCAGCTATCAGTCGCCAAAGTGACTTCAGCGGTGCCGTCGAACGCGCTGCGCCCTCTGTGGTGAACATCTTCACACGGAAGTCCGCAGCTGCGCATTCATCCGATGCAATCGGCGTCAACTGGGACGGCGATCCCGAGACGCACATGAAAGCACTGGGCAGCGGCGTTATTGTCTCCGAGCATGGGGACATTTTGACAAATTACCACGTGGTTGACGGCATCTCCAATTTGAGCGTAGCACTGGCCGACGGCCGTACATTTGAAGCCAAACTGCGGGGCAAAGACGTAGAGACTGATCTCGCGCTTTTGCAAGTGAAAGCTGAAGGACTGACCGCCGCCGTTTTGGGCGACGCATCCAAGCTCAAGGTCGGCCAGACTGTTCTTGCCATAGGCAATCCCTTCGACGTCGGTCAAACCGTCACAGCCGGAATCATCTCCGCGCTTGGGCGCCATGGCTTTGGGCTCAACAGCTATGAAGACTTCATTCAAACCGATGCTGCAATCAATCAAGGCAATTCGGGAGGGGCTCTGATCAACCTTCAGGGCGAACTTATCGGCATCAACAGCGCGATATTTTCTCCTGACCGAACAGAAGCTTTTGTAGGTATTGGCTTTGCCATTCCGAGCTCTATCATCAACAACGTGCTGCCGGCACTGCTCGCAGGCCGCAATATTGAACGAGGCTACCTCGGTCTCGTTCCTCGGCAACTCTCCCAAGAACTCGCTCAGGACTTAAGTCTCGGCGTTAGCTCAGGCGTGTTGATCAAACGGGTTTTGCCCAACTCTCCCGCTGCCCACGCAGATCTTCGCAGCTTCGACGTCATCCTTGAAGTAAGCGGCACCCCCGTGCGTCGAGCCAATCAGCTGCTGCAGATCATCGCAAGGCTTAAGCCCGGCACCCCCGTTGAGGTGAAGATACTTCGTTCGGGGCGAGTGCTCACCAAACGTATCCTCCCGACTAAGCGGCCACGAGGCTCTTTGGAAAAAGAGGCGCTGGTGCCGCCGCCGACGATTGAAGGCGTCGACATGTCTGGGTCTTGAGTGAATCGGGTAGAGAGCGGATTTGCACCTCGTTCCCTCCCACACCACCGGACGTGCCGTTCGGCATCCGGCAGTTTCTAAAGTTATGTTGTGGATTCAGTGGTCAGGCCTTTGACAAGAGACTGTAAAGCCCCATTCGCCGAAAGACACTGTTGGGAAATGCCTTGAGCGTGTGCGAGGCGTTGGCGTTCCACCATAGGCCGTGTCCATTTACAGACGATTTCCATACTTGTTCGCTTGACAGTCCTCTGCGTCTCAGCTCTCGTTCCCGAGTTTTGGGACGCTTCCATGCCCGCCAGATCAGTTTGCGCAGATGCCGGCGAATGTGAATGTCGATAAGCTCGAAGATCTCTTTCCGATCATCCTGCGCGTAATAGGTTCTCCATCCGCGCAGGATCATCGTCAAGGCCTGGATCGTTCCCAAGAGGGATCTTCCGCGGCCTCGACGCAGGATCGGCTTGAGCTTGTACATAAGTCGTGCAAAGCTCGCCTTAGCGACACGCGGCGCCCCTGACGTTCCCACGAACGTATATCCGAGAAATTTGGACTACGAAGGACGAAAGAGGCGCTCTTGCTGCGGTTCACCCGCAGTTTGAGCGTTCCCTCTATGAACGTGAGAGTAAACGGCCTACTTACACACTTTAGATTCGGTCCTTCGAGGTTTGGCCTCTACTACGACCTCGGCTGACTTCCCTGTCAACATCCCTCTGCCTTGCGGCATCGGTAGCCCTCGCGGGCATCGACAGGGATCTCCCCGGGTATCACACATGCGCTTCGCGCCCTGCCTGTCGGATCTACACATCGCCTTTCCGTGCCGCTACGGGGTTAACTGATCTCAGACAGCTCTCCCAGACCTTGTGCCTCATATCCGATTCCTGTTTGTCAGGCTGGCGGTTTGCTATCGGCTTCCTTCATCGATTCGTTGCCTCCTCGACTCTGCCGAGTTACTAGTCCTTCCCGCGACCGGGCGGACAGTGGACTTTCACCACACAATCACACGTGCGCTGCCGGGCGCGCTGAAAAAACGCCGTTTGACACTTGTCAGACGGCGTTCATGTTCTGGTAAGCGGAGAGATTAGATGCCTTTGGCCATTTCTTTCTTTTTTTCCTTCAGCTCTTCAACCTCTTCATCACTCACACCGGCAATCTTCACACACCAAATGCCGACCTGATAAAGGATGACCAGAGGCAATGCAAGCAGAATCTGAGAAAGCGCATCAGGCGGCGTAAAAATAGCCGCAAGAACAAATGCTCCGACAATTACGTAAGGGCGAGCCTTGGTCAGTTTGGAGTAAGTCGCAATACCCACACGATTCAGTACCACCACGATGATCGGCACTTCAAAAGTCATACCGAAAGCGAGGAACATCGTGAGCACAAAACTGAAATAGGAATCAATATCTGGGGCAAAGTTCACCGAATCAGGCGAGAAGCCAGCGATGAACTGAAAGACCATCCGAAAGACGATGAAATAGCAGTAAGCCATACCAATCGCGAACATGACGATCGAGGAAATCAAGATCGGGAATGCGAGGCGTTTCTCACTGCGATAAAGCGCCGGGGCAATGTAGGCCCAGGCTTGATAAAGCACCACCGGCAGCGCAATCAGGAATGCCACAAAAAGCGTCACCTTAAGCGGTACGAAGAAGGGCGCCACCACACCTGTTGCGAGAAGTTTGGCGCCTTGCGGCAAAGCAACCATCAACGGCTGACTCAGGAAGTCGAAGATCTGCTTCATGAAAGGTGAAAGACACGCGAACACAACAATAATCGCGATCACCGATTTCATCAAACGATTACGCAGCTCAATCAAATGCGCTACGAGCGGTTGCTCGTTGGCGGGATCGTCCGGCGCTTCGAGCTGGGGATTGTCCTGGCTCATGATTCCTTACTCAACGATAAATACGGGTACGAAGATTTTAGCACGAGGAGCAAGTGCGCGGCGTCGGCCTGAGGCGCCCCCATATTGGCTTCGCGCATACCGAGTTCACGACGCAGTCGTTCAATCTCGGCAGCGAGATCATCAACCGACGGCCCCGAGTGATAGCGTTTAGGAAAGACTTTCGGCTCGCTCCAGCCGCCATAAGCACTCGCTGGAGTCATTATTTCGCTATCTGTATTGGCATCACCCCAACCATAGACTGACGAAATATCGTCCGCAGAAACGCCTGTCGTCTTCGTTGAAACCGTTTCTGCCGCATCAGCTTTAGCTGATTCCACCGCGCTTTGCGCATCCTTCACCGCAGACTGGGCTTCACCCGCAACCGAGCTTACATTGGTCTCGATTTCTCCTGCAGTTTTCTCAACGGTTGACTTAACGTCATTGGCGAGTGCTTTCGCCTCGTCCTGAATCTTTTTGAGTTCCGAGAGCTCCGTCTCCCGGTCGATGTCGGACTTCACCTGCGCAACGAAGCGCTGGGCCTTGCCGATCCATTCACCAGCCGTACGAGCAACGACAGGCAGTCTTTCCGGGCCGAGCACGACAAGCGCGACGACACCGACGATGATCATTTCGCTGAAGCCGAAATCAAACATGACGTCTCACAAACTTAAAAGGCCGCGGTGCGCTGCGCTGCCGCGGTCTTCCTGATTCAAGGGAAAACGGTCTCTATATTGAGGAGAGACCCCAAGCCTTTGGATTAGGCCTTGGGTTTTCCTTGGCGTCGACGTCAATCGTGTCGGCCTGCTTGGCCTCGGCAGTCTGCTGCTGCGGGATTTCCTTGGCAGCCGTCTGATCAGCGGGCTTGTCATCCGCCTCACGCATGCCTTCCTTAAAGCCCTTGATGGCGCCGCCAAGATCCTTGCCCATATTCTTCAGCTTGCCTGTGCCGAAGACGAGCACAACGATGGCAAGGACGATCAGCCAGTGCCAAACGGAAAGAGAACCCATTTTTTTCTCCTGAAATTAGTTCTTCCACGGGCGGGGACCGCCAAGGACGTGGATGTGCAGATGAGGAACTTCCTGACCGCCGTCGCGGCCGGTATTAATAATCACGCGGAAACCGTTGTCGCAGCCTTGTTCTTTGGCGAGCTTGCGCACAAGGCCAAGCATTTTACCTAAAAGCGGCTCATCGGCAGACTGCGTTTCGGCGAGAGAAACAATGTGCTTCTTCGGCACAATGAGAAAATGCACCGGCGCCTGCGGATGAATGTCCTTGAAGGCAATGACGTCGTCGTCCTCATAAATCTTGGACGAAGGAATATCACCTGCGGCGATCTTGCAGAAAATGCAGTCAGACATGCGTAAACCTTTTGCGCGACGGCCTGCAAATACTGCAGTCCGCCACCTGAATTGTAAATGACGAGAACCGACTTCCCGACAGTTTGAATATTGGCTCATTTACTTCGGCCGGTCAACCTCGACCAAAGGATAGCGCTGATGTGTCAGCTGCGCACGCGCTCAATGTCGGCGCCGAGTCCACGGAACTTTTCCTCCATGCGCTCATAGCCACGATCAAGATGATAGAGCCGATCAACTGTACTTTCACCGTTGGCAGCGAGCGCAGCAATAACAAGCGACGCCGAGGCACGCAAATCAGTTGCCATTACTGCTGCGCCTTCGAGCCGAGGCACACCCTTGACAACCGCGGTCCGTCCAACGACATTGATTGAAGCGCCCAAGCGAGCAAGCTCAGGGACATGCATGAAGCGGTTTTCGAAAATGGTTTCCGTGATTTCTGACACGCCATCCGCCCGAGCAAGCACTGCCATAAACTGCGCCTGCATATCCGTGGGAAATCCAGGATGCGGCGTAGTGCGGATTTTGACGGGCTTGGGGCGCCCTGCCATCTTGAGTCGAACCCAATCGGAGCCAACATCAACCATTGCCCCCATTTCCCGAAGCTTCAAAATCACAGCCCAAATCTCCGGGGACACAATTCGCAACCAACACGTCGCCGTCCGTAGCAGCTGCCGCACAGAGGAACGATCCAGCCTCAATACGATCAGCGATCACAGCGTGTTTGGCCCCGTGAAGACGTTCAACTCCTTCAATCACCAGTGTGGGCGTACCAGCACCAGAGATCTTTGCGCCCATAGCATTGAGACAATTGGCCAAGTCAACCACTTCAGGTTCACGCGCAGCATTTTCAATGACCGTCGTACCCTCTGCGAGCACTGCAGCCATCATCAAATTTTCCGTACCGGTGACCGTCACCATATCGGTAGCAATATGTGCAGCCTTCAGACGGGCGCTTTCTACGACAACATAGCCGTGGTCAATTTCAACCGCAGCCCCTAGAGCCCGCAGCCCCTTGATGTGCTGATCAACCGGCCGCGCACCGATGGCGCAGCCGCCAGGAAGACTCACCCGAGCAGCGCCGAAGCGGGCCGTGAGCGGGCAGAGCGTGAGGATCGAAGCACGCATCGTCTTAACGAGATCGTAAGGCGCTTCCGTTGAGGTAATGGCACCCGCATTCAAAGTGACGTTTGAACCGGAACGCTCCACCTTGACGCCCATGCCGGCAAGCAGCTTCAGCATCGTACGGACGTCTGCAAGATCAGGCACGTTCTTCAGTTCCAGATCTCCCGCCGTAAGAAGTGACGCTGCGAGAATCGGCAGTGCCGCATTTTTTGCTCCGGAGACGCGCACCTCGCCAACAAGACGGCGAGCGCCGCGGATTTTCAGTTTTTCCATTGGTCTTTCCAAAACGGTCAATTCACTTCAGTCTCTGAGGCGCTCTTAGGAAGTCCTAAAAGATCTGCTACACCGTACAGCTGCGCAAGCTGAGCAAGTGCCGGCGACAGATTGAGAATCTGCAGATCAGGGGCAATTCGCCGTCCAGACAAAAGGACAGACAGCAAAGAACTGTCGCCTCCTGAAACGCCGGCGAGATCCACAACACGATCTCCCGCTGCGATTGCCGCTAATAGCTCTCTTTGAAAGTCAACGCGTCATCGAAAGAAAACTCAGTCCACTGCGGCGTCACGCCTTGCCCCCGAATTCTTTACCTGACGAGCAAGCTCTTCGCCTTTTCGTTGAAGAGTTTGATAAGTCCCTCAACCCCATCCTGACTCAGCACGGAAGCAAATTGCGAACGGTAGTTTTCAACCATCCAAATCCCTTCAATATTGACGTCGACAATCTTCCAGGTGTCGTCTTTCGCTCGATAAATTCGGTAATCAAGCGCTATGGGCTCCGCCCCGCTGCTTTTCAAAAGCGTACGAATCACCATTTCAGGCTGAGCCTTTTTCACTCGAGTCGGCCGCAGCTCACATTTTGATCCTTCACTGCCGTGAGACCGCCCGCATATACGCGCAGCAACAGCGTCTCAAAGCCGCTCTCGAGAGCCTTCCTTTGCTCTGCTGTTGCTGTGCGCCATTTGGGACCGACTGTCATACGCGTCATCATGGTGAAGTCGGTTGCCGGCAGAACGATCTCATCGACCAATTTGCGAAGACTATCAACATTTCCGGACTTCAATGCCTCGCTCGAACGGATACGGTCAAGCACAGCATTGGACAAATCAACCACAAAGGCAAAAGGATCGCCTTTGGCGTCGTAGGGAAGCCCGTCAGCGGCCAATGCCGCAGGCATAAAAGCTACAGACGTGAGAGCGGCACCGGCAATCATCAATGTTCTGCGCTGCATATTTTTCTCCTTACTCATTGTCTACCGGGAGCGGTGTAAGCATCTGAAGCTCTTCGGCTTCATCCTCAACTGCACCATCGCGCACGTCGCTCGCCCGCTTGGCGAGATAAGCATCGCGAACTGCGGCATATTCATCAATAGTTGACGCACGAAGCGCATCAAGCTTCAGCAAGCGCGCACGACCATCAACCAAAGCTACGGTCGTTGCGCCGGCTGACCAATACCACTCTTCATTCCAAAGCGCATAAGTAAGCGGATCTGTAGCAATAGATACCGGCCATCTCGTCCAATCACGCGTTGACGAGGGCCCTAAAATTGGAAGTACCAGATAGGAACCGGATCCCACCCCCCAAACCCCCAAAGTTTGCCCAAAATCCTCGCTGTGCCGCTTGAGGCCGATTTCATCGGCCACATCGAAGATACCGGCAATGCCGAAAGTCGAATTGACCAGAAAGCGCATCAAACTCTCAATGCCGCGGTCCACTTTCCCTTGCAGGGTGTTGTTGACGGCATTACCGGGATCGCCGAGATTATCGACAACATTAGAAACGCGGGTGCGTACCCACTCCGGCGTCCATTCAACATAAGTTTCTGCCACCGGCCGAAAAACCGCCCGGTCGATTGAATCATTGAACGCGTAGATATTGCGATTGACGCGTTCATATGGATCCGACGGGTTCTCCCCCGCATTAGGCGGAACTTGAGCACAGCCCGCCAACAAAACTGCGGCAGCGGCCGCGCCGGCGAAGCTAGTGAGTAGTTTCTGCATGATCACTTCCCGCCGTCTTCAGCTTTGGAATAGAGAAATTGACTGATGAGATTTTCGAGCACCACAGCACTCTGCGTACGGCGAATTTTTGATCCTTCAACCAGATTGGCTTCATCCGCACCGGCCTCAATCCCAACATATTGTTCACCCAAAAGGCCCGCTGTCAGAATCTTTGCCGAGCTGTCATCGGGGAATGGATAACGTGCATCCATGTCCATGACGACGCGCGCTTGGAAAGTCTCCGGATCGAACACGATGGATCGTACACGGCCAACAACAACCCCTGCGCTTTTCACCGCTGCGCGAGCCTTGAGGCCCCCAATATTGTCAAAATCCGCCGTTACGGCGTAAGTCTTCTGTCCGAAGGTAAAACTTCCCAAATTGGCCGCCTGCAGCGCCATAAAAAGAGCAGCGAGGAAACCAAGCACAATGAAGAGGCCGACGGCGGCTTCAAGCTTGCGGTTTGAATGCATTTGCTAGTACTACCTTTAAACCGTTGTGAACATCCAGGCCGTCATGATGAAATCGAGCCCGAGAACAAGAAGAGAGGAAACCACGACCGTCGTAGTGGTCGCACGAGCAACGCCGTCCGGCGTCGGGCGTGATGCCCAGCCTTGATAGAGTGCAATCAACGTCACGGCTGCGCCGAAGACGACACTCTTAACGAAGCCATTGCAGATATCGGAGAAAACATCGACTGCACTTTCCATCTGCGACCAAAAGGCGCCGTTATCGGTACCGATCAGCAGTACACCGACCATCCAGGCACCAATGATGCCCACGGCAGAGAAAATCAGCGCCAGAATCGGCATGGAGATAAACCCCCCAATAAACCGCGGAGCAAATACGCGGCGAATGGGGTCTACGCCCATCATTTCCATGGCCGCTAACTGCTCACCTGAACGCATTAGACCAATTTCAGCAGTGAGCGCTGTGCCAGCGCGGCCGGCAAAAAGCAGCGCCGTCACCACTGGTCCAAGTTCGCGCACAAGTGAAAGCGCAACCAACGTTCCCAAGGCTTCTTCGCTGCCGTAAGTAACGAGCACGTAGTAACCCTGCAGTCCGAGCACGAAACCTACAAAAAGTCCCGAAACACTGATGATAAGGAGCGAGTAGTTGCCGATGAAATGAATCTGGGAAATGATCGGACTCAGTCCGGCTCCGCCAAGACGGGCGAGAACACGCCCCGAAAAAATACCGAAGCGTCCTACAGATGAGAGCAGACTGAGAACCCAGCTGCCGAGCTGGGCGAGAAGGTTGACGATCACGCTTGGTCTCCTTTGTGGTTCGGGAACCCGAGATCGGTCGCATAGTCTGGGGCAGGGTACTGAAAGTGGACGGGGCCATCCGGCAGCCCGTTGATGAACTGCCTTACAAAAGGATCGTCCGAAGCACGGAGCGCTGCGGGTGTGCCCTGCGCAGCCACTTTGGCCGACGAAATCATGTATACGTAATCTGCAATCTCGAACGTTTGCTCCACATCATGCGTAACCATCAAAGAGGTCGCACCAAGCGCATCATTGAGACTGCGGATCAACCGCGCAGTCACCCCCATCGAAATCGGATCAAGCCCTGCAAATGGTTCGTCATAAAGAATTAACGCGGGATCTAGTGCAATCGTACGAGCCAAAGCCACTCGTCTTGCCATACCCCCGGAGATCTCTGACGGCATAAGCGGCGCCGCTCCGCGCAGCCCCACCGCGTTGAGCTTCATCAGTACTAAATCTCGTACGGTTTCTTCATCCAAGTTTGTCTGTTCGCGGATGGGAAAAGCGACATTGTCGAAGACGGAAAGATCCGTGAAGAGCGCACCAAATTGAAAGAGCATCCCCATACGGCGGCGCAGTCGGTAGAGCGCTTTTTGATCGTTTGTATCAACTCGGCAACCCGCGATGCAGATCTCTCCGGCCTGAGGCGTCAAAAGTCCGCCAATGAGCTTTAGCAGTGTCGTCTTTCCCATGCCGGAGCCACCCATGATGGCAACCACCTGACCGGATCCGAAGCGCAGCGAAACATCTTCCAAAATCGTGCGGCTGCCGTAGCCAAAGGTGACATTTTTAATGGAAAGGAAGTCCTTCATGCATCATTTCCTTCAGTCTTCGCCCAAAAGGCTCGGTGCCGGCTTCCAACGTGGCGAGCGGTCGACGCCAAGTACTTTAAGCTCAGCATTCCCCGGTTCTATAAGTGTAAACGTAGCTTCAATATCTGGATCGAGAAATGCCGGGCGCCTCCTTGCCAGGTCAATGAACACCCATTCAGTAGCCCCCGCCATCACAGGCATCCCTTCACGCTGCATCACATACCGACGAAGGCTTGCCGGACCTCGCAGACTCTGGACCCATGTCGTGATCGTGAGTTCGTCTCCGGCGAAACAAGGCTGCAGATATTCAATCCAATGCTCACGCGCTACCCATGAGCGGTTCCTCACCTTGAGCGTCTCAAAGTAACCGAGAAGCGCCGTGCCGCGTGTCGCCACACCTTCCATCCATCGCAGATACTCACGATTATTGACATGCCCCTGCACATCAATAGAAGCGTCTGCAACAGTAAAGACCTCTTGATAGATACGGCGTTGATCCGTCATGCGAAAAATTGAACGATCGTTCAATTTCGCGTAAAACCCGCTGCACGCATGCTCGGGGAAGATAAGGTTGCATTGTACGTCAGGGATCAGTGCAACCCGTCATACTGGTATGGATTTGCCTGTTGAAACTGCAAAAGCTTGTTGCCACGACGCACCGCTTCCTGCCGCTCCGCGTATGCAGCTTTTTATAATGCCCGCCAATTTTTCTATTTTTATCCCTTCGGGCGAGGGCCCACCAGTGACTGCAGTACAGAAAACGGCCGGCCCAACGTTCCGGCGGGCTCTGGAGCGCCGTTAAGTGGACGATAGCGATCGGCGCCGGCGCACTTTCAGGCGTATTTCTCCTTATCTTCGTCTTTGCCTACATTTATCAGCAACTGCCCTCAATCGACGTTCTGACAGACTATCGTCCGAAAGTCCCGCTGAGTTTGGAGCGCTGGAAGGACGACTCATTGGCGAGTTCGGTGCGTCGTGATTTTGTCCGTATTGCCGACGTTCCCAAACACGTCAAGGATGCCATTCTCTGCGCGGAAGACGACGGCTTTTATGAACATCACGGCATTGAAGTGATGGGGACTCGTGCAGCAATCATCAATGCTCACCGGTCGCCGCGGTCAGGGCGGCTCGACCATCACGATGCAGGTAGCCCGCAACTTCTTCTTGACGACTGAACGCACATACACCCGCAAGCTCTACGAAATTGCGATGTCGTTCAAGATTGAAAACGAACTTACGAAGGATCAGATTCTTGAAATCTACATGAACCAGATCTATCTCGGACAACGTGCCTATGGGTTTGAAGCTGCCGCGAAAACCTATTTCGGCCGTCCGCTCGCAGAGATCTCCGTGGGGGAAGCCGCTACGATCGCAGGGCTTCCGGTAGCACCCTCTGCCTATAACCCGATCGTTAATCCGACGCGTGCAACGATGCGCCGCAATTATGTTCTTCGCCGCATGTACGACTTAGGACGCATTGATGAACTTACCTATCAGACAGAAAAATCTCTGCCAATGGAAGTTCGTCGTGCCGTTGAGCCAAACGCAGTGAAAACGAGCGAACGCGCTGATTCGGATGTAGTCACAGCTCACTATGCCGCCGAACTCGCCCGTATGTTGGTTTATGACATCTTCGGCAATGAAACCTACTCGCGGGGTTTAAATGTCTACACAACGATTCGTATTGATCAACAGCGTGCAGCCGTGGAATCTGTACGCCGCCACTTGATTACCTACGATCGACGCGGTTACCGAGGCCCCGAAAGATAAGATTGAGCTCGGCAGCGCGGACAATCAACCCAAAGCAATTCGGCGTGCGCTTGCAACTACGGCCTCATCCCCCTTCATGTGTTGCCTGCCGTCGTCGCCGCTTTTCCTTGAAGCCAACCCCGAAATCTTTGCCGCCAAAACCTGCGAAGCGGAATCGAACCGATTGTTTCCATCATTCGCGATGCATCCGCTTAGTGGAAAAGATGCGGATCAGAAATGGACGCTTGCGCAAGTGCTAAAGTTGAAACCGCTTTTGTTTCGGCGAACTTCATGACGGAGCGGTAGAGGCGCTCGTTGGCGGCTTCGACTTCAACCTCAACATGTTCAACCACGTCACGCAGGCGTGGCGTCAGCCGGGTTCAAGCTTTAAACCTTTCATCTATTCGGCAGCACTGGATAAGGGTTTCACGGCCACAACCGTCATCAATGATGCGCCCATCATGATTGACCCGAAGCTTACCGGGAATAAACTCTGGGAACCGAAAACTACGACGGCAAATTCGCCGGGCCAATGCAGCTTCACAGCGCTCTCGAACAGTCGAAGAATTTGGTCTCCATTCGTATCCTGCAGTCCATTACACCTGCTTATGCACAGCAGTACATCGCGCGCTTCGGCTTTGCACCTAAGGACCATCCGGCCAATCTGCCGATGGCCTTGGCGCGGGCAGTGTAACCCCTGGCAAATGCTTGCGGGCTACATGGTTTTGCCAACGGCGGCTATCGTGCAGCCTTATCTCATCGACCGAGTAACCGATGCCGAAGGCGCCACACTGATGCAAGCAACGAACCGCACGGCAGGAGACGCTTCCATCCGTGCAATTGATGAACGCAATGCCTTTGTGATGACCTCACTGCTGCAGCGTGTTGCCGAATACGGGACAGCGCGCCGAGCCGTGCGTGAATTGAAGCGCCACGACATCGCGGGCAAAACGGGCACCTCAAATGATAGTCAGGACGCGTGGTTCTGCGGATTCGCCGGCAGTACCGCAGCCGTCGGCTGATGGGATACGACACGCCTAAACCCTTGGGGTCACGCGAAACCGGAGGTGGTTTAGTGCTGCCCATCTGGATCGACTACATGCGTATTGCGCTGAAAAATGAGCCCGAGACCTTGCGTGTGCAGCCCGATTCCGTCGTTGAACGAGATGGACTTTACTTCTATCGCGACCCCGTTCAAGGCGGTCCGGGCGAGTTTGGGATGACACCCGATACTGCAGTACAGGACTTAGTCCGCGACCAGATCTTCTAAAGACTTGCGGCGCCTCAGCGCCGATAGGCAGAACGCCCGAGAATTCGAGGCGTTCTGTTTTTCTGTACGGCGCAGTATTGCCACCCGATACAATGAATCAATGTTTCAATGGGCGAACAGCGCTTCTACAGCCTGACGGGCGGACGCTTCAAGCGTACGACCATCCCGTGGGTTGATCCATCCTTGTGCGGTGGGTTCAAAGTGCATTCCGCCCAAATGCGATGCGAGCCAAATCTCCTGCATGGGCGTCTGAATGTTAACCACGATCTGAGCGCCGCTTTCGATCGAGAACGTTGCCGCTGCGCGTGCAGTCAGCATCCTCATAATCGTTCTCAATAAGGTCCTGCAAACGGTTTATTTCCGCATCTGCTCGTTCCAAAATTCTGTTTCCGTCATTGACAGCTTAACCATGACTCCCACTCACTGAAGACCCGCCGCACTACCGGCAACCAGCGATCCATCCTCGCTAAAGCGGCTCGAACAGTCGTTCTCGCTGCGGCGGCAGTGCAAATTATGCTCGCGCTGGGCTGCGGCCTCAAGGGCGACCTTTATATGCCTAACGACGAGCCGATGCCGACAGCTCCTTCGCATTCTTCGGAGATGGCGCGATGACCGCAGAAACACACATTCGCCCTGACTCACTCTCAAACGGAACAGGTTTTACCGCAACGCCTCAAATGAACTGTGCTGCGAGGATACCTTACTCTCCGACATTGCTCACCGCTGGGGCACGCCGACATACGTCTACTCGTGCGGCTATTACCGAACGTTGGAATGCCTACGAGACAGCTTTCGGCACCGCGCCCCACCAAATCTGCTATGCAGTGAAGGCGGCCTCTACCAAAGGCATTCTTGAAGTACTCGCCGCTCTAGGCGCGGGCTTTGACTGCGTGAGCGGCGGCGAAATTCTGCGCGTTCTCGCTGCCGGCGGAGACCCCAAAAATCGTCTTTCCGGCGTTGCCAAAACCCCTGCAGACATTGCCTTTGCATTGACTGCCGGCATTAAGTGCTTCAACATTGAAAGCCCTGCTGAGCTCGACAGAATTGCAAACACCGCACGAAATCTCGGTCTCAAAGCCCATATCTCCGTACGTGTGAACCCAAATATCGACGCTCACGTTGATCACCATGTAGCTACCGGTTTAGGGGACAGTAAGTTCGGCGTGAAGCTTACCGATGTGATTGCGCTCTATCAAAAGCTGCTGAACTTAAAGAAATCGAAATCGAAGGGATCTCCTGCCACATTGGCAGTCTCGTCGAATCCACTGTGCCTTACATGTCTGAGATCGAAGTGCTTTCGGTTTTCGTGAACGAGCTGCTTGATCGCGGTATCGCTTTGAAGCATTTCGACATTGGCGGCGGCGCTGGCGTAGCTTACAAAGCCGACGAAAAACGCTGGAGCCATCGGAGCTTATCCCTGCTGTTGTCGCACAAATCCGCTCACTCGTAAAAATTCCGGACATCGAAATTCTCATAGAACCCGGCCGCTCCATCATCGCTCAGGCAGGCGTACTCCTCACACGCGTGGAATACTTGAAATCCGGGCTCTTTGAACGCAACTTCTGCGTCGTGGATGCCTCCATGACTGAACTCGTTCGACCTGCCATGTACGGCAGTCACCACGAAATTGAGCCGATGTCACCACGCAGCGATATCGAGCCAGAACGCCTCAATATCGTAGGAGGCGTTTGTGAATCTTCCGATATTCTCGGCAGCGACCGTGAATTGGCTGTGGCTCCTGGCGATCTGCTCGCCATTCGCACCGCTGGCGCATACGGCATGTCAATGGCCTCTACATACAATTCTCGTCCGTTGCCTATGGAAGTGCTCGTTGACGGTGCGGCCATTCGGCCACTACGCCGGCGCATGACCGCGCTGGATCTGCTCTCCGATGAGTATGACCTCGGGCTTGTACAGGCGTGCATTCCTGCAGACGAGGTGAAAACACTCTTCACTCAGGCTCAAACATACAGCGAGCACCCTGAAGATCACGACAATAAATAGTCAATCTGCCTTAAAATGACTCAACGCCGGATTCCGCCAAAGGAATGCGGCGTTTTTTGTGCCCGCCGCCAACGCCGGCACGCCACCTCATTGACCATTTAGGCGACCATGCACATCGAAAACACGCTTCGACTTGATTTCAAAGACGTCCTCATCCGCCCAAAGCGCTCAACGCTGACGAGCCGCAGTGAAGTGGATATCACTCGTGAATTCAAGTTTCGCCACTCACCTATCCGCTACAAGGCGATTCCCATCATCGCCGCCAACATGGACACCACGGGTACTTTTGAAATAGCCCGGGCACTGGGGCGTCACGATCTTAGTACTGCACTTTGCAAGCATTATGCGGTTGACGAATATGTTGCCTTCTTTTCTGAGCTTGAAGCAAAGCACACCGCTTTTTACTCACTTGGCATCACTGAGGCTGACTGGGAAAAATTCCTGACGGTACGCAGCCGCTGTCGAAAAATGCAATTCAGTATCTTGCATTGATGTCGCCAACGGCTATACCGAAACTTTCGTCTCCTTCGTCAAAAGGCGCGTGAAGCCTGTCCGGATGCCGTCATCATGGCAGGCAACGTGGTCACCGGCGATATGACTGAAGAGCTTATTCTTGCTGGCGCTGACATCGTCAAGGTGGGCATTGGTCCTGGGTCCGTCTGCACCACCCGCAAGATGACGGGCGTAGGGTACCCTCAACTCTCCGCCATCATCGATGTGCCGATGCCGCACACGGTCTTTCGGGCCGTATCTGTGCTGACGGGGGCTGCACTGTGCCTGGCGACATCGCTAAGGCGTTTGGAGGCGGTGCTGATTTCGTAATGTTGGGCGGCATGCTTGCCGGTCATGATGAATCCGCCGGAGAATTAGTCGAAGTCGACGGCAAACCTTATAAGCGGTTTTACGGAATGAGCAGCAAAAACGCAATGGATAAGTACGCGGGCGGCGTTGCTAAATATCGCGCAGCAGAGGGAAAGTCCGTCCTTATCCCTGCCCGCGGCCCCGTTGAAGACACGGTTCAGGCCATCCTCGGCGGCGTCCGTTCCGCTTGTACGTATGTCGGGGCACGTCGTCTGAAGGAGCTTACGATGCGGACGACTTTTATTCGCTGCTCCATGCAGACCAACGATATTTATGGTCAAGCGCTCTAACAACCTCGCTGTGCTGCGGCTGCCGGAGAAATTTGGCGGCCGATTATCAGCATTCATGCCGCAGTAAGATGGGGAATCTAAGATAATTACGGCATTTCATTCAACCCGAGTAATAGACCGTGAGCCTTTTTGATTCCGCCCGCTTTCAGATCTCTGCCGCGAAGCTCTCGGGGCTCCCTACGGAGCTAGAACCCGAGATTGCTTTCGCAGGACGCTCCAATGCGGGAAAATCGACCACCATCAACGTATTAACCCGCCAAACGCGACTGGCATTCGCCTCAAAAACACCAGGACGCACACAGCTTGTCAACTTCTTTGAGCTTTCGCGAAAGATTGACGGCGGACGTAATCGTGTTGTTGTCGGTCGTCTCGTCGATCTCCCAGGCTACGGTTTTGCAAAAGCCAATGAGGCCGTGCGCAGCTCTTGGTCTGATCTTGTTGGCGGCTACATTGCCGGACGCCGGCAGCTTCGCGGTTTGGTAATCGTGATGGACTCACGCCGTCCTTTCATGCCGACTGACGAATGGCTCATTGAGTTCATGAAGCAACGACCAGAAGTGAAGATGCTTTGGTTACTCAATAAGTGCGACCAGATCAAAACGCAAGAGCGCCGCACGACGCTGCGCGCTGTTGAAAAACGCGCTGCAGAATTTGGCGATCGCGTAACTGTACAGTTCTTCTCGGGCTTGAAACGCGAAGGCGTTGACGAACTTGCCAAAACGCTTGAAACGTGGCTGAACCCGGCAACTACGGCAATGCCGCCAACTCCGGCAGCTGCAAAGCAATAATCATTTTCCTGCTGCCGATCCGCGGACCGACAGACTTTCTACCTTCCCAAGGACATTTGAAATGCAGACTCTTGGTGCCTATCCGATGGTGCGCATGCGCCGCATGCGCCATGACGATTTCTCCCGTCGCCTGATGCGTGAGAACGTAGTGACCCCGAACGACCTGATCCTTCCGGTCTTCGTGATGGAAGGCAAGGCTCGCCGTGAACCCGTACCGAGCATGCCTGGCGTCGACCGCCTGACCATTGACGAACTGCTCAAGGTTGCCGGCGAGTGTGTCGAACTCGGCATCCCTATGATCGCACTCTTCCCTCATATCGAAGATGCTCTTAAAACACCCGACGGCCGCGAAGCTGCCAACCCAGATGGTTTAATTCCACGCAGTGTCAAGGCTCTGAAAGCAGCATATCCCCAGCTTGGCGTGATGTGTGATGTGGCGCTCGACCCCTATACGACGCACGGACAGGACGGCCTTATTGATGAAACGGGCTACATCCTCAACGATGAAACCATCGAAATGCTCGTCCGGCAGGTGATGGCTCAGGCCAAAGCTGGTGCTGACGTCGTAGCCCCTTCAGACATGATGGATGGCCGCATCGGCATTATCCGCAAAGCCCTTGAAGATGAAGGCTTGATTCACACCCGCATCATGGCTTATTCGGCCAAGTATGCTTCGTCTTACTATGGACCTTTCCGCGACGCTGTCGGATCCGCTTCGAACCTTGGCCGCTCCAATAAGGCCGTCTATCAGCAGGATCCTGCCAACGGCAACGAAGCACTTTGGGAAGTGGGACTCGATCTGGCCGAAGGCGCCGATATGGTGATGGTCAAGCCGGGCGTTCCTTATCTCGACGTTCTCTGGCGTGTGAAACAAGAGTTCGGTGCTCCAACCTTCGCCTACCATGTTTCCGGCGAATACGCGATGATTAAGTTTGCCGCAGCGGCAGGCGCCATTGACGAGAAAAAGATTACGTTTGAGACGATGGTTTGCTTTAAGCGTGCTGGGGCCGACGGCATCCTGACGTATTGCGCACTTGATGTTGCCCGTTGGATTAAAGAAGGCTACAACTACTGATCCTTTCAGCTAAGTGCTTGAGCAACAGCCCGCATTCTTTGGAATACGGGCTGTTCTTTTTTCATAGCGAATCCTTAAAGCGCCGAAGTTCTCGTCCTTCTTTTTTGGTAGGCCGCCCTTTGCGGACAACGGACGGCTCAAAGGCGATTTTCGCCGCAGCAGCTCGAGCTTCACGCATCGTTTTGCTTTCTTGCGTTTCGCGATATAACTTTTGGGCAACCGCGGCCGGACCACGTGTGTTGGAAAGACTTTCTACATACACCTTGAATACTTCTTCGCCTCGACGAATTTCAAGTAAGTTGCCCGGACGTATGGAACGCGATGGTTTTGCGCGTGAACCATCAACCAGCACACGGCCAAGAGAAACCTCCTCCTGCGCAGCAGAACGAGTTTTAAAGAACCGTGCTACCCAAAGCCATTTATCAATACGCATTTCATCCATGATGCGCCCCTCTAGATAATGAAAGACCCGCTGCCGGACAATGCCGTTCAACGGGTCTTAGCTTATTCGTTGGGAAGTCGATCACCTCCCTTTGAATACAGCGAAATTATTCAGCCTTGGCTTCTTCAGCAGCGGGGACTTCTTCAACCGCGACTGCGTGCTCAACGAGCTCCATGTAAGCCATCGGAGCATTGTCGCCATTGCGGAAGCCCATCTTCAAGATACGGGTGTAGCCGCCCTGACGATTGGCGAAACGCGGGCCAACCTGATTGAACAGCTTGACGACAACATCACGATCACGAAGACGATTGAAAGCCAGACGCTTGTTGGCGACGGTCGGTTCCTTGGCGAGCGTGATCAGGGGCTCAACGACGCGGCGCAGTTCCTTGGCCTTGGGCAGGGTGGTGCGAATAGCTTCGTGCGTAATGAGCGAGCAGGCCATGTTGCGAAGCATGGCGTGAGCCGAAGTACGGTTGAGCTTGCGATAGCCGTGATGGTGACGCATTTTAAATCCTTGAATCTATGAAAATATGAACCATTTCCAAAATAGAAACGGCTCTGCTAGGACCCTCCCCATCATCTTCTATCTTCAACGGAGTGAAGCGGCCGGGTGGGGATCCATGCGAAAGGCGCGATTTTATATCATCGCGCCTTCCCACTTCAAGCTGAAAGCTTGAAAAAACGAAAATCAACGTTCGACATTGACACCGGCAGGCGGCCAGTTCTCAAGCTTGCTGCCAAGCGTGAGTCCATGAGCCGCGAGCACTTCCTTGATTTCATTCAAGGACTTGCGGCCAAGGTTCGGCGTCTTGAGCAGTTCATTTTCGGTGCGCTGGATAAGATCACCGATAAAGTAGATGCTTTCAGCCTTGAGGCAATTGGCGGAACGAACAGTAAGTTCGAGATCATCAACCGGACGAAGCAGGATCGGATCGAGCGGCGGCGGGTTGTTGGCTGCGTCTTCAGGCTTAATGCCATCCGTGCCCTGTTCAGGGTGGATCGCGCCAAAGACGGCGAGCTGATCCTGAAGAATGCGCACTGATTCACGCAAAGCTTCTTCCGGTCCAATGGCGCCATTGGTTTCGATCGTCATTTCAAGCTTGTCAAGATCCGTACGCTGAGCAACGCGCGCAGCCATCACCTGATACGCCACGCGAAGGATCGGCGAGAAGGACGCATCCATGATAATGCGGCCAATTGAAGACTTCGAATAGTCGTCGCGGAAAGCACGGACATCACCGGGCTGATAGCCACGACCCTTTTCAATCTTGACCTGCATTTCAAGGCGGCCACCGGAAAGATGGGCGATGACATGATCCGGATTGAGTACCGTAACATCATGAGGAAGATCAAAATCTGCAGCAGTGACGACGCCGTCGCCGTCCTTGCGCAACATGATCGTCACTTCGTCACGCTTCTCGAGCTTGAAAACGACACCCTTCAAATTCAAAAGGATATCGACGACATCTTCGAGAACGCCATCAATCTGGGAATATTCGTGGACGATGCCCGTAATCTGAGCTTCCGTCGGGGCGAAGCCGACCATGGAGGAAAGCAGAATACGGCGCAGAGCATTGCCAAGGGTATGGCCGTAGCCTCGCTCGAACGGTTCGAGCGTAATGACTGCACGGTTGGGGTTGCTTTCATCGACAGAAACGTCGACGCTGGTGGGCTTCAGGAGAGCGGTATTAGCCATCTCTTGTGGTTCCTTTGTGTTCAATACCCTCGGCTCGTTACACCGATAAGGCTGAAAAGGCTTGTGTTCAATACCCTCGGCTCGTTACACCGATAAGGCTGAAAAGGCGATAGTCGGATCCATATGGAACCCGAATCAATGCATTTTAATGCATTGAGAAGCTGCATTTTTTCATTGCGGCTTCACAATGCACCCTCTTCAAAACAAGAAGGATGAGAAAACGCGATTGTCCGAAGACAATCGCGTTTTCCGTCGTGTGGGATCGATCTTTTTCGATCCTCGGCCAAGACTTGAAGCATCCGACCGAGGATTCTCCCAGATCAGCGGGAGTAGCGTTCGATAATGAGCGCTTCGTTGATTTCCGGGGCGATTTCATCGCGAGCCGGAGCGTTCTTGAAGGTGCCGGTGAACTTCTTAGCGTCCACTTCCACCCAAGCCGGGAAGCCGTTCTGCTGTGCGAGCTCGAGAGCTTCAGCAATGCGAACCTGCTTCTGGGCCTTTTCGCGGATGGTGATCACATCACCAGCGCGAACGGAATAGGAAGGAATGTTCACCTTGCGGCCGTTCACTTCGATAGCGCCGTGGCTGACGAGCTGGCGGGATTCCGCGCGCGTCGAGCCAAAGCCCATGCGGTAAACGACGTTGTCAAGGCGGCTCTCAAGGAGCTGCAGGAGCTTTTCGCCAGTGTTGCCGCGAAGGCGGGAAGCCTCAGCGAAATAGCGGCGGAACTGCCGTTCGAGAACGCCGTACATGCGCTTGGCCTTCTGCGTTTCACGCATCTGGTTGCCATAGTCAGACGTGCGGGCTCCGGAAATCTTACCGTGCTGGCCCGGCTTGGAACCGACGTCCTTGACTTTGGACTCAAACGAACGACGGGCGCTCTTCAGATTCAGATCAATGCCTTCGCGACGCGAAAGCTTGAGCTTGGGACCGAGATATCGTGCCATTTAAAAATGCCTCTCTTATCCTGTAGGACTCCCTACATTCAGTCCGCTCTGCCTCAGCATGCAGCAACGGACGCGGGATTCAACAGAATGAAAAATTCTGGTGTATTAGACGCGGCGACGCTTGGAAGGACGGACGCCGTTGTGCGGGATCGGGGTCACATCCTGAATGGAAGTGACACGGATGCCAAGCGCGTTGAGCGCACGCACAGAAGATTCGCGGCCAGGACCAGGGCCCCAAATGCGAACTTCAACGTTCTTCAGACCATGTTCGATCGCGATCTTGCCGGCGACGTCCGCAGCTACCTGAGCAGCAAACGGAGTCGATTTGCGCGAGCCCTTGAAGCCCTGCGCACCCGACGACGAGGCCGCAATAGCGTTGCCCTGACGGTCGGTGATGGTAATAATCGTGTTGTTGAACGACGCGTGAACGTGGGCGATGCCCTCGGTCACAACCTTGCGGACCTTCTTACGGCCGCGGGCGGAAGCGTTCTTAGAATTGCCAGCCATGGTTTACCTTCTTACTTCTTAAGCGTGACGCCAACCTTACGCGGGCCCTTGCGGGTGCGAGCGTTGGTGCGGGTACGCTGACCACGGCAGGGCAGACCGCGGCGATGACGCATGCCGCGATAGGTGCCGAGGTCGATCAAGCGCTTGATCGAGAGTTGAACTTCACGACGAAGATCGCCTTCGACGGTGAACTTCGAAACCGCATCACGAATGCGTTCGAGTTCAGCATCGGTAAGGTCCTGAACCTTCTTCGTGCAGGGGATGCCGCACTGTTCAAGAATCAAGCGGCTGCGCGAACGGCCGATGCCATAGATGGCGGTGAGACCGATTTCGGCGTGCTGCTGCGGCGGAATATTAATACCGGCGATACGAGCCATTGTGTTACCTCTTTAGCCTTGACGCTGCTTGTGACGCGGGTCGCTGCAGATCACGCGGACAACGCCTTTGCGCTTGATGATCTTGCAGTTGCGGCACATTTTCTTAATGGAAGCTCTAACCTTCATTTAAATGTCTCCACAAGCTGATGAGCTTGGAAATTTCGATGCCCACACGGCAGAAACGTTGAATAATACTGAAGAAAAATATTTTGTGCAACTCAGTTGACCAATGAATTTGCACAAATCCGGTGGGCTGGAATATATGTGAAAACTGGACATATCAAAAGGGCGGCCTTTTGGACCGCCCTTTGATATTTATCTGACTTTGGCTGTTTGCGGAAGAATCGCTATTAAGCAGTATTACTTCCGAGTCAGACCGCGGAAACTGGTCTTCCGCAGCAGATTTTCATATTGGTGACTCATCATGTAGGCCTGAACCTGACTCATGAAGTCCATCGTCACAACCACCACAATCAACAGCGATGTACCGCCGAAGTAGAACGGAACGTTGAAACGTAGGTTAAGGAATTCAGGCACCAAGCAGACAAACACCAAATAAATGGCTCCGCCGAGTGTGAGGCGTAAGAGTACACGGTCAATGTAACGTGCTGTTTGTTCACCTGGGCGAATACCCGGGATAAACGCCCCACTCTTCTTCAAGTTCTCAGCTGTTTCTTTCGGGTTGAAAACCAACGCCGTATAGAAGTAAGCAAAGAACACGATTAGAGCAGCGTAAAGCAGCGTGTAGAGCGGTTGCCCCGGAGAAAGCGCGGCCGCCAGATCGCGGATCCAGCGGGTGGAATCACCAGAAGTAAACCAACCGGCCAACGTCGCTGGAAACAGAATCAAAGACGAAGCAAAGATCGGAGGAATAACACCCGACATGTTCATCTTAAGCGGCAGATACGAACTCTGTCCGCCGTAGATTCGATTGCCAACCTGACGCTTGGCGTAATTGACCGTAATGCGACGCTGACCGCGTTCGACAAAAACGCAGAAGGCCGTCACACCGAGAACAATCACAATCACAAAATCGCCGCCAACGGGCTGATGGCCCCGTCGAAACGAGCTGGAACAAACCGCTCGCACCGTTCGGCAGACCGGCCACAATACCGGCGAAGATGATGATTGAAATGCCATTACCGAGACCACGCTCGGTAATCTGCTCGCCCAGCCACATCAGGAACATCGTTCCGGTAAGGAGCGAAACCGTCGTGGTGATGCGGAAGAGGAACCCGGGATCAATGACGAGCCCGGGCTGCGTTTCTAGCGCAACGGCGATGCCAAAGCCTGGAATAGACCAAGCGCAAGTGTCCCGTAGCGGGTGTACTGCGTGATCTTTCTGCGGCCTTGTTCTCCTTCTTTGCGAATCGCTTCAAGCGACGGAAGCACGTACGACAGCATCTGGAAAATAATGGATGCTGAAATGTACGGCATGATCCCGAGCGCAAAGACGGAGAAGCGCGAGAGGGCACCGCCGGAGAACATGTTGAACAGCCCGAGAATGCCGCCCTGCTGCTGATTGAACAGCTGGTTGAGCATATCGGGATCAATACCCGGCACCGGCACGTGAGCACCGATGCGGTAGACAACGAGTGCAAGCGCCAGGAAGATCAGGCGACCTTTAAGGTCGCCATACTTGCTGAGGCCTGACTGCTGCTTTGAGCTGGGGCTGGTCGCCACGTCCTATCCTCTTTGAAGTGAGTTTGTCGCTTACTCGGCGATGGAGCCGCCGGCCGCCTCAATGGCAGCACGGGCACCCTTCGTCACGCCGAGCCCACGGACCGTCACCTTGCGGGTGATGGCGCCGGAGAGGATCACACGAGCATTCAAGGCAAGCGTGGAAACGACGCCGGCTTCCTTCAGCACGGACAGATCGACTTCCTCAAGACCGAGACGCTCGAGATCCGAGAGACGAACCACTTCAACAAACTTACGGGAGAGGGACGTAAAGCCGCGCTTCGGAAGACGGCGATACATCGGCATCTGACCGCCTTCAAAACCGACTTTGTGGAAGCCGCCGGCACGCGACTTCTGGCCTTTGTGACCGCGGCCCGCGGTCTTGCCCCAACCGCTGCCCACGCCGCGACCAACGCGGTGATGAGCGTGCTTCGAGCCCTCAGCGGGCTGGATGGTATTCAAACGCATTTTGGGTCATCCTTAGATCATTCGACGCGCACAAGGTACGCGATCTTGTTGATCATGCCGCGGACGGCGGGCGTATCTTCGAGCTCGCGCGTCTGACGGATCTTCTTGAGACCAAGGCCGAGGACGGTGGCGCGGTGATCCGCGTTGGTGCCGATCGGGCTCTTGACCAGAGTGACCTTGATGGTCTTCTTTTCGGACATGTCTAGGTCTCCGGATTAGCCGAGGAGCTCTTCGACCGACTTACCGCGCTTAGCGGCGATTTCCGCCGGGCTGCGCAGATTGTCGAGTGCGTTGAGCGTCGCACGGACCAGGTTGTACGGGTTGGTCGAGCCGTAGGCCTTCGCAACAACATTGCGAATACCAACAGCATCGCACACGGCGCGCATCGGACCGCCGGCGATGACGCCAGAGCCTTCCGGAGCCGGCATCATGATCACGCGCGAAGCGCCGTGACGGCCTTCAACAGCGTGGTGCAGCGTACCGTTCTTCAGCGGAACACGCTTCATCGTGTGACGAGCACGTTCCATCGCCTTGGAGACGGACTGCGGCACTTCGCGGGACTTGCCCGTACCCATACCGATAGAACCGTCGCCGTCACCCACAACCGTGAGTGCTGCGAAGGCGAGAATACGGCCGCCCTTGACGACCTTAGTGACGCGGTTAACCGCAATCATCTTTTCACGCAGGCCGTCGTCCTGTTCTTCGACCGCGTTTTTAGCTTGAACCTTAGCCATTTGCCAGCCCCTGCTTAGAACTTGAGGCCGGCTTCGCGCGCGGCTTCAGCCAACGCGGCGACACGGCCGTGGAAACGGTAGCCCGAACGATCGAAGGCGCAGGACTCAATACCGGCAGCCTTCGCCTTCTCGGCGATGCGGGCACCCACGATCTTCGCGGCAGCGACGTTGCCGCCGCGACCGGAAACGCTCGCGAGCTGAGCGCGAACTTCGGGTTCGACCGTGGAGGCCGAAACCAGCGTACGACCGTTGTCGGCCGAAATGATGCTGGCGTAGATGTGCAGGTTGGTACGATGGACCGTCAGGCGATCGACCTTCTGCAGCAGAATGCGGGCGCGCGTAGCACGGGCGCGACGCAGGCGGCTTTGTTTCTTGTTGATCATCTTCTAACGTCCGAATTACTTCTTCTTGGTTTCCTTGATCACGACGTGCTCATTCGCGTAACGAACACCCTTGCCCTTGTAGGGTTCGGGAGCGCGGTAGGCGCGAATTTCAGCAGCCGTCTGACCAACCTTCTGCTTGTCGGCACCCTTGATGACGATTTCCGTCTGGCTCGGCGTTTCAACCTTGATGCCAGCGGGCATATGGTGCACGATCGGGTGCGAGAAGCCGAGCTGCAGGTTGAGCTTATCGCCCTGAGCCTGAGCACGGAAGCCGACGCCCACGAGCGTGAGGCGCTTTTCGAAACCGGCCGAGCAGCCCTTGACCATATCGTTGACGAGCGCGCATCGTGCCGACATTCATGTTGGCATCGCGGGATTCGTCAAGCTGTTCAAAGTGCAGGTGGCCGTTCTCTTCGGTAACCTTCACGAGCGGGAGGATGTGCATTTTCACCTCACCGACCGGACCTTTGACAGTCACGTCGGCTTCAGTAATAGCAACCGTAACGCCCTTGGCGATTGTCACGGGAATCTTAGCAATACGACTCATTTGACTCCTCGGGTTAGGCGACGTAGCAAATGACTTCGCCGCCGACGCCGGCAGCGCGGGCAGCGCGGTCGGTCATCACGCCCTTCGGGGTCGAAACGATCGCGATGCCGAGACCGTTCATCACCTGGGGATGCTGTCGTGGTTCTTGTAGATGCGGAGGCCCGGACGGGAAACGCGTTCAAGGCGTTCAATCACGGGACGGCCGGCATAGTACTTGAGCGTCACATTGAGCTCAGGCTTGCCGTTGTTGGCCGCAACTTCATAGTTTTCGATGTAGCCTTCGTCTTTCAAGACTTTGGCGATGGCAACCTTCAACTTTGAAGAAGGCATGACCACCGCGGCCTTGTCGACCATCTGACCGTTGCGAATGCGGGTCAGCATATCGGCGATCGGATCACTCATACTCATTTCGCAATCTCCTCGCTTACCAGCTGGCCTTCTGAAGGCCGGGGATATCACCGCGCATGGCGGCGTCACGAATCATTTCGCGGCAGAGACCGAACTTACGGAAATTGCCACGGGACGACCGGTGATCGCGCAACGGTTGCGCAGACGGACCGGGCTAGCGTTGCGCGGCAGCTTTCGAGCTGGGCGCGGGCGTCCAAGCGTTCATCCATCGAGCGGGAAGCGTCGTTGATGATGGCCTTGAGGGCGCGCGCTTGGCCGCGAACTTAGCGACCGTCGCGCGGCGCTTGGCTTCGCGGTTAATAAGAGCAAGTTTTGCCATTTTGCGTCAACCTCAGTTGCGGAACGGGAAGCTGAAGCCTGCGAGGAGAGCCTTAGCCTCTTCGTCGGTCTTCGCCGTCGTGGTAATCGAAATGTTCATCCCTCGGATCGAGTCGATCTTGTCGTATTCGATTTCCGGGAAGATGATCTGTTCCTTCAAACCGATGTTGTAGTTGCCGCGGCCGTCAAAGCGCGGCCGGAAACACCGCGGAAGTCGCGAACACGCGGGAACGCAACCGTGACCAGACGATCAAGGAAGTCGAACATGCGCTCGCCGCGCAGCGTCACCATGCAGCCGATGGCCTGATTTTCACGAATCTTAAAGTTCGCGATAGCCTTACGGGTGTGCGTAACGATGGGCTTCTGACCAGCAATCTTGGTCATATCGCCGACGGCGTATTCAATAAACTTCTTGTCATTAACGGCTTCACCAACACCCATATTGAGCGTGATCTTGGTGATGCGCGGAACCTGCATGACGGTCTTGTAGCCGAACTTCTTCATCAGTTCGGGAACAATGGTGTCGTGATAAAGGGAGCTAAAACGCGACATGGTCACCCTCATTCGGCCTTGGCACCGACAACGGCGCCATTGGACTTGAACACGCGAACCTTCTTACCGTCAACTTCCTTGAAGCCGACGCGTTCGCCCTTGCCCGTTTCCGGGTTGACCAACATGACGTTGCTCTGATCGATCGGGAGGGTCTTGTCGACGATGCCACCCTCGACGCCGAGAGCGGGATTCGGGCGCACAGCCTTCTTCACGACGTTCACGCCTTCCACGATAATGTGGCGATCATCAACGCGGGAAAGAACCGTGCCCTTGGTGCCGCGATCGCGGCCAGTGATGACCACAACCTGGTCGCCCTTGATAATGCGCTGCATTTCTTCTCCTCGATTAGATCACTTCAGGAGCGAGCGACACGATCTTCATGAACTGTTCCGTACGGAGTTCACGCGTCACCGGCCCGAAAATACGGGTGCCGATCGGCTCGAGCTTGCTGTTGAGGAGAACGGCAGCATTGCCGTCGAACGTGACCGTCGAGCCGTCAGCACGACGAACACCATGAGCGGTGCGGACCACAACGGCGTTGTAGACCTCGCCCTTCTTGACGCGGCCGCGCGGGCCGCTTCTTTAACCGTCACTTTAATGACGTCGCCGATGTTGGCATAACGGCGCTTAGAACCGCCCAACACCTTGATACACATGACTGAACGAGCACCGGTATTGTCGGCGACGTCCAGTCGGCTTTGCATCTGAATCATTACTGAAAAATCCCAACTTATTCCGCTAAGAGCGGACAGTATTGGCCCCGTGTTCCGGGAGGAAGTCCACCAGGCGTGGATCGCGCAGCATTTTCGTGCGCGGGCGCCTCATGAACTGAAATGCATCGCCCGGAACTCCACCAGATGGCTTCCGGGCGATGGCGTGCAAATATAGCTAAGCTAGATTTGCTTTGCGTGATTTGAAGAGATTTTTTATTTTCTCTTCATGACTGCATTTATTAGAGGACTTCAGCCTTTTCAAGGATCTTCGTCACGACCCAAGACACGGTCTTGGAGATCGGCTTCGTTTCCTTGATTTCGACCTTATCACCCTCGCCGCAGCCGAGTTCGTCATGAACATGATACTTCTTGCTCTTGACGACATACTTGCCATACAGCGGGTGCTTCACCTTGCGTTCAACAAGGACGGTCACCGTCTTGTCCATCTTGTTGCTCGTCACGACGCCGTCGAGCGTACGCGTGAGAGCTTCCTTGGTCGTTTCCGTCATTTCGTGGTCGCCTTTTCGGTGAGGATGGTGCGAACGCGAGCGATGTCGCGACGCGTCTGACGCAGCGAAGCCGTGTTCTGCAGCTGCTGAGTGGCCTTCTGCATACGCAGTTTGAAGTGCGTATTGAGAAGATCCTGCAGTTCCTGCTTGAGCGCGGCCTCATCCTTGGCACGCAGTTCCTTAGCGTTCATGTCCGTGTCTCCTAAATTACATGCCGACCTGGCGGACAACGAACGTGGTCTTCACGGGCAGCTTAGCAGCTGCAAGCGCGAAGGCTTCGCGGGCGAGCGACTCTTCCACGCCGTCCATTTCGTAAAGCACACGGCCCGGCTGGACCAGTGCGACCCAGTATTCCGGATTGCCCTTACCGTTACCCATACGGACTTCAGCGGGCTTCGAGGAAATGGGCTTGTCCGGGAAGATACGAATCCACACACGGCCGCCGCGCTTAATGTGGCGCGTAATGGCACGACGAGCGGCTTCGATCTGGCGAGCCGTGATACGACCGCGTTCAAGCGTCTTCAGACCAAATTCACCGAAAGAAACGTTCGCGCCACGAGTGGCGAGACCGTAGTTGCGGCCCTTCTGATCCTTGCGGTACTTGCGACGATTAGGCTGCAGCATCGTTATTCTCCGTCCTTAGCAGCCGGCTTACGGGGAGCACGGTCTTGCTTCATGTCGTTGCGGCGGCCAGCATTCGGGCGACGAGCACCGGGCTTGCCCGGGCGGTCACCACGACGACCGCGGCGGTCTTCACGGGGAGCTTCGACGGGTTCTTCCGCGCCGAAGTTGTCACCCTTGTAGACCCAAACCTTAACACCCACGACACCGTAGGTCGTGTGGGCTTCGCTCGTGGCATAGTCGATGTTGGCACGAAGCGTCTGCAAAGGCACACGGCCTTCGCGGTACCACTCGTCACGGGCGATGTCAGCGCCGTTAAGACGGCCAGACGACTGCACCTTGATGCCGAGGGCACCGAGACGCATGGCGTTCTGCATAGCACGCTTCATGGCGCGGCGGAACATCACGCGCTTTTCAAGCTGCTGCGTGATACCGTCAGCGATGAGCTGAGCGTCGAGTTCGGGACGACGAACTTCTTCGATGTTGACGTGCACAGGCACACCCATCATCTTCTGAACTTCGGTCTTCAAAGCTTCAATGTCAGCACCCTGCTTGCCGATCACGATGCCAGGACGTGACGTGAAAATCGTGATGCGGGCATTGTTGGCCGGACGCTCGATGAGCACGCGGGCAACGCTCGCATTACGCAGCTTCTTAAGCAAGAAGCTGCGAACCTTCAAGTCTTCCTGAAGCGTATTCGGGTAATCACGGCCGTTGGCGTACCAGCGCGACGTCCAGTTGCGCGTGACGGGGAGACGGAAGCCGGTGGGATTAATTTTCTGACCCATGGTAATTCACCTGTCTCTTATTATTCGCCGTCAGCGACGGTGATGTAGATGTGGCTCGTCTGCTTGTTGATACGCGTACCGCGGCCCTTGGCGCGAGCGCCGAAACGGCGGAGCGTAGCAGCCTTTTCCACATGAATCTTCGTCACGACGAGGGCGTCGATGTCAGCGCCGAAATTATGTTCGGCATTGGCAATGGCGCTTTCGAGGCACTTGCGGACGATGCCGGCAGCGCGCTTCTGGGTAAACTCCAGAATCGAGAGCGCACGACCGACCTGCTGACCGCGGATCAAATCAGCGACGAGGCGACCTTTCTGGGCGGAAAGGCGAACGCCGCGAACAATAGCTGTCGTTTCCATTTACTTACCCACCTTCTTGTCGCCGGCAGCGTGACCCTTGAATGTGCGGGTGTGCGCAAATTCGCCAAGCTTGTGGCCGACCATGTTTTCATTGATGTACACCGGCACATGTTGACGGCCGTTATGAACGGCGATCGTCAGACCGATGAATTCCGGAAGAATCGTCGAACGACGCGACCAGGTCTTAAGCGGACGCTTGTCACGCGTCGCCTGAGCGGTTTCAACCTTCTTCATGAGGTGCCCGTCAACGAACGGGCCTTTTTTCAAAGAGCGAGACATTCCTGGGCCCCCTTACTTGCTGTTACGGCGCTGGACGATCATAGAATCGGTGCGCTTGCTGTTGCGGGTACGGTAGCCCTTCGTGAGCTGACCCCAAGGCGTGACAGGAGCGCGGCCAGTGCCGGTCTTGCCTTCGCCACCGCCGTGCGGGTGATCCACCGGGTTCATAGCAACGCCACGAACCGTCGGACGAACACCGCGCCAACGCTTAGCACCGGCCTTGCCGAGTTCGCGCAGGCTGTTCTCTTCATTGCCGACCGTACCGATCGTGGCGCGGCATTCGATGAGAACGCGGCGCACTTCACCGGAACGCAAACGGACCTGAGCGTATTCGCCTTCACGAGCAATCAGCTGACCGAACGTACCGGCAGCACGAACGAGCTGAGCACCCTTGCCCGGGAGCAGTTCGATGCAGTGAATCGTCGAACCCACGGGAATGTTGCGCAGCGGAAGCGTATTACCAGCCTTGATCGGGGATTCCGGACCGTTGAAGATTTCCTGGCCGACCGTCATGCCCTTCGGGGCAATGATGTAACGACGTTCGCCGTCGGCGTAAAGCACGAGAGCAATATTGGCGGAACGGTTCGGATCGTATTCAATGCGTTCAACGCGGGCGGGGATACCGTCCTTATCACGCTTGAAGTCGATGATGCGATAGGCACGCTTGGCACCACCGCCCTTATGACGGCAGGTGATGTGACCATCGTTATTGCGGCCGCAGCCGCGATTCTTCTTCTCAACAAGAGCGGCCCAGGGCTTGCCCTTGTGGAGCTCCTTGTTGACAACCTTGACCGCATGACGGCGGCCGGGAGACGTCGGCTTGAGTTTGACGAGAGCCATTACATCACCTCTTGCTCGAACTTGATTTCCTGATCCTTAGCGAGCGAGACGTACGCCTTGCGAACGTCATTGCGCTTGCCCATAAAGCGGCCGAAGCGCTTCTGCTTGCCCTTGAGGTTCAGAATTTGCACCGAGCTGACCTGCACCTTAAACAGCAGTTCAACAGCGGCCTTAACTTCGCTCTTCTTGGCGTCGGGGACGACGACAAAGAGTACTGATTGTGCTTTTCGCCGATCATCGTGCTCTTTCCGAGACGATGGGGCCGACGAGCACCTTCATCAGACGTTCCTGGTTCATGCCAACATCTCCTGGATCTGAGCAACAGCCGCCTTCGTGGCCACAACCTTGTCGAAGTAGATCAGGCAAAGCGGGTCAGCAAAGCGGGGCGTGACGACGAGCACATCCTTCAAATTGCGCGAGGCGAGGATGAGGTTGTCATCGAGTTCGACTCATCAACGATGATGAGCGTGCGCGCAGTCAGACCAACTTGATCTTCGCTTCGGAAGATCAGCCGATCGCGAGTCGAGACCAACGAGCTTCTTGAAGCGGCGCGGCTGGCTTCTGGCCTTCGTCCACCGCTACGCCACAGGGCGAGCTGGTCATACCCGAACGAGCACGGCCGGTACCCTTCTGGCGCCAGGGCTTTTCGTGGAATGATGAACGTCGCGGCGGTTGAGCTGAGCGCGAGTGCCGAGACGAGCGTTGGCCTGGAAAGCAACCACGATCTGGTGCACCAGGGCTTCGTTGTATTCACGACCGAACACGGCGTCGGCGGCTTCCACCGTCTTTCCCTGTTCGTTCAGGACATTGAGTTCCATTGTTTCGCTCCTTACGCCTTAACAGCCGGACGGACGATCACTTCACCGCCCTTGGCGCCCGGAACGGCACCGCGAACCAGCAGAAGCTGACGTTCCTTGTCAACGCGGGCAACGACCAGATTCTGGGTCGTGCGCTGCACGTCACCCAAATGGCCGGCCATGCGCTTGCCGGGAACACACGGCCCGGATCCTGGCGATTACCAATGGAGCCGGGAGCGCGAGTCGTCACGGAGTTACCGTGCGAAGCGCGGTTCGACGAGAAGTGATGACGCTTGATAGCGCCAGCAAAACCCTTACCGATGGTCGTACCCGTCACGTCGACCTTCTGGCCTTCCGTGAAGATTTCGACAGAGATGGTCTGGCCGGGCTTGAACTCGGCAGCCTTCTCGGCATCGATACGGAACTCTTTCAAAGTGCAAGCAGCTTCGACACCAGCCTTAGCGAACTGGCCGGCGAGAGGCTTGCTGACGCGCGACGGCTTCTTCGTGCCGAAGGCGACCTGGACTGCGGTGTAACCGTCGGTATCTTGCGTCTTAACCATGGTGACGCGGTTGTTCGACACGTCGAGCACAGTCACGGGACGGACACGCCGTCATCCGTGAAGATACGCGTCATGCCGATCTTGCGACCGACGAGGCCGAGTTTTTCACTCATTGTTTTCTCCACCCCGGCTGCGATTGGCCGGGACCGATTACATCAAAAATGTCCCAAAAAATACTCCAGTTAATGAAGAGCATTTCTTTTGTAATGGGACACGAAGGCGCGATTCTAGCTGTAGGTCCGCCGCCTTGCAATTCAAAACGGCAGATTTTTCAGCAAAAATCTAAAAAATTACTGGACCTTGATCTTGACGTCCACGCCGGCCGGCAGGTCGAGCTTCATCAGAGCATCAACCGTCTTATCGGTCGGGTCGACGATGTCCATGAGACGCTGATGCGTGCGGATCTCAAGCTGATCGCGGCTCGTCTTGTTGACGTGCGGCGAACGAAGGATGTCGAAGCGCTGGATGCGCGTAGGAAGAGGAACAGGACCACGAACCACTGCGCCGGTGCGCTTGGCGGTGTCAACGATCTCCAGAGCAGACTGGTCGATGAGCTTATAGTCGTAGGCCTTGAGGCGAATGCGAATGCGCTGAGACTGCATTTCGATTTCCTAGAAAAAAGAACGGTAAAAGAACAAGAGGGAGCGGAGTATAACTCCGCTCCCTCGAGCGATCAAGTCAAAATGAACTTTTTATCCCTCATCAGAGGGATAAGCAGTCATTATTCGAGGATCTGAGCAACGACGCCGGCGCCGACGGTGTGGCCGCCTTCACGAATAGCGAAGCGCAGACCCTGTTCCATAGCGATCGGGCAGATCAGCTTCACGGTCATCGTGATGTTGTCGCCAGGCATAACCATTTCGACGCCTTCGGGCAGTTCGATCGTACCCGTCACGTCCGTCGTACGGAAGTAGAACTGTGGACGGTAGCCCTTGAAGAACGGGGTATGACGGCCGCCTTCATCCTTCGTCAGAACGTACACCTCACCCTTGAAGTGGGTGTGCGGCGTGATCGAACCCGGCTTGGCCAGAACCTGACCGCGCTCAACTTCTTCACGCTTCGTGCCGCGAAGCAGAATACCAACGTTGTCGCCAGCCTGACCCTGATCGAGCAGCTTGCGGAACATTTCAACGCCCGTGCAGGTCGTCTTCGTCGTCGGCTTGATGCCCACGATTTCAATTTCGTCGCCAACCTTGATCACGCCGCGTTCAACACGACCCGTCACCACCGTACCGCGGCCGGAAATCGAGAACACGTCTTCGATCGGCATAAGGAACGGCTGATCAACAGCACGTTCCGGCGTCGGAATGTACGTATCAAGCGTTTCGGCAAGCTTGAGAATCGACGGTTCGCCGATCGGGCTCTGGTCGCCTTCAAGGGCGAGCTTGGCCGAACCCTTGATGATGGGAATGTCATCACCCGGGAAGTCGTACTTCGAGAGCAGTTCGCGAACTTCCATTTCAACGAGTTCGAGCAGCTCTTCGTCGTCGACCATGTCGCACTTGTTCAGGTAGACGATGATGTAGGGAACGCCAACCTGACGGGCAAGCAGAATGTGCTCGCGGGTCTGGGGCATCGGGCCGTCAGCGGCAGACACGACCAGGATCGCGCCGTCCATCTGAGCAGCACCCGTAATCATGTTCTTCACGTAGTCAGCGTGGCCCGGGCAGTCAACGTGCGCATAGTGACGATTTGCCGTTTCGTATTCGACGTGAGCGGTGTTGATCGTGATGCCGCGAGCCTTTTCTTCCGGAGCCGCGTCGATCTGATCGTAGGCCTTGGCTTCACCGCCGAAGTGCTTCGCGAGCGTCGTGCAGATGGCTGCCGTCAGCGTGGTCTTGCCATGGTCAACGTGACCGATCGTGCCGACGTTCACGTGCGGCTTCGTACGCTCAAATTTTTCCTTTGCCATTTTTAATCCTTAATGGTAATGGTATTGGTGAATCAGGTTATCTGATTGATTTTACTTCGTCTTGTCAGCAATGACAGCTTCTGCAACCGCACGCGGAGCTTCTGCGTAGTGCTTGAACTCCATCGTGTAGGTAGCGCGGCCCTGCGTGAGGGAGCGCAGCTGCGTGGCGTAGCCGAACATTTCAGCGAGCGGAACCTCAGCCTTGATGTTCTTGCCACCGCCGACCATGTCTTCCATGCCCTGGATAACGCCGCGGCGGGAAGAAAGATCCCCATCACGTCGCCCATCTTTTCTTCCGGCGTTTCGACTTCAACGGCCATGATCGGCTCCAGAAGAACCGGATCAGCCTTACGCATACCATCCTTGAACGCCATCGAAGCAGCGATCTTGAACGCATTTTCGTTCGAGTCAACTTCGTGGTACGAACCGAAATGGAGCGTAACCTTCACGTCAACGACCGGGAAGCCCGCGAGCACGCCAGCCTTAAGGGTGTCTTCGACGCCCTTTCAACCGCCGGGATGTACTCACGCGGAACAACGCCGCCCTTAATTGCATCGACAAATTCGAAACCTTTGCCGGGAGGCAGCGGCTCAAGCTTCAGAACGACGTGACCATACTGGCCGCGGCCGCCCGACTGCTTGGCGAACTTGCATTCAGCATTTTCAACTGTCGAGCGAATCGTCTCACGGTAAGCCACCTGAGGCTTGCCAACCGTCGCTTCAACGTTGAATTCGCGCTTCATGCGGTCAACAAGAATTTCAAGGTGAAGTTCACCCATACCAGAGATGATGGTCTGGCCAGATTCCTCGTCCGTACGAACGCGGAAGGACGGATCTTCCTGAGCAAGACGATTCAGCGCGAGCGCCATCTTTTCCTGGTCAGCCTTCGTCTTGGGCTCAACGGCCTGCGAAATCACAGGTTCCGGGAACTCCATGCGTTCAAGGATGATCGGATGTTCGAGCGAGCACAGCGTATCGCCAGTCGTAACGGACTTCAGACCGACGGCAGCAGCGATGTCGCCGCATTCCACCATCTTGATTTCCTTACGCTCGTTGGCGTGCATCTGCAGCAGACGACCAATGCGTTCCTTCTGATCCTTAACAGAATTCAGAACGGTATCGCCGGAATTGAGCATGCCGGAATACACACGAAGGAACGTGAGCTGGCCCACATACGGGTCCGTCATGATCTTGAAAGCCAGGGACGAGAACGGAGCATCGTCGCTTGCTTCACGGGTGACGGGCTTGTCGTCAAGATCGAAGCCCTCAACCGGCGGAATGTCCGTCGGAGCCGGCAGGAACTGAACAACAGCGTCACATGCGCTGCACGCCCTTGTTCTTAAAGGCGGTACCGCAGAGCATCGGCTGAATTTCACAAGCGATCGTACGCTGACGAAGCCCCTTGACAATTTCCTCTTCAGACAGCTCACCGTCCTCGAGGTACTTGTTCATCAGTTCTTCGTTGGCTTCCGCAGCGCTTTCAATCATCTTTTCACGCCATTCATTGGCAGAATCGACGAGTTCGGCGGGGATGTCTTCGTACGTGAACTTCATGCCCTGAGACTTATCGTCCCAAATGATGGCCTTCATTTTCAGGAGGTCCACCACGCCGGCAAAAGTATCTTCCGCACCAATCGGAATCACGACCGGAACAGGATTACCCTGCAGACGCTTCTTCATCTGGTCATAGACCTTGAAGAAATTAGCGCCGGTACGGTCCATCTTGTTGACGAACGCGAGGCGGGGCACATGGTACTTGTTGGCCTGACGCCAAACCGTTTCAGACTGGGGCTGCACGCCGCCCACAGCGCAGTACACCATGCAAGCACCGTCGAGCACACGCATAGAGCGTTCCACTTCGACCGTGAAGTCGACGTGGCCCGGGGTGTCAATGATGTTGAAACGATACGGCGGCCACTGCATTTCCATGCCGCGCCAGAAGCAGGTCGTAGCAGCGGAGGTAATCGTGATGCCGCGTTCCTGTTCCTGTTCCATCCAGTCCATCGTCGCAGCGCCATCATGCACTTCGCCGAGCTTGTGGCTCACGCCCGTGTAGAACAGAATGCGTTCGGTAGTGGTGGTTTTGCCCGCGTCAATGTGGGCGGAAATACCGATGTTGCGATAACGCGAGATCGGAGTTTGACGAGCCATTTAAGGTTCCTTCAATTTGCTGCTGCACGTTGCTTGGGTTTCAGAGCTTCGTGCAGCCGATATGCGGAGTTAGAAGCGGAAATGCGAGAAGGCCTTGTTGGCTTCAGCCATACGATGGACTTCATCGCGCTCTTAACGGCACCGCCGCGGTTTTCAGCGGCGTCGAGCAGTTCGCCGGCGAGGCGCTGCGGCATCGACTTTCGGAACGGCCCTTAGCCGATTCACGGAGCCAGCGCATCGCGAGAGCGAGGCGACGAACGGACGGACTTCGACCGGGACCTGATAGTTGGCGCCACCAACGCGGCGGGACTTAACTTCCACCAGCGGACGGACGTTGTTGATGGCGTTGTTGAACACTTCAATAGCGCTCTGGCCGGTCTTTTCTTCGATCTGCGCAAGGGCACCGTAGACGATGCGTTCCGCAACCGCCTTCTTGCCATCGAGCATGATCACATTAATGAACTTCGTGATTTCCACGCTGCCGTACTTAGGATCGGGCAGAATTTCGCGCTTCGGTACTTCGCGACGACGGGGCATTTTGATTCCTCTTTCGTATCTTCAGTCTTGCATGCTTCTCAAAATGAAATGCTGTGAGATGCATGCTTAATGTTTTCTCGGACGCAGGGTCCGTGACTTACTCGGCCTTCTGCAGAAAACTCTGTTTAGGCCGCTGCTTGCGGCAAAGCCGCCAAGCGCTGTTAGGCTGCCTTCGGGCGCTTGGCGCCGTACTTGAGCGAGCCTGCTTGCGGTCCTTGACGCCCTGGGTGTCGAGAGAGCCGCGAACAATGTGGTAGCGAACACCAGGAAGATCCTTTACACGACCGCCGCGGATGAGCACCACGGAGTGTTCCTGGAGGTTGTGGCCTTCGCCGCCAATGTAAGAAATGACTTCGAAGCCATTCGTGAGACGTACCTTAGCGACCTTACGCAGAGCCGAATTCGGCTTCGGGGTCGTGGCATACACACGCGTGCAAACGCCGCGCTTCTGCGGGCAGTTCTTGAGAGCAGGGCTCTTGCTCTTATCGTGCGTGAGTTCACGAGGCTTGCGAACAAGCTGGTTGATAGTAGGCATATCGTCCGTCTAATGATATTAAGCAGTGCTCAGGCTTCCCCTGAAGCACTAGGTTTGAACGTCTTTCGGGCCGCCTATTCTTGCCGAACAACCTACTCGAGTAGGCTTTACAGAGTGCAAGAGCGGCTCGGACGCCCGAAAACACGTGATTTTCGTCTAATCAGTCTGCGCTGTCAAGGCGGTTGGGCAATTTTTCAATACGAAAAGCCCGACTCCCTCTGAGGAGGATCGGGCTCTTTCGCGCGACAGTCAGATCAGCTTGCGCTGGTCTCAGTCACTTTGCTGTTTATTCAGCACCTTTGCTATCCGCATCAGGCTCGGAAGGCGCTGCTGCGTCGGAGGGTTTAACTGACAGCTTCGGATCAGCTTCAACCGGAGCTTTGTGGTCAATGAAGGCGAACGGATCGACCATCGGACGAACCTCCTCCTCACTGTCCGCATCTTCAGCTGGCTCAGCCGCTGATGCTGTCGTCATCTGTTCCGTTACCGGCGGTTCTTCAAAGGCCTGAGTAGCACGTTCAAGACGTTCTGCCAGCTCCATCGCCTTATGAGCCTGATGGTAGGCAAGACCCGTACCTGCCGGAATCAGACGGCCAACGATCACGTTTTCCTTCAAACCACGCAGGTCGTCTCGCTTGCCCATGATGGCGGCTTCCGTCAGTACTCGCGTTGTTTCTTGGAAAGACGCTGCCGAAATGAAGCTGTCCGTCGAAAGCGATGCCTTCGTAATGCCGAGCAGAACGTTTTCGTACGTTGCCGGACGTTTGCCCAGCGCAGTAACTCGATCGTTCTCATCGAGCATTTCGGAACGTTCGACCTGTTCACCCTGGATGAAGTGCGTATCGCCCGGATCGGTGATCTGGACACGGCGCAACATCTGACGAACAATCACTTCAATGTGCTTGTCGTTGATCTTCACACCCTGCAGGCGGTAAACGTCCTGGACTTCGTCGACAATGTAACGCGCGAGCTCTTCAATACCGAGCAGTCGCAAAATGTCGTGCGGATCAACGGGACCATCCACCACTTCTTCACCCTTCTGCACGACCTGACCGTCATGAACGAGGACCGTCTTGTCTTTGCTGATGAGTGTTTCGTGTGAATTACCTTCCTGATCAGTAATGATCAAGCGCTGCTTGCCCTTTGTTTCCTTACCGAAGGTCACAGTACCAGTCACCTCGGCGAGCATGCCAGCATCCTTGGGGCTGCGAGCTTCAAAAAGTTCAGCCACACGCGGCAAACCACCCGTAATATCACGGGTCTTTTGCGATTCCGTCGGAATGCGAGCAAGCACCTCACCCATACCGATGTCCTGGCCGTCGCGAACAACCACGAAAGCGCCCACCGGCAGCTGAATCGTCACTGCGTGATCCGTGCCCGGGATCTTCACTTCATCTCCGTTTTCATCGATCAAGTGAACCAACGGGCGCAGGATGCCAGCAGAAGAGCTCTTTCCGCTCTTCGTAGCCTTCTTCGGATCGATCACAACAAGGCTCGAAAGCCCCGTCACTTCATCGACCTGATTCATCACGGTAACGTTTTCAATAACGTTCTCAAACTTAACGCGGCCGGCGTACTCCGTAATAATCGGACGGGTCATCGGATCCCAGGTAGCAAGCTGCTGTCCGGCCTTAATCGTCTGCCCATCTTGAATCAAGAGCGAGGCGCCGTACGGTACCTTGTGGCGTTCACGTTCACGACCGTGATCCATCACAATGATTTCACCGGAACGAGAAATCACCACGAGTTCACCCTTGGAAGACTTCACGAAGCGCATTGCTTCATTGAAGCCCACCGTGCCGGCAGACTTGGCCTCGATACTCGATGCAACTGCAGCACGGGACGCCGCACCACCAATGTGGAACGTACGCATCGTCAGCTGCGTACCCGGCTCACCAATCGACTGAGCTGCGATAACGCCGACAGACTCGCCTGCGTTAACCAACGTGCCGCGGCCGAGATCACGACCATAGCACTTGGCGCACAAACCGTAGCGGGTATCACAGGTCAGCGGCGTACGAACCTTGACCATGTCAATACCAACTTCGTCAAGTTTGTCGCAAAGCCGCTCATCCAGCAGGGTACCGGCAGCGATCACAACTTCATGCGTATCAGGATTGATGACGTCAACAGCAGTGACACGACCGAGAACACGATCACGCAGCGCCTGAATGACTTCACCGCCTTCCACAAGCGCACGCATCTCAACGCCGCGAGTCGTACCGCAGTCGTCCTCGACCACCACAAGATCCTGCGTCACGTCAACGAGACGACGGGTGAGGTAGCCAGAGTTTGCTGTCTTCAACGCCGTATCAGCCAAACCCTTACGAGCACCGTGGGTCGAAATGAAGTACTGCAGAACGTTGAGGCCTTCACGGAAGTTCGCTGTAATCGGCGTTTCAATAATGGAGCCGTCTGGCTTAGCCATCAAACCGCGCATACCGGCGAGCTGTCGAATCTGAGCTGCGGAACCACGAGCACCAGAGTCAGCCATCATGTAAACGCTGTTAAAGGACTCCTGAGAAACCTTCTTGCCGTGACGGTCGATAGTGGGCTCCGTGGAGAGCTCTTGCATCATCACCTTGCCGACCTGGTCCGATGTACGACCCCAAATGTCCACCACCTTGTTGTAGCGTTCACCTTGCGTCACAAGACCTGACGTGTACTGCGCTTCGATTTCCTTAACTTCCTGTTCGGCGGCGCGGACGAGCTGCTCCTTCTGCACAGGAACCTTCATGTCGCCCACACAGATAGAGATGCCTGCACGTGTCGACAGACGGTAGCCGTTGTCCTTGAGTTTGTCGGCGAAAATCACCGTTGCGCGCAGACCGCAAAGACGGAAGCAGCGGTTGATCAGCTTGGCAATTTCCTTCTTCTTCAAGGTAATGTTGAGCTCCTTGAAGCTCATGCCTTCCGGAAGAATTTCGGAAAGGAGCGCACGACCGACAGTCGTTTCGTAACGAACGATCTTCGGCGTCTTCTCACCGGTTTCACGGTTGAGCGAATACTCTTTGATACGAACCGTGCAACGCGTCTGCAGTTCGACAACGCCACTGTCCCAAGCACGCTGAACCTCAGGAATGTCTGCAAAAAACATGCCTTCGCCACGGCCATTGATCTTCTCACGCGTAGCGTAATAAAGACCAGCACCATGTCCTGTGACGGCACAATCGACGGATCGCCGTTAGCCGGGAAGAGCACGTTGTTCGAGGACATCATCAGTCCGCGAGCTTCGAGCTGCGCCTCCAGCGAAAGCGGGACGTGAATAGCCATCTGGTCACCGTCGAAGTCGGCATTAAATGCCGCGCAGACGAGCGGATGCAGCTGCATGGCCTTGCCGCCAATTAGCTTCGGTTCAAATGCCTGAATACCGAGACGGTGAAGCGTCGGAGCACGGTTGAGCATTACGGGATGCTCGAAAATCACCTCTTCGAGAATATCCCACACTACCGGTTCCTGGTTTTCCACCATCTTCTTGGCAGCCTTCGGTGTCGGCGCAAGCTGACGCTGAACGAGCTTATTGAAGATGAACGGCTTGAAGAGTTCAAGCGCCATCAACTTCGGCACACCACACTGATGCAGGCGCAGTTCAGGACCAACTGTAATCACAGAACGACCGGAGTAGTCGACACGCTTACCGAGCAGATTCTGACGGAAACGGCCGCTCTTACCCTTGATCATGTCAGCGAGACTTGAGCGGACGCTTGTTGGCGCCAGTCATCGCCTTGCCGCGACGGCCGTTGTCGAAGCGAATCCACAGCTTCCTGCAGCATACGCTTTTCATTGCGGACGATGATATCGGGAGCCTTGATCTCAAGGAGACGCTTCAAACGGTTGTTGCGATTGATGACTCGACGATAAAGATCATTCAAATCTGACGTTGCAAAGCGGCCGCCGTCAAGAGCAACCAGCGGTCGGAGATCCGGCGGCAACACCGGAAGGACCGTCATGATCATCCATTCAGGCTTGATGCCAGATCGCTGGAAAGCCTCAAGCACTTTCAGACGCTTGGCGTACTTTTTGATCTTAGCTTCGGAATTGGTCGTCGAGAGTTCATCGCGCAGGCGCAAAACTTCAGCATCGATATCAATCGTGCGTAAGAGTTCGCCAATGGCCTCGGCACCCATCATGGCCTTGAAATCGTCGCCAAATTCAGCAGTCTTCTGGATGAACTCTTCATCCGTGAGGAGCTGACCGCGAGAAAGCGGCGTCAATCCCGGATCTACAACGATGTAAGCCTCGAAATAAAGTACGCGTTCGATATCACGCAGCGGGATATCGAGCACCATACCCATCCGGCTCGGCAGGCTCTTCAAGAACCAAATGTGCGCCACCGGGCTAGCGAGGTCAATGTGACCCATTCTTTCGCGGCGCACTTTGGCCAGCGTCACTTCAACGCCGCATTTTTCACAGATTACTCCGCGGTTCTTCAGACGCTTGTACTTACCGCACAAGCACTCATAGTCTTTCACCGGGCCAAAATCTTGGCGCAAAACAAGCCATCGCGCTCAGGTTTCTGAGTACGGTAGTTGATCGTCTCCGGCTTCTTGACTTCGCCGTAGGACCAGGAGTGAATCTTCTCGGGACTGGCAAGGCCGATGCGGATGGCATCAAAATGCTCGTCCTTATTGACCTGATTCAAAATGTCATTAAGCGCAGAATTCATTTCGCTTAAATCCTCTCTTAGTTCTTGACGAGGTCGATGTCGATGCCGAGCGAGCGGATTTCCTTCACTAGCACGTTGAAGGATTCCGGCATGCCGGCTTCAATCTTGTGTTCGCCCTTGACGATGTTTTCGTACATCTTCGTACGACCATTGACGTCGTCGGACTTGACCGTAAGCATTTCCTGCAGCACGTATGCGGCACCGTAGGCTTCGAGTGCCCACACTTCCATTTCGCCGAAACGCTGACCGCCGAACTGGGCCTTACCGCCCAAAGGCTGCTGAGTAACAAGCGAATACGGACCCGTCGAACGAGCATGCATTTTGTCATCGACCAAGTGGTGGAGCTTGAGGTAATGCATGTAGCCCACAGTAACCGGACGTTCAAACGCATCACCGGTACGACCGTCGTAAAGCGTGGCCTGCGTCTTGGAAGACGTAAGCTGCAGACGTTGAGCTTCATCATCCGGGAATGCAAGGTCAAGCATCATACGAATCTGCTCTTCGTTTGCACCGTCGAACACTGGCGTTGCGAACGGCACACCGTTTTGCAAATTGCGGGCCATACGCATGAGCTCTTCATCGCTGAGGCTATCGAGGTCTTCATGCTTGCCGGTGCGGTTGTAGATCTCATTCAGGAAAGCGCGAATCTGACGCGCAGTTTCCGTCTTGAGCATCTTCTCAATGCGCCAGCCGAGACCTTTGCTGCCCAGCCCAAATGCACTTCAAGCACCTGACCGATGTTCATACGAGACGGCACACCGAGCGGGTTCAGCACAATATCGGCAGGACGACCATCCGCCATGTACGGCATATCTTCAACCGGGCAGATCTTTGAAACCACACCCTTGTTGCCGTGACGACCGGCCATCTTGTCACCCGGCTGCAGGCGACGACGCTCAGCAATATAGACCTTGACCATCTTCAAGACACCCGGGGCAGTTCGTCACCACGGGTAAGCTTGTCGTTCTTGATCTCATATTTGCGCGCATTATCTTCACGGGTATGCTCGATAGCCTGCTTCGTGAGGTCGATGCAGTGCTGCGCGACTTCTTCTTCCATACGGAGACCGAAGAGGTCGTACCCTGCACCGAGGCCAAAAATTCAGGCGTAAGCACACCGTCGGCAGGCAATCCGTCGAACTTCATCGTGCTCACAACCTTGTGGCCCGCAAGTTGACGGCGCAGACGATCAAAAGAGTCGCGTTCAACGATACGCAGCTGGTCATCAAGGTCGCGGCGATAACGCTTGAGTGCATCGGCAATGATGCTCTCGGCACGCTTGTCACGCTTGACGCCGTCGCGAGTGAAGACCTGGACATCGATCACTGTACCCGTCATGCCAGACGGTACGCGCAAAGACGTGTCCTTCACGTCGCTAGCCTTCTCACCGAAGATGACGCGCAAAGCTTCTCTTCCGGAGTCAGCTGCGTTTCACCCTTCGGCGTCACCTTACCGACGAGCACATCACCGGCTTTAACTTCAGCGCCGATAAACACGATGCCGGAATCATCCAGACGGGCGAGTTGGCTTTCTGAAAGATTCGAAATGTCGCGAGTGATCTCTTCGGGTCCAAGCTTCGTGTCACGCGATACAACCGAAAGTTCCTCAATATGAATTGAGGTATAGCGATCATCGGCAACCACTCGTTCGCTGATGAGGACGGAGTCTTCGTAGTTGTATCCGTTCCACGGCATGAAGGCGATCAACATGTTCTGACCGAGCGCGAGTTCGCCGGTATCGGTCGAGGCTCCGTCAGCAAGCACATCACCCACAGCAACGTGGTCGCCTTTGACGACGATCGGACGCTGATTGATGTTGGTTGACTGGTTTGAACGCGTGAACTTCTGCAGATTGTAGATATCCACACCCGTTTCACCCGCCACGGATTCGTCGTCGTTGACACGAATAACCACACGGTTGGCGTCGACATAGTCAACGACGCCACCACGACGAGCCTGAACAGCAGTCTTGGAGTCAACCGCCACCGTACGCTCAATGCCCGTACCTACAACAGGCTTCGACGCAAACAAGGCACACCCTGACGTTGCATGTTAGCGCCCATCAATGCTCGGTTCGCGTCGTCGTGTTCCAAGAACGGAATCAAAGCCGCTGCGCAGGACACAATCTGAGCCGGCGCCACGTCCATGTACTGGATGCGTTCGGGCGAAGCCAGGATTGTTTCCCCATTGTCACGGGCAGAAACGAGTTCCTGCGTGAGGCGACCGTTGTCATCCATTTCTGCATTGGCCTGAGCAATGATGTACTTGCCTTCTTCAATAGCCGACAGATAATGGATTTCTTTGGTTGCCACGCCGTCAACAACCTTGCGATACGGCGTCTCAAGGAAACCGTACTCATTCAAACGCGCGTACAAGGCGAGTGAATTAATCAGACCAATATTCGGACCTTCAGGCGTTTCGATCGGGCATACGCGGCCATAGTGAGTCGAGTGCACGTCGCGAACTTCAAAGCCCGCTCGCTCACGCGTCAAGCCACCCGGACCAAGTGCAGAAATACGGCGCTTATGAGTAATTTCCGAAAGCGGATTCGTTTGATCCATGAACTGCGAGAGCTGGCTCGAGCCAAAGAATTCGCGAATAGCAGCCGAAATAGGCTTGCTGTTGATCAGATCCTGCGGGGTAAGACCATCGCTTTCCGCCTGATTGAGACGTTCCTTGACCGCACGTTCGACGCGCACCAGACCTGCGCGGAACTGATTTTCCGCGAGTTCACCTACGCAACGAACACGACGATTACCGAGGTGGTCAATATCATCGACGCCGTTTACAACACAGGTGCGAACTTCGCCCTTTTCATTGACGAGGTCAACATTGTCCTGGCCATTTCGCAGCGCAACAAGCATCGCCATAGTGTCTACGATGTCTTCCTTCGTCAGCGTGCGCTCCCCTTCTGCCGAAGGACGGCCGAAACGAGCGTTGACCTTCATACGGCCAACACGTGACAGATCATAGGCATCAGGATCAAAGAAGAGACGGTCAAAGAGCGACTCCACAGCCTCTTCCGTTGGCGGCTCACCCGGACGCATCATGCGGTAGATGGCGACACGAGCCGAGAACTGGTCGGGCGTGTCGTCTAAACGCAGTGTGTTGGAGATATACGCGCCGTGATCAAGCTCATTCGTAAAGAGAGCATCGAACTTGCGAACCCGGGCAGCACGCATCGCGGCGAGCACGGTTTCCGTGATCTCGTCGTTAGCGTTGGCGATGACTTCACCCGTTTCCTGATCGATGATCGTCTTACCCAGCACACGGCCCAGAAGATAGTCATCGGGAACCGTAATAGTCGTGACATTGGCCTTGTTCAGGTCGCGCAGATGCTTAGCGGTAATACGCTTGTCATGCGGAACAATCACCTTGCCTTCAGCATCAACAATGTCGAAGCTCATCGTCTGAGCCTTGAGACGCTCAGGAACAACGGGGAGCTTAGCGCCGCTCTTGAGCAGCGTGAAGCTGTCAAAGGCAAAGAAACGGGCAAGAATATCCTCAACCGAGTAGCCGATTGCCTTGAGCAGAATCGTGCCCGGCATCTTACGACGACGGTCGACGCGGAAATAAAGAATGTCCTTGGCGTCAAATTCAAAATCAAGCCAGGAGCCACGATAAGGAATTACGCGAGCAGAGAACAGCAACTTGCCCGAGGAATGCGTCTTACCCTTGTCATGCTCAAAGAAGATGCCAGGAGAACGATGCAACTGACTCACGATCACGCGTTCGGTACCGTTCACAATGAACGACCCCTTTTCCGTCATCAGAGGCACTTCGCCCATATAGACGTCGTTCTCACGAATTTCCTTAATGGTCTCAGGCTGAGCAGCCTCGCGATCGTAGATTTCCAAACGAATCTTCGCGCGCAGACGGCTCGAATAGGTAAGACCACGGAGCTGGCATTCGGCAACGTCGAATTCCGGCTCAGCAAGCTCATAACCGGCAAAACGCAAACGCGCGAAACCGTTATGGCTCGTGATCGGGAAAATTGAGGTGAAGGCGGCCTGAAGGCCGAGATTGTTGCTGCGTGCAGCAGGCTTCACATTGACCTGCAGGAAGTCTTCGTAGGAACGAAGCTGAATATCAAGCAGGGAAGGCACTTCAAGGACGCTCGGGCGAGAGGCGAAGCTCTTGCGGATGCGCTTCTTTTCAGTGAACGAGTACGACATGGACACTCCGTTCGACAGTATGGATGAACCAGGAAGTCAAAACTTGATGAGAGGAATGAGGAAGGACGCCGAAAAGCCGCTCGGCACTTCAGATCTGGAGTCTGAGTCCGCGCGGCAACGCAATTACTGATTGTGAGATATAGGCGAGAGGTTCATCAAGGAAAGGACTTTGATCTGATTTTCTCACGATTCGTATCAAGAAAATCAAATCAAAGCCTCCTTGCGGAGGCTCTGAAAAGAGCCAAACCAGAAATTCTGGCTCAGCTCCGGATTTTTCAAGTAAGAAATTACTTGAGGGCAACCTTGGCACCAGCTTCTTCAAGCTTCTTCTTGGCGGCTTCGGCGTCAGCCTTCGGGAGGCCTTCCTTAACAGCCTTCGGGGCGCCTTCGACGAGGTCCTTGGCTTCCTTTGAGGCCAAGACCGGTCAGTTCGCGAACAGCCTTAATCGTGGCGATCTTGTTCGAGCCAGCGGCTTCAAGAACCACATCAAATTCGGTCTTTTCTTCGGCCGGGGCAGCGGCAGCAGCGCCAGGAGCGGCGACAGCGACAGCAGCGGCAGCAGCGGAAACACCGAACTTGTCTTCCATCATCTTGATGAGTTCAGAGATTTCGAGGACGGTCTTGGACGCGATTGCGTCAAGGATTTCTTCATTGGTAAGGGCCATTTTCAGCTCCGTATTACGTTGTATTGAATTGGTTTAAAAATTGGGGAATCAGGCAGCGGCCTGTTCCTTGGCATCGCGCACAGCGGCCACGGTACGCACGAAGCGCGCCGGGACTTCGTTGAGGGTACGGACGAACTTCGCGATAGGCTCGTTCATCGTAGCCATCAACTTGGCAAGGAGTTCTTCGCGGCTCGGCATCGAGGCAAGCTGCTTGACAGCTTCAACGTCCATGACGTAGTCAGCCATCGCACCGCCCCTAATAACGAGCTTTTCGTTGTCCTTGGCGAAGTTGACGAGAACCTTGGCAACCGCGACAGGATCAGCGGAGAAGCCGTAAACGAGCGGACCAGTAAACTGATCAGCAAGTCCGGCAAACCCCGTGCCTTCCACAGCGCGGCGAACCAACGTATTCTTGACAACGCGCACCGTCACACCATTCTTGCGAGCTTCCGCGCGCAGCTTGGTGACGGCCTGTACGGTCAGCCCACGGTATTCAGCGATGACCATCGCGGACGAATTCGAAACAACTTCCGAAATCTCCGCAATGACTGTCGCCTTGTCTTCACGATTGAGACCCATGGTCTGGCTCCACTCAGTGGTGCTCGCGCCATTTCTGACGAAAACACCGGTTGCGATTATCGGCAACCTTTCCGAGAGCATGACTAATGTCTTTGACGCTACTCGTTTCACGAGCGGGCCGTCCTGGAAACACAATGTACAACGTCTCTCTTCGGTGCCATCTGCGCTGGACCTCTTGGCGGCACCGCAATAAGGAACCCCTATGCGGACCAAGAGAATTAAGAACAATACAGAGATCGCTCTCCAGCGGTCTTTGACGGCAGTCCCATTCAACAGATCAAACCGCTGAAAGGGACCACCCAAAGCCCTTGAGGCCTCGCGGCCTCACGGAAGGCTACGCCTCCCGGGCATCCTCTTTCGAGGTTCGCGATCCAACATTTTTACAAACACCGGATCACGCACTGCAGGAGATGCCGCTCCTGAAAACCGTTAGGCGTTGATGCTGCCGGCATCAACACGGACGCCCGGGCCCATCGTCGAAGAGACAGAGACCTTGCAGAGGTACTGACCCTTGGCGGAAGCGGGCTTGAGCTTGTTGAGCTGATCGATGATCGCTGCAAGATTCTTCTGCAGACGCTCGGCTTCGAAAGAAGCGCGGCCAATCGGGGCATGAATGATACCGGCCTTGTCGGCGCGGAACTGAACCTGACCAGCCTTGGCGTTCTTAACAGCCTGAGCGACGTTCGGGGTGACCGTACCGACCTTGGGGTTCGGCATCAGACCACGCGGGCCAAGAATCTGACCGAGCTGGCCAACGACACGCATAGCATCCGAGAGGCGATCACGACATCAAAGTCGAGTTCACCAGCCTTAACTTTGTGAGCCAGATCGTCAAAACCAACGATGTCAGCACCCGCGGCGCGAGCCTCATCAGCCTTAGCACCCTGAGTGAACACAGCTACGCGAACAGTCTTACCAGTGCCTTCGGGCATGACGACTGCACCGCGAACAGCCTGATCAGACTTGCGCGGATCAATACCGAGCTGAATGGCAACGTCGACGGATTCGTCGAACTTGGCAGTCGCATTCTGGCGAACGAGGTTGAGCGCTTCAACGGCGGGATAGACCTTACCGGCTTCCACCTTGCCCTGGAACGCCTGCTGGCGCTTCGTAAGCTTAGCCATTTAGAGACCCTCCACAACGATGCCCATCGAGCGAGCCGAACCGGCGATCGTACGGACAGCGGCGTCCATATCAGCAGCTGTCAGATCCGGAGCCTTCGTCTTGGCGATTTCTTCTGCCTGAGCACGCGTGATCTTGCCCACCTTTTCGGTGTGCGGACGAGCAGAACCCTTCTGAATCTTGGCCGCCTTCTTAATGAGAATGGTGGCCGGAGGGGTCTTCATGATGAACGTGAAGCTCTTATCGGCGAAAGCGGTAATCACGACCGGAATCGGAAGGCCCGGTTCCACGCCCTGAGTGCGCGCATTAAACGCCTTGCAGAACTCCATAATGTTCAGACCGCGCTGACCGAGAGCCGGGCCGATAGGAGGCGCCGGATTGGCCTTACCGGCAGGAACCTGCAGCTTAATAAAGCCGACGATTTTCTTTGCCATTTGGCTTTTTCCTATTGGGTTCAAACGCCCAGAAACCCCTTAGATTTCACAGGCTCCCCAGTTGGTTTAGAACAGAGAAGCGCGACTATACACCGGTCATTCATGCCGTGCAAGTCGTTTTCCCAAAAAATTTAAATCTTTTCGACTTCGTTGAATCCAAGATCGACGAGCGTATCTCGCCCGAAGATCGACACGAACACATTCAAACGGCTCTTGTCATAGTCAACGCCATCAACGCGCCCCGTAAAGTCCTTAAACGCGCCGGACTTGATTCGTACCATCTCACCGATCTCGAATTCAATTTTCGGACGCGGCTTATCAGAGCTGTTTTCTGCGGCGCTGAGAATATTTGCAACCTCAGTCGGAGAGAGCGGAACGGGATTGTTATTGCCAAGGAATTCAATGATCCGCGGCGTGCTGTTAACCAGATGCCACGTGGCATCGTTCATCTCCATCTGAATGAAGACATAGCCCGGGTACATACGGCGTTCGCTCGTGACCTTACGACCATTGCGAACTTCGTGAACTTTCTCAGTCGGCAGAAGCACTTCACCAAAGCTGCTGCGTAACTCGCCGCTCTGTGCAATACGTTCTTCGAGAGCATTCTTCACGCTTTTTTCCATTGAGGAATAAACATGAAGGGTGTACCAATTCATTTTGCCGTCAGCCATGCTGTCCACCTTTGAATTAGATAGAGATGCGCAGGAGCACGTCATAAAGCCCCCATTCAATCAGCTTGTCGCAGATGAAGAGGAAAACGCAATAATCACCACGAAGGCCATTACTAAGCCGGTCGTATTGAGCGTTTCCTTGCGAGTGGGCCATACAACGCGCCGAAGCTCTTCCCAGGACTGCTGTCCATAATTGAGAAAACGCTTGCCCGATGGGCTGAACCACGCAATGATCACGGCAAGCACGAGGCCGCCGCCAAGCACGCCAAGGCGAATTGCCAAAGCTTCTTCAGAAAGGAGTGCGAACCCTACGACGCCGGCAATAGCCAACAAAGCAGCCAGGGTCACGAGCAGCAGGTCGCTCTTGCTAGAGCTGGTTTCAACTTCTTGATTGCTCATGGATCGTTCCAAAACCTACCCTCGCGGCAAGCTGGGCCGTTTAGCAGGCGAATCGAAAAATAGCAGATGATTTTACAGGGAAACTAAACTCCCTGCACCCCATTGGCTCCGCTTTTCTTCCAGCCAAGAGAAAAGCCAAGCGGTTTTACCCAGCTTGGCTTTTAATTTTGGCAGGGGCAGAAGGAATCGAACCTCAACCTACGGTTTTGGAGACCGTCGCTCTGCCGATTGAGCTATGCCCCTGTCATGGCCATTCTTTCGAACAGCCTGTATTAGTTGTTACTCAAGGATCTGAGCAACGACGCCGGCGCCGACGGTGTGGCCGCCTTCACGAATAGCGAAGCGCAGACCCTGTTCCATAGCGATCGGGCAGATCAGCTTCACGGTCATCGTGATGTTGTCGCCAGGCATAACCATTTCGACGCCTTCGGGCAGTTCGATCGTACCCGTCACGTCCGTCGTACGGAAGTAGAACTGCGGACGATAGCCCTTGAAGAACGGGGTATGACGGCCGCCTTCATCCTTCGTCAGAACGTACACCTCACCCTTGAAGTGGGTGTGCGGCGTGATCGAACCCGGCTTGGCCAGAACCTGACCGCGCTCAACTTCTTCACGCTTCGTGCCGCGAAGCAGAATACCAACGTTGTCGCCAGCCTGACCCTGATCGAGCAGCTTGCGGAACATTTCAACGCCCGTGCAGGTCGTCTTCGTCGTCGGCTTGATGCCCACGATTTCAATTTCGTCGCCAACCTTGATCACGCCGCGTTCAACACGACCCGTCACCACCGTACCGCGGCCGGAAATCGAGAACACGTCTTCGATCGGCATAAGGAACGGCTGATCAACAGCACGTTCCGGCGTCGGAATGTACGTGTCAAGCGTTTCGGCAAGCTTGAGAATCGACGGTTCGCCGATCGGGCTCTGGTCGCCTTCAAGGGCGAGCTTGGCCGAACCCTTGATGATGGGAATGTCATCACCCGGGAAGTCGTACTTCGAGAGCAGTTCGCGAACTTCCATTTCAACGAGTTCGAGCAGCTCTTCGTCGTCGACCATGTCGCACTTGTTCAGGTAGACGATGATGTAGGGAACGCCAACCTGACGGGCAAGCAGAATGTGCTCGCGGGTCTGGGGCATCGGGCCGTCAGCGGCAGACACGACCAGGATCGCGCCGTCCATCTGAGCAGCACCCGTAATCATGTTCTTCACGTAGTCAGCGTGGCCCGGGCAGTCAACGTGCGCATAGTGACGATTTGCCGTTTCGTATTCGACGTGAGCGGTGTTGATCGTGATGCCGCGAGCCTTTTCTTCCGGGGCCGCGTCGATCTGATCGTAAGCCTTGGCTTCACCGCCGAAGTGCTTCGCGAGCGTCGTGCAGATGGCTGCCGTCAGCGTGGTCTTGCCATGGTCAACGTGACCAATCGTGCCAACGTTCACGTGCGGCTTCGTACGCTCAAATTTTTCCTTGGCCATGGTGGCTCCTGAAGAACAAAAAATCCGATTAACTCGGATCAGATTGGACGTATTAAGGAATTCTGGTGCCCATGATGCGGATCGAACGCATGACCTCTCCCTTACCAAGGGAGTGCTCTACCACTGAGCCACATGGGCAAGGATCTGGAGCGGGTGAAGGGAATCGAACCCTCGTCGGAGGCTTGGAAGGCCCCAGCTCTACCATTGAGCTACACCCGCTCAAGTTCGAGGACTATATCATTCCGCCCCGCGGAACTTTCCTGCTGAATTGCTGCAACAGTATCGCTGGTGGAGGGGGATGGATTCGAACCATCGTAGGCGTAAGCCAACAGATTTACAGTCTGCCCCCTTTAGCCACTCGGGCACCCCTCCGTCGCGAGAGAATGAAATTATTACTGAAAGACAGTAAGCTGTCAAGAGTTACAGATAAAAATCCCGCAAAGAGGTATCAGGTCGCCTACCATGATGGTTCAACGTTGATTAACACACTCTTCAATGCCAGTTTTTGACAATCTCTCGCTAATCAGCATATTGCTGATGGCGGTGCAGTTCTTCATTGTTGTGAGCGTTGTGATCCGCGTCATCTTGACTCGGCATCCTCCGGGTTCTTCATTTGCCTGGATTCTGCTCACGGTAGTGTTGCCTTATGTCGGCTTCTTCCTTTATCTGATGCTGGGAGAGCGCCCCATCGGTCGTCTGCGTGCACGGCTTTTACGCCACGCAACACATTACTGGGGCAGGTTGTCTCAAGTCCGAAGCCCTCCGCTAGGCCCTCTGCCCTATCATCTCGTGCGTCACCGCACTTACATCCATTTAGCCTCCAAATTAGCCGGCATGCCGGTCATGGGTGGTTCTGCCGTTAGTCTGAAGGCCTCTGCAGCTGAAACCATCGCAGCTCTTCAAAAAGACATTCAAAACGCGCGCTACTCCATCGAAATGGAGTTCTATATCTGGGAGGAAGGCGGATCCGTTGACGTCATAATTGACGCTCTTTTTGCTGCCAGACGCCGCGGAGTATCCGTGCGGCTATTGGTTGATGACTTTGGCTCTCGAAACTTTTTGCGCTCGAATGCTCGACGAGACCTTGAAGCTGCTGGCGTTGAGATTGCTTCTGCCATGCCGATGAGGTTGCTTCAGCTCTTCGATCTTCAGCGCGCCGATATACGTCTTCATCGCAAAACAGTTGTCATCGATGGAAGCATCGCCTATACGGGAAGCTTCAACATGATCGAACCTCATAGTTATGCCGAAGCCAAAGTCATCGGATCCTGGATTGATGCCATGGTACGGATTGAGGGGCCTGGCGCAAAAATGCTTGAAGCCGTCTGGAGATTTGACTGGGCGCTTCAGCCTGACGGGACTCCACTAGATTTTGATGGTGACTTTTCACAGATGCGCATTCCATCAATGGGATCTGCCACCCTAGTTGCTGTTCCCTCAGGACCATATCAAAGCGGCGACCGCAACTTACTGCTCATCCTCGAAACGATTAGTCATGCCGAACACAGCCTCTCCATTACTACGCCCTATTTCATTCCGACCGAATCCGTAGTATCTGCGCTCCTCAACGCTGCGCTACGTGGAGTAGACGTTAGGCTCATCGTTCCCATCGAAGCTGACAATGCATTTGTCAATTGGGCAATGCGGCGCTATTTTGACGATCTGCTTCAAGGCGGCATCAGAATCCTGCGCTATCAAGGCGGGCTGCTACATACCAAATCTATTGTTGTTGACGATGAATTCGCCGTCTTTGGCACACTCAACATCGACAATCGGTCACTGCATCTCAACTTTGAGTTGATGATGGTGATTTTTGACGACGAGTTCGTCGCTTCCTTGAAGCAGCTTCACCGCACTTATGAAGCTAAGTGCATCGAGGTTTCACCACAAGAGTGGCGTCAACGCCCGCTTTCAAACCGACTTAAAGAAGGGGCGGCTTACCTCATCTCACCGCTTCTATAAATGGAAAGGCGCCGCAACCGGCGCTTTCCCATTCAGATACCTGTTAAGCGTTGGGCTTCCCGCCGTGAGTCTCTTTTTCGTTGGGCTGCGGCGGATTTTCTTCAATGTCTTCCACATCCTGCATGCGTCGGCGTTGCGGCTGTCCGATTTTTGTTACGAGAACCTCTTCACGTTCATAAACCGTTCCCGACGGCTTCATCCCGCTGCGGAATTGTTCTCGGGCAGTGCGTTGTGCTGCCTCCATAGCCTCGCGGAAACGCCGTTCATCAGAGCTTTCCAACCCAAATTTGCGCTTAATCCAACCCCACAGGATGACCGCGCCAATCAACACAACGGCTGCGAGGAAAATCCCAGCAATCAGCGGCAGGAAAAAAATGATCAAGCCGATAACGATGGCAATTGCTGCTAGCCCTACAAGCAGGCTCAAAAGTGGGCTGCCGCCCGGCTGCGGGAAAATGAACATTGGCATACGGCCTATCTCCTTCGGGAGCTCTTTAGGGTCTGTTGGAAGCTCTATGCTGAATCTACTATTAGAAAAGTATATCGATCCGCAGAACAAAAGCGCTTGGCGCTGTTTCTACTATATGGGGACTAGATCTGTCCTTCCTTGCGTCATTATGCAAGCAATAGTTTCCACTTTACTGAACGAGAACGGCCATGAGAAGACTCGGGCATCCCTCCGTTCAGTTAAGATAATTGACTTTTCTAAAAGCGTACCGGCTGCCTGAGTTCATCGTCGTTTCAGTGGCCTCGCCTAGATATGGAAGCTCCACAAACCAATTCCTTGCCGGATATTCAATCTTCCGGTGATCCTCGAAATATCCGCATCAATCGTGTCGGCGTTCGCGGAGTTGAACTCCCCGTTACCGTTGCTGATGAGGCTGATGTGCAGCACACAGTGGCAAGGCTCACGATGTCAGTAGCCCTTCCACCCGATCACCGCGGCACCCACATGTCGCGCTTCATTGGCATTCTGGAAGCTCAAACCGAGCCATATACAATCGAAGTCGTTCAGTCTACGATTCGAGCAATGCTCGCTGAACTACAGGCTCAAGAAGGCACCTTCGAAATTCGCTTCCGTTCTTTCTGCGCAAAGCAGCGCCGATCAGCCGACTCGAAAGCGTAATGAATTACGAATGTGCTTGGACGGCTACTATTTCACCAGCTGCATTTGAACTGCGGCAGGAAACCATCACCCCAGTAACGAGTCTTTGTCCTTGTTCGAAGGAAATTTCTCGCTACGGCGCTCACAATCAGCGCTCCCGCCTGACAAGCTCTATTGTTCTGGCCAGTCCCATGAGTCTCAGAGAACAGATTGCGCTTTCAGAGGCTGCCGGGTCAGCGCCTCTTTGGGCTCGGCTGAAGCGCGCAGATGAAAAGTTTGTTACCGAATACGCCTACGACAACCCGAAATTCGTTGAAGATATTGTTCGGGACATGGCTGAATCACTCAATAAGGATTCGCGGGTAACGGCTTATCGTGTTGAGTCGGAAAATTTTGAATCGATTCACAATCACTCTGCCTATGCCTGGATCGAACACGATAAGCGTACAAAGACCAACTGATCCGCCACTTCACCCTCAGACGAGTAAAGAAACATGCTTGATCAACAAAAGACGCCATTCAAAACCTCATCGTCCGAGCACTCGCAGCTCGATGTTGCGGACGTTGTCCCACAGCTCGAAAACCCAAAGATCCGACACACGGCGATGTTGCCTGTACCGTAGCGATGCAGCTTGCGCGTCGTCTGAAGCAAAATCCCCGCGCAATCGCTGAAACGCTTGTTGCTGAGATGAAAGCTGATGAAGCATTCGCGGCACTGCTGGAAACTGTAGAAATTGCTGGCCCTGGGTTCATTAATTTCCGCGTGGCTCAAAATGCTCGTGCAGCAATAGTGAGTCAGGTGCTTCAGGAGGGTGAAAAGTTTGGCCGCAGCAACGAGTTTGCCGGAAAGTCGGTGTTGCTCGAGTATGTTTCCGCCAACCCCACAGGACCGCTGCATCTCGGTCATGCTCGTCAAGGTGCATTAGGTGATGTCCTCGCCAATCTCCTTGACAGTCAAGGCTGGAAAGTTTCGCGTGAGTTCTATTACAACGACGCCGGTGTGCAGATTGGCAATCTCGCCATGTCTGTACAGGTCCGCTGCCGTCAGCTGCAAGGCGAATCTCTGGAGCTTCCAGAAAACGCCTATCACGGCGAATACATCGTCTCTATCGCACGCGATTTTCTGGATAAAAAACCCGTCATTCCGCACGGCGGCGAGCCTATTGAATCCACCGGAGACTACGGTGATACTGATCTGATACGCCGCTATTCCGTCGCCTATCTGCGCAATGAGCAAGATGACGATCTTTCTGCCTTAGGCGTTCGCTTCGATAATTTCTTTCTGGAGTCTTCGCTATACACCACCGGGGCCGTACAAAAAACGGTTCAGGCAATCATTGATGCGGGCTACACCTATGAAGCCGACAACGCGTTATGGTTGCGCACGACTGCATTCGAGGATCTCGGCAATGGCCTTCGCGATGACAAAGATCGCGTAATGAAGAAGTCCGACGGCACCTACACCTACTTCGTACCAGACGTCGCCTACCACCTGAATAAATTTAGCCGCGGCTACACCAAGGCCGTGAATATTCAGGGCACCGACCACCATGGCACTATTGCTCGAGTTCGTGCTGGCCTGCAGGCCGCTTCCAAGACTCTTGGGGTCACTATCCCGAAGACCTTTCCAGAATACATCCTCCATAAGATGCTCTCCGTTGTGAAGGGTGGCGAAGTCGTCAAAATGAGCAAACGCTCTGGCAATTATGTGACGCTGCGTGACTTGGTCGACTGGGCAGGGCGGGATGCTGCTCGCTTTTTCCTCGTTTCCCGCAAGGCTGATGCTGAATTCGTTTTCGACGTTGATCTTGCCAAGAAAAACAGTGACGAAAATCCCGTCTACTATCTGCAGTACGCCCATGCGCGCATCTGTTCCGTTTTTGCCAACGCTCTTGAGCAGGGCTACGAAATTCCGAACCGTGAAGCGCTCGCCACAATGGATCTCTCCCCCTTAAATTCGAAAGCCGCCGAAGCATTGATTGGTGCCGTTGCCGAATACCCCAATACGTTGCGTCTCGCCGCTCGCGACCATGCTCCGCATATCCTTTGCTACTATCTGAAGGACCTCGCTGCAGCCTTCCACGCCTTCTACAATGCCGAACGCGTATTAGTGGATGATGCTGTCGAACGCAATGCCCGTCTGGCCCTTCTCGCCGCAGCGCGTCAGGTGCTTGCCAATGGCTTGGCGTTGCTTGGCATTTCCGCCCCTGAACGCATGGCTCGCCGCGATGACGAGGCGGATGCTCAATAATTAATACGGAGTTCGAGATGGCAAAAAGCGGATTCGCCTCGGCTTCGCCGGGTTCTTAATCGGGTGGTAACCGGCCTCGGCGTTGCCGCCGGCGCCATGCTCGTGATTGCGAAAAGTCCGTCCCTTTCGTTGACAAAGTCGACAAAGTTACCGCGGATGTCGACCCGCCGCCAAACTAGCCGGCGCAGTAGATCCTAATGCAAGGCTCAATCAAACTGCAGGCGAGGAACCAACAGGAGAAACGGGACGTACAGACCGTAACCGTCGTCGATAAAGATCCAAAATTGAAGTCCGCCACCCCACCCACAGCGAATACCCGAGCAGCAACTCCTGCAGCTACTTTTGGGTTCAGGTAGGGGCTTTTCGTCAGAAGGCTGATGCCATAAATAGTTCGGCAGCCCTGGGTATGCAAGGCATCATTGCACAAGTACAAGAAGGCGGACCTGCAGGTTGGCGTGTGCGCGTCGGACCGTTCGATAGCCGTCCGGATGCCCGTGAAATGCTCGACAGGCTTACCGATCAAGGTCTCTCACCCACCATCGTTGAGCAGAAATAACCGCTTGCCTGCTCCGCTCAGGACAGCGTTTTTAAAGGAAAACATTCCACCATGATTACTCGTCGTCAATTTGTGCTGGCGCAGCAGCGCTCCCGCTCTCGGGCCAGCTTTTGCCGCTCAAAGCTTTACTGCCGGAAAGGAATATCTGGTCGTCACGCCTTCGGCTCCCACCAGTCGGGACAAGATTGAAGTTGTGCTCTTTTTCGCCTATACCTGCTCACACTGCCTGCAGTTTGAACCGCATTTCGCGAAGTGGGCCAAAACAGCCCCTGCTGATGTTGCCATCCGCATCTGCCCTGTTGCTTGGCAGCCCAAGCGATCCTTTCACTCAGACCTACTTCTCTCTCGAAGCCCTTGGCCTTGTTGATAAGCTTTCCATGCCGTTTTTGAAAGCGTCATCTATCAAGAACATCCCTACAATTTTGAAAACCCCTCGGCCGACATCTCTGATTTCATGGCCAAGGCCGGCGTTGACCGTCAAAAGTGGGAACAAACGATGCGCTCCTTCAGCGTGATGAATAAGACTCGTCAAGCTCGCCAGCTTTGGAATGCTTACCAAATTGACAGTACGCCGATGATTGGCGTAGGCGGTATCTATGCGACTGGCCCACATCTGGTTGGTACTCGTGAAGGCACACCTGCCTGCATCGACTACTTGATTGAACAAGTTCGCGCTCAGCGCAAGTAACGAGACCTTTATGCCTGAGGCGCCCGCAGGCTTTATGCTTGGGGCGCCTTTGCATATCTGCATTACCCACTCGGAGATTTCCTGTGCTCAATGTCTTCATTACCGGCGCATCTACAGGCATCGGTGCCGCTTTGGCTCGCCAATACGCATCCCGTGGCGCCGTCGTCGGACTCGTCGCCCGTAACCGCGACAAACTTGAGGCCTTAGCGGATGCACTCCCGGGAGGACGAGACCGAAACATTGTTCTCCCTTGCGACATCACTGTTCGTGAAGAGGTTTTTGCGGCGGCTGAAGAGTTTGAGCGACTTTCCGGTGGCACTACTGTAGTGATCGCCAACGCCGGCATGTCTCACGGTGTCAAAACGGAATACCTTGAAGATCTTGATATGCTCGAAGACATCTACCGCCTTAATGTCTTCGCCATAGCCTATACCTTTCATGCCTTTATTGGCCCTATGAAAGCTAGGGGCAATGGTCAACTCGTAGGCATAGGATCTGTCGCCGGCATCCGCGGTCTTCCCGGTTCTGAAGCGTATTGTGCAAGCAAATCTGCTGTCATTACATATTGCGAAAGCCTTCGGGTTGAAATGCAGAAATACGGCATTCGCGTATCAACCATCTGTCCAGGTTTCGTCCGTACTCCGCTCACTGCCGAGAATCCTTATAAGATGCCGTTCATTATGGAACCCGAAGATTTTGCACGTGAAGCTGTCGAAGCCATTACAGCTCGCGCCCGCTATCGTGTAATCCCTTGGCAAATGGGGGTGCTTGCCAAAATTATGCGCTGCGTACCGGACGGCTTGTGGGACATAATCCTCGCCAACCGCAAGCAAAAACCCCGCACAACAGCTCAGTAACTTTTTAAAGTTCGTTGCCGACTATCTCCAGAATGCTATCTGCATAACGCTCGACTTTGCGGCGCCCCACACCGGGTATTCCTAGCAGATCGTCAATACAGGCTGGTTTTAACTTTGCTATTGCCACAAGCGTGCGGTCAATGAAGAGTACATAAGGCGGCTTACCCAACTCCTTCGCTAGATCACGCCGCCAAACACGGAGCGCCTCAAAAATCTGGCGCTCCTGGACCGAAAGCTGTGCGAGCATTTCATCACGTTCGGGAGATGAAAACCTCGACTGTTTCTGTGCTTTCGCCATTACTGTACGGCGCACTTCAATTTTCATTGCGCCGCGAAGCACATTGTTGGCCAACGCTCCTAAGCGCACTACATTGTGATTAGCTGAATCAATCCACAAAACATGGCGTGCAATTAACTGACGCATGACACTGCGCCACTGTTCAAGAGTCAGCTCTTTCCCAATTCCCCAGGTTGAAAGCGCTTCATGATCATGACGTTTTGTACTTTCGGTACTCTCGCCTAAAAGGACTTTGATTACGTGCAAAGTGCCGAAACTCATATTGGATTTTTGCTGAATACGCCAAATACAGCTGATGATCATTTTGGCGGCAATCGTTGCATCCATCATCTGCGGCGGATCCACACAGTTGTCGCAATTTCCGCAAGGCGTACTTTTTTCACCAAAATAGGCTAGCAATTGAACGCGACGGCAAGTACAAGCTTCAGCTAAACCCAACATTGCATCCAATTTTTCGGTTTCAATCTGCTTATGAAGGTCATCCGCGCCACTTTTGTCAATGAAATAGCGCTGATTAACCACATCCGCAAGCCCGTAGGCCATCCATGCATCGGATGGCAATCCATCACGACCAGCGCGTCCTGTTTCCTGAAAATATCCTTCAATGGATTTCGGCATATCCGCATGCGCAACAAAGCGCACATTGGGTTTGTCAATGCCCATACCAAAAGCAATTGTCGCCACCATCACGATATCGTCTTCGCGTTGGAATGCAGCAAGTCGCTCAGCTCGCTCCTCATTCGAAAGACCGGCATGGTAAAAGAGCGCATGAATGCCTTTACTACAGAGATATTCGCAAATGGATTCGCATGTTTGTCGAGCAATGCAGTAAACAACACCGCACTCCCCTGGATGCTCTGTCTTAATGAATTGCGCGAGCTGTGAACGAACATTTTTTTTATCAACGATACGATAAAAAATATTCGGTCGATCAAAACTTGCCACAAACTCTTTGGGATGCACTAAAAGTTTGTTAACAATTTCCTCGCGCGTTTTGGGATCAGCTGTTGCCGTGAGTGCAATTCTCGGCACATTGGGAAAGTGTTCCCGCAATATAGAAAGCGCTCCATATTCCGGCCGAAAATCATGCCCCCAGATGCTTACGCAGTGCGCCTCATCAATCGCAAAAAGCGATATTTTCACTTCGCTGAGCAGAGCCTGCATAGACGACATTAGTAGTCTTTCCGGCGCAACATAAAGCAGATCAAGCTCACCGCAACGCAGCCTTCTGCGAACATCCGCAGCAGCTTCCGGTGTCAATGTCGAGTTCAGGTACGCCGCACTGACGCCAAGCTCCTCCAAAGCATCCACCTGATCCTGCATGAGCGCTATCAAGGGCGATACCACCACTGCCACACCGTCGCGCAATAGTGCAGGTATTTGATAACAGAGACTCTTGCCGCCACCTGTCGGCATCAACACTAAAACGTCCTCGCCACGAACCACAGCGCGCACGACTTCTTCTTGGAAGCCGCGGAAGGCGTCGTAACCGAAAACCTGCTTAAGCGCTTCCTTGGGTGACGAATAGCGGTGCATGGAAACAGTGAAGTCTGTAAGGACAAGAAAAATTTGAATTAAAAGAGAAAGCCCCGTGCGGGAGACGACGTCTGTCGTCTTCCACAGGGCAGACTCAAACAAGCTCAGGCAGTCCAATCAGACGTCCTGCACGGCCATTTGGTTTAATCCGAAATATCTTTTCCTGCGAGGCGATCAGCCCGCTTGCAAGCTGCAATCGTAAAGAGTGCATCCGCTGACGAATTCAACGCCGTTTCGCATGAATCTTGAACCACGCCAATGATGAAACCGACAGCAACTACCTGCATAGCGGTGTTCTGATCAATGCCGAAAAGACCGCAAGCAAGCGGGATCAGCATCAGCGACCCACCGGGAACACCGGAGGCGCCACACGCACAGAGCGCAGCTACAAACGAAAGGAAGATCGCCGTAGCGGTACTCACTTGTACATCAAAGAGAAGGCTGCAGCGAGCGTCAGCACCGTAATCGTGATGGCAGCACCCTGCATGTTCACCGTAGCGCCTACAGGAATCGAAATCGAATAAGTTGATTCTGGCAAATTCAGCCGCCGGCAGATTTCGAGATTAACCGGGATATTTGCCGCAGACGAACGCGTGAAGAAAGCCGCCACGCCCGATTCGCGCAACGTCATCAGCGTGTAGGGATATGGGTTGCGACGGATCATCAGCCAAACCAGGATCGGATTGACCACAAGGGCAATAAAGAACATTGTGCCGACCAAAACGGCAAGCAGCTTGAGATATCCCGCAAAAACTTCAAGACCCGTCGTAGCAAGCGTAGAGGCGACAATGCCGAAGATGCCAAAGGGTGCGAAACGAATCACCAAGCGAACAATAAATTCCACTGTTTTAGCGGCAAAGCAGAACTTCACGCGTTGAGCTATGCGACTGACGCAATACAGCCATGGCGATCACACGAGGATACTGATGTAGTTGCCACTAGCGATAGCATGCACGGATTATCGACGGCCTGAAGTATCAAATTACCGAATACCTCAGCAATGCCACCCGGAGTTGCAACATATCCTGCGCAGCCTGCAGCGTGATTTCTGTCGGCCACAAAAGCTCGCGCCAACTGCGATAACTGCAGCGAGAAATGTTCCCACTAAGTAGAGAACGATAATCGGCTTGACGTGCATATTGCCTTGGCTGATATCACTCTGATTAGCAATAGAGGACATCACAAGCACAAAACGAGGATCGGTGCGACCCCTTTCAAGGCCATAACAAACACTGTTCCCAAAAGCCCACAGACTTGGCAGCATCGGGAAAAGTGAGGCCGAGCGCCATGCCTAGTATTAGCCGACGAGAATCTGCTTGACGAGCGATGCCTGAAGGAAAGGCATCGCAAATTTAAAGACTCGCTTATAGTAAAGAAGGCTCCGAGGACTTTTGATTTTGTAATGAATGGTGGCTACATGCAACCGCACCAAAGAGAGGCATTTCACCTCCTGCGTCGCTTAACACTAGCAATTCTTCCTGCTACTCGGCAGTCTGGAACCTAAGTTGTACTGCGGACATCAGTCGACATATACCCTCATCAAAGCGCGTAAATATGATTTGCATTAATTTAGCTAGGCAATAATTTGCAGACCTCTCTCCGTCTGGAAATCGCATTCGCGTGCATGGCCTCCGACCGTTATTATGGTTACCCACTATCTTGATTCACGTTCGCTCATCCATGTCCCGATTGCCCGCCGTAGGTTTCATACTCGCCTGCGTCTTCCTTGACGCTCTCGGCATCGGACTCATTATCCCGGTGCTTCCAAGGCTAATTGGCACACTAGCAGCCAATGCCGATGCTCAGACTTCATGGTACGGCTCGATTATGGTGAGTTACGGACTCATGCAGTTCTTAAGCGCGCCAGCTATCGGCGCTCTCTCCGACCGCATTGGCCGCCGTCCGGTGCTCTTGACTGGAATCTTAGGACTGGCCGTCATGATGTTCGTGCCGGCATTCACCGACTCCCTGTGGCTTATTCTTGCGTCACGGCTCGTGGGCGGCATCATGAGTTCCAATATTGTCGTCGCTCAAGCTTACATTGCAGACGTCACAGAGGCATCCAAGCGCGTCGCTGCTTTTGGGCGCATCGGTGCAATATTCGGTATCGCTTTTATTCTTGGCCCAGCACTGGGTGGCATGCTCGGCGAAGTAGATCCCCGCATTCCGTTTCTCTGTGCTGGCGTGATCTGCATCATCAATTTTTCTACGGGCTCTTCGTATTACCGGAAAGTCTAAGAGAGCCGTCTGAAGCACCATTTTCGCTGGCTCACGCCAATCCTTTCGCCTCGCTTTCCGCACTTTCACGTGAGCCTGTTGTTCTGCCAATTTTGCTTGTCATTACGCTCTACACGCCTCGCAGAGTCTCGTGCAATGCACCTGGGCGCTCTATACAGAATTTCGCTATGGTGGACACCACGTACCATTGGTTTCTCCATTTTTCTTCTTTTGGTGCGGCAATCACCTTTACCCAGGGATGGCTGCTTCCGCGACTTACCAATCACTTTTCTGCTGGGCATCTCATTACGGGAGGGCTTCTGATTGGCCTTACAGCACTCCTCGGCATTGGCCTTTCTCCTACGGGAGGACCCGCTCTCATATTGCTCGCCGCATTTGCCTTCATGGGCATAGTCGGTCCCACATTGCAAAGCATCATCAGCCGCACGGGGTCACGTACAACTCAAGGGATCCGCTTAGGAGCGGCTAGTTCTCTCAATAGCTTTACAGGAGCGGTAAGCCCGGTAATCGGCACTCCACTTCTTTTCTGTACGACGCAGAATGCACCAAACGATATTGCAGCAGGCACACCGTATTTCCTTGCCGCATTTTTAGTAGCGGCTGCTTTCCTTTCACAACGCCTTGGCATCGGGAAAGCCATTACAGACAACCAACAATAGGTACGTTTTCCCTCCATTTTGGGATGCTCCACTTTCGAGTGCTTCTCCGCTTCGGGAGCTAGTTCTTCCAGAGCGTCGGTTCGAGAATAAGTATTGAGGATTGACTCTCATCCACAAACACTTTCCTCGTCGACCCCTATGAACTATTCCGCCATTCTTGTTATCGCGCTTCCAGGTCGTCTCCAGGACGTCATTACAACCATCAATCGTATTGAAGGCGTCGAAGCTCATATCTCCGACCCCGATTCCGATCGGCTTATCTGCACGATTGAAGCGCCGACGACAGATGACGAAGTCCGTCTCTTCCATCGCGTTGCAGAGCTTGACGGCGTCAATGATGTCAGTCTGATTGAACATCGACTCGATCTTGCATAAGTCTCTTCAGTTGCGACAGCTGATGTTGCTCTGCTTTTGCGCTTTGGAACCAGTCAAATCCCTGATTGGAGATCCGCTATGACCTCTGAATGTCCCATTACCTTCCACCGCCGCGCAATACTCAAAACAGGACTAGCTGCAAGTGCCGCAATGGCGCTTGGCATTCCTGTCACCTCAACTGCAGCTGCAGAAGCGGCCAAACTTGACAATGACATTGCTTGGCACAAGGGCGTCTGCCGCTTTTGCGGCACCGGCTGCGGCTTGCAAGTAGGCGTCCGAAATGGTCGTGTTGTTGCTACCAAGGGCGATCCCGATGCGCCTGTCAACAGGGGCCTCAACTGTGTCAAGGGCTACTTCAACGCCAAAATCCTTTATGGCAAGGACCGCCTCACTCGCCCTCTGATGCGCATGAAGGATGGAAAGTTCGACAAGAATGGCCGTTTCGAAGCTGTGTCTTGGGAAACGGCCTTGACCGAAATGACCAAACAAATGAAGCGCGCCTACAAGGACAAGGGACCAGCAGGCATTTCAATCATTGGCTCTGGTCAATACACCATCCCCGAAGCCTACACGGCGAGCAAGTTCATGAAGGGCGGTCTCCGCTCCAATAACATTGATCCCAATGCGCGTTTGTGTATGGCATCCGCGGTAGTTGGCTTCTATCAGACTTTCGGCGTTGACGAACCGGCAAACTGCTATGCCGATATTGAGAAAGCAGACCTGTTCCTTCTCTGGGGGAACAATATGGCCGAAGCTCACCCTGTGCTTTGGTCGCGTGTTGCCAATCGCCGTTTGACGCACCAAGCCACCCGTATCGTACAGCTCACAACTCATCGTTCAAGCACGTCGAATCTGTCGGATCTGGTCATCATCTTCAAACCGAACACGGACCTCGCCATTCTTAATTTCGTCATTCGCGAAATTATTCACCGCGGGAAAGTCAATCAGGAATTCGTCGACGCACACTGTATTTTCTGTGCGGGCGTTACCGATATCGGATACGGACTCCGCCAAACTGACAAATATGCCTGGCCCGCTGAAAAGGACATCATGGCCAAGCAGCTTTCCATCAAACTCGATAAATGGGAAGCCATTGGCCAGGGCCGTAAGGAAGGCGAAGTTGTTCCGCAAAAGAATACCGGTGCAACTGCTGGCAAACATTGGCGCATTAGTTTTGAGGATTTCAAGAAGGCGTTGAACCTTACTCGCTCGACTTTGTTGCTGAACTTGCCAAAGGCGATAACGCTGAGTCTCTTACTGATTTCAAGAAAAACTCATGGAACTCGCCGACTATGTCTGCGATGACAGCCGTAACATCATGAGCTACTGGTGCATGGGCGTAAATCAGCACCAACGCGGCGTTTGGGTAAACGAGCAGATTTATGACCTGCATTTACTCCTTGGGAAACATGCTCTGCCCGGTAACGGCGCTTTCTCGCTGACAGGACAGCCTTCAGCCTGCGGTTCCGCCCGTGAGGTGGGTGCTTTCAGTCACCGTCTCCCTGCTGACATGCTTGTCGCCAATCCAAAGCACCGCGAAAAACAGAAAAATTTGGAATCTTCCTGCGGGAACGCTGAACCCAAAGGTTGGGGCCGATTTAATGGCCATTCTGCGTGGCGTTGAAGATAAATCCATCGATTTCCTCTGGACGCAGGTAGTGAATATCATTCAATCTGCGCCGAATAACACCCATTGGATAGAAGCCTGCCGTCGTCCGGACGCTTTCGTTGTAGTGTCCGATATTTATCCGACTTTCTCCGCTCGCTGTGCTGACCTGATTCTCCCTGTTGCCGGTCATTTCGAAAATGGGGGCTCTACGGCAACGCCGAACGCCGTACTCAAGGCTGGCACCAGTTGGTTCAGGCTCCTGGGGAAGCTCGTACTGATGTCTGGACGCTGATGGAACTTGCCAAGCGCTTCACAATTGGTGAAACCTGGTGTGAACAAACGCTAAAAGGCGTTCCCGGCGACAAACTACCAAATGTTCTGGATAAGGCCGCTGAATTGGGTTACAAGCCCACAGATACCCTTTTGACGTCCTATTTGCCCCAACTGGCAAACGTGCTGAAGCTGTGTGGCCGGATCCGCTCTATCCGAATGAGCTCAACGCTACTGGTGATGCACTAGGTCTGAAGTATTTCCCAGAGAAAGCCCTTTTCAACGAATATCGCCAATTCACCGTTGGCAATGGCCATGATCTTGCGGACTTCGACACCTATCAATCTGCCAAGTGCCGCGGTCTCATTTGGCCAGTAGTAAACGGTAAAGAAACGCTTTATCGTTTCAATCTTGAGTACGATCCTTACGCTAAGGCTGACAATCTTTTCTACGGCATGCTGATGAAGCCTGTAGCTACCGGCGATCTTTACGGTGTTACTAATCCAGAAGCAAAAGCATACAAAGGCACGGCAAAGATCTTTTTCCGTCCATATGCTGCGCCAGTCGAACAACCCGACGGTCAGTACGATCTCTGGCTTTGTACCGGCCGCATTCTTGAGCACTGGCATACCGGCTCTATGACAGGACGTGTGCCCGAACTTCACCGTGCCGCACCGAGTGCCCTTCTTTACATGAATCCTGACGACGCACAAAAGCGTGGTCTGAAACGCGGTGATTTAGCTCTCGTGACGAGTCGTCACGGAGAATGCAAAGCAGTTGTTGAAACGCAGGTTCGAAACATCATGCCTGCGGGATCTACTTGGCTCGCCTTCTTTGACGAGAAGGTGCGAACGAATGCTGTGGTAATTGACTCCACAGACCCGATCTCGCTCGAGCCAGATTTCAAAAAGACTGCTGTTCGTGTAACCAAAGCATAACCCATGTCCAGGCAGCCTCCATCACTGGGGCGCCGCGCCTTCCTGGAAGCTGCACTGGCTTCCGGGTGTGCCGCAGCTGCGGGGACCTTTCTCCTCAGCATGGTGCCGTCGCGCGAAAGCGCGGCGGCGTGGCGACCTCGTCCCCCAGGGGCATCGCTCGAATCAGACTTTCTTGCAGCCTGTGCTCGCTGCGGACAGTGTGTAGTCGCCTGTCCTTACGGTACGCTGCGTCTTGCAGGAATGTTTGATCCTGCCCCCGCCGGTACCCCTTACTTCACACCTCGCAGCATTCCCTGCGAAATGTGTAGAGACTTGCCTTGTGTAAAGGCTTGTCCTACAGGCGCTTTAAATCCGAAGCTTGAGGATGTCCGCAACGCCAAAATGGGTGTTGCAGTAGTTGATCCCAATGCATGTCTCTCCTGGCAGGGGCTGCGCTGTGAGGTGTGTTTCCGAGAGTGTCCTGAGGCTGGTCGAGCGATCACCATCGAGACTCATCCGCGCGAACTGTCTAAACATGCAGTCTTCGTACCGATAATTCATCCTGATGCCTGCACCGGTTGCGGTTTGTGTGAAAAAGGATGCCCCACCGATGAAGCATCGATTCGAGTCGCAGACCCTCGTGGGGTACTCGGCACGATCGGCAGTCACTATCGCTTGAGTTGGCTCTCAGAAGACGACCCAAAAAATACCCGCCGAGAGACCACCCCCGAAAAGTCAGTACCCAAGAACGATCCCAACCCTGCCAGTGACTCAGCCGAATCCGCACCTGGGCTCGATTATCTCAACAGCGGAGACGTACCATGAATAAAGCCTTTGCTGTCAACGGCTTTGTCCGCCGCTACCGCTGGACACTCCTGCGTCGTGCCACCGAGCTCCTTGTGCTGATTTGTTTTACGGGTACAGCTCGTTGGGGATGGGAAGTTTTTGGCAAACCGTTGCTTGTCGGAGATCTCTCTTCGTCGAGAATCTTAGGCGTCATTCCGCTTGATGATCCATTAGCACTGTTTGAACGTCTGTGTGCAGGCATTATCCCCACTGCATCAGCGGCTATAGGGGCTCTGCTGATTACGCTCTTTTATGGTCTGCTTGGTTCACGTACCTTCTGTGGTTGGGTTTGTCCCATGAACTTCGTAGTCGAAACTGCTGCATGGCTGCGAAGGAAGCTCAATCTTCCCGCAGATGCGGTGCGGCTGCCTCGCCTAACGCGCTACGCCACTTTAGCCGGTGTATTGCTAGCGAGCATTCTCACAGGTTCAGCAGCCTTCGAAACAGTGAGTCCTCAGGCATTTCTCTGGCGTGACATCATTTTCGGCACAGGGTTGTCCGCGCTGTCCGCAGTGCTCACTGTCTTTGCACTTGAACTCGGACTTATGAAAGATGGTTGGTGCGGACATCTCTGCCCACTTGGTGCCTTTTGGTCCCTCGCCGGAAGAGCCTCTCCTCGCCCAATCATTCAGATTGCTTTTATTGATGAGCATTGCACACGGTGTGCTGACTGTCTCAAAGTCTGCCCTGAGAAGCAAGTTATCCGCTTTAAAGAGCTGGCTCACACCGGCCGCATCCCGTCTGGGGACTGTCTCAACTGCGGCCGCTGCATTGAAATCTGCTCTGAAAATGCACTGCATTTTCGTTTGGGCAGCCAAAAAACAAAACCTACCGGAGATCCATTATGACCCGCTCTCCTCTTATTTCCGTCTCTGTTTCTGCCGCTGCTGCCGTATTAATGGCGTTAGCTATGCCCGCCTCTGCCGTCGACAGCGAAATCTATGGTGCCCCCGGCTTAGTTCCGCATCCGGTGAAAGATTATCTGCCGATCACGGTTAATAAAAATATGTGTGTGATGTGCCATAAGGAGCAAAGGGCGACGTCCGCGTCAAGGGAGAAATTCCCAAGTCGCACTTCACGGCATCGGGCAAACTTGCCGGTGAGCGGTATGAATGTCTGCTTTGCCACGCCGAAAGTTCCAACGCCAAACCCCTCGCGCCTGTCGACCCCAATGATTCGACAGCTCCGTAATTAAGATACGCGTCGACAGACAATTCAACAGCGAATCTAACATGCGGCAAATCGGATGCCCTTGTAGGCGTCAGGTTTGCCGTTTTTGTTTTTCAGTTCGTTCAACAGCCCAAACAGCTGCTTCTACGCGGCTATTGAAACCCAGCTTCTTCAAAAGATGCTTGACGTGACTTTTAACTGTGCCGTCAGATATCTTCAACTCTCGTCCAATCATCTTATTGGTCATTCCGCGAGCAATACACGACAACACGTCTTCTTCGCGATCAGTGAGCGACACCGTCTCCTCAACCTTCGGAGCCTTGCCGCGCAACAAATCCGTCAGGTATCGCACCATTGCCGGATCGACCGTCAGTCGCCCCTCTAAAGACTCACGCACACAATAGAGAACCTTTTCCGGTTCCATATCCTTAAGAAAATATCCATCAGCCCCCGCGCGAATGCAGGAGAAAAGTCTTCACCAGAATCACTGACCGTCAAAATTACCACGCGCTGAGAGGGATCTCGCTCTTTTAAGGTCGCAAGAATTTCCACACCAGACGAACCCTTCATATTGAGATCCAAGACGATGAGATCGGGAGAGAGTTTTTCGGCCAAATCGAGAGCTTCTTCCCGAGTTCCTGCTTCCCCTACAACGCGGATTGTGGGATCAAGCGAAAAGAGCTCACAGACACCCCGTCGGAAAAGCGGATGATCATCCACCACAAGGACGGTGTGTTGTTCAACAGGAGTAATGGGATTCATGGTCGTCATAATGCGCTCTTTTGCGGCGGTCGGCTCATGAATACGATCGTCCCGCCCTCTGGCCTGCGGCTGATGGAAAGAACCGCCCCTAGCGCAGCGGCTCGCTCCTTCATGATACTCAAACCAAAGTGATTTTCCTTTTCAGCATGTTCAGGTATACCGACACCGTTGTCGACGACCTGCATCGTGCAGGCCCATCGGGCGCTCGTTCAATACAAACTTCCACTTTGGTTGCACGGGCATGTTTTTCAACGTTGGCTAAAGCTTCTCGAAGAATCTGGATGAAATGAATTTGATCGTTCGAAGACAGTTCAACGCCGATTAATGCATTTTTCACCGTAATCTCTAATCCCGTACGATTTCTAAATGCATCCACTGCAGTATTTACTGCCCCTGGGAAACCAGCGCCAGAAAGTTGCAGGCGAAACGCTGAAAGGACTTCTCGAAGCTGCCGATAGGCCGTAGAAATGCCATGATCGAGTTCTAAAAGGACCTCCTGAGCCATCCCTTGTGGTGCACCCGGCATCAAGGCACGCCGCAGGCGCAGTAACTGAATTTTGGAAAAAGAGAGCGATTGAGCAATCGAGTCATGAAGTTCACGAGCAATGGTCGAGCGTTCTTCGAGCACTGCAAGGCGCTGCTCGTCCGTAACGCGCAGTACTGCCTCGACCGCTCTTCCAATCAGACTCGCTGTCATTTCAAAAAAATTTCTTCGCCATGCATCCGGTACCTCGCCAAACTCTACTTTCATCATCCCTACCAAAGTCATACTTGAGCCATGGGCAGCGAATTCTGATGATCCAATCGCATCTGCCCACCCAATTGTCTTAGCAAAGAGATATCCAGTTTCCGAAGTCCACCCTTGTTCCCGGTTCTTCGCTACATAAAAGACCGCGCTGCGAGCTTCGGCAAGCTCCACCGCCCCCTTTAAAACTTCAGAGACTGCCCCAGCGAGGCTGGGTCCATCGACCATTAAATCTTCAGAGGCACGCGCTAGAAATTCAAGCCCGCGATTTCTTCTGTGTAGGTCTGCTGTAGTTCTTGCAACCTCAGACTCAAGCGAACCGTAGAGGCGCTCAAGCTCACTCACCATGAAGTTGAAGCTCTTAGCAAATCGCCCGATTTCATTAGAACTGTCCGCCGATTTCGATCGTGCTGTGAAATTCTTCTGACGAACACGCTCGGCTGTTGCTTCCAACTCTTCAAGCGGGGCAAAGACTTTACGCCGCATTACGCTCAGCATAATGAAAGTCAGAGCGATGGCACCCGCAAGCGTAATGAATAGACAAACCTTCAAGAGCGTCAAGCGCCAAGACAAGCTCTCTTCCAATGCAAAAACAAAACGGTCAACATCATCCACGAAACCCGGCACTTTTAGTAGGAATGCTCTCCTTGCCGCCTCAGAGTCAATGCTTTCAAAGGCCAGCGGAGACACTTCATCAGAGAATCGTTTATGCACAAGTTCATACAGTTCTCGAATATGGTTTTTAGCATCGAGTGGTACTGATGCAGTGAGGCTAGGACTTTCCAGTCGAGTACCAAACTCCTTGACAGCATCACGAGTGGCCTTATCACGCTCTTGATAGGTAGCGTAAGGATTGGAAACCGCTACGGTGAGCTTATAGCTCATCATGCGCAGGCTCCCAGAAACATTAATTGCACCGCCCGAACCAGTGGATTGCTCCGTCAGCACTATCGCGGGACCAGCAGCAAGTACGACGAATATTGTGATGAGCCAAAAAACACATTTGAACTGTGCATAAAGCGATCGACGAAGCGTCTCTGCGTTCAGGAAAGAAGTCGTCATGAAAACGTTCCGAAAATGAAATACCTCCCGAACTATAAGTCCGAGAGGCATTTCAGAACTGAAAAACCGTTGACGAGTAGACGTTAAATGTCTTCACGAACCATATCAATGGCGCCGCAAGGACACTCATTTGCACAAATGCCGCAGCCCTTGCAATAGTCGTAATTAAAGCGGAATCGTTTACCCGGGCCGAGTTTTATAACAGCGTTATCCGGACAAACACCGTAGCAGTTATCACATTCAAAACAATTGCCGCAGGACATGCAGCGACGGGCTTCAAAGAGTGCATTTTCTTCTGTCAGTCCCTGCAGAACTTCCTCAAACGTCGTCTGCCGACGAACGATATCGAGCTGTGGGCGGATTTTCTGTGGAGCATCAGCGTAATACCAAGGATTAAGCCGATCAAAGGATGCGGAGCCAACAGGCTTTTCTTCTGTTGCTGTCACTCCCTTCAGCCATGCATCAATCGCCCTGGCAGCGCGTTTACCATGACCGATTGCGACAGTCACATTTCGGTCTCCTGCACCATGTCACCGCCAGCAAAATCCCCGGCACCGATGTCATCATGTCGGCATCAACAACTACAGATCCACGATCTACTTGCAGGTTCGGCATAGCAGCCAGGAACCCTAGATTGGTATCCTGTCCAAGTGCAAGCACAACACTGTCTGCAGCAATCGTTTCATACTCACCTGTTGGCTGCGGATATCCGCTTTCATCAAGCTTCATTTTTCAATACGGATCTCGCCGGCTTCCGCTTCAGAAATCGTCGACAGCCATTTCATGGAAACGCCCTCTTCAATCGCCTCCTGAATTTCAAAAGCATGCGCTGGAGCACGATCGCGAGTACGACGGTAAACCACAATCGGTTCAGATCCTAGCCGCTTGACCGTTCGAGCGACGTCAATAGCTGTATTACCCCGCCGTAAACAACAACTCGACGGCCCAGCATGGGCGTTTCTTCACCTTGAGCAGGCGCCTCCATAGAACGAAGCACACTGACAGCATCAAGGATATGCGCAGCATCCCCGGCAGGAATGTATGCGCGATGTGCCAGCGAAGCTCCTGCGCCGAGAAATGCTGCGTCATAGCCTGCCGATTTCATTTCAGCATTGAGGTCCTTCACTTCACGGCCAAACTCAAACTCAACACCAAGAGCTGCAATACGAGCGATTTCCTGATCCAGTACCTCCCGAGGCAAACGATATTTTGGAATACCGTATCGCATCATGCCTCCGGCAGCTTCAGCACTTTCGACTACATGCACAGCATGACCAAGGCGACGCAACTGATACGCGGCAGAAAGTCCCGCAGGCCCCGCCCCCACAATCAAAATGCGCCTGCCGGTATCTGCTGCAGGAACCGGCAGTTGCCAATCTTTTTCGAGGGCGTAGTCTCCCAAGAATCGCTCAACCGCATTAATGCCGACGGGTTCATCGATTCCATTACGATTACACGCACCTTGACAGGTGTGATAGCAAACACGCCCCATAACGGCAGGAAATGGATTGTCCTCAATAATCTGTTTCCAAGCGTTCTCATAATTGCCGCTTTGAGCATGAAACAGCCAAGCCTGACACTGCTCTCCTGCCGGACATTTAGCATTGCAGGGCGGTAATCGATCAACATAGACAGGCTTAAGAGTACGCCACGATCCCGTGCGGTTAGCAAGCGACGTTCCTACATCAAGCGTGATGGCAAAAGGTTTCACACGCATCATTGTTTCCTTGGTCTGCATCACATCACCTCGCCTGCGTACGAGCATCTGCCTGAGCAGGGACAGGAATAATCATTTCTTTATCTTCTTCACCATCGAGCAATCCAAAGCGCTCAATATTGCGGTCCGCAACGGCTTGAATGCGGGCTACAGTTGCCGGATCACCCTTTTTGCCGAAAAGATGTGCAAAGCGCTTCTGCATCTTGAGATAGTCCTCAACTGGACGCAATCGACGGATTTTGCGTGCGTGAGTAACTTCACCATACTCAGCCTCAAAAACAGGGAAGAGTCCCGTTTCAGCAGCTAATCGTGCAATTTCGACGGTTTTACCTGACGGAGCGCCCCAGCCCAGTGGACACGGCACAAAGATGTGGATATAGCGGGCCCCATGGATCGACATTGCCTTCTCAACCTTTCGTTCAAGGTCGCGAAGATCAGCTACGGTTGCTGTCGCAACATAAGGAATTCCGTGGGCCATCGCTATCAGAGGTACATCCTTCCCCTGACCCCATGCATTGCCCGGTTCGCTGCCGGCGATCTGGGTAGTTGCCGTGCGCGCAGCCGGCGGCGTTGCAGAGGAACGCTGCACGCCGGTATTCATATACGCTTCGTTGTCATAGCAGATATAGAGTACGTCGTCATTACGTTCAAACATGCCTGACAAACAGCCAAAACCAATGTCAGTAGTCCCGCCGTCTCCGCCTTGAGCAATCACGCGAGTCATCGGTTTGCCTGTCTTTTTGGCACGCATACGAAAGGCCGCCGCCATACCTGTAGCCACCGCGGCAGTGTTGCCAAAAAGTGAGTGGAACCAAGGTAGTTGCCAACTTGTTTCTGGATATGGGGTCGAGAAAACCTCCAAGCACCCGGTAGCGTTAGCTGCAGCCAACCTGCCGTTCACAGCGCGCATTGCCGCATCAACTGCATAACGAGCGCCCAAAGCCTCACCACAGCCCTGACAAGCGCGATGTCCGGAAGTAAGAGAGTTAAACCGCTCCATTGACGACTGAATTGAACGATCCTCCGGGTCGAGAAGGCGATTCCCTGCAGTAAAAGTTCCGGTCTGATAAAAATGAACCAGTTGCGTCATCTTCAAATCTCCTCTCCGCGCGCGAGCTTTCGTTCATTGACGTGGCGATTAAGCGCTTCTGGCAATGGTCCAATATGACGTGACGTTTTTTCACGCTCCAACTGACGACTGAGAAGCTCTCGATCGAGATCGAGGAAAAACTCATCTTCCTGCATCTCATTTCTCAGAGCAGCACCAAAAACCTTTTTGAAAGAAGCTTTGGAAACCGAGCGACCGCCCAGTCCCGCATAGACCGTTTTTTGATCGACGGCTGTTCCCTTGAGCGCCTTCATTACTTCGAGCGAAACAGCACCCGCACCACCCGCGCTCATCATGCGTTCAATGACGAGCACCCGGCTAACATGTCTAAGCGCTTCACGCACAGCGGCAAACGGGAACGGCCGGAAACATTTGAGCGTTACCACACCGATTTTTTGACCGGCCTCACGCATTTCATCGACGGCATCTTTAATGGTGCCTGTTAAAGCCCCCATGGAGAAAACGGCGAGTTCAGCGTCTTCCATGCAGTAGTTCGAAAGCAGTCCGCCAGAATTTCGGCCAAAAATCTTCTGGAACGCCTTCTGTGTACGTTCAATCACTGGAATGGCTGCCAGCATGTGTTCATGCGCAAGCCAACGCACTTCAGTGAAAGCCTCTGGCCCCACCATTGCGCCAATCGAATAAGGATGATCAGGATCCAATACCTGCCTAGGTGAATAAGGTGGCAGGAATACATCCACATCAGCCTGATCGGGGATGTCCATTGCCTCAAATGCATGCGTCAGTACAAATCCGTCCATGCACACCATGACGGGAATCGAAAGTTCCTCAGCAATGCGGAACGCTTGAATATGCAGGTCGCAGGCTTCCTGATTCGTTTCCGCAAAAAGCTGAATCCATCCACAATCGCGCTGACTCATTGAATCGGAATGATCGTTCCAAATATTGATTGGCGCGCCAATGGCACGGTTAGCAACCGTCATGACAACAGGAAGGCCCAAACCGCTCGCGTTATAGACAGCTTCGGCCATATAAAGAAGCCCTTGACTTGCCGTCGCCGTATAGGCTCGCCCGCCAGCAACGGAAGCTCAATTGCCACGGACATTGCGGCAAACTCACTTTCGACATTGATGTACTCGCAATCCTGCAAAACACCCTTTCGACAAAGCAATCCTAAGTTCTCAACAATGTGTGTCTGCGGCGAAATCGGATATGCACAGACAACATCCGGACGGCAAAGCGCCACGGCCTGAGCAACGCCCTGACTGCCTTCGATCTGCTTAAGCATGGATCTTCTCCTTCTGAGACAGAACAGCCTCATATGCAAGGCGTGCGATTTCTGCATTGGCTTCAGCAATGCGTCCGGCAAATTTAACGGCATAAGCCTTCTGCACACTTTCGAGCTTCATGCTGCCGGTAATCGCTGCAAATCCTGCAAGCATGCCTGCTCCTGGAAGCGGTCGACCTAACGACTCAAGAGCGTAGTTGGTAGCTGGAACACTCATCACATGACCCTTAGGGAGCTGCTTAATAAGATCTTCGAGACCAAGCTCTTCGGGCGAACGGCTTGAATTAATGAGCACATAGCCTTCTGGTTGAAGACCAGAAAAAACCGGAACACTTTCCAGGAGTGTTCGATCCTGAATTAGAACTACATCCGGCTCTTGAATCGGCTCGCGTAACCGAATTTCTACAGATGAAAGACGTGCAAAGGCAACAACCGGCGCGCCAGTTCGCTCCGAGCCAAAACTCGGAAAAGCCTGTGCTTTATGTCCCTCCATAAAGCCCGCAAGCGCGAGCATTTCGGCCGCCGTCACGACGCCCTGACCGCCACGGCCATGTAAGCGTATTTGAAACACTTCGGGGTCCCCCTTTGAATATTGGGGCCGCCCCGTGAGGTCAGGAGAAATATCCAGAAAAATCATAACGAAATGGTTCTTCGATCATCCGGACTCAAACAGCGGATTAAATCGAAACTCGCTTTGCATGCGATGCCGCAGAAAGCCGCTGCTTGGTTTCTTCTACTCAACCTAATGGGGTCGGCTGAACATCACCTGATGGCGCCTTTGTTCTTCGTCGGTGCTCTTGCCAGGCAATGCGGTTGATGTGGGTTCTTCAATTACGACTTTATCAAGATTCTTTCTTATACACCTAGACGTTTTTCCCGACCTTACCAATATGACTAACCGTGAAACAATTGCACTCGCAGCAGGTCAAAAATTCAATATTCCTCAATATGAACACTAGACTTTCTGCCGTTGTGTTCCATCTCATTCACTGCAACCATGCGCCTTGCTTCCGCCTGTCTCCTGATCACCTCAGTCTCTGCCCTGCTTGTCGGCTGCTCCCTCGCACCGACAAAAAGCGTTCTTGAACAGCAGAAAGCTGTTGCTGTTTACTCTTGGGAAGCTCAGGGGCAAATGGTCTTTCGCTGCACCTATGACGAGCGAGGATTTTTCTGGGCTTTTTTGTATCCGCAAGGAAAACTGCTTGATGATAAAGGTCGAGAGCAGGCTGTCCTTGGTTCGGACTTTAGCGTCACAGCACGCGACGGCTCCCTCGTAAAAGGTCGCATTATTGAACAAGGCCCTCAAGAGTCCGCCAGAAACCTGCGCACTGCTGTAATAGCTGTTGAATCCACCAACCACGGCCTGCTTTCCGGTGTGCGCTACTATGCCAGACGTCAGCCCGAGGGCGGCATGCCGCTCGCCTCATGTTCGGCTTCACAGCGAGGACATCTCTTGAGAGTTCCGTTTCGTGCCCGCTACGTTTTCTATCGGTGATATTCTCAGTTGGACACAATCCCGACAGCTTTTGTCGGGAATTCCCTCCCGCAATTTGCTAAAATTAGTTCTCTTGACGGCTTCTGTCATATCAGACAGGAGCTGTTGATGGTTTTATAAGGGAGAGATGTAGTCATGGTTCCTGCAGCCACCACGGTGGGAGGTTATCTTCAAAGCCTGCCCAACGACCGCCGCGTTTCAATGGCCCGCGTCTGCAGCATGATTCGCCGCTCCGCCCGAGGCGTGCGTGAAAGCATGCGCTTTGGACTCGCCTTCTATGAATTTGACGGTCCTATTTTTGCCGTCAAGTCCCACGACAAGTCACTTACGCTTTATTACGCCGAAAAAGATGCCGCAGCAGCAGGTGTCGGTCGATGGAAGGGGCTTGATGTTGAGCACCGCTGCGTAGAGTTCCGCGATCTTAATTGCCTGCCTCTCGACGTTGTTGAGAACATCGTCCGTGCATCTCTGAAGCTGCGACGCGGCCGACCCATTGAAGATCTGCCTACACAGGCTGAACTTCTCGAAGTCTGGGGCATCCGCGAAGAAGACGCTGCCGTTGCACCTCCAATCGTGCGCATCGTCGTTCCGCATGATGAAGAAGCGGAGCCTACCAGCGAAAATAAGACAGAAAAGTCTGCTGTCGCAAACTAACCAATATATTTTCGTCACCAATATAAACCGCCTAAGACAATGTTTTATGGCGGTTTTTCTTGGAATCCTTCAAACTGCTGCGCCCACCTTATTAAGGCCGCTTCAACTGCTGGTCGACATTCCGTTAATGGCCAGTGCAGACAATGCAGCAGTTCAAATCGACCACCAGCCTCTTCAGTTTCCCGCTGCATAGCAGCCGCATTCGTAAAAGTTCCCGAATCAGCACCGAGCACCAGCAGCGGCAGTCCCAGCTCAGCAAGAGATGCAGTTGGACGTCCAACTTCAAGCAGATCTCTTGCGAAGACATCAAGATGCTCATGCTTCAAGTCGTTCCATACTGAAGAATAAGATTTTTTAAAAGCTAGCAGCGCTGCCCCACCTTGAGCAATCTTTTGCCTAGCCTCTTCATCCATCGTCCGTAATCTACAGGGCGCCAGTCTTCGAGACAGACCGCATAAACCCGCAATACGTCCACATATTTCCAGCAAATGAAGCAGAGGAGCACGACGGCACATACAAAGCGCCTCCGGCGTCAAGCAGCCCTCTAACAATGGATCAATCAGAATAAGCCCATTGACAATGTGCGGGAAACGCCTTGCCAACACAAGTGCGGCTGCAGCTCCAAGACTGTGTCCTACCACAACAATGGGACCGTGCGCTCCAGCAGCTCCAATCACGGCTGCAATATCGTCAGCATAATTTTCAAGACGTCCGGGACGACGTGCTGGACTTGCACCATGACCACGCAGATCAAAACGCACCAATGTCCACCTTTGGCTAAGCGCGGTTGTATCGACAAATTCTTCCCACCGCGAAGCATTGGAAGCTGCTCCATGAACAAACACGATCAATCGTTGGCTTCGGTCGGAAGCGGGTTTCAGTGCAGCAGATAAAACCGTCTCTTCAAGAGGAATAACAAGACGAGTTTCTCCTGCAACAAGCGGGAAAAGAAGATGTACGGCCGGAGAGAGCGTACTCATAAAATTTCTCCATTGCCGCTGTCACGACGTTCTCTTAAACGCCGATACAGCGTTCGTTCAGAGATTCCGAGCGCCCGAGCAAGCTCTCGTCTGGTTTTACCGTCAACCGATACGGCACTGTCTGTGGTCTCCCCCCATTTTGGCATCACGTCTTGCAAACCATTTCCACCTAAAGGGTCATCGAGACTATCTGGGCCAATTTCCCCCGAATCTGATAAAAGACTGGCACGCTCAAGAACACTTTCCAATTCGCGAATATTCCCTGGCCATGGCCGACGCCTAAGCACCATTAAACCTTCTGGCGACAGTTTCAAGGCGGTTCGCTCCGCTCGCGGCAAGCGTTTAAGTATCAGCTGAGCCAGTTCTTCTATGTCTTCTATTCGCTCCGCAAGTGCAGGCACACGAATTCTCGCAACACAAAGACGAAGCCATAGATCAGCACGAAGTTGTCCAGCACCCACGAGAGCAGCAGGATTCAATGCGCTCGTTGCACAGACAACTCGCCACCCTACAGCAACACTATGTTCACTCCCAGCTTCACGAACGAATCCGGTTTCCAAAAGTGTCAGCAGCCGACGCTGCATTCCCATTGAAAGCGCAGTCACTTCATCAAAATAAAGCGTGCCGCCCGAACTGGCTGAAAGACCTCCCGTTCTCGAGCTCCCTACGGTATTGAGTCGGCCCAACAGTTCATTCTCAAAGCGTTCATCATTCAAAGTCGTACAGTCGATCTTGATAAATGCATGCACAGCGCGTCGAGAGTTTTCATGCAGCAGTCTGGCATACCTTGACTTACCGCTTCCCGACGGACCACAAAAGAGCACTGGCACATCACTTGCTGCCACTCGCCCTATTGCTGCCACCGTTTGCTGCACTGCAGCACTATGCATAACGATGCCTTCGCGTTCGCGAACACTTTGCGGATCATCACGGACGAGAACTTGCTCCATGAAATATACGGCTGCCCCATCCGGAGCTGGCACCGGAACGACTTCAAGCTCAACAAACCGTTCACCGCCCGGCACAAAATCACGCTCAATAGTGCGCTCTGGTTGTCCGCTCAACCCCGCTCGTTCCATAGGACAGATTCGCCCACATGCCGAACAAGGCCGAAACTCATGAAAGACTAATTCATGACAACGTCGGCCTTCGAAGTCTTCAATGCCGAAGCGGCGGCGGAATGCTCGATTAGCGTAAGCCACGGAGTAGTCGGGACGAATTAAAAGACGAGGCTCGCCGAGGGCATCAAGAATGCCTTGAAGTGCGGTATTAACTGCCATGACTGCCAACTTTTTAAAATACTGCCAATTTGGCAGTGTCCCCCAAAAAACCTATGGCCGTCAACCCTTCTGGGAGAGCGTTTTGCCAAATGCTATGCATTCCACCCGCTTAATATGGCAACAGTTTTTAACCGGCACTCGAATCCTTTGATGACTGGCCGGCAAACGCCTTTAAGGAACTGCATCGCATGGAACCACGTCCCGCCCCAAAGCGTCGACCTCAATTGATCGTTGAGATCGCTCTGGTTATTGCCTGCAAGCTCTGCATCATTTTTTGCCTTTGGTGGCTTTTCTTCAGCCCTGAGCACCGCACGACCGTTACACCCGACAAGATGGGCGATGCGATCTTTAGCTCTGCTCCGTCTGAAGTACAAACTCCCCCCGCCAAACGCTAACTAACTATCACTCCAACAATTCAACAATTAACATCAGGAGAAGTCCTCAATGATCCCCTCTGATCTTGTAGACCTGTCACGCCTGCAGTTTGCGCTGACCGCGATGTACCATTTCATCTTCGTGCCGCTCACGCTTGGCCTGTCCTTCATGCTTGTCGTGATGGAACTCGCTTACGTCATAAGCGGCAAGCAGATGTACAAGGACATGACCCGGTTCTGGGGCAAGCTTTTTGGCATCAACTTCGCCATCGGTGTGGCTACTGGCCTCACGATGGAATTTCAGTTCGGCACGAATTGGGCCTACTACTCCCACTATGTGGGTGACATTTTGGCGCTCCACTCGCCATTGAAGGCCTGATGGCCTTCTTCTTGGAATCGACTTTTATTGGTCTGTTCTTCTTCGGTTGGGACCGCCTCTCGCGCGGCAAGCACCTCTTGGTCACATTTTTGATGGCTTTGGGGTCAAACCTCTCCGCGCTCTGGATTTTGGTTGCCAACGGCTGGATGATGAATCCGATCGGGGCTGAATTTAACTTCGAAACGATGCGCATGGAGATGACCAATTTCTGGGCAGTCTTCACGAGTGAATGGGCACAGGCGAAATTTGTTCACACGATTGGGGGTGGCTACATGACCGGCTCCTTCTTCGTGATGGCGATTTCCGCCTATTACATGCTCAAGCGTCAAGATGTGAAGTTCGCCGCTTCCTCTTTCCGTCTTGCGGCAGCATTCGGTCTCGTCGCGGCAGCGCTACGCTCCATATGGGCGACGAATCGGGCTACCTCGTCACGCGCGATCAGCCCACCAAGATCGCTGCCATGGAAGCTATTTGGGACACGCATGAAGCTCCGGCACCGCTCTCGCTCTTTGCCATTCCTGATCAGGAAGCGCAGAAAAATCATATGGAAGTTTCCGTGCCTTGGCTTTTCGGCCTGATGGGTACGCGCCCCTTTCAACAGAGATTCCTGGCATCAAACAGTTGACTGCTGATGCAGAAACTCGCATCGTCAACGGCCAAAAGCCGTCTCGACGCTTGAAGCATTGCGTAAAGATCCGAAAAATGAAGCTCTTCAGACGGAGTTCAAAGCCGTCGAAAAGATCTTGGTTTCGGCCTTCTGCTGAAGCGCTATACCGAGGATGTCACGAAGGCTACCCCGAAATGATCAAGCAGGCCGCTGCCGACACCATTCCGCAAGTCGCCCCCATGTTCTGGAGCTTCCGCGTCATGATCGGCTGCGGTTTAGCTCTTCTGTTGCTCTATATCGTTGGGCTTTACTTCTCCGTGAAGAAGACGCTCGACACAAAGACGCTTTATCTGCGCGCCACGCTGCTCGCATTGCCGCTTGGATCGCTTGTGAGGTAGGTTGGTTCGTTGCTGAATACGGCCGTCAGCCCTGGACCATCTACAACATCCTGCCCACGCACCTTTCTGTGTCCTCACTGACGTCCGGTGACCTGATTGGTTCCATTCTTGGTTTCGTTGTGCTCTATACCCTGATGCTCATCGCCGAAATGTGGCTAATGGTTCGCTTCTGCCGTAAGGGACCGAGCTCACTCGGCACGGGACGCTATCACTTCGAGCAGCAGTAATTCCGCAGGAGTCTTAAAAATGATTGACTACGAAATCCTGAAGGCCATTTGGTGGCTCTTCATCGGCGTACTGCTTGTCGGCTTTACCATCATGGACGGGCAGGACATGGGCGTTGGCACGCTATTGCCTTTCCTGGGCAAGAATGACGCGAACGCCGTATCATGATCAACTCGGTTGCCCCGCATTGACGGCAACCAAGTGTGGTTGTTACCGGCGGCGGCGCTATGTTTGCTGCCTGGCCGTTAATGTACGCCATCGCGTTCTCGGGTTTTATTGGGCCATGCTCGTAATCCTTGCAGCGCTGATGTTCCGCCCGTTGGCTTTTGACTATCGCAGTAAGGTTCCAGCCGAACGTTGGCGCTCGTCTTGGGACTGGCTTTTGTTTGTCGGCTCCGCCGTGCCGCCGATCATCTGCGGTGTCGCATTTGGCAATCTGCTTCAGGGCGTGCCTTTTGAAATTGATTCGACGATGCGTCCGGTTTATACCGGCAGCTTCTTCGGACTGCTCAACCCGTTCGGACTTTTCTGCGGCATCGTTTCAATTGTGATGGTTATCTTCCACGGCGCCAACTATCTTGCGTTGCGTACGGAAGGATCACTGCATCAGCGCGCCGTCAGTATTGCTTCAATCTCGGGGTCTTGACTGCTGTTCTTTTCGCACTTGGTGGCGTCTGGACGTATCTTGGCATTGACGGGTATGTTGCTGTTGCAGGACTTGACCCTGCAGGTCCGGCCAATCCGTTGGCTAAGACTGTCGAGCTGCAGGCAAGTGCCTGGTTCTCCAACTTTGCAGCCTATCCCGTACTCTGGCTTGTTCCTGCCTTAGGGATCTTCGGCGCTCTCGGTGGTGCTTTGATGATTCGTGCTGGCCGCGGCTGGCCTGCGATTATCTGCTCATCCATTTCGCTTCTCGGAATCGTACTGACGCCGCTTGTTTCGATGTTCCCATTTGTGATGCCGTCTTCAACGATGCTCAATGCCGGTTTGACGCTTTGGGACTGCACCAGCTCCCAGCTCACGCTTGAGATCATGTTCTTTGTGACGTTGATCTTCCTGCCAATCGTGCTGCTTTACACGACTTGGGCGTACCGCGTGATGTCGGGCAAACTTAATGCTGAATACATCGAAAAGAACACGCATCATCTCTACTGATTGATGTACAAACTGTGCGCTGCAGATGCATCTGCAGCGCACTCCATCTGCTTTCTAGGAGTTCTTCATGAGCTACTTCTATTGGATCATGGCTCTTGGCTTTGCCGTTGTACTTGCCGCTGTCATCGAAACTACGGTGACCCGCAACGATGACTAACACAAAGCCTGCCGCATCCTCGCGGGGATCGACTGCTTTACGAATCATTTCGTTCCTTGGTGCTCTAGCCTGTGCCGCCGTCGTTGTTCTTTATCCTCGTGCAATAGCCGAAGATGCCACCGGTGTGCCTCATGGCGCGTTAGTCGGCATGCTCTTCGGTATGAGCATCCTCTGGGTCTACGGCTTTGGTTTCACACCTCAGCATCGCATCTTCCGCTACCTCCTTTCACCGTTGCTTGGGTGGATTCTTTTGCTCGGTTTCGGTTGGATCGTTTTTTGTCGATGAAAGGTTATTAACTTGCCAATCGAAAAAACGCTATATGACAGTGTCGGCGGCGATGCAGGTCTTGATCGCCTCACCGCCGCCTTCATTCGCGTTCTGCTCGCCGATCCGCAATTAGAGGAGCTCCGCAGCATATACGCAGGACGAGACCTCGCACATTACGAAGCTCGCCTCAAGGAGTTCCTCTCAGGATGGCTAGGCGGCCCGCCTCTCTATCTTGAACGCCACGGCATGCCGATGCTTCGGGAAGGGCATCGCCGACTCGTCATTACACAGAACGCGCGTTATCAGTGGATGAGCGCGATGCGTTCAGCTTTGGCCGAAACGGTATCCGATCCTGAAGTCCGCCTTCGTCTTGAAGGAGCCTTCGCCAAAATGGCTGAATCACTCGTCAATACAGATCGCTGAGAACACTTCAAAAACGCCGCATGTTTCTGACAACATGCGGCGTTTTCTCATTCACTCAGGTCCAACGTTCATCCTCACGCTTGAGCCACTCGGGATCAATTTGTAGGCTTGAATGATCGTTACTCACCCAAAAAACGCCGTCTTGGATAGTCACAGCAAGCTTCATGTTGCGTGTAGCCATACTTCCCAAAGCTTTCGCTTCGTCATCGTGGATGAGTACAACAGCGAGTTTGCTGATCTTAGAAAAATCCCCCTTCAAGCTTTCCCACCAAGGAGCCGAACGAGCTTCATCGTAAGCCAACACGAGCACGTGTTCACTCTTTCCGGCTGCCTTCCTTACCGTTCGCAAATCAGGGACACCCAACTCCACCCAATCAATGATGGCTCCAGTATCGTCAAGCTCCCAAAGAGCTGGATCTCCGTCAGTAGAGAGCCCACGGCCAAATTCCAGTTTCTCCCCCGCACGCATACACCAAGCGAGCACTCGAAGCATCAGTCTCGTTTCCGTCTCAGAGGGATGTCGCGCAAGCGTGAGCACAGGCTCGCCATACCAATTCCGGTCAAGATCGGAAATGGAAAGCTGAGCTTTATATACCGTAGCGCCGAGGGCCATAGAAAGACTGCCTGGTGAAATTTGAAAGCTTGTGAGTATAACGCTCAGCTCAGCGGCATTTCGCGGTGCGACGCGAGACGGCGCCACCCTGACAAAATGCGCCAGGCAACCCATATACCCAACACAAGCATCCCGGCAATGAAAACAAAGATCCCGATACCGAAAAATACCAACGGAAGGCTCACCAAATACAACACAACGAGCCAAAGCAGGGCATACCAAAACGTGCGGATTTGCCAGGAAAAATGACTCTCCAACCAAGTTCCAGATGCATCCGAACGGAATATGTAGTTGATAATGACCGCTAGGATGGACGGCGCTGAAAAGACAAAAGCTCCGGCGATTGAAAGCCCGGCAGTTAAAAGCCCGATGAGAATCGAAATCGAGTGGAGACAGTAGACGATGTGAGCCACGGTGACGGTACCTGAAAGCGGTTCTTGCTTTATAGGCTCTCGAGAGGATCCTTCTGCACTGTTTCCAGTCGCGTTCACTGGCTGCGCTTCCAGATCCACAATATCATCGTCGCGACCGCCTCGGCCGCTGTTAAATTCCGTCATTGATAATCCTTTGCGCCGTTAACGGCACTTTATCCATACCGCAATTCTATGGTTGAGTTCTTCATCAGCTGGCACGCTGCGTTGGTATTTCTCGCCGCACTCGCTTCACCGGGTTGGGGAGCTGCGACGGCGGGTCTTTTTATTGGGATTGAGGCTGACAGCTGGACGCTGCCGCTTTGGGCTGCAGTGGGTGGTTGTCTGCGTGATGCAGCACTTTACGCTTGGACGGCTGCCGGACACTGGGCACTGATTCGACTGCCCAAAAGTATTCAAACACAACTTCACCAGGCGCCAGTCACTACCGCCGTCGGGTTACAATCATTTCACGTGTTCCGCTGGGATCTAGCTGCTGCCGCCGGTGCTGGTGGTCAGCCTAGACTGCGGTTTCTTGCCTGGCTGACTGTTGCCTCAGCTATCTGCGCCTATCTTGGTGCAGCAGCTGCATGGGGACTCTTCATCCTGCTCTGTCCCGGCGGACTGGGCCTCTTTGAGGCTCGACAATCGCTTCCCGGCCTCATCCTGCTCGCGCTCTTGGCGGCGGAAACGCTGCGCATTGTGCTCGAGCGCCTGATTGAACGATTTGGTAATCCATCATGAGAATTTTGCTCGTTGAAGACGACGACATGATCGGCGAAAGCGTCATGGCTGGCCTGGAAACTGAAGGGCATGCCATCGATTGGGTGCGGGATGGCAACTCAGCACTTCTCGCACTCAATACAACACCGTACTCTCTCGTCATCCTCGATTTAGGCCTGCCTGGCAAAGACGGGTTGCAAGTTTTAAAAGAAATGCGCGGCAGACGCGACCCAACACCGGTTCTTGTCACCACCGCGCGTGATACGGTCGATGACCGTATTAAGGGCCTCGACAGCGGTGCTGATGATTACTTAATCAAACCCTATGATCTTGATGAGCTTTCTGCACGCATTCGCGCTTTACTACGCCGGTCTGCCGGACGAGCAGATCCAGTAATTGAACGTGGGGAGCTCAAGATTTCTCCGGCCACTCGTGAAGTGACCTATAAAGGAGAGCCCGTCATTCTCTCCTCAAAGGAATACGCTCTTCTTGCAGCTCTTGCCGAACGCAAGGGGGTCGTTTGGAGCCGTGCACAGCTTGAGGAAAAGCTCTACAACTGGGACAACACTGTAGGGTCTAATGCAATTGAGGTTCATATCCACCATCTGCGTAAGAAACTCGCTGATTCGGCGATCAAAACCGTACGCGGAGTCGGATACATGCTCGAAACTTAAAAGCCATTTACATCATGACGAGCATCCGCCGGAAGCTTTTATTCACGCTTTTGGCCGCTCTGCTTGCGGCGGGGTTTTCCGCCGCAGCAGCGACCTTCTTTTCTGCTCAGGCTGAATTCAACGACTTCCTCGATGCGCACCTGCGTGAGACGGCAGAGTCGTTGGCTGACTCTGTGAGAAGCAGCATGCCCATGCATGCTCCTGAACACCTCACCATCATCGGTGACGCTCCGAGCTACCGCATCATCGTTCAGGTCTACGACTCTGCCAACAATAGTCTGTGGCAACGTGAGAATACTCCAGCCTTGCCACTGCCTGACGGTCCTGGTTTTGGATTATCAAAAGTGGATGGGCGTGATTGGCGTACCTATTCCGTAGCAGTAGGACCGCTCGTCATAACTGCCGGACAAGATCTCGCCGTACGAACCTCTCTCGCAGCAACCGCATCCTTTCGTATCCTGCAGCCGCTGTGTCTGCTCCTTCCGTTCATTGCTATTGCTGTTTGGATTGTCGTCGGCAGCGGATTAGCACCTTTGGAACGTACGGCACGTTCTATCGCACGGCGATCACCAACGTCTCTGCAGCCAATTTCTACAAAAGGTTTGTCCTCTGAACTGGCAAGTCTTGTAAACGCGATCAACAGCCTATTAGCGCGTCTAGGTGAGAGCTTAAGCGCGCAGCAACGCTTCGCCTCGGATGCAGCACACGAACTACGAACACCGTTAACGGCTTTAAAACTTCAGGTGCAGCTCGCTCAACGAGCAAAAACCCCTGAAGCACAAGATAAATGCTTCGCTCGCTTGAATGAAGGCATCAACCGAGCAACTCGCCTCGTTCAGCAGCTGCTCACACTAGCGCGCCTTGATCCTGACGCTTCAAAAAAGCCCATGTCGACCATTCATCTTGATGCGTTGATTGCTAGTATTCGCGACGATATGGCTCCAATCGCCGAGCAAAAAGACATCATCATCACCGCTTCGGCTTCGCCGGCACAAATCGACGGCATGGAAGATGCTATTCGTCTGATGATCACCAATCTAACCGACAATGCCATCCGCTATACCCCGCAAGGTGGACGCATCGAGCTTTCAAGCTCGATCGTAAATGGGCGTTCGGTTGTCCGCGTAAGCGACAACGGCCCGGGCATTGCTCCCGATGAACGGGCGCGCGTCTTTGACCGCTTTTACCGTGCTTTAGGTACCAAAACGTCCGGAACAGGTCTGGGACTTGCCATTGTCAAACGCATCGTCGACATTCATCATGGCACAGTCACGATTGAAGACGGTCTTGACGGCCGAGGAACAAGCTTTGTTCTCTCATTCCCGCCGCTCGGCGCATCTTGCCCCGAAGAAAGTGTTTAACGCAGAAGACACTTACAAATTTAACCGCTGTTTGCTAGGAGCTTGCCTCCTGCAACCGTGTGATCCGTTAGAGTTAAATCACTTCAGTTTTTAACTTACGCACTACGTCCCAGAGTTCGAAAAACTGCTCTATAGCTTCTTTTCGAACCGTTTTCGGGCGCATCTATAACGGATTAAAGCAATGCAGATCCTCTCGAAGACCTCCTTGGCGGCTGCGCTCTGCGCGGCCTTTGCGCTCACATCCGCCGCACTGCCTGTGCAGGCGACAGAAAGCAGCACCCCAACACAGCAGCAGACGCAGGGACAGCTCCCAGATTTCGTCAAACTCGTTGAAGATAATGGCGCTGGCGTAGTAAACATATCCGTCACAAAAAATGCTCGTACCGTCGCCGTGCCAAATTTCGGCTTCCCCGGCATGGATGAACAAGGTGCCGAGATTTTCCGCCGCTTTGGATTTCCGATGCCTTTTGGCGGTGGTGAGCAAGAAATCCCTGAACAACGCGGCACGGGATCGGGTTTCATTATTTCTACGGACGGGCTCATTCTGACGAATGCGCACGTGGTTGAGGGGGCAGATAAAATTGTTGTTCGCCTGACCGATAAACGTGAATTTGAAGGCAAGGTTCTCGGTACAGATAAACAAACCGATATCGCCGTCGTAAAAATTGAAGCGAAGGATTTACCTGCGCTGAAGATGGGTGACTCCAACCAGCTCAAGGTTGGCGAATGGGTAGCAGCCATAGGCAGTCCTTTTGGTCTTGACAATACCGTGACTGCCGGCATTGTGTCTGCGCTCTCTCGCAATCTTCCTACTGACCAGTACATGCCGTTCATTCAGACAGACGTCGCTGTCAATCCCGGCAATTCTGGCGGCCCGCTCTTCAATATGAAGGGAGAAGTTGTCGGCATTAACTCCCAAATTTTCTCCACTTCCGGTGGGTTCATGGGATTGTCCTTTGCCATTCCAATTGATATTGCCTTACAGGTGAAAGACCAACTGGTCAAAGATGGCAAAGTAACTCGCGGCTATGTCGGTGTTTATATCCAGCAAGTCACTCAGGATCTTGCTGAAAGCTTCGGGCTGAAGACTCCTGAAGGCGCACTCGTCACCAAGATTGAAAAAGGCAGTCCTGCAGAGAAGGCTGGGCTGAAAGCCGGCGACGTCATTACGGCTTTGAATGACCGCAAGGTAACAAGCTCCTCATCACTGCCCATGCTTGTATCTTCACTCCGCCCAGGTACGAAGGCTGAACTCACTGTTATTCGCGATAAAAAAGAGATTAAGCTCGATATTACTATCGGAACCAACTCGGCTGCAGACAACTCGGCCTCATCGGCAGATACACACCGTCTTGGCATTGAGGCCCGCGTACTCACTGATGCTGAATCAAAGGATGCTGAAACAACCGGTCTTCTTATTACGAAGGTCAGCAAATTTGCGCAGCAGTCCGGCTTGATGGCAGGCGACATTATTGTGAGTGCCAACGGCAAACTCATGAAGAGCGCTTCAGATCTGCGCGAAGCATGTCGTAGCGATCAGGTTCTGCTTCTGGTGCAGCGTGATGGCGGCCGCATCTTCATCCCTGTGCGCTTCCCCAAGAAATAATCAGCGGCAAAATCTAACTGATCTAATAAAAATAAGCCTGAAGATCTACACAGACCTTCAGGCTTATTAATTTTGACGAGTCCCTACTCAAAGGGCAATAGTCACTTTATAGCCATACTTTTCTCAAACGCTTCGAGAGACATGCCAAGCGCTTTGGAACGCTCCCACATCCAAATCAGAAGAAGTCGTTCGATCGTAACCTGTTTAAGCATTTCCCGATTGACATCAGGATAAAAGGCTACCGCCCCGCGCAGCGACTCAAAAAAAGTACGAATACAAATTACTCGCGCTTCAAGCAGTTCCCTCGGCACATTATCCATAGAGCAGGATGGATCCTGATGGATAAGTGCCACCACATGCTCAACAATGCGGCGGTTAGCCGCCACCATAATTTTGTGTACGCCAGGATTAACCAGTGCCTCCCCCGCTACAGAAATGGCTAGCAGCAGGCTGTCAGGATCCAGATATGCGTCGGCCATCTGCTCAAGATGCCTTCGCAACATAGATTTATAGTCTTCCCCTGGCAAAGGCTCAATCTTTTGAGAAACAACCATTAGGAAGCGACTCTTTTCACGCTCTACAAGCGCTTCAATAATCGCTTCCTTGTTTTGGAAATAGTTGTAGAGATTGCCAAGGCTCTTACCACTTTCTTTCGCAATATCACGCAGCTTTAACTGATGAAGGCCATTTCCCTTCACCAGTCGTTCTGCCGCATCAACGATTTCTCGCCGATGCTGTTCGGCAAGTCGCTCCGTCCGTTCCTGATCGGCAACGGGGCTCACTTCTCTGCGCCTTCAATGGTTTTAGCCGGTTCGGGCAGCTCAGTACCACCGCCCAATACCTTATAGAGCGTTACAAGACTGGATGCACGCGAGAGTTCAGCCGTAATCACAGCCTGCTGAGCAGATACCTTGGTACGCTGAGCATCAAGGACCTCTGTATAGGCCGCAGCACCGTGTTTGTAACGAGCACTGGACAGTTCAAAGGCCTGTGAAGCCGCATCCGCAAATTCACGGCGTTCTTTGAGCTCCCGCTCGACCGTACCTTCAGTCGCAAGAGCATCGGCGACTTCTTGGAAAGCCGTCTGAATGCTCTTTTCATAGGTTGCAACAGCGATCTTTTCCTGCACTTCTGCGGAACGCAAGTTCGCAAGATTACGACCGCCAGTAAAAATTGGAATCGAAATGCTAGGCGTAAAGCTCCACAGCCCCGTATTCGCACCAAAAAGGTCGGACAAGTGAGCTGAAGCACTGCCTGCGTTAGCCGTAAGCGAAATGCTTGGGAAGAAGGCCGCGCGCGCCGCACCGATGTTGGCATTAGCGGAAATCATGCCGCGTTCTGCAGAAATAATGTCAGGGCGATTAAGAAGGACTTCACTCGGCAATCCTGCGGGCATTGTCGCTGGAAGCGTTGCGGCGAGCTCTACCCCGGAGGGCTGTAACTCATCAGGAACTTTAGAGCCCACGAGCAGTTCGAGTGCATTTTGGCTTTGCGCCACTGCGCGAACATAGGTAGTAATCGCAGCTCTGGCACTCGCCACTGTTGTGCGAGCTTGCTCATAATCGAGGCGGCTCGCAGCACCATATTTGTAACTTTCTCCCACCAAACGGAAGCTTTCTTCTTGGCTAGCAAGCGTTTCTTTCTGTAGGGCGAGCTGTTCACGGTTGGCGCCAAGAGTCAACCACGCCAGCGTTACTTCTGAAACCAACGTGCCCTGCGTTGTACGCTGCGCATCTTCTGACTGCAAGTAAGTTTGAAGCGCCTGCTCCGTCAAATTACGAACTCGACCAAAGAAGTCAATTTCATAACTTGCCATTGCCAAATCTGCTGAATAGGCATGCGTTGTGGAGTCCGTCGATTCGCGATGCGTTGTTGCATTGGAAGCCGCTGCAGCGACTGTTGGGAAAAGATCCGCACGCTGCACGCCGTAAAGTGCACGCGCATTCTCAACATTGAGCGCGGCGATGCGCAAATCGCGGTTGTTGGAAAGAGCAAGCTCAATGACTTTTTTCAAGCGATCGTCCTGAATGAAGTTCTGCCATTTAGGCAGTTCTTCGCGCTTCAATTCACTATTAGCGTAAGACTCGCCTTCTGGCCAGGCTTGCGCTACAGGCGCTTCCGGACGCTCATAGTCTGGCGCCAAATTCACACAACCCGCAAGGGCAAGTGCCGCCGCCAGTGGCATAAGAGACAGCATCTTCTTCATTTGTATTCACCTTCTGTCACAGACAGGAATTTCTTACATTTTGCTCTGTGAGTGCGGCTGCTGTTTAAGCTGCCGCACTCCGAAGTCAGAGATATCAGGCCTGTACCGTCTTCACCGGCGCATTAGGCCCGCCGGAGATGCGATGCGCGATACGCGTCACGAAGACAAAAAATGCCGGTACCAAAGCCACGCAAAGGATCGTGCCCGTGATCATCCCGCCAAGCACGCCCACACCAATGGCATTTTGCGCGCCGGAGCCAGCACCGTGCGCAATAGCCAACGGCAGCACCCCCAATCCGAAAGCAAGCGAAGTCATCAAAATCGGGCGCAGGCGCAGTTCGACAGCATGCAAAGCAGCTTTTACCACGTCTTCCCCTGCGGCAACCAGATCCTTAGCAAACTCAACGATCAGAATAGCGTTCTTAGACACCAACCCCATCGTTGTCAGCATGCCAACCTTAAAGTAAACATCGTTATTCATGCCAAGGATCAGTGTGAGCCCCAGAGCACCGACGATACCGCAAGGAATTACCAGAAGCACGGCAATAGGCACTGACCAACTTTCATAAAGAGCCGCCAAGCAGAGGAACACCACGAGAAGCGAAATGGCATAAAGCGCAGCTTCCTGCGAGCCTGCCTGACGTTCTTGATAAGAAACGCCGTTCCATGCAATTGAATATCCTTCAGGGAATACCTTTGCGGCTATCTCTTCAATAGCTTGCATCGCCTCACCAGAAGACACACCTGCAGCAGGGCTACCCTGAATATTCAAAGCCGCCAAACCATTGAAACGTTCCAGACGAGGACTCGAATAGTTCCATTCAACTTCAGCAATAGTCGAGAGTGGCACCATCTCACCCTTGCTGTTACGAATGTGCCAGCGATTCAAATCTACAGGTTGCATGCGTGAAGATGGCACACCTTGGACCCACACTTCTTTAATACGACCACGATCAAGGAAGTCGTTGACGTAACTGCCGGCCAACGCCGTAGAAAGCGCCGAGTTGACAGTAGCAATATCAAGTCCGTAGGCCGAAAGCTTCTCGTTGTCGAGCTTCAGATGCATCTGTGCCGTATCGTCCATACCGTTGTGACGAACCATCGTCAGACGAGGGTCCTGATTTGCAGCAGCAAGAAACTTATTACGCAGCTCCATCATCTTGGCATGACCAGCGCCTTTTTCGTCCTGAATATAGAAATCAAAACCGTCTGCAACACCCAATTCCGGCACTGCTGGCAATGGGAAAAGGAAGCTGCTGGCATTCTTAAATTCAGGAGACATCATGAATGCGCCCATCGCGCGTCGCTGAATAGCAAGCACGCTCTGATCGTCATTGGGTCGAGCACTCCAGTCCTTGAGCTTAACGAAGCCCAAGGCCATGTTTTGACCGGAACCTGCGAACGAGAACCCGCGCACGGCGAAGAACGAATCTATATCGCGGGACTCCGTTTTTTCCAAGAATTTCTGGATACGAGTCACTTCGTGATCCGTACGTTCCATCGTCGCGCCCTGCGGCAATTGCACCTGCATCAGCGCAACACCCTGATCCTCACCCGGCATGAAGGACGTTGGAGTTTTAAGGAAGCCCCAAATCATGCCCCCCACAACGAGTGCATAACAGACGACGAGCAGCAGCGGATGATGAATAAATCCGCCTACACCGTCGCGCACCGCAACAGTAAGCGCTTCAAAGCCGCGATTAAACCATCCGAAGAACCCACTTTTGCCCATATGCTCATCATGGTCAATGGGCTTCAAGATCTTGGCGCAAAGCGACGGCGTCAATGTCAGTGCAATGATGACGGAAAGCACCATTGCAGAAACAATGGTGATCGAGAACTGCCGATAAATCACGCCGGTAGATCCGCCAAAGAAGGCCATTGGGATAAACACAGCTGACAGCACCATTGCAATGCCAACCAATGCCCCAGTAATCTGCCCCATTGATTTCACTGTTGCGGTGTGCGGATCTGTTCCGTCCTCACGCATCACACGTTCGACGTTCTCCACCACCACAATTGCGTCGTCAACCAACAGACCAATTGCCAACACCATGGCGAACATCGTCAGCATGTTAATTGAGAACCCCGTAGCAGCAAGCATGCCGAAGGTACCCAGAAGCACAACTGGCACAGCGATCGTCGGAATGATCGTTGCACGCCAATTCTGCAGGAAAAGGAACATAACGCAGACCACCAGAATAATGGCCTCAATCAGAGTCTTCACCACTTCATGCAGAGCCGCGCGAACGAAAGGCGTCGTATCGAAAGGAACGACGACCTCAACGCCTTGAGGCATCAAACTCTTCAATTCCTCTACTCGTTTCAGTACCGCAGCCTGCGTTTCCAAAGCATTCGAACCAGAAGCCAGCTTGATGGCCATACCCGAGGCTGCATAGCCGTTGAAAGTACCCAACGCTATGTAGTCCTTCTGATCCAGTTTTACTTCGGCAACGTCACGCAAATAGACATTTGCGCCTTCCTCAGTCACCTTTAAGAGAATATTGCGGAAATCTTCGGGAGTCTCAAGCAAACTCGATGAAGAAATGGTCGCCGTAAACTCTTGCTTGCCGTCAGTCGGCTGTGCAGCAAGACTGCCGGTCGAAACCTGCATGTTTTGTGCGCTGATCGCCGACGTAATATCTGACGGATTGAGCTTGTACTTAACAAGTTTGTCCGGATCAAGCCAGACGCGCATGGCATAAGACGCACCAAATACTTGAGCTTCACCCACACCGCTCACACGCGCAAGCGGTTCCTGAATGTTCGAGGTCAGGAAGTCGCCCAAGTCAGCCGTCTTGATAGACGGGTCCTTACTCACAAAACCAACCACCATCAAGAAATTGGCAGAGGTCTTCTGAATCGTGACGCCGAGCTGTTGAACTACCTGCGGCAGAGAGGTAAGAGCAGTTGAGATCTTATTCTGAACCTGCACCTGCGCCATATCGGGGTTGGTGCCAGTTTCAAATGTCACCGTGATACTCACGCGCCCCGCAGAATCCGAAGTCGACTGCATATAGAGGTAGCCGTCGAGCCCCGTGAGGTTCTGCTCAATCACCTGCGTTACGGTATTTTCAATCGTGCTCGCAGATGCACCAGGATAAGTCGCAGTGATGCTCACTTGAGGAGGAGCGATCTGAGGATACTGACTCACCGGCAGCGTCGAAATCGACAGGATACCGGCTAGCATGATGATGATCGCGATCACCCAAGAAAAAACTGGGCGGTCAATAAAAACGCGAAAACATGAATCAGCGTCTCCGGGGTTAGAAGAGCGGCTTACCTTCGGGAGCCGATTTAGGATCGTATTCTTTTGGGGTCACAACTGCGCCCGGCGCTGTACGTTGAAAACCTTCAAAGATCACACGGTCACCCACCTGGATACCGGAATCAACAATCCAGAAAGTGCCTTGCGTTTGAGTGGCAACAATATTGCGACGCTCAACTTTATTGTCCTTGTCAACAACATAAACGTAAGTATTGCCGCGCGTATCACGCATGACAGACTGCATGTGTACAAGGATCCCGTCCGGACGCAAGCCTTCAACAAGATTGGCTCGGACAAACATACCTGGAAGCAGAAGACGGTCAGGATTGGCAAATTCAGCACGCAGACGCACAGAGCCAGTACTTTCATCAACCTGTACATCCGTAAAAGTGAGTTTGCCTTTTTGAGCGTATTTCGATCCGTCTGAGAGAATAAGCTCTACTTCAGCAGCACCCTGAGTATCGGTCTTAAGCGTGCCTGCCGCAATTTCACGCTGAATACGAAGCATGTCGTCAGCAGTCTGTGTCACATCAACATAAATCGGATCGAGCTGCTGCACCGTCGTAAGAGCAGTTGTCTGATAAGCCGACAACAGCGCGCCTTCCGTAAATTCCGAACGCGACACCCGACCAGAAATAGGCGAGCGAACCTTCGTATAGTCAAGATTAATCTTGGCAGTCAGTACAGCAGCTTCCGCAGCTTTTACGGCTGCTTGAGCTGTCTTCATGGCTGCCTGTGCGGCATCATCAGATTGCTTAGAAACAGCGTTAGTTTTCACAAGTTCTCGCGAGCGCTTAGCATCTGCTGATGCTTGCGTAAGCTGAGCTCGCGCTTGTGCAAGCGAAGCTTCTGAACTCTTCAGCTGAGCTTCATAAATGGCCGGGTCAATCTGATAAAGCGGATCACCAGCCTTCACTCCGACCAGTGAGTACCGTCGCAATATGCAGAGGCTCGGCCTTGGCCGTTACCACAACGACTTCCTGAGGAGGCATTTGGTGCTCTGCTGCAATGGCAGAGCTGACGAATGTATTTTTCGCAGCCCGTCAAAAGCACAACCGCACTGAGCGCAAGCCCTATCGCAGCATGAAGCGTTTTTGTTTCAACAACATTCTCAATTCAACCCGACTTGACTGATCCATGGAACTTGGTTTGTGCAAATGAACATGCGTTCACTCTGAACAAGAGTTCAGAACTATAGCATACAAAACAGTATGCGGGTTTTTCTAATACTTCTCTTTTATGTTTCTTCGCCAAACCTAAGTCCGTTCACAGGTAGAATTACCTAGTTTGAAAGCTCTATTTGCACTTTTTTGCAAAAGCTTCATCCTCAGCGGCGTCAGCTTCTGCGAACTGCACGCCGTCTTGCTTTATTCCGGGAAGCCGGAGCCATGTTTGAAGCCCTCCATTTTCAGTATTTCCTCGGCGGTCTCGTCTCGCTCATCACCATCACGAATCCGCCTTCCAAAATGCCTCTCTTCATCAGTCTTACACAAGGCATGAGTGAGGAAAGACGGCGTCAACAGGCTAATTGGGCTGGCATTTATGCTGCGGCCATCATGCTGGTGAGCCTTGTCTGCGGCAATGTACTGCTTGCGTTCTTTGGTATTTCTTACGGTGCGATGCGCATTGCCCGGTCTCGTTGTTGCAGCAATTGGCTATCAAATGCTTTTGGGGTAATTTCCGAACAAAGCGCCGATTGTTCGCCGCGACCGCGAGGACTATGCTTTTTCCCCATTGCCATGCCGGGTATCGCAGGTCCCGGCACGATCGCTGTGGTCATCGGCTTTTCTACCGAAATTGCAGAGCTCCCGGGCTATATCGATATGGCTATTGCTTTTGCATGGACGGCACTAGCGATTCTGCGCAACCAGTCTCTCATGGTTCATCATGCGCTATTCCGATGTAATTTCAAATCGCCTTGGCCCCTCAGGAACTCTTTGTCATCGGTAAGCTGATGGGGTTTCTGCTGATCTGTATTGCGTTCAGTTCGTCGGATCTGGCATCCGAACTTTCATCGCCGGTGGCTAACTTGAATTAATAAAAAGACCCCTTGGAAACTTCTTTATTCCAATAGGGTCTTTCTTTGAATTCCAATCAGCTTATTCCACTGTCACGCTCTTAGCGAGATTCCTTGGTTTATCAACATCCGTCCCGCAAACGAGAGCGGCATGATAGGCCAACAATTGAGCGGCACGACGTGCAGAATGGGAGAGAGCATGCCGTAATTTTCCGGCAAACGAATGACGTGAACTCTTTCTTCAGAAGTGATGTTGCTATCCCCATCGGCAAAACATAAAGCTCGCCCCCTCGGGCACGGACCTCCTGCATGTTGCTTTTAAGCTTCTCCAGAAGCCGATCATTCGGCGCGACCGTTACAACCGGCATATCCTCATCCACGAGTGCCAATGGGCCGTGCTTTAATTCACCAGCTGGATACGCCTCTGCGTGGATATAGCTGATTTCCTTTAGTTTCAAAGCACCTTCCAAGGCAATCGGATAATGCATGCCTCGTCCGAGGAAAAGAGCGTGCTCCTTCCGCGCGAATCTCTCAGCCCAATCAATCACCTGAGGCTCAAGAGCAAGTACGGCTCCCAACGCTGCAGGAACATGGCGCAAAGCCTTAAGTTCTCTTTCTTCGTCCTCTGGCGTGAGTCGACCATTGAGTTTGGCGAGAGTCAGTGCCAAGAGATAGATAGCCGTAAGTTGAGTAGTAAACGCCTTTGTTGACGCAACACCGACTTCCACACCAGCACGCGTCACATAAGCAAGACGGCTCTCGCGCACCATAGCCGACGTAGCAACGTTGCAGATCGTTAGGGACTTTGTCATTCCCAACTCGGCAGCATGACGAAGCGCCGCCAATGTATCAGCCGTCTCTCCAGACTGTGAAATTGTTATCACTAATGTGTCCGGATCTGGTACAGATATACGGTAGCGATACTCGCTTGCAATCTCAACATCGCAATGAAGTCCCGCAATAGCCTCAATCCAATATTTTGCCGTCAGCGCAGCGTAATAAGAAGTACCGCAAGCCAGGAAAAGAAGACGTTTCACACCAGTGAAAACCGTCTCCGCCTCTGATCCAAAGAGTTTAGGCGTAATACCGGCAACGCCTTCGAGCGTATCGCTGATGGCTCGAGGCTGCTCGAAAATCTCTTTTGCATGTAATGGCGATAAGGTCCTAAATCCACTGCGTGGAATAGGCCTGAACTGTGCGCACCGGACGTTCAACCGATATAAATTCGCTCCCGTTTCGAGCGAAAACATCTACAGCATCCGGTGTGATTTCACAGACATCACCTCTGCGAGATACAAAATGCGGTCAGTGATACCTGCTACAGCCATCGCATCTGAAGCTGCAAACATTTCACCATTGCCAAGACCACTACAAGAGGAGAGCCCTGACGAGCCAGAACGACTCGATGAGGCACATCCTTGCAAATAACTGCAATCGCGTAACTTCCGGCAAGTTCAAGCACACTTTTTTTTACGGCTTCAAGCAGATCACCTTGATAGTTCGAATGAATGAGATGGGCAATCACCTCTGTATCCGTCTGACTGGTGAAGTCATAGCCGAGATTCTTCAAACGCTCTCGAATGGACTCGTAATTTTCAATAATGCCATTGTGCACGAGACCGATGAGTCCACGGGAAAAGTGGGGGTGAGCATTGCAGACTTCTGGTGCTCCATGAGTGGCCCAACGCGTATGTGCAATCCCTGTCGGGGCATTGAGTTCTTTAGCCTGTCGCGCTAATTCGGCAACTCGCTGAGTTGAACGTGCGCGGCGTAGCCCATCATCGCCAACGGTGGCTATGCCGCAGGAGTCATACCCCGATACCCAATCGCCGCAACCCTTCAATAAGCAACGGAACGACGTTACGACGAGCTGCCGCAGCCACAATGCCACACATATGTCTTCTCCACAATTCAATCAGTTCTTTTCACCGGGCGAGTCCACCCTTCCACCACGATCTGCCTCGCACGGCCAACCACCAGTTTGCCTGCAGGAACAGAACGCGTCACTGTTGTGCCTGCCCCCACTGTGGCACCAGCACCAACCAGGACAGGAGCGACGAGTTCAGTACCTGAACCAATAAAGGCATCATCACCGATCTCAGTGCGAAATTTGTTTACGCCATCGTAATTACAGGTAATAGTCCCCGCTCCAATGTTGACGCGTTCGCCGATTGAAGCGTCTCCGATATAAGTGAGATGGTTCACTTTGCTTGAAAGCCCCACCACAGATTTTTCACCTCAACGAAGTTACCAATGTGGTTTTCCCCCAGGAGTTTGGCGCCAGGGCGAAGGCGAGAGTATGGCCCCACTCGGCTTCCCGTCCCTACTGATGCACCATCAATGTGGCAGAACGGAAGAATCTGTACACCATCGGCTATCTGTGCATCCTTGATGACGCAGTTGGCACCAATCTTTACATTGCTGCCAATCACGACTCGTCCCTCAAAGACGACATTCACATCGATTTCCACATCTTGTCCGCAAATGAGTTCGCCGCGCAAATCAAATCGATCGGGGTCAATAATCGTCACACCGGCTTCAAGAAGTCGCTCAGCCTGCACTCGCTGCCACACCCTTTCAAGCCGAGCAAGCTGTGATTTGGAGTTGATTCCTTCGACCTCCCAGGCATGCTCTGGATGGACTGTTGTAATCGACACTCCGTCATTAAAGGCGAGACCAATCACATCGGTAAGGTAGTACTCACCTTGAGCGTTTTGATTTTTCAGACGACTGAGCCAATCAGCAAGATGAGCTGTCGGGAGGCACATGATGCCGGTATTCACTTCGCAAATTCGTTTTTCCTCGGAGGAAGCATCTTTTCCTCAACGATTGAAACTACTGCACCTGAAGCATTGCGCAGAATGCGTCCATATCCTGTTGGATCCGAAAGCTCTACTGTCAGTAATACTAAACTGCCATCAGCTCCCGCTTCAGCCATGGTCATCAGCGTCTTTGGGGATAACAATGGCACGTCCCCCAAACAGACCAGCGTCATGGGATCTTCAGGGTTAATTGCTGCAAGCGCCTGCATAAGTGCATGCCCCGTACCTAGCTGTTCCTGCTGTAATGCAAAGACGATATCTGTACGGCCCTCGTAATGCTTTCTCACAATACCAGCAGCATGCCCAATCACAACCACTCGCGGATGATCGGCTAAGTCCGCCGTGGCATCAAGTACATGGTCAAGCAGCGGACGCCCAGCAAGCGCCTGAAGCACTTTCGGCAAACTTGAGTGCATGCGTTTGCCTTTACCAGCAGCGAGAACAACTACGTTCATGATGAATCCCAGACAGTATGAATGGAGCGAATTCTAACGAACGAAGGGCTCTGCCGAAGCAGAGCCCTTCCAATCACTCGTAAAAGAAAACCTTGAATGATCAAATCGAAGCTGAAGCCGTCACAACTGCAGGAAGACGACCGCGACCAACATCCGCATCAACCGGACGACTCATGAGATTGCGATGGCGCTCAGCTAAAAACTTTTTATTGTCGGCGGTTGGAAGCAAAGACCCCACAACCATACCGAAGCCAGCAGCAATAAAGCCACCCAAGACGTTCGGAAACACTTCACCTAAAGCTGACCAGGTAAGCACCACCCAGACTACGCTACCAAGGAAAATCGAAATGTAGCAGCCCTGACGCGTAGCCTTTTTCCAATAAAGTCCACAAACGAGTGGCCAGAAGGCTCCTACAACCGGAAACTGATAAGCCATTGCCACCATGTCATAAATGGCTGCTCCCTCAAGCGCGATTGAATAGGATAGAACGCAAACAGCGAAAACAGCAACGGAGAGGCGCATGGCTCGAAGCATATTGCGATCGTCGATTTTCATAAAGTGACGAAGCACATTCTCAACAAAGATTGTGGATGGAGCCAGCATCGTCGCAGAAGCCGTCGACATAACAGCCGAGAGTACAGCACCGAAAAATACTACACGCAGCCACATCGGCATGTAATCGCGCACGAGCGTTGGAAGAAGCTGCTGAGGATCCTCAGACAACATCTTTTCAGCGGCATCCGGCATTACAAGAATGGCGGCAACAACGATGAACATCGGCACGAAAGCAAAAAGAATGTAGAACGATCCCCCAAGGATGGGACCAGCAACTGCCGTCGGCAAATTCTTTGCAGACATGACGCGCTGAAAAACGTCTTGCTGAGGAATTGAACCGATCATCATCGTCATAGCAGCTGAAATCCAAAAGAGCCAGCCAGTGGTCGTGGGTTCAGGGAATGCGTGAAAGAGATCTCGTCCGCGGGCATAGTCGACAACCTTATCCATGCCGCCTGCAAGGTCGGTCGCAAACCACAAGATGGCAACAAGACCTACAACGATGACTATCATCTGCACAAAGTCCGTCATCGCTACCGACCACATACCGCCGACCATCGTATAAGCCAATACCACAGCCGCCCCGATCACCATACCGGTGGTCATCGAGACTGCGCCTTCAGTGATCAGATTAATGACAAGACCAAGCGCCGTTACTTGAGCGCCTACCCAGCCAAGGTAACTGATAACAATCGCGACTGAACAAAGCAGCTCCACAGAGCGTCCGTAACGATCACGATAGTAGTCACCAAGCGTAAGGATGTTCTGCTTATAGAGTTTGTGAGCAAAAAACGTACCCACCAGGATCAGTGCCATGCCTGACCCAAAAGGCTCTTCGATCACCCCGGCAATTCCGCTTTCAATGAAGCGTCCAGGAAGCCCAAGAATCGTTTCTGAGCCGAACCATGTCGCAAAAGTTGCCGTAATGACCATAGGCAGCGGAAGGCTGCGGCCGGCGAGAGCAAAGTCACTCGTGTTCTTGACACGAGTCGCTGCAATAACACCGATAGCAATCGTAGCAGCGATATAGAGCAGGACAAAACCAGTCAGCGTCATCTCTTCCTAATCCTTATAAAAACGACGTTGAACGGAAAACCGTAAGATTTATTTCTCGCGCATTTTAGGTTTCACACCCCAAATACGCGCCTCTCATGCCCCCTAATGTATTCCCTGAAGTCAGGAATCGGGCAAGACTTTATCGAGATCAAAAAAAATGCACCGCATTCAATAAAAAATGCAGTGCATTCAACTAGTTAACGACAAGTTCTGAAAAGCGTTTATAGCCCTGTATGCTATTTTATGCCGACCATCGGATCGCTTATTGTCGACAATAATTCGACTTTATGCTTGTGCACTGGATTCGTTTTGGCGAATGGCACATAGAAGCCAACCACCAGTCCCCGTCACAGGTTTTTCAAGCACCCAGATTTCATCAAAGGTTTCAGGTTCTCCACTTACGACAAGCGAACCAAAGAAGCGAACACTTGCATAGTAGGTACCGTCCTGCTGAGCGATGCCAAGGAGTTCATTTTCCAAACTTTTCACTTCAGTGTGGTAAACCTCACCCTTGCGCTCACGCAACTGATGCGTCACGGCAGTAAAAATTTCATTTGACGTGAAGTCAGAAATCTCTATCACATTACCTGTATCCCAGGCCTGTTGAAGCTTTAGGTAGTTGTCGCGGGCCGTCTTCAAGAATCCTTCACGATCAAAATCTACAGGCGTCACATCGACAAGTCCGGAGCTCTCGGCAGTGCTGGAAGATTCCGAAGCAGCGCCTCCCATTAATTGATCCATGAGACTGCCGCTACGAACACCCCCCTGCGACTGTTGCCAGTTTTGCTGGGGAGCAGAATTCGACTCGCGCTGCATAGTCTGCTCCATATCAGTCTGACGCTGTTGATCAAACGGATTGGATCCAGCTGGGCCACCTGCAGTTTGAGGACGACGGCGCATCAGGAACATGCGCACAACAAAAAAGACCACAACTGCAAGCAGTAAACCAGTAATCAGACTGGAAATCCCTGCACCATTAATACCGAGAAGACTCAAGAGTGCAGTAATGCCAAGCGCTGCAGCGATACCACCAAGCACACTGCGCATCATGGATGGTTTTTGTGCTGGTGTTGGTACCGGAGCCGCCTTGGGCTGAGCTTGATTAGCTCTAGGCTGTGCTGAAGGCGCCGCCGGAGCAGCTGTCGGAGCACGCTGCGAGAAGGTGGGAGCGGCCTTGCCAAAACTTGCTCCACCGCCGAAGCGTTTAGCTGCATCAGCATCGAACGACGTGGTAGCAAGGGCTACACAGACGACGAGGGCTGCGATGAGATTCTTCATTAACTTTTCCTTTGAGAAGTCGATGCGACGGGTCTCTCGCCGCAGGGGATCAATCGGGGAATCCGATCGCTAAGAGCGCATTTTTATGGCTTGATACCGATGTGGAGCGCGCAAACTCCGAAAGTCAGATTGTGCCACTTCACACGAGAAAACCCGACTGATCGCATTAGATTTGCAAAGGTTGGCTGATCAGGGTGCATGCGAATAGATTCAGCTAAATATCTATAAGAATCAGCATCTCCTGCAATTTTTCCTCCCAACCAGGGCATGAAGTGAAACGAGTAAAAATCGTAAAAAGGCTTTAAGAGAGGAGCACACTTGGAAAATTCAAGCACCAAAAGCTTTCCACCCGGTTTGAGTACGCGGAGCATCTCAGCCAAAGCACGATCCTTGTGAGTCATATTACGGATGCCAAAAGACACCGTCACACGATCGAACGCATTGTCTTCAAAAGGAAGATGTTCAGCGTCTGCCTGTATCACCTGACAATTGAGGCCTAATTGTTCCAAACGTTGACGGCCATAGCTGAGCATTTCATAGTTGATATCGGTAGCGGTAATATTTTCTGCATTTGTCCGATGTGCAAAAGCAATTGCCAGATCACAGGTCCCGCTTGCGATATCCAGTAGCTTCATGCCCCGAGTGACTTCCGCCTCTCGAATGCAACGGTGCTTCCAACCACGATGCATACCAAAGCTGAGTATGTCATTCATTAGATCGTACTTCGGGGCCACACTATCAAAAACCTCACGAACCTTCTCTTCTTTTTTGGCTTCTTCAACTTTAGTGAACCCAAAATCAATTTGTTTTTCCGCTTCACTCACGTTTTTTTTCGATTTATCCGTCATTTTATCTTCAAATGATTGAGGGATTAGGCATGTCCGCAGCCACCGTGCGGAGGTCTATTTTTTGTCACAAAAGGAGCATTTCTAGGATCATGAGGATCGCGTGAAGCACCCACTTTTTCTAGTTCTTCAAGGTATTTCTGCCAAAGCACATCACGCTCATGATCAAGCTTCTCAAAATAGTCCCAGCTGTAGACGCCTGAATCGTGACCATCGTCATAGAGAAGCCTGAGAGCATACTGTCCCACGGGCTCTACTCCTTTCAATCCCACTTCCGCCTTTCCTACTTGCAGAACAGCTTCGTCAGGAGAGTGCCCCTGAACTTCAGCAGACGGAGAAAACACACGCAGAAACTCAAAGGGAAAAACTGCACGAGCATTATTTTGATAAATAAGTTCGAGCGTGCGAGTCTTCTGATGCACAAGCACTTGAACGGGGACTTTCATAGCTTGAATCCTGAACAAGCAAAAAGCCGCCCGCCGAAAGGGCGAAGCGGCTTGATAAAAATGGTCCCGCGACAGGGACATGCGCCACTTGATATTTATGAAAATTTCAAGAAACCATCGTTTCCGTGTACCTTCTTGTGTACTAAAAACGAAAGGCTAGGAAGCGCGAATACAACTCACCTTGTCGCGGTTTCAGGTGCCGGAGAATAACACAAACCTTTCCTAGGGCGCACCGCCATGAACCCTCAATGACAATCAGAGCCTGCCAGAACTTTCAATCGTCGACACGCTCATGATGAGAATCATCAATCTTTACCATCAGCCGGCTAATACCCATCTCAAGACCCTCAGAACAGACCTGGCGAAGCGATTTCATCGTGGGAATTTTGGGAATTTTGGGAACGCCTACTGCCAGTAGGCTTCGCAGGCAATTTGCCTTTGGGAATTCTTGGGAATTTTGGGAATTCCTTTAAATTTCAAATACATATGAAAAACCCGCCGCAGGAACGTTCCCCGCGACGGGCTGATTAGATGGAATTTGCCTCACCAACCTTCATAGCCAGTTAGCTTGCGAGCCTCCTTTTCGGCTTCTTCTCGGCTCATACCGGCGTCGTACTCCAGTATCGCGGCTCGCTCCTCATAAGCCTCTTGAACAGCTTTCAGTCGATCCAAGCCAGCAGGAGGCTTCATCTTTCGTTCTTCAGTCATGTGTATCCCCTTGTCTAAACAGACCTGGCGAAGCGATTTCATCGTGGGAATTTTGGGAATTTTGGGAACGCCTACTGCCAGTAGGCTTCGCAGGCAATTTGCCTTTGGGAATTCTTGGGAATTTTGGGAATTCCTTTAAATTTCAAATACATATGAAAAACCCGCCGCAGGAACGTTCCCCGCGACGGGCTGATCAGATGGCTTTAAGCACTATTGCCCGAAGATTCATCAACCGGCATCACCACATAAACGCATCGAGCACCTGACAGATGCGGGGCAATCATCTTCCCCAGCGAGCCGGATGCCTTGAACATATATGGATGGCTTCGGTCGTTTTGCTTCAGCAACCCTTGTTTAGCTAATGCACTAAGCACAGCCTTCGGCACATCCCCGACCGGACATAACTCAGCATCAAACAATGTCCGGTTGATAAATGCTTCAGTAGGGATATCTTCAATGGTTACTTTCAACACACCCATACAGGGAAGGGCTGAGGCCGCCTGAATCAGTGTTTCACTGCCAGGCCGCTGAAGCGCAAAACGCCCACGGTTCGCACTGATCTTCTCCACGACGAATAGAACGCGCTCGCGATCCTGCATTTCTGCTGTCTTGTATTCGGCGCGCCATGCTTTGAAGCACTTGGCCGCAAACTCTGAGGCCATGCCCGCCGGCCAGGGCAGAACACCAAAGCGAATAGCTAGCTCACCCGCTTTCGCAATTAATGCGCAGCGTCTAGCAACGCGAACGATTTGAGTGTCTTTCGTCCCGCAGTGCTTATTCACCCAATCGCTCATCTGCTCCCGCAAGTTGCTTTCAAACTGCGACACACCAATAGCCGCAATATGAGCAATCAACGCCCGAATGAACGCCGGTCCCGCCGTGCCATAGGCTTCTGACTTTGACGCGGTATTGATCTGATTGGCGTATTGAGCGGCAAGCGCTAAACGCTCATCCTTTGTTTTCGTCGGATCAAATTCACCATCAAACACGCCGAATTCGGGACCGCCTGCCGCCGCTGGGATATCAGCCATGCGCATTTTACGCCTTCCTTGAGCGCGCCTTTTTTCCCAGGAGCTTTTGCCGCATAGTCCTCTATGGTCTCTTCGCCTGTAGAAAGGAATAGAAGCCGCCAGGTCAGTACGCGCCGCGCCTCCAAACCCTTTGTTGCACGGCCTTTCCCGCGTTCATTACCGAGCATGTAGATAATCAGCGCAAGCAAAGCAGGGGATGCCTGCCCAATCTCATCAAGAATCAACGGTAGATGTGTATGCGCAGCGGCGGCGCTTTCAAGCCCGTTGTCGGTAGTACGCCAGGTGCCCATTTCTCCTCGTTCATTAGCCGGTCCCCAAAGCGAGCACAACGCACGGGCGCAAGTGCTTTTTCCTTTGGAGGATTCTCCGTAGAAATGGAAGCCGCCAGATTCTTCGCTTGTGAATTCCAAAAGCGGCGCCGCGAAACCGAGGCAGATTGCGAACCCTATCCGGCTTGAAAGCATAGAAGGCTTACCGATCTTTTCTTGCCAGTCCGTCAGCGTTCCCTTCTCCGCATAGACGGGTTCGTTCTTTGGATCTCCCGTATAGATAATCCCGCTTGTCTCACTCTTGCCAATGATTCCCAGGCGAGGAACCGAGAACGCTTCACCATGATTCACCCAGCCATGATGATCAATGCCCAACACGCGGGCTCGCACAGGGAAGCGATTGAGGAAGTTGACGATATAGGCGCTTCCTCCTTGCGAATTAATGGCGTGCCGGATTTCAAGCCCATTGTCGGCCAGATATGCCACCACTTGAGTGGGGTTTTTCATCAATGCCGATAATGGAATTAAGCCTTGTCGGAAATGGCCATCTTGATCAGTCCATTTCAGCGCAAGCCGCCAATCCTCTCCCTCAGACGAACGCACCTTTGCAATCACTTCAAGAGGTCCGCAAACCGGCATCGGAGAGCCATCCCGCCGAGTGAAGAAAACGCCTAACGGGCCGAATGAATAAGCATTACCATTAGCAAGCATGAAAGACTTAGTGCCGTCTTCGTTCTCTTTCAAACCGGTTGGTTGATTGACTTCTCCCGCCGCTTCGAACGCCTTCACGCCCGTGCTCGTCGGCTTTTCTTTGGCCGAGGCAGTCTTTACAATGTTCGCTACAACAATATCTTTTGTGGCCTCGACGCTCGCCGGCGCCGAGGTCTTTTCTTGCATAGTTACGTTGGTCATAGGTCCTCCGTGGCAATAAAAAAGTCGTTCCAATCAGTCGGCTGATTGCCGCCAGTTATGGCCTTGAATTTCTGAATCAAGCCAGCGTTAAAAGAGGGAATGCGGAGCTTGCCGCCTGCCGCTTCTGCCGCACGTCGTGCATCTTCTTCGCCGTTTCCCCGATCTCCGCAGATCTCGATCTGAGCGCTGGGGAAGTAATTGCGAAGCGTCTGCGCTACCGCACTCAAATTCCCGCAATACCGAGCGGCAACACATGGAAAGCCGATCACCTGAGAAATGCTTAATGCCGTCGCTATGCCCTCAGCAATACCAATACGCCCAATAGGTTGAGTCGAAAGCCGAACGCTCTTAGGAAGCCAAAAGGCGCCTTTGGCTTGTGCCTCAGGAAGCGCGTATTTGCCTCCGTTCTCTGAGATACATTCAATCGAACTCAGCGCCGCGGTATGCACACTGCGATAGAGCGGCACCATCAGCACCGATCCCGTCATGTGGCAATTCGTCTTGCAGTCCATAAGCCGGCGCGGCTTCTCCAGATAGAAGCGCTCGAACTCACGCTGAATGTCGACTGCATCCATCATGAACAAGCCAGAAACGGCCTTGACGTGCTTACGATCTAAGTAAGGATGCTCAACCACTGGCGCCGCCTGCTTCAGCAGCTGCGACGCAAAGGCTGCAACCTCCGCCCAACGACGCGCCTGTTCCTCATCCCACTTGCGACGCTCCATTGCGGCACGCCTCATCAGTGAATCCCGTTCGGCTTTTGTGAGCGTCTTCCCTGCATCATCAAACCAAAGCGCAGCCTCACCCGTGATCCAGTTCCAAACGACACCGCCAGTCCCATCAGAGAACATGCGGACGCGTCCGGCACCTTGCTTCCAACGCTTGCCGTCGAAAGCCTTAGAGACATTCCACGGGCCAGGCAATAAGCCCCGACTGGGATACTCAACGCCCGCGGCAGTGCAGGCATCAATCGGAGTTGAATAGAGCTTTTGTGCCATCACCGAGCCTCCTTTCGCAAAGAGAACTCCGCTACGGCATGCACCGTATGGAGAGCGTCGGCAATGTCCTTAAGCTCCCGCATGAGCGTGTGCACATGCGTTTCCGCCGCCGATATGGCCGCCGCTTTGGCGCCTCCTTGCTCGCAGAGCGATTCTTTGTGGGCGCTTAACTGCATCAGCACAGCACTCAATGCAGACACCTGAACATCAAGACGCCGCAGGTTCGAGGTCATTGAAACAATTGCAGAGAGATCTCCCGAGAAACATGCGTTGATGCAGTCAACCAATGCAATCCCCTTGATGCCGTTGAGGTCAATGGCGCTTGATTGAGGCTTTTTAGAGACGGCCTGCCCCCTGCCTTGACGCGGTTCCCCGTGTCGGCATTCAAATTTGTCAGACATGATTTCATCCCCGATTGTTCAGGTGATAGATGGCTTGCCCGCGTTGATAGTCAGCAAGCGATACGAGCTGAAGGCAGTCAGCCAGAAGCGTGACGATTGAGCCCAAGCCTCTGCATTCCTCAGCAGAAGGCGTGGATGTGTTCTCGGACTTATCGGCAGGTTTCGCGAGCGTGGCGGCAATGAATCGAAGCCCGTCAGTGACGTTATCCATCACAGAAATAACTTCGGTATCGACAGCGCGAGCAACTCGCTCTGGGTCATTGGAAGCCATGATCTGCACTATGTGGGCTAACGCAGATTCTTGAGCCGCGTCGGTTCCATCTAGCCAGGTGGCAGATGAATAGGAAGGCGCTTCCGGTTCAGCACAATTGCCGGAACGAGCAGGGGATGATTTGGCCATAATTCGGCCTCCTAGTGTCAAATTGCTAGAACCGCTCTCCTCTGCTAAAGGGAGGGCGACGCCATGCGGGTTAGCAGACCGCACACTAGGACACGGCGAGCCCTGAGGCTCCCCGCACGGCGTCAACCCGCAAACTGGATACACTGCGGGCGCAATTCGGCCTTTTCGGACACCGCCAAAAGAAAACGCCACGGGCGCAATAGCGCGCGACGCGGCGGTCATCCGCCTAGTGTGTTGTTGTGAGCTGCTACCCCCACACCTCACCGACTTGCGGCAAGGCACGGGCATATTAGCCGATCGATTAGCCAAGATGCAATAAGCCGCACCGACTGAATGAGCGTTATGCTCATGTCCGAGGCCGGATTTAGCAGTGCTATCGTTCACGTCCGTAGGAAGTCTGCGAACGAAAGCACCAGCAACGGCCTCTTTTGGTTTGTGATTAAGCATGAGCCGTCCCCTCCAGTAAAGCCCAGGGAAGGCGCCCGCCGTTCTCTCGCCAATAGAGCCAAACAAGACAAGCCACAGCATCTAGCAAGTAGTCAGTAAAGGTCGAACCGCCAGAAATGTTTGCACGGCGCACAGTCTCAACGTGCTCGGAGAGGCTGGGAATGTGAACCAACAGGCGGCGAAACGAACGCGTCACGCCGGCATACTTAAGCCCATTTGCCTGCGCCCAATTAAACAGCGAAAGGCGGCAAATACCGTCAGCAATCTGCGTATGACGAATACTCGTATCGTCGGCAGGAGGAATGGAACGAGGTTTCATCACGCCACCTCTTCTACCTTTGCCTGAGCATTCATCCAGGCGACCAAATCAGTTACGCGGTAACGAACAGCGGAGCCAATACGGAACGGGCGGGGAAATGTAGGGTCTGCCTTGCGAAGTTCAAACCACTTGGTTTTGCTGATTCCGAGGGCTTTGCAACCATCATTTGCACTTACAGCGAGGCGATCAGAAAGATGATCAGATTTCGTTGGCAATTCGTCATTAGTCATACTAAGTCTCTTCATAAGCAGGAATCACACAATTGATTCCGTAGCAATCCTTACGCATTCGGAAGGACTGAAGAAACCTTACCAAAATAAACTAATAAAAAAGGCACGCACTCACCTTTTGCATCACCATAAAAGGAAATCACCTTTTTATTATTTCTTTAATAAAAAAAGGCACTCACCTTTTCAATGAGTGCCTAATCAACATAAGGGTATATCTCTGAACCCTTAATTTTTAGCAGGCGTCTTCTCCCAATTCACGACTATAGCTATACGTCCCAACGCCGTCGTACTAAGCGGTTTGCCTTTATCCCAATCCTTAAGCCGCGATTTAATTTCATCCTTAGGCGTTCGGTCCTTCACCATAGGATCAACTTCAAATGAACACCACGCCTCAACAGCCGCCGCGAGCTCAGGTTGATAGCGCGGATGTTCCTGATCAAGTAATGCTCGGATGTGGTCAATCGTCAATGGGGCGCCAGATGGTATGCACGACGTTGATGCAACCAACACCGATTCAGCCGCCTCAGGTGCCACAGGCATACAGGCTTTAAGGGCTTCATCGACATCAGGTGCCGGCGTCTGCTCTATAAGCTGCCTCCAATCATCATATGTCGGGATAGGCTTGGTCCCATCAGCAACACACTCGCAATCCTCACTCTCAACAATTGAAGTTCTCGGCCATTCAGAAACATTCAAGTCTTTCGATTGCAAAATGCTTCGATTCCTTAGCAAGGAGAACAGCTCAGGCAGAATAGGCTCGTAAACCGTACTCGTTTCGCCGCGCAACGTAACCGCTTCGATTTCTTTCTCTTCATCATGAAAAATTCCGAAGCAAGGGATATGGATACCCATCCCATCATTGCTAGCAATAGACAATGCACTTACAAAATAGGCACGGAGAGGAAACTTAAATTCTCTTCTATCGCTATAAAAATTGCCATCGTCACGGTATTTGGTGGCTAAACCATTCAATGTAGGGAAACATACAGCCGAATTCGAAGGAATCCGATCAATGGCATTCTCTAAATACTCTAGAACACGTTCGCCTTCGTACTTCACCTTTCCCGCGTCATTACTTAACTCAGAATATGAATATGAGGTATCCACCACACAAACGCTAGGATCGATTCCACAAAACAAAGATGCTGCTTCCCCAATCGTCCACCGTTCGCGATTAAGCCAGGCTTGTGCATCTTCAAGTGTCAATCGTTTAAAAGGCGAAATCTTTTTTTGTTCTCTCAAGTCATTAGCTTGCTTAAAAAAAGCCTCAGCGTACTTCCCCATGCCGTGCCATCCCTTCAGTCCGCCCAACAAAACAAAAATGAGGCGCGCCCTCAGCGGGCGGGATGACTTTCAGCCGAGCGCCTGGGTAGCTACTCCCATGACGTGCGCACCTCATAAAAATGAATCTTAGCGGAAGTCCTCTGAAGTCCGTAGGGGTATGGGTTGGGCGTTGACTCCAGTTCCTCGCGCGCGCGGACTTAATACTAAAAATTAAGTAAAACCCTGCGGCCGCCCACCCTCGCGCGCGCGCTGCGAAAAAGAAACTCGGGATTGTTATCCCCCCGCCGGCTAAACATTGTGCAGTTCGGGCGTGTGCTAAATCAGCACACCCTTTTTATGGCGTCAGAAGTTTCAGAACTTTCACGTGCGCAGACTTTCGTAAGCTCGGCGGAAAGGTGCTTACCTTAAGAATTTAAGAACCTCAGGTTTCCTCAGGTTCCTCGCGCGCGCGGACTGTTGTTAGTAGGGGTGTCGTGTTTCACGACTCCCTTAGGTTCCGCGCACGCGGACTGGATGCAAAAGTCCCTCTATCAAAGCATCGATCTTCCGTACTTTCTCGGCGTTCGCTCGGCGTTCGTTTCGTTAGCCGCAAAGGTATGGCCTTGTAAATGGCTCCGAGCACTTTTGCTCAAATTTGCGCTAAAGGCTCTGATGTTAGCTTTTGTTAGCTTCCAGCCAGGGCGGCCTTCTTGCCTACAGCCATAAGCCTTTCATGAGCCTCACAGCACATCGAAAAATTCCCGAAAGATCAAGCTCCCCCAAAAAGGGGAGCGGGCAAATCCCTTCGCACGCGGATAGGCAGAGGCCATAACGCTACGAGCTATACCGCTGAAACTTGGAAGGGTCAGATTTCAAATCCGATCCTTTGACGCCAGCCCCTCGCGCGCGCGTGCGCGCGGACTGAGTGAAAAATTCCCTCCTATTGGCCGAAGGGGTTTTACTAAAAATTTAGTAAAGCCCAGCGGCCGCCCAAGCAAGGAGGACTTCAATTTCCGAGAGGGGGAGGACTTTTGCTCAAATTTGCGCTAAAGGCTCTGATGTTAGCTTTTGTTAGCTTCCAGCCAGGGCGGCCTTCTTGCCTACAGCCATAAGCCTTTCATGAGCCTCACAGCACATCGAAAAATTCCCGAAAAATCAAGCTCGCCAAAAATGGCGAATTCAGGGAAAACCTTTACTGAGTGCTTTTGTACGCGCGCGGACCGGATGCAAGCAGAGGTCACGACGCCATGAGCTATCTATCCCACTGAAGCCGAGAGGTGATCGCTAAAAAATTAGCGAACGACGCTCCACACCTTCCCATCCCGCGCGTTCGGTTAATTCTTACCAGTCGCAGCCTCCGACGCCAAAGAGAGCCCACCAAACGTTATGTAAAGCAGGATCAGGCAATTTCTATCTTTCCATGTTGTGACAATATCAGTCGCAATACGTTTCCAAAAAATTCCCAAAATTCCCAAAATTCCCAAAAATTCCCAAAGCCAAGTTGCCTGTGAAGCCTACTGGCAGTAGTCGTTCCCAAAATTCCCAAAATTCCCAAAATTCCCACGATAAAATCAATTTGCCAGGCTCTGCCCCTGTATTCATGGGAATTTTGAGAGTTAGATAGTGGATAGGTAAGGTTGTAATAACTTTAAGGTTACATATATATGTAGTAGATATTTAGATATATTAGATATGTGTATATAAGAGATTCAGGTAATAAGAAACCCCGCTAAGCATCATGCCAAAGCGAGGTTTCAGCATTGGCGGCATCAGCAGTTCTCAGTCCTCATCCGGCCATTTGCCTTCAATGCAGTACCGACCCCACGCCTCCATAATTTCGCGCTCATGCGTCTCATCATCGGCGGAAAGCCCTTGCCGATAGTAGGCGCCGCCGAATTGATCTTTCACCGCATGATCTAAGCACCGCTCAACAACGTTCGGATTGAACCGCGCATAGTTTCCATGAGCAGTAAGCATCGTCCAGGTCTTAAAGCAGGTGCGCATTCCGTGTGGCGTTACGGGACGAGGCTCACCAGCTTTCTTTGATTTTTGAGGATCAAGCCAAAGAGGGAGCCCTGCACGCTCTCGGACCTTGTTCATATCTTTAATGGTTCTTGCCATTGTCATATTGCTTATGGAATGCGGTTTAGGACGCCGGAGGTCTGCAAACACAAAAGGAACATCCGCACTTCGAGGCAGCGTTCTGAGTAGTTGCATTGCATAAGAAGACAGCACCAAATCAACCCCTTCCGAACGCTTCATCTTTGTGCCCTCTGGCGGTTGATGCCAGATGCCGCGATCTAAATCCAGGTGCTCCCATCGAAGCCCGAGAACCTGCCCATCCTTCGTAAATTCATGACAAATTGAATCTTGGCGGCCAGCTGTAAGAATCATGAATTCCAAAGCACGCGCCCCAACCCCGGGCATTCGTTTCAATTGAGCCATGAACTTGGGCATGTCCTCTGGCGGCAGGGCGCTGTTATGCCCCTTATCTACCTTGCGCCGCACAAACGGTTTGCACGCCTCTTTAAAGACAGGATCATTCTTATTCGCCAGTGCTTCATCAGATTGTCGGTATCCCTTCTCGTGGGCGTAAATACAAATCTGATTGACGAGGCGGCGGCACTTTGCGTCCGTATCTTGACGCGTCCCCATGTCCCGATAATGGACAAGCCGAATGCACGCCGAGCGATCGACATCATTTATCGCCATATCACCCAGCACCGGCAGAATCCAATTGCGCAGATAGGAGCGTGCTTTATCGGCGCCGCGAGCATCATGTGCCCACAATCCTTCATATTCCTTTGCCTCGATCCATTCGTCGGCCACGGTACGGAATGGCGTACGCCAGCGCAGTTCAGATTCGGCAAGGGCTTTAGCCTCAATTTCGGCTTGAGCCTGCCGTTCTCGTTCTTCCTTAGGATTCAAACCTGCTGCAATCTGTTCGGCAATTGCTTCAGCCTTACACCGAGCATCCCTTAGCGTCACTCCTGGGTAGGCACCTAAGCCAAGGTTAAATCCATCCGCCGTATCGGTCTTTTGCTTTTTATAAGTCCACCGAGCATTGACGCCAGAAGTTCCAATAGTCATCTCAAGCCGCAGACAGGGCGTCTTGCCGTCCGTGAGTGCTTTTGTCTTCTTACCACTTGCGGCAAATGCCTTCAGTTCCTTTTGAATTCCCAACGGCGTTAGGTCCTGCGCTCTTCTAGGCATTTTTAGTACCTCACAGAATGATGAATAGGACATCAACCCAAAATGTACTTATGAGTGTACTAATAAAGCGCGGAAGTAGGCGAACTTGCATGAACCGCTACGAACGCAGTTTCCATCTAAATCATTGAAAAAATAAAAAATCCCGAACCGCTAAGAACGGCTCGGGACATTCAATTGGTCCCCGCGACAGGAATCGAACCTGTACCGCAGCCTTCGGAGGGCTGCATGATATCCATTTCACCACGCGGAGGAGGTCGGAATTATATCAAGTTTCCGAAGGATCTACCTCCAAACACACGGATGCCGAAGACGATCGCGGCACTGTCTTTAACGCTTGATTCCAGACTGTGAGAAAACGATGAAGGATTGGCCGCACGGAGCTTTCCACAAGAAGCTGCGCTCGCTCACGGTTCATAACCTTTACCAGTGCCATGGGAACTGGGTCATAAATAAATACTTCTGGAGGTGCTAATTGCGAAGCAATTGTTGCTGCCTGCTCCAAAAAACTAATAGCTTCGGAGAGATGTTCTGCTTCTACTGTTAGAAGGGCTTGGTACACAAAGGGAACACATCCACTTTCGCGGCGCTCTTCCAATGTCTCGTCTGCGAACATTGGATAATCCTGTGCCGCCAGTGCGGCAAACAGCGGCTCCTCAGGGAATCTTGTCTGGATAAGCACCTCACCGCGGTCACCGGCTCGCCCTGCACGCCCTGCGACTTGCATGAGTGTGAAAAAAAGACGTTCTTTCGCACGAACCGAAGGACTTAATATCTGAGCATCTGGATTAAGCACGACAACAAGACCAACTCTTTGGAAGTCGTGCCCTTTCGCGACCATCTGCGTTCCCACCAAAATGTCCACTTCTCCACGGTGTACTTTTTGAAAGGCTTCTTCTGCAGCATGTTTTTTCGCCGCACTATCACGATCAATACGTAGCACTGTGCGTTCCGGGAAAAGCAGTCCCAACTCTTCCTCTATGCGTTCTGTTCCTGTCCCACGAGGCAAAATGTCAACATTGCCGCATGAAGGACAAGCTTCCGGCACAGAATGACGCGCTCCGCAATGATGGCAAATCAGTGCCTTTTCGCGCTTGTGATAAACCATAAAAACAGAGCAATGCGGACAAGCACTCACCCACCCGCATGCAGGACAGCTCAACACGGGAGCGTAACCACGACGATTGAGAAAAACCAATACTTGACGACCGGAAGTTAGGCACGCCTCTATTGCTGTTGCTGCCGCATCAGACACCATTCGTGTCGACCCTTTTATCGGCGGAGATATGAGCTTCACTTCCGGAAGCTCTGCTCGATTTACTGCTCGATGAGTCAATGACAGCAATTTATAGCCGCCAGTCTTCATGCGGCACCAACTTTCTAGCGAGGGAGTAGCCGATCCCAATACGACTGGGCATTCAAGTTTCGATGCCCTCCAAACAGCAAGATCCGAGCGCTGTAGCGCAGCCATCACTAGCCTTATAGGAAAGATCGTGTTCTTCATCAACAAGAATAAGCGCCAACTTTCGAACTCGGCGAAAATCGCCATACGAGTACCAACCAAAATTCTTGAACGCCCTTCCTTAACCCCCAACCATGCACTGGCACGTTGATTATCCGTATATTCACTATTTAAGGCTGCAACTGCTTCATGGGGAAAACGACGTTTAACTCGGCCTACTAACTGGGGAGTCAGATTAATTTCGGGAACGAGAAGCAGTACTTGAGATTCGGGATCCCTCTCAAGAATGGACTTAATGAGATGGAGATAAACCTCAGTTTTTCCAGATCCCGTAACGCCGAAAAGCAGCCAGGCTTGAAAACCAGACATACTAAGCACCGCGCTAACAGCAGCACGTTGCTCTGCATTGAGTGTTGGTACCTCTATCGCAGATTCCTGACTCGTATCCGGTATAGGCATTGCATCCCGAATTTTTGCGATACGTTTCTCCTGCTGAGGTGTTGGCATCCGACGCAATGCTGTTGGTATTGCCGGCAACGCAGCTTCACCCCAGCCGCGTAAGTAATAAATTGCCGCGAACGGTAAGCGCTAGCCACTCAGCATTCAAAGGGAGCCGTAGCATGAAGCACTGCAGAATACATTTCAAACGCTTATCCTCACAATCGGCTGCATTGGCCAACGTCGCCACAACCCCGACAACACGACGACTCCTAAAGGTACGACGACCAGATCACCGACAGCGACCAGCAGATCATCAGGTATGCGATAGTCAAGCGGTGGCAGACCTGGAACATCTACTAAAACTTTTGCAAAGAGTCCTATCTTTATTGCCACCAGAAGATGCCTCCAACGGGTATGAGCGTCTAATTCAGCCGCCTTGGTCACCAATAAAAGTGCATTCTACGAGAGTTTTATAGCCTTACCCTCCAGTCCTAAACTTGTGGATAACTTTGTGGATTTTATTTAAGAACTGTGCTTTTCAGATTTCTGGATTATTAGCATACATACACCAAAGACACGCACTACTCACATCTTCGCTACTCGTTCAGGAATAAGCAAGCCATCAAAAGACCCGCTAATTTGTAGCGGGTCTTTTATCGGCATTACTATTCGGCGTCGCGCCTGTGAATAACTATTCTGTTAGATATGTTTGGTGGCGACTATATTCATGAACCTCATCAACGAGAATCTGAACATTTTCTATTGGCGTGAACTGATTGATACCGTGCCCCAGATTAAATACATGTCCCCCATGCCAACCGGACCGAAAGCATCAATCACTCGACGCACCTCACTACGAATGGTTTTCATCGCCAAACAGCGCTAGGATCCATATTCCCTTGCAGGGCCACACGATCTTCTGTAACGCGGCGAGCTCGTGCAAGGTTTGTCGTCCAGTCAGACCAACAGCATCGCACCCACAAGCTGCAATTTCCTCAATCCATTCACCACCTTAGTGAAGACAATAACAGGCACTTTGGCACCATCAGCTTCACGTGTAAGACGGGAGACTACTTTCTTTGTTGCTGCCAGAGAAAACCTTTGGAAATCCCCATCCGCTAGCATTCCGCCCCAGGTATCGAAAATTTGGACAGCCTGCGCACCAGCAGCAATCTGAGCATTGAGGTAATCAGCAACTGCATCGGCGTTGATGTCGAGGATTCTCTCGAAAAGATCTGACGCCGGAACATCATTGTTTTGCTGTGCGGAAATCTCTACTACCACGTCCTTCCACCATGTAGCAAGCAAGCGTAAATGGAGATCCTGAGAAACCAATCAACGGCACGCGATTGTCAAGTGCTCGACGAATGCTACGAACAGCTGCTGTAACGTAACCCAATTTGTCTTCAATATCAGGAACAGCCAGCGCTTTAACTGCTGCCTCATCCTGAACCGGATGCGCAAAGACGGGGCCTTCTCCTGAACAAAGGAAAGACCTAACCCCATTGCGTCGGGCACAGTCAGAATATCGGAAAAAAGAATGGCAGCATCAATACCGTAACGATCTATCGGCTGCAAAGTCACCTCTGTGGCGTAATCCGGATTCTTCGCCAATCCCATGAAACTCCCTGCCTTGCTTCGAGTTGCGCAATACTCAGGCAGATAGCGACCAGCCTGACGCATGAGCCAGACAGGCGTGAAATCCGTATGTTCGCGCATTAATGCGCGCAGGAAAGTGTCGTTATGAAGAGTCATTTTGCTTATAGGAAAGTGAGATTCGTGGGGACTAGAACTATATAAAGAAAAAACCGCGCATCAATGCGCGGCTTTTCTCGTTTCAGCGGTCGGGACCATTGAATGGATAATCAGCGAACGACCAACACCGGACGATCTGCCTGACTAAGCACTTTCTGAGTTTCGCTGCCTAACAGCAAAGCTCCAAAAGTCCCTAGACCGCGGCTCGCCATCACGATATAGGTGGCATTGACTCGGGCTGCGCAAGCAAGCACCCCCTGAGACACCGTCTCGGCGTGCTCGACCACAACTTCGCAAGGCACCTGCTTTTCAGCAGCCTTGTGCGAGATCGCCTCAAGACGTTCCTTGACGATGGGTTCTTCTTCAGTAAAGCCGCCGGCAGGTGCTGCTGAAAGCACGACGGTCATACCAACCACGGAACCTCCAACCTGTTCAGCCAGCTCAATAGCTGTATCGACGGCTTTATCGCTGAGATTAGACCCGTCCGTAGTTACGAGGATCTTAACGGCGCTCATTGTGTTCTCCTTGAATTCCTTTAATGCCGCGGCTCAAAAGCGCGGGCAAGCGTTTCTGAGAATCCTACCGCAGACTAACAAAAAATGAGCGGAGGTTCGTACAGAACATCTCCGCTCATTGCTGTGTCGGCGCTGTGAACGATCAGAGCTTGCTACGCAGTTTGCGAATAACAGCAAGCTCGGCAGCCAAGGCAGCGATCTCCGCTTCAATACGAGCGATTTCAATGCTGCCGGTAGCAGAAGCACGGGCGGCTTCAGCAGCAGCCAAAGCTTCCTTGGCGCGGGCCTCATCAAGATCCTTGCTACGAACAGCCGTGTCCGAGAGAACGGTGACCTGCTCAGGCTGGACCTCCAGGACGCCACCCGCAACAAAGATCTGCTCAGGTTCCTGCTCACCAGGAACGTGCACTCGCACGAAACCAGGGCGGATAAGTGTGATCAGCGGAAGATGTCCGGGCATGATGCCAAGTTCGCCAGACGTTCCGGGCAGCGAGACGAGTTCGGCCTCACCGGAGAAGATATGTTCTTCGGCGCTGACGACGTCGACTTTAATGGTAGCCATATAAGTTGCTCCGTTTGTCGGGCGCTTGCCGCGGCGGTAATATGTAAATGCAGCCGCGGCTAAGCATTACTTGAGGGTCTTAGCCTTCTCAAAGGCTTCGTCGATCGTACCGACCATGTAGAACGCCTGTTCAGGCAGTTCGTCGCATTCGCCGTCAACAATCATCTTAAAGCCGCGAATCGTTTCCTTCAGCGGAACGTACTTACCGGGAGCACCAGTAAACACTTCAGCAACGTGGAATGGCTGCGATAGGTAGTTTTGAATCTTACGAGCACGCTGAACAACGAGCTTATCTTCCGGAGCCAGTTCGTCCATACCCAGAATCGCAATAATGTCGCGAAGTTCCTTATAGCGCTGCAGAGTCTCCTGAACGCGGCGAGCAACCGTGTAGTGCTCAAGACCGATGATGTTCGGGTCAACTTGGCGGGAGGTAGAGTCGAGCGGGTCAACGGCCGGATAGATACCAAGAGCAGCGATATCACGCGAAAGCACCACTGTGGCATCCAAGTGACCAAAGGTCGTGGCCGGCGACGGGTCAGTCAAGTCGTCAGCAGGGACATACACAGCCTGAATCGAGGTAATGGAACCTGTCTTCGTGGAAGCGATACGTTCCTGAAGCTTGCCCATTTCTTCAGCCAATGTCGGCTGATAACCCACCGCAGACGGCATACGGCCGAGCAGAGCGGAAACTTCAGTACCGGCGAGGGTGTAACGATAGATGTTGTCGATAAAGAGCAGAATGTCGCGACCTTCATCACGGAAAGCTTCTGCCATCGTCAGGCCAGTCAGTGCAACGCGCAGACGGTTTCCCGGGGGTTCGTTCATCTGACCGAACACCATGGCGACCTTGTCGAGAACTTTGGACTCTCCCATTTCGTGGTAGAAGTCATTACCCTCACGCGTACGTTCACCGACGCCGGCAAACACGGAGTAGCCACCGTATTGCTTAGCAATATTATTAATGAGCTCCATCATGTTGACGGTTTTGCCCACACCGGCGCCACCAAACAGGCCGACCTTACCACCCTTAGCGAACGGGCAGATAAGATCAATCACCTTGATGCCGGTTTCGAGAAGATCGACGGACGGTGAAAGCTCATCAAACTTCGGAGCCACATTATGAATCGGACGGATCTCTTCCGAACCGATCGGACCGCAGTCATCAATCGGGCGGCCGAGCACGTCCATAATGCGACCAAGGGTCTTCGGGCCAACCGGCACAGAAATTTCTCTGCCAGTGGTTTCAACCTTCATGCCGCGGCGCAAGCCTTCTGACGTGCCCATTGCAATGGTACGCACGACGCCGTCGCCAAGCTGTTGCTCAACTTCGAACGTAAGGCCGTTTTCGGCGAGACTGTCGGCTTCGTCATTTTTCAGAACGAGAGCCTCGTAAATCTTAGGCATCGCATCGCGCGGGAACTCAATGTCCACGACCGCGCCGATCACCTGTACGATCTGTCCGATACTCATGGATTTCAGTTATATCGATTCATTCAATTCGATTAAGACACCGCGGCGGCACCACCGACAATTTCGGTGATTTCCTTCGTAATGCCGGCCTGGCGAGTCTTGTTGTAGACGAGCTGCAAGTCGTCAATGAGCTTCTTGGCGTTGTCCGAAGCAGCCTTCATAGCTACCATTCGGGCACTTTGTTCAGAAGCCATATTTTCTGCAACTGCCTGATAAATCAAAGCCTCGACGTAGCGGCGAAGCAGCTCGTCGAGAACGGTTTGGGCGTCAGGCTCGTAGATGTAGTCCCACGAGAATTTGCGCTGAGGCTCGTCGGCGGAAAGGTGTTCATCCGTCAGCGGCAGGAGCTGTTCGATGACTGGAATCTGCTTCATGGCGTTAACAAAACGCGTGTAGCAGAGATAAACCTTATCGACCTTATGCTCCTTAAAGGCTTCAATCTGAACCTGGATCGCTCCAATGAGTCGATCAAGGCTCGGACGGTCGCCAAGTTGCACCGCCTGGCTGATCACCGGGACACCGATACGCTGGAGGAAGCCGAGACCCTTGTTACCAAGAGCCGAGGCTTCTACCTGCACACCTCAGCAGACCAATCACGGAAACGCTGCAGAAGCATGCGCTGAATGTTGGTGTTGAGGGCGCCGGCAAGACCCTTGTCGGTGGACACCAGAATGATGCCCACCTTCTTGGCGCCTTCCGGGCTCGTCAAGAACGGATGGCTATAGTCGGTAACATTCGCACGAGCGAGATGCGAGCAAATCACTCGAATCTTGTCTCCGTACGGACGGGCCGCATGCATCCGATCCTGCGCCTTGCGCATCTTCGAGGCCGCAACCATCTCCATCGCCTTGGTGATCTTGCGCGTGTTCTGCACGCTCTTGATCTTTCCGCGAATTTCCTTAGTACTGGGCATGGAATTGGGTCCTCTTGGATATGACGTTAGATGGCGCCGTTCTTTTTGAACTCGGCGATCGCACCCTTCAAGCTGGCTTCGTCTTCCTTCGAGAGTTCCTTACGGCTTTCAATGGAGTTGACGAGATCAGCGTAGTGAGCCTTCAGGTACTCACGCATGGCACGTTCTACACGCATGGCGTCGGCAACAGCCACGTCATCGTAGTAGCCGTTATTGACTGCATACAGAACGAGCGCCTCTTCCCAAACCTGCAGAGGCTGATACTGGGGCTGCTTCATCAATTCCGTAACCATGCGGCCACGTTCGAGCTGCTTGCGGGTTACTTCATCAAGATCAGAAGCAAACTGAGCAAAGGCAGCCAAAGCACGGTACTGAGCCAACGCCAGACGGACGCCGCCGCCAAGCTTCTTAATGACCTTGGTCTGAGCAGCACCACCAACGCGAGACACCGAGATGCCAGGATTGATAGCCGGACGAATACCAGCGTTGAACAAGTCAGTTTCAAGGAAGATCTGACCATCGGTAATCGAAATCACGTTCGTCGGAACGAACGCAGTCACGTCACCAGCCTGCGTTTCAATGATCGGCAGCGCCGTCATCGACCCGTCTTCCCTTAATCTCACCCTTTGTAAACTTTTCGACGTATTCGGCGTTCACGCGGGCTGCGCGTTCCAGCAGACGGCTATGCAAATAGAACACGTCGCCAGGTAAGCTTCGCGTCCTGGCGGACGGCGGAGCAACAGAGAGATTTGACGATAGGCCCAAGCCTGCTTCGTCAAGTCGTCATACACGATCAAAGAATCTTGACCACGATCGCGGAAGTATTCGCCCATCGTAGCGCCAGCATACGGAGCGAGGTACTGCATGGCTGCAGACTCGGAAGCCGTCGCAGCAACAACAATGGTGTAATCCATTGCACCGTGCTCTTCGAGCTTGGCTACGACATTCGCAATCGTAGAGGCCTTCTGACCGATAGCTACGTACACGCAGATCAGATCTTTGCCTTTCTGATTGATGATCGTGTCGATCGCAACGGCAGTCTTGCCGGTCTGGCGGTCGCCGATGATCAATTCACGCTGACCGCGGCCAATCGGCACCATCGAGTCGATGGACTTAAGACCAGTCTGAACAGGCTGTGAAACTGACTTACGGTCGATCACACCCGGCGCAACCTTTTCAACGACGTCGAAAGCCTTGGCATTGATCGGCCCTTTGCCATCAATCGGCTGGCCGAGAGCATTGACAACGCGACCAATCAGTTCTTCACCAACGGGTACAGACAAAATACGACCGGTGGTCTTCACCGTATCGCCTTCAGAAATGCCTTCGTATTCGCCGAGAATAACGGCGCCGACGGAGTCACGTTCAAGGTTTAGGGCGAGGCCATAGACTTCGCCGGGGAATTCCAGCATTTCACCCTGCATCACGTCGCTCAGACCATGAATGCGGGCAATGCCGTCGGACAACGAAACCACCGTGCCCTGAGTGCGAAGATCAGCGGAAACGCCGAGGCCTTCGATACGCTTCTTCAGCAATTCGCTGATTTCACTGGGATTGAGTTGCATCTTACAGCTCCGAATTTTATGCGGTAAGCGCCGTCTTCATCTGATTGAGACGCGCGAGGATCGAGGCATCGAGGAGCTTGTCGCCAACGTGCACACGCACGCCGCCAATCAAAGCTTTCTCGACTGAAACGACCGGGTGAAGCTTCACTCCTGGGAACTTCTTCGCTAGCGCTTCCAGCAGATCCTTAAGCTCAGCATCGCTGAGCGGGAAGGCGGTCTCGATCAAAGCGTCAGCGACGCCTTCGGACTCGTTCTTCAGGATGCGGAATTGACGCGCGATTTCCGGCAGCGCATCAACGCGGCCATTTTGAATCACCACGCGAAGCAAATTCTTGACTTCATCCGGCTGATCCGCACCCACGACGCTCGCAAAGATGTCGTAGAACTGGTCATCGGTAAGTCCGGGATCTCCCTCGAGCTGACCGATCTGAGGGTCGACAGCAGTTTCTGCAAGACGAGAAACTGCATCAAGCACCGCAGACATATCCTGTGCGCTGGCTTTACGCTCCTGCAGGGCTTCCATGAGACCTACAGCGTAAGGGCGCGCTATCGTAGAAAGTTCCGCCATAGTTAGAGCTTCGCCTTCAGTTGATCAAGCAGCTGAGCATGAACAGTCTTATCGACCTCGCGGGCGAGAATCTGTTCAGCACCCTGAACGGCCAAATCAGCAACCTGGTCGCGGAGCTGATCGCGCGCACGCTGAACCTGCACATCGGCTTCCGCCTTGGCAGATTCGATAATGCGGTCAGCTTCGACCTGAGCCTGAGCTTTCGCATCTTCCACAATTGCCAGAGCACGTTTTTCGCCGTCGGCCACGATGGTCGAAGCGCGGGCACGAGCAGCAGCCTCAATGGCCTGCCCCTGCTCGGTAGCAACAGCAAGAGCTTTTCACCCTTATTCGCCGCGGCAAGGCCGTCAGCAATCTTCTTTGCCGCTCTTCAATCGCGTGAATCAGCGGTGGCCAAATGTACTTCATGGTGACCCAAGCACCAAGCAAGAACACGACCATCTGTACAAACAGAGAGGCATTAATGTTCATTGTTGAACCCCATTAAGTCTGCAGCGCCGCGTTTGTGCAAGTGCGGCACTGCGGACAGCGTCATTGAAAGAAAAGACGTTTTGCGCCAGGGCTAGGGATTAGCCGACGAAGGGGTTGGCAAAAGCGAACATCATGGCGATACCAACGCCAATCAGGAAGGCCGCGTCGATCAGGCCAGCCAGAAGGAACATCTTCGTCTGGAGCGGTTCCATAAGTTCGGGCTGACGAGCAGAGGCTTCAAGGTACTTCGAACCCATCAGAGCGATACCCAAGCAAGCACCGAGGGCGCCGAGGCCGATGATGATACCGCAGGCGATGGCAACGAGAGCGACATTGGTCATTTGAAAGAACTCCTAAGAATTTACAAAAAGGGAGTAGAAAAAAGGAAGTGTCGAAGAGATTGTTTGTTAATGGCTACTGTGTGCCTGGCCGATATAGACCAAGGTCAGCATCATGAAAATGAACGCCTGCAACAGAACAATCAGCACATGGAAGAGCCACCAGACCAAACCGGCGATGACTTGTCCAATACCAGCTGCAGCGCCGCCGAAAAGGCCAAACTCGAGCATATAGCCGCCGAGAAGCGCAATGAGGAAGAATACGAGCTCACCAGCATACATATTGCCGAAGAGTCGCATACCCAAAGAAACGAACTTGGCCAAATACTCAATAATGTTCATGAGCAGATTCACTGGCCACAGAAGCGGGAATTTACCAAAGGAGCTGTGAAGAGCTCAATAATGAAGCCCGAGAACCCCTTAACCTTGATGCCGTAATAAAACAGAAGACAAAGCACACCAAACGAAAGACCGAGCGTACCGTTCAGATCAGCCGTAGGAAGTGGACGAAGGTGGTTAATACCGACCAAACCCGCAAGCCACGGGAAGAAGTCTACTGGGATCAAGTCAATGCAGTTCATGATCGTGACCCAGCAAAACACTGTCAGCGCCAGAGGGGCAATATAGGTGCGATCACCATGCACAATGCTCTTAGCCTGGTTGTTGACCATTTCCACGAGCATTTCAACGGCGCACTGCATTTTGCCTGGGACACCGGACGTAGCTTTTGCGCCGAGTCGAAGAACAAAAAGACAACAAGCAGAGACAGAATGGAGAAGAAAAGCGTGTCGTAATTGAAGACAGAAAAGTCAACAATCACCTGCTGATGCAGCGACTGCAAGTGCTGCATATGGTGCTGAATATATTCAGTTGCACTGGGGTTCTCGATTGACATGAGGACCTATCCTTAGCGTTTTTAAACAACAGGATGAAGTAGCTGTTCGCCACCGCCATCAGCGAAATAATCAAAGCGGGCCAGTTCAGGTTCGCATAGAGCTGCGCCGTAATAAACAGCAGCAGGATTACGCAAAGCACCTTCACAAATTCCCCGAACAGAAGAGTAACGACATTGGCACCAACGCCGCATCCGAGCTTCTTGACACCTAGCAGAATCAATGCATGAAGCGTTGTTGCAGCTGCGTAATAGAAGCCGCCTAGGAACGCCGAGAGTCCGGGATCTGTTCCAAAACTGCAGTACAGAAAAGCGCTGCAATCAATGTAACAACATACTGCGCGAGAACGACGCGCATCATATCAGAAAGGGCGAACATTCTCTTGCAGAGGCTTGAGGGAAAATGACTGGCACGGATTGTAAATCTTGAAGTATTCAGTCACAATCCACTGAAGTATTAGATTATATACTTATATATAGGTAATTATCGGTTTTATTTTTGAATTCGATCGACAATGCCCTGAAGTTGATCAAGACTTGAGAATTCGATCACGATTCGCCCCTTACCTTCTGATTTGCAGAAAGTTTTACTACGGCGCCAAGTGTGTCTGCCAAGGTCTCTTCAAGTCGTTCATTGTCGGGTCTTGATAACTACCTTCTTTTTAGGCTGCACTCCTTCGAGCAACCGGCGAACCAGATCTTCAGTTTGACGAACTGAAAGATGTTTTGCAGCAACCTGCTTTGCTGCGGCAGCCTGCCCGCACCTTCCAATCCCAAAAGTGCACGAGCATGTCCCATTTCGAGTTCGCCCTCCATGACCATGCGCTTCACTTCATCGGCGAGCGTCAAAAGCCGAAGCAGATTGCTTGCGGCTGGACGAGAACGTCCTACCGCCTTAGCTGCGGCTTCATGCGTAAAAGCAAACTCATCAATCAGCCGCTGCAGTCCCTGAGCTTCCTCAATCGGATTGAGATTTTCCCTCTGAATATTCTCGATAAGTCCTATAACCAAGGCATTTTCATCACTTACCGATCTAAGAATTACTGGAACAGTTTCCATCCCGGCAATTTTGGCTGCTCTCAGACGACGCTCTCCGGCCAGCACTTCATACCCGCCAGCCTCAAGTGGACGCACAAGAATAGGACTCAGGACGCCTTGTTCACGGATAGATGCCGCTAGATCAGTCAAAGCCGCTTCATCCATCTGCGTGCGCGGTTGATAGCGACCGGCACGAACTTCCGTGATGGGAACTTCTATGAACTTGGCACTTCTATCATCCTCAAGGATGCCGGGATGATCGTCATCGCCAAAAAACACATCTAATCCGCGACCAAGACCGCCTTTTTCTTAGGCATAGCAAACTCATACAGGAGCGCCAAGGCGCTTTAGAAGCTCATCAGCAAAAGCTTTGTAAGCTAGTGCTCCGCGGCTAGATGGTTCGTAAACAACTCCCGGTTTCCCATAGCTAGGCGCTTCGGCAAGTCGAACATTCCTTGGAATAATCGTATTAAAACCTTATCGCCAAAATAATTTTTAAGTTGTTCACTCACTTGTTGCTGCAGTGTGAGCCGAGGATCAAACATCACACGCAAAATTGAAATAATCTTGAGTCCTGGATTTTTTTCTGCGTGTACTCGGCGAATAGATCCTACGAGATCTGTAAGCCCCTCCAATGCAAAATATTCGCACTGCATAGGCACAATCACGCCTTCAGCACAACAAAGAGCATTCATTGTGAGCATTGAAAGACTGGGCGGACAATCGATGAGGACAAAATCATAGTTTGTCAATAGCGGTGCCAAAGTCTTTTTTAGACGCTGGTCTCGTTCACGCACACTAATCAGCTCTATCTCTGCTCCTGAGAGTTCACGATTTGCTGGCAACACATCAAATCCGCCAGATTCACTATGTCGAACAACATCCTTGAAAGACTTCAGTCCTAACAGTAGCTGATAAACCGAACACTCCACATCATGCTTGTCGATTCCACACCCCATGGTGCCATTGCCTTGAGGATCAAGATCAACGAAAAGAACACGCTGTCCACGCAATGCGAGAGCAGCAGCAAGATTAACCGCTGTTGTCGTTTTGCCGGCGGTTGGCAATGCAAAGATCTGGATAAGTAAAAAAAGAACGCCTAATTGTAGCCAACTTGCTCAAACGGTCTTTTTATAGGACCGTTCATTTCCCTAAGTTGAGCCAAAGCTCAGTAAAGCCCTGCCAAAAGACTGCCACACCAAGGCAAATCAAAATGAAGGCAAAAATACGAGCTAAAGCATCTGCTCCTGCAGCTCCAACAGCTCGACTGACTCTGTCCCCATAGCGGAAGCAGAGCCAAATCACAGCGACTACAGCAAGAATTGCAAGAATTGTGCCGGCCAGATTGGAAAAGTTGTACGGCAGTGTTGTGCCAATAGCAACTGTTACTGCAATCGCTCCTGGTCCCGTAGTAAGCGGCAAAGTGAATGGATAAAAAGCCATAGCCTTCAGTCTTGAACGAGGCAGCTCCATCTTTGGACTTGAGGTTCCATCTTGTGCTGGTGCGTTCAAGGCATTCCAGCCTGCGGCAAAAAGCACAATACCGCCTGCACAGCGAAGTACTCCAACGGAAATACCAAAAAAGCCAAGAATGATATGTCCAGCAAACAGACAAACCATCAAAATAATCAAAGAAAACAATGCAATGCGACCCGCTACATAAGATCGATCAGCATCAGAGAGATGTCCTGTCAACGTCACAAAGAACATCGCTCCGCTAAACGGGTTAATGACAGGAAGCAGCGTTGTGAATGCATATAGAAAAGCCCCCACAAAAGATGCTCCGAGCATAGCTGTCAAATCCATATCAGCTACTCCTTACCAAGAACGATGAGATGGCGTTCCTCTTCAAGACCAGGCACAACCAGCTTCTCTATAGCAAGCACTTTGACATTTGAGGGAAGAGCAGCTATTTCATCCTCAGGAACCACTCCTTTCATAGCTAGCCAACGTCCGTCTGAAGCAAGAAGATGCATCGTTAGGTGCGTAAAGTCAGCCAGTGACGCAAAAGCGCGGCTTGTGATCGCTTTCCATGTTCCGACCATCTTCTCAACACGAGCATGACGGGCCGTAAGATTCTTGAGCCCCAGTTCAATGGCTACTTGATTTACAAAAGCTGCTTTTTTACCAACGGCATCAACCCCCATCACAGAGACGTGCGGCAGTAGTAAAGCTAACGGTACGCTTGGCAGCCCACCTCCACAACCAACATCAAGCACTGTATCAACTCCCGGTACAAAACGCTGCAGAGCTGGAACAAGCGTTGCTGAATCCAGAAGGTGATGAGTAAGCACCTCTTCAGGGTTGCGGATTGCGGTAAGGTTGTAAACCTTATTCCATTTAAGAAGTAATTCAGCGTAGCTTTCAAAGCCCTTGAGTACGTCTAGGTTCGATGTAAGTCCCAGCTGAGTTAGTCCTGCAGTAAGAACTGAGCGGTCAATGACGGTAGCTGACATGTGATCACTCCGGAGACTCGACAGTTGGATGTTGCGTCCCTTTATCGCGAACATAGTAATGCCGACGTTTGAGATGAACTAAAAGAAGTGCCACCGCAGCAGGAGTTACACCAGAAATACGAGAAGCCTGCCCTACAGTCTCAGGTTGAGCCGCTTTTAGTTTTTGGCGTACTTCGAATGAAAGCCCCATCACTGGTCATAGTCCATTTCTCGTGGAATAACTAGCGTTTCATTTGCAAGAGTCTTCTGGATTTCATCTTTTGCCGATCAATATAACCAGCATATTTCACTTCTACTTCAACCCGAGATTGTTCTTCCTCATTGAGTTCGGAGAAATCATGAGCAAGCGAACCATCCGTGCGCTTCAATGTCATGAGGCTCTCCATTGTCACGTTTGGTCGTGCGAGAAGACTGCGTAAAGAATATTCACGTTCGATGGCAACGCCGAGTACGCGTTCTGCTTCAGCCCGTTCAATCAGTTTGGGATTTACCCAAGTTTCACGCAATGCCTCCATTGCTCGTTCAATGCGTTCTGTCTTACGACAGAAAAACTCCCAACGAGCATCATCAACCAACTAACACGTCCAATAGGAGTGAGACGGGTATCAGCATTATCTTCCCGAAGATTTAAGCGATACTCGGCACGACTTGTAAACATCCGGTACGGCTCCGTAACGCCTTTTGTCGTTAAGTCGTCAGCCATAACGCCCAAATACGCTTCATCTCGTCTCGGTGTCCAAGCCTCATCGCCACGCGCATAAAGCGCTGCATTAGCACCAGCCAAAAGACCCTGTGCTGCAGCTTCTTCGTATCCCGTTGTTCCGTTGATTTGTCCGGCACAGAACAGGCCTTCCATTACTTTAGATTCAAAGGACCGTTTTAATTCCCGAGGGTCATAGTAGTCATATTCGATGGCATAACCTGGTCGAGTTAAATGTGCTTTTTCAAGCCCCGGCATCATATGTACCATCTTCAATTGCACATCAAAGGCAGACTTGTGGAGATGCCGTTTGGATAGTACTCACGGACATGGATCCCTTCAGGTTCAAGAAACACCTGATGACTGTTCTTCTCCGCAAAGCGCTTCACTTTATCTTCTATAGAAGGACAGTAACGCGGACCGATACCTTGGATAACGCCTGCATACATTGGCGAACGGTCTAGATTCGCAAGAATCAACTCATGCATCTCACGGGTCGTGTGCGTAATCCAGCACGGCATTTGTTCCGGATGAGTGGCAGTCGGCTGCATCAAGGAAAAAGAAGGGGTGGGATTAAGATCTCCCCACTGTATTTCACAACGAGAGAAGTCAATGGTGCGAGCATCAATACGGCATGGAGTTCCTGTCTTTAGACGACCTTGAGGAAGCCCTAACTCCTTCAATCGTTCCCCCAACCGCACACTTGCGGGATCCCCCATGCGACCAGCAGTAAAGTGTTCAAGCCCAATGTGTACAAGACCGTTGAGAAATGTTCCCGCAGATAGCACTACAGCCTTGGAATGAAATCGAATGCCTGTATTCGTGACAACGCCTCTAGCACAGCCATTTTCCACTAATAGATCATCGACGGCCATTTGGAAAACTTTAAGGTTTTCCTGAGATTCAATCCGTTTTCGCATTGCTCGTCGATACAGCTGACGATCAATCTGGGCTCGAGATGCATGAACCGCCGCACCTTTTGAACGATTGAGGATACGAAATTGAATACCAGACTCATCAGTCACCTGCCCCATGGCTCCGCCCAGAGCATCTAATTCCTTAACAAGGTGCCCTTTGCCAATTCCCCCAATCGATGGGTTACAGGAAAGCTGGCCGACAGTATCAAGATTATGAGTAACCAACAACGTGCTACAACCCATGCGAGCGGATGCAAGTGCAGCCTCCGCTCCAGCATGACCGCAACCGATCACAATGACATCAAAATTTTCGGGATAGTCCATGGGGAACCGCCCATAAAAAGAGAAGTAACTTATTTACCAATGCAGAAACGGCTGAAAATAATGCCAAGCAAATCCTCTGCGTCGGTTTCGCCGAGAAGTTCGCCTAATGCACGTCCTGCAAGACGCAGCTCTTCGGCAAAAATCTCCATCATACAGAAGGGAGATGTACTCATTTCAAGTGCTTTTGAAAGATGAGCTGAAGCCATACGTAGGCATTCCAGATGACGTTCTCGTGCAAGAAATACACCTTCCGTGCCACCAGTCATATCAACGTACTCCAAGACCCTCGCCTTGAGAGCCTCTAGGCCCTCATGAGTCTTCGCTGAAATAGGAACTATGCTGGCATCGTCGCAGTACTCATTTCTGCGCTCTAAAGAAATACTGTCAATCTTGTTGGCCACGATGAGAAGCGGAGTTCCAGGACGTGCGTACTCTCTCACTCGTGTAAGAAGCGCTTCATCATCCGGAATGCGTCCGGAAGCATCAACGAGATGCAGCACGATATCAGCCTCTGATATGGCTTTCAGTGTTCGCTCAATACCTTTCTGCTCAACAATATCGTTTGTTTCACGCATTCCTGCCGTATCAACAATGCGCAACGGTATACCGTCAAAAGCTGTCCAATGTTCAATGCGGTCTCGGGTGGTTCCAGCAATTTCCGTAACAATAGCCACCTCATCACCCGCAAGCGCATTCAACAAACTGGATTTGCCAACATTAGGGGCTCCCACCAAGGCAACAGTAATGCCATCAGCTAGAACTACCCCACGGCGTGCATTTGCAAGAAGTCCCTCCAGCTTTATCTGAGCTTCTCGAGCACGAGTGAAAATCTGCTTTCCTTTGAGATCTTCGAGATCTTCCTCAGGAAAGTCGAGCGAAGCTTCAGACAAAGCTCGAGCTTCATCAAGAAGATCTCCTGCTGCATGAACTTCTCTGGAAAAATCTCCAGAAAGTGATCGTGCTGCCGCATGTGCAGCTGCCTCACTTGCCGCATCGATCAAACCGCTTACGGCTTCTGCCTGAGTAAGATCCATACGGCCATTAAGGAAAGCGCGTTTAGTGAACTCCCCAGGTTCAGCAATCCTCAATCCACAGAACGCAAGCTTGGTTAACGCAGCCCGCAAAATAAGTTTTAGTAGGACCGGGCCGCCGTGAGCCTGGATTTCCAAAACAGATTCGCCTGTATAGCTCGCTGGCGCAGAGAAATAAAGCACAACTGCATGATCAAGCAGTGCATTGTTTTCATCTAAAAAAGGAAGTAATTGAACTCGGCGAGGTTCGATACTGCGTTGAGGAAAAAGCGCTGCAAGAATAGGATCGGCCAAGTCAGCCTCAAAAGAGAGGCGAATTACTCCGATGCCGCCACGACCTGGCGCAGTTGCAATAGCGATGATTGGGGTCTTGTCGTTGAAGAGCATGACTGAGTGAATAGCAAATATTGAGCGGAGTTCGCAGTCAGTTGAGTGTTACGCTTACGCGGATATCTTTCAACTGCTTTATTTCATATCTATGTCGTTTCAAGGACCACACAATCAACCGAATCAGTTTTTTGGCCCTGCTCTAGCGGGTGCTTGTATTGCAGTCGTGCTTTCTGTACCTGCGGCAGCACTAACAGCAGCCGTTTTTGGTAGCACTTACGGATACGAATTATGTTTTCCTTTCTTGTTATGGGCAGGTTATTGGCCTTGGGTTTTGGAATCATGTGCCGCTTCTTTTTGCCGCATCAATCTGGACGAAGCGTAAGCACTAAGAAAAAAGAAGGCCGGGTCATTTCTTTATTGGAAGATCTGATCCCGGCCTTTTTTATCGTTGTTTCAGAGAACTTGTTTGGAAGAACAGGTCCTTTGCCTCAGCGCTTAGCAAGACGCTGTGCACGCTCTTCAGCAATCGTCTTGTTGATCCACCACTGCTGAGCAATCGACAAAATATTGTTGGTGAGCCAGTAGAGCACTAAACCCGCAGCAAAGATGAAAAACATAACCGAGAAAACAACTGGCATGATGTACATCACTTTCGTCTGCATTGGGTCTGTAGGCTTCGGGTTAAGCAAGATTTGCAAGAACATCGTTGCGGCCATGAGGGCCGGAAGGACAAACCAAGGATCGGGCATTGCCAAATCGTGAACCCATAGGATCCATTCGGCGCCGCGCAGCTCCACAGAGCCCTGGAGCACCCAATAAAGAGCCAGAAACACGGGAATCTGAAGCATGATTGGCAAGCACCCACCGACCGGATTGATCTTTTCGGTTTTATACAGCTCCATCATGGCTTGGTTCAAACGCTGTTTGTCGTCTTTGTACTTTTCCTGCAACGCCTTTAAACGAGGAGTGACTTCCTTCATGCGGGCCATTGACCGGTAGCCAGCAGCAGAAATCGGATAGAGGACAGCTTTGACAATACAGGTAAGAAGTACGATGGCCCACCCCCAGTTTCCGACAATTCCATATAGGAAATCCAGAAGCCAATAAATGGGCTTAGCAAGGAACGTGAGCCAACCGTAGTCAACCACAAGCTCAAGTCCAGGAGCAAGCTGCTCCAGACGAGCTTGTTCCTGAGGGCCAGAATAAAGAACTGCGTGGTTCGTTTGTGTTGCACCCGGGGCGATTTCCTTCAGGCTGATCAATGTACCGACAGCAAAAAGATCGTGGCCAAGAGCACGCGTATAGTTATGACGCACTTCTCCCTGAGGAGGAACCCATGCGCTCACGAAATGGTGCTGCACCATTGCCAACCAACCATTGTTGGTGTCTTCAACATACTTGGCATCTTTATCGCGGATTTCCGAGAAGCTCAACTTCTGAAAATTCTCTTCGTCCGTGTAGAAGGCAGGGCCAGTAAAGGTTGAATACATCGAGCTTTCGCCCGCGGGCTTCGAGGAATCACGAGTTAGCTGATAGTAGATCTGAGGAGTGACAGCTTTATCAGTCGTGTTCGTTACAGCTGTATCAACATCAATGCCATAGTAGCCGCGCTTGAACGTGAAGGTCTTCGTGACTTTAAGGCCGCCCTTATCCGCCTCAAAAACCACCTTCATCGATTCCTTGTCACCAAGCGTCAGATCCTGACTCACGAGTTTGAACTCATCATTGTGAGTTGGATAGTCTCCGCCCACAAGTCCAGTTTGAGCCAGATAGGCATGCCCCCCTTCAACATCAAAAGCTTCACATTGCCAAGGTTGGGGAGGGTTCCCGACCAAGCACCATACCGGCAAGACCCACTTCAGTCCAATCGGCTTGTTGCGGGAAGAGAAGCATTTCGGAACCAACAATTCGAGCCCCATTCGGTCAAATGTAACCTTCATGCGGTCCGTCGTTACAACGATGGGTTCCTTTACCGCAGTAGCATCATCAAGACCGGAGCAGTTTTAGCAACTGTGGCGGTGGGGACGCCTGCAGCGGCAGACCGATCGGCTTCAATTGCTTCCTGCTTGGCAGATCCGAAGAAGGACTCTCCGCCCTTCCAAACCTGATAGTTGTCCCATAGCATAAAAAGCGAGCCGAAAAGGATCACCCAAAGCAGGGCGCGCTGTACTTCTCTACCCATAAAGCTCTCTTGCGTATTGATTAAAGTTTGAAAATTCTGCGCGCATTGCGTGTTACAGAGGAGGTCTCCGAACAATCTCTGCACCAACAGCACCAACGAAAAGTCTTCGGCACAGGATCATACCCTCTACCGCCCAGAGGGTGGCAACGCGCAAGTCTCATCAACATGAGCCATCCCCTTTAACTGCCCCGTGAAGCTTAATAGCTTCAATCGCATAATTCGAGCAGGTAGGCAAGTAACGGCATTCCCGTCCCACCCATGGAGAAAGCGTTAACTGATAAAGACGAATCGTCCCCAACATCAGAGCCTTGACTGGATTCATGCTTGTTGCTCCGCCTTGGCAGGTGCGTCGTTTACTACGGCGTACCACGTTAAGCAGTCCATCCGCATCAGCACGCAACCGCCGTTTCAGATCCGTTCTGGACTTGGGACTCAGCCCCAGCGGTACTTTAAGCCTCAGTGAAACATCCAAACCGACACCGTCAGGAAGAACTTGCCGCAGCATCGGTAGATGGAGACGAAATATTTCCCGCAGCTGACGTTTAACTATGGCACGGTCAACAGACAGCGGCGCGTTCTTCTTTCAACGGTGACCCCGATACGCACAACCCCGGTCTGCTCATTTTCAAGACAGGCGACAAAACATGCGGAATGGACGCGAAACGAATGTTCGTTCCGCGTCCTCAATATCACCCGAAATCTTCTGTACTTATGATACGAAAAGCTCGAGGGAGTCTGAAGTTCTTCGCCTGGCTTCCGGACACGACGGCAATCAGCCGTGGGCCGATCGATTAGAGGGCGAGAACGTGACCTTAGCACGACGGCGACAGCGAGTGACACCGTGCGTGCGAGCGCTTGCGAGTCTTGGAGGGCTGGTAGGTACGCTTAGTAGCCATGATTATTCCTTAATGTCGGGGAGAGCAGACCGGTGAGAAACCGTATTTCTGCGGCAGAAGAATTCAGAGCTGCGAAGAAACGCAGCGCTTCTGCGCATTCCTCTTTGTTCCAACGGCCCCTAGATATGGGGCGGGGCTAGAGGAAGCCTAGAAAAGCTTGCTATTACACATCATTTCCTATGAGTTGTCAATTCATGGGAAGGAAAAGAAATATAGACATCATGGGATTTCTGCTCAAAATCAATGCATGGGACCACTGAATTTAGGAAGACACCCCTATTTGACACTACCTATAGTAGGTCTTATGTCTCATTCCACTGTACCTTGTGCATATTCCATATATGTGAACATTCACTTCTATAAGTTTAACTGCAACAGTAGGTTTTATTATTCACAAATTAATGTGGATAAAGATGATTTTATATTAACCATTGAAGTTGTTGTGGATAACTTTATCCTTAAAAACACATAATTAACCAGAACAACTACAGGGATTCATTGTTCACTGGAAGAGCTGTGGAAAAACGCTAAAATGGAACGCTTTCCCTTATGAGGAGCCTTCCTGGCGCCTCAATATCTCCGCTCCTATTTCGGTTATGCAAGCGTTCTGGCAACAGTGTCTCGAGTCTTAAGCGGTTAACGCAGAACACCCCAAAGATCTACACCACTTGGTTTGAAGTTCTCAAGCCCACATATTGGAATGAGAAAGATGGCATTCTGACGCTCAAGCGCGCCGCTACCAAGATCACCATTCGTGGTGCCTATCAGAAAAGTATTTCCGCAGTTGCAACACGTATCCATGGCAGTGCCGTAGCTGTATCGCTAGTGCCTGCACAGGTCAAGCCAGTTCAAAGGGAAGAATCAGGTACATCACATCCCCGTCTGAAACTGAGATCAAACGGCGAGAAGAAACGGGACTGCTGCCAGGACTCACGTTTGAAAACTACGTCAACGGTAACGCCAATCAGTTGGCTGTTGCGGCTGCCGAACATGTTGCCACGACCACTGGAACACAGTACAACCCGCTCTACATTTACGGAGGCGTTGGTCTTGGTAAAACCCACTTGATGCAAGCAATTGGGCATCGCTACTTGGATTTACATCCAAAAGCTCGAGTTCGCTGTGTCTCCGCACAGGATTTCATTAATGAATACACATCGGCTGTGCGTGAATCAACTAATAAAACACACGCGAGCCTTGAAAAATTTGATGAACGATATCGTAGTCTCGACCTGCTTCTCATTGACGACGTACAGTCTCTGTCTGGAGCAGGGATCACAAGGGCAGTTCTTCCGAGCTTTTGAAGCGTTAGTCCCACACAACAAACAGCTTGTAATAACGTCTGATACCTACACCCGTGGACTCAAAGATATTGAACCTCGTCTCATATCTCGCTTGTCGCAGGGTCTCTCTGTCGCTATTGAACCGCCTGAATTTGAAATGCGCGGCGATTCTTCTCAACAAAGCTAAAACAATGGGAGTCGATCTTCCTGATGAAGTTGCTGCCTACATTGCAAAACGTCTGAAATCCAATGTCCGTGAGCTTGAAGGAGCACTGCAGCAAGTCGTCGCCTATCAGCAATTCCAAGCAACATCATCGAGAGAAATCACGATTGATATTGCTAAGCGGGTATTGCGTGAACAATTCAAGTTGTCAACAGCTTAATCACAATTGAGAATATTCAAAAACTGTTGCGGATTACTACAAAATCAAAGTGGCCGATATGCACTCCAAGCGTCGTCCTGCCAACATAGCTCGTCCACGCCAAATTGCCATGTACCTCTCACTAAAGAACTCACTCAGCACAGTCTGCCTGAAATTGGAGAGAACTTTGGTGGCCGCGACCATACCACCGTAATGCATGCAGTCCGTAAAATTACTCAAGAGCGCCAGAACGATGCTGAACTAAACCATGAAATTCATGTACTTGAACAGATGATCCGCGGCTGACGCAGCCTTTTTAATTTCAAATTCCATCGAACAGCATCATGAAATTGATTTCCAGCCCAGTTGAAGCTCTGATCAAACCCGTACGCTCTGTTGCCGGCATTGTCGAACGCAATCAGTCCTTACCTGTTGTAAGTAATATCCTTATCGAACAAAAAGGTGTTGACGTTACATTTTCGACGACTGACCTCGATATTCAAATCCGAACGAGTGCACCTGTGGGTGTGGAGGGCTGCGAAGGAAACATCACCCTCAACGCACAAAAGTTTTCTGAAATCCTCGGAGCTCTTCGCCCTAGACACACTCGATGTGGATATTGATGACGGCGGTCTTGCTGACCTCACTACTTCAGGGGTCATTTCTCCATGCAAACACTCCCGGCTCAAGACTTTCCGGTATTAAAGATCATGCCGTGGACAACCACCTTTACGTTGCCCGCTAAGACGCTTCGTTATCTGCTCACGATGACAGCCTTTGCAATGGCTCAAAAGATATTCGCTACTTCCTGATGGTACTTTTCGTAGTGGAAGGGCGAAAGCAAAACTGCTGTCGCAACAGACACACATCGACTTGCATACTGTGAAGCTGAAATCGATGGTCTCAATCAGGAAACAAAGATTGAGGCGATTGTTCCACGTAAACTGTCCGTGAATTCGCCCATTCTCCCTGAAGACGATACGCCGGTTACTGTCAACGTTGGCGATACACAAATTGGTTCAATTTTGCAGGAATTGAATTTGTTAGCAAGCTTATTGAAGGTAAATTCCCAGATTATCAGCGAGTAATGCCCACACTTGATACCAACCCACAATGTGTGTCAATCAACCGCGAGGAGCTACTTCTTGCTCTTCGCCGCGTACAGATTCTGACTAATGAACGATTCCACGGCATTCGCTGGCTTTTCACTAAAGGCTCTCACAGTTCAGGGTAGTAATGCGGAACAAGAAGAAGCAAGTCAAAAGCTCGCTGTCAACTGGGAGTGGGACGATCTCGATATCGGCTTCAATCTTCTTTACATGATCGAGCTCCTCAATAATCTCAAAAACTCTGAAGTTAACTTCCACTTCGCTGCGACGCCAAAAGCGTGCTCGTGACGATGCCGGAATCTTCGAGCTTCCGTTATCTCATCATGCCGATGCGTATCTGATGATGAAACACCACTCCTAATGAATAAGGGTGAACGGATGATTTTTCAACAACGGCGCGGATGCTTAACGCATCCAGCCGCAAGGAACGTATTTCATGACCGAAGCGGAAAATTCGTCTAATCAAGCCCCGCAGCCATTGCCGCAGGTGCAGTCGCTCGACGAAGTGCAACCCGACCAGAATCCAAACGCCTATAACGCCGCAAGCATTCAGATTCTTGAGGGACTAGAGGCCGTCCGCAAACGTCCAGGCATGTACATCGGCGATACGGCTGACGGTTCTGGACTTCATCACCTTGTTTATGAAGTTGTTGATAACTCTATCGACGAAGCATTGGCTGGTTTTGCTTCACATATTGAAGTAACAATTCACGGATAATTCCATTTCAGTTACAGACGATGGCCGTGGAATTCCAACAGCAATTAAGTGGGATGATAAGCACGATCCAAAGAGAACGCAGAAATCGCGCTGACCGAACTTCATGCCGGTGGTAAATTCGACAACAACGGCTACAAGATCTCTGGCGGGTTGCACGGTGTTGGCGTGTCCTGTGTAAACGCTCTTTCAACCTGGCTTCGCCTCGTGGTTCGCCGCGATGGCGAAGCTCGTACGCTTGAATTCCGACGCGGAAAAGTTGTTAACCGTCTCATTGAAAATGCCATTGATCCGGCCACAGGAAAAATGTGCGCATTTCGCCTATGGCTCTTCTTGGGCCTACTAATCGGCGCGGTACAGAAGTACATTTCCTTCCTGATCTCGAGATTTTCGAACAGGTCACAGAGTTCAGCTATGAGACATTACTCTCGCGGCTGCGAGAACTCTCTTTCCTAAATTCTGGTGTTTTATAACACTCAAAGATCTGCGAACTTCGCATGAGGCTCAACTCAAGACGGACAAGGGCGATCGCCTATGTCGAGTATAAAATCAGTCTCGCACGGTTCTCCACCCGAAGATTTTCCACGCCAAGGAAACTGTACTGTCCAACGGTTCCCCTGTCGAAGTTGAAGTCGCTATGCAGTGGCAGGATAGCTACAACGAAAGTCTCACAGCCTATACAAATAATATTCCGCAACGCGACGGAGGAACGCATGTCACTGGCTTGCGGGGGCCATGACACGCGTTTTGAAAAATTACATCGCAAAAACGAACTGGCGAAAAATCTAAAGTGGACCCCGATGGCGACGATATGCGAGAGGGACTCACATGCGTTCTTTCCGTGAAAATCCCACAGCCTAAGTTCAGCTCTCAAACCAAAGACAAGTTAGTTTCGAGCGAAGTACGACCTGCTGTTGAGGATGTTGTTTCCCGTGAGCTGGAGCTCTACCTCGAACAAAATCCTGCTGATGCCAAACTGATCTGCGAAAAAATTATTACGGCAGCTCGAGCACGTGAAGCTGCACGAAAGGCACGCGACCTTACTCGCAAAACAGGTATGGGTGGCGGACTTCCCGGCAAACTCGCTGACTGTCGCGAAAAGAATCCTGCATACTCCGAGCTTTTCCTGGTAGAAGGGGACTCAGCCGGCGGCTCTGCTAAGCAAGGGCGTAACTCACAATATCAGGCAATTTTGCCTTTGCGCGGTAAAGTTCTTAATGTGGAAAAAGCTGCTCAGGATAAACTTCTGGATTCCGAGCAGATTCGCATGCTTACGCTTGCTCTTGGTACCAACATCGGCAAACTGTTCGATATTGAAAAACTCCGTTATCACCGCATCATCATCATGACTGATGCGGACGTTGACGGAGCTCATATCCGCACGTTGCTCCTCACACTGTTTTTCCGCCAAATGCCTGAGCTAATTGAAAACGGCTACGTCTATATTGCTCAGCCCCCGCTCTACAAAGTACAGAAAAACAGCAAAGATAAAGGACGTTTCCTGAAAGATGAAGCTGAGATGAACGCTTATCTTAAGGACTTAGCTCTCTCTGGTGCGGCTCTGTATCCAAGCACAAATGCAAAGGAACCCATTCGCGGCACGGCACTCGAGACGCTGGTTGGGGAATACTTGCAAGCCAATGCAGTCATATCTCGTCTCGGCGGAGCTATTGACCGGGCGGTTCTTCTTGCTATCGCTGCTGGTGTAGAACTTTCTCTCGAAAACACATTTGCAGCTCAACAAAGCGCCGAGCGTCTTGAAAAAAGATGCGGGACCCGAATGTCAAAATTGAAAGCTTATTGGAATGAAGATGAAGAAAACATGTTCTGAAAATTCATCGCACTCGCCATGGGAACATTAAAACAACAACACTTCTGCCGGAATTTCTTCTCTGCCGACTATCAAAAACTCCGCGAAAGTTCCTTGATGCTTCAGGGAGTGATTCAAGAAGGAGCTGAAATTGAACGAGGCGGAGAAAGAGAGCCTGTTAAAAATTTTGCAGAAGCAGTTGGCTGGCTAATGCGCCCAAGCAGAGAAGGGCTCATCCGGCAACGTTACAAAGGGCTGGGCGAGATGACACCTGAGCAGCTACGAGATACAACGATGGATCCGGCAGGTGCGGCGCATGCTACGAGTTCGAATCGAGGATGCTGCTAATGCTGACGCAATATTCTCGATGTTGATGGGCGATGTAGTTGAACCTCGTCGAGCCTTTATCGAAAGTAATGCGCTCTTTGGCAACATCGACGCATAATCTTCAAAGCGCTAGGGAGTTAAGTTCCCCAGCGCTTTTTCTTCTGTGAACGATAGGATCCCACCATGTCAATTACTGCCGATCAACTCGTCGTAGCTGTTTCATCCCGAGCATTGTTCGATTTGGAGAAAGAGCATCAACTTTTAAAAAGAAGGCTATGAAGCCTTCAAAGATTACAAGTTGAGCACTGTGACGATCCATTGCAGCCTGGTGTCGCATTTCTTTCGTAAAACGTCTCATAGGATTGAATGCCTTTTCCCAGATCTAGAACCATTTCGCGTTGTAGGCGCTTTCCCGCAACTCCCCAGTGACTGCAAGGCGCTTTTTAACTCATGTCGGCATTACAACCTTCCAATTGATGCTGAGCGTTTACTTCAGGCCAATCTACACTGCCTTACATCTCGGCCTTTAAGGTGTCGTTATTTCTGTCTGCCAATGCCCAGAACGTGACACATGCCATTGAAGCTGGCCTCCCTGGAGGACTTGTTCTTCCTGGTCAAATGCTGGATGCTGATGAAGATGACAAGACGCTTCGCATCGCATTTGACTTTGACGGTGTGCTGCCGACGACGAGGCTGAGCGTGAATATCAAAGAGGGGCTCAAGGCCTTCCAAAAACTTGAACTCGAAAAGCTCAAACCCCTCATGCACCTGGACCTCTTATGGATCTTTTCGCTAAGTTGTCTAAATTTCAAAGGCTTGATTCACAGCGGCGCGGCAAATCCGATCCTTACTTCAAACCCGCTATTCGCATTTCTATCGTCACTTCACGTGGAGCTCAGAGTGAAGAACGATTGATTACAACTCTCAAAACTTTTGGTATGAGTGCGGCGGGAGCTCTTTCTTCTCGATGGGTTGGATAAGACACCAATTCTTGAAGCTATAAGACCGCATATCTTTTTGACGACCAAGCACGCAATCTTGAGAGCACTCATACAAAGATCCCTAGTGTCTTGGTACCGTTTGGTATACATAACGAAAATATCAATAAAATTAAATAGTTAGCACTAATAACCCACAGCAAACACCAGTAAAATACACAGCTTACGCACAAATAATCCACGACTTATCGATTTTCATTCTAGTATTTATGTATTGCATATATAAATATTTAAGATACTTTTAGTGATAGGTCCTTATCATCAAGATTCTTCCCTATCTTTTCTTATTCTTTATATTTAATAAGTAGTTGTTTGTAGTAGGAACTGCACCTTCTGTGGATAACTTGTTCTTTGCTATACTTTCAATTAGATCAAGCATGGATTTATTTGTGGACAGCCTTCTGAATCTTCTGTGGAAAACGAGGGATAGATGTTGAGCAACTTTTCATGTAGTTGTGGGCAAGCGCTAGTTATCCACATTTCCTTCATAAAACAAAAAAGTTAACAACATATTTTATCCACATATACGACAGCAAAAGCTGTCATTATTTATGCCTGCTGCTTCCTCTCTTCTCCCTTGGTTTGCTCCTCGACTCTCACGCCCTATGATTGGAGTGCTCAATAATTTGGGGCATGAGATGCATTACACGCGAGGTGAGGTTCTCTATGAGTCTCCAGGTTTTCCGACCATTAATGCTTGTTCGGCGCGGAATCGTCGCCCGTGCATTAATGGATCCACTACACGCGGACCCGCTCCTTGTATCGCTTAGTGGACCGAGGGCTCTTTGCGGAAGTTGTGAAACACTTTATGTACAAGATCGAATGGTGCGTCGGCATTGGTGCATGACATCCGTTGATGTGCATGTTGTGAATGCTGACTTATTACTTCGCATCTGCGATCAAAATCCACTTTGGCAGCGTGAGCTCAGCAATTATTCTGCGATTTGTGCTCTCAGCGATCGCCTAGGTATGCTGGTAACCCATGCAACTTCGTTAGAAGAACGACTTGGGGTATTAATGATCGCTTCCTCTCTTTCGACGGATTCAGAGTTTCTTGAGCGTTTCCGAGATCCATCAGTGGAATGGGTACCGTTACCTGTGCTCCCATCAATGCATGTAGCTAAGGTTCTTCTTTCTGCCAATCGAGCGAAGATACGTGGAGTTCTCCAGCGGTGGTTACAAGAGGATACCGTACGTTGGCGGTCGCACAAAATTCTGTTATCTCGACCGCGATTTGCCGCTTTTTGGAATCGTGTCGAACCAGTTTTACGAACGGTTGCAGCAACCGAACCCGGTTTCCCCATAAAAATGCCTGTAAGAGATCTGGAACTTCATAGTGAGCTATGACTTGTCACTTGTTAGGCGACTAGACTCAGAGAACATTCTTTTTTTCAGGGCACTTCATGAATTCTCTTACTATCTTTCGTTGTACTGTAGTTGCGACAGTGCTGTCCGCAGCAACGCTCCTGGTGAGCGGTTGCATTGCTCCTTTAGTAATTGGGGGAGCTGCCGTGACTACTACTACCGTTATGACTGATCGTCGCACGACAGGAACCATTGTGAGTGACGAGGTCGTTGAAAAACGTATTGCGTATGATGTATCTCAGGCGTTAAAAAACAAGCCCTATCACATCAATGTCACAGCTTATGAAGGACGAGTTCTTCTTTCCGGTGAAGCTACCTCCCTTGAAGATCGCAGAAAGGCTGAAGAAATCGCGGTGAAAAGCCTTGACGTTCAGGGGGTTATCAACGAGATTGCAGTTATGGATCCTTCATCCGTTTCGACTCGGCTGTCCGATACGGTGCTTGCTACTAAGGTTCGTACCTCAATTATTGGTAACAGTACTATTTCGCTCAATCAAATGAAAGTTGCTGTAGAACGCGGAATCGTCTATCTGATGGGGGTAGTGACGCGTGAAGAAGCTCAGACTGCAGCGCAAACTGCGGCTAAAGTTTCGGGAGTGCAGAAAGTAGTAACTTGTTTCTCAATTGCTACTCGAGAAGAGATTGATCACCGTATGAAGGATTTACAGCAAGCAAAACCTTCAGATGAATAAGTAGAACGTTTGAGTTTGAAAATGAAGTGCCCGCTTGAAGATGTAAAAGGATAGCGGGTGCTTCTTTTAGTTTACAGTTCGATAGGAATAGCCAGAAACTTAATTGAGCATATTAGATAGCGTGAGGCTCATTAGTACAGCCTGTGTAGAGGCGCCGATTGCAAAGAGTAGAGCAAAGCGCGCTTCAAGCTGAACGCAGCCAAACATTACTTCGTTAAGAGCTTCATGTTGGCTACGGCGGATTTGTTGAGATACGCGCATTGCAAGCGGCAAGCTCAGAATAACCAGAAAATAGGGCCAACGGCTGATATCGGTAACAACCATCAGTGCGACAAGTGCATATGGGATAAGAAGTAAAGCATCAAAGAGCCTCAGAAAACTCTTCTCTCCAATTAGGACCGCCAGCGTACGACGACCTATGCTTTCGTCATGCTCTCTATCTCGAAAATTATTGACGGCCAGCACGCCAGACGCGATAGTGCCTAATGCAGCGCCAAGCAGGATGCAGTTGACTGTCAGTTCTGATGTTTGTAGATAGTACGTACCGCAGACAGCAGTAAGGCCAAAAAAGAGAAGAACCAAAACCTCTCCAAATGGGGTATAGGCAATTGGCTTCGGACCTCCCATATAACAATAGGCTGCGGTTAGGGAGGCTACACCAACAAGAGCAAAGGGCCAGCCGCCAAAATAAATGAGCGCTGCTGTATTGATCAGTGCAAGAACTGCCGCCATTCGAATTGCCCATTCGGCTGCATGGTTGCTAATCCACCCCATGGTTGTAGCTCGAGGAAGTCCTCGTCGATTGCCCGTTTCTGCTTTTCGTTTGCTGTAGCCGAGATCATTCTCCATATTTGAGATTGCCTGCATCAGGACGGCAATAGTCAGTGTTAGCAGAGCAACGACAGGGGAAAAAGCATGTGCTTCTGCCCGCTAGTGCTAATGCAGCTAAAACTGGAGCTACGGCCAGAAGCCATGTCTTTGACGCGTAAAAGCAAGCCACGCACCGAGTCTGCCAGGATAGGCGGGGAAGGCGGCTGTTCGGATGGAGGTGACAAAGGTTGGGGAGGCGTCATCTGTCGATTAAGTTAGAGAACGATCTTAACCATTGGGTTAGAGGTATAAGCGCGGTAAAGATCATCAAGCTGCTCCTTTGAGCGGGCGATTACTTCCACAGTCACCGACATATATTTGCGAGTGCGAGAGTATTCAACCGTCGTTTTGGAATCATCAAAATCATCACAGTGAAGACGGGCAATATCGGCGACTACCTTTGGAAAAGTGGGTGCAGCCAGTCCCATCACCTTGATAGGGAAGTCCATTGGGAACTTCATTACAGATGAGGCTTCGTCAACAGCTCCTCAAGCGGGGCGGCATCTTCACAGGCCTTTTCAATGGTTTTCTTTTCGGCTGTCATTGCTACCTTTTCAGCATCTTCAGCCTCTAAATGTTCAATCTTATACTCTGATTTTTCTTGAATTTTTTCAGACATTTCAATTCCTTTATTGATGCAGGATCTCTTGGGACAACGCAATACGAACAGTGTCTCGAAACCTTTTCCAAAATTTCCTTCATCTACATCGGACTGAGCAACCAACGGAATCGTTTGAGCAAGCTTCAGTCCAGCATGTATTTCAAGGGTGCCGACGTATTGACCAGCTTTAATTGGAGCAATGAGGAGAGGCGTAACGCACTCGAACTTCCAAAGCTTTAGCTCCCGCAGTAAGCATTTGCTCAGTAGTCATTGTGATGAAGACGGTTTGTGGTACAACCGCACGAACATCCGTTTCCTCCCCCTTATATATGGGGACGTTTGCGACAAAATCACCATCTGAATAGAGTTTTAGTGTTTCGTAGTCACGGTAGCCGCGAAGTAGTAAAGAGGAAATTTCCTGACGTAGCGAATCTCGATCGTTGTTATTGAGTGATACTACTAACAGTCGGCGCAAGCGGCCATCTGAGCCTTTAGGATTTTCTGAAAGAACTGCAGCACTTGATGCGATATGTTTCCTCTTAGGTGAAACATAAACTCCTGTTATAGCTGGACTTTTTTCAAGGAAAAAATTTTCCGTGTGAAGTATTTTGCCATCAGGCAGGGTAAGACTATGCGATGCTCCCCAAATACGCGATATTGCATGGTGTGTGTAGAGACTTTCTGCCAGTAGCGCCATATCTTGAGCGGTGCTGATACACGGAGTATTTTCGTTGCATGGAAAAGTGAATTCCGTGGCGAACATACCCAGTGCATTGGCGGTTTGGTTCAGTTGATGGGAAAAGTCTTTTTCTGACAATTTGAGAGTTTGACGAACCGCTTCCACGGCCTCAGGATCTCCAGTCATCAGAAGTCCCTGTAATAGATCTGCAAGAGTTAGATCCGGGCCGCCCCAAGGATTTTTGACTGACTCAAAGAGCTTATTTTCAATTGTCCCATTTTTCAGAAGCTCCAGAGTCGTATAGACCGTCATTAATGGAAGCATGCTGGAAGCATTTTCGGGTGTTCTTGGCCTATCAGAGAGGATTATCTGACTGCTTTCAAGATCCACTAAAACGGAGGAAGCAGCTACTGCTGACGGCAGAGCGAAGAGCGGTAGCAAAATGAAGGTGAGAAGCCTATGCATGCGGTTTTGGGAGTGGCAGTGCCGGCGTAGCGGCTTGTGCCACAATGGGGGCTGCGTGTTGGAAATTCAAATTTTAGCAAGCCTTTCCCTACCTCTTTGATTGCTCTCGCCAGCACTCTCATTCATGTCCGATTCTTGTGTTTTTCTCACTGCACTTAAGTCTTCGCTTACGCATGCTGTTGATGTTAGGTGGGTACGTGAGACTGGTTCAACTAATGACGATTTAAAGCTATGGGCGCATAAGAGAGGCTTTGATAAGCCGGTGTTGTTGACGGCTGATTATCAAACAGCTGGCCGAGGGACTCGAGGGCGTGTTTGGCGTAATGTTCGCCAATCACTTATTTTTTCGGTAGGCCTCCCCTTTACAGCTGCACTAAGAGCCCGAGCGCCGGGATTATTGAGTATTGCGGCTGCTATGGGAGCTGCAGGGGCTCTTTCTCGGGCTGCGATGCGAAAAGTATTTGTTAAATGGCCTAATGATGTCTGGGCCGAAGGTGGAAAGGTTGGGGGTATTCTCTTGGAGTCGGTTCAAGATGATGAAGGCTGTTCCAGCCTCATCATAGGCATAGGTCTTAATTTGGAAGTTGAATCTGGTGGCACTACAAGTAGTGGATGGCCGATCCGAGCGCCGGCATTCCTTATGAATCCTCGGGATCCACAATTTCGCGGTGAACTTCTAGCCATGCTTGTTGACGATTTATTAGAGGTTTTCAAGTCCCTTGAGGAAGAGGATGCTGTAGGAAGGCTTTTCGAACGTTGGCGTCTTTATGACGCTTTTTACGGCAAGGAGGTTCTTTGGCGCGAGCTCGACAGTGGTCGAACCGTTCTCGGTATTGACTGTGGTATTGATACCGAAGGGCGCTTGATTATGCAGAGGTCAGGAGCTGAAGGACTCCATTTTTTGTCTGGGGAACTTGTTTCACTCGCTAACTCTTAAAGTCATTAAGACATGAAAACGATTCTGGTAGATCTCGGAAATACAGCACTCAAATGGGCAGTGTTAGGCAATGAGCATGAACCTCACACGGTGGTACATCGAGGAGCGCCTGAATCGCTTCATGATCTTTATGAAGTGTGGCAGTGTGAAGCACCTGATGCTGTTTTAGGTTGCACAGTAGCCGCCCCTAAGTTGGCCTTCTCTGCCACTAAGTTTTTAATGCCTGTGATATTCCTTGGCAATGGGTCCATTCTTTGCCTACATTCCGATGTGCTCAATGGGAGCTCAGGAATAATTATCTGCATCCTGAACTATTGGGTGCAGATCGTTGGTGTGCTGCTATAGGAGCTATTGATTCAGCCCTGCAGAAGCGATTCTCATTGTGCAACTGGGAACCGCCACGACGGTGGATGCGGTGCTTCGCGAAAGTGAGAGGCATTATGTTTTAGGGGGACGTATAGCTCCAGGTCCAACTATGATGCAACAGTCGCTTGTTAACGGGACGGCAGCGTTGACTAGCGATATTGGTCTTTGGCAAAGTGAACCACGTCTCACTAAAGATGCCATTGTTACGGGCATTTTGGATTCCCAAGCTGGACTGGTTCGACTCGCATTTGAAGAGCTTGCTCAACAGGTACGTGATCCTGCATCTGTCCGAGTCGTTGTCGCGGGAGGATCTGCTCGATTTGCTCAAGAACGTATGCGGCAGGTCCTGCCTCAAATGGAGTTGCGTCACAATCTAGTGCTTCTGGGGCTTGCTGCATTGGCACGTGCGCGGACAGGATCTTGAATAATTTGCTTGAAGTTTGGGAGTTCGTTTGAATGCGTATCCTATTCCTGATCGCAATGCTTGCAGTAGTGGGGTTGGTAGGATGGTTGTGGTTTGAGTCCGACAGCCAACCTCAACGCACCGTACCGACAGAATCAGCATCCGTTATTCCTGATATACAAAAATTGAAGGAATTAGAGGATCGATCTGTTTTATTAAAGGATTCGCAGAGTACTGAACCTGCACCTGCTCTGTCAGGAGCTGCACGAGCCGCTAAGAAAGCTGAGGAAGCTGTGAAGCTCTCTGCGGAAAAGCGAAAAGCACTCTCTTCCTGATGCTCTTGTTTTGGAAGAGATGACCATTGGCAATTTAGAAACTGCTACCTGTCTACGATTTGGACCTGTGGGAGAACGTCGGTTGCCTGAATTGCGTCGCGGAATTGAGCGATCAGGTCTTATCGGACGGCTTGTAATGGAAGAGACTGATGCATCTGTTTATATGGTCTATAGCGGTCCATTTAAGAGTGAAGGAAAAGCAAAGCAAGAGCTCAAGCGTTTGACGGACTTGGGGCTGCAAGGAGCAAGCATCATTAAATTTTCTGCAACGGGTGGGCCGTTCTTATGGGAAAGACTCACATCCGCCCAAAAGCTAAGCTTTGGGCTGAGGAAGCTGCGAGAGCCTTTAAAGTAAAAGTATCGTTGTAGACGAAGAACGCCGGTACAACAAAGCTTTTAATTTAATTTTTCCAGGTCTTTCAAGTACGGAAAATCAAAGCTGCGCAGGGCGCTGACCATGCAGGGCGCCCAGTTCTCCGCTTGCGATTAATTTATTGAGGTTCAGATATTGCTGCGAGCGCTATTGCGAGTTTCGGGAGCATCGCTTCTGCTCTCTTTCGGCGCATTTTATGATTTCAGCGTTAACTTCGCGTTGCTTAGTTCCCCAAGGGCATTCTGGATACCAACCGTCATCTTTCCAACGTGCGATTACATGCCAATGTAGATGTGGCACCATATTGCCGAATTCTGCAAGGTTCATCTTGTCAGGGGCGAGCGAGTCGCGCATTGTTTCTTCTGTGGTTTCAAGAAGATCCCATAGATAAGTGCGAACTGCAGGTGAAAGAGCACTCATTTCGGCGACATGATCAACCGCCACGATACGAATAAATCCTGAAAATCATTGCTACTGGCGTCAATGGCGTAGAAATAATGTCCACGCCAGAATTCGGCTTGATGTTGCGAGGTGCAGAATTCACAATGGGCCATAATCATCCCCCTAATCCATGAGTCTCAATCGACCTTCCTCATCTTCGACGAGGCGGTAATCCCATTTCTTACGTCCCTGCATATCCTCCAGCCATGCAGCCTCGGGCTCTCCGAGTTCATCAAGAGCCCAATTAATGTAGTTTTCTGCTTCAAAAGGAGTGGCGAAGTTGTCTTCTTCTCCATTTCTCCAACGAACGATAACCTGGGTGACGCAATCTCGGCGCATTATGCTTCCTCCAAAGGAACAGAAGCTACTACTCTTGCAATCACTTCTGTAAGGCGTTCAACATAAGAAAGCGGCAAAGATTCATCCGGTGCATGGGCATTTTCTTTAGCGCCAAGTACACCAGTGTTGAAGAAAGAGGCATTTGGGAAAGTGGTGCGGAAATCGCGCATAGTACCGATGCTTGCCCCCTCAAAACAGAATTCAACGGGATGTCCAAATACTTCCGTACTGGCTTTATCTATGCTGTTTTTAAGCCAAGGAGCAAGTGCTGGCGCATCAAATCCGCCTTCTGCACGAGGATCGTAAACAGTTACTTTGGCGTGCGATGGAATGTTAGTCGTAACGGCCGAGATGGCTTCATTAAGTGCCCTTTGAGCATCCAATCGGGGTAGCCGGAAGAGAGTGCGAGCGTCGTACTTGCTCGAAGTAGTGCGCTTGCTTCTGATGTGCTGGGAAGACCATCAGCTCCCAGAATGGAAAGCGACGGCTCCCAAGTGTTTCGTTTCATAGCATCAAAGGGATCAGAACTCCGAGGCTCCGTGTCACCAGCATACGGAAATTCAACAGCATGTTGTCCGACAATTTCTGCACACCGTTTCAATGTTTCACGGTGTTCTTCCGGCAGTTCCACGTGGAACGACGGAAGTTTGACGCGGCCGGTTGCCGGGTCTTCTAAACGGTCAAGAAGTTCACGCATCACAGCAAATGAGCTCGGGACAATGCCACTTGCAATACCAGAGTGTACGGGGTGCTGAAGAACCTCTACTTTAAGCTTGAAACTGACAACTCCGCGAAGTGATTGAGTAAGCCAAACGCGATCATAATCGTGGATTCCGAGATCAAGAATGGCCAGAATACATGGGTTGCCCGCGCGGGGAGCAATGTCCTTTAAATATTGCGCTAAATCTATAGAACCTGACTCTTCATCAGTTTCAAATAGGCCAACAATGCGCGGATGCGGTCTTCCTGAGGCCAGTGCTTGAATTGCTGTGAGCGCTGTATAAAAGCTATAGCCATCGTCGGAAGAGCCGCGGCCATAAAGTCGCCCGTCTTTACAACAGGTGTCCAGGGGCCGAGTCCTTCACTCCATCCTTGAGTTTCTGGTTGTTTGTCGAAATGACCGTAGAAAAGACGGGACGACCAGTGTGACCTCCGAAAGCTGGAAGATCAATATAGAGTGCGGGGAATACAGGGTTTCTGGAGTACATCAAAGATTCCTCAGGAAAGCGCTGGTGCCCCCAAGATTCAGCTTGGCGCACGGCGCGTAGGAGCTCACCTCTCACTTCCCAATCGGCTTCAAATGCGCTGCTTTTGATGGAATGCGAATGAAATTTTTCATCGCTTCAAGCGTTTCTCCCTTCCAGGCGTTCTTGATGAATTCTGCAGTGGTCGTCATGTATGTAATCTCGCTTGAAAGAAAGGCGCCAGAAGGCGCCTTTTACTAAAACCGGTAAGGGAATCCTACCTCACTTATTTTGATGCTGAAGGCTTGAACGCCAAGTTGAGACCCAATTATTCGAGCTGCTGAAGCTGCTGATTCATAAGTCATTCCTTGATCCATGATTACGCGCCAAAGCATGCCATCCTGAACAATGCGGGCTGTGCGTTGATCGCCAACAGCGGCAAGTACTGCCTGACAGTGTGCAGCCCAACTGCGGGCATTATCCTCAGAGGAAAACTGCCTACTTGTACCCCCAGCCCGACTGCGGTTTAGAGATGCCTGCAGACAGTGACGGTGCTGGAGCCGGAGAGGTCAGAGGAGCCGTTGCTGAGGCAAGCATATTGGTATTTGAGGTATTCGCTTTCCAACGTCCTGAGCGGATGTCATCCCAAGTTAAACGTTCAACTTCTACCTGTGCGGTACCAGCATTTGCGTAGCCAAGCGTTTTAGCTGCCGCGTAAGAAAGGTCGATAATCCGACCATGCAGAAAGGGCCCGCGGTCGTTGACTCGCACAATAATGGACTTATTGTTTTGAGATTAGTGACACGTGCATAGGACGGCAGCGGCATGGTCGGGTGGGCTGCAGTGGGTTGATACATGTCATAGACCTCACCGATGGAAGTCTTATTGCCATGGAATTGCTTGCCATACCAAGATGCCGTACCACGCTGACGAAGCGGTTGATCTGTTGTTATTGGCGAGTACCGAGTACCGAGTACCGTATAGGGTCGGTTTGCCGCTTGACGGAAGGCTTCGATTTTCGGCGTTGCACTTGAACTTTCAATATGTGCCCCGACACTGGGAGGACCATCTTTGTCGTAGTAGGGAGAATGCGTGCTGCATCCTGCAAGGGCGGCAATTATTGCTGTTGCAGCTACTGCAAGCAGAACGGAGTGCTGCTTCATGGAAATCTCCATAAATATCGAAAATCAGTCTTTTGCATCTACAGAGATGCTGAGCAGAATTCCTGTGCAAATGCCAAGAATGAGGAGTGCTGTACCACCGTAACTCATAAAAGGCAGTGGAACTCCCACTACAGGTAGTATGCCGCTCACCATGCCGATGTTGACGAAGGAATAAGTAAAGAAAATGACACCAATGGCAGCTGCCAAAAGTCGAGCGTAGCGAGATCGTGCATGAGCGGCGATGTAAAAGCTTCTGGCAATGAGACTGAGATATAGGATGAGCAAAAGCACCCCACCAACGAAACCAAACTCTTCGCCGAAAACCGCAAAAATAAAGTCGGATGTGCGTTCAGGGATGAAGTCAAGATGGGCTTGTGTTCCCTCCATCCACCCTTTACCGGAAAGCCCCCCAGAACCAATAGCAATTAAGGCCTGTAGAGTGTGAAAACCTTTACCCAACGGGTCAAGCGTTGGATCAATCAGAGTCAAGATGCGTTCGCGCTGGTAGTCATGCAGCATCGTCCAAAGAAGCGGCATGAGTGCAATACCAATGGCGCAGCAAGCGGTAACCAATTTTGCATTGATCCCGGCAAAAAAGATGACGGCTAAACCGGCTATCGAAACGAGAATGGCCGTTCCCAGATCTGGTTGCTTCAAAATGAAGGCAACAGGGACAGAGAGAATCGCTAAGGCAAGAAGGTGATCCCACCAGACTGTTTGTTCAGCACGTTTCCAGTAGTACCACGCAAGCATCATAGGGACAGCAAGTTTCATGATCTCTGAGGGTTGAATACGAACACCAATATCCAGCCATCTCGTCGCCCCTTTGACAGTGACACCTACAAGTTCCGTTGCCAATAACAATAAGCACCCAGCTGCAAAGGCTGCAACAGAAACTTTACGTACCCAACGTATTGGGACGAAAGAGACGATGAACATCGCGGTAAGCGCAACGATGATGTTGCGCATCTGATCTTCAATGCGCCAAGGGAAGGAGTATCCAGCCGAAAAAAGGGTGATGAAGCCTACGGTAATGAGACACATCACAATCGTGAGAAGCATCAAATCGTAGCGAAGTACCCGAGCGAGTAGCCACTGTGTTGCGAGCCCTAGAAGGCGTTTTACTTCCATCATGGCTTTTTCCTCTCCGCATTTTTCATGGAGATGAGAGGAGTATTTTTGGGAGGCGGCAACCCCAGAGAGTTTTCTCCCGTAAGCCAGTAGTCCATTAGCTCTTTAGCAACAGGAGCCGCAGCACGAGCGCCAAATCCCCCATTTTCAACCAAAACGGCCATAGCAATGCGTGGATTTCGCGCAGGAGCAAAAGCAATGAATAGCGCATGGTCGAGGTGTTTTCGGGAAACTTTTTTCTCATCCCAACGATCGTCTTGCGCAATACTGATGACCTGTGCAGTACCAGTCTTCCCTGCTACAGAGTAGGGAGCTCCTTGGAATACCGAGCGCGCTGTGCCGGTACGGGTAACATCTGTCATACCGGCAATAACCACGTCAAGATTGGCATCTTTAAAGGAATTTTGCCAGTAGGTTCTGCATCAACTTTGATACTTTCACCCGTAACAGGATTCTCAATCTTATCGACAAGATGAGGAGTCATGATGATGCCGCGATTGGCCAAAGTTGCAGTGGCATGTGCAAGCTGTAGGAGCGTAAAGGCGTTGTAGCCCTGCCCAATTCCCAAGGAAGGTGTATCTCCGACATACCAAGGCTCTTTGAAACGTGCTTCCTTCCAATCTCGACTCGGAAGAATGCCAGTCTGTTCTCCGACAAGATCGATTCCAGTCTTCGCCCAAATTTCCACTGTTGCATAAAGTCGTGAATTTTGTCGACTCCAAGCTGAGTGGCGAGCCAGTAGTAGTAAATATCCGATGAGACGGCAATCGATTTGCGAAGGGAAGTAAACCTTTAGGAGATCCTGTGACGTCGCGGAATTTATGGTTGCCGACTTGAAAAACGCCGGTGTCATTCAAAACATAGTCCGCTGTAACGGCACCAAGCTCAAGCCCAGCAAGCGCCATGAAAGGCTTGTACGTTGAGCCAATCGGATAAATACCACGCATAGCCCGGTTTAAAAGAGGTTTTTCTTCAGCCGTATTAAGGTAATTCCAAGATTCTGGGTCAATGCCTCCAGGGAAGAGATTCGGGTCATATGTGGGAAGAGAAGCAAAGGCTAGAATGCGCCCAGTTTTAGGTTCAATGGCAATGACGCTTCCTGTTTTGCCAGTCATTGCCTTTTCTGCAACGCGTTGCAGATTCAAGTCAATGGTGAGTGTTAAATTACTTCCGGGTTGAGCAGCTTCAAGTTCAAGCGTACGGACAGGTCGCCCGCCAGCTGATACTTCAAGAATTTCGTGTCCCGGTGTGCCGTGGAGCGTTTTTTCGTAGCTGCGCTCCAATCCCACTTTGCCAATCTCCCGTTCGCCTTGGTAAAGCGCAAGATCCCCTGCAGCATCAAGTCGTTTTTGTCATTGAGTGAAAGGGCGCCAACATAGCCCAGAAAGTGGCTCCCCACAGCCCTTCAGGATAGATGCGATGCTCACGCTGATTCAGTTCTAAGCCTTGGAACCGCCAACGTTGGGCGGCAAAAACGGCTACCTCCTCGTCAGTGAGGTCGGTACGGATAGGGACGCTATCGTAGCGGTTAAAGTTTTCTCGTAATCGACGGTAACGGCGGCGATCAGCAGAGGTTATTGGGATGATCTCTGCCAATCTGTCGAAAAGTTGCTCAACGGGTTCCGCCGTCTGTGAAGAAGTCACTTCAAGAGACCAGCTGAGCCGATTTCCTGCCAGAAGCGTGCCATTACGGTCAAAGATGAGACCGCGTGATCCCTGAGATGTCGTTGTCACCGTGCGATTTTGCTCTGCACGCTCGACATAGAGATCTCGGTTAATGATCTGTAGCCAAGCGAGTCGGCATGCCAGAATCAGAAAGCAAAGTGCAACCAGACTGAAGACGAAAAAGAGTCGCCGGCGGAAAGGGCCGACGGACTCATCCTCATCTTTAAATTCCAGCGTTTCAAGCGCCATGGGCCTCGCCTCACTATGACGTTAAAGTGAGGCGGACCGCAGTGCGCGGGGCGTAAGGAGCTTCGTCCAGATACCCCAGAGCAGCGCACCTGTGACGCTCGCCAAGAACCATTCCCAGCCAGGCCAAAGCCCATCGAACCAAAGGCGAACGAGCATCACAAACAGCTGAGAAATCAAGAGTACCGGCAGAATATGCAGACTTTGGCCAAACAGATCAAAGCTAGGTAAACGGCGCGATAAGGCGAATGTCAGGTAGCAGAGCGTGACGTAAGCAAGTGACTGCTGGCCAAGTACGGTTCCAAATAGGGCGTCCATCAAAATGCCGCAGATGAAAGCTGTCAAAAAGCCTACGCGATCAGGCTCTCGAAGCGTCCAAAAAATAAGTGTGAGTGCAACAAAATCTGGAGCCCAGAATATTTCACCGAACACAATGCAAAGGACGAAAGCTAAAAGAAATGTGAAGAAAATCCAACTTTTCGAGGCAGGATGCTCCATGCGAGATTCTGCGCTGTCGTCTAAACGCTTTTAAAGAGACCGCTCATTTCTGGTCCCTCCGATTCTGTCGATCAGCTTTATCGCGTCGTTCAAAGCGATTTTGAGGTTTGACGTCTTTGATGTCGAGTTCGGCCGTTGGGTGTGGGTTGACAAGAACAACAGTAGCGAATTGCACATCTGTCAGATCCGCAGCGGCCGTAGCTTCTACACGACGATAAGCTTCACCAGGTACATACGTCGAACTTTTACGATGGCTGTGAGAACAGCTTTGGATAAAGATGATCAAGCCCAGAGGTGACCAGCTCATCACCGGGCTGAAGATCTGCCGAAGGCTGTGCAAAGGCAACAGTCAGCAGACCACTGTCGCCAGTGCCCGCCAGAAGAAAGATTTGACCAGTGCGGTTGTTGATAACCGAAATGCGTGATTTATGGTCGCTGATTAGCGTCACTTCACTTTGATGACTGACGGTACGTGACACTTGGCCTAATACGCCGAAAGGACCAATGACGGGCATGCCGACCTGCACGCCATCAAGTGCACCTGCAGCAATTTGAATACGTCGGGAAAATGGATCTGCGGGACGTCCGATAACTTCCGTGGTAACGACATGGTCTGTAGTTGCGGCTAAAGCGGAAACAAGGTGGCGCAGGTTTTCATTTTCTTGTCGCATTTCCTCCATGCGAGCCGCATCCAATTGAAGTAATTGATTCTCTTCGTTAAACGTTGAATTTCTTCGTTGAGGTTTTTACTGATGAAGTAGCCCGCACTATTTTCAATAAATAGTCCGGGAGTTGAACAACTTCTTTGAATGGCGTGAGAAAACTGGTTAACGCGCTTCTAAAATCGTCAAGCGCTCGCAGGCGCCCATCCACCAGAATGACCGCAAGCGAGAGCATGAGAAAGAACAGAAAACGCGCCCGAATCGACACGCCTTGACGAAAGAGCGGGGAGCTCCGTATGCCATGAATGGCGTCCAACCTCAGTGAATTAGCCTGCCGCAAAGGCGGTGCGGAGCTTTTCCATATTTTCAAGCGCGATACCGCAGCCCTTGACGACACAGTTCAAAGGTTCTTCTGCAACATGCACGGGAAGCCCTGTTTCTTCCTTGAGTAGCAGGTCAATGTCACGCAGTAAGGCCCCGCCCCCGTTAACATCAAGCCATGTTCTGCGATGTCTGCGCCAAGTTCGGGAGGTGTTTTTCCAATGCATTCTTCACTGCGACAACGATCTGATTCAAGGGTTCTGTGAGAGCTTCAATACTTCGTTGGAGTGCACTGTAAAAGTACGTGGTACGCCTTCCGCAATATTGCGGCCCTTTACTTCGATTTCGAGCATTTCGGAACCAGGGAAGGCCGAGCCAATTTGTTTTTAATGTATTCAGCGGTCGGTTCGCCGATCAGCATGCCAAAGTTGCGGCGGATGTAGTTGATGATCGCCTGATCGAACTTATCGCCTCCAACTCGCAGAGAACCGGCATAGACCATACCCCCAGAGAAATCAGACCGACCTCAGTCGTGCCGCCGCCAATGTCAACTACCAGCGAACCCGCGGCTTCATTTACTGGCAGGCCGGCACCGATAGCTGCGGCCATTGGTTCTTCAATGAGAAAACCTCACTGGCCCCGGCAGCAAAGCACTTTCTTTGATTGCACGACGTTCAACTTGAGTTGATCCGCACGGTACGCAAATGATGATGCGCGGACTCGGCGCAAAAGATGAGATGGATGCGCCATGCGGATGAACTGCTTGAGCATTTGTTCAGTCACCGTAAAGTCGGCGATGACACCGTCCTTCATCGGTCGAATGGCGCTGATGTTGCCAGGAACACGCCCAAGCATTTGCTTGGCTTCCCGGCCGACGGCATGAATCGTAGTTTTACCGTTAGGACCTCCTTCTTGACGAATGGCAACGACACTCGGTTCGTTGAGGACAATTCCCTTTCCACGCATATAAATGAGCGTATTGGCTGTGCCGAGGTCAATGGCAATGTCGTTGGAGAAGTAGTTTCGAAGAAAGCCAAACATGGTTTATCTGATCCCGAGGGCAGTCGGAGGGGTGCAAAAACACCGGAAATAGCGGATTTGCGGAGAGTTTGTGACCCGCGCGCACAATTCGACAATGATAAACTAACTCACCTTTTATAGGCGCCTCACCCTGGCCGGAAGTCAGACCTCTGCATGGGTTTGTTACGGATTTTCTCCGCTTTGCCGCCGGCCTGTAAAAGAGGCTTTGCCGCATTTATCTATATTGAAGACGTCAACTATGGCACTAAGCGCAGGCGACATTCACCGCATTGCTGATCTCGGTCGCATCGATATTTCTGATGAGCAGGTCAAGGTCATGCAAGGTGAACTCAACGACATTTTTCAGATGATCGAACAGATCCGATCTATTGATACATCGGGCGTGGAGCCGATGCCTAATCCTCATGACGGTATTGAGCATTTGCGCGACGACATTGTGACAGAGGGCGATAACCGTACGGAGAACATGAAGAATGCTCCGGAAAAATCCGAGGGCTACTTCCTCGTGCCCCAAGTGATTGAATAGTTCGAGGAAGGAATCGTCATGGAAAACGTATTTGACTCCGTTGGGGAGCTCTCACGTCGTTTGCACAATCGTGAAATTTCTGCAGTTGAGCTGGCTCGTGGGTATCTTGAACGCATTGAGGCCAAGAAGAATCTGAATGCTTTTCTTGATGTTCGCCCAGAAGAAACACTCAAGCAAGCAGAGGCTGCTGACGCTCGGTTGAGCGCAGGCACGGCAGGCCCCCTGACTGGTATTCCGATTGCGCATAAAGACATCTTTGTGACCAAGGAATGGTCATCTACCGCTGCAAGTCGCATGCTTGAGGGATATATGAGTCCCTTTGATGCTACGGTTGTGCGTCAGCTTAAGAGTGCCGGCATGGTGTGCTTGGGTAAACTCAATTGTGACGAATTTGCAATGGGTTCTGGCAATGAAAATTCGGCATTCGGTCGAGTCCACAATCCGTGGGATATCAACGCCGTTCCTGGGGGATCTTCCGGCGGCTCCGCCGCAGCTGTAGCTGCTGGGCTTGCACCTATTGTCACGGGCACTGATACGGGCGGGTCGATTCGCGAACCAGCTGCTTTTACTGGTGTTACAGGGGTTAAGCCAACCTATGGCCGTCCATCCCGTCTCGGCATGATCGCTTTTGCTTCGTCTTTGGATACTGCTGGCTTGCTCGGACACTCCGCTGAAGACTGCGCGGCAGTGCTTGGAGCGATGGTTGGACATGATCCTTGGGATTCAACGAGTGTCAATATGCCGACCGAAGATTTCACTCGGGATCTGGCTAAACCTATCAAAGGAATGCGCATTGGTGTGCCCTACTCTTGGATGGGAGAAGGGTTGGATCCGGAAGTTCGCAAGTCGATTGACGAGGTGCTCGACTTTTATCGCCGTGAAGGTGCGGAAATTGTCGACATTGAACTCAAAATGGCTCGTCTCGGCGTCCCGGTTTATTACGTTGTTGCCTGCGCAGAGGCTAGTTCTAATCTTTCGCGTTTTGACGGTGTTCGTTATGGACACCGTGCGGCGGAATACACAGACATTCTTGACATGATGAAGCGCTCTCGTGATGAGGGCTTCGGTCCAGAACCCAAGCGTCGCATCATGATTGGTACCTACGTGCTTTCACATGGCTACTACGATGCCTACTATCTTAAGGCTCAGCGCGTTCGTCGTTTAATTGCCAATGAATTCCATGATGTTTTCAAGACTGTGGATGCGATTGCTCTTCCGGTGACCACTGGTACGGCCTACGATTTTGGGACCAACGCAGATCCTGTGTCGGCCTATCTGAGTGATCTTTACACCGTTCCTGCATCTTTGGCGGGCCTTCCCGGTGTAGCAATACCTTGCGGCATTCATTCGAACGGTCGTCCAATCGGCCTGCAGCTTCTTGGCGAACACTTTACGGAAGCTCGTCTTCTGCAGTTGGCTGCTCAATGGCAGCGTTCAACCGATTGGCATTTGCGTCATCCGGCCGACTGCTAAGCGCTCAACCTCGTGAGAGTTAAGGATTTACAGATATGCAATGGGAAGTTGTTATTGGCCTTGAGACGCATGTTCAGCTCTCAACCCAATCGAAAATTTTTTCTGGCGCCCCATGCCATTTCGGTGATGCACCGAATGTTCACGCTTGCTACGTTGACTTAGCGCTCCCCGGTGCACTGCCGGTGCTGAACCACGGTGCTGTTGAGCGAGCTATTCGATTCGGCCTCGCTATTGGGGCCAAGGTTGCTAATCATTCGGTTTTGATCGCAAAATTATTTTTATCCAGATCTGCCGAAGGGTATCAAATCAGTCAGTTTGAGCTGCCAATCGTACTTGGTGGTCAGTTGACGTTCCCAGTCGAACCAAAGACCGGTGAACCGTACATGAAGACAATCAATCTGACGCGTGCACATCTTGAAGAAGATGCCGGCAAGTCTGTACACGGCATTGTTTCCGGCCATTCCGGCATTGATTTGAATCGAGCCGGAACCCTCTTCTGGAGATTGTGACAGAGCCAGAACTGCGTTCGGCCGAAGAGGCCGTCGGCTATGCTCGTGCGCTTCATGCGCTGGTTGTCTGGTTGGGGATCTCTAAGGGCAATATGCAGGAAGGCAACTTCCGTTGCGATGCTAATGTCTCAGTACGTCCGAAGGGCGAAACGAAGTTCGGGACTCGATGCGAAATCAAAACCTCAACTCATTCCGTTTTCTGGAAGAAGCTATCAATTATGAGGTTCAGCGTCAGATCGAAGTCATCGAAGACGGAGGTAAGATCGTTCAAGCTACGCGGCTCTATGATCCCGATAAGGGGGAAACCCGCCAGATGAGAACGAAGGAAGACTCAATGGACTATCGCTATTTCCCTGATCCAGATCTGTTGCCTCTTGAGGTTAGCAATGAATGGATCGCTAAGGTGAAGAGTGAAATGCCCGAACTGCCGCAGGAAATGCGCCAGCGCCTGATGCAGGAATTTGGTCTTTCTGAATATGATGCCGGCATTCTCACGGGTGGACGTGATATTGCCGACTACTATGTGGCCGTAGCGGACGCAGCGGCTGACAAGAAGATTGCTGCAAACTGGGTGATGGGAGAGGTAGCTGCTGCGCTCAACCAAACGGAAGGTCTCACGTTTGCCACAGCCCTGTGACGCCAACACTATTAGCAAAATTGCTTGGACGCATTGCCGACGGTACGATCTCCAACAAGGGAGCGCGCATAGTCTTTCAGGCATTGTGGGATGGTGAAGGTCAAGACGTTGATCAGTTGATTGACGCTAAAGGGCTGAAGCAAATTTCTGATGCGGGAGCTCTGGAAGCAATCGTTGATGAAGTGATCGCGAAGAATCAAAAATCAGTTGATGAGTTCCGTTCTGGTAAAGAAAAGGCTCTGAATGCTCTAGTCGGACAATGTATGAAAGCGACGAAGGGCAAAGCCAATCCCGGACAATTGAACGCATTGCTGCGCAAACGCATCGCTGGTTAATAGTTTGATTTTCTGAAAAAAGAAGAGGTTCCGAACTTAAAGTTTGGAACCTCTTCTTTTAATGGACGGCGAATGTATTTGTTTTATGGTTTATTTATACACCGTAACGGGCGCGATAGGCAGCAACGGCATCACGGTACTGTGCCACAGTCTTCGCTTTTCGGATGGGCCGTCCATGAAGGCGAGAAGGTCATGGAGATTGATGATGGAGACGACGGAAAGACCAAATGTTTTCTACATCTTGAACGGCTGAAGTGGCCGTTGGGGCATCGGCCGTGCCGCCGCGTTCCATACGATCTACAGCAATAAGGACGCCGGAGGGGATGCATTGTTGGCTTCAATAATCTTCACAGATTCCCGCACTGAGGTGCCGGCAGAGATCACATCATCAATGATGACAACGCGACCTTTCAAGGGGCGCCTACGATCATTCCGCCTTCACCGTGATCTTTAATTTCTTTGCGGTTAAAGGCCCATGGCACATCACACCCCATGCGCGAAAGATTCATCGCGACACTGGCCGCGAGAGGTATGCCCTTATATGCAGGACCAAAAATCATGTCGAAGTCGAGACGGCCAGCTTTCCGGGCAGCAAGGAGCGTTTCGGCATAAAAGGCACCGAGACGATCAAGACGCGCACCGGTATTGAAAAGTCCTGCGTTGAAGAAGTAGGGTGACAGGCGTCCTGCTTTGGTCTTGAATTCCCAAAGCGAAGAACGTCAGCTTCGAGCGCAAACTCAATGAACTGCTGCTTGGTGTTCTGCATGATGATGAGAGAAGCGTTGCGGCTAGAATCCCGAACAGTTCTCCTGTGTCATTGAGGAGTTCTGGTACGGGCCTGTTGGCCGAAATATGTAGAAAATAACTGAAAATTATAGCCTTCCTGAAATGTTTCGTATCATTACCTTTAATGCCAACGGTATTCGTTCTGCTTCCCGTAAAGGATTCTTCACATGGCTGAGGACGATGTCTCCAGATGTGCTCTGCATGCAAGAGCTCAAAGCACAAGAATCTGATTTGACGGATGATTTGCGAACCCTTTGGGATTCCACGGCTATTTTCATTGTGCGCAGAAGAAGGGTATTCAGGCTGTGGTCTTTGGAGCCGCGTGAACCCATTTGCTGTGCGTACGGGGTTTGGAAACAGTGAATTTGATGCCGAGGGCGTTATGTTGAAGCGGATTTCGGCGCTGTCATAGTGATCTCTGTTTATTTCCCGTCAGGAAGCTCATCGGATGAACGGCAGAGCGCAAAATTTCGTTTTCTCGATGCTTTTAAAGTGCACATGGATGAACTGCGGCAGAGCGGTAGAGAGTGATCATTTGCGGGGATATCAATATCGCTCACAAAGAAATTGATCTCAAGAACTGGAAGGGAAATCTCGATCATTCAGGTTTTACCTGAAGAGCGTGCATGGCTTGATCAACGTTTCGGGAAAGAAGGATGGGTTGACGTTTTAGAATGCTCGATCCTAGGCCGGAGCGATATACCTGGTGGAGTCAGCGAGGACAGGCTCGGGCAAAGAATGTCGGTTGGCGTATTGATTACCAAATTGCTACGCCCGGCATTGCTGCATTGGCTCGGAATACAGGATCTTTCCAGACGAAAATTTTCAGATCATGCGCCCTTATGGTGGACTATGACTTGATGGTTGAGGGAGCTGCTAAATGATTCTGGCTGATATTCTTTTTAAGCAAGGTTTTGGCACTCGCTATGACTGTCGCAGCATTGCCACATCTGGTGCTGTATCCATTGACGGACGTGAACTTACCGATCCGGATGAAGATTTCGATCTAGAGGGATTGGTACTGACTTGGCGAGGGATGCAGTGGCCTGTATCCGATAACGTGCTCATTGCAATGAATAAGCCGACTGGCTATGAATGTTCTCTTAAACCGTCGGCTCACCCTTCCGTCATGAATCTTCTTCCGGGTCCACTTCGTACACGAGGCGTACAGCCGGTTGGACGTCTTGATTGGGATACGACTGGATTACTCCTCTTCACGGACAATGGATCGCTTCTCCATCGGCTCACTCATCCCAAAAAACATGTCAACAAGGTTTATCGTGCGACGCTTTCACACCCGGCTGCAAACGGAACCTGCGAAAAATTGCTGTCAGGTGTCGTACTTGATGATGATCCCAAACCGGTCTTTGCCAAGGCTGCAGAACTGATGGCGCCGGATGTGCTGATGTTGACGATTTCTCAGGGGAAATATCATCAGGTCAAACGCATGGTAGCGGCATGCGGCAACCGTGTCGTTGCACTCCATCGAATAAGTGTCGGTGCTTACGAACTGCCTGCCAATTTGAAGCCTGGAGAGTGGTGTTGGCTTCGCGGCCCTGAGAGCGTTCTCGGCGAGGGGAGCAAGTGAGTACCGAGTCGATGCTCCGGGAATCTGTAGGCTGGCGGGTTTATTTAGAATCCGGCGCGATTCGTATGGCCTTCTTTGGATTCAGCTCTGGGCTCCCGCTCCTATTGGTGCTTGGCACGCTGGGATTTTGGCTACGGGAAGCTGGGGTTGATCTCAAAACCATCGGCTTTATGTCATGGATAGGGCTGATATACGGATTAAAGTGGAGCTGGGCGCCCTTAGTTGACCGTCTGCCTATCCCCATATTGACTCATTGGCTGGGGCAGCGGCGGTCATGGCTCCTTGTTGCGCAGCTCGGGGTGATGCTTGGGCTTTTCGCCACCGCTTTTGCCGACCCTCAAATTAACCTGGGAATTCTCGCTGTCAGTACTGTGGGTACGGCGTTTGCATCTGCTACGCAGGATATAGCGCTTGATGCGTACCGGATTGAATCGGCGGACAGTCGCCGTCAAGCCGCTTATGCAGCCATGTATCAGGCTGGCTACCGGATGGGAATGATCTGGGCGGGAGCCGGTGCGCTTGCATTTGCTGCATGGGCAGCGGGTGACACATCAGGTTACTTGCACTCTGCATGGGGGGTCAGTTATAGCGTAATGGCAATGTCTATGAGTGTCGGTATTGTCACTACTTTATTTGCGCCGGAACCATCGACAACAAAGCAGAGGGGACAGACGGCTAAAAAAAAGCCTTTTTTGCAACGCACTAAAGCTGCGATTGTTGAACCGTTCACGCTTTTTTTTCATCGCTTCGGGTGGTCTGCTCTGCTTGTGCTGGTGCTCATTGCTACCTATCGGATTTCGGATGTGGTGATGGGAATCATGGCGAATCCGTTTTATCAAGACATAGGCTTCACAAAAGAACAGGTAGCAGCAGTAAGCAAGGTGTTCGGCGTGGTAATGACGCTTCTCGGTGCTTTTATCGGAGGGGCAGCAACGATGCGATACGGTGTTTTGAAGATGCTGATGCTTGGTGCTGTGCTGTCAGCTGCTACGAACGTGCTCTTTTCAATGCTTGCGCAGATTGGGGCTAGCCTTACGCTGCTTATTGCTGCCGTCTCTGCCGATAATCTGGCTGGCGGGTTGGCTTCCGCTGCCTTCGTTGCTTATCTCTCTGGGCTGACAACGCGGGGGTGTTCGGCTACACAGTACGCCCTATTCAGTTCCCTTATGCTGCTTTTGCCGAAATTTCTTGCTGGGTTTTCCGGTATTGTGGTTGAATTTGTTGGGTATTCAAACTTTTTCCTGATTACAGCTGCTATCGGTGTGCCGGTTGTTGGATTGGTGATGTTGGTAATGCGCTGGGTGCCGGAAAGCGCCGACGAAACATAAGAAGAGTTCAATCGGCGCTGAATGGCAAGGTTAGCCTCGACGGAATCTTTTTTGATCCTTACTGATGACATGATTAGAACGGCGTCCTGAGCGTTGCCCACCCTTCACTTTGCTCGGTTTTGTCTTTGAAGTGAAGCCGCGCGTCACAGCGGCTATTTCAGCAACACTTTCCGCAACGTCTTCTAGGGCGTCCTTTATGTTTTCCAATGGGCTTTCAAAGTCCAGATCCTCTTTTATCTGAGCAAGATCGCCCAAAAGATTGGCGGGGAGATGCCGCAGAATCCCAAGAAGAGCGCTGTCAATCATCTCGTCGTTAGTATCTTTTAATCCTTCCCAGCGATTAATCGCTTCAAGAAAACCTGCTGCAAAAGGTTCCAGCGCAGCTATAGCCTCCCAACCTCCAATTGGACGACCGCGTTCGTCTTCCACGTCATAAATGATTGGGTCAATGGGATCACAGGCAGCAAGCGTGCGCTCAATATTGCGCATCCGTCTATAAACAAGATCTTCAAGGTCATGCTGCTTGTTGGAATCGGTCAACGCGGCGTCGGAGCGACCTTCTTCGTCAAAGACAAACGGCATCCATTCACTTGGAGCAACAGGTTCCGGGAGGAGCGCTATAGCAGTGAGAAATCCGTCCATACGGTCGGGCTCCATTGACTCATAGGGCTCCGGCATCAAAGCGAGGAGCTCACCGATTTCTACAAATTCTTCGTCGGAAAGCGGTTTATCGTAAAAGTTAACGTCTTGGGTCATGCAGATATCTTTAAGTTGACTTGGAATGCGTTCTTTCTGCGAGTTTTTCCGTCGATGATGAAAGAAGTGTTAAAGCATATCCATCTATCGCTTCACGGATGCTCTCTGTAGAACGGCGGCGCAGGAGTCCGCGAGCAAAGTCTTCACAACTTTCAGCACTGAGCTTGCGAACGCATTCTTTCATGGCGGGAATATGAGCGGCATCCATGGAGAGTGCAGAGCAACCGATGCCGATGAAAAACGGGGCCATGTTGAGGCGACTCGCCATTTCACCACAGACAGAAATACCTTTGCCCGCTTCGCGCACACGTTTCACTGTCTGGGCAATAAGACGTAGAACTGCTGGGTGACACTCTTCCCACCAACGAGAGACTCGCGCATTAGTGCGGTCGACAGCAAGCGTGTACTGTACAAGGTCGTTCGTGCCGATAGAGAAGAAATCGAGTATCTGTACAAGATCTCCAATAGAGGCAACGGCGGCGGGAAGTTCTATCATGCCGCCGAGCGGAAGATTCTGTTCATATTTCAAATTTTCAGAATCAAGCTCTGCAGCAGCCTGTGCCAGACAAAGCCGAACTTCAGTAACATCAGAGGCCGACGTCACCATGGGGAGGAGAATTCGGACGGTTCCTTCCGGAGCAGAGGTGGCCGCTCGCATAATGGCTCGTAGCTGCGTAATAAAGAAAGGTCGGTGAGTAAATGCAAAGCGCAGTCCACGCAGCCCAAGCGCAGGATTTTCTTCGTCGAACTCATCTTCTCCGAGAAGTGCAAGCGCCTCTTTTGAGGGCATCTTGTCACCCCCTAAGTCAGCTGTGCGGATGGTCACGGTTTTTCCGCGCATGCCGCGTATTACTTTCTGATAAGCCGATACCTGCTCTTTCTCGTCCGGCAGTGCGTCGCGATTCAGAAATAGAAATTCTGTTCGGAAAAGACCAATGCCGTTGGCTCCTGCTTTGCGTGCATCCGGCATGTCTTCAGGAAGTGCAATATTCGCATACAGCCTCACGGAATGCCCATCTGTAGTGACAGGCATTTCATCGCGAAGTTTTTGAAGCAGACGTTTCCTCTGACGCAGACTTTTCATTGCTGCTGCCGCAGCTTTTTTCTCTTCAGGAGATGGGGCTACCTTAACCGTTCCTGCAGTGGCGTCGATCAGAATTTCTCTGCCAGTTCCGAGGCGTTCGATGGCGTTCGTAACGCCAACGAGCGTTGGAATGCCAAGACTCGCCGCAAGAATCGCTGAGTGACTCGTAACGCTACCAGTCTCCATGATGATTCCGACGATGTCGAGGTCATCACGCTCACGCAGCTGGAGCATGTCAGCTGGACCAAGCTGATCAGCAATGAGAATGAAAGAGTCGTCAAATTCTTCGGCCTTCAGCAGGCTTGCTGCAGAGCGTCTCCCGGCGAGCACGCGTTGAATACGTTGGAATACGCCGGAAATGTCTTCAAGACGGTTTCGGAGGTAATCATCGTCAATTTGCTCAAAATCGCGTCGGATTTGTTCGAGACGCAGTGATAGTGCCCACTCGGCGTTGACGAGTTTTTCACGAATGATGTCTGCAGTTTCCGTGATGAGTGACGGATCCTGCAGAATTGTTTGGTAGACATCTAAAAATGCTGAAGCTTCTGCAGGAGCATCTTCATCAAGGGTTTCTGCAAGTTGTTCAAGTTGTTTATTGGCTGATGCTGTAGCCATACGCAGACGCTGTATTTCACCACGTACTGCGGACTTGTCGATCGCGAATTGATGGATTTCCAGATCTGAGGAAGTGAGCTGAAGCGTAAGCCCCCAAGCAACGCCAGGGCAAACTTTAAGTCCTGTCAATAGATTCTCTTCGGCACCTCCTATTTGCAGCTCGACTGAGGAGTCAATCTTTCTGCTATTGACAGCTGATGCCTCTAAGGTTTGGGTTGTTGCAGCTTTGATTTCAACAGCATCAGAAGCTGCGGATGACTTGGATTTCTCCTGAGGTGGAAGGGAAATATCAGCGTCAGATTTATTTGTGGTTGGTGCAGTGTCAGTTTTGTTTTCTTCAGTAGCCATAGTCTGCGCCTCCGTCGCTAATCTTCTTCACCAAAGCGGCTTTCAAAGAGTTCGATGATGCTTTGCGCAGCAGCTTTTTCGTCGGGGCCGTCTACGGAGAGTGTGAGCTCCGTTCCGCAGGGAAGCGCCATCGTCATTAAGCCAAGGATAGATTTGGCGTCTACAGTTCGTTTTCCGCTGGTAAGGGTGATGGAGGAACGAAAAAGACCAGCAGTTTTAGCTAGTAGAGCTGATGGTCTGGCATGCAGGCCGAGCTTATTTTTAATGGTGAGCTTTATTTCAAGCATTGTCGGATCGTCCCGATTGAGAACTTAAGCCTGCTCTAGCAGCTGCTTCGGCAAGAGTCATCACTTGAGAGACGGGGGCGTCGGCAGGGGCATTCAATGCAGCAATGATGGCGGGTAGATTCGCTCCGCTAATGACGCAGATGCGCGGATCGTCGAGCAGCCGATGAGCAATGTTTGCCGGTGTGGCACCGAGAATGTCGGTGAAGACAAGGACACCTTCGTGAGACTCTTCAAGCAGACGGCGTGTGCGTTGCTGTACCTCGATGAGTCCAGCTTCCGTGTCGACGGTACTGGGAACGTCGTATGCCTCGATGCGTTCGGCGGCCGTGTCGCCCGTCATGCTGTAAATATGCATGGCACAGGTCTTTAGCGCGGACGCGAGCGGTGCATGGGCAATGATGCATATGCCGACAGTCACGATCTCTGGCTCCAAACTACAATAAATAGGAGGAGCTGGAATTTTAGCAGTTCGAGATTTTTAGCTTATGTAGATAAATTTATCTCTCATGAATTTGTCTATATAACATTTTGTTTACTGGAGTAGGCGACAGATGGCTCTGATTCAATTCAGCTGCATTGCAACAGGCCCGTTCATTACATTCAAGGAAACGGCAGAGCGTATTTTTGAGGCTTTGGGAGAACCCTTCCACGAGCATGGCGCTTTCGCAGCAGAGGATTTGCCGAGTATTCTCGCTAAGCTTGATGCAGCCGCTGCGGCAGACAGAAAACTTGAGCAGGAAATTGAAATTGAACGTGAAAAACGGCTTCGTACAGGATCTTACGATGCTGAGCTTCGGGCGCTTGAGGCTGAAAAAGAACAAACTGACAAAACCAAGCATCATGAAAACTCGGTCCGCCTTTACCAACGGATAGCTCCGTTACAGGACATGATCCGACGAGCGATCAAACATCAGAAAGCTGTAATGTGGGGACCGCTCTAAAGAGCTCAGCGTCCGCAGTTCACAAAACTGAAACGCTATAGCCAATTTTTGCATCGTTCCGGAAAATCAGGGTTTCCAGAATGCACGCGAGAACAGAACAAAGACAGTGAAGAGCTCAAGTCGTCCGATTAACATGAGGCTCGAAAGAATGTTGAGCTGCAGATCTGAAAGTGCTTGATAGTTGCCTGCCGGTCCGACAGAGCCCAGGCCTGGCCCAAGATTGGTAATGGATGCGACTGCAGCCGAGAAGGACTCAAGTGGGGACATACCGCTGCCAAGCAGCAGTAATACACCTGTCAGTGCAGACAACAGCCAGATGAAGGCATAGGAAAGGACAGAAAAGACGATTTTGTTAGGAATCTCTGCGGCATCTATAGTGACTGGCGTAACAGCATTTGGATAAAGAAGCCTTGTAAATTCATGTCGAAGCTGACTGAAAATGATCGCGACTCGTAGCATCTTGAGGCCGCCCCCCGTGGAGCCAGCGCACGACACTACGGCCGACGACAACAGCAGAATAAAGGGGATGCCGTAAGGCCAATTAGACCAATCAGCGGAGGCATACCCCGTTGTTGAAGCAGTGCTCGCCACGGCAAAGAATGCTGTGCGAAATGCTTCCAATGGTTCTGGATAAGCGCCGGTGTAATAAAGCGCAAAAGCCGTGCCGGCAGCAAGCATTAGGAACGCTGCTAAGCAGCAGCGTGCCTCTGTACTACGCCAGTAGGCCAGCAGGCTTTTACGCCGCCAAGCGACAAAGTGCAAGGCGAAGTTGAGACTGCAGATCAACATGAAAAAGATGGCAACAGTCTCAACTTCCGCACTTTTAAAAAATGCAAAGCTAGCATCGTGTGTAGCAATGCCTGAGAGACTCACTGTTGTCATCATATGCATCACCGCATCGCGCCAGTTCATACCGGCCAGATGATAGGCAATGACGCATATCGCGGAAATTCCAAGATAGATGATATAGAGCGCTCGAGCAGTTTCTGCAACACGAGGAGTGAGTCGTGTCTCCTTCATTGGGCCAGAGGTTTCCGCCTTCATAAGCTGTGCACCGCCGATCCCTAAGAGCGGCAGAATGGCAACTGAGAAAACGATAAGCCCCATGCCACCTACCCATGAAAGGAAACACCGCCAGCCATTGATGGAAGGAGGAAGTGAGTCGAGACCTGTTATGACGGTGCTGCCTGTCGTTGTAATGCAGGAAACCGTCTCAAAATAGAGTTCAGAGAAGTTGTATTGAGGTTGATTTAAAAGCAGTGGAATCGTCGCAAAAGCGCTGGTGAGTGTCCAGGAGAGCGTTACGAGTAAAAAGCCATGGCGCGCGGTCAATTCTCGTCGAAAAGGAAGACAAGTGAAAAAAAGTATCGTTCCTGCGGCAAAGGTGATTCCGACGGAGTAAAGAAAATCCCAAACTGCCCCATCGCCTTCTGCCCAGCTGTAGAGGGCCGGTACGAGCATCAGTGCGGCAAAAGCTGCGAGCACAGATCCTAAAGCGTTAAGAACGGGAAAAAGGAGATATCTGAACATTGCGTCTGGCTCTAGAAGAACCCCACATCAACGGCAAAGAGTGCTTCAATTTTCGGAATTAGACGCCTGTTCGGAACAAAGATGATGAGTCGATCTTCAGCCTCTACAACAAGGTCGAACTGCGCCATCAATACTTCAGCATGCTCACCTTCACCGCGAATCAATGCGGCAACACTGCATCCGGCAGGCAGCGGTACGTCGTGAATGCGGCGACCGACTACTTTGGAGCTTTTTGTCGTTCCATGAGCAGCAATTTCCAACGCCTCAGCTGCGCCATGACGAAGCGTGCAGGCAGCGGTTACATCGCCGTGGCGAACATAGCGGATGATTTCGTCGAGTGCTGCCTGGGTCTGAGATACTGTGACGTCAATACGTGAGCCTTCAATCAGTTCGCCGTATATGCGGCGATTGACGAGTGCAATGGTTCGTTTTGCGCCCAGTTTTTTTGCAAGAAGTGTTGAAAGAATGTTGTTTTCATCGTCGTCCGAGAGTGCGATGAAAAGGTCACAGTTCTCCATACCGGCCGATAGGAGGGTATCTTCATCATCAAAATCTCCGCTCAAGACGATCGCTCGAGATTCAAGAGCCAGAGCGAGTTTTCGAGCTTCACGGCGATCGGCTTCTATGACACGAATAGCGGAGGGAATGGCAACGCTTTCGTCTTCATCCGCTTCGTAGAGTGCATTGACAATGCCAAGGCTTAATTCAGCATTGCCGGCAATGATGACGTTGCGAGCCGCCTTAGCCCGGCGTTTGAGTTGTGTGGTGACGAGCCGTGCATGACGAGCATCGGCGACAAAAGTGACTTCGTCGCCTGCTTCGATTAAGGTGTTTCCCGTGATGCTAAGACATTGATTGCGTCGGAATAAGGCAGCGATGCGAGCGCAGGCATTAGGGATGTGGGCATTCAATTCGCCAACGGGACCGCCAACCATAGGACCGCCGGCCTCGGCACGGACTACTACAAGACTGACTCGCCCTTCTGCAAATTCTTGTACCTGAAGCGCTTCCGGAATGTTGATTAGTTTAACGAGGTATCGGGTAAGAGCTTGTTCAGGCCAAATAATTGTAGTGGCTGAGAAACCTTCCTCTTTTAAGATGCGAGGATAGCTTCGAAGCTCTTCGTTCTCACTCGTGCAATACGAGTTGGAATATTGAAGAGCTTGTCGGCCAAAAGCGTTGTGGCGAGGTTGGTCTCATCGCTGGAGGTGACGGCGATGAGAAGATCGGTATCGTTGGCAGATGCTTCAGTCAGAAGCGCCGGGCTCAGCGCATTGCCTACGATGCCTCGCAGGTCAAAGCGAGCCTGAAGCAGCGAGATGCTTTCGGGATTTTTATCAATGACCGTAATGTCATTGTCTTCGGAGACGAGACTTTCGGCGACGGATGCCAATTCGTCCCGCTCCGATGATCAGTATCTTCATGAACTTGAAGTCTGCCTATTTGACTGGCGACCGTAAGTTGTCAAGTGTTGAACCGGTAGGAAATTCAATGGAGTTTGTCATATCCAGACGCACCACAGCATTTTCCGGAGCAAGCGGCCGCTCTTTAGGTTTTGTTTCTTCAAAATTCGAAAGGGCAGAGCTGTTGGGTTTAGCTACGGCTGGCGTATTGTATGGTGCCTGACGTGCCTCCTCACGCATGGCTTCAACGTCGAGACCGAGCATACGGATCTTGCGGTAGAGATGAGTACGTTCCATCCCTGCATGTCGTGCAAGGTCAGCCATAGAGTGATTGAGATGTTTGAGCACGGTGCGGAAATAGGCACGCTCAAAATCGTAGAGCATGTCGCGAAATGGTCTGTTGAAATCAATAGTGAGACCATATTCCTTAATATCGAAAGCCGGCAATGCTGGGCGAGGACCGCTGTTATTTGCGCGACGGCGCATGCGTCTATCGCGAGTTCGATCTTCGTCGAGCTGCTTCTGGCGATCACTCCATTTAGCTAAACCATTCTTGATTCCACTGAGAAGCAGCTTCAGAGAAATAGGTTTTTCGATAAAGTCGATGGCGCCATCCTCTATTGCACGTTTGGCGTGATCGAGTGAACCGTGCCCCGACATGACAATGACAGGAAACGTAAGTGCTCCGGAATATTTCCACTCCCGTAGAAGTGTTAAACCATCTCCGTCTGGCATCCAGATATCGAGGAGTATGAGATCGTAATGCCGTCCGGTTACAGCTTTTGGCTTCGGCGACATTAGCCGCCGTTGCAACACGGTAGCCCTGTTCACCCAGAATTTCCGACAGGATGTTGCGTATGCCGAGTTCGTCGTCGACGATGAGGATATCTGTCATTTTTCTGATGCGCGATGCTGCTCGTCGTAATTGGAAATCTGCGAGGAATGATCCTTGCGGCCGACAGCTGCAAGGTGCTCGAAGAGAATGTCAACTTGTGCGCCATAGACGAGGGAGCCGCTCGAATCTGTCCGATTGGAGAGTCGGATGACGGCGCGGTGTTCATCGAGAATTTTCTTGACCATCGGTAACCCCAGACCTGTGCCCGTGGGCTTAGTCGTTATGTAGGGCTCGAAAGCGCGATTGAGAATATTTTCGCTGAAACCAACACCATTGTCATGCAGATGAAGCTGAACGGCATTCATGCCGCTGTCCGTCACAATATGGCGCGTTTGTATGACGATACCAGGGTCTTCCCCTTCGGCTGCGTCAATACTGTTCTTAATCAGATTATGCAGGACTTGTCGTAGCTGCGCAGGATCGCCTTCAATAAGAGGAATGTTCTTTTCAAAGTCAAGTTTGATGGATGTTCCCGCCTCTTGGTAAAGCTGTGCAATTTCGGAGAGGAAATTGTTGAGATCCAACGCAGACAATTTAGCCTGCGGGAGTTTCGCGTATTCGCGGAAGTCATTCACCATTTGTTTCAAGGCGTCAACCTGAGTACTGATGGTACTGATTGCGCGATGAAGAATTAGCGCATCATCGTTGCTCAGTTTGGGGCCAAGGCGGAGCTCCAGCCGTTCTGCCGCAAGTTGAATCGGCGTGAGGGGTTTTGATTTCATGAGCCAACCGGCGTGCTACTTCGCCCCAGGCAGTGGCGCGCTGAGCTTCTATCAATTTCGTAACATCATCAAATACGATCACGAGTCCGAACAGTCCGTTTCCCAAAGGCATTTTCGAAAGCTTCAGGAACAATGGGATATCCCCTGTTGGGCGAGCAAGGTCATACTCTAAGTTAGCTGTTGTGGCATCAGGGCCGAGTGAAAGCGAAAGCTGACAGTTGCGCACAGCCTGTGCCAGATCAGCATTGACGCTACTGAAGGGCTTACCTCTCCGACAAACTTCTTCACCAAGGATGGCTCTAGCGGCGACGTTTGCCGTGACAATCTGCTCGGAGCGATCAAGCACCACTACGCCGGAAGAAATGTTGGCTAAGACTCGCTCCAGGTATGCCTGGACTTGTTCGGCTCGCCGGCGTTGTTCATCAATCGCTCGTCGGGAAGCAGACACTTCTCGGATCATCTGGTTAAAGGATTGAGGCACATTGATTTCATTGCTGCCGGGGAATTCCCTAATAGGCTGAAAGTTGCCGTCAGCCAAACGTCGTGTGCCTTGGCTGTTGCTGCACAGGTGAGACAGTACGGCGTGCAAATGAAAGCGCAGAGGCTAATGCCCCAAGGGCTCCGAGCAGAAGGACAAGCAGTAGAGTACTTGCGTAAATGCTTTGGAGTGATTGGCGCGAAAGAATAAGTGTTTGATAGTCACGGTAACCAGCCACAAGCATGGCGGCGTTTTTGCTGTATCGGCAGCTACAGGTTGAATGAGCTGCAAATAGAGCTGCTGACGATTGAGGGCTGCGGCATTTGAAGCATTTGCTGCGCCAGTGAGTCCTAGGGTTGACTGAGGTAATCCTTGTGATGGATCGTTGGTAATCGGAACAATCACGCGAATGGAGAGTTTACCTTCACGCAACGCGTCATAATTTCGAAAGCATCGCCGTCAATTACGCTGTAGATGCCTGTGTTTTAACGGTCTGAAGCTGTGCAGCGGTCGGCATATCAGGCATCAGAACGTTGATGCGACTTCCTGCGGCAGCCACAGCTGTGCCGTTCGATAAAAGACCAAAGCTTCCTGGTTAGGGCGATTTTCAAGTTGCTTCCAGTAGTTCAGGGAGAATCATTGAGACAGGTGTGTTGGTCAGCAAGCTGGCCATGTGCTGTGCCTGAACTTCAATCTGCTGCTGTTGCTCCGTGAGAATGCGCGGGTGATTGTGACGCCAGAATCAAGCGCTTTTCGACGCGGACGTCAAACCAGGAATCGATCGAACGTGAAATGAAGACTGAAGAGACAAAGTAGATGAGTGCACATGGAATGAGGACCATCCCTGCTACGGTTAGGGCGAGTCGTGCAGTCATCTTGGCACCAAACACGCGGTTCCGAACGTTTTGTATAAGTCGGAATGCCATTGCGCTTACAACGACAAAGAGCGCAGCAGCGATCGCCTGATTGATGATAAGGAGAACCGGGAACCAACGCTCAAAAGCTTTGAATCGGAGCTGGTCGCAGCCAGGACAAAAAGCGAGAGACCGGCCAATCCCAATGCAGTGAAGAATACGACGCGCAGCCAAGCAGGCATCGCTTTACTCCTCGGCAGCCGCAGCTGCGCTCATTACCGTGGTTGGAATCGGTATTTCGGCAGGGTCGCTCACGACATTCCAGTCATCAGTGTCTTGATTAGTAACTTGCATTGGTTTAGGCAGTTTCCCAACATCGAGGCCAAACCGCAGTTCGGCGGTTGTTCCTGGTTTGGCATCGCCAGCTCCTGCCACTCGCCAACGGCGAATATTTTTAATATATGGAAGCGCCTCTTCAAGGCTGTCGAAATTGAGCGAATAACCGCTATAGGAGACTGCGTAGCGGCGAGTGAGAGGATTGAAAGCCAGACGAATAGTGAAGGTGCTTGAAGCTACTTCCTTATCAAGCCAGTACCAACGACTTTTCGTTAGTTCGAATGAATAGGCGAAGTAAAGCGCAATGCCTCGATGCATCGCGTTGATCAGAGGGGTCGGAAGATCAAATTCGTAATGTGCTTCAACAAAGAGACCCGGCGGCTCGCCTGGTTCGTCTATGGTAATTTTGCGCCCATCAGTTCCGCTCGGGCACCCCATGCGACGTCGGCAGCCAGAGCGCAGGTCAGAACGATCGGCGCGAGTTTGGCAGCGTGACAGAGGATGCTTCGAGGGAGCATGAGATGAAAGCGTTTTTAGAGCTTTGTTAGGAGGGCGTAGAAAAACCGTCGTGCACGAGCGGTTCAGCTGCGTTTGGGTTAAATGGCAATTCGTGAACATGATCGGCAGGGACAAGACTCATCATACCTGTTGAGGCACCTTTGAAGGCAGTAAGTTGAGCGTCGCCATGATTGGCGGTGAAGCGACGGATTTGATCGGGGCCTTCTTCCGGGAAGATAGAGCAGGTGCAGTAGTAGTCTCCCCTTTTCACTAACGGCCAGAGAGCATTGAGCAGTCTTGCTTGTTCACGAGCTAGTCGCGCGGGATCCTCAGGGCGCCGAGACCAAGGGACATCTGGCTGCCGCACAATACCGCTAGCCGTACAAGGAGCATCAATAGAATGGCGTCAAATTCGCGTCCGGAATGCCATTCACTCACCATCGCTGCGTCTGCTGCCCGGACTGTCGCTTCAACCCCAGTCGTAAAAGTGTTGACTTAATAAGTTCCGCACGTTTTGGGTCGATTTCAAGAGCTGTTACATGGCAGTCTGCACTTTCTAATAAGTGAGCTGTTTTGCCTCCTGGCGCCGCACAGGCGTCAAGGATCTGCTCATTTTTGGGGAGCGAGAATTTCCGCAGCGAGCTGCGTACCGGCATCCTGTACGGATACGATGCCTTCAGTAAATCCCGGAATATCTTTACGGGCAGAGGTGACTCGAGCATGACGGCTGAGCGTCCGACACGTAAAGCAGGAATACCGCGGGCCTTAAGTTCCTCTAGATATGCAGCCGGCGTAATTCGACGAGCATTAACGCGAAGTGTCATTGGTGCGCGAAGTGTACCAATGCGCAGGATTTCTTCCCAATTGGAGGGGTGGGACTCTTTAATTCGGCGTATCCACCAAAGCGGTGCGTTGAAGCGAACATCCAAGTCTTTTGTAGAACTGCTGAAATTTGCTCGTTCGCGTAAAAACGGCGCAGCACGGCATTGATGAGCCCTGCAAAGCGTACGGTTCGGCGGTTGTTGCGTGCTGCATTGACGGTTTCATTGACGAGGTGAAGTCACTGTAGCGCCCTTCAACGACGAGTGCTATAGCGATTTCAAGAAGCCCCATTACTGGCGGCGGTGGCGGACTGGAAAGCAAACCCGCTGCAGCAGCATTAGAGAATGCTCGGCGACGAATCGCGTCGTAGACAATCGATTGGAGCGCTGCACGAGCTTGTGCAGACAATCCAATTGAAACGGTTTCGAGCGCAGAGGAGAGCGATGCGCCTTCAAGCATACGTCGCCGAACATCGGCAGCAAGTTCAATAAGCTGCTGCAATGGGAGTTGCAAGCGGTTTGCTGCTTTGTCAGTCGTATGTTTATTGGGGCCTGATCCATCATTGAAGCACCTCACCTTTTGGAGGTGCAGTCCCTGTACGGCTGCCTGTGCTGAGCTTCGAGTTTGCCTGGACGCTGAAGTTCTGTAATACGGAGAGCTCCAACACCGCAACGGACAACAAGGTCATGCTCGATCGAGAGCACTTCGCCGATTAAACCTGTATCGGCATCTTCGGCTGTGGCTGACCAGACTTTGACGACATCAGCTCCTCGATGAAATTCGAGTCCGGGAATGGTGTAAAAGCTCGTAGTCTTCGAGCAATGACTGCAGCGGAATCGTTCCATTGAATGCGTTTTTCGCTTTTGAGCAGTTTTCCGCGTAGAGAACGCCCTTGTCAGGCTGCGGCGTGCAAAAGCTCATTTGCATGTTGCAGGGATTGAACTAAGAGGTTGGCACCCATGGATGCAAGGCGTCCAGTAAGTGTTGCGGTCGTGTCCTCGGCCAGGATTGGCGTTCGTGCCTCTGCCACCATTGGGCCTGTATCCAGCCCAAGCTCCATCTTCATGAGCGTAACGCCAGTTTCAGCGTCACCGGCTTCAATCGCCCGGGCAATAGCAGCTCCGCGCCAGCGCGGGAGCAGACTCGCATGAATATTAAGAGCTTTGATATCTCTGAATTTGCCGATGCCTTTTGCACAATCAAGTACCGGCTGCGGAGGATTAAACCGTAGGCGGCTACTACAGGAGGTCTGCGTTGAGACTCTTTAGCCGAGCATGCATAGCGGCTGCGCCATCCGGATCTTTTAAGACTCAACGTAAAGGAGTGGCTACTTCAATACCTAGCTTCTGGGCCAGGACCTTCACGGGTGAAGGCGTAAGCTTCATGCCGCGGCCGCTCGGACGATCGGGCTGAGTTAGAACGAGCGGGATTTCATGTCCTGCATCGGCCAGCGCTTGAAGTGCGACGGCGGCGAAGTCGGGCGTACCGGCAAAAATAATTCTCATGAAGAAGGTGTTAGGTCATCGGTTGAGGAACGGCGATATTCTAAAAGAGCCGCTTATGATGTGTTTCACTTGTGGTCAGGAGGAAGAGATGAGTGAAACAGAAATTTTAGAAAGGCAAGGATTCCGTTATGCCTACCGTCGACGAGGAGATGAAGATGCGCCGGCGGTGGTACTTCTTATGGGACTTGGACTTCCTAAGGAAGCTTGGCCGGAGACGTTGGTTTCTGGACTACTCGCCGAAGGCTTTCAGGTTATTACGCCAGACAACCGTGATGCGGGTGAAAGCACGCATATGACATCTTGGCCGGTATCTGGCCGCGATGTTTTCGAGGCAATTGCTAAAACGATGATCGGGCGGCCGGTCGTTGGTGAATATGCTCTAGAAGATATGGCGCTTGATTTGGAGCGTCTACTTGATCGTCTTAGTATTCGCCGAGCGCATGTAGTTGGCATATCTATGGGCGGCATGATTGCGCAGGTTTTTGCCGCGCAGTGTCCTAATCGTGCAGCAACGCTTACGTCGATTTCATCTGCTGTGGGGAATCCTCGTACGGGATTCGGAAATCTTCGAGCGATTGCTGCGGTTGCTATGACTGGGTCTGATGGAAATTCTGCAGCTCAGCACTACACACACATACTGCGCACATTGGCAGGACCCCAATATCCTCCTTCAGAAGCCGAGCTTACAGAAGCGGCTAAACTGAAGCTTGCATATGACGCTGAGGCTACCCGTCGGCAGTTAATAGCGTTACTTGCGAGCGGTAACCGCTCTCGACAGGTGCGTGAACTCACAGCGCCGACTCTCGTAATCCATGGACGGGATGATCCGCTTCTGCCCTTTAAGGCTGGTGAGGAAACGGCGGCACTTATTCGCGGCGCGAAGTTGATCGCTGTAGATGGTTTGGGTCATCAGCTTGCACCAGCGTTGATGGAATCCTATGTTCGGTGGATCGCCGAGCATTGTCATGCACACCCGGCTTAATCCTTAGACATTTAAACGTGTTCCTTTTCTTTGTCTTTTTCACGTTCGCGATCTTCTCGGCGAAGCTTGCGAAGCTTTGTGCAGGCACGCTGCTTTTTCAGTTGGCTGAGGTGATCGATAAAAACAATGCCGTTAAGGTGATCGACTTCATGTTGAATACAAACGGCGAGAAGCCCCGTGCATTCAAGTTCGAATGGTTCACCTTCAATGTTCTGTGCGTGAACACGGACTTGCCCGGGCCGCTTCACATGCTCATAGAGTCCTTTAAGTGAAAGACAGCCTTCCTCATGATCAACAAGATCGCCCTTTGTTTCGATGATCTCTGGATTGATAAAAACAAGAAGATCAGAGTTGTCGTCAGTAATGTCAATGACGACAATGCGCTTGAGGATGCCCACTTGATTGGCTGCTAAACCAACGCCTGGCGCAGCGTACATGGTTTCAGCCATATCGTTAACGAGTGTTTTGATGGCATCGTTGAAATCAGCGACAGGCTCTGCCTTAGCGGCAAGCTTTGGGTGCGGGTATTGAAGGATAGGCAGTTTGGCCACTTTCTGGCTTCTCCTCAAATGAATGCAGAACTCGGACTTTACGGCTTCTGAGTCGGTGCATTATAGATCCTGCAAGTCGTCAAAAGATCACTCAAAGCCCAGAAACGAAGTAGACACTTCTCTTAAAAGCCCTGTTTAATCGGGGTTTTTTCTTGCACCGTGATGGGTGTATATGATATAATCATATACACCCATCAAAGGAGATCAAATGGCAGCTCGGAAGGAGTTCCCGGTCAAAGTTCGCCGTGTGGCAGTAACGAACAAAAAGACCGGCGTCAAATACATCGAGGAACGTCGCTATCAATACGATCCGGCAAAGGGCTACAACGTCCTTCTGTCGAGCCGTCGGACGGGTGAAAAAATCCTGGAAGGCGAAACGGTGACAACCCGTTGCCGCCCCAAGAAGAAGCCAGCCGAAGCGGCTCAGACTGCCGAGCTCTCTGCCAAACGAACCCGTGTAGGGGCTCTGGACTTGATTCGTCATGCCGGGGCAGTGGCCGGACTCGAAAGTTCGGTCCGCAGGGCGTATCCCAACGGTGGAACCTCCGAGAAGCTGCTCTGTCTCTCAGTACTTGGTCGCTACGGGTGAAACTGTTCACAACGTGGAGGCCTGGCAATGCGAACATGATCTCCCCTACGAAGCCGGCCTGTCCGAGGACATTTGCTACGACCTCTTCCACGAGCTCGGTCTGGATGAATCCGGTTCGCAGTCTCTCTTCCGGGAACTGGCCCGCACAGCAGGCAACGACGAACAGCCGGCCATCGCATTCGATTCAACCTCGCATTCCGTCTACGGTAACGGCCTGAAACCGTACGCGCGGCAAGGCTTCAACAAAGACGGCGACGGCTTGGACATCTACAAGATCATCACTTTCTACTCGCTTGATTCCGGTCTGCCCGTTTCTTTCGAGCTTCAGCCCGGCAACATCCCCGACGTGATTTCTCTCGTCAATGCCGTGCCTCGGGCCAAGGCATACGGCTTGAAGAATCCGGAGTTCTGCCTCGACAACGGGTTCTTCAGCAAGGAGAACGTGCTGCGCTTCCTGCGCAAGAATTTCAAGTTCACGATCCTCGCCACGCTCAAGCACGCCTGGATCTACAAGCACTTGGACAGCGCCACCGATGATGGGACCAAGCTGAGACCACTTCTCGCGGTACGCTTCTCAGTGCCCGTTCGACGAGAAGATCAGTGCCGTATCGGTGTCTGAAATGACACCGTTTGAATGGAAGCGGCAGCGCACGCGCAATGGCGTAGCCGCCGGGGATACGGAGTCGAAATCCTTCCGACTGTACTTTCACTATTTCCGCAACAATGCCCGAGCTGTCATGGAAGCTTCAGCCTTCCACACGAAGCTCAAAAGCTACGAAATGAGTCTTGCAGCCGGCAAGGAAAATGAAATGGACGATGCCGAGCTTGAGTTCGCGCACCGGTACTTCTCGTGGAAGCGTGTTCGAGGCGGAGACATCAAGGTCATCCCCAACGAAGAGGCCATTCTGGCCGCACAAAAGGACTTTGGGATTTTCATCATCCTTTCAAATCTTCATGCGAGCCCGTGGGACGCGCTTCGTCGCTACCGTCGCCGCAACGACATTGAAACCTCGTATCGCGTCGTCAAGTCCGACCTTGACGGGCGAAAGCCCCGAGTCTGGACGATGACCAGCGTACGCGGGAAAGAAATCTGCCGACACGTCGCACTCGGCTACCGTTTCGTGCTGCAGAGCATGATGGAGCGCACGGCTCAGGAAGCCGAGCGGCGAGCCAACGATGAGTCGCTCGGGAAGACTGTGCGGAAGCAGTACGAAAAACTGACCGCCTGGATTCGATCGATGACGCTCAAGCAGTTGCTCGATTGGTTCAACTGCGTGGAAAGAGTCGAGGTGAGGAACAGGGTGGCTCAGTACCGTTGGTCTACGGAGACGACGGCCAGAGACCAGATGTTCCTCGAGCTCTTCTTCGACGAATCTGACTGAGTGTAGATTCCACGGTTTTCAGGATAGATTTGCTGAGTTTTTGTTTTGGAAGGATGTCCATGCCGATTGCTACGGATTGTCTTGATGAAGCTGAAGAATGGATGCGTCTCTTGCTCGTCCCCAATCTTCCTGTACCGTTGGCACTTAGGGCTGTTCAGACTTTCGGTGGAGTTTCTGAAGCGCTGTCCGCACCACTGAAAGAGCTTGCTCGGGAAGTGGGTGGTCGAATGGCAGAAGCTATGCGGGCTGTCGGCCGAGGTGCACGTGATGATGTGCTTGATGTAGCGCTAAATTGGCTGACGAGTAGACCTCAAACCGCACTACTACCGCTTTATGACCCGCTTTATCCTCAACAACTCATTGAGGCAGGCACTGCGCCGTTGGCACTCTTTCTTTGCGGGGATGCTGAAGTACTTAACAAGCAGCGAGTGACGGTAGTTGGAACAAGTCGTCCAGATGCTGAAGGCCGAACAAATGCGGCAGATTTTGGTGCGGCGTTAGCCCGAGCTGGAGCAGTTTCCGTTGCTGCATTGGAGATGCCGGACGATGTGGGCGGTGCCGTGCTGGAAGGGGCTTTATCTGTGAAGGGGACGCCGATTGCCCTTTTGGCAACTGGACCAGATAGAGCTTTGAGCGCAATCTCGCAGCTGCAGCATCGCGTGGTGGATGAAGGCGGACTACTCATTTCGGCAGCATTTCCAGGAGCAAGTACCGATGAGCACTCTAGGCGAGTACGAGACACACTTTTGGCAAATTTTGCACCTATGCTCCTTGTGATTGAGGCTGAGAGGAACGATTCGGTGATGAACATAGCTCGTCAGGCTGCTGACGCGGGCGTGCAGGTTGGTGCAGTCCCAGGAAGCATTCATAATCGAGCTTACAAGGGCTGTCATCAGCTTATCCGAGACGGTGCTGCATTAGTGGAAATGATTACAGATATTGGGCTGCGAAAGGCGCCCGCCGGCAAACTAATGACATAATGCGCGCGTGTTTTTCCCGGACAAGTCTTTTCAATGTTCGGCAAACCCTGTAGAACAACAATATTTTTAGATTCTGCGCTTAGCAGTGAAAAGCGTATGAGGAGTAGGTGCCATGGGACAGACCTTGGTGATCGCAGAAAAACCTTCTGTGGCTGGCGACATTGCTCGGGCATTGGGCGGCTTTAAGAAGGACGGCGACTTCTGGGTAAGCGATGCCATGATTGTGGGGTCCGCTGTCGGACACCTGCTCGAAATTAAGGCTCCAGAAGAGTACGACGTAAAGCGCGGCCGATGGTCGTTCGCAAATCTACCTGTACTGCCGCCCCACTTTGATTTGCAACCCATCAAGAAATCCATAAAGAAGTTTGAGGGGTTGGAGAAAAAAATTCGCAGCCGCAGCGTTACCGACATCATCAATGCATGTGATGCGGGGCGTGAAGGTGAGTTGATTTTCCGGTACATCATTCAGGCAACCGGAACGAAGAAACCTATTCGTCGATTGTGGTTGCAGTCGATGACGAAAGCCTCTATTCAAAAAGCTTTTACAGCGCTGAGATCAGACGCTGAAATGAAGCCACTTGAGGCGGCTGCCCGTAGTCGATCTGAGGCTGATTGGCTCGTCGGCATCAATGGCACACGCGCACTTACAGCGTTCAATTCCAAAGATGGCGGTTTCTTCCTTACCACCGTTGGCCGCGTGCAGACGCCGACTCTTGCTATTGTTGTTGCTCGAGAGGAAGAGATAACGCACTTCAAACCGCAGAACTACTGGGAAGTGCATGCAACTTTCGGCGCACAAACGGGGGATTATGACTCCGTTTGGGTTGATGCCGACTTCAAAAAAACGAAGGGTCAATCTGCGGAGCTCAAACCAGAACGTCTTTGGACTGCTGCCGAAGCGCAAGCCATTGTCGCTAAATGTCAGGGCAAGCTCGGTATTGTCACAGATCACAAGCGCCGGGCGACCTCTGCTCCTCCTGCGCTTTTTGATTTGACCAGTCTGCAGCGTGAAGCCAATGGTCGCTTTGGCTTCCCCGCCAAGATGACGCTGGCGATTTTGCAGCGTCTCTATGAGCGCCACAAGGTGCTTACCTATCCGCGTACCGACTCCCGTGCGCTACCGGAAGACTATCCTGAAACGATGAAGGAGACTCTTTCGCATCTCCAGAAGTTGGAGGCTTATAACGCCTTTGCCGGGCAGATTCTGATGAGTGGCTGGGTCAAGGGAGATAATCGTCGGATCTTTGATAATAAGAAAATCAGCGACCACTTTGCCATCGTGCCGACTGGTGAACTTCCTAAAGATCTTGAAGAAACAGAACAGAAAATTTACGACCTAGTAGTGCGTCGTACCATGGCGGCATTCTTTCCTTCCGCGGTTTTCGATGTCACGACCCGCGAAACGATCGTTGAAGGTGAAAAATTTGTGACGGAAGGCAAGGTTCTTGTTGAGCCTGGTTGGATGGCCGTTGTTGGCCGCGCCGGCCGGACCCAGTCCGACCTCTGTCCTATTACAAGCGGTGAGGCCGTTCAGACAAAGAATATAGCCGTTGAGGCTGATCAAACTCGTCCGCCAGCACGCTTTACGGATGCAACGCTGCTTTCGGCGATGGAATCGGCAGGAAAGAAACTAGACGCTGACGAATTGCGCGATGCTATGGCCGAAAAGGGCCTCGGTACACCGGCCACTCGCGCGCAGACCATCGAAGGGCTGATCGAGCAAAAGTATCTGCGCCGTGATGGACGCGACCTCATTCCGAATGCCAAAGCTTTCCAATTGATGCAGCTTGTACGAGGACTGAAGATCGATGCGCTGACTCAACCCAGGCTAACGGCTGAATGGGAATACAAGCTTTCTCTCATAGAAAAGAATCAAGTTTCGCGTGACGAATTCATGCACGAGATTCGCGAGATGACCGAACGTATGGTTGCGTCGGCCAAGCAGTATGAAGGTGATAGTGTTCCCATCGTCAACCCGATTCATTTCCACAATCGGTGTCCCGCTTGCGGAGGTGAAATTGTTGAAAATTATCGTCGCTACGCCTGTACGACTCCCGGCTGTTACTTCTCGCTTTCAAAACATCCGTCAGGGCGCACTTTTGAGATTCATGAGGTTGAAGAGCTTTTAGCAAATCACCGAGTAGGACCTCTTTCGGGCTTTATGAGTCGTCGTGGTTTCCCTTTTGAGGGGAACTTCTTTGAGCGTGACAAAGAAACCGGACAGTGGGGCATGCGTTTTGCATTCGAAGAACGCCCAGAGGTTGATGCTGAAGAGATAGCTTCCGCTTCAGCGGTAGGAAATTGCCCCTTGTGTCATGGCCGAGTACTTGATCTCAATGATCAATATGTCTGCGAGCATGCAGTGAATGATCCGCGGACCTGCACTTTCCGCGTGGGAAAGACCATATTGCAGCGAACTTTGACGCACGACGAAGTCGCTACGCTCCTGGCCGAAGGACGAACGCCGCTTCTTGACGGCTTTATTTCGAAGCGTACGAACCGTGCGTTTAAATCCTATCTTGTGTGGGATTCGAAGAAGAAATCCGTGGTATTCGAGTTTGAAAAACGCGAAAAACCTGCAGAGAAATCGGCGTCAGACCACGAGGAAGAAGGCCCTGCCAAGAAAACTGTGCGGAAGACAACGGCGGCAAAGACTGCCACAGGTAAACGCACACGCCGTACGTCATCAGGAGAGTGACCGATTAGCTTGATGGAATGAAAAATGCCGCACAAGATTTCATAAGACTTGTGCGGCATTGTTGTTCTGATCGGTGGCGACAGCAGTGCTTTAGGCTTCAGGAGGCAAAGGTTTTACTGGGTCATCAGGTTTTTTGATATTTCTAGTGATGAGAACCTGGTCAATCTTATTGTTATCGACGTCCATGACCTCAAAGGTGTAGTCAGCGTAGACAACCTTATCGGTGCGTTTAGGAATTTTCCGAAGCATATACATCATGAAGCCAGCTACAGTTTCATAAGCGGAATCTTCCGGCAGTTCATCAATTTCAAGTGCGTGTTCTAGATCGTCAACTGGGGTCGCACCGTCAACGAGCCAGGTATTGTCATCGCGCTGAATAATCTGCATATCTTCGTCAATGGTTACGAGGTCCCCCATTACTGTGGACATGACGTCATTGATGGTGATAATGCCGACCACGAGCGCGTATTCGTTAAGAATGACCGCAAAGTCTGAGTGCGTGCGTTGGAAGGTGTTAAGCACTTCTGAGAGCGTAAGTGAGTCCGGAATGAACTGCACGCTTTGCACGAGCTCTGGATCTTTGAAGGTAATGGGCTTTTCCTCCAAGACGCAACGGAGTAGATGTTTGGAATCCACAAAGCCGATGACGTGATCAAGGTCTTTGTCGCAGACGAGGAAGCGGTTGTAGGGGACCGTACCAATCTTTGCTCTGATACTCGCTTCGGTTTCATCAAGCGTGAAGTAAACAATGCTTTCGCGTGCAGTCATGGCTGACGGTACGAGACGGCTTTCCATTTCGAAGACATTCTGAATAACGGCTTCTTCCTGCGGAGCAATAACGCCGGCAGCTGTACCTGCGCCGATGCTCGCAAGAATGTCTTCGGAGGTAATCGCTTCCTGGCGCTTTGTAGGTACACCGAGAGAGCGAATGCAGGCATCAGAAAGGCGCTCAAGAATGAAAACGCACGGTTTGAAGAGCGTAATGATGCAGTGCATTGGGCGCACAACGAACATTGCTACGGCTTCCGGACGTGCAATAGCCAGTCGTTTTGGGAGGAGATCCGCAAAGATTACAAAGAGTGTCGTTGCGATAAGGAACGAAATAACAAAACTGATGCGTCCCCAATCTTGCCCCGGCAGAATTTCCGCAAGCAGCCATTGAAAGAAAGGCGAAAAGGCTGCATCACCTACAATGCCGCCCAAGAGCGCGGTAGCGTTTAGTCCAATCTGCAGAGCAGAGAAGAATTGCCCGGGGTGTTCGCGCATCTCCAATACCATGGCGGCTCGACGATCGCCGTCTTCAGAAAGCGCCATCAAGCGAGTTTTCGAAGCGGCTGAAAGAGAAATTTCAGCCGAAGAGAAAAACGCACTCAGAAGAACGAGGCAAAACAGGCCGACGACTTGCGGCAGGGAGGAGATCATGAGGAATCCGATAGGCAGAACGGGCGGAAAAAGGAATAGCGGACGGCGGTCGAGGGACTTTCCGATAGTCCGCAATTTTTACGCCGGCTCGACTGCAAATTAGATGCAGATCATGAAGTGTAGCATATTTCAATTACTAACCGTTTGTTTTTTCGCATTATTTTTTCGGATATTGGGTGTTGATGGATAATGAAGACGAGGTTTACTTCGTTCGTCAGCTACACTCGGAAGCCCAGACGTTGATAATTCCCTCCGCCAGCCGGCGATCTCTTCAAGGACGTTCTGCCACGACGATCTCTTCACTACAAGGAAACCAACTATGAAGACCACTCTCCTTTCAGCGGCGGTTGTTGCCGCAGCCGCAACGGCTGCCTCACCCGCTTTCGCCGGTGCCGTGCTCGATAAGATTCGTGCCAATGATCAGCTTGTTTGTGGCGTGAATACGTCTGCTCCGGGTTTTTCCAGTGCCGACAGTAAGGGACATTGGGAAGGTCTCGACGTCAATCTTTGCCGATCCGTGGCTGCAGCGGTGCTTGGCAATGCAGACAAGGTGAAGTACGTTCCTTTGAGCTCTACGCAGCACATGACCGCACTGGCTTCAGGCCAGATTGATATGCTTGCGCGCAATACGACCTGGACGATGACTCGTGACGCAAGCCACGGTAACGTATTTGTGGCCGTTTCTTACTATGATGGCCAGGCCTTCATGGTTCCAAAGAGTCTCGGCGTGAAAAGTCTGAAGGAGCTTGATGGTGCGACGGTATGTGTCCAAACGGGCACAACGACCGAAAAGACTACGGCG